>Ga0255336_100090_pt1 | contig 221137 bp, 252 predicted proteins | sample MeOH1_35cm_T3_17_FD_189102 | JGI IMG/M metagenome (GOLD analysis project Ga0255336, IMG submission 189102) | Sandy soil microbial communities from University of British Columbia, Vancouver, Canada - MeOH1_35cm_T3_179 | ecosystem: Engineered > Artificial ecosystem > Sand microcosm > Unclassified... | reverse complement strand
GAAGATGGCGTCGTTCTGGATTCCCTGGTTGATGTGGTTGTCCGTTCGCCATGGCTAGAAGATGGCAACCTGCTTGAACCTGTGGTTGACGTGGTTGTTGGTTCTCCATGACTAGAAGATGGTGTCGTTCTTGGCCTCGTGGTTGACGTGGTTGACGTGGTTGTTGTGTGTTTTCCATGACTAGAAGATGGCGTTGTTTTCGCTGTCATGGTGGCCTTTGTAGAAGTTGAGCTCACAGTCATGGTTATCCGTGTCGAACTCCCAGTAGATGACATCGTCGCTTTGGTAGACGTCCTCGTTGTGTAGGTAGCCTTGCTAGAACTCACGGTCAAGCTTCTTGTTGTTGCAGAGTTGGTTGAAAGAGAAGGCTCCCTTGTCGATGTCACATGCCTAGAGGAAGTGGTGGTAGTAGTCTTGTCAGACGTAGAAGAGCCCCTTGTTGATATTGTCTCGATTGGCGTCCTAAACTTCGAGCTGGAAATTCCTGTCGTAGTTGCTCTTGTAGAAGTAGAAGCCCTTGCTGTCGATGTCACTCTACTTGAAGTCGAAGATGAACGTATCGACATCGTGGTCTTCCTCGAAGTTGAAGTTCCGCTGGCACTGGTTGATGAATGGGTGATTTATGCCTTGCTCGTGCTCCTTGAGTGGTGCCACGTCGAAGGATTTATGATAGTCGGGACCATACTTGTTGTAGAGACTGTTGTGATTGTCGAAGAGGTGCTTGCTGCTGAAGACACAGATGTCGGTGAGGAGACGGTAGAACTTGTTGTCAAGGATGTGAGAGTGGTCCGACTGGTGCTCGTGTGGGTGTACTTCCCTGATGTGATTGCTGTCGTCAGGGTGACCTTGTGAGAGGTTGTGTGACTTGTAGTGCTCGACACACTTCGGTCCGATGTGGTTATTTTAGTAGGAGTGCTCCTCTCGGATGTCGTGTCAGTCGCCATGGTCGAGCTGTGTCGGCTCGAGGTGATTTTGTCTGTGGATGTTGTCTTGCTCGTCGTTGTGCTGCCAAGTGTGGTTGAAGAGCCGTGGTTCGACGTGCTTGTCGAACTGGGAGTGAATCTGCTGGAAGAAGAGCTGCTATCAATAGCTGTGGTACTTTTCCCGGATGTCCATGTCTTTGTCGTGGTAGACGTTGGAGAAATAGTGCCGCTAGTCATAGTTGGAAAGCTCTGATGAGACGTCTTCTGGGTCGTAATATCGCTGCTTGACCACTTACTTGTTTTAGTAGGGGTAGGAGTGGCTTTCTGTGATGTTGTCCTACTAGAAAATATCTGGCTTGATGTACTTCCTTCTGTGGTCCGAGAGTGACCCTCCGACGTTACCGTACTCGTAGTGGTCAAAGGAGCCTTGCCCGAGGTGAAGCTGTGCGAAGTCGTCTTCTTGCTGGTGACACTACTCCTGCTGCTCACGCTCGAGGCCTTGGTGGTAGGCGAAGTGAAGGTAGAGGATTTAGTGCTCGAAGACGTCGTATGCTTGATAGAATTGGTTGTATCGGTCAAACTAGTAGTCGACATGGTCTGGTGACTCTGGCTAGTGCTGAAATCTCGACTAGCAGAAGTGGTCGAAGTCTTGCTGGGGGATGTGGCGCTTGACATCGTATGACTGGAAGACACAGCACGCGAGATGGTTGTGCCAGTGCTAGACGACGCAGCAAGCGAGGTAGTCTTGCTAGTTCTGGTCGTGACAGTCGTGCTAGGAGGGATTATTGTAGTTCTGCTAGACGAGCGCGTCGTGGTAGTCTTAGAACTGTGGCTTCCGGAAGCGGTTGTACTGGCTTGTGTAGAAGGGGTTGATAATGATTTACTTGGAGAGTGTGTCTCCGAAGCGGTTGTAGTACTGGCCGCTGTCGCAGCCGAGCTGGCGCCAGTTGAAGAAGTTGTCGTGAAAGAGAAAGATGATGTTTTGAGCCCTGCTTCGCCGGAGGTACTTCTCGTTGAGGACGAAGTGGAGGTGTGGTGATTGGAGAGTGAAGTCGAAGGCTGTTTGACTGGGGTAATTGAGCTTTCCTTGCTGGGTAGTAATGTTGAGCTGCCGTGGGATGTCGTAGACGTGGGCTTGATCCCAGGAGAGGAACTTGAGACAGATGACGAAGTAGGCTTCCTCGAGAGCGAACTGGTAGTCACTTCACTTGATAACGGTGCAGAAGATCTTGTGGCTATGGTAGTTGAGCTCTTGATTGAATGGGTTGAGCCGGTCTGAACCGAAGTGCTGAAAGTCGTCCCTGTCGTGGTCCTGGATGACATGGCTGATGTACTGCTGGTAGAGTGGACGCTGGTAACCGATGTGGTGGTGACTGAGGTGGTCGAGATAGTCCGGCTGAAGGATGGGGACAAGAGGGTGGTGGTCTTTGCTGAGGTAGTTGAGGGAATCCTGGACGATGTCGTCGCGGGTGACGATGGTCCTTTGCTTGACGATGCCGTGTTGCTTGGCGATGGCGCCTTGCTTGACGATGGCGCTTTACTTGACGATGTCATCTTGCTGGACGATGTCGTCTTGCTTGACAATGTCATCTTGCTGGACGATGTCATCTTGCTTGACAATGTCATCTTGCTGGACGATGTCATCTTGCTTGACAATGTCACCTTGCTCGACGATGGTATCTGGCTTGATGATGACCCCTTGCTTGACAGTGGTGTCTGGGTTGACGACCGGCCAGCAGTAGATGTGCCCTTCTGTGAAGGACCGCTGGTGTTATCTGAGAATCTGGCCCTGGTACTAGACGTCGTAGTGCTCGAAGTGATTTCAGGTCGTGATGTCTCTGTACCTCCTGTAGAAGAGGCCCTGACTGACGAGGTTTCTCTCAAAGAACTGGCAATGCTGGAGGTCCTTTTTGTCGTGGACAGAGAAGTAATTGAAGTCCTCGCCTTGGTGGTCGTCGAGGTGCGCATAGGTGTACTCCTTGCCGGTGTAGTACTAATCTTTGTTGTTGAAGTTGGAGATGTCAAAGTACTGCTCTTCATGTTCGATGTCGACGAACTTACCACCGTCGTGCTGTCTAGGGTTGATGTAAAGCCACCTGGTTGACTGCTGCTCCGCGTAAAAACTATGTTTGTGGTTGACTCGGTAGTTACACGTGATGAAGGGCTCCCAGTCGAGCTCGTTTTCTGTCTGATTGTTGATGGGCTAGAGCTTGTTGTCGGGGTGTTCGTATAAACCGGTCCCTTGGAAGACTTTGTCTTTGATTCCATGGAAGAGGATGGAGTCAATGTGGTTGTGGTTGAGTATGTGTTGGAGGTTTTCGCGGTAGAAGGTGATGTGGTTTTTTCTATTGAAATTGAACTTTGGACGGACGAAGCCATCTTGGACCCCGTGAACAAAGATGTTGAAGCTCTTGAGGACTTGGTATGTGGTGCGGTGGACGCACTGGATGTTTTAGCGGTTGTCGTTACGCTAGTCACTGCAGACGGGCTCTTCACCCCTGCTGATGTAGTAGTTTGAGTGCCGAACTAGCTAGTTGCACCTCTACCGGTTGTGCTCGGCGTAGCGACGGACGCTAGGGGTGGTTGAGATGTACTCGTTGAGGATGAGACAGGATTACTTATCGCAGAAGTAGATGAAGTCGACCCCTTGCCACCCTTGTTAATGCCTCTATCGGAGGTAGTAGATGTGGTGGGTGAAGGTTGCGTGACCGCGGAAGAGAGTTTAGTTGTCGTTATACCAGTCGAGGATGTAACCTCTACAGAAGCTGAAGAGGTGCTAGGCCGTCCTTGAGTCGTAGATGAACTTCTCAGCTGTGTTGACGTCGACTTCCCATTTGACGATGTCGTCACCTAGGTCGGAAGATTGCTTGTTGAGCTAGATGATCTGACTTTTGATGTCATCAATGTCATCGTGAGCGTTGTCATTGTACTAGAGAATGTAGTGGTCATTTGCCCCCTGGACTGCTTAGTCGTGGTTGTTGTTTGCACGCTCGCTGATTGGCTCGAAGAAGTCCACGGCTGAGACGTCGTTCTTGTTTCCGTAGTCTGTGGCTGAGTACTTGATTTCCCAGTAGTCTGTTGCTTTTGCGTCGACAACAGTTGAGTCGTTTGAGATTGAGATGTTCGTGCCTGAGTAGTCTGTGCCTGGCTGGTCTGAATCTCGGTGGTCTGCTGCGTCGTGTGTATCTGAGTCGTTTGAATCTGGGTCGTCGCTTGAGAGGTCGGAGTTTCTGTGACCACAGAAAGCCCTCGGCCGCGCCTTACCTTTGACCTCTTTGCGAGGGTTGATTCATATGGCGTGTTAGAATCTTGCCTGTTACTCACCTGAGTGCTGTATGAGTCCCCTCCAAAGACCGGCACGCCTCCTTGCTCCACCACACCAACTATAGCCCTGGGCGCAGCATTGGTCGGGTGGATAAAGGACTGTAGCCCGCAGAAGGCAAGCAATATGATAAGAATATGCGTCATCGTTGCAAGAATGCTTCGCCTTGCGACGAAAGAGTGACGTCTGGAGGCCAAGCTGAGTACAAATGTTGAACAGACTTACCGGGAGGGATGAGGCTGCAAGTGGTTATAATCGTCAAACTCACCGGAAGTTCCCACATATTTCCCTTCTCACATCGGTTGGCAATGCCCACCCACACGGCAGAGCTCTCCAGTTTCGAGGGAAGATGCTCAGACTTCTCAGGTCCAGACTCGGTACAGCCTGGCGAGACAACCCATAACGACCTCAGAACCCTCCATTCTATCCAGACAGACACGGCCCGAAAACCCCAATCCGGACTATTGACTGACAGAAAGTTAGATTCTCGCATGGAGCCTCGGGTTGGCCAGGTTTCGAGGCGGCTGCGCCATCTCTCAAGAGCGCCGCCTCTGAAGGGTGCCACCTTCATCCCGAAAAATCCTTTCAAGTACATCTACCCGCGATCTGTGCTGGCTAGCTGAAAGAAGTCAAGCATTATGGGTCAGATCTCATCCACTTGTGGTGAAGTCGAGTATAAAGAAGAATGTTGTCGTGCGGAGCTCAAGGAACCACAGAGCCACTGGTGCCAAAACTTTTCTGCTCGTCAACAGAGTACCTACATGTGGCTTCTGTCAGCCGAGACCCACTCGAAGGTGTTCCGCGTCTCTTCCGTCATCCTGAGCTCTCATGAGACGGTTAGCTTGGAATCCTCTCATAGTTTGGTCCAAATGTCATGGCTGGCGAGCAGCGCCTCATGGCCATGAGCATCTTGTGGGACAGTAGGTGTGTTCTGATCCAGGAGGCTGTTCTTGCTCTCAATTTACATCTGTGCCTTGCAGGACAGCAAGAAATTGACATCAGCCCGGACATGGTCATCGGCAGACCAATTTCAATCACGTGATTCCCCTCCTGCCGGTTTCCTAGGAGTGGACCAAATACATCCAACCAAAGTCGAAGAGCCTTGGTCATGCTTCCCGGTAACCACGTGGGATCCAACCTCCACAGAGGTGGGTTTTCCGAGGTGGTCCAGGCGTAGAAACTCTGGAATCCTGTAGCAGTCAGGACTCACCGCAACCAGGCAACACTCCACCTCTCCGATTTGACAATCCTTTAGCCAAACTGAAGGCTTCTGCTGAGCATGTGGTCCCATGCACATAACGACTGACCATGTTCGGCGTTGTGACGGAACCAGATGAGTCGTAGTCCGTTATCACCGGTCTCTGGTCTCAACTTCGGCAGTTGGCTTGTTGGACCCAGAGCTGTGGCCCGCGTGGTGTGATGCCTACCCTGTGGAGACTCACAGCTCGCCTTCAGAGTCAATCGTTTAGTGGCCACAACGGTCAACTCAACTCCACCGCCACGGCCCTGGGCCTGGACTTGACGAGCCCGTCTTCCCCGGGGGCTCCGACAAATGTCTCAAGGTCGAATTCTCCTGCGTTTGGACCTTGATCTTGAGCTGGTGGCGTCGAGAGAGCTTTGACCATCGGCGGGAGCTAGAGGTTGGCCTGTCGCGGCAGCCCTGCATTGGTTTGGCCGTCAGGATCGACGAACTGCAAAGAATATGTCCCTTGCAGTAGAGGAAGACGGAGCGTTATTGCATCATCTCTAAGCATGCGCCATGCATGCGCTAAGTGCGTGATCAGTTTTACTGTGCGTGTGCCTGGTCGTTGTAGGACGGCTCAGGTCCGATCTTTGTGCGGTATCTTCCGGATATGACAGCCCAACGGCGCCACAGCCAGACCGTCGGGAACCGACCTCAACTGGTCGTGCCGGAGTAAATTCAGCTGGGACACTTTTCGGCCCTTCCTTCCTTTGGTCATTGCTGAAAGTCTCAAAGTTCTGCAGGTCCCGCTGCCTGATGTTTTCTCTCTGACGGAAATGCTGAGGCAAGGGCGGTTTGAAGTAGTGGTCATACTGGGTGTAGATCGTGGCTTGGGTCAAGCCCTGGCAGACCCTGCATAAGGCAGAAGCCCCGCTAAGCCGGTACTTAGCCGAAGCCCCTTGTGCCTGGTTCGGAGTGGAATTTTCTACGTCACCAAGCCATTGAGAATATATCAAGCAGCGAGCCGCCCTCGTAATTCTGGGCTCCAAACCTCTCCTTGCCCCACTTCCCGAAACCGTGAGGTTGTGTCCAAGGTCCAAAGTTCGGCAGCAGTCGCCTGGCGAGTTGAGGAAGCTAAATCGCTGCAGGAAATCTTTCCGCAGTTAACCACAAACGGGCATGCACCGATCTTCCACTCCCCTGACCCTCGCACTTCTCCGGCCAAACATATCGTGACGGTAGTTTACGAATCCTCGCCAAAGGAATCAGTCGCTGCTTGTCTCTGGGGAGCAGGGGGTGCTGTGCCTCAAGTTGACAATGTTCACTATGATCGAAACTCAACCACAGTTCTCGCAAGTGCCACTTTTGTGATGGATAACAGGTCAAACTCATGGTTAATTGGGGATTGCAACAAACAGCACTCTCGGTAGGGCAAACGTTTTAAGGGTATTATATTTCTTGCCCCGCCACCAGCGCGTTTTGCTAGCCTGACATAGGTTGGAGTTGAAAACGGGTCATTCGGATGCAGAACGATCGCATAGATGCAAGTTGTGGCGTTCCCTGCCGGGGCCTGCTCAAGATCAAACCAAAATGCAGGCGCTAACCTGAATCGGATCTACACCTAGCCAGCCACAACTTCCGTAGTGAGGAAGTCCATGAGAGACCTTCTTGTCCTAGTTTTGTATTCTGTCTATGACCAGGTATCTGACCAAGGGCAGGTGGGTCCACATCGCAGGGCAGAGCCAGATATCCTCACATTCGGAAGACTGCACTCGAACAGAACTAGACTAAGAACAAAAAACTTGAGGCCAAGATCCATTGGTCGATGATCTGGAAACAGCCCACCCCTGAGTTGAAGATAGAAGAGCCGAGGAATGTGAGACAAACCACTCCAAGCTTTCAGCCACTGATCCGCTTCATTGACCCGGACTAAGGGCGATGTCGGAGCCGCCTTGTGAGGTCCAAGTGGCGCCAAGTTGGCGGACCTATTTTTTGGTGCACTGGCAACGTAGACCAACCAGCCAACCCGCTCTTTAGCCAGCGTTGTTCTCCACATAGCCAGACAGGCAAGGTGCTTGCTTATTCTAGCGCCGCCGTCGCTTTTTCTGACACCACACCGCGGGTCTTACCTCACATACCATAATTTTTAAGAAGGTGCCCACTATGAGTGACGCAGGAAATACATTAGTCATAAACCAAACCACTGAGAAATCGAAACAGAACACTCTTATCCGTTCAGGAGAACCATTCTTGACATGGTGGCATTCTTGGTTCGATCTGTAGTCGTCATACGACAGCCGAGCAGAACGCTGGCAAGATGACTCAGAAATATCCAGAGCACCGAGGCCGACTTGATCTTTGGTAAAGGCCAAACGATGCATACAGGAGTGCACGCGAGGATTTCCAGTAATGTAGGTGTACTGCATGGCGAGCAATCGACTATGGACCGAGTTCTCCGCCAATGGTATCAATCCAGCAGCAATATTATTCTAAACCAATACCCCCAGGATCTAATTTTACTCAAAATTTATCTGCAGCTAGCTTCATGGTTCGCGCTGCGCAGGACCGACGACGTTCCATGTCCTCCATATACTAGATATCATATTCACACGAGGTCGTACTAGCATTCATTCCCCCGACGATGTTGACCGTGAATATTGCGCTCCAAACTAACTTCTAGCGCTGCTTCTTGGCTTCAGCATCGTGACATTACAATCATCAATGGGCCTGGCTCTCACTTTCTTCTCTGCAGTTTCGCGTCGCCACTGTGGACCTCGATTCATGATGTACCAAAGTATCGGGCTGAATAAGGCGACAATGAGACCAAAAAAGGAACATGTCCAACCAATACCCATTGCGTCAATCATGGGCACCACAAGTGCCGTGGCGCCAGATCCAAGCCAGCAGCGGAGGAGATTGTTTGCGGCTGTGACGGTTCCGGCTCGGCCAGGATAAATGTCGATCATCAAGACAGCGATCGAATTCATTGTTGCGCTCACACAGAAGCCAATGACAAACAGCAGGATCAACGGACCAGCGAGATTGGTCTCGGATTGTAAGGTCCAGCCAAAGCCAATAATGCATGCTGAACCGAGGAATAGTGTAGGAAGAGCAACTTCTATCCGGGCTCTCTCGATAGGAAAGTTGGTTAGATCAGTCTTTCGATTTCGGACCACGGGGACTCCCAATCTCTTTGCATGATACCTGAATCGAGAATCAATCATGTATCCTCGGACGAAGGCGGCGATCATGCATCCACAGCCAAAAGGGATGTAGCACAGAGAGATCTGCAGTTCGTTGAATCCATATATCCTTCCAAACTGAGAAGGAATCAATGCGACGGTGGAGTAGAGGCCGCAACAGACAAGCGCGATAAATAGGAGAGGGAGGCCGCATTCTTTTTGAATGAGAAGGGCGAGAACCGCAAATGGGTTCGGGAATCGGAGCCGCCGATTCTGTGCCAGTTCATCTCGTTGATCCCACGGAATTGGTTTGCCCTCCATGATCGCTCTCCTCACGTGGATCGTGTTGGTAATGGACCAGTGCCACTTCGGGGGTGGGATGGATCCATCTCCCACAATCTTTCGGCATGTTTCGGGGAGGAAGAACGCAATGGGGATGAATACGACCGCAGCAACAATGACCAGGAACCAGAAGATGAAATGCCAGTCCACGTATTGAGCCAGGAGACCACCGATGATCGGGCCTAGCGTTGGTCCTACCTGCGGTGCGACTGAGGTATAGGCGATATAGATACCACGCTCTGACGGCGTCACAATGTCCGCCACGACAGCATTGGCGAGGGCCACAGTTCCGCTACTGCCAGCACTTTGCATGCACCGAAGGACCATCAGGGCCGGGTAGCTATTTTGGAGGGCCAATCCAATGTTCGCTGCGATGTAGATGATGGCACAAATCAGGTATGCCGGCCGTCTGCCCGCATTATCAGAAAATTCTCCGACAAATGTGGGCGCCAACCCTTGCATCAACTAGGTGGTATCGTCAGTGTTGTAGACTTCCATTGTCTTGTGTTTACCTGGACTGACCATGTACGTCGTAATGGTCAAATTGATCAAAGTGTTGGACACACTCAAGTCTTTGGCGATGGTATTGAGTGCTGGAAAATAGATCTGTGCTGAGACAGGAGAGAAGAATGCGGCGATCGATGCGGTGAGTATGATCAGCCTTTTCTCCTTTGGACTCCAGATGGAGAAGGCGGCTTCGGGTGTGACGGCAGCCGGGCTGTTCTGTTCGAGGTCTTCGTTGATGCGATTTTCATTGGTATGTCCCTGACTCGCCGCTGACTTTTGACCAGAGTCTGCTGCTTTCTCATTCATCCCAAGACTCTGGGGTCCTTGATGAAGATCCGCAATGCGATCGCCTATGTCCCATGTCAACTCCGCCGGTGTCGTTGCCATGCTAGTGGTGCACTGTTGAGGATGCCGCATAGAACAGGCCTATTCGACCTCGATTGTGAAACATGAGAATACCACTCAGCTGAAGAGGGGGGGACGAGAAAGGATGTCAAGGAAAAAGACTGACGTGGCAGCCACCGTTGGACTTTATTCTGGCCGCTACACGCGGTTTCAACCTGCAATTATTTTTCTTCAGTCCGAACAGGGCAATATCCGGATATTGCAGCCGGTAGCGGCAGTCTGTCAGGTATTCTGATTGGTCCATGGGCGAGGAAATTCCGGTACCGGCTTTAAAAGTCCTGCTTCCGCTAACCCTAATCACGAGCAGGTACGGGTGGACTAGGTCAGAGATGTTACTGGTAATGGCGGAAGTCGGTGCCAATATTGTCTCCATCAACATTCCACAGGATCCCGGAGTTGACGCCCTAGAGAAGGCCATCACTGACGTCGGTCGCAAGCTCACCACGTTTGAATGTGATGTGGGCGATTCAGCAGCGCTCCGAGCAACATTCAACAAGATCTGGCAGTCAGGAGTCGTACCAGACATTCTACTGAACTGTGCAGGTTTGAACCGACGTGGGTCTATTGAGGAGATGATGGATGAAATGATCGATCTTGTAGGCAATTCCCCAAGGAATGGACACAGAAGCAGGCTGAACAAGCATAGATCTTCTCAGTGAATTTAAAGGGGGCCTATGTTGCCGCCCAAGAGTTTGGAATGCGCCTCGTCCAGCTCGGCCGTCCAGGAAAGATTATAAATATCGGTTCCTTCATTCGTTCACGGCAATGACCAATGTGTCAGCCTACGCCGCGACGAAGGGAGGTGTTCTCCAAATGACGAAAGCGTTTGGTAATGAGTGGGCGTCGAAAGGGGTCCAAGTGAGTTTGCACACTCGTTTATGTCGGTTCTGTACGGACACCAGAATATTAATGGGTCGTCAGGTCAATTGTATCTGTCCTGGCTACATTAAGGCGCCTCTGGCAGAGACTCTGACGAGAAAGTATCCGGAGATGGAGGAGTACATAACCAACCGGACGCCTGCTGGTCGTTGGGGAATACCGGCCAACCTCCGCGGTACAGCTCTGTTTTTAAGTAGCCCTGCCCCCGATTTTGTCACGGGGACAAGCATCGTTGTCGATGGCAGGATGATGGCTAGTGGGGATGATGGTGGCAGGCTGGAGAGACTCAAATCTGCCTTTCTTTGCGGACCTGCCTCTCTATTCCATAGCTGTATTCGAGACTTGAGTGATAGCAGACTCGAGAGATCTAGTTTGAGAGAGCATAAGGGTTATGCAGAGAGTAATCAGGAATCACCGAGAACTGATTGCGACGGCTGGTTTGGCTCCACACCTCTTCTGCAGCAGCAGTCAGGCATGGACAATACCAGGCTTTACCGTTTCAGGGATGCTGCTGCTCCGTGGCACGGTAATTCAGCATCCCAAGATTATGAATTGGTAGTTTGACGTCAGAGGCGAGGGTAGTCGATGGAAAGTAGATACTTTGGCTTGCTTCTTGCGGCTGCAAATTTCGGACAGGGTGAGCTGGAGATCTAGATAGTGTTATAGCGTAGGATGCGCAAATGCTGTGCTGGGCAGGATAGTTTCGAGTCGGTAGCTGCAGCCCAGAGCTGAGTAGATGCCTGGCTGGAATTAATCACGGGTTGGTCACAAATTTCACATGCCGGACAGAATTTATTGGCATCCCGGGAGCTCTAGGAGAATGCAAAGTTTGAAGCAAGGATCTCCAAAACTGCTGGGCGATGAGATCATTACTGGATTGACAGACTGAGAGATGACGGCACTGAGCAAACCCACTCGGAACCGCGGAGTTCGCTGCCCCTCCATGATCTCAACCTCTACATAAACGGCCCCTCTTCCGACTGCACCCTCTGAACCTGCGTTCTATTCCTGCCTACCGCCCTGGAAACACTCCCGCGATCAACTCAAGTACTCACTCAGTCACCTCTGCATGCCTAGCTGCGATATGCTGACGTTGTCCTAGCCACTCAAGCCCCGCCAGAATAGACTGTGTACAGCTCACTTGACAAAGATGGAGATCATGTCATCCCCTCGCTCGGTTGACAGACATCATAGTCAAGGTATACCATCAGACAACTCAACTGTCTGAGCATGAACCGGTGTTCGCATCTTGCCAGCTTCGTGATCCAACCTCGGTCGATAGACAGAGGAGATGACGAGCTGAGGTTGCAGGATAGCGTTCTGAGATCATACGGTTGAACTTGACTCTGGATAATACCAGCGGAAGGATCATGCTTTTCTCCCTCTATCCCTTTCCCCGTGGACATCCTCCCTAACTTTTGGACAGTTTCGTGGCCAAGATGTCTCCACCGATCGCCACCTTCAACGAATTCGATACGTCGATGCCGACCAAGGCCGTGTTGAGCGACAGTGTCAAGGGCGCTATGACTGCTGTCAATGGCAGTCGCGCTCACCAGAACAAGCTCCTCAATGACTTCTCCGGCAAATGGGATGCGTTCAAGTTCGCCCCCATTCGCGAGTCGCAGGTCTCTCGCGCCATGACGACGCGCTACTTCCAGGACTTGCACACTTATGCCGAATCCGATGTGGTCATTGTTGGCGCGGGCTCTTGCGGCCTGTCGACGGCCTATGCCCTCGCTCAGGCGAGACCAGATCTCAAGATCGCCATCATTGAGGCTTCTGTGTCGCCGGGCGGAGGATGCTGGTTGGGTGGCCAGCTCTTCTCGGCCATGGTCCTGCGCAAACCGGCTGACGCCTTTCTCGACGACATCGGGGTGCCATATGAAGATGAAGGCCATTTCGTCGTCGTCAAGGTGAGAAACCCTCCTGATTGGTGTGTAACAACCCCTCGGCTCATCGTGTTCTGCTAGCATGCGGCTTTGTTCATGTCGACGTTGATGAGTAAGGTGCTCTCAATGCCCAATGTCAAGCTGTTCAACGCCACCTGTGTGGAGGATCTGGTGACGCGGCCCACCTCAGATGGTGGCGTCAGGATTGTCGGAGTCGTCACCAACTGGACACTGGTGACTCTGCACCATGACAACCATTCCTGCATGGATCCCAAGTAAGTCTGCCACCATGATGACCCTGAGTGGTGCTCAACAAGCGTCGTCACAGCACCATCAACGCCCCCCTCACCATCAGTACCACAGGCCACGATGGTCCCTTCGGAGCTTTCTGCGCCAAACGCCTAGCGAGCATGAAGGCCGTTGAGAAACTCGGTGGAATGCGCGCGCTCGACATGAACAGCGCCGAGGATGCTATCGTCAAGGGCACACGCGAGGTTGTGCCCGGCTTGATCATGGGAGGGATGGAACTCAGTGAGCTTGATGGCGCCAACCGCATGGGTCCCACGTTTGGCGCGATGGTCATGAGCGGAGTCAAAGCTGCCGAGGAGGCGTTGAAGGTCTTTGAGACGCGAAAGGCCGAATGCGCTGAATAGGCAGCATGTTGGGTACAGTATATGGACGTCTAAGGGTTGACCCTCACCGTCTGGAGGGGCTGAACGTGATATTTGTGGTAACTGTGAAGTCGCTCGTTTGACTCGGAGAGGTCGCTGTGTGGAAATGCTGCTATGCTATTACAAATCTGAACGTTCCGTTGTCCGGCTTGAAGAGCTCTCCGGATCACTCTGCGGTTCCTGCAGAAGAAGAGTCCGCCAATCTGAGGACACAGAGGGGGGATCTCGTTCCTGTCGTTCCGGCGTCGCGGGGTTGATGCTGAGTGTGTCCCACTTTGCCAGGAGGTATCCCAGCGAAATATCATCCTCCTCGGGACTGTCTCTCTTGATGCTCATGGTGTAGTTGGGATACTGACTGGCAAATTCCTGCTTGTCTCTGCTCCACGTTTGCTCAAAGTCCCGAAAGAGCTCTTCAGCCTCGGCTGGCAAGCAAACTTGTAGTTTTGCGGCCGTCAATTGTACCAAGCGCAACACCCCTTTGACCAGAGTCCAACGGGGAGCCATCGCCCGGAGAGCAGTCCAGAGGGTCACAAAAGCGGTGGTGTTGACGGGACCATTGAGATCGTCCAGCAGGACGAAGAGGGCCACGGAGGATGTTTGGCAGAAGATCATGGGCATACGGTCACAAGTCCAATCCCTCCGATATTTGTCCATGAGCATTGCAATCTCCACGGCGGCGTTGACGCAGAGCGATTTCGCTCGAGCGACGTACACTTGGAAATCTGCAGCGATAGAATCCTTCTTCTCAGATGTGCCGTCATCATCACGCGCAATTCGCAAAGGGATGCTGAACAAGGCAATCAACTGCCAATGGTAACACGCGCTGCATCCAGTCAGGCCTTCCGGCACGAAGGGCGGGAATTCGACTTACTGTAGAGTGATGGTGTGGGGACAGGCGGCACCATCTATTTGAAGACAGGCAGGCATGCCCTCGAACCATGTCATCAACCGTTTGTGAACGACGTCAATCTTGGCCTTGAGGAGGGGAAAGTCTCTCTTGCTTTCCACCGACGAAACCAGATCGTTGATCACAGCGGCGTCTGTGAACAGCAAGCAGGCCGTCTCGAAAAAGCAGTCCGGGTGAAAGACGACGGATTGGCCGCTTTGTGGATAGGGCAGCCATTGACCGGTGTCCCGAGAACACTTTGAGGTTGGGCAAGGGAGCTGTGGAACCGGCATCGTTTGCGAAGCTTCAAACGCCGTCGAAAAAACGGTCGAGGCGATGAACAAGCTCCAAATCGTGCGCTGCTGCACCTTTTGCAAGCTCTGGACGGCCTCCGGGCCGAAGTCACTGTCGGACAGCAGCTTTCTCCGCCGGTCCCGTCTCCTCGTTCGGACGATGCCAGTCTGCCCGCTCATCGTGAGGACGCCCTGCCTATCCCTTCCCAAGGAACTTTCGCTGCGAGAGGATTAGACATTGTCGGTTCAAAGATCTCTGGAAAGGACCTACTGCATCCAGAGCAAGCCCTGAGCTTGCATATTTGTCAGACTCAATTTGCCATCTTCTGCCTCCAGGAGTCGTTTCGATTCGTTGTAAAATTGGTCAGATATGGTCCGCGCTGCCAGATGGGCCGATTCCTCTTGCTTGTAGTCGGCCAAACTCAGCTGTCCGCACAATTAACTCGAGATAGAAGATTGACAGGACCTGGAAGGCTTACACACGCTTCAGCGAGCATGATGTTAACGAGGGCTGGTGAGCAGAATGGGCAGTCCAAGTTTCCAGCGGCCATATCCCTCAGAAACAAGTCCTTGTCGAGATAAGGCCACAGCATGACATGCCACGTGAACCAGAGAAAGATCAGATGGGACACGAACTCGTCGTCGTCGGTGATACTGGTCCAAGGGTGCGCGGGGACTTGGAGCGGAGGATTGCAGAGCTCATGCACCCGTTCCGTTCGGGGTCGACGAAGCAAGTTAGGCACGGGCCGAGAGCAGTCCCGCGCCGGTAACTTGGACGGTACCGTGCGAGCAGACTGTTCTATGGTCGGTCTGATCAAAGCCGCAATGTCTTCATCCGTGGCATTGCCGCGAATCAGGCTGAAAAGCATCGAGACGTGCTCATCGTCACCCCGCTGTATGATATTGAGGACGCCATCAAGTAAGGACCGGCTTGACTCGAGCTCATCCAGCTTCCGTTTGACACCAGCCTTTCGGCGCAAGTCATTGTTGGCATCGATGAAGCATTGATTGAGGGTATCATGACGAATGCATTCCAAGCAAGGCGGGCTGCCGCTGCACTATGCCCGGTCAGCCACCTCGCCGCACGATAATAGTCATCCTTCTCACCTTGGACTTTCTCTTTTGACATGCTGCACAGGCGCTGGAGACCTTGCTTCGGAATGATGGCGGAGTGAATGCCCAGTGATCTGGAGGCCAGACCAATGATTGTGCAAAGGCCGCCTGATCGGGGATCATGCGAGGGAATCCAAAGGTGGGGAGCGGTGGGAGATCTTGGCCTTGGTTTGGAAATCGGTATGCCATGCTGACAGCACAACAGGACAGGAGACACGACTGAAAGCGAAACAGGCCTGCCGGCCTCCTTTGCTTCCCAACGACTTTAACCAACGGTGAAGGCTGGAAATGGGAATCCGGTCGGGGTAGTGTTAATAATCAGCAGCACAACTCAGCTCGCCCCAGAAGGTGGTCCGATGTGCATCCGCCAGGAGGGGGGCTGGTGGCGTTGATGGCAAAGATGTGCCCCTTGCCCGTTGCATCGGCAACCTTCATCATGCCTTTTATGTCAGAGCATGAACATGTACCTTTTACCAGCGGGCGGGGACAAGCATCCATAAACTCCCGCACCACAAGCAGTCAATCCCTTGTCTGGACGTTGTTTTGGTCGGGGAAGGCATCCGACCATCGTCCGTGGCGTTTAGTGATGGGCTGACAGCACAATGATCGGTGGAGGCGGCAGAGGAGGAGAAGAATATTGGATATTGGGCCACAGGCGTGGCGCGTCGGCAATCGGCTTGGCGCATTACAAGCCCCTCGAGTGACAGCCACTTGCATAGGGAGACGCCACCCCCTCAGGCGACTCTGTAGCCTAGAAGTTTTGCTGCCGGAAAGATGGAATTGTTGACCAGTGGAGCGTGATAAAGTGGAGGGCATTTTCCCAGGTTTCAACACCGAACAATGGCTGTGAGAGGCCGGGTATCTGTAGCTCCGCCAGTATTCACGCCTCGGTTGACCTTCCAATAGGGTGGAGGTGCTTTATAATAGCTGTTTGTTTGGCTATCAGTTCCCACACCTCTCTGTTCCTATTGGGTTCCGCATCTTCCGTGCTCGCCATATTTCTCTCGGATCGGTTTGATCTCTCTTCTCTTTCGACCGTTGATCATTTCTCTCTCCGACTGTGTTGATCATTTTTTCCTCCCACTGTGTTGATCATTTCTCCCTCCGACTAACCGTTTTGATGATTTTCTCTCCGACCTTCATGATAAGCTGCCACCATTTCTAGCCGGGTGTGCGTTTCCAACGACACGATGGCCGCGACCGAGAGGTCCCCCCTGCTGGCCGCCCAGGGCCCCTTGGAGACGGCGGCGACGCCGCCGCCACCGTCAGGAAGCCGGAGTGGTATTTCCACCTCACGCGGCATCGTGATTGGCTTGGCTGTGTGGGTGCTCATCTTCATCCTGACCTGTAACATTTCGGTCATCTCGACCATTCAATCATCCATTGCCACGGAACTGGGTGTGTCAACGTCGGTCAGCTGGTTCACTTCGGCCTACCTCATCGCCGCCACGAGCATCATGCCTGTCGCGGGACGATTGTGCACCATTTTCACCCCTCGAGTCTACCTTCTCGCGTCCATCGTGGTGCAAGCGGGTGGACTGCTCGTCACCTCTCAAGCCCAATCGCTGTGGATGTTTCTCGCTGGCCGTGCCATGACCGGTGTCGGCAGCGCGTCTGTCACCCCCGTGGCATTCATCCTCGTGGCTGAACTCACCAGTCCACGACGGAGGGGATTGTTGTTCGGCTGCATCAACACGGGCTATACGGCGGGCGTTGCCTGTGGGGCGATCATTGCCGGAGCCCTGGAACCTGTGGTGGGATGGCGCGCTGTATTCTGGTTACAGATCCCGTTCGGCTTGTCGGCTGCCCTTGTCGCCTTCGTCGCCATCCCCCCCACAACCAAGATGATCCAAACGTCGAAGACTTCGTGGGCTGAGAAGCTTTCCAGGATCGACTATCTGGGCGTTCTCACGCTCATCTCCTCTGTCATCCTGCTTTCGTACAGCTTGTCCGCTCCGAGGGTCCAACTGACGCCGATCTTGCTCTCGGCCGCCGCCTTGGTCCTCTTCGTCTTTGTCGAGGCCAATTGGGCCGTGGAGCCCATCGTCCCTGTGCCCGTGTTACGATCACGAGGGAACATCTTCACCGGCATCGCTACCATTGGGATCATGACAGCCAGGTGGGGAGTCCTTTTTTATACTCCCACATACGCCATCACGCTGCGAGGTTGGTCGCCGGCCTCAGCCGGATTGATGCTCATCCCCACCAACGCCGGGTTTGGCTTGGGCGGCCTCGCTGCTGGCTGGCTCCATATTCGACGCAGCGGGTCATTCTACATGTCCTGTCTGGTCATGTTCGTTCTGTTCTCGGGATCCATGTTCACCCTGTCCGGGATTTCGACGCCCGACTCTAATATCTATTTTTACGTCAGCTTACTCTTCTTCAACGGATTCGTCACAGGTGCGCTTCTCAACTACTCGTTGGCGCATGTCCTCCATTTGACCCCTGCATCCACCCACGTTATTGTTATTCCCCTCAACGCCACGTTTCGCAGCATTTCTGGGTCTTTCGGTTCTGCCGTGTCAGGTGGTCTCTTTCTGCGTACCCTGCAGCATACTTTGAAGACCGGTTTTGCGAAGAGAGGCATCTCCGGCAGGGCCGAGCTCATCAAGAAGCTAGTCGGGACGCCATTACTAGTGCAAAAGCTTTCTGGCGTCGACAAAATCGTCGCCGTAGAGGGTTATACGACCGCGTTGAGAACCTTGTTTATGGCCGGCGCCGGTCTCGCTGTGATCGTGTTCTTCTTCCAGGCAGGCACCGGCTGGGAGGGCCCAGACCTTCCCAAGAAAGAAGACGAGCTCTCAAATCCCGACACATTGTCGCCTGTGGTGTCCCGCGAACCTGTACCAAGTTGATCATGGAGGGGCGTTGGCCGGATGAGCCTTATTGGCACTCAGCACGCACCGCCATGAGCATCATAATGTGGTATGTTGGCGGCATGTACACTCGCATCGCCTCTCTCCGCATCATCGAACGCCAGGCATTTTCGGCACCAATATGATGATCGATTCGGTGCTACTCTATATCAGGCGTCAGGACTGGGAGCACAAATTTACCTTGCGCAGTGCTCATACTTTGAGGGCATACAACCTCGCGGCGATACGCTGTCCCTAGATAATCAGACGCATGTGATACGCTCGTCACAGCCGACGTCAATAGACGAAGCTCAAGCGGTGGTACAATCCAACGCGTATCTATCGTAGACATCGATGTGTCTCCCTATCTGTAGACTCGGGATAAGCACAAATTCGCCATCCATAGACAATGATCAGTCTCACATTTCTCAGTCGTTCGTGTGCAGTCCTCACGACGAACAACTGCATTGAATCGCCCGCTGGAACTTGGGCACGTCGCCGCAGAACTTGGCTTCTATCTCCTCATCCCAGCCCCAGCCATCCTTGAATGGCTCCAGAGTCATCTTCATCACGCCCTCTAGGATTCGTCGATCTTCCTTGTTCTGTACACGATCGATAATGTCGTCCAATAGCCACCCTCTCGGCACAAAGTTCGGGTTCACCGCTTTCATTGCTCTCTCTCTTTCCTGGTCGGCCGGCGCCTCGTCTTCGCCCCAGTCCTCGAGGACGCGCTGGCGCCACGACGCGAGCCATTTGCCGACTCTCTCACGGCCCGAGGCTTCGGTCTCGTTGAGCCCGGTGACGCCCTCGTGATGGAAGAAGCGTTCCGCCGTCGCTTCGCGTTTTTCCTTGGTGGCGGTGTCGGCGAGCTTCACCGAGGAGAGACGACGGAAGAAGTGGTTAAAGTCGAGTTCGAGGGCTTCCATGGTGTCCAAGAGTTCGGAGAAGAGGTCATGGAAGTCCGAGTCCTTGTATGTCTGAAGGCCCAGGCGCGCCGTCATCAGCCGTCGATATTCACTCAGAAAGACGCCTTTGTACTCGTCCGAGACCTGGTCGATGATGGTCTCAGCGCGTTTGATGAGAACGGGGGCAAAGTCTTCTTCGACGCCTTTCTCCACGAAAATCTGGTCGTCGACTCGGTCGCCGGCGCCGATGAGTTCGCCCAAAGACTCTCCCAACCGGACAAGATTCCACCAGATGACGCTGGGCTGGGCGCGATAGCTGTAACGCAGCATGTGGTCATCGTGATTCGGTGTGTAGGACGGATCGAAGTGGTCCATAAAGGCAAATGGGCCGTAGTCCATCGAGAGTCCGTAGATGGAGGTGTTGTCGGTGTTGAGGACGCCGTTCATGAACCCGTATGCCTGCCACATGCCTACCACTTTGGCGTTCCGCCGGACAATTTCTCGATACAGCCGGGTGAACCGGTTCTCTTCTGCGCCTTCTTTGCCCTGCAGTTCATCCTTCGACACGCCTCGGGCCGGGTCAAGGTGTGCGTCTTTGGTCTCGGCAGGCAGAACGGCCGGTAACGTCTCCCACCCCCCAAACACCTCCTCTGCGACGTACGTAGCAAGCTGGCGGGTCAAGTCTCGGTCGCCTCTTGACCTCAGGAGATCAAACGTGCCGAGCCTCAACCAGGATTGAGCGAAGCGGCAAACAATTGCTCCCGGCTCCAGCCTTTCTCTGGCGACCACGGACTTGGGACAGAGGGTCAAGGACAGCGCTCGGGTCGTCGGGATGCCGATCGCATTCAGATACTCGGAAATGACGAACTCGCGAATGCTCGATCGCAGCACGGCCTTGCCATCGGCGAAGCGAGAATATGGTGTCTTCCCGGCGCCCTTCAATTGCAGTTCGTACCTGACATTGGTCTTCGAGTTCGTGGTTTCAAAGAGAGAGATGGCCCTTCCATCGCCCAGTTGGCCCGCCCACGATCCGAACTGAAAGCCACCATAGCATTGTGCCCACGGATAAACTCCACCCTTTTCCTCGTCCCAGTAGAATTTGTTGCCGGCGACGACCTGTTTGAGCTCTTCAGAGTGCGCTTCCTCTTCATTCAGACCAATATCTCGGAGAGCGGCGGGGCTGATGGCGAGTAATTCCGGTTCCTCGGTCGCTTCGGGTCTAACGAATGTGTATAATGCCCCTCTGACCATTCGCGGGCCCAGCTTCTGGCGTGGGGCGTTGTGTGACTCTGCCGGTGTGGGAAACATGGGATCTGGTGGGAGGCTGGAAGTGAAGTTGTTTGACTTTGATATCTCTGCCAGTGTGAATGTCGCCGCATGGGATCCATTTCTCTGGGGGCCATTGGTATAGCCATTAGTAATATGGCCGGCCATCTGGGCGAGTCTCGTTCGAGGCAGAGGTCTAACAAGACGTTGGACGTGACGGCCCAGCATACAGATGGGCAGCGTGAGAGTAGAGATATAACTGTTAAGACCGAGTAACGTCCACGCGCAGGAATTATTAGACCGCGGCCAATTGTGAGGGGACTGAGTTGATGTCATCGTGGAGTCGCTGGCATCATTGTCAGCCAAGGAATGCGGAGACAGAACCCAATACCGGCCGACGCCATCTGTCTGACGAGTCTGGAATGATTAAGATTTGTAATCTCATTTTGTCGCCTCTTTTCTCTTCGGACGATTCCCTTAAGCAGCTCTTCAACGTACGCTCCAGTGAGGCGGATTTGAACAAGCAATGGAGCCATGGTTCTTTGGATTCTCCGCGAATGGTTCAGTCTGGGCGGGATTCCTGGTCACGCCTTGAGGCTTGATCGATTATAATCCGACTCTACAAATCATCTCTTATGTCCTGCTCCACACTCTCTTCCATGGAAAGAGACTCAAGGGGTGAAGTCGGTACGATCGACCATTACAAATGCTCGTTCTCAAAGAGATTCAATGTCAGAAGCTTTGGTGACATGCTTTCAGAAGTCTCGCTCAGATGGTGCGCCCAATTCAACGAAGCCAGCAGCGAACGCGCTGGGATTGAAGATAGATGAGGTCACTGTTCAAGGTCACGCCTCGCCGAGGAGTCAAGACTCTTCTTGGGATATCAGCGGGGCTGACCCTCGGGTCAATCATCTTCGTGTGACATCCTTTTACCCTCTGGACTGGCCCGGAGCTCACAAGGAAATGGGAGCCGCCGATGGTACAGGTAGATCGCAAGCCTGGTTGGAGTTTTGATGAGATTAAACAAAGAAGCAACCATCTAACTTGCTAGCGCCGAAGTGCATACCACATTGGGCAAGGATTTTGCGCGTGCTCACAAGAGTCAGAATCATCTCCAGCGCCCTTGCTCAGCCGGTCGTCTTTGTGGGCTGGTAACGTCAAAGACAGGTCTTGCCAGAGCTGGGCTCGATTAGATATTGTCGCAGTCATGGAGGAGGCATGAGACGCGTCGCTGGTAATACTCGCACATCCGGACAAGTCAGAGGCCAATGAATCGGGCATCCTTCATCTCAATCCATGATACAATTCTCCTCTTGTCGAACTGCCTTCGCCGTCCCGGCCATGGTCGTCGAACAAATATCGACCAGTCATTATCCCACAGCCGTGATTATTCCTGTATGCGTTCTTCACCCAATTCGACCATATCGATCCGGTAGCCGTCCAAGTTGTGGAGTTATGACTAGCCTTGATTCACCAACCATTCAAAAGGAGCGCACCTCCCGAAGCGCATGTCTCAACAGCAGAGATACCCGGTGTCCGGTTCTCTCAGGGCTTGAGTCGCTCCTGCTTGCCCTACCCTCTCATCATTGTTAGACGTATTTGTGCGGCAAATCCTAAATTCAATGGGAGAGACCCTTTCCTGGGCAAAAATTTGCAACCCTGCCGCCATGTTCAGTGTGAACTCCCAACGACTGATCGCATCTCTTGCAATAGTGACGTGAAATGTTGCCCACAAGCAATTGTCTTCGGATGGTCCGTGCCTAGCTCCGCCTGAAAACCCTCGTAAGCACGTTCATAACTGGCACACGCCTCGTGGTATTCTTGCCTCATATGAAGTTGGCGTGCAAGCCAGTAGACACTCTGCAATGTGTCGGGATGATTCTCTCCAAGCTCCTTCTCTCTCCCTGCCAGTACCCGTCGATTCATCTCCTCTGCCTCTTCATATTTTCCCCGAGCCCCTAGCACTGCTGCTAGATTGCTGAAACTCCTTAATGCGTCGGGATGATTCTCTCCTAGCTCCTTCTCCCACCCTGCCAGTACCCGTCGATTCATCGCTTCTGCCTCTTCATATTTTCCTCGAGCCCATAGCACTGCTGCTAGATTGCTGAAACTCCTTAATGTGTCTGGATGGTTCTCTCCTAGCTCCTTCTCCCACCCTGCCAATGCCCGTCGATTCATCGCCTCTGCCTCTTCATATTTTCCTCGATGCTGCAGCACTATTACTAGATTGTTGACACTAGTTAATGTGTCGGGATGATTCTCTCCGAGCTCCTTCTCCCTCCCTGCCAGTGCCCGTCGACTCATCGCCTCTGCCTCTTCATATTTTCCCCGAACTAGTAGCAATGTTGATAGATTGTTGACACTCCTTAATGTGTCCGGGTGATTCTCTCCGAGGCCCTTCTCCCACCCTGCCAGTACCCGTCGATTCATCGCCTCTGCCTCTTCATATTTTCCCCGAGCCCGTAGCACTGTTGCTAGATTGCTGGCACTCGACAATTTGTCCGGATGATTCTCTCCGAGCTCCTTCTCCCACCCGGCCAGTACCCGTCGATTCATCGCCTCTGCCTCTTCATATTTTCCTCGATCTCGTAGCACTGCTGCTAGATTGCTGACACTCCTTAATGTGTCCGGGTGATTCTCTCCTAGCACCTTCTCCCACCCTGCCAGTACCCGTCGATTCATCTCCTCTGCCTCTTCATATTTTCCCCGAGCCCCTAGCACTGCTGCTAGATTGCTGACACTCCTTAATGTGTCCGGGTGATTCTCTCCTAGCTCCTTCTCCCACCCTGCCAGTACCCGTCGACTCATCGCCTCTGCCTCTTCATATTTTCCTCGATCTCGTAGCACTGTTGCTAGATTGCTGACACTCCTTAACGTGTGCGGGTGATTCTCTTCTAGCTCCTTCTCCCACCCCGCCAGTGCCCGTCGATTCATCGCCTCTGCCTCTTCATATTTTCCCCGAGCTCGTAGCACTGTTGCTAGATTGTTGACACTCTGTAATGTGTCGGGATGATTCTCTCCTAGCTCCTTCTCCCACCCTGCGAGTGCCCGTCGATTCATCTCCTCTGCCTCTTCGTATTTTCCTTGAGCTTGTAGCGTATTGGCCAGAATACCCACGCTTATTAGCGTGCGAATATTCCCTGGCCCGAGAATCCTTGTGCGAGCTTGCATATTTTCCCGAGACATCGATTCGGCCAGGACATAGCGTCCGCACTGGAAGGAATACGACGCACCATTGTGCAGAACACCCACCCACGTCATCCAGGAGTCCCGGCTTGAGGGCCGATACACCATCATCGCTTCCACATGGGGAAACAATAACCGACAAATTGGCCAATTCGTATATTTAGCAGTGGGGAATGTCTCCCCCAGAATGGAAATGTAACGTTCCTGCCAGTACATCAGTTCTCCATGCAACTCAAGCCATTTCTTCGTCGAAAACTGAACTAGACGATGCATGTCAAAGGAATCTGCTGCCTCATCGATCAAATCGTAGTTTCTCAGCGTGAGGACATCGTCCTCGAAGTCGGTCTCGTCATCGCTGTCGTCTTGGTATCGATCGTTTAGCAGAGACGCTGGAATAGCTTCCCGGTCAAACAGACTCATCAGCGCCAGGAGCCGGGCAGCCGACGTTTTCGTCTGCCGTATGTGCTCAAAGGATACATGCCATGTAGCAATAATCGAGTTGGACGCTCGCCCGTCTCGTCGTGGATCTCCTAGATCTTTCTGCAAAAGCTTGGATCGATCACGGTCACTCCGTTCCAGGATCTGGAGGTACTTTGACACCGTCATGCGTGGTGCCCCCTGATGGATGTAGGCGGCAGCTTGCGTGATCGCCAGAGGCATGGAGTCCAGCTGTCGCACCAAGCGGTCCAGGTCATCCTGAGGCATGTCGCAATCCTGCTGGTCAAGCTTTTTCCGAAGGAGCGCGAGTGCGAAGTCTGCAAACTCGGCATCACTAGGCCCCACATCAACAATGTCTTGACTGCGTCCTGTCAATCGGTATGCCACATCTCGACTGCGAGAAGTGACCAAGATTGACCCGTTCGTCGACTGTGGAAGGCAGTCAGACAATGACCGGTGAGTTCCCACTGAAGTCATTTCGGCTGAACTCCCATTCCATGGATCAAAGAGGACTCCGCCATCATCTGCATTATCCACCACCATCAACCACCGTCCATTGGTCTCGTCCGACAACCAGCGGCTGACCATGGCCAGAGTGTCTGCTTTGGGCTCGTCCCAGCCAGGGAGCTGCGCCCGCTCTGCAATCTTCTTGTAGCTCTCTTCAAACCGGGCCACACTGGTCGCATGGACCCAAAACACCCAGATGTCGGGATGGTCGTCTCTAACTCGGTAGGCATACTCGATCGCTAACTGTGACTTTCTAGTCCATCATCAGTATATATTTAACCTGCGATATAAACGCAATGTCTACCCGACGCCTCCCAGTCCGACCAGCGCAATCCGCGCGGCAGGCTCCAGGCCGCGTTGACAAATTCGGGTGAGAACATTGCGCTCCACAAAATCAGGATCACGACGGAACGGGATGGTGTGTGAGGGAGAAGGTCGAGGTGGAGGCGGAGGTGTTGGTAAGACTATTGAAGCATTGCTGTCAGGCCCCCCCGCTTAAGAACGTGTGTTCACCCAGCACATACCTATGGTGGTGTTTCTGTCCCCCACATGAACCGATGAGTGATCTCTAACGTTGAATCCCTTTGCAACATGTCCACCTTGGCTGGACGTCATGACAGCTAGTGGTCAGAGTCCTAGCAACGCCTTGAATTAGGACGATTTCCTTGGTCATGGCGTCATTTTACCCAACTGCCATCGTTAAGCAAAGAGGAGCAAAAATGCCTTCCCAGAAGGGAAGCCCTCTGTTTGGTTCAGTGGCGTAGGAGACAGAAACATTCGGTACATCCAAAGATCCGTTACGGCGCTGAGTGGCGATCGACCCGGCCACTAACGGTCAGGCACGATCCTCGCGGCCGCACTTTCGTGGGGACACTGACCCACTAACTACTGGGATTTGGGGGCCTTGATGGAGATCAAAACGTAGAAGCATCTGACTAACAGAAGACGCACCATCACGCTCAGCCTCTCCCCCGGTTCACGTTCCCCAAGTGGACCTTGGAGCGGTCCGACACGTTGATCCTGGTGTACGAGTGGCCCTTACCGGCAACGCCAGCTTCGTTGATATCGCCTGCGTGTACTGAGCTTCCAGTGAAAACGAGATCCTGGAAGCTGTGACCACGCTGTTCAGCCAAGTCCTTCACAGCGTCCATCAAGATTTCATCGTCCTGAGCGACTTCCTTCAGCAAGGCCAAGTCCTGGGTCTCTTCTAGTCCTTGGATCTCCTGTTTGCTTGACGCCTTCTGATCCTCGAGTGTGGCGGGGAACATGTCGACCAGTTCCGCAATTGAGTCATTGATCTCTTCAATCATATTGTCGAACTTTTTCTTTTCATACAACGCCCACTTCGCCTTGGTGAGGAAACTTGCACCCATCTGGCGCTGCGCAGCTTGGGTCCGCAGGGTCAGGTGGAGATTTTGGAACTGTGGAGCAAGATCGTTCACCGGGTCGTACACGGCGAGGCTCGTGGTCTCTGGATCCTTGGTTTTGATACGCTTCTCATACCTGGTCGAATTTTCCTTTGCGTCCTGGAGAGAGTCTCTGATCTGCTCAAGCAGGTTTTGGACCAGCTTATATTCGTCCTGAGACAGTGAGGCTTTGTACCGTTCTGCCGACTCGGGGTGCATCAATCCGACTGACTCTGCCCAACGACTTAGTCGTAGTTTCGACGCATCTACTCTGAGCAAGCATTTTCCGTAGTCCTTGCCGAATTGTTTGCCCAGCTGGACATACTCCAGCCCTTCAATGCAAGTTGAGAAGAGGCCGGCAAGGCCGACAATGCTGACTGCTAGACTTGCTGGTTCCATTTCTGGAGAAGATCAAACTTGTCACTCTGTCAGAGAAGAAACTTCCCCTAATTGGCATGGAGAGACTTTATGTAGATTGTCTGAGGTCAGTGTGCTCAGCCTCACTGACAACCTGGTTGGGACACCGCCACGTTGCATGCAGAAGTGCTGCGCGATTGTCCGAGAATTGGCTCAGCCTCGTTGACGTTGCCATGTAAAGGCCAAAACCAGTTAGAAGTCGCCATTGTGCATTATCATCTGATGGTCGATTCGAAACGATAATTAAACATCGATCATAGGCCGATTTGACCTTCCGACCTGCTGTTCATACTGCAACTTAAGGCCAGACCACTCACCCAAAGGATTGACAAGATCGGCTTCTGTCGTGCGCCCACCTGATGGTCAAGGGAAAGATAGCAATGCGCGGAGTATGCATGGCGAGATGGCTCCGAGGAATGCCGGCCAACTGTCTGTGCCGAAGATGTCCAAAGCTTGAGAGGACTGCCTCGATATCCGCTTCAAGGAAAGTTGCTGCTCTTTGAATTTCGAAATTCCGGTCCATCACGGGCACCCCTTTATATCGGGTCGTTAGACCAACAAAGTCACAAGAGACCTGATTTCTGGGTGCTGGAGCGGCCCAGTCCTTGGTCCATCCTCGCTACGGCGGACGGATGGTTCGTTCTTGCACTTCAGGAGGGATCGTGCTGCAAAAGTACGAGGACAAGGCAAGCGGTTCCCGTTTGAGGAGTTTGCTGCAGACTACCCAATTGCGGAGTTGAAGATGATTTGGTTGTCTAAGAGAAGCCAACTGTGGTGAGCAGATCGCTGCACCTCATTCTTAGAACAAAGAACACAGCATTGAGATCGGCAAAGCCAAAGACGTCAAATGAAGCGCTACAGCTCATACAGGCAATGCCTCGCTCAGCACACAAGCAGGACAGAACATTCGGCCAACCACACGTTGAGACGCTGAACAATCGAAGACGGAATACATTAGCATCCAAGCATCTTTTCGGCAACAGCTCTCACTTCGTCGGAGAATGCGTAAACACCACCGAACATTCTCTGCTTTGCCGGGTCTTTAATGATGGAGGCAGCCATGAAATTCCGGCCCAGGGCATCGGTGTATTTCTCTTGGTCGTAATCTGGCCATCGATTTCGGTCGAAGTCGGCATCAGGATTGGCCTCTAACTCGGCGAATTTTGCATAGGCCTCCTCTCTACGGGAAGGATCTCGGCGGGCACGGCAGCTAAGGTCGGTAACAAGCTTTGGTGGTAAGATGAAAGAGAAATAATCGGTCCAGGTGGTCTGGATGAATCCAAAAACATGCCGAAGCGTTGCCGGCCGAATGAGGCTGATGTTGTCGGCGTTGAAATCCGGGGAACGAGATAGTAGCTCCAGGAGATCAATAGTTAAAATGGCATCGGCTGTTATTTTGTCCTTTGGCGGGTTTTTCAAGGAGTCAGGGTCGGCCGTTGACCCATTTGACCTTTCTGTGGCTCGGGTCGAACACTGTCCCTTATGATTTGGCCAGTCAGCTTTCTGGCAAGCTATGATGAAAGGTTAGACTATCAACATCGTCTTCATTATCTTTCAAGCCAGTCTACAGTTACCTCGAGCAGTAGTGGCCGGACTGGCATTTCGCACACCGCTTGAGAGGATTGGGAAGCTCGCTCTGCAGCTTTTGGCACTTGTCACATCTGAGCTCGTGATCCTTGGAATCGTCCGTCATCATGGAAAGGAAGACATGTAGGTAAATACGAGGGAAGAGGTGATGGCCGAAGGTACAAAGCAGAAGAATGTGCTTATCTTGAGGCTGGCACTGAAATTAATACCAAGCAAGCGTATGTCATGGGTATTGACCCGCCCCCATGCGACAGTATGGTCGTATTTTACTGAAAAGGTCAGCAGACGCATTATGGCCTGTAAAGTATCTCCTCGAGAGCTTGCACAGGTCAAGACATCCTGTCTCCAGCGACAGACTATGCATCAAATCTGTCCGTGGTCGCAAAAGTCACAGGTTGCGGTCCTGACGTATGTACAGTATTGCTGATGGATATGTGATATAGCAGGTCATGGGGTAGCCAAAAATACATAAATTGGCCTCTCTCGAATCACGGGGAGCATCAAACATCTCAATGTATGGGGCAAGATTCGTCTCATGCTCAGGGACTATTGGTTGTGGGTGAATTGGATTGGCGGAAAAGAGTTGGCTCGCAAGGTCTGGCCAACCGGACCTTAATCTTGAGGCAACAGATTGGATTCTCATTCTTCAATCCATGCATCTCCCGCAGACCGCACACCGCAGACAGCAGACTGGTCCAAATGTTCAGGGTTCGCCTCTCCAGCTGGACTAATGTGGTCCTGTACCACTCTCCATGTTCGGTAATTATTTTCCCAACACCGCGCTTAAATGCCATCAGATTGAAACTCATCATTCAACTTCCATTTGACTGGCTGAGGCTCTTCCTCCTTGATGGCCTCAAAGTTCTCCGCATTGGCCGCACGGGACAAGCCGGTCTCTCTGTCTTCCTTGTGCTTTTGCACCTTCTTCATGGCTGACTGAGTGAGTTCTTGGCGCTCTATTTTCAGGGCCACGTCCTTCTTCCTCGTCTTCCGGTCGCCAACGGAAATAAGAACGCCGGCTGTGATGTTGACGGTGATGGAGCAGGATAGAATCGTCGCGGTCAGCGCCTGGGGCCGGTGGTGATAGTTAATACCCCAAGTGCATGCTCCGAGCGCAATCTGGAACATCGAGTGACAGTCGAGCAAGACCACAATGGCCACCAGAAGACGGAGCGGGAACGCATAATGGGTCACCGTCTCGTGCGGCTTGTAGAAGGAGTGTGATTTCGAAAACTTGTTTTGATGATGGATCAGTTTCTTTTGCTGCTGCGGCGTGAGCACGGAAAATTCCGATTCCTCGGTATTGCCGGCTTCCGGGTCAGCCTCTTTTTCCGTCCGTTCAGGCAGGTCGTTGCGATCATGAAGCTTGGGCAACCCTTGCTCGCGGCGCAAGCGCCAGGACAGGTGATGATAGTGAGCGATGAAGCACATGTGATAGGTGTCGACAACTCGGAAAGGAGCGAGTCCGTCACCGACAACAGCAAATAAAGCCACGAGGACGTTATCGATGACGTTGATGAGGTAGGATTGCCGGTCGCCGACATAGATCCATCCTACATTGAATGATGCATTAGCGACGATCTTGGGCCCGCTCCACGTCTTCCCTACCGATCAGAAAAAGGACCCATGCCAGGCCGAACAATGTGATGAGTGTGGCATACAAAGTGACGAAGAATCCTAGAGCTGTATTCGGTCAGCGCTCCGTCCACGAACAACGGCAGGACGTCCTTACGTCGGCTGACATATTTGCCAAAGGCTTTCATCCTTTGCTTGAACTTGGATCTCTTCGAATGCAACATGTGGCGTACGTGGTCGTCCAGGGCCTCTTTGTCCTCCTCGCTCCACCCCTCCAAGTTCACACCATGTGGCAAGACGGCATAATGCGACTCGGTCATGACAGAGGAGATGCTGTGTGTGCGCCGCAGCGATGGCACGCGTTGCCAGGACCAAGTTCTGCGCATCGCCGGAGTGGTCAAAGGCTCTTCCTCGGGTGGTGGAGCTTCCTCTGCGGGCGCCGGGGGCGGTGGCACTTGGGTAGGAGTACGGGTAATGACGGGAGTTTCCTTTTCTGATATTCGCGACGGTCGTCGGGAAAGCTCGTAAGTTGGTCGTCGATTAACCCATCGACCCAGATCTGGGACAAAAAGAGAATTTTGCACATTGGTGAGCGTGGTCAGCGTCTGCACCTCCGGGTCTGGGCATGTCAGTTCTGAAATGGTATCTTCGGGAAAAGGAAGCCAGCAGCGTACCGATCACATCCAAGAGATCGACGACGTCTGACCCATACTCATCGTCAGGTGTTGCCTCCCCGTCATCGCTGCTGAATTTACTGACAAACGAGTGTGCAGCGTTGCTGAGACTGCTTCGTCGCTGAACGCTGCTCGTCCTCTGGACCTCAGGCTGATCTCGCACCGAAAGATGGCGGCCAGGGTATTCTGCCACCGTGGTCAAGGTGGAATGTCTATTTTGCGGCGAGAGGCCTTCCTGACCCGGAACCGGGAGACCACTCCTCTGGGGCGCAGAATTGCTGCGCCGCCGCGTGGACGGAGATTCACTGACATCGTTGCTCACCGTCCCCTCTTCGATTGTTTCGGGTGGCCTGAGAGTCATTGAAGATAACCGCTTGATTCCGATCGGTCTCCTCCGAATCTGCGTAGGAACCGCGGCCAACGGCCTTGGGAGCGGCACAGCTGTGGCATCGCTGTTGGAAACGGTGACATTCGGAGGGGTCGCCGCTTGACTCGTCGTTACCATGGCCGGAGAAGAGGTCACCGCCCGGGGACGAGAGGGGTTCATCGTCGTCGCTGTTGCTGTCGTCGCTGGGTACGCCGGTTGCTGGTACGGGCTGGGGTCTGCTGCTCCCGAGAAGGGAGAAGGGAGGTTGGGAAAGGGTTCGACATCACTCTGGTCGCTGACATATGAGCTGGTGGTGCGGCGCGACGAACGCCTCGAGGAAGCCATTCTGGCACGTCAGCACAGATGCTGGCAGACGAGCATCAACAGCATTGCATGAGGAGGAGAGAAATGCAAGACCGCGATGCTCTGGGCGGTTTTTGCGGATCTGGTGGCTGATGGCCCACTAAGACCTGGTCACGCAACGTCACTGGGATCCAAAAGTGGCGAGCACCGGCCTCACTCTTGGGCTGGCAGCCCCTGCTTATGCCCTCGCCTTTCCCCCTCTCCCTCCTCAACCAATGCCTGAGGCCTGACTAAGCCTGCAGCGATGACAAAACGAACAGTTCTCTGCACTGAATCTGGAATATGCCAGGCCACTCCCCTGCAATCAAGGATCGGGCGATTAAACGCCATCCCAAGCCCTGGCACACTCTGCTGCCGTCGAGACGATCATTGGTGCAGCAGATCTTCCCGTTGCGCCAGCAGAAGACTTTTGGCCCAATCGAATGCCGCGCGCCCTGCTTTGCTTCATGTTGCAACAGACAATGCAGAAAGAAGTGGGTGAGAGCGAGCCGCCAGATCCCGCCATCACTGGCCTCTAACGGCGATTATCCGACGAGGAAACGGGCTCTCGCTGCATAACGTTTGAATTCCGTGAGGTTTCAAGTTGATGCACGCTACAGTCTGGCATCTCGTGCTTCATGAGCAAACGTCGGCGGATGGTCGTCGACCTCCTGTTGCAACCACCGCACCATTCTCCATGCAGCTCGTCGAGGTCCAATTCCGTCGGCGTATCCCATAAACGGCTCCATATGCTTATACCCCATCATCCCAACAATGCGCGGATGTATGCCGTCCAGTTTTCGAGGATCCACAGCCAGGATCTGGTTCTCGATCGGTCCTGAAACATGTGACGTCAGTGATGAGCGACAAATATTTTGAACAAAGTCAAGATGGCCTACTGATATACGGCTGACAATATTGCACGGTGGCGCTTTGGCGAGGGCGATCAGAGACGTTGGCGCCACCACCGTGCCACAGTGTGCTGAGGAAGTACACCACACCCCCTTCCGGAACGAGAGCGGGTATCGTTTCCTCTGGCGTACCCCGGCGACCGCTGCCCCATGTGTGCGAACCTGGTATTATCCGCGTGGCCCCTTCAGCTCATCAGCACGACGCGGCCGTTCTTGCTGGATTTTGCCCAACTGACCATTGCTCGCCGTGTATTCATCAAACGCAACCATGATGGCGGCACCAAAAGGCAGTCGGGGCCTCGGAAATTGAATGTAGCCATCGTCATGATGCAGCGCCTGGGCCTTCTCTCCAGGATTGATGGTGATGGTGTGGAAAGCGGAGAGCAGATATCCAGGGTCCAGAAAGTAGTCGTTCAAGGCCAGCACCCGTGGCAAAATTGTGAATTTGTCAAAGACACGCGTCTTGTTGAGCAATGAGTATATTCGATGAGTCTGGAGGCCTTCAAAGTTGTTCCGGCCTCCTAGGGGAGCTGAGCCCAGGAGTCTGTTGATCTCGTCCCGAGCCTCCATTGCTTCGGCAGCCGTAAAGCAATTGGGGATGACAACATAGCCATGTTCCAGGACGTGCTCGACGTCTGCACGAATCACGGGGTCCTTCGGCAGTCCTTTGTGTGTGACAAATCTTGAGAACAGATTGAACGAATCGGACACGTCTGACATGAGGGAGCAGATGAAAGATCACAGTGAATTATGTGAACATGTGAGGAAACCCACCTTCCGTTCAAAGATTGTTTATGTTCTGAGTTGTCGTGCTCGCTGACCCATCTTATCATCTCATACTTATAGTCTCGTGCTTATAAGTCTGCTGTCGAGTCTCAAATCGACGGATGGAGTCCTGATGGGACCCCGCAGAGTCGAACCTCGGCACATTGTAATATGCGGAGTCCCGACGAACATTCCCCTGGCAAGACAACTTCCTAAGCGGGAGATTCTCAAGGGCATGACTGGTGCGATGACTGGTTGTGAGCAACATAAATGGCCAGCATTTGCCTCTGGATCCGCCGAGACTTTGTGGCTCCTCCGCCAAGGTAGTTGTCACCCTCCATAAGGACCATGACGAGATTGTGTATTTTGGGGTCAACTGGTTGCCTAGGGAACAGTGTTTCATCAATACAGAGGACAGTGGATTCCTGATTTTCACAATCTGACAGTAGTCCACTATTGCACTGGGATAACCTGAGGATTCTTCCAGCATGACTTCTCAGTCACAATGGCAGAATTATGCCCCATATGATACCACCCAGGCGCTCCCATGGTCTGTCAAATAATGCGCAGGTTAGTTCAGTGTGCATGACATTCTACCGAAAAGTGTAATCTTCACTTTGTTGAGTTTGGTATCTGAATCAGTGTCGCGCCATGCTGTAGACCGCCTATATCAGTTGGGCGGACTTTCTAAGAAGAAGAAGAGGAGGAGGAGGAGGAGGAGGAGGAGGAGGAGGAGAAACGACGGGTCAATGGAACATGATACCAAACCGAGGATTGATAGCCTGAGCTTGAGATTGAAACAGACTGGGTCAGCGTCACGTTATGTCGGGAATAGAGGCATGAGTGGGTGTAAAGGACGCGTCTTTCTTCGTTCCTTCAGTTTAAATCGTGTCAGAAGACACTAACATCCCATTCGCCTTCATTCCGTGGCCCTGGAAGAGTGCTATTCCCTCGCTTGACAAACTCCCCATAGCCTTTCTTGCCCACCAGTCCACCATGATCTCGATCCCACACGACCTCGCCCCTCAGGATGGTATACCTCGGCCACTGGGTCAAGGTTCTGCCTTCAAATGGGGTGTAATCCACATTGTGGTGCAGCATGTCATTTGTCAGGGTGAACGGCTCCAGTGCACCTTTCTGGCCCTGCGGCGGATACCAGATGGTCAAGTCGGCATCACTGACGCCCGGCAGGATCGTGCCTTTCTGAGGATAAAGGCCATACAGCCGGGCGGCGTTCGTGCTCGTCACCTCGACAAACTTCTGCAAAGGCAGTCGATTCGCAGACAGCGTCAGGGCCAACCGCGTCTCGATGCCGGGACAGCCGTTGGGGATGCCGCTGAATCGGCCTTCGGGATATTCGGCCGAGATGATACTCTTCTTCCCCGACTGGCTGTCATCGTACATGAACGGGCAATGGTCAGAGCTCAGGACGGTGAACGTTCCGTTCGCCAGGCCGAGCCAGATGGCGTCGTGGTCGTGGCTGCTTTCCCGAGGCGGAGGCGAGCAGACACATTTGGCTCCTTCAAAACCGGGCTTGGCCAGGTCGTCGCGGGTCAAGAATAGGTACTGTGGACATGTCTCCGCATAGACGGGCAAACCTCGCGTTTGAGCGTTCCGCAGATGTGCCGCGGCGGAAGGACTGGAAACATGGACCACCAAGCTGAGGGATGGTATCGTCAGCGGTGATGCTGGAGGGCAGAGATCGGTGGGAAGAACATCTCCACTCACATGGGAGCATCCATCAGCTCGGCCAAAGCGATCGCCCGGTTGGTGGCTTCTGTCTCGACAATCTGCGGACGAGATGTGGCATGGTACTTGGGTGCGAAAAGCTTGCGGTCTTCCAGCTGCTTGGTCATCCAATTCAGCACGTCACCATTTTCCGCGTGGATCATGGTCGTGATGCCCTCTTTGCGGCTTTCCAGCAGCACATCCAAAATCTGATCGTCTCGAAGCTGCAGGGCCTGATATGTCATGTATATTTTCAGAGATGATATGCCCCGCTCACGCAGCTTGGGGAACTCGGACAACGCCTGCTCGCCAGGGTGGCCGACCAGCATGTGGAAGGAATAATCGGTGTAGCAGTTGCCTTTGGCCCGAGCATGCGTATCCTCGAGAATTTGCAGCAGAGATGGCATTGATTTGGCCTGTGGCGCGAACGCCACAATGGTCGTCGTTCCTCCGGCAATTGAGGATCGGGTACCTATGAGATGGTGAGCACAGAATCATGGGGAACCGGCGTCGCATACCTGTTTCAAAGGTGTCGGAGCTCCTTCCTTTTCCACCGAACAAAGCTGGCTCTTCGAGATGGACGTGAGTGTCGATGCCGCCGGGCTTCATCAGTCAATACTCCTCCCGGCCAGGGTTGCGATGCTTCCTCATACCATGACATATCCGCCTTCAGCGTCGATCACCTTCTTCGCCCCTGTTTTCGACAGCATCCCCGGCGGGGCCAGCAGCGCGATCTTTCCATCCTTAATGGCAATGTCGTAGTGTGCAAGGTCAGACGCAGTGACCACAAGGCCATTGACGACGAGCAGGTCGAAGCCGTCCATGATGGCCTCGATCGAGGTGCAGTGAGGACATGGTTGAGAACGGGCTCGGTCATGATTCGACCTGCATCCACCAGCTGGCGGCGCTCGCAGCTCCGCGAGTTCGCCTCAGTGAGCCGATATCTGGGGTGCATTGGCTGCACGGAGTACAGCGCGATAACGCTCAACGCCGGTAGGTGAAGCTGATGCCCATTTGGGTTAGTTTTGAGCCTTTTCCATCGCACCTCTCCGCTGGCTGTGGAGATGTATCAAGGAGCTGCCAATCACCTGATGATCCAGGAGTATGGATTGTTGGTTGATGATCTTCCAAGAGCAGACGGTCGGAGATTGGAGGAGGCGAGGCAATTTCCATCACGTGATATCGCTCATATCTATCTCAATAGGAGTCCTCCCAAGTATTTTTCTATGCTGTTGCCCACATCAGGCGCGTTGAGGTCCAGTCTTGCTCCGATCCACCCGTCAGGCCGCAGGATAAAGACTGCCCCGAGATCAATGTCAACCCCGTATCTTTGGTTGGCGCTGCCGTCTCCATCGTAATACACTCTTCCGATCGGGTCAGTGCCGAGTTCGTGCCATGCATTTGCCACTGTCTGGGGAAGAAGTGTTAAATACTCGACTGGCTCGTCTCGATAATACCTGTCCAAGCCATTCGAGTGAACGCTGTTGGCGCCGGGGAGCAATCCGTTGGTGGTTGATGCAGCCACCGTCGCCTTCCTCGACAGAACCATGTTTTTGAGTCTGACAAAGCTTTCTCGGGCCTGCACTGACTTGCCGACGAAGATGACGATATAAAATGTGGCTAAATTTCGCGTCAGTTGGTGCAACCATACAGGTTCCCACAAGGCCGGGGTCACCAGCTTGACGTCTGGTGCGCGGTAGCCTGGTATGGCGGGCGCCGGGATGATAGCCTTGTCCGCTGCGGAAAGTCCATTGGCAGCACTTTCATTCTTCCACACGGCCAAGTTCTCCTCATATCCGATGGTCAAGCCTGTGTTGAACCCCTTGGCTTCCTGCAGGATTTGACCAAGGACAATGTTGGGATCCTCCGTCGGATCCCCTTTCCAGCTCTTTGGCAATCTTCCTGTCACCAGAACGCTGATATCCTCGTCGTACTTGATCAACCTCTGTGCATTAGGCCGTCTCTCCAGCTCATATGTCGACAAGACCTCCTTCTTCGCAAGTCCCATCAGGACCAGAGCCAGCTTCCAACCGAGATTCACGGCGTCATGCATGCCTGCGTTCATGCCTTGACCGGCACCTGATGAATGCGTGTGGCAGGCGTCTCCGGCGAGGAAGATGCAGCCCTTTGTCCAGAAGTTCCTGGCGACCCGCTGGCCCACGGTGTACACCGACGCCCAATCGACTTTCTCGTACTCAATCTCAAAAGGTGCGACGGCCAATTTGGCTTCGTTGACGAATGCTTCTGTGTTCAGCTCCGGGTAACGCTTCCTCCTGTCCTCGTTTAATGCGAATCCAATCCTCGTGGCCCCGTGATCCAGCGGGATCCACAGCACGTTGCCATAAATCGGACTCTCAATGGCACCATAGCACCGCGGTTTGGGCATCGTCGTCGACGTCAACACGCCGTCAATCCTCACCCACTTGTCCTCCGTTCTGTCGCCGTCACTCTCGATACCAGCGGCCCCTCTGACCGCCGTTCTCGACCCATCACATCCGATGAGGTAACGGCATTTGACCACATACTCCCTCGGCTCACTGCCGCTGGAATCCACAATCTTTGCCGTCACCCGGCCCATTCCACCTTCCTCGATCCCTTGGTCGACCTCCAGCCCGACAAACTTGGCTTGCTCCGTTACGTTGACGCCGAATTCGGCCCTCAGCCTCTGTCTGAAGATGTCTTCGACGAATTTCTGCCGTAGCACACTCGCGAACCGATACCTCGTGTCACTGATGCCTTCGACGAAGCTCCACCCGCGCCCAAACACCTCTGTTCCCGACTGGTCGTACGCGGCCGAATGGCGGACGGCGACGCACTGCTGCAAGAGGTCGGCAGCCAAGTCCAGCTGGTCGAGCATTTCCATGCTGCGTGACCAGAACGTCACTGCCCGGCCGAACGACTCCTGCACCGGCTTCGGGTGAGCTTCGATGAGATGGATGGAGATCGGGCGAGAGGAGGGTTGACGCGGCGGGATGGATGTGCATGATTGGTCGTACGGCTGCTTCTGCGAGAAGCGGGAGAGTTGGTATGCGAGTGTCAGGCCGACAGGGCCAGCGCCGACGATGAGGACGTCCACTTCCAAGGGGGTGGGCGGTCGTGGTGTTGATGAAGAGGGGGGTTCCTCCATGGCTACACTGAGCACCGACTCACCAGTGGCACTTTGGGTCGAATACGTCGTGAGGTCGAAGGTTGAAGAGGTATTGGTATCCGGGGCAATGTCCGGAAATGCCTGACTTAGAACTTGCCGTTTGTGTTGGTCACCACAGTTGACATGTCGTTGGATAGCAGAACCGAATACTCGTTCAAGAGAGGAACAATATCAAAAAGGAAATGAGATGGAAGACTAACAAATATGCGTCTTGTACCGTGCTGTATTGTAATACGGCAGATGTCCGCCTGCCAGACGAGAGGGGGTGGGACGGCAGAGACGGCCAGCACCGCCGACCATGATGAAGGCAGTAAGGATCACGGGGACGAGTCCTTGTAAATGCACAATGCAAGGCTTATCGGCGGAGCCTGACCCTCCAACAGGGGTGGGATTTGATAATGCATGTTTCTCGGGTGGAAGAGGTGGACGAAGGCGCGGAAGTCCGCCTCTGTCTACCTTGGAAAACGTGACCACTTGGTCATTAGAACGGATGATTGTATATCGGTCTTTTGCTAGCCTAGAGTCTACCTCCGGTGGACACATGGCATGTGAGGCCAAATCTGTCGTCTTGACTGATTTACTCGGTATAATACCCATGGGTCCGCTCGGCCGCCTCGGCCAGCACTCCGTCGATGTCGGCATCGTCTCTCGGGATCAACCTGACTTTAAAGTCCCTCGGGATGGCGACCAAGGCGGTCTTGAACTGGTTGTAGTCGACGTAGTCGGTCGTCGGCGGCTCCTTCTCACTCGCGACGATCTTGTAGCAGCTCAGGATCCGGATGAGGGCGGTGTAGAGGAGTCTGGTGGCGATGTACTGGCCCGAGCACGCCCTGGAGCCCGCCCCGAACGAGAAATGCTGGATGCCCTGGCTGGCCTTCTCTGCGGGGGCCGTGGTCGACGGGTTCGCCACAAATTCGTCCGTCAGCCAGCGCTCTGGGTTGAAGACGGCCGCGTCAGGGCCGAAGTGGTCGACGTCGTGGTTGGCGGCTTGTGCATTGATCAGGATCATCGTTTTCGGGGGGATTTTGGCGCCGTTCCATTCGACTTCTGTCACCGTCTTGCGCGGCAAGCTCATGGCGCTGACGGTGTAGTACCGTGCGGCTTCCTTGATGATCGCGTTCACGTACGGCACGTTTTCGTCCTGGAAGCTGTTGCGCCAGATTTCTTTGGTGTCGGGGTAATAACGTCGGATGTCCTCGTACGCGCGCTCTTGAAAGATCCGGCCTTCTCGGGTCGCGAGGGACCCGATGCACGAGGTCAAGGTGCCCGGGATCGTCTCGAAACCGCCGGAGACCAGCGACAGGCAGATTGACGACACTTCCACGCCCGTGAGCATGGTCTCTTCGTCCCTGAGGATGGCGGCACTGATGCAAGGCTTGTCGGTCCCTTTCTTGATCATCTCGCGAACTTTGTTGAGGAGAAAGTTCAAGTAGCGATCTCGGCGCTCTCGAAGCTCCTTTGAGCGCCGAATCTTCTCGTTGTTGGGGAAATATCGCAGGAGAGGCACATAGTCTTGGTAATTCTCCGACGCAGACCGGAGCAGAGAAATCGCAGAGCCGACGTGGAGAATCTCGCGGAGCAGTTCGTCATAGACATTATCCATGCGAATGCCGTAGCACAACGTCAATGTCGTGTTGAGCGCATACCGCTGGATGTATGGCCTCACGCCGATCTCCGTCGCCCCGTTATGGCTCTCTCTGCAGAGGTCTCGCACGATGCAGTACGACTCCAAATCAAACATGTCGAAATAACCTCTCATCGCCGGGCGGCCCAGGGCGGTGCCCGCGGCCCTCCGCCTGTTCTTGCACGAGGCGTCCCATGGGCTGGATCCGATGGTGAACCCTTGGGTGGACGAGATGACTCCGTGAAAGGTATACAGTGTTGGCCGGTCAATCACGGCCGACTGATGGCCAATGAGCATTTGCTTCGCGTCGTCAAAAGAATTGACCACGACCGCGCGGGTGTTGCCCAATCGAATCTGAAATATCGATTGCCGGTACTGTCGCCACCACTTCTCACACACACTGGCATGGTCCTCGCCCAACTGAAGCAGATGGCCGAAGATCGGCAACGCGCCTGGGATCTCTGGGATGCCTTTGATCTTGGGGATGTCGGTGGCCGTGGACCACTGTTCCCGTTAGCCTCATACGACCCAGGCCGGCCGCCACGCTCTTCGACTCACCCAGTAGAAGGCCAAAGCAAACAGAATGGATACACCAATCCATCTTGTGTAATCCAGGTTCACGGCCTGCAAGATGCCGGAGATGACAGGAGCCATGGCCGTCAGTGGCGATCAGCGTTGCCCCAACCCAACAGGACGATGAAGTTGGAGAAGCTTCTCTGACGGGACAGCGACAGATTCAAATTTTATACTGTGGACTTGATCGCTGTTGAGTGACTTTGAACGTCACGAGAAATATGGAGAAAAAGAAACGGGCGGAGTTGTGCGAAGGAGAGCGGGCTCAACGGAGAACAACGCCCGACAAATTGAAGTTGGAGTAGCAAAGCCGTGCCCATGGCCTGATCATGCTGTCAAATCGTTGCCAGGAAATCCGCCTCGGTTTAACGTGCTGCAAGGTCAGGAAGGGCCCAGGTATTGGCCGCCCGCCGCTTTTGACGCCGCTATAAGAATCCGTGACTTTTGTGGTCCTGAAAAAGTCCTTGGAAACCATGGCATTTCCGATGCTCTGCGTGCGCGTGCAACAGCGAAAGCACATAGTCCGTTCCATAATTAGCGGTTAGCAGTCCTGGAATCTGTCCCTTTGATCCTGTCATACCCCCTGCGATCTCTACTTGACGCTCTTCCACACATAATCTGCCCAGAGCGCAAGATCCACTGCACCCAAGACGACGTCGCCCTCTGGCAGTACAGGGTTTCGGAGGAAGATGTTATCGAATTCGAGAGTCAGAGGTGCTCCAGCGACTTCATATGCCGAGACAGTACCTGGCTGAACGGTGACAATTGGCTGAACAATGTTACCTGGCTGTGGTGCGGGATTTGGGTGACAGTAAGTTGTTGCATCTGTGTCGGAATTGGAGTGTTAGGGTTTAGGTTTGCTCTGGTAGCTGGTCTATATCCATCAGATGGAGACGCGCACCACTTTTCGACCACTAGCCTCTTCTGTGCTAGCTTTATTGAGATGATGATCTTGACATCTCCTTCAGAGTTAACAATCCACCGTCCCGCGTCATGTCTCAGACGATGAAGCGATTCAGAGACTCCAGGCTCAAAAACAATTGTTGGCCAATCAGCTTTAAGTTCGCGGGACGGGAGGGGGCAGAATGCCGCATCGCCTTCTTTAGAGGAGTTAGGGGGTTTGTATATTGTCCTGCCAACAGGAGATAAGCTGTGTCGCGGGAGGCACATTCCGATAAGTGCGTCCCTAGCATCCTGGGCTAGTGTGAGGTGTGCAACTTCGTGTTCCTTTGAGGGCATCAGCTTGATAACCAATAGAGTACCATCGTTGTAATAGCGGAATCGAGTATGCCTCCCTATTTCGGCGCGCTGATGCTCCCGGTCCATCTTCTTAACGTCGTCTTTTGTGACACCCCTGAAAACAGACAATGAAACGCGACAGAATTCCCATTTCCAAATCTCAACCACGGCCTCAGGCAGCGCCGATGACTCTAGGTCCTCCTCTTTTGGACTCAGGAATGGACAGATCATAGCCCTTACCGCCGATTCTGCCAGTCCAGCAACGATAGCTCCGGGTGAAAGTGGCGAACTGCCGACCAGACGTATCAGTAAGGATCGTGGTTCGATGTCTTTCAGAACATACCTCACTCTCCCAATCGAACTCGGTCCACTCCGACAGGTCCTCATCGTCGATGTCCGAGTCTTCAGCTTGTCTTCAATGCCGTATGGCGCGTCTTTGAACACGATGCCATGCTTCTGAGCGACATTTACCATGGCATGTACCCATGACAGTTCCTCTTCACCGGGGCCGCCGGGCCAGGCCGAGTCAAGACGGTACAAGAGACCGAGGACAAGAGCGAGGTCTCTGATTGGGGATTGGGGCCGGAGCAAGCCGTGCTCCTCCAGCACTTCGAGCGTACACATAACGCCGCCGCCAACCAATGCCAGTGTGTCCAGGAGACGTTGACAATCATCGATCATGAGCCACGGTCCGTCCCCTGGTAAGAAATGGGCGAATGCCTCGATGTGCACCCATAATATGCTCGGGCTAGGATCCGGTTTACGCATCTCCTTGTCAAAGGAGCGAAGCTGCAAAATTCCGAGTCAGCACGTCCACGATCCCTCACCATTCAACTCACGTACATGATTCTCCACGACTTCTTGAAAGCCGTAGCCGCTGAAATCGTTGTAGACATATTCACCCATAAAGTCCTGATCTCGATGCATGGCCTCATTGTGAAGGTGGACATGAGTAGTAAGTCCTCTCTTGCTGATGCACCACTTCCATTCGGGGCGTGCGGAAAGCGGCCTATCGCAGACGCAGGCATCGGTGTTGCAGGTGTATAGGGTATCATCATCCTCATCCTCATCCTCGTCCCTGGCCCATTTTTCTGCGTCGATATCATATCGCGGTCTGCACATCGTCACGAACTTCAGCGTAACGGCGGAAGTCGAGGTTGTCGGCTTGCGAGTATCTCCCTGTCTCGAAAATAAGCACAGCTTACCGCGAGGGAGGCGAGGTCTACCTTTGCCGCATTCTGCGAGCATTTGATGGCGTCGTCATCGCGAAGTCTGCGAACCAAGTCTGCTTTCTTGCCGTTGGAGGGCAAAGATCTCTCCTTCAGGAGCGCTGAGAGCTCGGCAACCGTCTTCTTTTCGTAGTCGCTGCTGACACTCTTCTCCTTTTCCCTGTCAGATCCTGACGATCGTTTCTTCGATGCAGGACGTGATGTTGCAATGTTAACGTCCACTTCAGCCAGAGGTCTTTTCGCACGCGCCATACTGTCCGGCGGATTGTTGAACGCGACCTACTGTGGACGTTGGTGCGGAATCTTTGTTCACGTCAGAAGAAGGGGAGGAAGTGAAGCTCCAGCCCCAGAAGGACCCTGGACGCGTCGACCATTGTGTACTGCCCCTAGCCAAATGCGCGTGAATTCACGTGATTGCCATGGTGGCCGGAAAGGGCAAATGTTAATTTCCGCTTCCCTCACGTGATAGAGGATGCCATCAAGCACTGCCACAAGGCTCATCTTGACTGTCGCCGCTTATATTAGGCTTTACCTATTCGCCTCGCGACACCTGGTCTGATTTCACTGACTGTTCAGTGAAATGTAAACACTCCAAATCATTTGACCTCAGGGTACAGAATAATGTGCCACGTCACCAAATAAATCTCCAGACTAACACGACCCTTCCAGCCTCCCTCTATCAATCTGTGTGTGCTTAGGAGAGGCTAGAAGCCCTCTTCGTACCTGTCAGCTTCTCTACACAAGACGACCACTCATCCGACAGTGAGTAAAGGAGTGTCCGGAGACACGGTGTTTTCACGTGACAAGTACAAAGGAAGGCCAAAAACGCAACCCAAAGGCAGGAATATTTTGAGCAGCGCCAAAAGTACTCCGAGCTGTACCGAAGCAACCTGGAGTCCCGTTTAGAGCATGCTGGAGTGCCAAAAAAAGGCGGCCAAAATCGCACTTGTGTCTGGAGGGAAGAACGTCGCCAAGAGCGGGCGGTACCACACGCCAAATTCGGCGGCAGATTTCCCTACTCGGTCGTCTGTCAGAGTCGTCCTTGAGTGTACGCATCATGTCCGCATTGGACGTGCAGAACTTGTTTGGCGTCAAGGGTCGCGTGGCGCTGGTGACGGGTGGGTGCAGTGGCATTGGCTTCATGATTGCAAAAGTACGTCATGCAAAGACACGCTATAACTGACCTGCTGAGCGGTGCTGAACGGTCTCACCAGGCTCTGGTCACCAATGGGGCCAAAGTCTATGTGACAGCGCTGCCGACTGATGACATCGAGAGCGCCGTGACCGAGCTCGAGGTGTTGGGAAGAGCAGCTGGTGGCCAAGCGATAGGGTAAAGACTCCAGGCTGGCGTTGTCATTCCCGTGCCGGCCATGGACTGACGTCCAAGGGGCCTCCAATAGATTCGCGAGCGACTTGTCTTCGAAAGAAGGCATCTTCAAAATTGCCCAAGAGATCGAAAAGCACGAGACTCACCTGGACATCCTCTGCTCCAATGCGGGCATCCGCCGGGATCCGCCACAGATGTGCAATGTCAAAACTGCGTCTCTGGAGGAGCTGCAGGCGTCTCTGTGGTCGTCGAGACACGCCGACTGGGACGATACTTTTCGAGTCAACGTCACCGCTCACTATTTCTTGTCGGTTGCTCTGGTGAAACTGCTTGCGGCGGCCAGCGACTTGGACCTGCCGGGAGGCCGCAAAGGTCGGGACGAGGGTCGAGGGGTGATGATCATCACCAGTAGCTGTGCGAGCATGCACAACTGCACCAACATCGACCTCACCAGTTACGCCGCCAGCAAGGCGGCCATTGATCACCTTGTGGCCCTGTTGGCGAGCAAATTCGAGAGATGTAAGCCGTTACAATCGGTCACGGCAATCCGGCCCCTGAAGTCTGGCACTGCGTTGCATCCCTCTCGCTCGCCTGGAGAAGAATAAGAATACAGGAAAAAGGGTCTCGCAACAGGCCAGTTGCGGCCGAGCTTCGTTGCGCGTTCATTGATTCCAGTTGAACTGAAAGCTGACTGCATGGCCACTTAGGGTATGTCAGAGTCAACGCTATCAACCCTGGGTGTAGGTATCCATTGTCTCCATGGAATTCAGGGTTGACCTTGTGTAGTCGTGCCGAGTCAGATGAACCCCGTCGACGAGGGCAGCAACCAGTTTGCCGAATTGTTCAAGGCGATGCCAGCTCAACGGATAGGCAAGATGGAAGACATTGGCGGTGCGATTCTGTACCTGAGCAGTCAGGCCGGGGTATGTTCAACACGTGTGCGTGACCCAGGACTGACATCTTGGCGACTAGGCTTATGTGGATGGAGTGTGCTTGTGTGTGGATGGAGGCCGAGTTCTACTTGCTAATGGGCAATGACGCACTGGTTGTGAATGCGCCCAAATTACAGAGCCCGTTCAGCAGTAATGTTGAGGAGTGCTATGCCACGATTTGTCATCTCTGGCCTGTGTAGCCGGGCCAGGAGGGACCAAGGGTTCTGAGCTATCTACTGGGCACTAGCAGGTGCCGAGGCAGCAAGCCCCGAAGATCACTGCCTATGGCCCCTGTAACGTTAGCTTAGCCAACTAGTTTCTACAGCTACTTGCAAGGCGGTGAACAAGCACTTTTGGTAGAGACCTCAGTAGACAGCTGCCATAGAGCTTCTGATTGGTCACTTTGCCTATTTGCTCCTTGCGACACCTGGTATAATTTCACTGACTGTTGAAATGTACACTTGATCACGTGACCATATAAATGCCAAGAGTGCACAGACTAACACGACCCCTGTCCAGAGCCTCAATCATGTGGCCACTGGCCATCACGTGACTGGATGAGTGTCACGTGAGCTAGAATATCTTTCCAGCGTCCAACAGTAGATCATGGCCTTTTTGGGACCAGGGCCAAATTTGGACCCCTTCGCCAATGAATTCCTCACACTGAGTGAACCACGACCTGTACAATTTCTAGCCACCTTCTAGGTCTTGTTAACTAGTGCCGAGTGTCGGGAACACAGGCAGTGTTCACTCCATGAGCGCTTGGCCTCCAGCACACCTTCATCACCATCGTAGGCAGCATCTTAGATACAATCAGTCAACCATCTACTCGGTGCTTGGTTCATCACCGAGCTCTCAAGACATCGCTTGGTTGAAGGGGCTCAGACCCTGCAGGCACCGCCCAGCCCGGCCCACCCTTCATGGTGGCAGGCAGCGACGTTACCTGGAAGTTAATAACGCAGTCCAAGCCGTGCTTTCATCACACATACCTGCACCAAGTTGCTCCCAGCCCTCACGAGTTTGAGTCTCTGCAAGTATTTATCTCCCGACACTTTTTCGAGCCCGGATTACCATCATGACGTCGTTGAGAGTTGATGTGCTCACAGCCGTGGAGCATGGAGACATGGGCCTAGTACGTTCTTTGCTTTCTAAGCATTACTTCGACACTCTCCGAGCTTCGGGCTTGACGACTGACCAAATCCTAACGGCGGCGACCTGTTATGAGGACCAAAACTTGATTCGGGTGTGTCTAGAGGCCGGCGCTCATATGTCCGACGTGAGAGCTATCACCACTGGCGGCGATTCGGAACTCGTGTTTACATTGGCATCTGTGGCCGTTGAACTCAACAAGCCCGACATCTTTATATTATGCCAGGACTCCTGCGCCTGGCCGTCAAGCAAACTACGCGATCTTGGGGACACGGCAGCAAGTCGAGGTCACATAGCAGCTTTTTAAGCTCTCATGTCGCACGGCCTGAACATCAATGAGAACTATTCTTACAGGGGCGACGCGCTGATCTGCGCAATTCGACAAAACAAACAGACATGGTCAAATTCCTCCTCGAGAACGGTGCAGAGATAAACACTGATCGGATGATGTCCTATATGTACCCAACGCTTGCAGTCGCCGCCTATTTTGGCTCTACTGAAATAATGGGGCTCTTGCTCGCTCGCTGCAAGACGACGGCCAATTCGCTAGCACTCCACCGAGCTGCGGCAGCAGGACGCCTGGATATGGTCCAATACCTCGTCGATCACGGCGCGGATGTCAATGAAGTCCCGCCGGACAACCATATTCTCACATGGTCTGTCAGGGACGAATTGGGTCCTCCGTTACACTTCGCAGTCCGGCGGAGGCATTTACCAGTTGTGAAGTATCTTTTGGATCACGGGGCAGATGCTACTCTATGCGACATTGATGGACGTGATCTAGTCGAGAGTGCACGGGGGGGAGATAGGGGAGAGTAGGACGGAGGAAAAGGTCGACGTCGAGGAGGATGGGAGGGCGATTCTTATAGACGTCAAGAGCGGCGGCAGCAAGTTTACAAGAAAAAGGGTCTCGCAAGAGGCCGGTTGCGGCCGAGCTTCGTTGCGCGTTTATTGATTCCAGTTGAACTGAAAGCTGACTGCATGGCCACTTCAGGGTATGTCAGAGACAACGCTATCAACCCTGGGTGTAGGTATCCATTGTCTCCATGGAATTCAGGGTTGACCTTGTGTATTCCACTGGCAACCCGCGGCTTCTGGCTGGAGTTTTGGCAGTGGGTTTTGGTTGTCGGGGCCGATGTGGGAGGTCAACAGAATCGGGAATGATGTCTGTGGAACCCTGCGAATCTTGCTCTTGATCTGCTTCTGATCGGTTGGCCCGTTGTACCTTTTCGATGGCTGGCCACTTTCCTACTCGGCGGCTGTACCTCTCTCCCTGCGTTTGGCCGAAAATTTGTGGTTAGGTTGTTCGCGACTTCTTGAGCATCTAGCGATCTCCATCGTGCACGGCGTTCTTTGGAACGTAGGTTCGGCTGCGGTTCTGAGGCGGGGGTCAGCAGCATGCAGTGAAATGTCAAGCCAGCAAGCCTCGGCATTCATTCTTTGTGAATTCCGATTCTCCGAGGTGCACGAAACTCCGATATCACACGAGTTGTTATTAATACTTTACATCGTCCCTACTGCTTGACATTCTCCTCTGCATCGGCTTTCATTGTATATGTGCGAATCCAAAGTTCTCTGGCGAGTCGTTGGTATGTATTGCACAGGGGCGTCACGTAGTGAAAACTTCTATTTCGAATCACAGGACTGATAGCATCAAAGACAGGATTTATGCCAGTATGAACAGCAATGTCGAATTAGCTTTAGATTCTCAAACGACGCCTCGAGACAGAGGGCAGGCAGAGAGCGGTGAAGGAAATGCCGAGCACAACCGTGACTCGCTTGATCCTGTTGACGGAGGTCGTGCAGCCTGGAAACTGCTTCTCGCAGCATTCGTCTTCGAGTCGCTGCTCTGGGGTAAGTAAATAAATACGCTTTGATTCACCTGGTTCGTACTTCTACGCTTTGTCCACTGACACGGTGTAGGCTTCCCGCTATCCTTTGGGGTTTTCCAAAATTACTACTCGCAGTTACCTGAATTCATCAATCAGCGGTACATCTCGGTTATCGGAACGATCGCTTCTGGGATGTCCTACATGGGAGCTCCATTGATCATTCCAGTACTGAGACGTTTCTCGAAATATCGCAGGCAGATGATATGGTTCGGATGTATGAAAGTATTCGAAGCTGATCATTGCTCAGCTCACAAGCAGCACAGGGACATTATGTATCCTGGGAATACTGGGCGGGTCTTTCGCCCGCACCGTTGGCAGTCTCATCTTCACTCAAGGTGTAATGTATGGCATCGGCTTCATTATCTTTTATTACCCTATCATCAGTATGGTCAACGAGTACTGGATTACACGAAGGGGTATGGCGTACGGTTTTCTATGCAGCGCATCCGGATTCTCAGGCATTGTCATGCCTTTGTCCCTTGAGGTTCTTCTCAACAAGTACGGGTATCCGGCAACATTGAGATTCGTCGCATTGGGCCTGATCGTGTCGACGGGGCCATTGATACCCATACTAAAAGGACGGCTCCCTACATCAGCGCAAGGCTTTGCGCCGAGGACTAATTGGGCTTTCCTCAAAACACCACTCTTCTGGATTTACACGGCCTCAAATCTTATGCAGGGACTAGGTTACTTCTTTCCTTCGCTTTACATCCCTTCTTATGCCTCTACAATTGGCTTGAGCTCGAGTCAGGGGTCTTCACTTTTGGCAATCATGAGCGTCTCACAAGTCATGGGTCAATTTAGCTTCGGATATCTTTCAGATCGGAGACTCTCAGTCAGGATCCTATCTTTTGCATCAACCCTCGTACCTGCAGCAGCAGTATTCGCTCTATGGGGCCTGGCACGGAATTTCGCAATGTTGTCGGCATTCGGATCAATTTACGGGTTCTTTGGAGCTGGTTATACGGCTTTGTGGGCCCGGATGGGAATGGGTGTCACTACCGATACAACTTCGGCTTTTGCGGTATTTGGCCTGTTCAATTTTGGGAAAGGCGTCGGAAATGTCCTAGCAGGGCCTATCAGTGCGAATATGCTGTTCAACCATATAAATGTTGAAAGCTATGGGGTCGGGAAGTATGAAGGGCTCGTACTTTTTACAGGTTCTTGCATGCTCGCAAGCGCGGTGAGCATCGCCATCAGTTATCTGAACCTCCGGAAACTATGGTTGCTCAATTGACAGATTGAGTGTTTTTATGGGTGCTTTGCTGTAATTTCTCCTTGGGGTCGTGAGCTTTCAAGACCAAGGCTTCGTTCTGCTGGCCATAAAGAATGTGGGTACAGCGCAACTTTTATTTCGCACCCCTCTTCCAAAGGGTGATCTATCGTTTCAGATGTCCTTCTGGTCTCGAGTGGCAGGGTCGTTTGGTGAACCTGGATGAAGCCGCATATCCAAAGGTGCTCACCAAGTACTAGGCACTCTTGATGTTTGATGAACCAGAGACGAGGTGGTTGATTAATTCTGAGATGCTGTGTGGAAGGAGTGTTGGAGGCTAAGCGCTCATAGGCTGAAGACACTGCCTGTGTTTCCAGCAACGTCTACCCCAAAATAGGATGCGCCATTAGGTCAGAAGCGCCGCCTTAACGACCTGCAAGACGCGTAGATGTGAAGAATACATTCTTTACATCGCAGTGCGGGTAAAGAGGTCATGTCTGCAGTCAGGCTGCACCTCTGTAGCGTTAAGCGAACAGTGATATCATCAGATGGCTACTCAACTGGAAGAACAACTTCTCGATTCCGGAAGTATGCCATACTAGAACTCGATCAGCTTCCTCATGCGGCCAAGCGGTGCCTGGACAAGCCTCGGGTGTGGCGCGCACTCCACATCTTATCATCTAGCGAAGGCTAAATGACGTTTCCGCCAGTGGTTTGCCAGGACAGCTGCCTTTGGAGCTTGGACGCTCACATCACCTTCCATTGGCGGACATGAATCCCTCCTCAGCGTTGCAACGCTACCACTAGATGTGATCAACACCAGGGTCTGCTCTCGAGGATGATAGCGATCATAGTCCCGCGAGGGCGGTGGTATTTAGGCCAGTTGCCATTTGCCGTCGGACTGGTCAAGAATGGTTTCCTTTTGTTGCCGCTACTGTCATTTCTCTTTTCTGTGGTCATCATATACCTCTTCTGCAACTCCCTCCTCGCCGACCGTCGCCGGGTTTTTCTTGCCATGAAGAGAGTGGTAGTTCTGGGTGCCGTGGCGCTGTGCACGGTTGTTGTCGCAAAGTGCGTGGGGCCGATCTTGTTCGAACAGAGAGATTACTGACAGGGCAGGAATCTGGCGCCTGCACCGCACGGATTGCTTGCTCGAGACGTCGATCCGACATTGCTGTACCCCGGCTACAACGTCTCAGTGCCAATTGATCACTTTCACAACGACTCCAAATATGAGCCCCACTCGGACGGGTATTTTAACTTGCGATACTTTTTTGACGCAAGCCACTATGTGCCCGGTGGGCCTGTCATCGTATTGCAGAGCGGTGAAACCGACGCAACGGAACGGCTGCCTTACCTGCAGAAGGGCATTCTGGCTCAACTGGCCGAAGCAACCGGTGGCATCGGTGTCGTTTTGGAGCACAGATACTATGGCACCAGCTTTCCCACGCCCGATCTGTCCACGGAGAACCTTCGCTTCCTGACCACCGACCAGGCGCTGGCCGACCAGGCATACTTTGCCCAACACATCGTCTTTCCGGGGCTCGAGCATGTAGATCTGACCGCGCCAGGCACGCCCTACCTGGCCTACGGCGGGTCGTATGCGGGCGCATTCGTGGCGTTCTTGCGGGTGCTGTACCCCGAACTCACCTGGGGGGCCATTTCCTCGTCCGGAGTGACCGAAGCCATCTACGACTACTGGGAGTATTACGAGCCCATCAGAGAATACGGCCCACCGGACTGCATTTTGACTCAGCAAAAGCTGACCAATATCCTGGACAACATCCTCCTCAAAGATAATGCCACCACGGTGACCGCACTGAAGGCCGCCTTTGGCTTGGAGAGTTTGACATATGACGATGACTTTGCCAATGTGGCCTCGTTTGGGATCCAAGGCTGGCAGTCGAGGAATTGGGACCCCGCGGTCAATGACCCGTCCTTCTCCTATTATTGTGGCAACATCACGTCGGAGCAGGTGTTGTGGCCGGCCACGGCCGCCCTCGCGTCCACCGCGGCTTTCCTGATCGAGGCTGGAGGCTGGGCCAACGAAAGTGCCCGCCTGACGAACCCGTTCCTCAACTACATCGGGTGGATGAATGACAGCTATGTGGCATCCTGCGAGGACACGCTCGATGAATGTTACGGCACCCACAATGCCAGTGCGTCCATGTACAGCGACAAAGACGTGTCCAATTTTAACGCGCTCTCGTGGGCGTACCAGTACTGCACGGAATGGGGCTACATCCAGACAGGCTCTGACGTTCCCGCGGACCAGCTGCCACTGATCTCCCGTCTGCTCACGCTCGAATACCTGACCGAAGTGTGCCGGTTCGCGTTCAACATCAGCACACCGCCAGACACGGCGGCCATCAACAAGTACGGCGGATTCAACATCTCATACCCCCGGCTGGCCATCGTGGGAGGAGAAGCGGATCCATGGCGACCAGCGACGCCACTCGCGACCCTGGACGTGCCGGATCGATTGAATGACACCAGCACGGTGAACCAGCCCATCATTTTGATCGCCGGCGCCGTTCACCACTGGGACGAGAATGGCCTCTTCCCCAATGAGACCACACCAGAACTACCACCACCAGCGGTTGCCCATGCTCAGAAGGAGATTGTGCAGGCGGCGCGGGTGTGGATCGCGGAATGGAAGCATCATCACCGTGACTGATCCCTGGTGGGACTGTCGAATAATGTTCGAGACAGCAAGCCCTACCCGTGCTCGCCGAACCGCACACACAAATAACTTCGGACGGTATCAGCCTTGCCGTTGTTGACAAGGGGAGAGGAGACATGACGCCACGGAAGATGACCGTGCGCGCGGTCGAGGTTGCATGACATGAAATGATACATGTATGTGGGTGCCATTTCAACCGACCTGTGGAAAACAGCCTCCATCCGGACGGAGGCGAGGGTGTGAGTGCCGGATCGGCACGGCCTTGCGGTGGACAACATGCGGTGTGTTGAGCTTGCGAGAGAGGGAAGAAGAAAGGGGCTGGCTTTTACAGGAGCTCCTCTTTTTTCCTGTTTATAATGGCAGCAAAATAGGGAGGAAAAGTGGCTAGCTGCCAGAGCCGCCACCGCCACTACCACTGTCACACGGAGCCGGGGTGCTCCACACCGGCTGCTGCCATTCCCATGGACCTACATGTACCCTCTGATCGTGGTTTCATGTCCCTAGATGCTACAGCATTGCCTTTCTCTGGCCGTGCTTCCGGGGATGAGCCTTCCGACCAGGCACCCTCGCTCCGCCAATTGCCATGTCCACCGACTCTCATTTTGAACTTGTCTTGTCGCCCATCTCGGGTGCTTTCACACCACTCACCCTCTTCTTCCTCTCCGCTTGTCGTAATATCTACTCAATCCCAGTGTCAGCAGTCATCTGGTCAAGTTGGGGAGTTGACGGATGGAGCCAGACAGGGCATATGCGTTGATCTAGTCGCGATGAAACGTCCGTCCGCTCCCCACTCGGCTTCACTCCACCTGGCCCCTTCGACCATGCAGCACTTCTGACACCCTTCATCAAAAGTCCGCCTCACCGGTCGGTCGTCCATTCCTGCGGCTCGCTTCCTGCAATCTCGCTGGTCTTGTTGAGTGCCAGCGAGCCGATCGCAGTGACCATCTTCTCCGCCTTTGCCTGCAAGATTGACTTGTTCATCTTCCTCCATTCGGTCGCCATCATCCCCGCTATTGGCGCGGAGATTTAATCTTCGTCAACATCCTGGGCCCTGACCCATTTTTAGTGGCATGGCTTGAGCCAGTCGCTCTGGTAGCCGGCCCTTCCAAAAGCGGGCAGAGGAGGAGAAAGAGGAGCGGGCTTTTCTAACTCTGCGGCACCGCCCGTTCCAACTGACAGGACCTGCCACTGCCAGTGTCCCAGGTGACAGCAGCCCCCAACATCATCTCGAGGCGGTATGTTCTAGGAAACCAAGATTCTCGTGGTTTTTTGGTGGCCCTACGCTGGACAGCTCTCACATCCCATCTGACCCCTCGGTTCCGCCCGAATCCCGAAGATGGACCAAGCATTGAAAGCGCGCAAGCTCAGTTCGGCCTCGGCTCGAAGAAAAAGGTTTGAGCAACGCCAGCAAGAACACGAGCGGGCATACGACAGATATGAAGAACGCAAGAGGAGGATCATGTTGTTCGACCATCTCGCGGAAGAACAGCTGGAGCGGCAGGCGGAGGCAGAGGACCGTCCAGACATGGACGTGGAAATGGAGCGTTTTGACCGCGAATCCTCCGCTGAGACGCCGTCAGAACGGAGTCTGTTGACTCCCGCCGACACTGTTTCTTCTCACACGACGTTTGGCAAGCAGTATCTCCCCGATTCTGTCATGGTCAGTCCGCTCAACCCGTTGAAAACCTATTTCGAGAACCAAAGAGAGATGGACGGAGATCAGACCGCGGTCCCTCCATCACCGCTCCCTGTCCTGCAAGCTTCGCTCGTCGCTTTGTCCGACTTCACCTACGATCGCTTTTCGACCATAGTAGACTCGCCACCGCAGGGGATCATGAGCCCAGACGTCGACGACCACGAACTCATTTCTCCCATCGAGACCGCGACTCCCATTTCCTACCGCCAGCCAAAAGCACGACCGTCGTTGATATCCATAAGCAGCGTCTCGCAGAAGAACCAGCGGAGGACACCGTCGATACCCAGTCCCTTTTCCCAGCCGGAGACACCGTCGTCGCTCTCTGACAGACCCCCGAAGCGTTCATCGTCGAAACAACATTTGGGTGACCTTGCTTGGGAAGCGACACCTTCCAACGTCCCCGACCCGCAGGCAAATGCTACACAGCGAGCAGCCAACCGCAGCCAGGAATCCCTTACCACATCAACCAAAGAGGAGGAATATCGAAAGCGTCTGGGGCGAACGTCAGGTGTTCCTTTGCTGTCTGCCACGGTAAAGATGAGCCCTTCACGAATGAGCAGTATCAGGAGCTTCGCCAGATCGCCGACATATGCGAGCAGTTCATCGCTCTCCCGCCCTTCAAGCCGTCAGGGCAGGCCCATGACAGCCGTAGCGGCCGCCATGGAAGAATTTCCGTCTTCCGCAATGGCACACTACAATCTCGGCCCCGAGACGTTGAGCAATATCCAACGGTCGCCCTCGGCGATGAGCACGCCAACACAGGATTCAAGGCGGCCAAGCATGACCGCATTGCCGTCGCTCCCGACCCCACCTGCAGATGAAAGTAGCCATGATCCCATGGCTCACACGAAGCACTCGATGCACAGGAAGAAGTCATTCTCCGCCCTGCGTCGGCGGAGCGAGAGCATTGGACATGCCATCAAGTCTGTCAAGAGTATGGGACGAATCGCTTCGAACCACGACGTACCCATTCCCACCGCACCGGTGTTGATGATTTCCAGTCCCAAAATGTCTCTCGATATCACGAACTTCCCGACACCACCGTCAGCTTCCCCCCGACCACGGAAAAGTATGGGGGGCCTGTCATCCATTGGACCAGCGGGGAACAGCAGTGGTCCCATCGGCCTCGGATTACGCAGTGTAGAAGGCCTTGCCCAGAGATAGGAACATGAACTCCAGGAAACGAGCCCAAAGAGGCTCTGTACGACTCACGATGCTGGCGTTTAGTGTGTATAATAGTGTACCATAATTCTCATACCTCTCTTGGATGCCTGGAATGCATCGTCATGTCGCCTGTCATTTCGCACAGATCCTTCAAGACGTTGGAAGACGGTCAGGAATCAATTTACACAAGTGTGAGGCGGTTCACGGAAAAGTTGATTGGCTTGTTGTGCTCGAGTCATGAAGGAGTGGATCTGTCACATCCTTGAATCAGGACGCGTAGTAACTCCACACTTTGTCCATTTGATACATTTGACATTTACCCACCATGCCGCCCCAGAGCAGAGGACCCTCTCCCGAGCGGAGATCATTCTCGAGTTCTGGTTCACTCCCTCCCACCTTGCGACCGTACCTTGAGAATCTCCCGTCTCCAACGACAGTCGTTCCGGACCAGCGCACGCCCACGGCCCGGAGACCAAACCTTCACCGCGATGCTGATCGCGACATCTCGACGCCGACCGTGACTCCGACTCGGCTCTCTCACTTTGGGGGTCGGACAGATGAGGAAGACGAGGATATAAATGATCTTGACAACGACGATGGCGTGACGCTCGATGACGATGACTTTGAGTCTCATTATTCACGGCACAGCTCGCCCGAATCAGAGGGTTCTGGCATCGAGGTTGGGCGGGAAAATAGTGACATGAATGAGGATGAGGATGAGGATGGCAGTGACGGCTATGGCACAACAAAGGGAGGAGACTCTCTCCATCGCGTCCGGTCGCTTCCTGCATCCTCTCTCGACTCTTCATCGCGCTCGTACTCTCAACTACATACCTCCCAATCGACAACGAGGCTGCGAGCGCCACCACCTCCGCCGCCGTTGTACCCGCCCTTCTACAATCGGCCTCCTACGCCACTCCCGCCCAGTCCGAGCCTGACATCGCTCCTCCGTCCACCTTCTCTTTTAAACCGCAGCACGACGTCGACGCGGCCCACCACGCCCGACTCGTCGGACGCGGAAACACCCAATGACACCGAAGCGGCGGTCGCCCACTCGGCGCGTCGCGCGCACCCTCTACCACCCACGGCCCCAAAGGTGCCCACATACGAGTACTACGGTTTTGTGCTGTATCTGGCCTCATCGCTCGCGTTCCTCATGTACATCCTCTGGTCATATCTACCATCACCGTTCTTGCATGCCCTCGGCATTACCTACTATCCAAACCGGTGGTGGAGTCTAGCGATCCCGGCATGGATCGTGATGGCACTGATTTTCGTGTACGTGGCCCTGCTGGGCTACAATGTCGAGTATTTGACCTTGCCTATGGCGAGCCTGGAGTGCATGGTGGATGAGGCCGGAAACGTCGCCATTCTCGACGAGAATGGCCGGGTGAGGAAGGGCGGAAGTAAGCGGTACGTCAAGGAGCTGGAGCAGAGGCGAGAACAAGAGCGGGAAAGAGAAAAGAGGAGAGGAGGCTGGGGAGGGAACGGAGCGGGTAATGGGAGTGGCAGGAGAAAAAGGGGAAGAGACAGGCATTTTGAGCGGGAAAGGCTCAAGGAAAGAGGGGATGCCGAATGGTTTGGGTATCTCGGTCCCAAGGCGGATGGCATCAAAGTAACCGAGCCGAACTGGAAGCATATATGGAATGAAGGAACCGACGCCGTGATGGATGTCCCGATTGGAGGCGTGTGTGAGGTCTTGTATGGGGACACATAGTCTGCCATCTCATAAATCTATTAAACCAAAATCCATCACCATCCTTTCCGCGTCATCTGAGCACCCCAGTCTCTGGTCGTGTGCATCTGTGTGGCTTCAAGGGAAACAATCATTTCTCCAGCATCACCTCTCACATCACCTCTCACCTACCACAACGCTTACAATGATTCATCCGCGCAAGCCAGATATTGCATTTCTAGCAGTCTGCTCATGTCCATGTCCGATATACCAAATGCCAATATGTTACCTTGCCGTCCATCTTCCAATTCAACAGAGCATCAGCGACTCCCTCACCAGAAAACCAGTCCCATCTTCTCCAGCGCAAACTTATCGAGTCACATGCCATGCTCCCGACTTTTCCGCACCCAGGCTTCCAGGACATTCATCCTTCATGCCTCAAGAGACTGCCTCGATTCGCGCCATGTACTGCGTGACCCTGCTGCCCTTGCGGCGTCAACAATCCAGGTGCAGGGCTGGCCTGTCTACTCCTCGGGCCCGGTCCAGGACTCCCTGGAGGCTGTACACTGCCTCCTCTCGTCTGTATCCCTCGATTCCGCTTCAAAGTCCGAATTTCCTCGTCCATCTTCCTCAACAATGTTTCTCGGCTCTTTTTCTCCAGTTCGAGCTCCGACAACTTTGCAAGGTGCCTTTGAACACTGTCGTGGTAGTTGAGTTCTTTCAACCGTCGCCTCTCATCCCCGGCTTGGGCCTTCAATTCTTCCACTTTGGCCTCAAGCTCTTGGACTTGCACGGCGTACTCGGCAGCTTTGTTTGACGCTTCCTGGTATTGCGATCTCGTAAATTCAAAGTCTCTGCGAGTGTTCTCCAAGGACTTCTCTAGTGATGTGTTCTTGGCTGCAAGAGTACGTGCTTCCTCGCGGGCAGTCTCCACGGTAGCAATATCGCCGCCAGAGGCTTTTAGTTCGTCCCGCGCCGCAGTCAGGTCAGCTTGCAGCTGAACAACCTGCTGTTTCAGGGTCCTGTTTTCTTCGACCATTCGCTCCTGTCGGCCCCTTCCGTTTTCCATCGCATTGACCAGTTCTTTGTTGGTATTTTCAAGTTCGTGGCATTTCATCATTCGTTTCTCATAACGTCGTTGCAGGGTGGCCAAGGAGGTTTTCCATTCGGCAAGTTGATTTTGCGCAACATCTCGGGCATGCTCCGCCTGTTGTCTTGCTTCTTTCTCCGCACTGACCTCGGCCTGCAAGGCGTTGATCGCTTGTAGCAGCTGCTCGACTTGAGTGGTCTGCTCTTTGGCCGAGTCGTCGATGAACGCGACGTCATGCAGGGATGTCATGCGCTGTCGTTTGCTGAGACCGAGGCCACCATCGATATCCTGTTGATGTCAGCCCCTCAACGTGGACGGCAATGTTGGAGTTTCAGACTTACCAACAACCGTTTCCGTCCCGACGGCGTGTCCGCACGCGATATGGGCGTCCGGGACCTGGCGCTGTCATTCTTGGGAGTTATGGCGACGGATGCTGATCCGCTCGTGGTGGGAGGAAGATCGTCCAACTCCTCCAATTGCAGCTCAGGCATGGCACCGAGAGTCCAGTTCGCCGCAAAATCTTGCGACAATGCCGCTCGTACGATGATCGAAGCAATCCTGGACATCTTTCGGTCAGGACTTTTTCGGACTGCTCGTTGGAGGTCAGAGAGGTCCATCGGACGACCCTCTGGTTCGTCAGAGGGGTCGGGCACGTAGGTCGGCACGCCGCCCAAGTTCGTTCGAGCTTGATATGTGGCGCGGACAAGTAATTTCAGTCGCAATGGGGATGGCATGCTCTTGGGCAGACAGCGATCCACATGCTCGGACGAATTGGTGACCAAGAGATGAATCACAGGAAGAAGTTGGTCGGGTCTGTCTCCCGCGTACCGCTCCCGCAGTTGCCTGATCTGAGGGTCCTGAGCGTCAAATGAAGCATCAAAAGCGATCATCAAAATCGGGGGCTGACTGAGCTCGATGAAACTATTGGGTGTCGAGCTTAAAAGTTCCACTCTGAACTCTGAGCTGGGTCTGGCCGGAGTCTGGGATGGTGTGAGAGAAGGACGATCATGCCGTTTGACGTTGATGTGCTTCATGGTCAAGTAATCCTCGAGGAGGTCGATCACAGGGCCCGGCTGTGCTACGATCGCCACAGAGCAGTCGACACGTTGGAGCACGTCGACTAAATGACCGAGGAAGGCAAACTTTGACCCGGCATAATTTGCGTAGGCACCGTGCTGGTCCGAGCGCACCGAGTACTGCGTCGTGAAGCCCGGCAGACCGAGGTCCAAGTGTGTGACGGTATCGTGAAGTCGTTGAATCAGCTCGATCATTTCATTCCTCTCGATTGTCTGTCCAAGTTAGCCAACGATTCCTGACATCATGGGCACGAACCAACCCTGCTGATAGATCCATTCGCGGAGCCAACAGAGTCACGCCTCTGCAGGAATTTTAAGATTGCCTTTCGCTTTGCTTTGATCGTGTCCATATATGTTGATTGGATTTTCCCTTCAGCTGCAAGTGCGACGGCATACTCGGCTGGACCTAATATAGGGTGTGTCGGCAGGACCAGCCCATCCACCTGTGGGACGATGCGTTCATGCTCTAGGGATTGTTGACTCGAGCTTGCCTTCGAGTCAAGAGAGGTCTGCTCCTCTGCCGACGATGGGGGTTCTTCTTCTATTGATTGCTGTATGGGCAGAGCGCTCCCCCCCAGCGGAGCCTCATAAGCAGACGGTTGTGTGATCATGACGCTGGGTGCTAGCGTCACCTCTTTTCGGTCGCCCAGCGTTGTATGGGAGCCCAAGTTGACGACAGAAAGATCAGTTGTGGACGACGAATATTTGGGTTCTAGGTCTGACCGGTGGCCAAGCAGCTCCGGACCAAACACCATACTGCTGGTATTGGGTGTGTCTGTTGACTGGGTATTTATTGCCGGGCTGCTCCTCTCCCCGCTTCGCTGAGATGCTCTTGCCCGACGCACACGCTCTCTCAGGCTGTCCTCTGGAGATTCGGCGGCCGAAGTGGGCGTTTGAGCTCGGAGCGGTGGCAAATCCGTCGTTGGAGGGCTCGCCATTATCGCGTCTCCAGGAGAAGATTGGTTCCTCGTTGGCGGTGTTGGCTGACCAGCGTTGGGGACCGTCTGCGGAGATGCCAGTGTGTTGAAGGATCTCTTTGTGTCTTGCCAATCACCGCTTCTTCCACCAAAGGACACGCTCGCTTGTGGAGTCGCTACCTGCGTTTGAAAGTCGCGGAGCGGCGATATCTGCCTTAACCTCGAGATCCGCTCACGCCTGGACAGTCGTGAACGACTGAGAGATGAAGGTTGGCTCGCGGTGACTGACTGTTTACTGGATGTACGATCCCGGCGTGGAGTCAAAATACTATCGTCTAGCTCGACCGTATCCGGGAGCTGTGAGGTGCTGGGCAAATGTTGTAGTTTGGAACTGTTCAGTAGACGCCTGAGACTGCGACTGAAAGTTGCTGGAATGAAAGGAGATGAAGCCGCAGTGTTTACGGAGGGTTCTTGTACCGAAGGTGTTGAACTCGCTACGCGCGGCCCGGAGCGTTGGATGTTCTGTGACTTTTCTGACGATTGGGGCACGTCAATCGTTGCTGGCTGAGAGCTATCCGCCGGAGAAGGAGGGCCAAGCGCATCGACCACGCTACTCTTGGTCAATAAAACTCTCGCACTCTTTCTTCGCTGTGAAGGATCGAGGCTGTCTGAGCGTTGGGTGGATGCGTCGCCGCCCTGCGAGTTGGTTCCTGGCCCAGTGTTAAATGGGGGTGAGATGGAGAGCGTCGGATCTTGATGAAAGTGTATCTGGCTGCTGCGGAGCGATGCGTACTCCGCTTTATCGAGGGGCACAGGCGGTATGTTTACGGACACCGAGCGTCGTTGGGAAACCTCTTGTGTTTCTGATATTTCGGCCGGGGGAGAGTCAGGCCGTAAAGATTCGTCCGCCGATGACACAGGACTGCAGATGAGGGTCGGCGTCCGTGAGTCGTTTGCCGCGGCTTTCTCTGACTGGCCGTCGCTCGACGAATCTTGTCTCACCCGCCTTCTTCTTCTTCCGGTCCTCTTCAGTTCACGACTCAGGGATGATCCATCAGACCCGCCGGGTCTCGTGACAGTGGTTCTTTGCGGCGACTTTGTTGAAGTTCCACGTTGTCCTCCTCTCCGCAGGAGACTCTGTTCCCAAGAATTTAAAAGCGCTCGGCCGACGTTTGTTCTAGGCTCCTACGACATCTGTTAGCCGAATGAAAAGAAGCGGTGTTTGTCGAGTCGCGTACCCAAGTTGGTTCAAAGACCTCGCCCGTCTCCGGATGCGGTTCCCACTCTAGCAAGTATTCTTTCCGGTCACCAGAACCTCGCTGATCAAGAATGGCAACAGCCGGCCAAACGCCTTCTTCCTCATGAAACCTTTCAGGGAGACGCAGCTGTTCCTCCCATGTAATGATCCGCGTCGAATAGTGTACGGGAGTGCCGGTGTGCTTCGGGCGTTTTGAAGCTCTATAATCGACGTAACTGGTGGCGCGTTGGGTAGACTTGGTCATGATGCTCCAGATGAGCAAATGGACACTCTGTGGATCGGCATGGTCAACCTTGAATCATAGGGCGTGGCTTCGCCAGGTGAGGAATGAAGGGCACGCTGCCTGGAGAACAAGTGAATGTTTATAGTCTGATCGATCACCAAGAAACTTTATCTTAGGCAAACTCTCTGTGGGCAACTTAGCCGAGCGCAGACCCATTCCTTGTCATCTCCACCTATTCATTAACTGGCCTGGGCCCGAGACATGTGCAGCCATCTGCCCGCTTCGTCTGCACGCTTTCTTGTGGTGAGTGGAGAATGTCTACTACTATCTATCAGCACTTGGCAAGTCGAAACATTTCTAATTCTGCCGGCTCTGCTCTCCGCCTCCACTGATCATAATCAAACCCAAGTTGCTCTATGGTTGTGACTTGAAAGCGATCAGGTCTGAGCCCGGCATAAGCAGCTTTGATGTCTGGGAATCTGGAGCGCAGCCAGACATGTCTTTCGTCCCAGTGCGACCCCAGTTTCCCTTGACCACCGTTGGGGAGACCGTCCTTCTTTCTCGCCGAGGCCGCCCATGTGTAGAGCTCGTTGATCTGGGCTGCATCTTCGGGGAACTTCTTCAAGTGAAAGGATTTTCCGTCTCCCTTCTCCTTGATCGTCCTCGACTCCCATTCTCGCATTTCTGCCTTTGAAGGAAGCGCGAGGCGACCAGACCATACCCTTGCAATCACAGCCGCTTGATTTTGAGCAAGAGGAAACGGGACCACCTTGAGATTGATGACCGGGAACGCCAGTGTGGGATGCTCAATATGGAAGAGATGCTGATAGACATCTCGTGTCCGGAAGCCGTCTGTCACAATCGGTGGCCGGATGTTGGAGAGGAATGGGAAGGAGTAAAGGTATCCCGTGGCGAAGATGACCACATCTACGTCTTGTTCGATCCTGCCACTCTGGAATCTGACCGCTCTTTCACCCGACGTACTGGGCAGGAACTCAGCCAGCTCATCGACGTCTTCCCGCCAGGATGCCGGGCGAGCAGTGCCAAAAGCTGAGACGGATCGAGCGGACAAGAGAAGTGGTGGTTTCGAGTATTGGCCTACTTGTGCCGCTATGTCCACGCCCGAGGCTGAATTGCCCACGACAATAACCTTCTTATCTTTGAACTGTTCAGGCCGGCGGTATGCTTTGGAGTGGATGATGCTCTCTGGATACGTCTTGTTCCAGTTGGAGATTCCCAGGATCGCGGGCACGTACGGTACAGTATAGTGACCATTGGCAACCAGCACGGCATCGTAGACGTGATGGCTGATCGACCCTGTCGCGAGGTCGTCGATAGCGAGCGTCCATGACTCTGTTGATTCGTCGAGACTGACGTCTCGCACCTGACAGCTGAAATGAATCAAATGGCGCACCTCTGTAGCGTATTCTTCTAGATACTGTAGCACCACCCGATGAGGCGGGAACAGCGGTGCGTCGTCCGGAAATGGCTTGTCACAAAATGCCATCAGCCCTTTTGGAATATTCGTCTCTAAATAGTCGTACAGGGGAGACTCAAACTCAAGCGACTCTCCGGAATGGTTCGGATCTCGTTCCGCGTCAACGGTGTCGGGACGATGGCCATAGCTTGGGTTCGTCTGTGGAATCGAGATGTTTCTGGATCTGTCGGCAGGAGACAAGTTCCAGACTCCTCCGACACGGTCGCGTTGCTCATATATGTCAATTTTCTCAAATGCCTCTTCTGCTAATAGATATCTGCCTGGAATTAGCATTTGTGCACGTTGTGAGATCCATGGTGTCGCACTTTGCACAAGCGATGCCCACAGGACCACCACCCACGATAGCAACTCGTGAGATTTTCTGCTTGGGGGCCATTTTTATCAAGGATTGAAGCAACTCAAGCAGTCTTCATGCTCTGTAATATGCCATACGTCAGCTTGCGCGTTGGGTTACTCTATCTGCCGTTGATACGAAACATGACTTGGACCGCGGTTTTTGGTGTATGATGCCGTATCAGTATGTGATCATATCTGGGATACTTTGCAAGCACGTGAAATCCAGCCTCAGAGCCGAGCGCCCCGAGACCCATTCTTTCATCCCTGTGGTCCCATTGGTTACTATATGACGTGCTAATCGCCTGATCTAGAGTAGATCTGCCCCCGTTCAGGCACGGCTACGAAGCCAGCTCAGCTAGGCTACGTCAATCCACCAGATCGTCGTTGATGAGATTGAAATCAACCTTCAGACCTTGCACCTGGATACAACATTCCGTGATGGCGGGTGTTGGCGAAGCTGCCAGTCATGCAGGCCTCATCTTCCTCACCGGGCAAGTGATCCACGAGCTCTGGGACAAGACCGATTTACAATTTGGCCAAAGCGTGTCAAGTGTATACACAGGCTCAAGAGGTCACTCTCGAGACCGAAAGTCTGAGATCGACGCTGTGTCAAAGAAAGTCCTCAACCTTCCAGAGTTCCTAAGATAAAAGCTCACCGCGTGTCGGCACAAGCATGCAAACCGAGCGGTCGGAATAGCGAAGACATCATAGGTGTCTCCCTGCAGGGTCGAACAAGGACCGAAGAATGAGATTCGAACGACCTGGGGCGCTGATCCTAAATTGTGCTGGTGAGGATTTACCTGCATTCCACGAAACGAGGATATCCATCAGCTTTCAATGCATATGCTAGCGAACTCACACCCGAGATCTATAATTCTCGTCTCCATACCTTTGAAGGGAGTTGAACTTTCACAAGTCGACCAGCAATTGTGCGTCTGCTGTTACGGCATCAGTCTTCTGCTTCACAGCGCAGATGTCACAGCTGCTATGTTCCTGCTCGCCGTTGGGCAAAAAAGGATACAACGTCCTTGTTACTAATATCGCGCTTCTTGATCGTAACCGCGGCGCGAACTTATGCTTGTAACATGTAGCGACAGCGTTCATCCACTAAAATTGCCGATGAGAGCGACAGCTGATGTGACGTGGAGAAGGAACCGGCAACCAAGACTGATTCTCCGTCGCAATCCGGGAGAGGAGAGACATTGAGACGTCGCCGTTATGTCTGACTTTGACGGTTTGGGATTCTTGCCCCGGCCGCGAAAGAGTCATGACCGAGGAGAGTAGGAATGCATAAAGACCACATGCAATACGATGGCAGTGTTGTAACTGGCCGTGCGTAATTTGACCCTTTCAAGTAAGCTCTTGAAGCTACCATCAGGCACGGTCGTGGCATACCTTCACTCCACCGTGGTTGGCACACATATCACTCGCGCAGTCGCAAACGACAAGATGCTTCCCTGGATCTCTGGGCCATCCATCAGAAGTCCAGTTGTTCCTCCCAGACTTCCCAATGTCCATCCTCACATATTATCGTACCATTTTTGTCGTAGGGGGGACGCCGTGTGGAGAGACATGCCAACGCATCGGGTAGGTTCGGACACCGACGAAACGATACCACTATTCTGTTTTGGTCGGTCTCGATATCCCGGGTTCGCAAGCTGACGAGTACGCGAGCCGACTCGGGGATGGCATTCGGAGAGAAGGTATGAAGGTTGTGAGGATATGGACCAAGCTCCGTATAGACGAGATCTGTTCGAGAAAGCGGAGATGGGACAGAAGCGGGCTTCTCAGGCCAAGCTTCCTCATATTGCATCATCCTGGTCGCCACCACTGCTTCTCTCGGCCCACACCAGGGACCCTCCATGCCGCCTTGCCGCAGAAGGGAGATTGCTTTCCGGCGCCCCAGTGGATGCCGGTATTTTCTGGCGGTCAGGAAGAGCGGATATAATATTCCTGGGCCTGGGGAAAAGATCGCTGTGTTCTCCCCTTGTCGCAATGGAAGATGTTGGTCACGGGAGTTGTGGTGATGAATCCGCTGTGAGATGACAATTTCAGCGTCCTGTATTATCTGCTCGAAGCGCGGACCGAACGAGTCCAAAAAAGACTCTCGCGGTTCGAGGAGGGCAGAAATCCAGATTAGACACGCGACACAAATGCTGCGAAGCGTGAGGGCGTGCGCTAATACTAGTCCTGACCTCAGTCCGCCACCACGGTCGGATGGGATGTTTGGCATCACCGAACGATTGAAATTGTCCAGCCAGCATGAGAGGTTGGAGATGTGCCGGCCTTGTTCAACCAGCGTCGCGGCGTCAACGGCGTGGGGTAAATACCTCACAGGGCACAAGCTGGATGACCAGGTGAAAGAGGCGTGAAGGAGGTGCAGGAGGTAGGAGCGGGCATTCGGGAGATTGACAATGTTAAGATTGACGGTTGGGACCGGGACGGATGGCAGTTCAGGTTGAAACCCCACGGCATAAGCAGCTGTCTGGATGTCGAGTCCACGAAAAAGGAGCTCAAGATTGTCCTCTTCCGGGATGGTAGGAGTCTCCGGAGTGCGGTCTTCATCAATTGGTTCCCACGCGAGAGGGTGTGAACGTCGACGTTCTGTGAGCAGCTGATAGGCTCCTCGAAGGTGTGCCAATGCATTATTCTCTTGTTTGAGGAGGACTTCAGCGACGGCGAGGAGAAGGCAGCATAGTACCAATGGCACCGTTCCAAAGGACCGCGCTTGGAGTTCGTTCTTCAGGATGCGCAAAGCTGAGAGGTATTGAGAGGCGACGAAAGCATTGCCTCGATGGTCTTGCCCCGCGGTATGATCGGACGAGGCCTGAAGCTGGTAGATGGAGCCGAGCACGACGGCGGCCGCGTTGACTGATGGGATACAATGATTCAAGTGAGGCAGAAGACGTTCGAAGATCGATCCAGACGTGCCGAAGCACACATAGGCATCCGAAGACAACAGGGCCACGCCTAGTTGGGCCAATCGATTTTGGTCTTCACTTTGAGGGATGCCATCTGCGAGGGTCAGATATATCTTCATCGAGAATGGTGTCTGCACGGAGCTGCCAGTCCCCGGCGTGGACTGAGTCGATAAGACTAGGCTGTTGGACGGTGCCCTTTCGGGGTAACCCTCACAGATGCGGCCCGATCGAGCACAGCGGAGACAGGTGGGCTTTTCTTCGTCGCACTTGACACGGCGAGCTCTGGTCATGTTCACTATTGCCCCGACAATATCGAGCCAGTCAAACTCACCTGCAGGTGAAGCATCCAAATTTGGACTGCCGTCCGCCGTTTCGAGTTCGTTTTGGCTTTGCGATCGGCGCAGACAGGTCCATAGACTCCGCCATATTCAGCCACAGGAAGTCATAACGCACTATAACAAGAGGAAAAGTCAAAGACCGAGACCGGCCGTGGAATGTCACTCAACCGTAGTTCAAGGCGAGGACGTTTCGCAGCGCACCTTGCGGCCGATATGAACGGCTCAAGCCAACTGGCCAAGACAGGCTGCCACGTTCTGTCCATTTTATCAGGCCAGTAAACGCTGGTGCCTAGTCCGACACTAGGGCAGTTGTATAGGGATTGAATGTCAACGGCCATCATGGCAGTGGACGCGCAAACAAGACCGAGGTGAGAAGGCGAATGATTGGCCAACTCTGGCAGCTGTGCTCGGACTTTGAGTTTACGCTAGAAGACATCCTAACTTGGCGCTGGTCCTACCTCCGGATCAACCATGTTTTTAATCTTGAGACAAATTGTCCAAGCTTTGCCGACCCGGTCCTCTCGGTCTTTGAAACAAGGCCCCCCATGTCCTGGACTGCTCGATGCTGGTGATATGGCTTCTCTGAAGGAGAGAACTCAGGTCTGCCAATCATGTCAATTGTGGTTGCCTGTGTAAAATATAAATATCTGCCAGTTCTCCGGCGGAGAAGGTTTTGGTAAGTCTGCTCCTTTTTGACTGTCTCCCTCCTTCCAATTGCCATCACCACTGCTCTCTCCTGGCTTATTCTAGCCGGTACGCACCACTGTCCTCGTTCTTGAGAAGCTGGCCGCTCTTGTCAGCCATCCTCCAAGTCTCCGAGAAAATGACTGTCTCACTCCCTCCCCCCGATTCTCCCGTGTGGCAGGAGCCATGGCTCTGCACCTACGACACCTGTCCTCTTGATGTATTTGGCCAGCTCATCTACCGGCCGTCTCTCGCGGGAAATGCTCTGTTTTTGGCCCTCTTCGCCGCCGGAGCGCTGGCTCAGCTCGTCCTTGCCATCCGTTATCGCACCTGGGGTTATTTGGTGGCCATGGCCGGGGGCTGTGTCATCGAGATTGTGGGATACGTGGGTCGAATCGAGCTCTGGCAGGATGACTTCAATAACAACAATTTTATCGTCTATCTCGTCGGGTGCACCATCGCGCCCGCATGCTTTTCGGCGGCGATATACCTCAGCCTATCTCGCATCATTCTCGTCTACGGTAAAGACGCCTGTCGAACCAACCCGAGGTTGATCACCATGGGCTTCATTACTTGCGATGTACTCTCCCTCTGTCTTCAAGCAGCGGGCGGGGCTTTGGCGTCGGTGGCAAACACCCATGCTCAAACTCAAACCGGCATCAACATCATGATTGCCGGGTTGTCGACACAGGTCGCTTCCACGTTTGCTTTCACGTTGGTCTGTGCCTGGATTGCCTGGTTTACGCGCGTCAATCGACCCCAGCTGAACCAAGAGACATACCCGCTCCGCCATTCATTCAAGTTCCAGTACTTCCTCCTTGCCATCGGCTTGTCCAGCGTGCTCATCCTGGAACGCTGCACCTTCCGTGTCGCTGAACTCTCTCGTGGATTCGATGGAGATATTGCACAGAATCAAGCCCTCTTCATGGTCTTGGATGGCGCGGCGATGATCGTTGTTGTCCTCCTCCTTACCACGGCCCATCCAGGACTGACCATGAGCAGTGGCATATGGGCAGCGGGTGCTTTTCGGAGGCTGAAGAATGTTGGAGGGGGAGAGTTTGTGACTGTGGAGGAAGTCAAAAACGATACTGCTTAAAAGATGTTTTGGACTGGGATCAGGTTGTTATGGTGCTGTCTCTGATCTTCAGGACACGGTAGGCAGGCGAATACAGATGACACGCAGACTCGCGATATAAGTCGCTTCATGAGGTGGTTTTGGAAATCACGTGCAATAATATACCCTGCGCCTCCTTGCGTCACTTGCGGAGTTGAAATGGGGTTCGTAATTAGCAACGTGGGGACTCAACTCAGCCTTTTATTTCAACCAGGCACCGTAAGTTGCTCCTTCAGGTCATACAGGACTCAAGAGGCAAGTCAATGCTGGCTTGCATTGGCCCCGACCTTGCTCTGGTCCCGCACTAATGGCGACGCCGATCCGCATTGGCTATGTGCCTGAGCATTACCTCCTCCCGCTGCACCTCGCAAAGCCAAAATTCCCCTTTCCCGTCGAACTGATTCCCTTTCCCTCCGGGACGGGCCACATGATCACATCCCTCCGGTCAGACTCGATCGACATCGCTATTGGCTTGACCGAGGGATGGGTTGCTGGACTGCTCACGGCGCAGGGGCAGCGAGAGCGAGGATACAGTATCGTGGGATCGTGGGTGAACAGCCCGTTACGGTGGGCCATTGTCACCGGCCGGAATCGTGATGACATCCACGAGGTGGGAGATCTCGAGCAGCACAGAAGAGTCGGTGTCAGCAGGATGGGCAGCGGCAGTCATATCATGGCATTTGTGCTGGCGGACCAGCAAGGCTGGCTGCGCTCTACGACAACTTCTTCAGAAGGTCTGACAATCGTGCCGCTGGGCCCGTTTGCGGATCTGAGAGATGGAGTGACGGGTAAGAATGGCCAACCGGCCCAGGCCGACTTCTTCATGTGGGAACACTTCACGACGAAACCGTATTTTCACGACCAGTCAGCCCCCTTGAAGAAGATCGGCGAGATCTACACGCCCTGGCCCAGCTGGCACATTGCCGCCTCCTCCTCGACCTTCCCCGACCCCGAACATGATCCACGCCTGGCCAGGCTTTTCGAAACGCTGGACGAGGGCATCAGACAATTCAACGCCTCGCCAGACGAGGGCATTAAAATGCTGGGTACCGGTGAGTTGGGGTGCCATTATACGGAAGAAGATGCTAGGGAATGGTTGAAAGGGGTCCAGTTCTTCGACCGGACGCGGGGAGTGAGGGGCGAGGTCATGGACGCTGTGGTCAAAGTCTTGCAGACGGCGGGCGTCATTGACCCCTCTGTAGAGGTGAAAAGTGGTGATGGGGTCATAGGGATCCGCCGAGACATATAATGGAGAGTGCAATTCAGAGCAAACCAAAGCCCATCGAGCCAACGATTATTAATACAGAAACCAGCCGCAGCTCTCTACACCGTTGTGCCGGTGATGTCGAAGCTCGTCAGGATAGCAAAGTGAAGACCATACGACTCCAGTCTGCTTTCAAGCAAGAGGAAGATAGTGGATGGCCGTGCCAGGTGGTGTCAACCGGCGTCAACTGCAGTTGGATCGCGCGATTGATTGGTTGACATATATACCCAAAATGGATCCAAGGATTTTCGGCATCACCACATGTCTTATATCCTTCCTTAAGCCCGAGCAGCAAAGTCAGACGGTCTGACTAAGCCTGTAGAACTCAAGTGTCGTGCTTATCCCAGGTCACCCCAAATGAGTTGGCAGCGTCAAACTCCGAGCCATGCCGGGTTGAGATCATCTTTTGTCTCGGCCGGCCCGCTAAGCCTAAGCCGGCCCGTTCTCACCTTTCCCAAGCTCATCTTCCCCAGCCTGTCATCTCCGCGCGATGTCAGGTGTCCACTGACGTGAAAACTTCAATCTTGAGTCTTTCGGATTCTGGATCTCGGTCAACATGTTGTCGGCGGCTGTGGTCCACTGCTCCAGTACGATCACGACAGGATGACTCCGCGGTCACACTCGTCGCCCAGCATTGGGCATACGTCGCCGCCACCGTCCGAGGAGGAAGACGAAATCAACAACAAAAGCAACAAAAAAAGACCCGAGGAGCGGCCAATTCACACTTCCGAGATTGGTACGTTGAAAAAACTGCCTAATCATGGCACAGCGTGGTTAGGAAGCTCCAGCGGCGTCTACTTTGTCAACACGGTGCGGCGAGCTTTCTCTGCTGCATTCGCGGCCAACTCGGGCGGCGCCAATGCGGTACCGGCCAGCGAAGACATCCTCACGGGCGAGGACGCCGAAGGGCGAAGCTACAACGGTCCCATCACCGAAGGGCCTTCGGCCACGGATGGTCTTCCTCGGATGCTGTCATCCGCACTGGGTCGTCCGCCTGAGCGCAAGATCGCGGTCGAGTTGGTCATGAGCTTTTTCCAAGCGTGGCATCCTCTGTTCCCCTTTCTTCACGGCCCGACTTTCCTCAAGGATATGGAGACGCTCTACTCGCAGCCCCTGCCGACCACAGGCTCTTATCCCGGATCCCACCCTCCGTCTTCGACGGCAGAGACGGCACCGGATCTGCGCAAGATCGTCACTTTTCAGCTCATCATCAACATCGCCAGTCTCGACCGTTCAGACATACACCTGTCGGCGGAATCGAGGATCAAGTCCACGGCGGACGTGGCCCGGTTGGCCAGTAGTATGGCGCTCAATCACGACCTGGCCACGATTCAAACCCTGCTGGCGGCTGAATTGTACCTGGTGGCGACGCTGGCCATCCGCCAGGCGTCGACCGTGGCCGGCATCATCGTCAAGCTCATCTATCACGCGGGACTCCATCGCTGTCCGCTGCGGTACGCTCAATTGTCCCTGGATGACTGTGAGATCCGCAAACGGATCTTCTGGAGTGCATACGCGCTGGATCGACACTGCAATCTCTCCCTCGGCGACCCGAACGTGATCCAGGACGACGACATCGACGTCTGTCTGTCCGGGCCGGAGCTCCACAAAGCCGTGGCCAGAGATCTGCTGACGAGCCCCGAGCAAGAGATTGGCCTGCACATGGCGAATCCGCATGCCGGACTCGCTTCAGGCCCGGTGTCGGACGATCCTCGCGTCGTCACCGAGGGACCCGAAGCGCAAGAAAAGCGGCTTCGTGAGGCGGCCTTGACGGCATTTGTGCAATGGGGCAAGTTGACCGGCCGGATCATTGAAATTTTCCACAAGTCGATCAATCACCGATTTCCTAAACACGAACAGATTTTGCGTCTCACGTCCGACATTGAGACGTGGTGGAACAATCTTCCGAGCTTCTTGACCGGCGAAGACAGCACCGATACAGCGCCACACCAACAGCATCTGTCTTCCTTTTTCAAGATCTTATACCACCGCCTGCTGCTCCTCGTCAACCGACCGCGCCTGTCGTTGGATCAGTCCACCCCAGAGTTCCAGCACGGGCTCCAGGTGTGCATCCGTGCGAGCCGAAACATCCTGGCCGGTCTCAAGTCGCACAAATCGCACGGCCAGTCCATGTTTCTGCCCGGACTGTTGTCGGCCACGTGGATGTCCGGATTAATCATTGCATTTGCCTGCCAACTGGGCAAGTACGCCAAGGTCAGAGCTTGCTCGTAAGTCGCCCTTGGATGTCCTTCTCACACGGTCATATTTGGCTCGACGAGTCTTTGACGTCTCACATCCCGGCCCGCCGCTGACCAACCCTTAGGGACATCCAGGGCTGCCTGTCGATTCTCGAGAGCATGAACCCGCGATGGTACACGGTGCAGAACTGCCACAAAGTGCTCGGTTTGCTTCTCGCCAATATCCAGTCCCGGAAGGCGTCGAGCAACGGGTTCCTTGCCGTCGTCAAACCAGAACAAGGAAGTTCGCAACCCACTCCCCCCAATGACGGCGGTGAACGACCGGCGAAGCGAGCCCGCGCCAACCCGGATGACCTGAGCTACGCATCTCCGAGAAAAGGGAGCGTGACCGACGCCGCCAGCTCATCCACCGACTCGCCGATCCAGCTACCAAACTCGACGCCCACGGGCCTGCCGCCCCCCAGAGCAAAACAACCGGCCTCGGTGTGGGGCCCGACCACTTATGATGCGATGAGCAACGGTCCCAATTTCGACTTTAGCAACTGGGACCGCGGTCAGCCGACCACCAACCCGGGCTTCAATCCCGGCATCGGGGCGGCGGTATATGCCACACCGCAGGATATGTGGTATGCACAGTCCAACATGACCCTTCCCGAACTTCCCACCAACGCCGAAGATCCCATGTTCTGGGGCAACATCGACTATAACGTCACCGACATCTTTGGGTCCGCGACGTGGGAGAACATGACGGGACCGTTCGCGCCCGGATGGGATCAGAATCTCGGTCCGTGAGGCCGGAACCGTGATCTGCTTTGGTCTCCTTCCGTGGAGAAAGTGTGACCATGCAGAATCAAAGTCACCAGAAAAGACGGCGTTGGACCTCGCTGCTGAAAAGGCCTGTGTTGACTTCGGTCAGGCCGCCGTTGGACAGCGGGAGTTGCGCCGTCTGCTGGAGCTGGGACATTCCGTTTGGGTGCGCAGGCCATGACTGATCACTGAAACCTTCCAGCAGCAGCGCCTCGGAGTTGCTGACGGGCTTCGGGGGAATGTGGTAGAGCGAGTTCCAGGATTGCTGGCTCGGCTGCATGTCGTAGTCCTGGCTGGCGCTGGCGAACGAGTCGGTGCTGATGGACCGAAAGTGCGACAGACCCGAGATCTTGTCGACCCCATTTTGCCGTGGTTGCTCAACCGAGCCCGGACGGCTTCGGACCGTGCTGGTCAAGTCGTCTCGAAGTTGGCCGTGCAGGGCGCAATCTTGCTGCCATCGTCGAATGTTGTCGACCGTGTCGAGCGGGAAGTTCTCCCAGTACTCGATCCCGGTCTTTTTGTTCAACACCGGTGGACTGCTTCGGCCTTGTCGCTCGGGCGAGTCCCTGTTCTGCAGCCCGTTACTGGGGCCCAAGCCTTCGGTCGCGGTCTGCAGCTGTGCCGCGGTCAGGAGAGGCAGCACTTGGAGAAGCAACGTTTCAGCTTCATGCAGTCGATGCTCAAGGCCTTCGATGTACCCTTTGGCCGGTCCTCTATCGGCGCACGCGGGTTAGTAAGACGGAACAATTTCGAGTCCAAGACGAACTGACCTTTTCCTCTGCTCTGGCCAAGTGCACACGATCCCTGCGACCTGACACTGCGAACACCCGGATCTGTGGCACCGGTTAGTAACTCCTGGTTGGGTTGGAGCGCTGCTGGGGTCGGGGCCTGCCGAGCCTGCTTCAACCATTACGCCAAAGCGTTTTGGCTCCTGGTTGCAACGGCCTGGGGCGCCTCCCACCCGGTGGACGTACCGATCACCGCTACACTACGAGGCGAGACATATGGCGTCAGCGGAAGGATTCTTCGACTCGGCCAATGGACCCGAGATGGGATTCCCCTAGTCCCGAGACCAAGACGTACCTTTTGCTTCTTTGTCCGACACCCGTTGCAGGCGCCGCTGATCCGAGAGGGCATTCCGACGCGAAAAGCTTAGCTCTTGTCTATTTCGAGATTGGATCAGGAGCCTTGTCTGGACTCCTTCCTGTCAAAAACGGACCCGATTGTTGCTATGGATGCTTCGACGGATTTCGGTGCCGATAGTGCAATTGATTGGAAACAACTGTGCTCGTTCGTTCTTTGTGCTTCCGATAGCGTAGTCGCGGCAGTGGCCAGTCCTTGGTATTGTTGGGCTTTTGTTCTGTTAATCAAGCATATGCTGAACCAAATTCGACGCGCGGGTACCAACCACGACCGTTGGTCAAGTCGACTTCCTTCGCTTAGTTGAATAATTTGCGTGGTACGTCTCGAGGTATTGCCTCTTTCACCCAGGCGTCGTAGGGCGAGTACGTATGTACGACTGAATGTGTACGTGTGATGTATATATATGTCGTCGGAGACCTCGAGGATGCCTACGCCAGAGGCAAGTCTCATCAATGGCCGGACCGCGCAACCTAAAACACAGATCCCCGTCTTCCTTACGTCGATTGGTCCGCTGGTCGATAGACGTTGCAACCCGCTGCACTATGATGAAAGCGAAGGGCAAGGGTTCGATGGAGTTAGCCAGTTGGTGAGACTGACCGACCGATGGAGGGAGTGAGCAGGTTGTGAGCGATATCCGCGTTGCCCCGTCGCCAGGTCGTTAGATGGTTCCTAACTTTCCCAGTGACCTTGTGGGGTCTTAGCTAAGCGAACAAACTAGCCAGCGTGTCGTGGTCAGTCAGTGTCAGTGTCGACCATGAAATCACCATTACTTGTCCGTCGCGTCGATTTGGCTCGGGCTTCGATTTCGACTTTGTCAATTCCGTCAGCGCTCTCTTCTGCAGAGGTTGAGAAGGTGCCGTGGAAGAATCAAGCGAGCTTTTCCCTTGTGTACTGTGGTGTGGACGGAGTTCGTTCAGATTTGATTCCGGTCGTATACCGACTCTTGTAGTGCTGTGGCTTGCACGTGCTGGGCAAGGGCGCGAAATGACGAAAGGGAAAGAAAACCCAGCAGCTGTTGCAGGGGCACAGACGCGCGCAACGAAGTCCAACCCGCTTCTTTCTTTCCACCTCCAATCCAAAATCGGAGACAATCTGGAAAAGTTGAAGCGTAACAGCGCGATCAACAGACCCGTCAGAAACGGTGCGTCATGGGGCTTACAGCTTGTCACAATTCAATGAGTCCCCGGTCTAAGACGGCCCTGTGATGCAACCCCTACGCCGCCTATTCCACGGTGAACTTTGCTTCCTCTCTTCCAACCAAGCAGCCTGGGAAGATGTATGATGACTCAGGCTAGCCTGCAATTTCCGCTCCAGCTTAGCGGGATAAACGTTTAGGCGACTGAACCGACGTCACAACAGGGACCCTGGGAATCGTAATGAGACGACGTGTGAGGCGTCAGCCCTGGACGACCGTGCGTCCTTTTCTCCTACAAGGTGTGCGTGGAGAAGCCATGGCGGATACGGTACCGCACGGGAAGGGGGTGTCTGCATTAAGGTTGAATCCACCTCGGCAGGTACGGCAAGGCTGTTGAAGTCGCAGTTCGAATCCTGAATCCATTTCCACCACGAATCTACGGAGGACTGTCAAGTCCAGCATCCCATGGTACCTCTTCCGAGTCTCGCAACCCTGAACTCTTCTGTCTGCGCAGACAACCGTCCGTCAGACCGCTTGATCGAGGTCAAAAGGTCGGAGGTCAAAAGGTCGGAGGTCAAAAGGTCGGAGGTCAAAAGGTCGGAGGTCAAAAGGTCAGAGGCCAAAAGGTCGGAGGTCAAAAGGTCAGAGGCCAAAAGGTCGTCGCCAACTGTCGACATCTCCCTGGAGAGGGATATCTGCTCCAACGTGCGAGGCCGTCAGTCATCCATGATCAATTACCGTATCATCTCTATCGGACCTGCCACTTGGAAAGATGAGAGGATGGCAGGTATGTTGGTATGAACCGATCAGACGCCAACTCTTTCTTCGTCGTAGAGAGTTGAGATTACTGTGGCATGAAGATCCTGACCGCCAGGAGTTCATGGCTCGCGTATTCGCTAGTCCTCATATCTAGGAGTGTGTGGCGGGATGATTAGGTTGTACAATTGCCACAGAAATACGCAGATATACCGTTGATGAATTCGTCGATGGAATCCAAAACAGCCACGCATTCTCATTTGTGAACGTTGCTGGTGAGACATCAGTTGAGTTGTTCGTCGCCGACATGCGCCAGCAGTCAAGGAATCTGTCTTTGCGATCTAAGGCGACAGGCTGTTTGCGGCATAAGATTCGCCATGTCATCCATCACCTGCTAATGACTTCTCTCAACTGAGCATTTTCCTCAAATGGCATAGCCATGCTTGCGTGGCCGCGCCACATAGTCAGATGATGGGCCGACTGGACGGGTAAACAATGAAGCGATAAAGAGTGGACAAGGATCAAGCAGCCGAGTCTTGTTGTCATGGCGCAATCCATAAGGCTGAGTGAGAGGTTGAAAGTTGAGCCTCAAGCTTGTAGACAGACTTATCCCTTCTTATTCTCGGGTCATCAGTAATCCAATAATGTGTCGGCCACATGGAACACGGCCCTGCAGTTCAAGGACTCAACAGCCATCTTTCGGTCAGGTACTAATCGACTGTGACGTGGCCGAGGTGGAGAGCTCTAGTCTAGAAGATGGCTGCTCTGATGGAGTGATGGATCTCGATTCAGCTTAAGAATTCCGCCTTGCCGGTAGTGCTCATTTCTATATTGTGCGCGGTATCCGACCCGGCGCCGTACATGTAGTACTGCAAGCCAAGATAGCAGTCGCAGCCTGCTTGAAAGATACCACAGAGTCGGAAAGGCCAAGGGATGTATTCATTGCTCAAGAAGAAATAGCTGAGCTTCATCGCATCACCTGCCAGCCAATTGACAATGACAGAGAGCCGAAAACCCTTGCAGGAGCGTGCGTGGTGGTTTTTGAGAATCTGCGGGATCGGCAAGATGGCTTCGACCGCCAGGCCAACATAGCCAAGGAAGGAGATGTACGCGGGCGACGCCGACAGAAACGGCAGCAGGACGTGGATTGCCAACAGCGAGGAGGCGAAATACGTCAGAAATTGAAAGTAGCTGGGATGATATCAGTTCATCTGCAGGCGATGGGCTGAGCGTCGAACTCGACATACGGCTTGGAGCTGTTCCACTGCCAGAAGTCATATGGTCTTCGGCCGGACAACAACGCGTGAAGACTGGTTTCTGCGTATCCGCTGAAGGGGGTGTGATGAAGTCCGTCTCTTCCGCCGATGGGAGCTCGATTATCCAGGGACACTTTCAGCAGGATCAATTGTACCACGATCATGAGCGAGGCTTGCAACAGGAGCGACTTGTCGTAGTAGGCACCGAACCAGTAGAACACTCTGGCCGCCTCGGTTAGCCGTGTCCAGGCAGCTCAGGGACCGCTCGTACTTGAGAATGGATGCCACCAGCATGATGAGCGGAATGTCGAGCGAGAAGCCGTCGCTCGTCTTGTGGCGGTGGATCGACGCGATCTGGTCGGCATAGGAGGTGATTGGGGACAGGACAAGACTACATCGTCAGTCCAGTCCGGTTCGGTTCAGTCCCGTCTTACAAGATTGGGGCGAAGTAGTCAACCACGACAGACAGGAGTCGCAGCATGGCTGGGTAGATCTCGGTGAGGTGCCAGCAAGGCCCGCGTCGTTGGTCTATCAGGGCGCGAAGATGGTCACGACGTCATCAGACATGATCTTGGAATCGACATGGAACGCAGCGAGAAAGGACGATGTGCCGGAGTGGCTCAGTCAACCGGCTTCGGCGGTATCTAGAAATTTTGGAGACGCGGGTAAAGAATAGGAACAGGATAAGCGCCAGCAGCCAGTGATCGGCACTCGGCCATCAAAATATGTCCATCCCAAACATCGGCACAATGCGCCAGAGACAGAGTTTCCGCTGATTCATCTGTGCTATTATTGATACATTCCTATGATTCCGTCCCAAAATCTATTCGCCAACTGGTGCCAATGCCCACACCAGGCGACCGTACCACCGCCCAGGCAGCCTTGCCGCCGTGTGGGGCACGGTAGGTTAGGCCAGCCTGGACGGAGTGCTTGCTGCTGCCACTGACGTCCTCCCAGACAATGACCTCTTCCTTGCCGGCCCACTCACGGGGGGCATTCACGACAATGATCTTCTCGACTCTGACCTCTGACATGGTCTTCAGATATGCGGCCGTCTTGGAGCCCTTGCTGCTCAGATCGGTGCTCTGCAGGACTCCGTCCGTCATGCGGAACTGCCGGTAAATGTATGCACCTTGCTGGTAATCGAACGTCTCGCCGTCATCCACATACACGGTGCCCATGGCCTGGCCATTCTGGTCCAACACCACCACCAGTGTGTACGGGTCCCACTTCATCAGGCCGGAGCTCTTCCTCGGCCGATCCTTCCGGGGGATGATGTGACCGCCTTGGATGAGAATGGGGATTTTCTCGAGTGGCGCGGCGACGGCGTGTGTCTTGCCGGCTCCACGATACCGGGTGTAGTCGAAATAATCGAAATAGGTTTCGTCATCTGCAATGTAGATATCAACACTCTCCGCTCCTTCGGCCGTGACCGGTTTGACCAGCAGACCGGTCGAGCCGAGGTAGAACTGATCATCAATCGCGAAGCCCCTCTCATCCTCCGGGTGGACAAAGTATTGGGCTCGGAGGAGAGGATAGCCGTGGGTGGAGGCTTCGTGGAATGCCGTGTACCATGCCGGGAGTAAAGAGTACCGCAACCGCAAGGCCTTGGTCATGATGCCCGTGTACGGCTCGCCCAGCAAGTACGGCTCTCTCCGGCGGGTGTCGATGTGTGCATGGCCCCGCATAAACGGATAGAATGCTCCGGCCTGGTACCACCGCGTCTGCAGTTCTTTGCTGGGGTTTCCAAAGAAGCCGCCAACGTCGGCGCCTCCAAAGGGGAACCCGGCCACGCCTTGATTGAGGATCATCGGGATCGACGCGGCGAGATGCTCCCAATTGGCTTGGTTGTCGCCCGTCCACATGGCGGCCGAACGCTGGGAACCGGCGTAGAAGGACCGGGTCAAGACGAAAGGACGGCGGAGGTCACCCTTTTTGCGCTCCAGCAACGCATCGTACGTGGCCGTGTGGAAGGTCAATCCGTAGAGATTGTGGACGTCACGGTGCTCCCAGTTGCCGTGGTGTAGGTTGTCTCGAGGCATGGTGATCTCGGGTCCATTGAACACAGACGGCTCATTCATGTCGTTCCACAGCCAGACATTCGACATGGTGCCTTTGAATCGGTCGTACGAGAAGAGATTTTTCCACCAGGCGCGGGCGGCAGGATTAAAGGTGTCCACCCAGTGGGAACTGCCCGGCCAACACCATCCTTCGAAAATGTTGTTCTCTTTGTTCTTTACCGCCAGCCCTTTTGATTTGAGCTCTTCTCCGACCGTGTAACCAGGCTTGTTTTTGATGTGCGGATCAATAATCACCACCAGCTTCCGTTCCGTTTCATCAAGCTGCTTCTCCATGCCCACGGGATCGCGGAAATTCATCTCATCCCAAGTAAAGTACTTTTTGTCGTCGGTGTACTCGATGTCGAGCCAGATCACGTCGTATGGGATATTGTACTTGTCAAATTTGCGGTCCACATCCTTGACGTCCTCGTCGCTGATATAATTCCATCGGCATTGGTGATAGGCGATCGCGAATGATGCGGGCAGCTGTGTGTACCCCGTCAATTGTCCGTACGACGTGGCAACATCTTTCGGACCTGGTCCAAGCAGGACGAACACGTCAAAAAGGCCGCTTTCGGACATCCAGTGCGTGTGCGTGTCGACCTCTCCTCCGACAAGTCCTAACATCAATGGATTCGCGTCGTCCTTGGACTTGACAATGTCGACCCACGTTTCGGCAGCATTCAGCCAGAAGACGCCCACGGTGGAGTCTTTGCGGTGGGCCTGCATAAATGGGATCGAGCCGTAAAGAGTCATCGGGCTGTCGAGCTCGTACTCAAAGATGTCGCTGTTGTACATGCGATACGGTTGGTCGTAATGTCCATCACCACCGCGAGTCTCTCTCAATGACAGAGGACCGGCGTGCTCCGCCAGGCCATACACATGTGAATAGCCAGGGAATGTGATGTCCATGGCGACACTTTCGGGTCCTTTCGGTTTCGAGTCGGTGTTTCCGCCAAAAGTCTCCTCCCACCACGTACTCTCGTCCTCCCGCTCGAGCGGCGGCGGCGGCTGCTTGATCTCCGTGTCGTTCTCATCAACCTCGGGCTTTTCAATCTTCGGCCGCCAATGCTCGATATTCATGAAGCCTCGATCATTGAAAGAGACCTGCTTTGATTCGCCCGCCCAAAATTCCACCCCAAAAGGGGCATGTCGGATGACGGCCTTGAACTGATTTTCGGGTCCCCACGTCACTTCGCTCGTGTCTTGAGAAATCTTTTTCAGCGTGGCAGAGTTCTGGCCCCGCAGCCCTGCTCCTGTCAAGGCCCAAGATGCGGCTTCATTATAGCGCTCTTTGCGCGCCACGCTCCCGTGTCGAAGTTCGATCTGGCCCTTCTGACGCCTCTCTTCGTCGATGGTGACTCTGGCACTGCCACGGTCGAGGAACGTGATCGTCAATGGTAATCGGACCTTCTCATCTCCCGCGACAGTCTTGACGATTGTGCCTTCTAATTGTCCGTTCTTCAGTTTCAGCGAGCTGGCATCAAGCAGGTACGGCGAAGTGACAGAACCGCCTCTCGCCGTCATCGAATCGGCAAACGCCCTGTTCCGCGTGCAAAAACCGGACTGATCGCACCGCTTAAAATCATGATGCTTGACCATCACTAGACGAGTCAACGGCATTCAGCGCAGCGGGTCAGTGTTCATACCTGCAGGGGTGACGAGTAGGACAAGGAGAATAAACATGTATGTACAGATCCATGGTAGGCTTTTTCTCGACGAGCGAGCCATGGCTTGGGCAAACCGATGGCCAAGTTCGCACGCCGGACGTCGTGTTGAGGGACGTCTCCAGAGGTATGCAGACTCCTCAGAAGTGTACTGTACCTGGCTGTTGATGGCGCTAGTGGTGTCCCTGCATCTCGCGCCTAGGCGGATGGCTGCCCCTCGGTGGCAGCGGACTGCAGACCGCCCCACCATGAATTCGTGGTCAAAATATATTCGACCTCCATTGAAGATTTGCACTGGTCCTCTCTCTGTCTCTCGATTCTTGTTTCCTACTCAACTTTCTCCCCTTTGCGTCTGATTCATCTCGAAATGTCTACCGAGCAAACGTAAGTCCCTTAAGTTGTAGAGCGGCCGATTGCAGCGGCAAAACCGAGTGAAGCTAACACGTTTCATAGTTTCATTGCTGTCAAGCCAGATGGCGTCCAAGTAGGCGATGAATCTGTGCACGAGCATGGCCAACAGCTCTAACCAATATTACAGCGGGGATTGGTTGGCGATATCATCTCCCGGTTCGAGAAGAGAGGGTAAATTCTTCATACAGAATGCGGGGGCCGGCTAAGCGGTGAAGGTACAAACTGGTCGCCCTCAAGATGGTTTCCCCTTCCAAGGAGCACCTCGAGAAGCACTACTCGGATCTCTCGGACAAGCCATTCTTCAAAGGCCTTGTCACGTGTATGAAGTCCTCCCTGCCGCTCAGACCGGAGCTGACGAGTTATTCAGACATGTTGAGCGGCCCCATCGTTGCCATGGTCTGGGAAGGCCGTGACGCTTGCAAGACCGGTCGGGGTATGTGGTAGTGTGGCTGACGGTACCACAAAGATCTGCTCACACAAGAATAGCCATCCTCGGCACCACCAACCCTCTGGTTTCCCCCCCCGGCACGATCCGTGGTGACTATGCCATCGACGTCGGCCGTAATGTCTGCCACGGTTCCGACGGAGTCGAGAGCGCGAAGAAGGAGATTGCTCTCTGGTTCAAGCCCGACGAAGTTCAGAGCTGGAAGTCGGCCCAGTTTGATTGGATCTACGAGAAGCCGTAAACGGTATCGAGAGATGAGGCCTTACCAGCTGAAGCTTCGACGCAAAGCATACACGACACTCTCAGAATAGACACGCTTGAAGGATGATGACTCGATCTTTGTGCTTCCATCGCCTTTGACGTTAATCCCAATCATCCAGATGTGGCCTCGACCAGTGCAACAGAATGCCCGTGACCTCATGACGGTGGCGGTGCCCGTCGTCGAACTAAACCGCCCAAGGCGTTTCTCACTGGAATCACAGTCCATGTCGCGAACCAGGGCGCACCCCATACACTGACCGCTATTCGCAGTGGCATCAAGGCCTTCACCACAGCCCACGCGGTTGCAAATTCCACCAGCCATCGTGTGGCTTCCTCTCCTCTGGTGGACCATGTCGACGCCTTGGTCTCCTCGACCATTCTGGCCTCGCCGTGCTTTGTATAATCTTCGGCCTTCGCCTCGGCCTCTTCGCTGATCCACCCTTTCTTCCTGAAATATCTGCCAAACTTTTCAACGCCAGCGACGACCCACTGCCCTTCGGCGAAGTAGGGTGGAAGCCAGTGCCCGTAGTGGAATGCTCCTGCGAGACCGAATAGAGGAACGACCGCGGTGATCTCGTGAAGCAGCAGAAACGCGGTAATGTGCGACACTGGCGCATCGCGGAGACCTGTCACTGTGGGTCTGAGGAATCTAGGAGTCCGCGCAATGAGACGATCGAACCGACTTCTTGGTGAAGGTTGCCTAGCAGGATCAGACCAGCGTTGTTTGGCGTCGGGTTTCTCAGTCGACAAAGAGCGCCGATGGGCGCCTGATGGACCTGACGCGCGGCCAGCTCGCAGAATTGAGCGCCGCATACTGAACGGCACTCACGCCATAATACGGACCTTGACCTTCAAGCCGAATTTACAGGGAAGTCAGTAAAATGGTCCTGCATTGGTGCCATCTTTTGTTTGCTACGTTTGCACGTGTTCTTGGCGCCCAGTTATCTATCACTCTACCACTCTTCAATGCCCAAGACTGAAAGTCCGTCAATAGGCAGACATATTTTTTGAGAAGGTTTGCGCAGCTTCCGGGCTCAATGTGCGTTGAACATGGCTCCCGGTTATTGGGCATGTAGACCCACTCGATCAGGCTGACACGATATCTGACCGTTCCTATCTATGCTTTAAATCCTGACATGAACAGCACGGCCAACTGTTCTTCCAGGGCTCCGAAGAGTCCGAGTGGAACATGGATTGTTTGCCGACAGAGCTGATCGGACATATTTGCTCCTTTCTCGACCACTCGTCCCTGAAGTCGCTTCGTCTTTCGTCCAAATCATTTGCCATTATCGCTAAAGATTATCTCTTTCATGACTTCGAGTTCCGCTTGTTTCCTAGCCATCACAGGCTGTACCAGCTGGAGCAACTGGCGGCGAACCCATGGATAGCGTGCCGACTAAAATGTTTGTCCTTCGAATCTGGCGTTCAATTGGAATATGCCGACTATAGATATTGGCAGGCACAAGTATATCATGACAAAACCAGTGCCTGGTCGAGGAGCCTCGCCGCCAAGGGGGCCTCTCGCGACGCCTATGAGAGGTTTCACGCACGCCTCCAAGCACGGTTCACTCCCGATCTTGCCCACCGATACGACCTCTACCGCTGGCATCTGGATCAGCAGGCCCACTCGATGGCTGATAGCCGAGTTAGAAATATCCTCGTCCGCACGATGAGCACGCTGAGCGAATCTTGTCCGAGCTTGCAGCTCAAGATTGTCATGTCGGAGCCGCAAATCAGCCTTGAAGAGCTGGAGGAATTCGATCCGGAAGAGTACGCCAGCGACAAGCCGTATGATCCAGATCCTCGCCGGAGGGTGGCCAATCGACGACAGCATTGCCTCGATCACTTTCTGAATTTCTTAGACGCCGCTCAGCTTTCGACGTGCCATGTATCCGATCTGATCGCGGTCAACATGCCACATCAGTTGTTGACGGTCAATCGTCTCCATGGCTCCGATACGCTGGCAGAGACATTCCGTGGTCTTCGAATACTCAGCATCAAGATCAGCAGCTTCCCGCACAGCGACTGGCTATCGCGGGGCGGTCTGACTGAAGTCTATTTCGGCGGAAGGAACCTCGCTGCCGGACGACTGCGGACGTTGCTCAACCGTCCTGCGAACCTGGAAACTCTGAGCGTCGAGTTTCCTGAGGGCAAAGAAGCGGAGTACTCTTTCGAACTCTTTGACCAAACCAATCTCGACCGGTTTCCGCGGTTGTGGCTTCCTCATCTGAAGGCGCTGAACCTTTGCCACTTTCGCTGTACGTGGGAAGACCTCCAGGCTATGTTCAAGGAAGCCAAGAACATCCAGTCGTTGATTTTGCGCAATTGCCGCCTCGAGACTGGGTCCATGCTGGACCTTCTACACTTCTTGCCCACCATGCGCCTACAGCAAGCTGATGTGTTGGGAATCTGGTATGTAGACGACGACTTTGGTCAGTGGCACTCGCACACCAAAGATGACTTTACCGACTGCAATGCCGCGACATCGTACGACGGTCCATACGCGGCGACAGGTCTGCGCTCAAAGGTCCAGCGTTTCCTGCTTAAAGGAGGAGGTTGCCCACTTCTGCCGTGGAATGCCGAGGTTGGTGGAAGAAACGTCTGGGAAGTATTGGGCGACACGAGCTGGCACTATTTGCCCGGACTACAGACACGTTAACAATACGATCCAGCTTGGGCCAGCTGAGGGATGCCCGCATGATTCACATCAGCAGTGCAATCCTGATGAACCATCCATCGTCTTGGCTGACCAGGCTCTGCCGAGTCCACGGGAGAAGCTGTGTTATGGTTTGAACACCCAACCAGTCCTCTCCCTGTGCCACAACTTGACACAATTCGGGCACCTCATAATGGCGCAGCTTCAGTGGAGACACACCGAGCCATATTTTTGGTTGTTTTGCCAATCCATACGACCGGCCACACGGCCGCAATCTCCGGCATGTCCTCGCAGTGTCCCTCATGGTTACCCACAATCCTGGCCCCCCGACGACCCACACTAAATAAGACATCAAAGCAAATCTGAAGCGATCTACAAACAACGTTTATCAGCAAGGCCGACACCTGTTCGAGCTCAGCGCTGGGCTTCTATGTTTTGTCGTCTCGAGTCCAACTACCCCGCCACTTTTGTTGTGACTCCTTTACAGAGCCTGAATCTCTGTAGCGCAGACCTCTGTCCTGAGGCATGGTTGGCATTGAATCTTTGGGTGTTTGGGACTCGGGGTCACTGATATTTACCATCTAACTAGATTGGTTGAATGGAAATAAAAGAGCGGATATGAATAGATGGCTAGATTATAGCTAAAGAATGGGGTCTGGTCGGAAAATTCGTATTCTATCTCTCTCATTACTCGCAGAGCGCCTCATTCTCGCCGTCCCGCTCTTTTCCTGAGAAGATTTGTATCACCTTTCACCATTCATCCCCCCGCCCTCCTCTCGTGTTGAGATTATGCGTCCACTTCGGATCCCTGTCTGAATCACACGTCCATCAACAACGACGTCGAGCCCAGGTCGATGCTGGTAAACACTCTCAGCTCTTCCTCATTCTGCGTGATCATCCGGTTGTCAGATGTGATGATCTGGTCGCCGTTCGGTTTCAGCATCATGGCCACGCGAAGGCCCACTGTCAAAACATCGAAGACGGCAAACTCGCTCTGGTCTTTGGAAGACCAGCTTGATCTGTCGGAAGGGACAAGATGATGAGAGTGAATCGAGTGGACAGTGGATGTGTCCTTGAGACGGCTTGTCTCGCCATACGAGCGAAGTTGTGGACGTATGAATTCTTATCCTGGACGTCACAATATGAATTTCGCCGACGTTGCTTTGACCTGACCTCATATACAGACCGCGTCGTGTATTCCTGGGCCAACAAACCGAGCGGCGAGGACAGTATGAGTGGCATTGGGTAAGCGATGCTGTCGAACTATATCCGAGCCATCAATCAACAGGACAGATAATAGCAACTTTCGGCCATCAATCCCATCAGCCTCAAAGAAGGATAAATTTGAAACACTTACTCATCAACTTTCATATCAGTGGCGCAAGTGTCCTGAGAAGTCGCTCAAAGGTAGGAAAGGAGCATTGGAAGCGGAGGCGGCCTCCGACACATCCAGCTTGCGCTCCACGAGGATACATCAGCAGCCAAAGGAAAGCGTCGCTAATTGGTAATACCTGCAGATAATGTGCTGCGGCAAGCTGAAATCTGATTCTCGTCGAAATGGTGAACTGGTGCAATTCACCTTTGTCTTGTATCACGACAGGTGCAGTTCAGTCTTCTCGGCCTGACGTTGGCTTGCAATCCGTGAAGTTGGGATAGACGAGTGATGGGCTTAGTCTCATGTTAGCAATTCTTGCCCAAATTCGACAGTAAAAGAACAAATACCCATTGCATGCTCACTTTGTTATGGCATGTTGTCTGAGTAATGATTGCTGTAGCCGAGTCACCAGCACCCGCACGGTCATGCAGTCCGTGGTATGTCAAACGCAGATCTCCATTGCCCAATCTTTCAACACGATCGAGCTTGATCTGGTGCACTCTGGGGTTGGATTTGGGACGATCGGGAGGGCTGAGCTCGTCACCGCTCTGTTCCTCAATCTCGATTACCTTTTTGGCAACAACGTATGCCACACAGCTGTTCCAATGGCCTTCAATCACGTTCAACTCTCGCAGGGCATCCAGCGCGTTACGTCGGATATCGTGTACCCAACATTGGGTCGCTATGAAGAAAAGTGGAGCGATGAAGCCGAGGTGAACGGACAGAAGGATGTCGGTCTTGTTGTGTGGATCCTTGTGGGCATAGCCACCTCGAAGGAAGGTCCGCAGTTGAGCAAACATGATTCGAAAGTCCGCGGCCGCGCGGCGATGTCCTTTGTCATTTTCCGGCGGCATTGAATTCAGAATGATCCGGGCCATTCGGTGATGGGCCTGCAAGAGCAAGTGCCAGTCTTTGAGAACGGGGTCATCCACATCAAGTAAAGCCTTCCATCGATCGAATGCAGTGGACCACTCTGCGAGATATCTTCTCACGTCAGCAGTCACTGTCGACGAGGCGTCCGGTGGATCAAGCTCGAGAAGGATGACGTGGTATACCACTTTTTGGAGATATTGGTGAGCATGGGCCAGGCTGTTGAACGTTTCTGGCATTTCTGGCATCTCGAGGGTCGTTTCGTCCGACAATCTTGCCGGTGTGCCCGGCCCCTGCTTCGGTGGGATGGTTTTGGACTTTGTCATGAATCCTTCCATGATCGGTTCCATCAGTTCAGAAATTACTGCAACCACGCGGGTATGCAGTCTCCGATGCTCTTCAATGATGCGATAACCCGACTTGAGATGTTCCAGGCCGGCAGCCGACGCCCCCGTTAGGAAGTCGCAATGTGCAAATAGGATGCATGAAATCAAGATGATTTCAAGAGGAAGCAAACCTCGACTATGATTGATCTCGATGATCGCTTTCGTGTAGTGTCGGGTAAAGGCCACGTTGCGCCATGGTGTGCGTTTGGTCAGCTCGATCCACTCATGTAAACTGCTCAAGGCGACGAGGCTGTGGAGAACGCTGGCATGCGTTTGACTGGCTTGTACGACCAATGTGGTCCAAAACTTCGAGGCTCGTGTAGCAAAGTAGTTGACCATTTCCTCGTCTTCTAAGCATGCCTCCATCATTTCGGAGAAGTAGGATGAAACTTGAGGGGCCGTCACCTCGAGAAAGAACTGCACGGGACGGGTCATGTCCACGTCTTCGAAGAAATGGATTGGAGATGCCGGCGCGAGAGACGGGACCATCTCTTTCTCTACCGCTGAAGACGTGGTTCCTGGTTCGAACAGCCAGGTCTGGGGCTGTTGGTAGCCCTCGCAGACGCGGCCAGCTTTGATGCATCGCCTGCATCTTGGTTGTCCTTCATCACCTACAGTTGCCCACGAGGTAAGTCAGCCAGCATGACTCGGACCACTCCGGACGAGATTATTTGTCGTCACCGGCTGTGTTGATCAACCAAGTGCGGTGGTACGTAATTTGAACGACGAAGAAAAGAGAACTTACACTTTACCCGGCGGCGTCTATAATATAAGAGTAAGCTCAGCAAGATCGATAGAAAGGAGACGGCGTACCTGCATGTGATACAGCCCGTACGGACCTTGTGATGAGTTCGCTTCAGTCTCATGGGTGATTGCTCCCGGATCTGACTACCTTGCAATATTGGTGGCTGACGAGGGAACGGCTCATCTGCAGCTACGACCATCAGCTGGCCGCTTACCTCGTCAACCGGAATCGGGAGTGGCGCCATCTCACAGCGTGGACCGTTGGCATCTGAGCCAGTTGACGTCTTGACATGGGAGGGGAGACGCGGCAGGGTCAACGGCGACGAACCCTCCTCAGATCGACAGATTCCGGGCTCGAGCTGACACGGAAGGGCGGACAATGGATCAGCCGGATCGTCAGACAAGCAGAGATGTGCCGTGACTCTGTCTAAGAAATATCCGGGCCGAGGCCATATGTTCAAGAATAGGGTCATAGCAGGCAACGTGAGCCAATGTCGATGACAGGAGCAGAATCCACCATGAACAGACCCGCAGTGACGATCCTTCGGGCGAATTCAGGTAAGCCGATCCTCTTGCGCCACGCCGGTGCTGATCAAAAATAAAAATCTCGGAAGAAAGGGCATAGGGGACTGCAGCGAAGTGATGTGGTCCTGCGGATCTGGTTGGTCGACGCTGCCGCAGCCCTACCGGGAAGTCGACCCTTGAGAAGGGCTCCCAGCTTGTACTTTGGCTGCCGCTAATGCAACTCAGTAAGAGTGCAGGAGTGCGTTCGCTCTGCACGGTATTCTACCGGATTCACGTCTTTCCCACAAGCCAACCTCGACCTCGAAAGCAGTGCCATTGCCTCAATCTGTCTTCTGGTCAGCATTATATTTGCGTCCGGCCCTGGAATTAGGACCACCAATGCAACATAGCGTACAGTGGCCGACAAGGTGGTCGGACACAGCCTCCACGTCAATCTCGGGCACTCCAGCTTTTAAACCATGCGGGACCTTCTGCGAAAAGCCCTAGAACAACGGATATAAACCACTGACATCCTCTTCCTGACCTGTCCGCACAACCAACGCCAACCAATGTAACATGCACAACAAAGCCAGTTCACACGGACCACCACAGCCATAACAAACCCTTGATGTATTCGACGATCTCTTCTCCGCCGAGCTTGCTTTCGCCGTACAGCCGATCCACGAATGTGATGGGGCACTCCTCGACCTTCAAACCCATTGCCTTTGCTCGCACCATCATCTCCATCTGGAACGTGTATCCCTTGGACACGGTCTGCTCAATCACTTTCACCAGGGCTTCCTTCTTGTACAACCGGAACGATCCGGTGAGGTCGCTGACTCCAGGGTTCAGCAGGAAGTCGGCCAGGATGTTTGCTCCACAACTGGTCAATTTTCGCTTCGCGTCCCAGCCGTACACGCCACCGATGAGGCCCGGCTGCGATCGGTATCGGGTCCCGGTGACAATGTCGCAGTTCGTCCTCTTCTGGATCTTGATGAATTCGGGAATGAATTTGGGGTGGTGCGAGAAGTCGGCGTCCATGATAATGACAAAATTGCCCGTCACAAATTGTAGGCCATGTACGTAGGCCGTGCCCAAGCCCAGTTTGCCGGCCCGGGGCTTCAACACGATATGTTCTGCGCCAAAGGATTTCTGAACCTGCTTGGCCCGCTCCAGCGTACCGTCTGGTGAGGCGTCATCGACAATGATAATCTCCCAATTTAACTTCCTGCACAACCAGTCAGGTCCAGGTGAACGGCAGGACCAAAGTGGCTACTCACTCTTTGCTGAAGACGTCGTAGAGCATCTGCACCAGAACCGGGAGATTCTGCCTCTCATTGTACGTGGGCAATATGACAGAGTATTTGTCCTTTCCGGCGGCCATATTTACGATCGATCCGCCCAACCACCAAGGTTCTCGTTGTTGCAGAAGTCAATGTTGTAGCTCTCGCGTCGCGCGCACCCAACCTCCAATCTGTCCTTCCCCAAATTCAGGGATAATCTTGGCAGCCACCTTATTCCGAAGTCAGCCCGAGTCCAACGTCATTTTAAGTCTCACTTCTCGACGGTGATAGTCAGCTGAAGACACGGGTCAGGAACTGCGGCAATGTCTGGATCCCATCATGCCCGTAAGGGCTCCAGCCGAGGTGAGTGGTTGATTCGAAACTGATGCTTTGAATGACACACTAGCCATCCTGTCGATTAATGACGAGTCCGCTGAGATGTGGAGAATACTCTCTTTATGCCTCAGCTCAGCCACATGTCTATCCCTATTCTCTTGTCGCCGGAAGCGTTCTGCTATCGGACCGTGGAACTGATGCATTCCAGCTGCATTGCCTCGACGACCTACAAAAGGACCACTAGATGCGGTAGAGTATGTAGCAAGGCATCCCGTGATCCAACTGACGTTCATCCAGCCCCTTGACAATGGCGTCTTCACCTGGAAGTTTGAACTCAGCAGCGCTTCGTGATTCGCGAGGGCGCTCTTCATTAAATCTCTCCACCGCCGATCAAGTGGCTACAGAAGCGCCTCCTGCGCCATCCGTAACCGAACCGGAGACGCCTGTTCAGGAAGGGAAAGATCTCTCATTCCTGCTTGATCCATCGATTTATCATTCCCTATCACAGCTGGAAGTCCCTGCTCCTTTTCGGAGGCCATTTTCTCAATATTCAGGCAAAATTACCGTCGAAGAGTCTCTCACTCGGCTGGAAACGCTCTTGTCGCAGTGTGACTTCCTCCGAGCGGCACAGCTCGCTGGGAGTATTTTGACATCGGGCCTTCTCCAGCCCACAGACGACCAGACCATCTTTCATCTCCTGGCTGTGAGATATTCGTGCCTAGAGCTGTCCGGGAACGTCCTCCTCGCCGCGCAAGAGGCCAAGGCACTGGAAGACCTGAGCTCGGCCTTTTACTACGATGACCCTGGAGCGGTGGCCGGAGCCCCGGAATCCCTCGACGACGGCCGATCTCTCCCCCGGCATATCGTGCCCTTCCCATTACGACTTCAAGCCCTTCGACTCCAAAGTATTGGATTTTCCGATCCCCGTCGAGGCGTCTCCAGCTTGTACGATGTGGGATTGGAATGCAGAAAACATCTGTCTTCTCTGTCCACTCCCGTGGAAGAGCGCCGTGTCTGGGAATCAAGGCTTGAAGAAATGGGTGTCCGTGTTGTGAATGCGCTCATCGAGATGGGCGAAGTCGACGGCGCGCGTCGTGCCCTGGCCATCATGAAGCCCGCCGGGACGGAAGACGTGGCCATCTGGACGTCTAGAATGATTCTACTTCATATCAGAATGGGCGATCTGCTCGAAGCTCAGAAGCTGCTCGACGACGCCACCCTGAAACCAGAGGATTCTCTTTTCCTGGGATCGCTCCTTGCCATCGCCGAGGGTCGATATGATGATGCCGCTGAAACATTGTCGCAAACGGTCACCACCGTCGACCCGAACTTGAAGGCCCTGGTCCAGCAGAACCTGGCCGTGGCATATCTCTACATCGGAGAGGGTCAGAAGGCGAAAGCCATAATGGAAGAGCTCGTCGACGACCAGCATTCTTTCCAGACGTTAACAATCAACCTGGCGACCCTATACGATTTGAGCTCGGACCGATCGAGAGATCTGAAAGCGGGGCTGGCCTCACGAATTGCTTCTCAACGAGAAAGTTCGGGACAGCTGTATGCCTTCACAAATGCCGACTTCAAGCTGTAGGCGCAGGTCAAGCACATCCTGCTCCCATGACGCCATGTCGATAGTCGAAGGCCTTGAGCAGACCGGTCAAATGGGACACGACGGCCAGGACAATCAGGACATGGAAGATCTGGTGCGAACTGCCGACATTGTCGAACCTTCCCGGGTACCAAGCCTCAGGAATTCGTGCCTGTCACCGTTAGTGGAGTCTCGTCCAAAGAATACCATGTCTTACGGCGTATATGCCGGCGCCAAGGATATACAGAGCACCTTGCAAAACCAGCCACGACAGTCCGATTTGTTTTTCCATCTGCTCCAAGCCATAGGTTCGAAGGCCGTCCACGACGGGAAATACGGCGGAAATGCCCATGCCCACGAACATGGCCGCTCGGTAAGGCCGCCATCCTGGAGATCTGAACTGTGGTAAGACTGAGGTAGCGGTGCATGCCACCCCAAGTGAGCAAATCTGGCATCCATTAGCAGTCATGACGCAGTCTCGGATGCGATCGCACCATGGTCCAATATATCACCTGCTTCTCTCTGTCACACCAGAAGCCGTAAAAGACGCTCGGGACGAAAGAGCCGGCGATCAGGCATGATATGCCTGCGTAATCGAGCTGATTCCACATTTTGGCCACACGAGGAGAATGGTTGGAAAGAGTGTGAAACGTGGCGCTCATGCCGAGACATAATGCTGCGCCGAGGAAGAAGCAGCTCATGGCGACGAAGTCTGAAAACGATGCTCGACTGTAGCGGGGTTGCAGGATGTGGTATAGTTTGACCCCAAGAGGCAGACTCACTGCGGCCGGAACAAGATGCGACCAGATATTGACGCTCTCATTGTGCCAATGCAGGATGGTGCGAAAAGATCCTCCATAGCTGTAAGATGCACGCCGATAGCTGCCGTGGATATGCGGGTTATCTCTTTGCCAATTCGGGAGTTCGTCCCAATGAACCAAAGTGCGCCACAGATCCGCAGCCTTGTCGGCCGCAGTGGGTGTTGGTACAGAGCCATTGCACTCCTGTGAGCGGGTGGCATCTTGCTTTCCACGACCCTGCATTTTGCGAGGGCCTTCAAGTTGGTTCATTGCAGAAAGGAGTGCGCAGTCACTTCGTCTTAAATGTACCTTGACCAACAAGCACTACCGATTCCGCTAACGCGCACACCCGGCTCAAAAGTGAGTCAATACTGTTGCCTTGTATGAGGCAAAAAGTGCAGTGATGATCCACAGTGCCGGTCAGCTCCGAGGTTTGCTCGTCGATAAGATTGATCAATTATGGGTAATCGAGATGGTAATCGGGTTCAATAAGAGTCTTGCTTGATCCTTGACAGAGTCGACAAGCTGATGGTTCTGGTTATAGCCTTACGCTCACTCTAGCACACCCTGGACCGAATCGTTGGAAATCATGAAATCCGAAATGTTGGGCGCACCAAGGCCGCGCCGGGCCGAAGATGTCATGATCTACACATTTGCCACGGATATCCATTCCGGTGATCCATTCCGGTGATCCATTCCTTTCGTCATTCCCTGGAAGCGGATTAACCGCGCTTGACCTTCTGTGCTAGCCTCCAGACATCCAACGGCCATGGCCTATCTGCCGCCTTCGGCCAGGGAAACGGTCTCCCCTCGGGACCGTTTAAAGCCAGTCAAGCAAGAGCATTTAGAAAGCGTGGGCTTCGTTTCAAAAGGAGACACAAGGTGCATGGACTTGTCCGTCATCCAATCAGATATTGACTCGTGCAGACTACTCGATGTCAAGACTCAAGAGTCCTTCTACCACAAGATCGTTGCTCGTTACAGACAATTGTGCATGAACCACTCCAAAGATCTGGACGAAGCTTTCGCGACCCTCTCGCTGGATGATAGCACCTCGGACGTCTTCGCTCTGGAAGAGATTCACCCGTCAACCGTTTCTCCGACGCCGTTTCCCCAACATCGGGAGAGCACAACAGGAACACCACCGCCTTCCACGGAACTGTCCAACCTCCTTCTGGCATTACGAAAGCTGAGGGAAGGCCTGCTCGCCACGTCGTCCACTGCGCCGTCGCCAGTCTTCTCTCAGCGAGTCCACGTATTCAACATCCGGCTAGCAATATTGGCGCGACACCCACCATCGTACCATCCGTCTCTGCTCCACTTGCTCGTCGCCCTCCACACACCTGAGTTTCCACTTCCCCGGTCAGAACTCGCCGAGATGACCGCGTATCTGATATTGGATATGGCAACTCGACAAGGTGACCTAGGCCGGGCCTATACTTTGAGATCTAACAGCAGGACGCGGTTCGATTTCTCGAACAGAAATGTCGACGCCATCTTGCGATCACTCGTCACGAACGACTGGGTCACGTTTTGGCGTATCTACCGGAAAGTCGATGGTTATACACGGGCCATGCTACACTGGCATCTGGACCGTCAGCGCAAGATGGCCCTCGAGGCCATCGCGCGGTCATACATGACTTGTGACATCAAGTGGATCGTGCAGAGCACGACCGGAAATGAGATGAGCTGGGAAGAACTTGTGGCGGCTGAAGATATCAGTTGGCTCCGAGACGGAGATCGGGCTATCATTCGAAAACCCAAAGCGAAGCGTGCTGCCGGATGATAAGCAAGACAGCAGCTTCTTGCGCAATTCAGATCCTAGAGACCGAAAGCATGGACAAGTCTAGATGGAGAAGAATGTGGTAACAACAGGTGTTGAGGCGATGGGGTGTCGAAATGGGGTGCCCGGGAGTCATTCTGATATCACCTCAAGAGTTATACTGCGAGGTTTTCCAAAGCCGTCATGTTCAACAATGGAGACGCCCTTATCCCGCCGAAAACCCGCGCCAGATGCCCATCTGCGCCTGCGATCTCAGGCGGAGGTTGTGCAATCTCAACATACAGACTGCCTGGCCGATCAAGAGTCCGACAAGACTCTTCCCATCAATCCCCGACTCACAATGCTCCAGCTCACCGTTGAAGGTGTCCTTCTGAGCCGTATTACCAAGTTCGGGCCCCAAAACCCGTTCTCAGAAAAATGGAACATGAACCGCCTCTTCCACGGCCGCACGACCAAAACTTACCACACGGGCGAGAATATCGAGGGCGCCATTGGACGCAGGGGGATGGGCCCGCCCCAACACGGTGAGTCAGAGAATGGGCCATACCACCTCACCCCGTTGTCATCCTATCAACACCTTCAAGTTTGAAGCAGATCATTGTGCTGCTCAAGATGAAGAACGGGTCATCGATCTCCCGACTTGCCGAGCGTTCTTTCTGAATCCCATTGGATACTCTAAGCAGCCATGCCGTTCGCCTGGGCAGACGACTCACCGTTCAGAACGAGATCATGACTTGAATACTCATATCAATGACTTCATTATATCCTGGATGGCTCTTCAATCTAATCCCCTTGTGGAATGGATGGTCAGCTCCGTTGGATCATGCCTGTTATCGATACGCTGGAACTGAGTTTGGCTTGCTGTTGAAGCTCGTGCAAATTCAAGTTTACACGGTCAACACCTCCATAACTCACACGGCCTCGGTGCATTTTATATATCTCTTTCGCCTCCGACGCTCCCCGCTGGCGGATTGACGTCCTGGACCATGGGTCCGTACCTCTCCCGTTCGTCTTGGAATCGATTGAAGAGTTGCAAGACCTCTGCTTTATGCTCCCTCGATCTCTCTACGTGGAGTTGCCACTCATTCAGATCAAAGACGTCATTGCAGTCCAGAGCCTCCCGGACACCATACCTCGCTCGCTCTTGGAAATGCCGAGATCTCCCGGTCACCTCGTTGACGACTGTGGCCAAGGAAGATGATACCCGACGTCCTGATAAATTTAAAGCTGGCTGTTCGTCCGTGATGGAGTCGATCGATATTGACTGCCTCTTGTTCCAAAGACGTGTTGGTCTCACGGACCTGCCATTCGCTAATGTCTCGTCAACCATTTTGGCGATTCTACTGAAGAGCTGTTTTCGACGGTGTCCAAATGGGAGTATCGCTTGAGAAAATGCCTGCCGCGTACTTTGAGGGCGGGAGCTGGCCAGGCAGTATGCGATGATGCGCGACATTATTGGTGAGACAAGAGGCTCTGTTGCTGCACCGGAGATCAGTTGAAAGACAGATGGGAGCGAATCTTTCAGGAGTCTGCCCTCCTGGACGTCTACCGAGTTTGGCCACCGGGTCTCTGCCAGGAACGTTTGGATCTCGTCATCAATCTGGGACACTATGGAGAGCTCAACCAGTCTCGCAGTTTCCGCTCCTAACGGGCGCGTTTGCTCGCGTCGGAGAATATTGAGCCGCCTTGAAACGGGCACAGCGGCCAGGATGCGAAATCGGTCATGCGGGGTGAGAGTCGCTGGCCTTCTCCGGATCTGACTCGGCCGACGGTGGAGGTCTTCAGAGGTGAGATTGACAGTGGATATTGGGTTGTTCATCGTAAACAGCTCAGCAGTGGTGGCTTCGAGGTGGGATGTCCGAGCGAGGCCTCGCCAGACGAGCAGATGCCCCCCCGCAACCTCGTCATTCCTCGCCTCGGGCGCAATCATGCAGATGATAAAGTGAGCATGGGGTATCTTCTCTCTGAGCTCTCTCGAAAGCTTTTGGGCCGCGTGGGCCAGATTTGACGCATCTTTCCTCAGCTTCGACTTCCTCACCTCGAGCAAGTGATACTTATATCCCTCAGACCATGTTTGCTGGAGAGAGTTCAACAGATCCCGCTGTCTCTTGAACCGAACGGCGTCCGGCAGTGACTGTGTCATTGCCATGGCATCATCTAGTATTGGCCTCAACAAGGTGTCCAGGACAAGATGGCACGCAGGATCGTCGTTGAGGCCAAAGAATAAGCATGATGTTTCTTCTGCACATGCTTCTTGGAGCGACTCAGGGTCACAGATCTTCAGAACAGATGCCGTTTCGCCTTCACAAAAGGGAAATTGATTCCCGAGGAATATCACTAGTTTCCCAGCATATGCGGGGAGGATGCTTTCCATAACGTCGTCGTCGCGGGGGTCTTGAGTCAGGAGCCCACCATATATCCCAACGTTCCAGACATTGGTTTTCAAAGATAATTCGGTCTCGAGCCATTGCTTGATTGCATCCAGTTCCGCCATCTTTGTTCCTGGATTAGTCACGATGAGAACATCATCGTCCTCCGAAGGTATATGGCCCGGAGCGACCTGAATGCTCGCTTTATGAGACTCGATCAGTTGCAAGGTTGATGTTGACGGGTCAGGCGGCAGGGTTCCATGCTTGGGCGTCGAGATGAACAATTGGAAGGAAAGGGCCAGATGTGAATATGCTGCCGCATCCGGTTTCACACGAATTCTTTGGCTCATCTCAGCGAACTCACGAGGATGGATGTTTGGGACAGTCAACTCCAGGGAAGAAACCCAATTTCCATCGGCATTCAGCATCTCCCCCTGTGATGAATCGACCATGATCAACACTTTGGCGACACGAGCGTCGTTTGGATTGGGCCCAAAGGCGCGGCCGCTTTTGTTGAAGACCTGCACAGGTTAAGCAACAATGACTCCAAGGCTCAGACTCCAGCATCCTTACCTCCCATCGAACAGTCGACGCGAACCTCGGTGCCAACGAAGTCGGCCGCTTAATGTGTCGAAACTCGAGCGGAAATTGGACTTTTATTACACTGCTCAAGTTAAAGTCTGCCAGAGGCTCTTTCAGCCACGGCAGGACTGCTCGCAAGCAGACTCTCTCCTCCTTTGTGTATGGCGGCAATGACCGGGACGTGATGGAGGGCATCTGAATACTCCCTCGGATCTCGCCATCTGAAAACTTGAGGCCGCCGGCTGGGACGGAAGTCGGTAGAGGCGCATGGCAATCAGCTCCAATTCCACCCTGGATCAGGTCGGACGAGATGAGTTGGCAAGGGATCACCGACAAAGGAGATGGCATTCCTCCTTGGTCACGTTAGCTTGTTCGAGCGTCCCCAGGCACGGCTGAGCACTGACCGTTGTTCCTGACCTGAATTCGGCGGATATAGATGTCTTCCCCGGGCTCGAAGATCCCATCGGCGTTACCATCTTCAATGTCGAATCTGGCCAGCTGCAGCTTGAAGACTGAGCTGTACTTTGAACGGTGACCGTTACTATGACGGACGGTTATCTCCACTGATCCATCCGCGCCTGGACTCCCTTCGAAGAGAGGTTCTCGACGTTTGGCGCCTCTCGCTCCTGCTGTACCGTCCCTCCCGCTCGGCCTCGAAAACGTCCGATAGACCGGCTTTTCCTCACATCCTGGGCAATGAGTTGAACCCCCTTTGCAGCGACAGGCTCCCATGCCGATGTTTGGTCTCCTGTTCACTCGATTGGCTGCGCTGGATACGGTCGCGACGGTGTTGCTTAGGATCGAGTCTCGACCCGTGTCTTCCATGACCCTCCGAAACATCTCCATCGTCCAGTCTTGTCTGTTGGGGAGCAACGCCACGTCCGTGTTGCCTCCCACACAATAAGGGGTGCAATGATAGTTGTAGTGGCTGATGGCCTCCCTACAATCGACCTTGTCAGTATTTATCAACACTCACCCTGATTGAGGACATACCAGACGGCGGCCTTCCCGCCTGGCCCACCTCTTCCACCCTCTCCAGGCTCACCATGTTGTCCCGGCTCTCCACCTTTTCCACCCGAGACATCCCAAGTGACTGCATGCAGCAGTTCTGTTTGGTCTTCATCCACATAGATGAGAATCCGACCGCCGGGGCCGCCGCTTCCACCGTCAGAACCTCTCCCTCCTGCCCCTCCGTCGCCGCCTTCGGCCCCGTCCGTTGCATCCGAATCGCGCGTTGCATCGGTTCCGTCTTGGCCCACGGCGCCTGGAGTACCTGGGCCGCCATGTCGACCTGGTTCTCCACTTCCGCCCACCGCTGCGAAATGAACATTGTTGTGGGGGAGTATCTCCGTGGCCTCGGGGAGTGGTTTCTTCGTGTTCTTGAGTTGTCCAAGGAGTCTTATCGTCATCCCGCCTTCTCGACAGCGTGAACGGAGAATTTCCACGGCAAAGTTTTCCGCTGGCTCTCCGGGGAGAGCAGATGGTGCATCTATGCCATCTCTGCCCTTTGAGCCTAGTGCAAGCTATGACCCCGACCGTCAGCCGAAGAAGAGCCCACGTTCCTGACATACTTACGCGAGCGGCATCACGGTCGACATTTATACCATGGAGATGAGTTTCATGGTCTTTGGCAAGCTCGCGGCCAGAGCACCCATTGACGGACAAGACTGTACACGCTGCCATGTGTCGATATTGGACTTGAAACGATATCAAAACACTCCCATTGGAAACAATACTGGCAGCCGAAAAACATATGGGAGGGGAAAATCGCCACCAGAGGATCCAGCCTAAGTAATCAGTCCACAATCCAGCCTCAAGGCCACGATTCACGAACCCTGGTCCCATCCGACATGATTCGACTGGCCATGCTTGTGGCTACAAGGCCTCGGAGCTGGGGGCATGGCGTAAAACCGCAGCTGTCCGCTTCGTCATACTGACTTAACCGAGCATCTTATCGTCCATATGAACGATTTCTGAAAGCGTGGCCAAAGGTGGCAGCATCTGAACAAATCAATTCTTCATGTCTGTCCACGCGACCCACATACTGTGAGGCACGGAAAACAAACAGCCACTATGAATGCAATGCTACCCTACCACTCCCGACCTGCCTTGGGCTGAATGTGTGAAATCGGTTTGTTGAGGCTGGACGCAGACGCAGGGCGCAATGAGGAGAGCCATACCCGAGATATAACTAATCTGAAAGAGGAAAGGCCTCGCTCTCTCTTTTACTTTTGACTGGTCACAGAAGAACGCCTTGCAGGCTGCCGGACTAGGCTGACCATGTGAACTGGCATCTCTCACACCCCCCTCGGATCGGGAACCGGTCTCTTGGGCTATTGCGAGACGACTTAACCACTTTTGTGTCCCTGATTCCGGCGCAGCTCATCCATCTCCTATGTGGTGGCCGACGACGCCGTTGCAAAATCCATCATTCACCTCAGGCTCAATCTAGGAACGGGCAGAGCTCCGATTGACAGCCACGGCCTTTTGAATTCCAATCACGGGCAAGCCGCTGCCGACATCCTCAACGTGGCCACTGGATGTCGTCTGGCAGCAGTATGGTCGAATTCCCTGTCCCTCTCCAAAGTTCTATCCTCTATCGGTCATAATATCTGATTCGACTCGTTTCCGTGCAGAGTGGCCTTTCACCGCTCTCGGATCACTCGACCATCGATGGAGGGCGAATTTAAAAGGGCCATCATTCGTGAAGCCTTGTTGTCCATGCGCGAGTCCCTTGAAAATAAATATAAAGATGACATTTGTCGCCTGCCACGAAATGGGAAGTCCGTTTCCAGTGTCAGTGATGAGGCGAATGAGCATATTTTTTTGGAACGAATTCAGGCCATAGATGAATTGCTGGAAGAGTTTGTAGGAGGCCGTAAGAACATTGGTGCCATTTCCGGGCTCCAGTCTCAACCTGCAACAGGCCTCTTAGATGACCGGGAGCCATACATGAATCCATTTACGGGCGCATGGGTATTTCCAGAACATCCAGACCAATCTGGTCCCTCAGGATCCTATTCCAGGTCGAACGACACAGGGACATTAGCTCCGGCCGGAGATCACCATCATGCTGGAGATACAAGACCTTCCAGCATTGGCAACATTGGTATTCCTGTTCGAACGTCTCCACCTTCTCCCGGCCCGATGGAACAAGGAAATCCCGGGGGAATAACGAGTAGGAGGCCAAGTGACTTCAATCTGGAGTCGTTGTGGGACACCTTCCACGGTGAGACATTAGCCATAGAAACAGAAACCCCCTCTGACTCAGCCATGTATGCCGGCAAGCGCTTCAGCGTAAGGACATCTAGTCGTCTTTGGAATCTACCGACACAGGCTGAGCGAAACCCTTGGCAGTTAACGGATGAGAGACCGGAATTTGACCCTCCACTGCAACAATTCACAGACTTCTTTGAAGCACAGAACTCGAAGATCACCGAAGACGGTCAAGCGGCACCATCAGTCAAGCACGACTTGGGATCGTCATTCGATGATGCAGGACTTGTGCCCCAGGACCTAGGTGCTCTTCGTTCTCTCCAAGCAGAACAAGAAAGTGTGTGGCTAGCGATTAGTCTGGATCAGTCAAACCGGGAGTGGCAATCTTTGTTCGACTTGAACCGCTCCAAGGCTATCGAGCTCGCAAAGGACACACCTCAAAATCATCCGGAGCTGGTCCAGGCCGAGGCACTTTTCCATGAGAAACAGAGGCAAGAACTCCACGCAATCCAGGATCGGATCCATCGACAAGATCGGGCCGAGATTGAGGCCACCTTGGCCCAGATGCGTAGGTTACAAGAGGAGTGGAACAGTGAAAATGACGTTCTGCAACAAGAACAAATTTTGGCACAGCAGGTTGCCGAACAAGAGAAACTCAAGGAGACTGCGGCCACGTTGAAAGAGATGAGACGCCTGCAAGACCAGATACAGGCGGAGGACAACCGTGCAATGGCGGAAGATCAAACGCTGGCTCGCGAGATTGCCGAGAGGGAACATTCTGGCCACTCCCCCCAAGCCTGGCAGGACTGGCAATCTCCGAATGGGCATGGTCCATGGATAGAGCTGCCGCCGTATTCGGAATATGAAGAGATACCGGGAGGCTGGGTGGACGAATCCCAGACTCTGATAGTATCACCTCCACCTCCCGAACCTCCGACCTCTGGAGACACGCCGACAAATCCATCCTCAAATCCTGTTACATCCTCGGAAAGAGCTGCAACTGCCACGAAGAGGGCTCCGAGGACTCTGAAGAAAACATTCCCACGTGCATCCTCAGGAATACCCTTGCTCTCTACCAGTGATAAAGATGCCATAGCAGAAAGTCTGGGTGCCGGGGTGGAAAGACGCGCCCAATGGCAAGCCGAAATCCAGAAAAATGAGGCTGCTGTACAGGCTGCCCGGAAGGAAATTAATCGCTTGGAAGAGGAGGCCCGTCGCGAGGCCGAGCGCGAGCGTCAGCGGCAACGTCAGAAGGAAGAACGGAGGCGACAAGAAGAAGAGAGAGTGCGTCAGCAGCAAGAGCGACAACGTCTGGAGGAAGAACAGAGGCGACAGGAAGAAGAGAGAGTGCGATTGGCCAGGATGATTGTGTGCAATGTATGCACCGAATCTGGAGATCGCGACATCATGTGCAGCCTCTCGTGCGGCCATTCCTACTGTCAAGACTGTATCAGGCAATCGATCCAAAACAGTCTCAAGGACAAGAAGGCGTTTCAGTGCTGCAAACAGCGACCGAAACCCTCTGCCATCTCCACATTCATTCCCGCCCCGATCAACCAGGCGTACACGGCCTTGCTCGAGGAGCTAGACACCCCCCAACCCACCTACTGCTCGAACAAGAAATGCTCGGCATTCATCCGCCCTGCCTACTACCGAGGCGAGAGCGCGACTTGTCCAAGATGTTCCACTGAAACTTGCCGGCTGTGTAAGAACCGGGGACATCAGGGCGTCTGCAACGCGGACAAGGCTGGACAGGCTTTGCTCAATCTCGGAAACAAGGAGAAGTGGATGCTCTGTCCGCACTGTGGGGCTATGGTCGAACGCACCGAGGGATGTCTGCACATGAGGTGTCGGTGCGGCCGGGAATTCTGCTATAATTGTGGCAGGCCCAGCAAGGTTTGCAACGGTGCAACTTGTACCAGGAAGTAAAGGAAATTTCTTGTAGCACGCAAGGGTTTTGGTTGTAAATAGTATCTCATATTGGTTTATCTCCACTCTCGAAGTTGGGGAGGAGGAGCTGATATACACCCAAAACCTCGACGAGCCTGCACCAGATTCCTTACGGCCTGTGAGACAAGCTGAAAAGTCGCCCTCCTGCTCTTCACCTACTCGTCCCATCCCCACCGCACTACCGGAGCTAGGTCGTGGGACGCGAAAGCGCCAGAGAACATGTTGGACTATCGGAATCACCTGTGGCAGTGCTAAGCACCGCCCACTGCCAAGGGAACAACCGCTATATAGATAGGCCCTTCAGCCCCTGATAGCTTCAATCGTTCCCCCCCTCCATCCACAGTTCAACAGAACACTAAGCAAGAGGCGAATACTCACAGACAAACAAGAAGGCAAGGCACGCAAAGGCGGCAGCGCTGCCTAGGGTCACCTGGTGGGTGACCATGATCATCAACACCACGATTTTTGTATACAAAGCTGTCCCAGGCCAAACTCGCAGCTTCACGTCTATAGATCTACCATTACAACCGCTGTGCATCCAATGTATGGGCGCGGGTGTGCCAAGGTTGCTTAAGGAATGCTCGCATAGCAGGCAGGCCTAGCACACCAGCCACACACGCGGCACCTTACCAGCCACCATTTACAGTTTAGCTGCCGCCCATGGCCCAATCGGGTATGATTTTGACGGCGCTTGGCGTAAATATTGTCTATCTACTGCACCCAACCTCCTCCACCTGCGCCAAATCGCTGCCCACACAGCACATGTCGCGTGTGTGTGTGCGTGTGCGTGCGCACCAATTCAATCATGGCCAGCCTTCTGGATTTCAAAGTGGAAGTCAAAGTCGACATGGATACATGGCCATGTCCATCTACCGTTCCTTCATTCCCTGTCACCATCTACTCTCCATCACACAGCATTGAGTGCGCAACATTAACTCCATCTCACAGTGAACAATCTGCGCCGTACCGAGCCAGATATTAGCTGCCATGAGGTTAATATCGATCTGTTTTTTTCTGACATCCCTCGTCCTTGTCGCACATGCCTGGCCGATTATTCTTGACATTCACCCTGACAAGCGGATAGAGCGACGGCAACCAGTTTCGTACTCTGTCGTCGCCGTTGACGGCAGCAGCTCCACCCAAGACACTCTGACAACAACCGTCACGGATGCAGTGACCGCAACTCGGACCTCAGAAGTAACGCAGTTATCAACAGTTGTGGTGACGGAGTCCGAGACACCAACCACCATTGTCGTCACGATTTCGTCCACCTCAGCGACCACAATTCTGCAGACGCCTTCGCCGTCAGCGACGACCGATGTCGTGGCCACCACTGTCACTTCGTCGATACAATCGAATGCGGCCTCGTCTACATCGTCCGCTCCCACCGCCTCCAGTTCCACGACGTCGGACCCGTCCCCCAGCTCTTCGATAGATCCGCCGACACAGGTCACAGTGACTGTGACCCAAGCGTCACCGTCAACGAGGCCATACGATGACGGAATGTGGCACACCTGGTACTTTTACACCGTGAGTTCGGAGAACGAGGCTTCCCCGACCATCACCTAATCCTCATCTACACCGTCCACGCCGACGTCGACACCAGAAGCGACTGAAACTTGGGACAATTCGAATACAAATGGAACATTCTTCATGCGGCCGCGCGCTTTCCGAGCATCATAATTCTCGAGACTTGACCACTCTCACCGATGGCTAGTGGTCATCTCGCATAGGATCTGGACAAATTTTGACAGGCATGCATGGCATTGTTACCATCTGAGGCTAGGTCATCTGGGAGGTTAGCGGCCGTATATTTAGCGATGGCGTTGGCGGAAGTCGTGAACAGCAATCTTTGGAAAAGCATGGAAGGGCACTACAGATAGGTATCAGTCCGTAAGATAGCAATAGACTATCTCTAATTCTCTCGACATTCGCAAATTCCGGTTGCATTGGACCAAGTACTCCCCAGGATCCTCTTCTGAGAGAGGCCGCAGCTCTTCGGATGATGGCCGGGTTTACTGTCGACGCCGCCACAAGGCTTTGACCATTATTTGGCATTTCTGACGTGGGTCACAAAAGGTCTCTCTGCATTCTTATCCGCTGCCACCATCAGTTGTCATTAATCTTGATTATGTGACTCATGGCCCAGGATCAACCTGTCGGATCGAACCAATGATAAATTTGGGGAAATTGGCATCTATGCCTGTTGAACGGACGATTACAAGAGGGTTTGGAGTATCCAAAATCATCGGAAGTGGTAACAGCAGCACATTTCCATTCAAGTAAGTCCTTCGCAGGATCACTCTTCGCGGCAGGAAGTGAGGAAGAGTATGGAAATGGATCTGGAGCCATAGCTGAGTATTCCCAGGATTGGCGCCATAATTCATAAAAAGCCCTGAAACCTGACAGGTGATCAGTGGCAGAATCCCAATTTAGAAATACAGACCGCAAAGCAAGGTAAAGCTTGAGGCCCTCAGGCCCGACTTCTCCTTGCAGCGACTCCAAGAAGGTAGGTGGGACGGCCTTTGTTCCGCCAAGCCTTCCGCTGTAACCTAAACTGGCATGTCTATCACAGCTTCGTAGGCAGTCCAAACAATCCCGGGCCAGTACAATCGCACCGTGCCGTATTCGCTACCGGCTTCGAAGATACTTCTGGTATATGTACACAAGTGGCAGTCCACACGACGGATAGATCGCCAAAACCAACGAAATGGCGGCCGGTCCGCCCACCATTGAAGACCAGGGCCGACTGCTCGAGGAAGCTCTTGGAGTGGTGCGACAGCAAGCGCAGCAAATGCGCAGATGCCTAGAAACGCCGGGGAAACTCATGGATGCGCTGAAATGCGGGTAAGGCAAACTGGGGACTTTGTTGCGTGCACCGCTGATAGAGCGCTCCACATAGATCAACCCTCGTGTCGGAGCTCCGGACGCCCACGCTGGGACCCAAGCAGTACTATGAGCTCTATATGGCCGTATTCGATTCTCTGCGATATCTGTCCGACTATCTCCGCGACTCCCATCCCGTCAATCATCTCGCCGACCTGTACGAGCTTGTGCAATATGCCGGCAACATAATACCGAGATTGTATCTCATGATCACCGTGGGCACGGTCTATATGGCTGTCGAGGATGCGCCGGTCAAAGAGATCATGAAAGACATGATGGAGATGAGTCGAGGCGTGCAGCATCCCATCCGGGGTCTCTTCCTGCGCTACTATCTGCTCGGACAAGCAAAGGATCACTTGCCCACGGGCAAGGAAGAAGGGCCACAGGGGACGCTGCAGGACTCGATTAACTTCATATTGACGAACTTTGTCGAGATGAATAAACTGTGGGTTCGGTGGCAGCATCAGGGACACTCGCGAGAGCGGGAACAAAGGACACAGGAGCGGAGAGAATTAGAGCTGCTGGTGGGAAGCAATCTCGTCCGGTTGAGTCAGATCGTCGACTTGGAGACGTACAAATCCGTCATCATTGCTCCACTCCTGGAACAAGTGGTGCAATGCCGGGATGTCCTGGCCCAGGAGTACTTGCTGGAAGGTCGGATATGCCTCCGTGAGGACAGAATGCATGCTAACCACGTCTAGTGATCACCAAAGTTTTCCCCGATGAATACCACCTGCACACACTGGACCAGATGTTGTCGGCCATTGCTCGTCTCAATCCTCACGTGGACATGAAGAAAATCGTGATCGGCCTGATGGACCGCCTGTCGGCCTATGCGCAACGAGAGTCGGAAGGCGTACCCACAGAAGACAAGCAGAAAGCCGAAGAAGAGGCTGCCGTCCGCATGCTCGAAAAGATGCGCTTGGGCAAGGACACAAAGACAGATTCCGCGGCTGAGGCCGAGACACCACAGATCAACGGTGCCGGAGCCAAAGAAAGCTCGGAACCGCAGCCGGGGACATCGACCGAAGCCGAACCAGCAGCCACCAACGGTGAGAAGACCACTGGTTTTGCCGACGTGAGATTGTTCGAGATCTTCTACGAGCAAGTCGTCAATCTCGTCAAGACTCGTGGTCTTCCGATCCAGGATACGATGGCGCTGCTGACGTCTCTTGCCAATCTTGCCTTGTAAGCAAATGCTGAATGTGTGGGATGGTGTCCACGTTTCCTAACTCTGAAACAGGAACATATATCCAGATCGACTCGAATATGTCGACCAAATCTTGGCCTACGCTCGCGAGAAAACGACTGAATATGCCGATTCGGCAGATCTCCATTCTGCTGCCACCCAGTCAAATATGCTCAGCCTTCTTCTCTCCCCCATCCGGACCTACTGCTCTCTCTTCACCGCACTCGCTCTACCCAATTACCTCCCACTTTATCAGTCACAAACCTATGCCACCCGCAGGTCCGTTGCCGGCGAAGTCGCCAAGAACATCCTGCGGAGCCGATTGACGATCACGACTTCGCAGCATTTAGAAGGCGTCATGTCGTTGCTCAAAGTCATTATCCGAGAGGGAATCCAGTCGCCCGTCGGCTATCCCGGTCTGGCCAACCGACAGAGAGGGGGGGAATCTGACGAGACCATTGAGGAGCAAGGATGGTTGGCCCGGATCGTCCATTTCATCCAAGGACCAGATAATGACACGCAACTGAAGCTCCTTCAACAAACACGCAAGGCCTACGAAGCAGGGAACGAACGAATACGATATACCACTCCGGCCATCATCACGGCTTCATTGAAACTCGCTCGCCGATTGAAGGCCAGAGAACATTTCGACGACAACTGGCAGACGCAGTCCTCTGCCCTCTACCGTTTCATCCACCAAACCCTTTCTCAGCTGTACACGCGTGTCAGCCCTTCTTCTGCCGAGTTGTGTCTTCGGCTGTTTGTTGCTGCCGGCCAGATCACCGACCAATGTGGATTCGAGGAGTTTGCATACGAGTACTTTGCGCAAGCCTTTACCATATATGAAGACAGCATCAGCGACTCGAGGGCACAGTTCCAGGCCGTGTGCATCATTGCAGGGGCCTTGGCCAACACGAGAGGGTTTGGCAAGGAGAACTACGATACGCTGATCACGAAGGCGGCATTACACGGGAGCAAACTGCTGAAGAAGCCGGACCAGTGTCGGGCCGTGTACTTGGCTAGTCATCTCTGGTGGTGTGTTGAGATTCCCGGGCGCGAGGAGGATCCAAAGAAGGTGAGTCCGCCCTCGCAGCAGTCTTTCTGGTGACAAGGTCTAACCCTTCTTGCGTCAGCTTTATCGCGATGGCAAGCGCGTCCTGGAGTGCTTGCAGCGAGCCCTGCGTGTGGCAGATGCGTGCATGGATACCGCCGTGTCGGTGGAATTGTTTGTCGAAATTCTGAACCGCTACCTGTACTACTTTGACCAGCAAAATGAGACTGTGAGCATGACCTGAAATGTGTCTGAGGAGGTTGACTGACTGACATCCGCAGGTCACGACGAAATATCTCAACGGGCTGATCGAATTGATCCACTCGAATTTGTCGACCACGAACCAGGACGGCAATGCCCAGAGTCTGGAAAATCCCAGGCGACATTTCTACAGGACGTTGGATTATATTAAAAGCAGGGAGTATGAAGGCGTCGTTACCGAAGCGAGGCAATAATGATGTTGCTAAGTGACTGGAAGCGTGGGAATTGAGTTGAGATAGTGTGCGACAGAAAACTTGGTGATTGTCAACCCTGGAGGATCAAACTCACGTTGTGTGAACGCGTTGCCACGGTGCATCATGACATGGTATCAGGTAACATCCGGATGTTGGTCGTGGTCTTCGCTGGCTTCAACATCTCATCCAACTGGGCGCCTAAACGACATATCCCACATTTGTAGTGCACGGATGGATGTGTATTACTGTGTACCTGACTTTGAATGATGTCTGTCTCAGAAGGAGGCAATTAATTGCGACGCCACCACACTCGAAACCTAAGAATGATTCTCAGCAGATCAGGGACTGTTTGACCCTGTATTCCCTTAAACATGCGGATGGTTCGCTCTTCGCCTTGGGCCTTGGAGGCTGGGAAAGAAAGACCCCACAGCGCAAACGGCATATTCGTGTTCCTCTGTTTTGCTAAGGTACAGTGAGTCTGGTACTAGTTTTCAGATGTTTCTCCTTTGTTTTACAACTCCTCCTGCCAGGAGGTGGCATTTGCAGTTCGCCACACGGCACCCAGGCTCGCTTCTTGATCTGCAACTACAGCGGTATACTTGAAAACAAAATTGAGAATCAGAGCACAAGCCAAGCCGATGGCGACAATGAAGGGTCCCACAGCGTTGTCGAAGTCCTTGCCGCTCCGCTCGGTGATTAATTTGCTTCTCCACATGTACATGGCCCAGCCCCAAACTCCCGCAAAAATAGCGAATGCAGTATAGACGACAGCCAGAGCCCGAGCGACGAGATTGTCGGACCCGGCGGCATTGTACAGGCCGAGAGACAGCGTGGCAAGGAGGACGGCAATGTGCTGCCATTTGATAAATGTCCGCTGATTGGCGAGCCAGACCTTTGCTTCGACCTTGAGCGGGCCCTGATCCTTAATCCACTTGCCCGGGTCTTTGACGCCAGGTGGCAAGGGCGCATCTTCCCAGGCCGGGCCCTGGCGATGACGACGCGCATAACGCGAGTTTGAAAAGGCCGGCAGGAACGAACGGAGGGCGGCTTTGGAGGATGAACCGAGGGTCTCCGCTTGCACACCCTCCTCCTCCGTCGGCTGCAGGGAGCGTGACAGTTGGACAGACTCGCGATGTTCGGCCGTCTTGCCCGGCGAACCGATTCTGGCTTTGTATGACGTCGACAACTTGGAGGAGGTGATGAAACTGCCCACAGCAAGCTCATCCTCTACCTTCCTTTGCTCTTTATCTTGCTCTTCCTGGAATGCCGTCTCCGGGTCTCTCCGGATGTCGGTTCCCAGATCGCTCAGCCAGAAGGGAAAGCTGTTGACATAATCCTCAAACAGCTGTGCGATGCCATGGACAAACTTGGAAAACTTCTTCTCCTCTTTCACCAGGTGTGAATTCATCAAGTCGTGGAGCCACGCATTGTGGCGGGTGGATTTGGTGTCTTTGACTTTGATCTCAAGGACCGCATGCTCGAACCGGGAGATCTCTCCTTTCTTGATGGCGGAGAAAGGATACTCCATGCGTTCGTCGTCAATGTCGGTCCTGTGCCAGTTGTCCAGGTCCCGGCATGGCCGGTCAGGATCAAGCGCGTCCTCGCGGATGAAAGCGAGGTCGGTGTCGATGGAGATTCTGATTCGGTCATCGCCGGGGATTTGGAACGCCGTTCGCGTGTAGCTGGCCCGCATGATCGGTTCGAGTTTCTTCTCCTTGATGAACGCTTGGATCTCGTCCACGTTGGCCTTGAGGCTCTTCACTTCCTCCGAGTCTGGTCCATGTCGTGTTTCGAGCTTGTCAATCTGCTTCTCCATCTTGTATTCGCCCTTGAGGAACGGCTGAATGTATTTTTCCTTGATCGGGATGCGAATGTCCCGGTTCTCGATATTCTCGCCCACGATTTTCTTCTCCAACACAATCTCGGGTTTGTCCGCCAGTGAGCCTGTCCAACGGAGACGTAGTGATGCCGTCGGGCCGGACTTGTCAATTTTGTCCGAATAGAGCTCGAACCGGTCATTGTCAAAGTAGAGCGACGTAGTGGTCGGGTCTGTCTGCGACGAGTCGACCACTTTGACGGATTGAGGATTGTACACCAAAACGGGCAGACGCCGTAAGATGTACGTCTTGACCTCGAGCAGGTTGTCCATATGAACCCAGAATTTGTGGGCCGTGTATGTGTCTTTGGGCCGAACACTCGTCGTCGACTCTTTACTGGTGGTACTTTCACCCTCCAAAATCTCACGTGCCCATTGATACATGGCCGACAACCGGAAGAGAAAAGGGGTGTAATCCTCAGTGTTGAAGGGGGTTTGGGAGAGCCGCACTTGCAGAATCGGTCGGACCCGATATTGCGAACCCCTGCGCCGGTCATGCTTCTTTGCCGCCTTCAGGAAGCCGGTATAGTTCACTCTGCTGAATTTTCTCAGCTCCGTCAGCTCCTTGGAGATGGCATCCAATTCCTTGATAGCTTCCTCGGCCGCCGCCTTCTTCTCCTCTTCCGTCTTCGCCGTATCGGGATCGCTGAACGGTTTGAACCGGACCTCGCAAGCCGTGATCCGGTCTCGGAGGGCATTGAACGTGTCGACCTGGTGCTGATGCACCTTCTCCAGCTGTACATTCGTGAGCTCTTGAACAAAGTTCTCTTCGTCCCGTTCGGTCCAGCTACTCTGGCCACCACGACCCTGCGGCGAAGTCTCATCTTCCCGGAGCAGCTTTTTGATCTTGTCGTACTCGAGGTACTTGTCCTTCCATGGCGGGTATATCGACTCTTGGAGCGTTTTACCGAAGCGCATCTTCGTTGTCGCTCGAAGCAGTTAACTACGACAGTTAACTCGTCAAAATGTGGATTGAAAAGCCTGACAGGAAGAAAGCAACCGGAGCTTCAGCTTTGGCCAGCAGTCGTTGACAGCTCCTCGCATTCAGGACAGCGGGCGAATCAGAGTGGAGTGGCCACCCTCGTGCCACCTTACTCAAATATGAAAGCGTCGCGAGTCATGTTTTGTCCGCATATCTCCTCGCGCGAGTCATGCACCGTGACCACATTCATGCCAGTCATCGCAGCCTCGGCATCATGCAGGTCATCAACGGTCCCTGGCTTCAGAGGAGCTTGCTCTGCCAGGAGACAGAATAAAGATCGATCAACATGTCCGTCGATTCAAAGACGATTGTTCAGGCGCTCCACGGAGTCCTGTTGCACCTGAGCCAGCACCATTATCCTCACGTGCCCAATCCCGAAGGCTGCAAGAAGCGTGCCAGCGTCGCGGTGATTATTCGAGTACGACCGGCCTATCAGCCAATCCCTCCTTTCAATGGTTCGACCGTGGCCGTCAACGACCCTGAAACGCCGGCCACGTCCATCAACCAGTTTTTCTCTCAGCAATGGGTTCAAGATGGCGATCCAGAGATCCTGTTCATTAAACGCGCCGGAAGGCCTGGAGACCGATGGTCCGGTCACACAGCACTGCCCGGGGGGAAAAGAGATGCCGAAGATGCCGACGATCTGGCGGCTGCGATCCGTGAGACCAGAGAAGAGATCGGTCTGGACTTGGAGACGGCTGAATGTCTGCAGACGGGCAACCTGCCTGAACGCGTCGTCACGACCACGTGGGGAAGAGAATCGCTCATGGTCCTATGCCCTTATATCTTCCTGATGACCGGCCGGACGGTGCCCCCGGTGCAGCCCCAGCCAACCGAGGTCGCCGCCATTCACTGGGTTCCGCTGCGAGCACTTTTGTCTCCCACGACACGAACCCGAGAATATGTCGACATCTCCAGCCGGTTGGCCAAGCAGGGCGGCCCCGTCATCCGCCAGCTCCTTCGAATTTTCATGGGCAAGATGATGTTCTCGGCCGTCAATCTTATTCCCTCCGAAAGCGTGTACGCTTCCAGCATCCCCGGCTTTGTGCCGGAGAAAGGAGGCGACGCGCCCGGCCCCGTATCTGGTTGGGCCCAGGCACCGTATGGCATTCCACACTCGAGTCAGTCTCTCGCCTTCCAACAACCATTGCTGCTCTGGGGTTTGACGTTGGGAGTGCTGGCCGATTTCCTGGATATGCTTCCTCCGCATAATGCCCTCAAATTGTGGAGATATCCGACCTTCACCACCCCTGATCTGCGTCTTCTGGTCTACCTCTTCACACGGTCTCTTCGCAAGAATAACGCGGGTGATCTCAGCGCCGGCACGTGGCCCAACCAAACGGCGGTCGATGCCACAACTCAGGCCATCGCCGTCGCCGTCTCCGAGACCGAGCCGACGCCGTCGACGCACAACCGCGTGGGCATTGGCGGTTTAGGAGTGGGCTCGGATCCGAGGCATGCCGTTGGCAAAATGCTGAGCGGCTACTATGAGAGGATCAACGTGGCCATTGCTGTGTTTTTGGCTTACAGGACAATCTTGGGCGCCGCCATTGCGACCTGGCTATATCGAACTTGGCGCAGAAGGCGACAAAGCAATCTCAGAATATTTGTGGTAGAATCTCGTCAACATTTGTAATTATCAACCAAGGCCTGATTGCCGGGTACCGGTTGGAGCTGCGCAACTGGGAAGTGATGGTGAAAGAGGCGATGCCGTTACTAGATGACATACAAATCATTGTTCAGGCAGGAGATAAAACGAGCAACACCCTTGTTCTCACTAATACACTTTTAGAGCAAATCCATCGGGTGAATGGAGCACAATATTACCCGGTCGCGTTCTTTCCCAGCTCCTATAGACCTCTGAATGAACCAAGTACAAGCAATCCTCATCTCCAACAAAGATGCCGCAATGGTAGAAATTAAGGACTGAGTTGAGGACTGACAAACCACAGGTCGGTCACCTGCCTACTCTGGGATGCTGCAGTCATTTCGCCCTGGCAATGTTCAACCCGGGTCATGTCCATCTTCCCTTTAAGAAACCTGGAGCGAGGCTGCTGTCGTCTTCCCGAATAAGAGCGACACAAATTCCGAGAGTCTGGTCATCTCCACCATCATTTCTGTCTTTTGAACCCAATCGTTCACGCCGCTGTTGATGTTATCTGGACCGACCACTGTGAGAGCATTAAGCCATTACCAGCGGCTCCTCGTTCGGCCCCGTCGTCAAATGGCGGCATGAGAATTAATATGGTCGACGTATTCGACGATCAGGCCGTCAGGATGGCGAACGCGTGTTTTGTGGCCAACGGGAGTCTTCTGCACGGGCTCAAGCTGCTGAGCTCCTGCTCCCCGCAAGACTGGAAGGTAGTCCTCGACCTGGCTGACCTTTATCGTAATGCTGGTGGTCTTGAACGGGGCTCTTCTCTCCTCTGGACCACTGATGATCAGCACGGACAGTTTTGGCGACGATATGGCTGCGAGTTCGAGTCCTGTCTCCGGATATGAAAAGTGCAGAGACTTTTCGCCATTGAGGAGCGAGATGTAGAAATTGATGGTCTCATCTAGCTTGTCCGAGTCCACAAAAACACGAGTATAGACCTCGAGGATCATGGTTGAAATTGACAGCGGAGGAGTGGCAGGACCTAGGAGTGTACGGACCGGTTGATCACTCTTGTCCCATACCTTTATCCGGCAGTATACAGGAGAGCAATCATATTCAGAGATCCCAGGTCCATCACCCCACTGATTTGTAATCAGCGTCCAACCGCATGCAACCATTGAGTCGTCAAAGCCATATGTCGATCACGCCCAGTGCTGATGGGCGATCACGAAAAATAAGGAAGTTTGTCCGTCATCGCAAAAGATTGGCCTGATTGGCCGATAAAAACACAGTATTATTTTAACCATCCTGGTCATATCTTCTATTACACCCGGCGAAAGTTGTTTCACGACATGTCCGGTACCTCATATTCACGAACATGACTTCTCCATAGTTGTATCCACTCCTCACCAAGGCTTGATATGAGCTTGGTGGGATGTGTATGCTGTGTGCCGCCACCCCTCTATTAAGAACAGAGAATACGGAGCTGAATAACGGACATATCCCAAGCATCCATTGACTTGAATGTGATGACAGCTTCGCGAGCCTAGTCCTTCGAATACGAGAATTACTTTCACCGTGGCATGTTTGTCAATCGGCCATGCCCTAGGAGGTTGAAGTGAGGAATGAACTAGGACCATCTCGGTCGGAGCAAGGAGTAAGTTCAGGTCAACCACAAGCCAAAGAAGTGTACCATTGGCTGGATTACCTTACACGGTCATTCCTTGGTCATAATATTTCATTGTCCATCCCAAAGTCAATGATGCAGAGCATACTTCAATCCTCACCGCAGGCACAGAACACAAACGACACTTGGCAATTAACCAGACAGCGGTGACTGCAAAGACCCTGAGTGAATCGCTTCCTTCATTTATACCGTGCCAGACCTTCTGCTCTTCATCTCGTCTTTTTCTTCTTCACCTTTCTAACTTACATCGTCTGTCCTATCCGACAGTGCTCGTACACGGGAGAACCTCTCGAGAACATGAAGTGGACCGACCAAGAGAAGTTGACGGTAAGCAGTTTCGTGGATTCTGGCCGACTGTGACTCGATGGTTGACCGTGCCGATATAGCTTCTCCTCAAAGTCATTGCCGACACACCCAATCTCACCATCGACGCGGAGAAAATTTCCCGAACATGGCGTCAGTTGTCATTCTGGTTCATTTCTCGATTTCTACTTACGAAAGCCATTTCAGCGTCAGAGGACAAACCGTCGCCACGTGTGGTGAGAGAAAGATTCTGCGCGCTGAAAAAATATGCGGTTAACGGCGAGAGAGCGGAGTCATCTCACTACCCAGTGTCCGAGAAGAAGAAGCGGACCGGACAATCCATGATGTTGTCAACAAAATCGTCACCTGAGGCTCAACGCGAAGCCCTCACCCCTGAGAGAAACGGCCACACAGCCAGTGGTCTCCAAACTCCAAGCACGGGAAGTCGAGCGGGCAGGAAGCGACAGCGATTGGATGACGACGAAGAGGACGAGGCAGTCTCATCTGGAGCAGAATCCGAGTCAGGATCCGACGTGATTGTCGATTCACCTTCAAGATTTCGAGAGTATCCACGAAGGAGTACGAGGGCAACTAAACCGACGATGACCACCACGGCCACCGCCTACAACGGTTACGATAGTGATGATCAGAGGGATGGCATCGCTGGGGACCTCGACAGTGACGACAGTGACAGTGAGTTCGACATTTGGGCAGAGAGAGAGGCAGCAAGGGCGCAGAGGCCAACAGAGTTGGGGCGACGCTGGATGACTCTCTCTGAGGACTCTAATTAGAGCACCGTATGCACAGAGATCAGCCCACTGGAGCCATATTGCCAGGAGACTGTGATGCTCTGACACCCAGCAATACCCAGGGTCGACATCATCATGTACCATAGCATTCTTCCAAAGCCACAAAGTGGATAGATGGGTCAAAGACCTAATTGAAATTCCGAAGTGCTAACAGGTGGATTCCCTTTAGTTCCTCAACCAACCCTCTTCCTTGTGTCTTTGAGCGGTCACCACATCCACCCCAAATGACAAACAATGCCTACATTTGCCGGATCAACCTATGTGTCAGGCTGACACATTGGAAGGAGGAACAACGATGAAGAGGACATAAATCAGAAATGGTTATTCAGATGTGGAGGCGGGTGGTAGGTTAGCAAAGAATAGCAGAGTATGGTTCATCGTTGTTTCATTGAGATCAGCTTGTCCTACCCAAGTCTAGCTCAGATGAGATTTGACCAACTCTCTCATCGTGTCTCAGTTTTCAGCGGTTTGTTGAGAGGGGCCCGGTGGCATTATCTAGGCTTCGTCGTACCAGCCTGTTTGATCATGCTACTCCTATGGTCACTGATGCGAGAAGCATTGGAAATGATTTGAATTGATCGCCAGAACCTGGGCACTCTTCGCGAGTCACGATGGAGCTATGCTGCGAATGAATATGAGCCTCTGACACGTACATGGTCTGGGACATGGGTAGGCAGACCGATGGGTTCAAATATCATCCTCACTCTCGAGGACTGGAAGTTCAATCTTGATGGCACCGACATTACCATTATTTGCACTCATCTCGTTGAATTCCTTCTTTGCCTTCTTCGCTTTTACCGGCGTATCGTCCGCCTCTGCTTCATCCTGCTCGGGAGGAGTCGGTTTGCGCTTCCGACCTCCGCTGGACTTGCTGCCGGTTTTGCTGCCTCTGGATTTGCCATTTGTTGGTGTAGTTGGGGCTGCTGCTGGTCCCTCACCGAGCAGCTTTTCTGATTCGCGCTTCATCTTGTAGAATTTTTGACTATCAGAATGTCGTCAGTGCTATAACTGGTAGAATGTGAATGAGAGAGAGGGGAAGTGGCGGTAGCGTGTACCTGACAGCACTGGCGTTCAGGCCTCCGCCCATCCGTTCAGCGACCATGGCCCATGTCGAGCTCGTTGGCTTCAAATCCGCCGCACAGATGGCGAGAAGCAGCATGTTGCGCTCCGCTTGTTCGCTCCAGTTGAAGGGCATGATGGGTGAGAGGAGTGATCTCTTCTGTATTGGAGGATGGTAGAATATTGAAGTATTGGATGGTTCGTGGGAGGAAGAAGTGTTATGTCATGGAGAAGGGAAGAGAAAGAAGATGAAGAAAATCATCGGTGAACACCAGCAGAAGTGAAGTCCAGGGTCCATCAGCACGCATTTTGCCAAAATTCCGGCGATCACTCCAACAGTGCAGGCAGGCTTGTGTCGACACTCTGGCCCTTTGGCTTTGCTGGTGTTGATCATGATATGCACCTCCAGTGGGGCATCGTGTGGGCGTGTTTGTGAGATGAAAGATGAGACGAGAGCCAGAGGGAATGGGAAGCGCTGTTGTCATGAGGCCAATAAGAATTCGAGAGGGCAAGCGTGAAGTCTTGTGTCTTGTTCGCCAGATTGTGAGCTCAACAGAGAAGTCTCACTTGGCCCGATTGTCCACTTCTTGCTCCAGCTAACCGTCTGACAGCTTTGGTGATGACTCAACATAAGATGAGCTGACTGGCACAGTTCGCCAGTGCACCCATCTTCGCACCTCGTTCTCGAATCTGTCCCGGAGATTCTCACGTAGAGATAGTAAAGACAAAAGAGAGTTATATCCGCGGTCGCGGTCCACGACGTCCTGAGTCCTGTGGTAACAATAGCAGTGAAACAAGCGAGGCAGACTTGAACAACATTTACTGAGACATTACCTTGCAAGCGTTGTCATCACTTGCTCAGTCTTGACACCAGAACACTCCTTTGACCGTTCAAAAGCTGGTGGCCGATGACTCTTTGCATAGACAAGGCTCCAACGCTTCAACGCGTCGATCAAAGAAGAGCTCCGTCAGTAAGCATAGGACTATCGCTCTCGCATTCTGAAGCGATTGAGACAAAGGACTTGGCTCATAATATCAGCGCCCGCCCCTCCAGAGCGCCGAGCCTCAGCTGCTCAGCCCCATTCGCCAGGACGCCGCTATCCTCCGGCCAACGGCAGCCAACAACCATCTCTGCCGCTGAAACCCCACCATACTTTCACCTGCGTAATCGTTGTCCACCTCCAATATTATCTTGTTGCCTGTGACGCCCACATCCATCGCTGTCCTCGCAACTTACCTTTCCTGAGCAGGTCAGTAACCACCGTCTCACAGATTGAGCTCTTCCCGCACCGACCGACCGACCGACCTTGTGTGGCTTTTCGCACCTGTCTGACATTTGGCCGCAAGGGCCAGCTCTGACTGAATCCGTCGCTGAACGTGGAAACAGCCTCATTCTCGAATCACACGATCAGATTGCTTCCGTGTCAACATGGTGCGACCCGATCACCCATCCATGAGCGTTCTTGTTGCTGACCGTCTCACGATAGCCTGTCTCTGGGTATGTCCCGTGACTCCGTTGCTGGCCCGGCCTTCTTCCGTCTCGCGTGCGTTCATGCGCTTGTCTAACCGGTGGCCGACCTACAGACTCACGGTCAATCCCGAGTGCGTGACGGTATTCAACGACCTCAAGCTCGGCCGCGGCGGCCCGAAATACATCATCTACAAGATCTCGGATGATCAAAAAGAAATCGTCGTGGACGAAGTGGGCAAAGAGGCCGACTATGACACATTTCGCGAGAAGTTGATCTCAAAGAAGGAGAAGACGGGCAAGGACCGGCCTTCATATGCCATCTATGACGTCGAGTTTGAACTCGAGGGGGGAGAGGGCAAGAGGTGCGTTGCCCGGGCCGCGCCCCTTCTCAGCCGGGTCATGGGCTGCTGACGTTGGCGTCGTAGGTCCAAGATTGCATTCATCACCTACATCAATCAAGACAACACTGGGGTCAAGGTCCGGCTCCTCGTCCTGCGAAACACTTTCTGTATTGCTGACGTGTCTCAGTCCCGCATGGTGTACGCGAGCTCTCGCGAGACATTGAAGAATGCGCTGAACGGCATTGCCATGAACTGGCAAGCGAACGATCCCGGCGAGCTGGAGTGGGCCGACCTGCTGAAAGAGGCCAGCAAAGGCAAGGGCACCATCTAGACGGCGACATGACGCACACCATATGCGTGTGCATAGAGCTTTGCATACGATGGAAGAGGGTGGCAACTGTGCTGCCGACATTCAGCTTGTCGCGCTTTTCAAGCGAGCCGAGCAGGGGGCCGAGCATGCCCGTGGGAGATGCTGAATGGCGCTGCACGAATCATAGAATAGGCAGCCTGAGAACCTGGAACCTTGCAATCAGGCAGCTCTTTTGAATGAATTTCATTGTGGGTCTAATTAACCCTGGGGACGACATGTCCAGCCAAGGACTGTGCCATTCGTTCTCTGACGCCTTCCATCTCCAGAGCATTCATCACTGCAAGTCTACTTGTCTGGCCAAGGCTCACAACACGATAGGGAAGACAAGACGGAGAAATAGAGACCAAGTTCAGGGCAACCGTCTTGAACCGTTTCCACCGCGACAACACTCGTTTTCGCCATATCAACACGACGTCGTAGAGCACGAGATGCACAGCATCGGTGTAATTTCGGATGGCGCTGAGGCGGGTAAGCCATATTGTCGCGGTTGCTGCAGTTGCTTCGAAGAAGTATCAGCACCATACCCTCCAAGAGCAGCGAAATGGATATAATGAGGCGTGGGCAATCATCATTAGACCTTGAGATGGATATGGCCGTAGCTCTGACCCATGATCAATGCCGTTCGTTACCAAAGTGGTGTGATTATGGACGGGCTGAATTTATTTTGTTCTCGCCAAGCACAGCGCTAGTAGCTCCTACTGAAAGGAAGCTGTGAACTTAGCACTTCCAACAAACGCACCCGCTGATTGAAGCACCAATTCCCCCAATCAACCTTGCGATATTCGCCCCGGAGCTGGAGGCTGCGGTGGGTTGACTGACCTCGTCCTGTCGTATATGTTTTGAACCGGCTTCCGCACCGTTGTCCAAGATGCTTCTGCGCTCCTTACCGCGTGCCGCTCGTCCCGCGACGACGTCCTCCTTGCCATGCACACGAGCAAGCCGATCATTCCACTCGTCGGCACGCTGGATGGCCCCGACCTTCTCTGCCACTCACCAGGCGCCCATGACCAGCCAGTCGCAAGTCCGATCGGCCCATGCCATCTCCAACCCGACGCTCGCTGGCATTGAAAAGAGTAAATTGACCGGCCTTTCTGCTCCATGCCCGCACACTTGCTAAATTTCTTAGGATGGGAAGGCTTGCCGCCGCAGGAACAGGCCGAGCTGTGGATGCAGCTGCGAGACCGCATGAAGGTGGACTGGCACGACTTGACTCTACAGGAGAAAAAAGCTGGTACGAACGCCACCTGACACCCCGATGTTGTTCCCTCGGACGGCTTGAATAAAGCTTCCCCAACACTGCGACGTCGAGGCTTCCGCGACGCTGACGGGTTATAGCTTGGTGGATAGCATTTGGTCCTCATGGGCCTCGCGCAGAAACTCCACCCGGTGAATGGAGCAAAATTTGGCTATACTCTGCTGTCGGTCTCGCCGTGTCGACCGGCCTCTTCGTGCTGGCCCAAGTATTTGCTCGCCCGCCTCCCCGGTCCATGACCAAGGAATGGCAAGAAGCGACAAATGAATATCTCAAGGTACGCAAGCCCGGCTGAACGGTCTCATCACCGTCGGCCCGTCCTCCAAAACGGCACATTCGCTGACTCGGAGGTTCAAAATTCAACAGGCAGAAAAGAGCAATCCAATTTACGGCATTAACAGCGAGGGGTACTCCGGGCCAGGCCACGTCCAGAGCAAGTCAGCGAAATCCCAGGGTATCAGCCTCGAATAGACAACACCAGTCTCGTTGCATGTCTTTGTTCTGCGGACGCACATTGTCGTATTGTCACTAGTATCATAGGCAGATTATTTCGTAAATACAAAATCTGGCCCGATAACGCTCAAGTTCATTGTTGTAGTCGTCCTCTGGGCACCAGGTCAAGCTTTGCGCTATTTCAGGTTTAGCGTGATTTCGGGCCGGAAGAAAGAGCTCGACTGAATATCTTCTTCCACCCTGCTCCCCAACACCACACACTCTCCGCTCCTTCCATCCTGACTCTTGACCTTCTCGCCATCCGCAAACATGCTCAAGAGGTTCGTGCCGTCGTGATTGGGCTCTCACCCACCTCATTGAGGGCCAACCATTGCTGACCTGTTCGCAGCGGCATTGCCCGTACCTTGGGCAGGTCTGCCTTCGCCCGACCATCCATCACTCGACGCGCCTTTGAGCCCTTGCGGAAACAAGCTCTGCCTGCCGTGGCACAGAGATGGGCCAGCACCGACTCCGCGAAAGAGGGCAAAATCTATCAAGTCATTGGCGCCGTCGTTGACGGTACGAAAAATCCTTTTCCCTCGGCATTGGAGCTCAGGCCAAGCTCCTCAGAGCTGGTCCAGCTCCCCAAACATCGATCTCGCGGCTGATTCGTGGTCTTTTAGTGAAATTCGACACCGATCAGTTACCTCCGATTCTGAACGCCCTCGAAACCGACAACAATGGCAACCGGCTGATTCTGGAGGTTGCGGTGCGTGGAAGAATGAATTTGAACTCGATCACATACTGATAATACTAGCAACATTTGGGCGAAAGCGTCGTCAGATGTATTGCCATGGATGGTACGAGCGACCCGAACCTTGATAATCTCCCTTCTTTTCCCCTTTTTCCTTCCTTCCCCCTCCCCTCCACCCCTGTCCACCGACTAACACGCTCGACTCAGGTACCGAAGGTCTCGTGCGAGGACACAAAGCCATAGACACCGGCTTTCCCATCAGGATCCCCGTCGGCCCGGGCACTCTGGGCCGTATCATGAACGTCACTGGTGATCCGATCGACGAGCGAGGCCCCATCAAGGCAGTCAAGCTGGCCCCCATTCACGCTGATGCGCCCGAGTTCATCGAACAATCGACCACTGCCGAAGTGCTCGTGACGGGCATCAAGGTCGTCGATCTGCTGGCTCCGTACGCTCGTGGTGGCAAGATTGGTCTCTTTGGTGGTGCCGGTGTCGGAAAGACTGTGTTTATCCAGGAGCTGATTGTGGGTGATATGGATTCCATGCGGAGGCGCCGCTGACGAGAACAGAACAACATTGCCAAAGCACATGGTGGTTATTCCGTCTTCACCGGCGTCGGTGAGCGTACCCGCGAGGGCAACGATTTGTACCATGAAATGCAGGAGACCTCGGTCATTCAGCTGGATGGCGAGTCCAAGGTCGCATTGGTGTTCGGCCAGATGAACGAACCGCCCGGGGCCCGCGCTCGTGTTGCCTTGACCGGCCTCACTGTCGCCGAGTACTTCCGTGACGAGGAGGGCCAGGATGGTAATTTGTCGACCATTTGTTCGCCAGAAAGAATGACTGACCGTGATAGTGTTGCTCTTCATCGACAACATCTTCCGCTTTACTCAAGCCGGTTCTGAGGTGTCGGCCCTGCTGGGTCGTATTCCATCCGCCGTCGGTTACCAACCCACACTGGCCGTCGACATGGGTCTCATGCAGGAACGTATCACCACCACGCAGAAAGGGTCCATCACGTCCGTGCAGGCCGTCTATGTCCCAGCTGACGACTTGACGGATCCGGCCCCTGCCACCACCTTCGCTCACTTGGACGCCACCACCGTGTTGTCTCGCGGTATCTCTGAGTTGGGTATCTACCCTGCCGTCGACCCGCTCGACTCCAAGTCGCGAATGCTGGATCCTCGTATCGTCGGACAAGATCACTACGACACTGCCTCGCGCGTCCAGCAGATGTTGCAAGAATACAAATCGCTTCAGGACATCATCGCCATTTTGGGTATGGATGAATTGTCTGAAGCAGACAAATTGACGGTCGAACGTGCGCGGAAGCTGCAGAGATTCTTGAGCCAGCCATTCACTGTCGCCCAAGTTTTCACCGGTATCGAGGGCAAGCTCGTCGACCTCAAGGAGACGATCTCCTCGTTCAAGAAGATCATCAACGGTGAGGGTGACGACTTGCCCGAAGGTGCCTTCTACATGGTCGGCGACTTTGATAGCGCCCGCGCCAAGGGCGAGAAGATCTTGGCCGAGCTGGAAAAATCGTAGAATGGCAGCAACACAGGCAGTTAATTTTCTTTGTTGCTTCAAGAGGATGGGCCGGCAGACAAGGACCAGATTTTGTACATGGAAGATTTGCTCGCCACTTGCTCAGCCTTCCCTGCCCGTTGTACTGTTAGTCTGAGGGTGGATCGTGCTTTGATAGAGCTCAAGTAAGTAGTCGAAGCATTATTCATCCTGACCATCATCTTTCGTGCTTCGACAGTCGATTGCGATTGGATCCAGATTGTCTAGCTCAACAGCTGCGCCGCTGTTCACAACCTAGATTTCTGACATCTTGCTGGTTCCAGTCTCGGTTCGTCACGGTGGAATGACAGGCAAGATAAACAATCAACGAAGCATGATGAATTGCTTGGGTCATCGATAACATCTGCCGCAATCGCTCTACAGTAAGGTCTGGTATCATTTGGATATCTGAAGGGCTCTGGAGAAGGTCGAATGGCAACTTTATGCTGAGCAACAGCCAATACCGATGACTTTATTATCCAGACCCATAGCCACACCACTGGCCAGCGCCTTACTTGAATCTCTCTGGCAGTGGCCTGAAGAATTTGCCATCCTACCACAGTCATCTGAAAAGTACGGTCCACATCTCCAAATTTTATACTCGCCAATCACGGCGCCTTTGACATGGTCGATTTACCGGATCTTTGAGGTCGGACCATGAGCTGAACATATGCTGACATGAACTCATTAGCCGTATAGCCGTCGCTCTCATATACTAAGGTTGAAAGTTGTCATTGCTAAAATTGAGGCAGAGCCAGCTTACGAAGATTGGTGCGGAGTCCTACCTCGTCTCAATATCTATTCCGTCTCGCAGCAACCCCGATGACCCTCTTTCGTCTTTTTTTGAGGAAAGCTCCAGGGATTCCCATGAGGAGAGTCCTGGAACACGCTTGAGATGTCTTCGCGGTGATGTCCCCGAAATCCTGGCAAGGACCACGGATTCCAATATCGCAGGACAGCTGAGCATACAAAGCCAGGCGGATATGCTTGAAATGTTCCAGAGCAGTCCGAATTGGTTGATTGGTTAACCACCTACCAGCAGGCCTATTCAATCAGGTGACATGACCTCCTCACGACAACCAACCCCTTGAGGCACAGTTCTTGAGATGAGTTCGATTTCAGGCTCCATCTGGACGCCTTGCATGTAGCCTCTCATGTCTGTTCATGTTACCCTTACAGAAGCCAAGGCTGCTACTTTGTTATCGAATTGGAGCAATTTGTGTCTCCATTCAAGTATTTGCTGATCCGGCTAATGGTGGCACAGTGAGTTATGTTTGGACGCGATGCTGATAAATATTGTCCGATGACAATCAGTGGAAATAACTAAACGTGAAGTAGGTCGTGAATCCTTTTTCCATCGATCCAGTTCAATCTACCACGACGCACCTTCGCCATTCTCCGCTTCACCTCATACTTCTGCAGAAATGGCAACAGCACCGGAACACATCACCGGTACTCCAGCTCATGCTCCATACCAAACAGTCGTCAAATTCTCCGTTGGCACGTTCCTCGAGAACCTCGCCGTCCGGCGCAATGGGTCGCTGTTCATATCAAATATGCTCGGGAGAAATCTTTTACGTGGATCCTCACGCGGAGAGGCCGCAAAGCACGCTCACACGGGTTCATAAGTTTGAGCTTGACAGTGGTGCTGAGATCCCGGACCAGGATGGAAGACATGGTTCGTATGGAAGCGGCATGTCTGGCGAAGCCATCGTCGAAGACCCATCCAACCCGGATCTGTTCTACACCTTCAGTGGTGTCCACGGGAGGGCAGGCACATGGTGTGTATACCGACTTGATCTCAGGAACTTTGACCCAGCGTCCCCTCCCAGCACGGTGGCGGTCGAGCGCATCGCGTCTGTGCCAGAGGTAGTCTGGCTCAATGGAGGAACGATGTTGCCTCAGACACGCACACTGATCATGGCGGAGTCTTATCAAGGCAAATTCGTGGCATGCGATGTCGACACGGGTGCCATCTCAACATGGCATCAGCACGAATGGCTGGGAAAAATGACGACCCGTCCTCCATGGCCGGCAGCGAACGGCGTCCAGTACTACGACCGATCGGTCTACGTCACGAATTCGGACCGAGCAATTCTTCTGCGCATCAAAGTCGATGAGCCGGCGGGCGTCGCCGTGGAAGACAGCATAGAGATTCTGGCGAGTGGCGTCGCTGGCGATGATTTGGCCTTTGACGTCGAAGGGAGCGCCTACGTCGCGACCAATCCGATGCAGACGGTTCTCAAGTTCGAGCAGGTGGCGAGACGAGGTGCACGCGTTTCAGGAGAAGAGGGACAGAGGTTCATCGTCTTGGGAGGCAAAGACAACACCGAGACCACAGGTCCGACGGCAGTCGCGTTCGGGCGGACCAAAGATGACCAGGACAAATTGTACGTGGTGACAACGGGCGGGCTGATCGTTCCCGTCGGCGATGGTCCATCAGAGGCCAGGGTGTTGACAGTCGACGTGGGCATTGCGGGTGCGGTGAGCCAGGACTCATAGCAATGTACTAAAATACCAGAAAATCAATCCAGCACGGTCCGGTTACATTCTTTTATTACGTTCCTCTCATGTCTGAAGCTATGGTACATGTGAAGCTGGCCACACCACAACTCGCTTTTCCATGCCTGTCTTGTATATGTAACAACAGTAGTCGAAGATGAGTGGAGTAGGATTGTACAAACACAAGTCAGTCAGTCTCCCACCGCTGAGGTGTATGACCAGGAGCCCGAATCAGCAAATGGGGAGGGCATGCAAGAAGGTCGCTGAAACGCAAGCACGCAAAAGGCAAACCATGTCCGGCCGGCTTTCGTCCGCCCGTGCCGTCAGAACGCCCTCGCCTAGAATCCCATTCCCATTCCTCCGGGCATGCCACCCATGCCGGGGCCTGGCGCAGGCTTCTCCTCGGGGGCTTCCACGATGGCCACCTCGGTGGTTCCGAGCAAGGAGGCGACGCCACTGGCATCGACCAGAGCGGTGCGGACGACTTTCAACGGGTCGACAATACCGGCTTGTATCATATCCACGTACTGGCCGTTGGCGGAGTCGAAGCCCCGGTTGAAGTCGGAGCCAAATTCATCCATGAGCTTGCCCACGACCACGCTGCCTTCCAGACCGGCGTTCTCGACGATGGTGCGAGCGGGGCGTTGGATGGCGCTCTTCACAATGCTGACACCCAGCTGCTGGTCGAAATTGGTCGGCTTGACTTCGTTCAGCGCATTCGCAGCGGCTTTGATCAGCGCGGTGCCGCCACCGGGCAGGATGCCCTCCTCGACGGCAGCCCGGGTGGCGTTGAGCGCATCCACGACGCGGTCCTTCTTCTCGCCCACCTCCACCTCGGACGCACCGCCCACCTTGATGACGGCGACGCCGCCCGAGAGTTTGGCGAGACGCTCTTGCAGCTTCTCCTTTTCATAGTCTGACGTGGTGGGATCTTGCATGACCCCTCGGATCTGTTCGCATCGTTGGGCGATGGCGTCTTTGCTGCCCTCGCCGTTGAGGATGATCGTGTCTTCCTTCGTAATGGTGATGCTGCCAGTCGACCCGAGCATGTCGGGCGTGGCCTTCTCCAACTTGATGTCCAACTCGTCGGTGAAGACGGTCGCGTTGGTGAGGACACCGATGTCGCCGAGAATGCTCTTGCGGTTGTCGCCAAAGCCCGGTGCTTTGACGGCCGCCACCTGCAGTTGACCGCGGAGTTTGTTCAAGATGCAGACGGCCAAGGCTTCACCGTCAATGTCTTCGGCAATGATGACGAGCGGCCGACGGAGTTGTGTCGACGCCTCCAGAGCCGGGATGATGTCCTGCACGGCCGAGATCTTCTTCTCGGACAGGAGAATCAACGGCTTCTCGAACTCGATCTTCTGCGATTTGGTGTCGGTGATGAAGTAGGGCGACGTAAAGCCGCGGTCAAAGCGCATGCCCTCGGTGATCTCCAGCTCGTCCTCGATCGTCTTGCCCTCCTTGACGGTGATGACGCCTTCCTTGCCGACCTTCTCCATGGCATTGGAAATGAGGTTGCCCACGTGGGTGTCGCCGTTGGCCGAAATGGTGGCCACCTGGGCGATCTCCGCGCTGGTCGTGATGTCCTTCTTGTTCCGTTGCAGGAAGTCCACGACCGCCTCGACCGCTGCTTGTGTCCCTCTTCTCAGATCCATCGGGTTGCATCCCGCCGCGACGTTCTTGACCGTCTCGGAGAAGATGGCGCGGGCGAGCACGGTGGCCGTAGTCGTGCCGTCACCGGCCACTTCGTTCGTCTTGGAGGCGACATCCTGGATCAGGCGTGCTCCCAAGTTCTCGAATTTGTCTTGCAGAGTAACTGCTTTCGCAACCGTCACGCCATCTATGCCCAGTTAATCGTCAATCACTCCGACGGATGGTGGTCATGCTTGCCTTTGGTGATCTTGGGCGACCCATAGCTTGATTCGATCAGCACATTGCGGCCTTTCGGACCAAGGGTGGTGGCCACCGCCTTTGCCAGTGTGTCCACTCCCTTCAACAGCTGAGCGCGGCCTTCGACGCCGAATCGGAGTTCCTTGTGCGCAAATCGAAGTTGCTGCACACTCCGGCCCGCAGGTTTAGGGTATGCAAGCGACGACCGCACCGCCGCCGAGGAGAGAGCACGCTGCATGGCTGCAAGAACGATTCAGGTCACAGGAGCGAAGGTAGAATGGCAAATGACGGATGATGTCCCGGGTCTGAGAATATGGATCGAGCTGCAATCAAAAAATTTTGGAGTTCTCGAAAGCAACAGAAGGCAGCTAAACGGGTTAGCGCATCTATTGCTTGGCGGCTTTCGCGACTCCGCTGCTCCGCTTACCGAGGAAGACATCCCCGACTTTGGCTTCAATTACACGAGGCGGAACCAGTCCATCTTCATGTCTATGCATGCCTTTGGTGATTTCCCGGGTCTCATCTCAAGGGCAGGGCATTTGCATAGTTCCGCTACGGATGACGAATCCCCACTCTGCCTCAGCTCTGGATCCATTGGATAGCAATCACGTTTCGCCACATGCCAGATTGCTCTCTTGGTTTCTGGTCTAACGTTCAAAGTTATGCGGTGCTTGTTTGTGTGAGAGAAGGCTATTGGCCTATTGGTGACTCCCATGAATCTGTGAGCCTATCAACAATAAACTGATGCATGCCACTTCCGTGGAGAGCGGCCTGGACTTGACACATGTTGTAAGATGACCACGTGTGCCGCGACAACCATGCCTAGCCTCGACACACGACGTCACAGATCCGCTCTCCCACTTACGAGATGTCTTCTGGGAACTCCAGTTCGTCCAGGCCGAAGTCAAGGGCACCAAAGTCGATGTTGTCCGCGGCCGACGCCTCAACCAGCCAGTCCTCAATTTTGTACGAGTTCGTCGTCGCGGTCTCTGCCTGGCCAGGAATATTGTTGAGCTCTGAGGTCAGCATGTCCCAGGAGTTGTTTTGAGTGGACGAAAATGACTCGGTATTTGATGGAGTCGTAAATGGGGTTGTGAAGGCAGTGGTAAATGGAGCGATGGCCTGGGTGGTCATGGCACACGTGTTGAGGTTGGAATATCCCTGATATTGCCAGCCATGCTGATCAGCCGGGACAAGACCATTGCCGTTGTCGTCTGAGGCGAAAGGGTCGATGAAAGAAGCTGTCTGAAAGTTGGGATAGGCTGACATCTGAGCCAGAGGTGTGAGCTGCTATTCGTCAGCACACGTGTTTCCATATTCAGCTTCCTTACAAATTGCCCTCCCACTTCACTATTCCCACCAAACGGACTACCAAGAAGGTTCTGACAATTGCCAACGGGTGTAGCCTGGAAGCATGGCGAGACTTGCTCGCCCAGGCCCCTTCCAGCTCTTGTCGTACCCATAATCCAGAGTTTCGCGCATTTCTCAGCATCCACGCCCTTATTGGCATCAGCACCCACCTTGTCCTGATTATCCTCGAAGCCTTCATCTGAAGCACCGATCTCCATCTTCGCATGGTCGCGAATACGGCCAGGAGTACGTGCCGCTGGGCCCGAATCATCTCTACCGATCGACGTCTGACATGTCGCTGCCGCCGCCGTCAGCATATCGAAATCCCTCTCCTTGATCTCGACAGCGGGCCTTCTCGATCTCCTGGCTTTCTTGGCCGTCCCGTAAATGCCATTGCGGTCGTACAGCATGGATAGAGAAAGCTCGTCATCCTGTTCGGAGAAGGCACGCTGACCTCCGCCACAACCGTTCCCCTCCGTACGACGAACCGACTCATCCGTTTGCTCCAGAGTGGACGTCTCCATCGCCCTTCGCTTCTTGTTTGACGTGGCGTGCATCTTCGATGACTCCGTCACCATTCCGCTCTTGAGAGGGGGCACATGCATCACGTTTTGCTCCATCTTGATGCGAAGCTTCGCCAGATGCTGAACGATGGATCCTTCCGTGAATGTCGGTCCCATGACCTCGGCCACTCTGCTCCCTATCACACTGGTCAGATGTCTCCAGGAGCTAGATCTTCCTCACTCACAGGGGATTTTGATATCAACTTCAGCGCACGCATCCTGGACAGCCAGAAGCAGTTCCTTATCCAGGTCATCTCTAGACGTTAGGATCGGCTGGTGAATGACCTTTGACGACTCACCGGACCAGCGAACGAGGACACGCTTCGGAAGGTGACTGTTCGAGTCTAGCATATTGTGCTTTGGTTTCGAAGAGGACGTGTTACTGCCTGCGTCGGAGAGCCAGTCAGTTGTCAAGTACACGCAAATCGGATTGAGGTATGCCCCGAAAACAGCTCTCGAGGCAACGCCCGTGAGAGGCCAGTTCGTCACACCAGAGGGAGAGGGTGTTGGCTTGAGACTACGACCGAGGACGAGGTGGTTATCGCAGTTCGCGAGCTTCACCCACCAGCTAACGTGCACCCTCAGAGCGACTCCTGGTTGAAGCCAGCCGTGATTACTTCCCACCGTTGTGGACTTACTGCTGGGCTTCGGCTGATCGGCCAGGATGAGATCAACGATCCTTCAAGATGGTGCTTGAAAGCTGCGAGAAATCTAGACATCGAGAAGTGAGAAGATGTTCTGGCTGGCCGCCGAGATCCCATTCTGAGGTATTAAATCTTGCACTCTTGATGCAATATCGCTAGTGAAGTCGGATCACTGGCTCCATGAGAACCAACCCGTGAATGATTCGACAACCATTTTACTCCAAGGCCATTGCAGGAGTTCCACAGCGTCTAGACGCCGTAGAGTGAATGCTTGGAGCAGGAGTCTTGTTGAGAATGTCACGATTTACTTGAGACGTCGATCTGGACGTCATTCTTCCAAGTGAAGAGGCTGGCCGAACATTCAATACACACATGACCACCCTCAAAACACCTTCTAACATTATCCGAGATGAATTAACTGGGTCAAGGGAGTTTTACCTCACGCCGAGTGGATGTCTAGAGTCTGGTGTCTGTCACTATTCTGCGAAGCGTTGAATTGTTCTTACTTGACTTGGTCTTTTCACAGACCACAGCTTCGCATCTTCTCAGTCCTTGCTTGTCAAGCCAAGAGGGTAAGTCTGTCACGGGATCCTATACACAAGCATGAATGAGTTCACCGACTGTCCATCACAATGACCTGCTTGAAATCCTCGCCCACCCTCTAGCGGATATCTCTGACCTCAAGATAAACAGGTGAAGCTCTAATATCAACGACCTCCAATAGGCTCTGACTCGCCACCAAATGCGCATGAACGGACCGATCACGTGACCATACTCCGGTTCCTTCAATCGACAGACCTGCCATCTTTGTCCGGGATTGGTTGACCCGAAAAGGGGTCCCAACCTAATTACCACAAGAGCGCACTCGAAATGGACAGCATTAGCGTTTGGGCGAGCACGGACAGCGCTTCGTTGGATGCAACTTTTCGGCCGAAGCTAGCTCTTCAATGGGAGCAGATTGGTCCAGGTCATGTCCTTTGCCTAATGAACTTAGTGCCAGGGCTGACCAGCTCGGTTAGAAATCATTTGACACCCCGCCTCTATCCCAAAGTTTGTGGGAGAACCTGGGGCTTTATCCGGGGCAAATATGGCCCTTTGTGATTTCCCCTTTCTATTTCGCTCGACCATCTTCCTGTCCGTTGGGGTCGCCACAAATTCAAGAGACAATGGCTTTCAGCCAGCGCGTCACACCTAGCAGCACCCCTCCAGCGAGGGCAAAACGATCCGTGGCCTGTAATTTCTGCAGAGTGAAGAAAATTCGCTGTACGCATCCTCTGCCCATCTCGCCCCGGAAACCTTAGCTAACACGCCATCACTTAGGCAATGGGGGAACCCCTTGTCCCAACTGTATCGATCATGGCGAAAAATGTGTCATCACCCCCAGACAACGTTCCCGTGTCAAACCGAAAGAGAATAACGATCGTATGGCTGAACGAGTGGCACGTCTTGAGGCATTGCTGCTGGTCGCGAACGAGACCGCTTTTGATCACACAAAAGATGCAGCTGGTGGCCATACTGCCGAGGTCCCTTTGGCAGGTTCAGAGGAACTGCTCGAAACGCCCGCTCGGTTCCGAACCTCAAATTGTCTGCCTATCATCGAGGAGGTTCCAGGGCATGATGTGTCACAACCCTTAGGTGCCCCTGCGACCACGCAGCACGCGCCTCGTCCATCTCAGCTCCCAGAAGCCGTCGACATGAGCCTGGCGGTGGCCCTAGGGAAAGGCCCATCGCAAAGACCGATGGACTGTTCTCCATCTGAGTATTCCTCATCTCGACAACAGTGTGGGTCGTGTTTGCCGCCACTGTCATCGAATCTGCAGCCAGTTGCTCCCGCCACTTTGTCATTCGCGGAGGAGACCTTTGAACAGGACCTTAGCCGCGGGTCCACCTCGACACCATGTTACCATGCCCGCTGCTCTGACGCGGCCGAGAATAGTCCCGACGAGAAGCAGGAAGGGAATAGCGTGTATTCAGGGGAGACTGTAAGTCAGGTGGATGACTTCTAGCTCACCCTGAGACTAATCGCTGTGTTTAGACCAATTGGGAGTACCATGGTGACGCTTCTCCCTCCTCGTTGCCAACATGATGCTAAAACTCTCAAAAGGCCCCAGATCTTTTCTGTCCATCTGCTCCAAGCCTGGAATCCAGTGGGTGACAGAAAAGGTGGGAGCGACGGGGTTTGCAGAATCCGCGAGCGCCCTCACCGTTGAAATCACCCGCAAGCTGAAGATCGAAAGAAAGTTTTCAAGAGAGCGAACGCCAGAGCCAGACCAGGAAAGTGCCTGGCGGTATACAAGAGGTAAACAAGGTCAAAGGCGACCCTGCAGGATCCATATCTGATGTTCATGTGTTCAGCTTACTTCGAAGGAGCCCATGAAGTTGCCTTTGGCGTCGTGCACCGCGCTTGGTTTGAAGCACGACTTCGCACCCATTTTGAGGTGGGGAGTAACGATGACGACGCTTCCTGGTTCGCCTTACGCAATGTCATCTACGCTGCGGGATACCGACTGGAACTCTCGAGAACGAAAACATTCCGAGAAGCTTGCCAGGCCTCCTGGGGCTGGTTCGAGAATGCGCTTTCTGCACACACCGAAATATTACATTATCGGACCTCGTTGGTTGGCGTACAGGCCCTCATCTTGATGGTATTGTGAACATTGAATCAGTCGTCTATCGCATTGGTAACACTGAAAATAGGCATACTTTGTAGAGGCGATCAGCAGTCCTTGCCTCGAGTATACGCTCTGCACAGACGCCTTCCGTCTTGCGTGCTCGAAAGGACTCCATCGACAAGCAGTCTCGTCGTGGAACCTAACGGCCCAGGAATCTTGTCATCGAAACTGGCTTTTTTGGGCCATCTATTGTCTCGAAAAGCATATTTCTTGCAGATCTGGACGTCCTTCGGTTGGCTGAATTTCCCGTCAACTGATTCTGAACTGAAATGACTGACATTACAGCAGATGATTAACGACGACGAAATAAATTGCCAGGTGCCGACGACAGCACCCTCTGGCAGCTTTGTTAATATCACATTCTGTGAGATGCTCATCAAGCTTGCACGGCTGTCATCACTGGTGGCGACAAAGCTGTCAAGCGTTCGAGCTTTCCGCCAGAGACCAGAGGTCATGGTTAGAACTGTCTCTGGGCTCGATGATCGACTTCTCACCTTGAAGAGTTCTTTTCAACACATTTTTCACATTGACGCCCCGATCGACCCGGCCAGATTACCACCAAACCTGAACCTTTATCAAGCCGTCTACCTTCAATTTGTATACTACTGCATAGTGTTCGATATTCACACTGCTCTGGCAAACCCTTGGTCCCGAGCCATATTAAGCTCGGAGTCAAACAATTCTGTCGCCATCCAAAGTCAACAATCATCACGTATCGTAGCCGAAACATCTCGAGCAGCCATCTGGGCGACGAAGAACATCCACCTCGATGCCAACACCCCAGTTCCGTAAGTGGGAAACCTGCCGATGGGGCTGCATGAACTCTGGCTTATCAGGAATACAGACTGGCCTTTTTTGCGCCCATCTACTCTATTATTAACCTCTTCATTCACATTTTGCAGAACCCTGACCTTCCCTCTGTTCCGTCGGATCTTTCCCTTATGGACGTTGGTGCCGGCCATTTTGCTCGCCTTGAGGTCGCCACAGATAATCAGATTTCTATACCATTCGCGAAAGAAATAGCGGTCCTAGCTCGCACAGCGGTAAGACGGGCAAAAAATACACCTTCAAGGCCCGCCGACAAATCTTTTAACACGAATGCTGAACTGCTTGCTCAATCCCCACAGCCAGCGTCGAAAGCCACACCGGATCACTTCTGGATCGATAATTATGACACCACAAAGGACGTAAGTAGCTCTAAAAATGTCTCGATATGTGCTGCACTATTGCTGCAACTATGGACTGACCCTCATTTGAACCATAAGAGTCCTCCAGTGAATTTCTTTGATCTCGAGCTCGAGCATTGGAGTGCACTGCTGCCGATCAACGACTTTGACGACGCCATGAGCGACTTTCTTGTTTGATGAATATGAACCCTGTGTCTTTGCACGAGGGAATAAATCATACCTTAAAACAAGCCCGAATTCGCATCTCGCGAAGTGGGCAATCAGTTTGTGCATGTACGAAAATTTTGGGCAGAGCCTGGTCAGCAGTCAGGGTTACCTTTCCAATGATCGGTATCACATCCTCAACTGGCGGGTGAATATGGTTGACATGCTGCTGTACTGCCTTTGATGCCGCCGCCAACGACGACGATGGATATCTTCTCGGACTCGGCCATGGTGGTTTCAAGGCAGAGCCTGATCTATGCCGTGGATTTGAGAACGTCTACCCTTCAAACGATTCGGAGACGCCGATGAGATCTTTCAATGGGTTGACGGTGGTGGTGGCGATGAGCCCCGGGGCATCTTAGACATCAGTTCACTGACCTCAGTCCGCCAAGCCTGTTCACTGAGAGAGCCATCTTCTTCGTGCGCTCGCATCAAGGCTCGTTGACCGCTCTTGAATCATATCTTTACTGTCTTGGATGTGAAATTACCAATTCCTTTTATTCTTTAATCGACGGCCCGTCAAGGAAATTCGGCATCTCTGCGGTCCGTGAAAGTATCAGTGTCGCCGAGCAGTAGTCCGGCTTTCCCGGTTCAAGCTGTTCCCCGGTACTGCTCTCAACTCAATATTAATTTTGAACCTTGCAGCCATGCCCTTCGGGACGCTCGGTGCATGACGGAATCAGAACCCCGGCCAAGAATGTGTGGCGGGGTACTCGCAACCCATGCTGGAGTATTTTACCAAATGATCTGTAACTGTGTTCACGGATATTGCCTTCAAATGCTTGCATCCACCGAACGATCCAGACCATGTTACAGCCAGCAGAAGCGGACGGCGATAATTTCACCTTCACCAAGCATTTATCAGCCTCGAGACTACCCACTGGAGGACCGCCGCCGTCCTGGTTAGATCACCAACAATTCCAGGTTGAGAATGACGGCATCTACCGAGGAGTCCCTGTCTACGATAGTTCTTACCATGGCAATACAGCCATAGTCGCTGGCGCCAACGGCATATCTGGGGCCCACATGCTACGAGCCATGGCTCGCCACCCGAACATCTGGTCGCATGTGTACGCCTTGTCCAGGAGGCCACCACAGATGAGCTTTCTTCAGAAGTTTTCTCAAGTCTCTCACCATTCTATTGACCTTTTGACGACGCCGGAGCAGGTGGCAAGGGATTTAGGCCAGGCCGGGATCACACACTGGTAAGGACACCCCTGACATGAGAAGAAATCGCTCCTAGAGACGAGAATTATGGCAGTGATTACGCCCTGTTTTTTGCATATGTTCAGACCGAGCCGAAAGAGCGTACGGCGCTCTGGGCTGGTGCCGACGAGCTGGCAGACGTGAACGGACGGCTGTTCTTCAATTTTCTCGAAGGACTAAAAGCGGCTGGAATCAAGCCCAAGCGGATATTGTTGCAGACGGGAGGTAAAGTAGGGAGTACTCTTTGTCATTTTGGGGATTGTTACCAAGGCTTACATATCGGACACCTCCAAGACCTATTCATCTCACCTCGGTCCCGTCATGTCTCCCAATTGGGAAGATGATATTCAGCGGGCGAGGACGTACCAAGATCCCAACTTCTACTATACGCAGGTCCGGTCACATTTGTTTCAGAGGTTGACTTTAGCTGATGATCGTTTAGGAAGATATTATGTGGAAGTACTGTCAGGACAACGGGGTGGAGTGGGCTTGCTGTCGGCCTGGAGTCATTCTCGGCATCGTCGAAGACAATGCTCTTGTGGGTCCGCCCCTTGCCATCTTGACATGATTTGACAATCCTCTCATTTTTGAAGAATTTGATCATTCCTCTCGCCCTCTACGCAGCCATCACAAAGTATATGGGTGAGAAAATTCTCAAGTTTCCAGGTGAGTCGCGTCTTGACACCTTGTCCATGCGAGGATCGGCTGAGGGTCGACCAAGGCACCCGTGCGGCGCTCGAGCAGATTCACGACGTGGGTTCCGCGATCCACAATGGTATTTTTATGGAATGGCAAATGTTGGCCCCCCAAGCAGCAAACCAGATCTTCAACTTGAACGATGGAACACCGTTTTCTTGGTTGCGATTTTGGGAGTGGTACAGCCGGTTCTTCGGATTAGATTGGGAGCCTCCGCTGGCAGAAGATGACCCCACTGCCCACTGGACGACTTATTCCACTTCGGACGATACACCTCCAGTCGGCTACGGGAAACCGTCGACTTGCAAGTATTCGTTCTCATTGGCCGAATGGTCTGATGTAGGCTCCCCCGTTCCATTTTCGAGAATCCGGAACAGCAACCCTAACGTTAATGACAGAGGAAGGATGTGCGAGACGCTTGGGGGGAGATGGCGAAAATATATAGTCTGAAAGAATCTGCCATGGACATGAAATACAGTTGGGCAATGGCAAACTGGGCCATGTGTCGATGGTGGAACGTTAACCTAGGAATGGCCAAGGCAAGGAAATATGGCTACTTTGGCGCCGTGGACTGGACAGATTCCCTTGCGGCCATTTTCGAGGAAGCCTCTGCTATGAAGATCATACCTCCTCTCGAAGATTTGAGAAAGTGCTAGAGCGTGGGTGATAGGTCCAGTCTGACGTTACACATATAGAAGCGCAAACCTCTAAATCACCAGCCTTTTTTGCATACTCAATACTTGAAAGCTTCCCTCGATCTTCTGTGCACTGATAGCTACCAGTGGTCATGCAAAGAGACACACATGCTCTCGATTCTTCACTCCTAGGAAAAGAGACAGAGCAGTTCATCTCGCTGATGGGGTGATAATCATTGCACCTATAAGGCAGCACCTATTGCTTCGGCACTTGATATTTCGGGAAGATGTTTTTCTCTGCCGCAGAAAATTCGCGCATGATCGTCTCCACCCGCTTCGTGGATCGAGGCCGGATCTCGCTCTTGAAGGGCTCTGGGCCCAGAACCACACCATCCTGATAACCTGTCTCACTGCTGATGTCGGGTTCCACAAGATTGCCACTGTCATCACGCCCGGGGCCGATGTCAAAGGCCCACAAAATTTTCGACGTTGTGATGAAGAGTGCTCTTTCTGCCAGGTGGATGCCGGGACATAGACGGCGTCCGACTCCGTAGCCATAGTGATCGCGGGCATTATAGTCGGCGACGTTGGCATATTCAGATGCCAGGGCAGTCTTGCCAAAGTAATGGTTGGGGTCGAAGGTGTCTGGGTGTGAAAACATGGTGGGATCCTGATGTAGTCCGTACGCATTGACCATGATGTGGCTTCCTTTTGGAAGCAGTTTCCCATCGAGCCAGATGTCTGTGAAATGGTCAGTATTCACAGCGCGGATTAGTCTGTGAAATTAATACTTGCCTTCAGATAAAGCGTGGGGGAAGCCGATAGGCGCAATAGGTCGAAATCGGATGGTCTCTTTGATCATGGCGTTGACGATAGGAAGGTGGTCAAAATCTTCCCAGACCGGGGTGCGCTCCTCCCCCACAACTTCGTCAATCTGCTTTTGTGCCCTCTTTGCGGCCTCGGGAAACTTTGTCATCAGATGGACGAACGCGTTGATCGTGTTTGCCGTGGTGTCGGAGCCAGCCTCCATCAGAAGTCCAGCCATGAAACAGAGTTGGTGCCACGTCCAACCCAATTCTTGTTGCTGTTCGATCAGTCTGTCCGCAAATGTCTCTCTCCGTCCTTCTTGTTTCCGGCGATCCTGCACTATGTCCATGTAACTGGAGTAAAGTTCGTTCATCTCTTTACTCACGTCCATAACTTTGCTCACCCAATTCCCCAAAAAACGCTCAGGAACCAACTTGAGAAAGGGGAAGATGTCAACTGGAGGCAATGTCCCAGGCTGTAAAAGAGTAGTAGTTTTACTCAGAACGTGGTTGATTTGAATCATGTGCTTGATCTTTGTATGTGGCGTTCGGATACCATAACCTGTTATATCGTCAGTGACTGGCGGGGAGCTGTGAAAGCCTGGCAATGCCGGGAGATACTGACCCACGCTCATGATGAAGCTGTTCCCGAATCTCTTCGAGTGTTTCATGAACTCGTGGGGCTCGACACATATGTCTCTTAACATCTGGACAGCTTCTGCATTTAACAGAGGCATATGTTGCTTCTCCACCATGGAGCCCATGAAATTCTGATGGAGAAACTTGCGCGCAGTGCGCCACCGCGGGTCAGATGCCTGCATGACCAGCATATCGTCGCCGCCGTATATCATTGTATCCATGACATAGAACTGGGGTCGATTACTGGAGACAGCACTCCGCTTGTCCATTAATTCCTTGACCAACCGTCGATCGGTCAGTATAATGGCTGTCTTTGAAGCGAGCTTGACGGAATACATTCCTCCGTACACTTTGGCCCATTCTGCAAATCTATCGAGACAACAAAATAAGCAGGGCTTGAACGCGTTCGCACGTTGGGTGTTTGCTTACTTGAGATACCCTTTTTGTCTTGGAATCTGATGGAGATTCCCAATTATTGGCAATGTTGGAGGCCCTGTTACCGTCTCAGCATGGCAACCCAGTAACGAAGATGGAGCATACATACCGTGCGGCAGAAGCCTGCCCCTTCGACCCGAAAACGCAAAGGCATAGCCTAGCGTAGCGAAGATGAGAAGCGTTAATACTATAATGAAAACCATTTTGTCCTATGTCTTCTAATGACGGTGGTTGTGATGATGTGATGCACACTCTTGCTAACAAGCCCAGCTTGCGCCCCGCGTACCTTCTCCTGGGCACACGGTTTGCCAAATGCTAGGCATCTCTAATCAGGACCGTCTCCTTGGCTGCAATAGTGCAGATCGGTGAAGATGAACCGCCGTTCTCTGCATGGAGTCGGAACTGTATTCTTCAGTGATTCCGCCCGAAAAGGGGAAAGCTTCGTTACCCCGAGTTTGGGAGCACCAAAAGATTTGATTGTTTGACGTCATGATCCCCTGGGTCATCCTCTCTTCCTCCTCTACTGCACCTCTCTGTGTATAGGTAGTTGAAATTCTTCAACTATTCCCAGCCGAGCGATGTCAAAGAAGAGTTCTTCCGTCCTTGTCACACCATTGTTTGGATTGATAGACTTTGTGTCCTTGGCTCATTTCGATAGGTGCATAGGGCAGAGAAGTGGTCTTCTAGGAGGAGAGCTGGATGTCCACGGAGGCCATTTTGCTGGACAGTCAGTGAAATCCTTTCAGCTTTGTATCGGCTCCCTGGTGGGTGAACCTGTGACGGACAAAAGCTCTTGGCGCCACCAAGCCTTGACAAGGATGTGTTGGATTGTGTAAATCAGGAGTCAACTGTTGATGGATACACACAATTTATGAGAGAGATACAACAGGCTGTAATACTGTTCCCTAGGCAACCAGTTGACCCAAAATAGAGTCCGTGCTCTATGGAGGCTGACAGGATGTCTCTGTCTGCCAGACAACCAGAGCCGCCGAATGTGCACGTGCAGACTCGCCACTGACTATCCTTCAGCGTTCTTCCTCTCAAGATTTCTGATGCCAGATCGATGGACCCCATGTGGACCAGGATGCGGATGACGCTAATGGAAACTCAGGTAAGCAGGCGTTCTGGTTCGCGGAGAAAAACCACCTCCAATCCGACCTGGTTCTGTCGGTGAATCTGAACAACACCACATCCCGGATGGATGTGGTTAGCACTTTTCGGTTACCCGGGGAAGCCCTGCACCTCCAGGGTATGAGATGATCGTTGCCCGCACCGAACTGCGTCCACCAGCTGTGTTACTCCCTTCCCGAGTGAAGTTGCTCGTAACAAAATGACAGACTCATCCAAACCTGAGACGGCACATGCTGAAACAGAACAACCCGACACAGACACTACGCAAGCAAACCTGGGCCAACATCAGGATGAAACGCTCGCCATCGACGGCCATGGCCTCCCAAAGGGCTACTTTTACAGTCCCTTCTTCATCGGTACCATGGCCGCGCTTTGTGTCAATCTGGCCGCTGGCGTTGGAGGGTTTGCGCTGCTGGCCCCCATCATCGCGCAAATCAATACAGATATCGGCCCTAGTAACAATATTGTCTGGGTGGCTTTGACATACACCGTCTGCCTTGCCATTGGCTTAACTCTCGTGGGCCGTCTTTCCGATTTGTTTGGTCGACGATATTTCTTCATTGGCGGGAACGTCCTAGGCCTCATCGGATGCATTGTTTGCTGTACCGCGAAGACGGTGCCCGTGCTCATTGGCGGCGAAACATTGGTTGGTCTTGCTTCTTCGACCGGAGCTTCCTACCCTTTCATCATGGGCGAGATTGTCCCGATGAAATATCGATTTGCGACAAATGCCTTTGTCTATCTGTTCCAGCTTCCGACCTCGTGCTTTGGCCCTGCCATGGCATACGTCTTTATTCTCCATACAAAGGCGGGGTGGCGGTGGTGCTACTATTACCTGATCATATGGAACGCCCTCGCCTTGGTCTTGTTCACGCTCTTCTATTTTCCGCCGAGTTTCCGCGAGAAACATGGAAGCGACCGGATCATTAAATGGATTAAGCGTTATGACTATATTGGAACGGCATTGTTTGTCGCCGGAATTGTTCTCTTCCTCATGGGTCTGACATGGGGCGGGTCGGTCTACCCATGGAAGTCAGCACATGTCATCGCCACCATCGTGGTTGGTGCCGTCACCTTGGTTGTCTTCGGACTGTACGAGTCTCTGATGCCACTGTCTGAGCCATTTATCCCAGTCAAACTCTTCAAGAACGGAGGGTGGGTGGCAACAATCTTTGTCATTAGCCTTTGCGGCGGGGTGTTTTATGCCTTTGCCCTGGTATGGCCCAGCATGGTCTCCGCTCTCTACGCACGGGAGAACGATCCGATGTACACGGGCTATCTGGCCTGTATCGTGGCCATCGGCATTACTGCTGGGGAGATTATAGGCTGTTTAGTCGCTGAACCCCTGGGGAAAACAAAACTGCAGTTGATCGCTGCGTTTTCTCTTGGGGCCATCTTTCTGTCCTGTAAGTTTTTTCTCAAATCCCTTTTCCGGCCCAACTGGTCCGTCAACTGAGTCACTCAAAGGTGTCGCCACTTGCAATGAGAATACTCCGGCACAAGCCATTGCACTTCTGTTCCTCGGCACGACCTTCGTCGGCTACACGGACGGTGTAGCTATCACCATCAGTACCATTGACATTCCAGATCAAAACGACATTGGAATCGCCACCGGAGTCATGGGTGCCCTGAGATCTGTCATGGGTGGTATATGTTCGGCCATCTACTCGGTCATCCTCACAAATCGGTTGGCCCATACCATTCCGGCACAGGTACCGGCGGCCGTCATCAATGCTGGTTTGCCCGTTGATAGTGTCGCATCGTTTCTACAGGCCCTGACAACCGGAAGTGAACAAGCCCTGGCTGCAGTGAAAGGTCTCACTCCTCAGATCCTCGCCGCGGGCACCGCCGCTTACAAGCATGCCTCGTCGGACGCATTTCGCACAGTCTTCCTGTCATCCATTGCATTCAGCGGTGTTGGAATTATCCTCACCTTCTTCGTACCGAATGTCGATGATCGGATGACAAACGAGGTGGCAGCTGTTCTTCACCGTGGTGCCCATGATCGGAAGGACTTGAAAGACGAAAAGGTGGCAGTTTGAGGCGATCCTGAGCTCTTGGACATAGCTCTCGATGCTTGCTGTCGTGTTCATGGGCTTAGCACCTCATGGATGAGGATACTGGTATTACTTTGAGTCCGACTATATACTTGTGTCAGCCTTTCCCTCTGTCGAAGGATGAAATGCGACATATGCCATGCTCAGGAGACTGATGCTTAAATAAGGCTGAGTACGCGAGTGTGTCGAACTCGCAATACATTTTATTTCGGTCCATTCTCTCGTCAAATAATGGGTCCCGAAACAGAGTCTGTCACATATACCCTCTTTCAGTAACCGGGCGGTCTGACAGAATGACCCACAATGAGGCCGCCATCAATAGGAACATCCACGCCATGAATCTGCTTCGCATCCTCGGACAAGAGAAATGTTACCAGGTCAGCAACGTCGTCCGGCACGCCGCATCTCTGATTCGGAGTCCTCACGGCCGCCCAGCTAGGTTCAATCTTAGCCGCCCGCATCATGGGGGTGTCGATGTAGCCTGGCGAGATCGAGTTGACCCTGATATGATCCGCTCCGACCTCCGCGGCGGCGGTTTTGGTGATGGCGATGACGCCTGCCTTGGAGGCTGAATAGGGGCCGACGTACGCCATCGGCTGGTTCCCGGCCACGCTGGCGATGCTGACGATGGCGCCTCCTCCCCTCTTCTTCATGGCCAGAATCTCATATTTCAGACAGAAGATGATGCCGTTCAGGTTGACCGCAGTGACCCTCGCGATGTCATCGGCCTCGAGATCTATTATGGGTCCGACAGCTCCTTGAATGGCCGCGCAGTTGGCCGCGAAATCCAGCCCACCGTATTTCTCCTCGACTTGTGCAATGGCGTTCTTGACGGATTCTCCGTCTCCCGTGTCTAGCTTGATGGCGAGACAGGCATGGCCTATCGAGGCTGCGGCCTTTTGTGCAGAGTCCCAGTTGATGTCGCCAATGGCGACCTTGGCCCCAAGATCCGCGAGTCGCTTTGCTACAGCAAAACCCATCCCAGAAGCACCTCCCGTGATAAAGGCCACTTTGCCTTCGAACGATGGTGCCATGGTAGCTGTATTTTTGTTTAGTGGACGTCCTGGTTTGACGGTGAAAGCCTGATATTTGTGTGCTCGTTCATCCAGGGACATCTCGGGCCACTATAATCTGGGGATATAGGTTGGCCAGTCCTCGGTCCAGAATTCTCCGGCTAAAAATGTTCGCCATTGTGAGCCCAGAACGGGCAGTGTCGGAAATCTCTCACCGGCTCGGTGACCCTCGCATTCGGCAGCTCAGGCAATGCTGAAGAAATGGTTACCTTGTATCTGTTAGAGCTGGCCCATAAGGTCTTGAAAGCCTCCAGCGGCTTACTCCTGCTCACCATCGCATGGAGGATCAGCTACTGCATTCCGCCTGCTTGCTTGGCTCAAACCTTGTCCTTTCAACATCCAAATGGCTCGGCGAAGAGATTCCATCCATACATACAAGGGCACTTTCCGTGCTGACTTATTTCATAATCGCCTTGCCAACAAGCATTTCGGCGCTTATTCGCGCCTTCGTTTGAAATTATTTGGGTTGAGATTCAACACCCGAGTGCTAGATTGATCCCATTCCTCATTTACCGCTACATGACAGCAACATAGATCTTCTTCGCTTCGTTATGATGTTTAAAACGGCTTGCCTATGCTCTCTAAGTGGTTGTGAGTGGCTTCATCTCCTTACCAGACTGAGACCAGTCACGTGATTGCTTGTCACACCTCAGTCCACTCACCAGCTGCGCTCACGTTTGGTTGATAAAAAGGGAAGTCTGGAAACGCAATCTGGACAGCCTTTCTTGCTCAAGCTCGAGCACTCTGAGCTGCTTCACACCGTGCAAAGACCATTTGTTCCTCTCCGCTGGCCTCGCGATGTATGTTGCAGATGGGGCATGCTTCAGACAGATCTCCAGCTTGGTGGACCACATGCCTCACACGGACTTGAAGTGTTTGTCCACTTGATCTGAGCCAAGTTGAACGGCGTTAGAAGTTGACAGTTGAGGGCGAGAACTCGCAGAACTCGATGCCGTACGTGAGAACGGTTGAGGTTGGCGGGTGAGATGAGGTGTGTGAGATTGGGCGCAGTGAAGAATACTGCGCCGCATAGAAGGCGAACAGAGTGAATCATATCCAGCTGACTCTCATTGACCATCATATCGCATCATTCGTCTCGCTTAAGCGGAGTTGGACAGATTGAACTCGTGTAACCGTCGTGACCGAAGCTGGAAGCATATCTCCACGCAGGACGTGTCCAAGATTGGGGAGGCCTGGTGAGGCATTTGTCCCACGCGTCTTCCCGTGCCATTCCGAGAGCAAGGAGTAGAGAGCTCTGCTGCTCATCAGCCCCTTCCCCTTCCTCCACCGAGCATCTGCATCATGGCGTTCATATCCATGCCGCCCATGTTCGGCATCCCCCCGTTCATACCTCCCAGCATTTGCATCATCTTGCCCATGTCTCCCATTCCGGGCATCTGTCCCCTGGCGGCGCCGCCCATCGACTGCATTCTCTTTTGCATGGCGGCCATCTGCTGTGCTTTGTTTCCACCCTGCATCATTGACTGCGCCCGCTGCATGTTCTTCTTGTTCGCACCCATGTTCTTCGCGATCGAGGCCATGACCTTGTGCTGGGTGAGCAATTCCTCCACTTCTCTCACGCTGGTCCCGGATCCGCACGCGATTCTCACCATCCGCGCAGGCTCGGACACAAACAACTTCCCGTCCGATTCCAGCTCCTTGGTCGTCATACTGTCGAAAATGTAGATCATCCGTTTCAATTTGTCGGTGCCGTCTTCGTCGGACATGCCCTGCATCATGTTGCCGAGGCCGGGGATCATCCCGGCCACTTTGGACAGCGGACCCATCTTCATGATATTGGTGATTTGCTCCTTCATGTCCCGAATCGTGAAGATGCCTTCAGCCAAGTGTTTCTGCGTCTCCTTCATCCCTGCCGACTCTCGGGTAATCGATTGCACGTGCTCAATCAGGCCACTCATATCACCGTAGCCCAAGAGCTTCGAGATGAACGGCTTGGGCGCAAATCGTTCCAGATCCATCATGTGCTCGCCGGTGCCTAGAAAAATGATGGGCGTATGTGTCGCTGCGACGGCCGAGATCGCACCCCCTCCAGCCGCGCCGCCGTCTGTTTTGGTGATAATGATCGCTCCAAAGTCGGCCGCCTCCTTGAAGGCCGACGACTGCGCTTCGGCCGCTTGTCCGATGGTGCCGTCGAGGACCATGATCGTCTGGTCTGGTTTGATCGCGTTCTGGACCTGGACCATTTCCGCGAAGAGGTCAGCTTCCTGCTTGTGCCGGCCCGACGTGTCCACGATGATAATCTCGAATTTCTCCTTCTTAAACCGGGCTACCCCTTCGGCCGCGACGACGGCGGGATCGGTCTGGGTGAGGGAGCCGTAGTAGGGGATCTTCGCTTTGGTCGCGTTCTGCTTCAACTGATCGTAGGCGCCAGCCCGGAAGGTGTCGGCGCAGACCAGGCAGGCTTTGAACCCTCTCGTGGCATAGTATCTCGCCAGCTTCGTGCACGTCGTCGTCTTGCCCGCGCCCTGCAGCCCCACAAACATGATCACATTCGACTTGCCCTTCTTCGGCTTGTATGGTTCGGCGTGAGGGTCCACTAGCTGAACGAGGTGGTCGAAGACCGCCTGCTGGATCAACCGTTTTTTGTTATTCGTGCTGGTGTTTGGCGGTAGCTCGCTGAACTTGACCGAATTCTGGATTGATTTACGAAGGTGCTTCACGAGTCGCACGTTCACATCGGCCGACAGGAGCGCGGAGCATATTTCTTTGATCATTGCATCGAACGCTTTCTCATCCAGGTTCGGCTCCCGGTTCAGGTTGGACACCGCGGCGTTGATGCGCCGTCCCAGATCTGAGAGGACCATCTTGCGCAGCACGCAGGAGCGTCTTGTTGATGATGAAAAGGGAGTCGCGAATAACGAATACGTGGTCGGTTGATGTCGCAGGTTGAAGAGGAGTGAAAGTTAATGTGGGGCAAGCAGATCGGCGGAGCCATTCCTGAACTTTTTGTCCGCGGCAAGAATAATCTGCAATCCACATCTCCATTGCCGTTGATTCAACCATTGACAATGGCGCTCTCTCAGGCCAAACGCAAGCTCGAGGAGGGAATGCGAGGCAAGATTAGTCGTCCCAAAAAGCGAATGCGCCAGCAAGAATATCACAGCTCGTCAGACTCGGATTCTGACGACGGCTTTGCACCTGTCAACCTGGACGACACGGACGAAGATGTCGATTCCTCGCAGAAGAAGGCCGGGTCAGAAAAAGCAGAGAAGGCGGTGAAGGAGGCCTCTGAGATGTCAACATCAGACGAGTCCGATGCCGGCTCAGAAAGGTCCACCAGCGACGACGTGACGGATGATGACTTGGGCAGCCTGGCCAGCCGCAAGCGTGTCAGCAAACGAAATGACCCCGAAGCGTTCTCGACGTCAATCGCAAAGATATTGTCGACCAAACTTTCTCGATCTGCTCGCCAGGATCCAGTTTTATCACGAAGTCGGGAAGCCGCAGAGGCAAGTTCCACCATTGCCAATGAGCGGCTTGAGACGAAAGCGCGAGAGAAGTTGCGCGCAGAGAGAAAGGAAGACCTGGAGCGCGGAAGGGTCAAGGATGTCCTCGGTCTGAGGAGTGGTCAAGCGGGAGAAGTCGCCGAGGAGGAGAAACGGCTGCGCAAGATTGCCCAGCGAGGCGTCGTCAAGCTCTTTAATGCTGTCCGGGCCGCGCAGGTGAGAGCAGAGCAGGTGGCCCGGGAAGAGCGCCAACGGGGAACGGTCGGCATGGCCAACCGACAGGAAAAAGTGAGCACGCTGTCGAAGCAAAGTTTCCTGGATCTCATTACCGGGAAGAACAAGAATGGTGAAGAGGTGGAAGCCACATGACCATGGATGGAATAAATGAACTGACAACTTCTTTGTTCTCCCTTTGCTCTGTGTTCCTCGTCCAAACCTCAACCCTGGCAAGCAGCTTATCCTTGGTCTGCTAAACTCAGCCACAGGTCTACTTGTCTCTCTTCATCATTTCAACTAGCGGCATTGCTCGGTGTCAGTTAACCGCGCGCTCTTCGTATTCCACAGTCGAAACAGCAAGTTGAGCCGTGAATTGGCGATCATGTGAACGGCTCTATGTTCACCGTGTTTGAACAAGGCATCGACTCTGCTTGTACAAGACTAACAGGTGCCATGGGTTGGCATGTGTCGGTCACGCGACTACCCTCGGAGGTGGATTGCAAACCAGAGCTCGTGCTATCCTTCGCCCACTTCTATTTCTTTTCCTCAAAGTCTGATATCCGAATTGCAGGTCATCAGACCCAATCCCACTCATACCCATCTCAGGCTACCACCTATCACCACGCCTGAGACAAAACCTTGATGAGTGTCCGCTCTGCCTTTGTCTCCGTCTGAGAAGTGGATACCATGCTACTCTTCATGTTTACCCCTTGGACCAGCGGGGAATGTCTTCCACACCCTCCCGTGTGAATATCCTGTAGAGTGTCATGTCCCATGAGCACAGCAGGACGCAGACATGCAGTGAGCAAAGCGTCCCGGTCCAAGTTGAGTTTTTGCAAAAAGCAGAAGAGCATATTATAAGAAGGCAGAGAAGGAGGCATTAAAGCAGGCAGCTAAACAGGCCGCCACACTGGCGAAGCACCTGGCGGATGAAGGTGTCCGAGGATGGAACTGACCAAGCTTCGGTTGATTGCCTGCCTGGATTTTGTTTGTGCTGTGACGGTGCAAACGGCATGAATCCACGATATTTCAGCTGGGTTATCGTGATATCGGGCTTGCTTTGACCAAGACTGACGCATTTCCGGTCAACTACTCTGAGCTCCATCCTCCCTGCTAAAGCATCAATGTCATCTCTTCGATACTCCAAAATCCAAAGCTTTGGAACTCTCGGCCTGGGCCTCTTTATGCCAACATCAATGTCAACTTCTTGTGTTTCTTCGACGGCGTCAACATGGATGCCCTCTGCTGCCTCTCTTCAATACATACCAGAATAGCCATGACGTGGTTCCTCTCTTGAGAGGTGTGCACAGTTTGTTACCGTAGCCCGTCGGCAACCAACCTTGATACCGCCACCCGCCGTCCAAAAGGATAGAGTAGAGTCTTTTGCCATCCGTTCCATTCTATTTTCGCGGTTCGAAATCCGACGCCTGCAAATTACGAGTTGCTTTAGGCAACCTCACCGTCAACCCATCCCATGCTTTGTCCATTTCCACCTGACATCCCAATCTCGACGTTTCTGTGATCCCGAATCTGCTCTTCTGTCAGTCTTACTCCCAAATACACGAAAAGGAAGACCTGCGCTAAGTCGAGCATATCTTCCTCAGATTCGCTGGGCTCTGGCAAGCGATTGTACATTTCCTCGTCCTCGACGATAATATGGCAGGTGGAACAGGCGCAGGAGCCGCCACAGGCACCCTCCATCTCCAAATCGTTGGCCTGGGCGATATCGAGGAGATTGTCGCCTTTGGCGACTTCGAATTCGTGTCGTTCCCCTTCCTTGTCGACGAAGGTGACGTGGAGCCTGGTGGGGTCAGTAAGGAGGGTGGAGGGGGGAGGAGCCGTACTCTTCTCCGGGCTTGGGAGTCTGCAGGTGTCCATGGTTTAGAAGAGGAGTGATTGAGAACCGTCTCCGGGAGGATTCCAAGTGGCGTATGTGTTGCCTGATAAGATGCTTCTTGTTCCGTACTTCTGCTTCATGTCTGTGGCAGAGTGTGGAAAGGGCATGGTCTCTTTGAGAGCTTCGGCCGGAGACGGTTCGGATGCAGGTTGGTTGTTCAGCTCCACGTGTCCGCAGCGCTGTTCGCACGAGTTCGGTCCTCAGTCCATTCCAAGCAAACATCCTTTGCCACAACGGGAATATCGAATCGAAGACTTGCGCAAGAATTGGAGTATAAATGCGCCTGGAAAGGCGCGCAGCTTGACCAAATCGGAAATTCTTTTGCCAAGGCGCGGAAATCTCACCCTCCTTTGGAGATCAGATTGGTGACGCTTAGTGCTCAGCCACACTTCTTGGTCTACCAATTTCCTCCCCAGCAACGACTCTGGATGATAGCTGAGTATTCGGCTTTGTTTTATTCCTCATCGCCGCTTATGTTTATTGCTATGGTCGGTTATCAGGCCTCCCCGGCTTGGTCCAGAATACCACGCACATCGTGCTCTAGAAGCCCTCGAAAGCTGGCTCCAATTGACTGTCGATCCATTTCCGCCATTGTCAACCCAGCCGAAGGTCCCGGCAAGCCTCATTCATTCTGTTTCTCAAACGTCAAATTCAATTCCATTCTGTTCCCTACATCATCGTCAAGCCAGGCTCACGATATTAATAGAAGTGCAGAAGAGTCCTGTTGTTATCACACCCTTCCAAGTGGAATGAATAGTACAAGACTTGATCTTTCGATCTCTCCGATGGCTCCTTATACACTCGCTCGCCTCGGTGTTCAAAAAAACGAGGTCGCGTTGCGATGCAGAATCTGGGGTTACAATATAGCAGACAAATATGCCGCCCGACGATCAATACTATTCTGCGACCCTCTGTATGTCACATGCGATGCTCAATCTTTCCCCACTCGTTTCTAATGACTCTTTCAATCTGAACGTCAGTCTCATGGTCACCTCTGTCAACTGGCCTCTCCTTCCCTTCCCCACCCACCACCACCGGGCGTCATAATCACGATCCTATCTCCGCTCTTGACTTTCACCGTGTTCTTCCCACCCAGATTCACCCTCCTCTCTTCGCCGTCATCGTCATGCGTGATCCAGAGATTGAGACCGACCTGTCCGTCCTGGCCGCCGTCGACGCCGTAGGGCCGATGAACGCGCCGCTCGCTGAGGATCGAACAGTGCACGGGGTCGAGGAATTCGAGCTCGCGGACGACGCCGTCACCACCAGGCCGGCGCCCTGGACCGCCTGATCCCTCGCGCAGGGTGAATTGTCGCAGGATACAGGGGTACCGCTTCTCCAGGATCTCCGGGTCGGTGATGTGGGTGTTGGTCATGTGCGTATGCACACCACTCTGTCCGGTCCATGTTGGCCCTGCGCCGCCACCGCCGGCGATGGTCTCATAGTAGCCAAAGCCATCGACGTGGGTGCCGTCTGCGTCCGACTTGCCGCCCGTGCCGAAGGTGAGGTTGTTGGTGTCGCCCTGGCTCGCAGCGCAGGCATGGAAGGCTTTGAAGACGACGTCGGTGATGCGCTGGGACGTGAGCACGTTGCCGCCCACGACGGCTGCCGTGCGAGACGGGGAGAGCAGAGAGTGGGGTGGGATCTTGATCGTGATCGGGGCCAGGCATCCTTGGTTTAGCGGGATGTCGGAGTCGATCATACAGCGCAAGCAGTATATGATGGCCGAGTGGGTGATGGCGACGGGCGCGTTGGTGTTGCCGTACACCTCGGGACCTGTGCCTTCAAAGTCGAACGTCGCCGACCCCGCGGCGTGGTCAATCTGGATCCTGAGCTGGATTGGCGTGCCGTCGTCCATGTAGTCGACTGCTTCGAGCGGCTGGCCACCCAAACGGCCGTGGAGTTCGCGCAGGAGGTTACGGACCGCGGTTTCGGCCGTGGATTGGATGGCGTACATATATGCCTGCACACAGGGAAGTCCGTATTCGGCAATCAAATTCTGGATCAGCTGGATCCCACGCTTGTTGGCGGCGATCTGGGCCTTGAGGTCAGAGAGATTGTCCGCGAGACATCGGGTGCCCGAGCAGCCGTCGTATTTGCCCGGTTCATGCAGTAATAGCTCCGTCATCCGGGCTTCGTCGAACACGCCATTACTGACGATCTTGTCTGACTCAATCGCTGCTCCTTCCTCCCACAGCGCCGTGGACTTGGGAGGGATGGATCCAGGCAATAGACCGCCAATGTCGGCATGGTGCCCTCTCGAAGCGACGTAGAAGACGATCTCGGACCCTTCTCCTGGACTGTCAAAGACCGGGGTGATGACGGTGATATCGGGCAAGTGCGTGCCGCCGCAACTGGGATGATTCGAAACCAGAACATCGCCGTCCTTCAACTGGCCCCTCCAGCGATTGTGTTGGTACCGGACCGCAAATTGCATCGAACCCAGATGCACCGGTACATGTGGCGCGTTGGCCACCAGTCCACCATCAGGCGAGAAGAGAGCACAAGAGAAATCGAGGCGTTCTTTGATGTTCGTGGACACGGATGTTTTCTGCAATGTCCGGCCCATTTGTTCTGCGATCGACATGAATCGGTGGGCGAAGATGGATAATCGGACGGGGTTGATGGGGATTGAAGAAGCAGCTGGAGGAGTAGTCGTTAGCGAATCTTCTTCCGCCTTTGTCTCGGAGGTTTCCTCTTTTGTCAGGTCAAGGACAATGCATGTTTCGAGGACGTGGGCGTCTGCATTGGGTGCGACGACAATTGTTTGTGTTTCATCAATGAGAATGGCCGGTCCTGGAATGTGTGTGTTTTTCTCGAGGCTCTCCAGCAGGTACACGGGCGTTTCCACCTGCCCGACCGCATCGAAATAGACCTGTGTAGTCTCCTGTGGGCTTGGTGCCACATCTTTCATGTGACCTTCTTTGAGTTGTTGAGCAGGACTTTTCTCTACATGTCCGTTCGAGGATGCGACCGATCGCACACGCACATCGTCCACCAGAAGAGGTTTCTCAAAGGTGAAGCCAAATTCGCGGCCATGTCGTTCTTTGAACTCGGTGGCAAAGTCCCATGTATCCGGTTTGAGGATCATGAGATTCGTGTCTGAACCTTCATAGCGCATATTCAGGTAGAGTTGATGCCGGATTTGATCGAGGTGAAATCCTTGGGACATCAAATCTGCCGTCGACTGGGCAATCATGCCTTCCAATTTCTTCCGGAGTCGTGATTGTGAAGAGATATACTCGGTGGACACAGGCTCCTGCGCCTCTTTGACCACATCTGCGAGGGCCAGACCGTACGCGGAGAGCACAGACGAGTATTTGTGAATGATGATGCGTGAGATGCCCAGAGTGGTCGCAACGGAACAGGCATGTTGACCTCCGGCACCGCCGAATGAGGCGAGGTGATGAGAGGACGTCTCGAATCCGCGTGCCTCGGTGAGATTGCGAACGGGCCGTGCCATCGACTCATCCGCCACTTTCAAGAAGCCCAACGCGACCTCTTCGGCCGTGAATTCCGCTTGCCCTTTTTGCGACTGCTCCTTGTTGATGGCGTCGGTCAGCTCCTGAAACTTGCTCGCCGTGATGGCCCGATCGAGAGGTTGGTCTTCGTGAGGTCCAAATATCTTTGGAAAATACTCGGGCAGAAGTCGACCCAGAAAGAGATTGGCATCTGTCACCGTGAGCGGTCCACCTTTGCGATAGCACGCAGGGCCAGGATGTGCCGATGCCGACTCCGGTCCCACCATGAAGAGGCCATTGCGCCAGGAGAGAATGGATCCGCCGCCAGCAGCGACCGTATTGATATCCAATTGTGGCGACTGGATGGACACACCGGCGACATTCGCCCCAAACACATGTTCAAAGTGGCCATCAAACCGACAGACATCGGTGGATGTTCCCCCCATATCGAACCCGATCACCGGGACCCGTTCTTGACGGTCCCAGCTCGTGGCTGCGAACCCGACAACGCCCGCGGCCGGGCCCGAGAGGATGGCCTTTAAGCCGCTGAAATTCCGGAAGTCGACCAAGCCTCCGTCGGATTGCATGAATTCGAATCGACAGTCGGGTGAATTGTCTAGTCCACCTTCAAAATTGGCATCGATCGAGTCGATATAGCTCTTGATAACGGGGGTCAAATAAGCATCGGCAGAAGCGGACATGCCTCGAGGAACCACCTTGATCATCGGTTGCAATTTCGATGACAGGGCCACTGAAAATCCCATTGACAGCGCAAGGCTCCCGATCCTCTGTTCATGTGCGGGACAGGCATATGAATGTAACAGCGCGACAGCAATGGATCGGTAACCTTGCTCCCAAAGCTCGTGCAAGTCGTGGCAAATCTGGAGCATATCAAGTTCCTGCAGGACGCGGAATTGCTCGCCGGTCGTACCCTCCACCAGTCGACATGTGGGATATCTGCGTGCTTCTGAATCCTTCGGGCACGGGATGATGCGCTCGTTGACCTCAATCACTCTGTCATAAAGGACTTTTGGTTTCGCAGCGGACAGATCGAAGATCTTTGGTCTCGACTGGTTACCAATCTGCAAGAGGTCTTTGAAGCCCTTGGTGGTCAACAGCGCTGACTTTGCGCCTTTTCTTTCCAGGAGAGCATTGGTGGCAACCGTCGTTCCCATCCGGAGTCGATCGATGTGTTTCAAGTTGAGCGGTTTGCCTCTGGGGTAGCTTTCGTTCGTTGCTAATTCAAGAACTCTTCGGATACCCTCAGTGGGAGCGTCTTGATAGTTGGCCGGGTCGACGGATAGAAGCTTCAAAATAATGTCTGCTCTCCCAGGCACCGAGGCGTGCACATCCGTAAACGTTCCACCACGGTCTATGGATATTCTGATTTTGGGTGTTTCAGCCATTATTCAGACGATATGAAGACTCTTTCCGCCGGTCACGAAGGCCCCTCAGGGTGGCCCCGTTGCTTCACATATATATCCCAAGTGAGGCAGACCATGGCGAGAATGACGCGACCACCCGTCCGAGTCCATGCCGAATTTTTTAGTAATGGCTTTGCTTGTCAATGGCCACAAGGTCCGATCTGTGAAGGTGTCGGTTGACATAAGGCGGCCACCACGGTCTTTGCAGGCGATCACGGACGCTAGGGAGAGGAAGCCGATGAGAAAGCCTCAGATCGGGAGCCTCTCCCTAGCGTGATCTGATCCCTGTCGATGTGACGCAGGTGGTGGGATAACTGGATTGCACCGGAGAAGAGCGACGGCATATCGTTGAGCGGATGGAACTTGACATGTCGTTCGAATGGTCAAGTGAGGAGACTCCAGTAATTACGATCGAAACCTGAATCAATCATTCCAGAACGCCCATAAATTAAAAGCCGGCGATCGCTCAATATGGGTTGGAGTGCAGCGGCGATCACGTGACCCATCGGCCTTAGCCGCACCCTTTGTTTCTAATAGACAGCCAGAACCCTGCTGGCCCTGCTACTCCTGGTCCGGCTGGTCCTGCTACACGAACGCCTTCATCGACGTTGATGCGGCAACCATGAATCCCACCAGCAAGCACACGACATCGGCCTTTCACGAAACAGGAGAGAGTGCCCGCCTTGCTGCACGCACTGCTTCATATACAAGCCAAACCTCTGGTACGGCGCCTAGCTATATTCAAGCTAACTTGATCGCGCTACCGTCAAGATATGCTTCGGATTTCCGTCTGCTTTGTCAAAGAAATCCCGTTCCTTGTCCGCTCCTCGCCGAGTCCATCGAAGTTGGCCGCTGGGATCAGTTACGCTCCTGGGTAGGAGGCTTGACCGGCGACCAAGTAGCAAAGAATGTAGATCTTCGACATGACCTCCCGAAATACATGGTCTACGAGGATGGGATCTTGACCAAGTCTCACTGCCTGGATGTGGCATCTGAATGGACAAAAGACCATGTGGGATTCTTGATCGGTTGCTCATACAGCTTCGAAGCCGCGCTCGCAGCGGAAGGACTGGTTCCTGCTCACATGGCACGGGGAAGGAGTGTACCAATGTACAGAACCAACGTCCCTCTCTTCCCAGCGGGTGCATTCAAAAATTCGACCTTCATCGTGTCGATGAGACCTTACCGGAAGAAAGACATCGACCGAGTGAGGGCTGTTACTCGCCCATACGTGGCGACTCACGGTGAACCGATCGACTGGGGTTGGGATGCCGTTCAGCGGTTAGGGATTAAAGATATCCGCTCGCCGGAGCATGGGGACCCCCCTGTGACATCAGACGGGGTACCATTTGTCAAAAGCATTGGGATTGGCGGTGAAGAGCTGGTACCCATTTTCTGGGGGTGCGGTGTCACTCCCCAGGAAGCGATACAACGAGCCTCTCTCGAGGGTACTGTGATCGGGCATGCTCCAGGTCATATGATTGTACTAGACATCAGAGATTGGGATATATTGCCCAAAGAATAGGCTTGCTCGGTACACGTGCGGTCGGCATGCTCCACTAAATTGCTGACACGGCGCTGCGGTCTTGTCATGACGACAATGTACCGCACGAGCAGACCTGGTACAGTCAATGCGGGCAGGATGTCAAACTCGTATACTCTCCGCGCGCGCCTTGGAGGGTTTGAAGAGGCAGGGGTCAAGTCTTGTACGTAGTTTGCCAGGTGTTTGCTAAATAGAGCAGTCTCACCCTGCCTGATTGTTCACTGCTCGCCTCTAGCTCACTGTCTGATAATTCTGTAGTCGTGGTGGGAGAAAGAGGGATTCAAATCAAGACACTATCCATGAGGTGGAAGAACCTGAGATGCCTCTGTTCGTAACGCGCATTCAATCCAGCCAGTGTCCATATCAATGTCAATGTTTCCAGAGATCTCTTCCCAGAGTCCGGGATCGTCATTAATGTCGAAGTTGAAAGAGAGATCCTGCCAAGGCTGGAGGTGGTTTTCTGGGTGTGAAGAGCTGTCCTGAACCGCCACGGGAGAAGTGATGTACACGCCCGCACTGGAGGTAGATTCGGTATTACTGAGTGATGCCAAAGGCGATGATCTCGGGAGGGGGATGACGGTGGCTGACTGACGCGTTGAGACTCGAGGTCGGATGGTTGTCAGAAGGTTCATCAAAAGGGCAAGCCGTGCTCGAATATATTCATTCCCCTTTTCAGACATGCCTCGGAGAACACCAAGTGCCGTCTCCATTGCGACCGCATCTCTCTCGTTGTATGGAAATGCGACATTGACCATGACGAGGGTCAAAGCAGCCGAAAAGGCGTGTTCGCCATCCATGAAACCGTAGGTTGCTGCCCGGTCAGTATGATGATCTAATTAGAGATAGAACAAAGCAATTACCAAAAAGATTCTGCTTAGCAGCAGTACTCATGATCAATGTGCTGGCGCGAGCAGCGGCAATAGAATTGTCGATGACGGTTAACACATTTGGCGACAGTCCTTCTTTCCAGTTCGTGGGAGCCGTGCCGTTTGCGAGGGCTTCCAGCCTCCTCTGAGAGACATAAAATAGAAGAGGCCGCGCGGTCATGTTGATGCATTGAAAATAGTGGAGAAAGGTCGACACGGCTTCACGAGAGACAGGCCGCTCCAAAGCTGAGAAATCCAGCCTTAATTCGGGCGGCGCGTCCTTTAACCACTTCGAGAGGTCATTCATGATACTTTGCACGGAAACCAGTAAACTCCTTCCGGACGTGTGCTTCTTTCTGTAGATACCTTCACCAATCCGGCCGAGTATTCTTGACAGTCGTGTATAATGTGCCAATACCCTGGGAGGAGAAGGGTCAAAGTCGACCCCCGAGATCGGAGTGGGCCAGGCAACGTCAATATCTTCATCGTGGATCGAGATGGGGTTTCCCGACTTCACCGAAAGAATCCTGTCCATACTGTAAACGGACCACCAGACGCGTCGGCGGTGCTCACGCACCGCAATGTCCATGCCGGGATCGTCAACTTCCTGATGAAGACCCAGAGAGATGGCCATTCGGAGTGCGAGGCCAATGTAGAGAAAGGCAGCGTCTCTTCGATTGAGATTTTGCATGTATGGCGCGATGAGACTCAGAACTTCGACAAAGAGAATGGAACCTTCTTGATGGATATCGGGCAGGAGCCAGAGAGCGTGTTTGAAATATGTGAACCCGGGAGGCCCGTCGTTGCCCGACCACTGATTGACAGAATACATTTGGCCGTAGGCAAAGATAAGAAGAATCTGGCAAAAGGCCAGACATTCTTCTCGATTCTCAGGGTCGGGGGGGTGCTTATAGATCTGTTGCAGTCTCGCTTCGAAGACGTGTGGGTGTAGGAAGGAGAAGATGGTCCCAATGTAGATATACTGCGCCGTGTACAGTCTTTTTGCAAAATCGTAGGGGGGCAGCTGAGGTAGAATGGGCGCTGGCGGCCGCCGGAGTGAGGAAGGGTCTTTGTACATGGGGTGGACGTCCCACGCCATATTATTATCAGGCATGGGATTCAGCTTTTTGGCGAGATATGTTGACGACGACGTGCCGACATAATGATGCTCGCCCGAGCGACTGAGGAGCAGGGTATCCATCCCCTTATACCACCAGTCGTCATCCTCATTCGTGCTCTCTTCTTCGGCATTCGAGGGAGAGGCATTACTGCCTTGTCTGGATCTGCCAGCTGAGCAAGTCAGCAGAGGAGACTGAAGCAATCATTCATGCGACCATGCCGGGTCAAGCCCACTGGAGAACTTACATTCTTCAGCAACCCTGGCGCGAGCTTCAAGATCCAGGAGATAGCTAGAAAGAATTTAGTAGTCGAGGTCTATGTTCGACACGGCCAACATACCTTTCCGGTACGTAAACTCGTCGTTCAGTCTCTGTATAAATGCATTCAACTCCGGCTTCCTTGCAAGTAACACAGGGCAGGGGTGGAGTCCCCATGCATTTCGTCTTCCGACCCCGGCAACGGTTGCACGCAAGAGCCGAACGCTTCAGGGGGTCGTCCGAAGACCGCCGGCTCTTATATCGAGGAATGGTTGTGGAATTCATGGTATCGGTTCATCCGGCAAGACCTGAAGAGTAGGTATCATCAATTTGTGGTCCAAATTCGTTAGGTTACAGGGGTCATGGAGGTGCGTGGTAGCTATTGAGTGCTGTGTTGTTCAATGGAAAACACAGCCCACGTTCAAGAAGTCCGTCATGTGCAGGTTGTGGAGAGTGGATCCGTCATCAGGTGTGAGGCCGGACCGCAGTTTTCAAACTCTCCCTTTCAGCCTTGCCGAGCTGGGTCAGCTCTGGTCTCTCACTGCCTCGACACCATCTAGGAGACTATTTGCCTATCTGGCTTGCGACCAAATCAGCGCTCGGGCCGATTTTGCAGCAGGTTTGTCTCGTTGCCGGCCGAGGCCGACTCAAAGATGGTACAGGGGAAGCGGCTCTCCGACGAGGCAGACTGGTACGTAGTCGCAGCCTTACGAGCACAATGGCGAGAACGGGCAAGCAAATGACTCGTGCGACGTCGGTCCGTGATGCTGCTGATCGGTGTCAAATTGCCCATTGCCTTGGACGTTACCGAACGCACGCAGATCAGCGCTTACGGGGAGGAAAATATCACGTGAGATCGGCTGACAGGACAGTGATTGGGCTAGAATACAACCTTGTTATCTTATTATCTAACGTCAAGCATGTACCAACCCCTGCTCTATCTCGGCGTCACCCACCCGACGATCCCATTCAGTGCCGTACAGGTAGATGCCCATCCGCTCCGCGAGTATAATAAGATCCTCACTCGACACCATGGAAATCCCCTCAGCAACCTTCAATTATAATACGCGAGGAGCGCCTCCTCACCATTCTAGATCCTACCATTTCCCAACATGAGCCAAGCTGCTGAGAAGGTCCCGCCCATGGACGAAAAAGTCGTTGGCGTCTTAGATGGCGGCCTCCAGAACGAAGAAAGCCTCAAGGCGGCCAACAGCATTGAAGAGCTGATAGACCCCGCGAAAGAGAAGATCTTGTTGGCCAAATTGGACCTCTTCTTCACCCCTGTTATCATGCTGGTCTATCTCAGTTGTTTTCTGGACAGGTCCAATATTGTATGTCGATCGATCCGAGAACCTTCATTCTACCAAGGCTAAAGTCCTCTCAGGGCAATGTCAAGGTTGCTGGAATGCCAGAAGACATTGGCGCCTCAAACCAACAGTTCTCTAATGCCGTGTCGATCTTTTATGGTACGACCTGCGCTCTCTCTGCGGCCGCCGCAAAGAAGCTTCGCTGACACTGAGACAGCGACTTATGTCTCTTTTGAGACGCCATTCGCAGTGCTTCTCAAGAAGTTGACACCCCGAGTTCTTTTGGGCAGTCTTTGCGTGGTATGGTCCTTGACCACCATCTTCTCTGGCTTTATTCACAATGTCGGCGGCCTTTATGCGAGTCGTCTCGTCTTAGGAGCTTGCGAGGCCGGCCTGTTCCCCGGCTTGACTCTCTATTTGGCCATGGTTTATCGACGAGAAGAGCAAGCCAAAAGAGTGGCCTATCTCTTCAGCTGCACGGCTTTGTCTGGCGCTTTTGGAGGTCTTCTCGCCTATGCTCTTCTCCAGATGGACGGCGTGGCAGGGTATGCGGGCTGGCGGTAAGTACCTCTTCCAACATTCAACGGTGGCAGAGCCGTGGCGTCCTAACCGTGTCACCGCAGCTGGGTGTACATTATCGAAGGCATATTTAGCATGGTCATCGCCGTGGTGGTCTGGTTTGGCCTACCCACAAACCCCGCCGAAGCTTGGTTCTTGAGCGAGGAGCAGAAACACATTATGAGGCTTCGACGAGAACAGAACGCCCAGTACTTGGGGAGCGACGAGTTCAAATGGGAAGAACTGCGCATTGCCTTCAAGGATCCGAAGCTGTATCTGAGTGCTGGCATCCAATTCTGCCAGGACATCTTGCTCTACGGCTTCAGCACCTTCTTACCCGCCATACTCAAAGCCGCAGGACACGGTACTTTGCAGAGCAACTACCTCACTGTTCCAGTATATCTTTTTGGCGCCATTGCCTTTGTCCTCGCTGCTTTTGCGTCAGATCGACTCCGACTGCGGTCTCCAGTAAGTTGTCACCTTTTCCTCACTGCACATGTTGCCTCGTTTTGCTTGGCCCTGGAAAAAGGCAAACCATGACTGATCTTGTTGGTGCCGCAGTTCGTTCTCTTCGCCAACATCTTTGGCATCGTGGGATATATTGTCCTCCTTACCGTACCTTCCAACAACGGCGTCCGCTATTTTGCAACTTTCCTCTGCGCCGTCGCCGTTTACAATGGCCCAGGGCTGAACGTGACCTGGATTAGTGTCAACGTGGCGCCACACTATCGCCGCAGTGCAACCATTGGTTTGCAACAGACCATCGCAAATACTGCCGGGATTGTTGCCGGCCAGATATACAGAAAATCGCCCTACAAACTGGGTCACAGCTTTTCGCTTGGCTCTCTCTGTGTGGCGGAGGTTCTGATTGTGGTGAAGATGTTCTATATCAACTGGTGGAACGTTAGAAAGGAGAAGATTGCAAAAGGAGAGATTGAAGATACGCGGAAGTGCAAGACTGGAGACAGAGAACTGGACTTTAAGTATCATCTCTAGGACAAGGGCGGAGGGATGAAGCCATCTCTGACCAACGATCACGACCAGTTTTCGGATGTCTGCATATATTTGTTCACGGCCGATGGTGAGGGAAAGGGATGCAAGTTGGAAGAGTGAGAGACAATGATCCCAACTGGCGGATCAGGGATCATCGAATCCTGACCTACTTTGTGGTCTGAAGATTCGAACCTGAGTCGATACAGTGGACCCCTGATCTCATTGTTGGAAATGATATCCGGCAGGTATACGCCTAGCTGGATTAGAGAGCCCCCATCCGGTGTTTTAAAGTTTCCCTCAAGAATGTATTCCTTGTATTCAGTCCTTATTCCAGACAAAATTTCAGTGAGACGCAGTTTACAATTAATTGTACCCCTCTGTGGTTGTGCTAGGACTGGTAGCAACGGACCAAGCATTTGCTCTCTAGCCGCGTAGGTTGGTTCCTCCAGCTGTGAAGTCAGTCGGGCCTACCCTGTCTCCAGGCCTGCCGTCATCCGTCCACCTAGGACCCCTCTGCTAGATTCTGAGGCCATGGTGCCTCATGCCTGCCATTCCTCCCGGGCTGCAATCTTCTCCGGGGTATAAATTCTCCAGATCCGCCTAAGGAGGTGTATGCTAAAAAATCAAGGGATTCCAGGCAATAGGTGATGGCGATCCTGGAGGGAAGGTAGGTCTGGAGGACTCGCCACCATTCCAGTCATCCTCAACGTATGTTGTCGCTCCAGAGCGATGTTTCTCTCCTCCAGGGCCGCCGGTTATTACGAGACGCGATGAAACCATTCAGTGCTTGGAGAACTGCGGTGGTCATTTTCATATGGTGATTCGTCCTTGATGTGATAAATTCCAGCAGAGATCGGTTTGTGCGGGCTGTTTTGTAGAAAGCATGGCTTTGGCGAGACCACACGGGCAGACCGATGACAGTCAACTTGGGGACAGTGTTTCAGAGTCCCAAACTCACCGACATAGTCACCACCGACGCCTTGGAGTTCGAGGAGGCCAAGCTTAAAGTTTTATGCGGTTCTGACAGTCGTGTTCAAAGCGATGATCCAAACAATATGAATTGTTGATCAACCATTATCTCCGGGCAATCGACAGCGGCGGTTGTACGAGAGATGAGCTGATCAGGTGCATGGCCTGCAGCAGCCTCCAGATTGACCCTTTCGAGAGCGCCTGAAGACGTGAGTTGGCACCGAATCATGGAGCGAAAATTGACATCAGATCCGATGATCCACATACCTAGATCCCGGATCCGCTGGTTGGCAACGCTGGAGGCTGTTGAACTGATTCAACAACAGTTCTGCTTTCCCGCGGTATGGAAGACTAGTGAGGACAGTCATCTTGATTCGCCAGGTTCGAGCAAAATAGTCAAAGATTCGAGTTCAGATAATCGGAGGCTGGAGACCTAAATAGACAGCCGGGAAGGCGACATCTGTTGTCCATATTTGAGACCACGGCTCACGGTCTACTTATAACCAGTGCCGAAGAGCAGCTATGTTGGGATTCCGGTTGCGGGTAACCGTATCGAGGCGAAGATACCGACTTCTTGAACCGTACAGTCTTTCCACTAGACTTTCAGTTCCCCCTTGTAGACGTGCTGGGTTTGCTTCCTCCGACAGCTTCATGCCACTTCCGACGAGGCTCTAGCAATGCATTGTTCAGTATGGGAACCAGCAAGGCTAGCAACGAGGGCCGTAATGAAATCGCTTCAGCTAAATGCAGGTATAGTCCAGGGCTGGGAGACTAGTTTCAGTTGTTGGGTTATCAACGTTGCGACGTTAAATCCTGAGGACTGTTCTACAGTTCGTCTTTACGCCAGCCGGAGGACCCTGGATCCAAGTGGTGATAACGTCGGTAAGCAGCGGTCAACGCTTTCACGTGTCGCCAGTCTTTTGAATCTTCTCCCAACCCCCAAGCGAAGACGCCGCCTAGCGACTTCTTCTCCATGATGGCGGGAAATTTCAGTGCGATGCTCTCTGGTGTCTCCCAGGACCAAAAGATCTTCTCCTCGGGGTCCCAGTAATAATGTCCGCCGTCGTCAGGATCATACTGGCCATTCTCCATGGCCTTGGCGTAGGAGGTGGCCACTTCGCCCGGAACGTTGTCCACCCAGCAGAAGCCACCAGCGTGGCCCAGATCGGCTCCGGTCGAAGGATCTTCTAGGAGCAAGGTCGGGCAGCCCAATGGATTGATGCTGCAATTGGCCTTGGGATCAGTGCGGAACCACTTGATGTAAAACGGAAATCCCAGATGCGCTTTCACTGCAGGGACACCTCGCTCCAGGTAGGTGTCGACCGCGGCCAAGGATAGCGTGATTCCGGTGTGATGTTTGGTGACTGTGTCTCTCCGGTTCATCAGATCATACGTCATGATGTTCCAGAAATCCAGAGAGGCGTCAATCAGAGGGATGGTCTCGGCAGTGAATGCGATAAGATCTCTCAACAGGCCAGGGACCGCGGCCGCGATCAATTTGTCGGGACCTAGGGCCACCCGAATCTCCTCGAGAAGTTTGGGGTATGCCGCGATCTCCCAGGCTTTATCGGCGTTGGGAATCTGCTTGTAATCTTCTCCATTGCCGCTAGGATCGTTCAGTGTTCAAAGGACGACACGAGGATGCCTCGAAGCTGGCAACCCTACTTACCCGGGGTATTCCCAGTCAATGTCCACACCTGTAACAGAATGAGCGGAGAGAGGTCGCGACGAGGGATCGAGGACTGACCATCCGCTCCGGTGGCATCCACCATCGCTCTTACATTTTGAGCGAAGCGTTTTCGAGTGAGTTCTGTCGCAGCCGCTTCAGAAAAGCCGTTGGTGTCTCCCCAGCCTCCTATCGCGACCATGATAGCCGTGCCTGGGGCAAATTGCTGCCGAACGGCCTCGACGGTGGTAAAGAGTGGCCATGTTGAGGGTTGGTCTTGGTTGAAGATCTCTGAGTGCATGAAAGCAAGTTCGACATGAGTAATCTCTTCAAGCAGAGAGAGTTCAGGGACGTCATAATGCTGGCTGCTCCCGTCAGTGTCAGGCTGGATTTCGAGAGGCGACAAATCCTGTGAGATACATCACATATTTGGCGTGAGTCATTATGGTGAAGCTGACCGCGAGGACGAAGAGCCCTTGCCAGAGAAGCATTGTGCTGGACTGTCTTCCAGAGAATGGGCCGTGGAGCCTTGGCGAATGCTGGTATTTGGAGTCTGGTGACAGATGCAAACGGGACGAACCGCGCCGCCAAAGCCACAATCCTTGTCTCAACCTCAAGTCAGTATGAACGACATGAAGCTATTATTGAGATGTCGAATGACGAGGTCATCTCCCAACTTTTCAAGTTTGAAAATGGTTTCAGAATATCATGCTACAAAGCGCCAAACTCTTTCTGCACGAGTCATCCGCTCGCTTCCCCACAAAGTTCGGTATAGATGTAGGACGATTCATAGCTACTGACATCTCTCCGTGTGCCCAATCAAGTTCAGATCAATGCTGGGGTTCTATGCGCGGTCAATTGAGCAGTGAGAACAGTGTTCAATGTGCTATGTCACCCATACCCAGGCTCAAGGTCATTAGGTATCATTGCGGACACGAAGTCTACCGCCGAGAAGTTTGCCAGGTCACACAACCTCCCTTTCAAGACCGAAAATCTCAAGGATGGGACGCAAGCGTACTGGCTTAGGAAAACCGATGCAGATATATTAGTCCTTTATTTCCATAGTCTATCGACGCTTATATTGTTCATGAGTACTCGCACGTATTCTTATTCTTCCTAGGAGGGAGGGTACCTTATGCCCGCGACCGAGAATCATTTTGCCTTCCTGCAAAAATTTACCGAAACGGTCAAACAGGAGCATGGCAAGGAAGTAGGCGTCCTGCTTCTAGGATACGGTCATTTCCCTTGGGTTGACATCGCACCCCCATTCACAATCCTCTGAATATAGATATTGCTCCGCCAGCTCAATATCCACACCAGCGGGTACAAGTGGTAGCGGTGCTCAAGCATGTGCTTGAAGGGTTGAAAGTCTCGCCATCTCGTGTAAGGCCCCTCCAAAGGATCAGCTCCGGTCCGCATGTGACACGAGTCGACAGATCACGCTTGCATGGGACTCAGCTGGCGGAAACCTGCTTCTGGCTCTACTCTCCCATATCCTCCAACCGCACCCCGGTATTGAGCATATCAGCATCACCGAGCCTTTTTTGGGCGTTGCGTTAATCTCTCCTTAGGTAACTTTGAGTCAATCGGCACGATCATTCACGTACAACAAGTACAAAGATATGCGAACGGCGAAGATTCTGAGAACCATGTCAGACGCGTTTAAGGGTCAGACCCCAACGACCCGTACATGGACCCCCTCAAGGCGCCTGCAAACTGGTGGAGAAATCTACCAGTCTCGAAAATGGTGATCACGGGCGGCGCAGATGAGTTGTTTCTGGACGACATTGTTCAATTTGGGTAGTCAATCGCAAGAGAGTTGCACGAAAGAACTAAAACCATCATCACTCCGGATAGTGCGCACGATGAACCATTGATCGATCATATGGTGCATTCCGGCGGACCAGGGACACCGTTTAAAGAGCTCTCGAGATGGCTTGCGGCCGGCAATTGAGGTTGTGAACGGGCCATTATATCCACTGACACGAGTATCTTCACCCACGTTAGAAAAATGTAGGAGGCAGCTGTCTGTTTGAGGGCTGTAATAAGCTACGACTTCTCACATGCGGAAATAGATATTGGTCGAGCACCTTTTGTAAGATAAAAGGTTGACTGCCTCTTACTCCAGGATCAATGTATTGAGAGGCGCCACCATCAAACCACAGCTCACAGGCCTACAAGACCCTCCAAGGGACGGAGCAACGCTATTGCACTGGTCGTGTGTATGCAATGCGGATATCAGGCTCATTCAGACTGCTTGCGAAATCCGGATACACGGGGAATTGAAACGTGCGGCTCTTCAGGCCGTGTGATGGCCGGTGCCGGGGCCGGGGGAATTTGCGAAGCATAATCATGCCGTAGAAGGCTGATCAAACAGACATAGGTCTGCCATGACCACATCCTGTCATCTACGCTTCTCGGTCTTATTTTGTTCCATTGATACACCGGCTTTTGGCTAGACTCCTCAGCTCATCTGACCACCTTTGAGAGCCACGATGTCCGACCACGTCAAAACTCTACCACCATACAAACGATATGTGACCACTCACACTCCTGATGGGAAAGCGTCTATAAAAAATCAGTGCCCCAGCCCAGCTGGAGCCTTCCTGGAACCGGCACCGTCTCTCGTTCGTATGCGTCGCAGACGGAGCCTGCGAGGTTTGTGGCAGTCATCCTACATGACTCTGTTGCTCTCCCGCAAAATGGTTGTTTACAGTTCAGTTCATGGTAAGAAATTGTGATGCATGAAAAGTCGGAGCAGCAATACAGTCCTGAAAACAAACAAGAGGCTGAGTTGTGCGATTGACGTTTTCCGCGAGACGGAAAATCGGAAACGGAGGGGGCCGATGTAAAGTTTCGCATGTACGATGCTCGACCGGAATACGTGTCTGACTGTATGACTGTCTGACTGGGAACTCAACCTGAGCCGAGGCACGAAGCCCTGGTCAGTACTTGACCGCGCCCTCTGATGCTTGAGATGGACAGTATTGAGACATACCTTGGATAATGTGAAGCAGAAACCTTCTAGGGAAATTTCAAGTTGCCCTGGAGGTCTTTTCATGACCTTCCAGATACTTGGATGTGCAGGGGGAATTCGTTAGACACATCGCGGATGCTTGCCATCGCACCAACAAGCAGTTTTGGTTCCACTGGTCTAGGTGACTGACACCGATTATTGCAAGCCATCCCAAGTGAATTTTTCTGGCCCGCAATTAAACTACTCGAGTACTCCCGGCAGCCGACGTTTATGGTCGAAATTCAAACAGACTCCGACCATCCAAATTGGCTCCGTTGCGGCTCCCTGCCTCTGCATCCACCGTCTCGGTCCTCTGTCGTTCGGTTTCGTCGACTTCTCTCTGCTTCTTCTGGATCTCGTCGGCTTGACGATCGAGCTCCTTCTGACGTGTATCGATCTCCTCCTGCAGATTTTTAATCTGCTCCTGGATAACCTTGGCCTCGTCAGAGGTCGGATCTTTAGATTCCAGATCCTCCCTGGAGATATCAAGCTTCTCCTGCAAAGACCTCACCTCCTTTTGGGTGACGGTGTTCCGCTCCTGAAGATTCGAGAGATCCCTTTGCTTGCCCTCCCGATCCCTGGCGAGCAATTTGGCTTTCTGACCCAGGATCTCCGAACTCACGGCGAATTTCAAGTAACTGGGGAAGAGAATCGTATCTCGTCTGGCCTCCCTGACGCGGTCCTCAATGATGGGGTTCAACACCGACTCCACGAATGGTTTCAGATCATTGGTATTTAGGAACCCACTCTGTAGGAAGCCCGCTGTTAGGTCGTTGACTCTCGTCCGGCTGAAGGATTGAATCTGCTGCGTGAGGGTCGTCTCGATGGCGGTCTCGGCCGTTTCGCGCACCGCTTGGAAGTCCAGGCTGTTGATCAAGTCTGGGGTGTTTACAGCATTTCTGATCGCTACCTCGCTCACACCGTCGAGACTCTTTTGGATCGCGGTTCGCACCGCTTCGTCGAAAGTCGTTCGTAAGCCTGAGAATCCACTTCTCGGATCGGTGAGGAAGTCTCGGACTCCAGCACGAGTCGAGTTGGCTACAACAGTTTCGATGTCCTTCTTCATGTCTTCCAGGGCTCTCTCCGACGCCTTTAATGACTCGCCCAACCGCGATGATTCTTTCTTGTCCTGCGATCGCCAGTAGTAACTAATCAGCCACGTAACCAGGGCGAACACGGTGCTCGCGATCGACAACACCTCGAGGAAACGTTGGTAAACATCATCATTGATGCCCACCATAACCACGATCCCCTTCTTCTTGCGAGAGACTGCCTTTCTGAGCAGCTCCAGGGGAGGTCCAGCGTTGGATTGAGTGCCAGAGAAATCCTGAGCAGAGCCATCTTCGCCGGTGACCGTACCACGGAATGATCCTGTCAAGAGCGCGGTGACCGGGTCAAAGAATGCATCAAAGGTGATCTTGAACTGCCGATTCCGACTGTGGAATTGAACCCAGGTAGTTCCACTACTCTCGTCATGGGTAATCGTCGGGGAACTGCTGGTACCCTCGTACATGATTGCCCCTGCGTGGGAATTGACCTTGAGAATGGTGCCTTCGTCATCTCCGGGGCTGCGAATCTGGTACGTGCCGCCAAATGCTCGAAGGTCAAATGGAGCAGACGTGAGTTTTTCGGGTTTATTGGCCGGGTCGAGGAACTGTTTCCAAGCGCTATCGGAGGCCATTTGAAAGAGATTCATGAGGCCGTCGGCTGTAAGGCCAGAGTATCCATTGGCCTTGAGAATGTCCCAGCCTTTTTGGCCAGCGTCCGGGTCTCCCGAGTTGGCGGCGTTCCACAAGTCGAACAGGAAACGCTTCGGCGGCGATGCCACGAGATCATTGAGGAAGTCCTTGCTCGTTTTGGGCCCTGGAGGGTCACCCAATAGGTTCGCATGAGCCTTCAGGTTCGCATCGCGGATCGCTGCCGCCGTTGAATCCATGTTGATTTTCCCGGTCAAGATGGTATCGCGCGGCATCGCGAGCCCATGGTCCGCTTGTCCACTTGGTGCGACTGGATTGTCTGCTTTGAATACGTATTGGCCGGGGAGAAGGATATTCGTCGTCAAAAAGTAGTCCATGGCAATGTCGACGCTGAAATGAGGCGATGGGGTGGCGATGGAGTTGAGTTGATATGGCACCTTGTCGCTCTTGTTAGTTTCGAACCAGCTCTTCGAGTCGGGACGCGCGGTGAACTTGAATTTGTCGTTGAACTCGATCTGCAGCCCGAGTTCGTTGGGCCGTTTCTGAGGATCTGAGGAACCTCTCCACTGCCCGTGGCCTTGCAGCGAGAAGGTTGCAAACACAGTGCCTCGGTCCGTTTTCTTGTGCATAGTCATGTCACTGCCCGCCCAGTGCGTATAGCTCCAGTTCATCGTCTGCTCAGGGCTGCTGTATTCGAGGGAGAGCGGAGAGTTTCCTTCGTGGACCAAGGCTCCAGTGAATGAAAAGCGCGCTGCGGGCTGGCACATGTTGAAGGCAGCCCCCGGGCATTCGAATTCCTCCTCGCCCTTCCCCCGGATCGCTGGGACAGTGATGCGGGAATCTCGGAAATTAAATGAACCTGCAATTCCTTCCGCTACACATTCGATCAGCATGCGCAAGTGGCCGTATCGATGGTGGATTCCGACTCACCTGGGGGGGCAAGACTGACGACGTTATCCACGTATTGACTCAATGCTGGCTGTTCAGGGACACTGGTCAGCATCTTGGTTCTCCCTCTCTTCATATCGACCCAGGTCTAAACCGGACTCACCTTCAAGAACAAATTTGCCATGGTGTGTGAGCTGAAAATGATGGTCGCTTCGTTTCCTGCCGGCAGTGGAGTCATCTCTAGCCCCTGCGGTGCGAAGCTGAGTTTGGTTTGTCCAGAGGGATGACGACCATTGTTGGGGCCTCCTTGGAGCGCAATCCACATATTCAAAGCACCAGGGACCGGGGGATTACTGCTAGGGTTGCCTTTCGTGACGGTGAAGCAGAATGATGCTGGCTTCAGGACCTGGTTCTCTTTGAATGCCGTGTCGTAACTGTTGCTCAGCGCCGCCAGCGACAGCTTGAGGCCCACGGATGTCTGGAAATGCTGGACAATGAAGTCAGAGATCATCAGATCGAACATTGCCAAGAAATCGCTGTCCGTGTCGCCGTCGGGTCCGTTGACGACGCTGGCCGACAGATCGGTGAAGTTCAAGGTCACACTGTGACACTGGTGGCTGTCCCCTTCGATGACGGTGATCCAATCCGGAGGGTTCTTCTGCAAACTCGAAGGCTGGAAGCCGTCATCCCAGGTGCCTGTCATATGGACCAGGGAGGTGTCGAGGACCAGCTCCAGTTTGTCGGGAAACTTCATGACCATCTCGCCCGAGGCTAGGGCCGAGGCTAGGGAGTAGGAGCCAGAGATGCGGCTTCTGAGGCGTACACTGCCGTCCGAATCGCTGAAGTGGATGGTTGGGGACGACATGGTCATGGTGATTTTGAAGTCAAATTCCCCCTGCGAGGAGGGTTCTGTATCATGTCAGTGCGATTACCGGCCGACGTGTATGGGATTCTACCAATGAACACAGCCTGCCAGCTGACCGGAGACAGAGTCCCCATCTTCGCCGCTCGCTCTTCCAGTAGCTTGTTGAGCATGGTATCCGTGTAGGACACCAACACATCCCAGCCATTCAAGGTATCCACGCCTTTCATCTTCTGGATGAGATCCGGGAGGGGTAGCTGGACCGCCATGGTGTCTTGTTCACGCCGTTGGTTTTGCCGTGGGAAGAAATCGAAAAGAATACTCGACAGTATTCAGTCGCTCCCGGAGGAGGACGATGAGCCAGCTGGGAGGTTAAATATGATTGCGATGGCACCAGATCGCGCTTCTCGACGATTAGCTGGCGTGGGGATTCAGCTCGATCCATCTGTGCAATCATAAAGGAGCGCCGATGTGCTTCAGCCAGCTCTAGACTGGCTAAAAACGCCTCACAGCATGCCACTAACGATAAGGGCTGTTCACGAGCCTCGCGTTGTGGCCCGGATGGCATCCGACGCCACGGAGAGTTTTGTTGTCGAGGAGATGCAGAATCCGGCCTCAGCCAGCCACCAGACCGAGGCTGTGCTCAGCAGACACTGATCGATGAAATGCTGCACTTTTTAGCTTTTGTTTCCCCCCCTAGCCCGCTGATTGCGATCCTGGTGGCGGGCGATACGAGATCGGATGCTTCGAGCTGAGCTGGGCTGGAGCTGGAGAAGCGAACACGAATCGGTTCGGATTGTGTGTGTTGTCCGTGGATGGGCATCAATCCACCCTTCCAGATAAAGACGGCTCTGTTGCGAGAGGATCACGTCCGGTCATCCTCTCACCCAGCCAGTGGTGGGAATGGCATTCTCCTCGATCAATCTCGCATCCATGGAAGCGTCAAGCATGTCAGACCCTCCCTCGACGGGCCCATTCGCGCCTGGTCAATGCCCCAGCGATGACTGGTCGTGCTTCGCAGGAAACGATGTCCTGCTCGTCTTGAACACCGGGGAGGAGAGTCTCAGCCTTGACAATCTGCAGTTCAAACAGAAGACCTGCCTGATCTACTCGGAAAATGTCACTCTGGGGCGTGATCTCGCCCTGCCAGGAAAGAATCTGGGGATTTTCTGTTGCTCATTCCAGTTGCTGAGCAGCAATGCCACCATCTCCGTGAGCGGCCAGTCTGGCGATCCAGGGATTCCCGTCGTGGAGGGGAAACCAAACCCCGGCAAAGATGGCATGTTGGCCGGTACCATCTGGCTATACGTGGAAGAAATGAGTGAGTCCTTGGCTCGATCGTTGAAATTGGTCGCCGATGGAGGCGACGGGGGTAGCGGTGGCTTGACCAACGATCTCAACAACCCGACCGGAGGAGCAGGAGGTGCCGGACAGGATGGAGGTGGGTTGTCGTCCAAGCTTGCAGCTCAGATTGGACGGCTTTGCCAGTGTTAATATCGAGGACTAGGTGCTGTGAATATCTTCTACGGAAGCGCTGTGATGTCGATCACCCTCAAACTGGGGAGTCTGGCCAAATCACCCTGGAGTGAGCAAGTTCTACAGGCGCAGAACAACGTCGTGCCAGCCTGTGTGGATTTGAACCTTCCCGCTCTACGATCCCATGTGCTGTCCACTTGCAAGACAACGCTGGCTTCGTACAAAGCCTACGCGGACGCGCTCCAGCTCTTGTCTACGACGTTGGACCGGCTGAGTCATACCGATTCGTGGATTGACGGGCCTCGTCCAGCACCCCAAACAGTTGAAGCAGTGAAAGCCTGCAGGACCGCGATCACCAGTGTACTAGGGTCATCAGCTGCGCCAGCTAAAGTCACTAGTGATGACACAAAGGCGTTGGACACCTTGTGCACAAATATTTGCAGCTGGATGGGCAGTGGAGGCAGCAAGCTCGAGTCTCAGATTCAAACCGGTCTGGCCGCTGTGACGGAATCCTTGACCAATTCGACAACAGCTTCTTCCTCCTCGTCCGACCTGCAGGCATGCTTGAGTGGTCTCGGGCTCGGCCTCGAAGTTGCCCTGGTTGGACTACAGACGGCCGTCAAAGGGCGCATGGGAAGTGCTAAAGGAGGTAAGGAATGCTTGATCTCAAAAGGCCTTCGGATCAACGGCTAAGATAAATATGCTATCACATAGGGTACGGAGGTCCTGGCGGTGCAAGTGCAACGACATCAGCTTCACCAGGCCCCAGAGGCAAGGACGGCCAGAATGGGACGATCACGACCAAAAACCTGGTGTTTGATGGGAGGGCGATGGACATCGATATCAACCAAGTCTGCGCATTTCCGGACCAGTGCCAGATGCTCCTCAACAAGGCAGATCGAGCGTTCTTTGCCAACAGCGCAGATAGTATTCAGGACGCCATCCGCTACTACTCCCGGTTGACTCGACGACTGTCCTTCGTTCCGACATTGACCAAGGCTCTGCAGGATTCTTCTAGCAGCTTGGACCAACCGCTGGGTCAGGCGTATCTGAAAGTCGAGCAGATCGGAAAGCTCACTGTGTCCAGTTTGTCCCAGCTGCAGTCGGTCTACGTGCAAGCCACCGGCCGCCTCAATAAGATTGCGCTGGGACAGGACATGTTTAGCCACTCTCCAACATGGGTCCCAAGGCTCTCGATCGGGTCATATCGAGCGGAAGTAACCAACCAAATCTCGTTCCTGAAGACGCTGGAAGCCGCAAGCAAAGAATATCGTCAGGCACTGGAAGCCAATGCAAATGCATATGAAGTCCTGAACTCCTGCCGACGGTCCAACAAGGTGGCCAAGGCCCAAGCTGATGCACGCATCCGCATGCTGGGATCACCCGGAGGCATCTTGGAGTCTTCAGCCAACAAAATCAGCTGCTTTACACCCCTGATGGCCCAGAGCCGCAAGTCTATCCATGAAAAGATTATCCGGGCAGAATGGGACATTAAAGAGAGCTATAACCTCGATCCTACTTCGTTGCTGAACGCGTTTGCCTCTGTATGCATGGCGCCATCGGATCTCTTTGCCGGAGCGACAGGGGTAAATGAAATATGGAAAGGAGTTACCACCATTCCGGACGCTCAAGGGGTCCCAGTGAATAAGGACTTTGTCATCAGCAACCTCGAAAGCTGCAGTGACACGCTCGATTCGCTGCAAGAGGCCTATCGAACAGGCAAAGGCGGTATGATCGACGTGGACGATCCCAAGGCCACCAAGATCCTGGCTACAGCTTCGGATATCAAGAAGCTCGTCACGAATTACAAGGAGGGAATTAAGTCCGCGGATCGGAAAGCGCTGTTGGCAGAGCTGGACCATTTTGTCGACCTGGTTCTGGAGCGAAACAATGCAGTGCTTGCGTACAACGCGGCGTTGCAGATGCTCAGCGACGCCGTCGAGGAGTCGAAGTACTATGACAAGCAGGACCAAGATCTGGGCCAGAACCTTCTCACCTTGAATCCATACCTCCCTCGGATCTATTACTGGATCCAAGAGATTGTGAACGGAACACGACTGGCCATCATGCAGAACCTGAATTACGAAGCTCGCGCCATCACCTTCTGGGGCCTCACGGATCTGCCATCATTTGCCGAGCCAGGGCCCCTTCGCGACTCCATCGACTTGGAAAGCAGCCAGCAAATGCTGTCTGAAGCATTTGAAACCAGCACCGAATCCTTCGCATCTTCCCTCTGGAGCACGTGGCCTACGCCCCCTCGCCACGGCCTGATCTACCAGCTGAGTGAGAACGAGCTGGCAGCCATCAAGACCGCCACGACCGACACGCAAGACACCAACATCTACACCGCCGTGCTCAGTTTCGACGAGAACAGTCCGCTCTTCCAGGGGAAATCCAACATCCGCCTGTCCCAAGTGCGCCTCTGGCTCATCGGCGCAACCTGCACGCCTGATGCAGAATCGAGACAGCTGCTCACGGTGGAAATCCAGCAAATGGGCTTGGAGACCATCTGCGCACCCAATCGCAAACTGTTCCACTTTGACCACGAGCCCGTGTCGCTGCAGTTCCAATACAACGCGGCGGATATCGCCACAATTGCTGACTGCACGGCGGACCGGATCTTCAGCACCGAGGCCATCGAGAAAGACTACGCCGGGGGAAAGTGGTCAGAGACAACGAATGCTCCGATCGGGCCCTTGGCAACGTGGAGGCTGTATGTGAAGGAGAGTGCAAACCCGGGCCTGCAGATGACGGGGGTGACTGCTGCCTTTCTCGAGTTTTGTGGCCGGAGTATGCCGATTACCTGACAGAAAATGCCTGTTATTCAGCGTTCAAAGATAGCTTTGGTGGCTTTTGTTGCTCACTATTCAACTAGATATGGATTGTGCTATGTTGCTGTCATCTCTACTACGAGCTTTGCCTCCCGTCCTGTTTCTGAATATGCCAATCATTGATATTACACAAAATGCAACTGATCGAGAAACAAGAGGAATGACGATGATAACAAGGAGGATGGCCCTGTGCCTTATATGCCATGCTAGATGCCATGATTAGGCCGGCGCCCTCCGGGACAGTGGAATTCCTGAACTGTAATCTTGATACAATCCTCGTTAACGTCTAAGGAAACAGTCACTACAATGGACTCTTCAAGAAGCCCTCAGAGGTTCACATCTTTAAACATGATCTCTCTCTCAAGCCTCATCCTCCTTTATCAAAGCCTGCGTTTCGACACAACATTAGAATAAATAAATTGTTGCACTTCTACTTCTTCTCAAACAAGATGAGAACTGGTCGAGAGAGCTCTGAAGGGTCAAAAGGAGGTGGTAAAAAGCGGCGAGGCAGGAGGTGCATTATATTCCTCCTCCAGACGCGGTCAGGCCCAATTGTTCCAGGGCTATGCCTCTCTCTGTGACCAAGAATTCTAACCATGAATGTCGAGCTCTGCTTTTGATGAAAAGTTCGGATCTACGTTTGTCCGGGTCACCCGGCATCTCGGCCACGACCAGCTCCGACTTCTCTGACTTCGTCCACTTCTGTACTCCAGCGACAATTTGAAGGTCGAAAGACTGAAGAGTGGCCCATAAGACGGTTCTGAATCTCAGGATACGTTCTCGATCGGGGTTTTTCTTTTCGTGACATACTCCTTTCTGCAGCCCAGAGCACAAAAATGGGTTCCATCGTTCTGATGTTATAGGAAGGTGAGCCTGCAGTTGGGGATGGGGAGTTTTGGGCCAACTGGCCTTAGCGCCGTTAGCGCCGTTTTGACACTTAGCTCCCTTTGACCACTTAGCACACAGGTCCTGCACCACCACCAACCGCCATCTCTATAACTCATCAACAACGACCTCTATCATCTCATACTGTACCGTGCTCAACAGACCAGCATTCAGGCATCATTTAGATACCGAATTTACTGGCTTTTGATGGGAGTTCAGGATGCATTCGGCGACTGGAATACCTCAGGTGCAGACTGGCTGTGCCTAGCCTGTCAAGATCGTGATCACGTGACCGCATGAGTAGCTTGTCTTCTGATTTCCTTTCTTGCCTCACCATTGAGAGATTAAGATTGCTCGTATGCAGATTGGTCTATCTAAGATAGATAGAAACCCTCCCAATGGAAGGGGACGAGGGATTTCCAGGTAGCTGACTTTGCTGAATTTTAGCCAAATATATCACGTGACCTGCCTCCCAAGTTTGGCACATTTTGTCAAAGGTGAAACCTCAGCTGTTTTATGCAGCTAGAACCCCTCCCCTACGTGTACTCAAGGGGCATCCTCCTCCATAGACTGAATCTTCACACGAATTCCTTCCATCTCCTCTTCTCATTCTTGACACATCTTCTGGTCAACCCAACCCAGAGATCAAGGCTTCACTAGATGGCAATCCGAGAAGCACAGACGAATCGAAGTCAGCGCCACCGACTTACGATGAGTTCACCCTGCTTTGATTTTCTTGGAGGTGGTCATGCCTAGGGCGCTTATCTGTCTAGGATTGGTAGGAGTCACAGTCATCAGCTCAGCCTATGGCTTTCTACCTGCGCTGTTTGGTCCTTCATCCGTCCAGCCACTCAGGCTCACCATGCTTCTAGGCTCACGGATCTGCCATCCATCCGCTACGGACCTTTCGGAGCTGTGATGCCTAGGACCGTGCTCCAGGGGCTGCCTTGAGCCGGATCCCTCAAGTGAACGAATCCCTCCGGGGAACGAATCCCTCAGAGGAATGGATCCCACAGGGGACTCGTCCAGGGACCGCCATTCCTTGAGGATCGTCATGTCATTCCTCCCAGTTCCGTGATCCCTCCAGGTCTGCGATCCCTCCGGGGATTCATTACCTCCAGGCTTGCATACCTCCAGACAGCGTTCAGAGTCATTAACACTTTGTTTATGACACCGAAATCAGGTGTCACAAGCGGGTCGCCGCCTATGAAATATCATCTTTGACCTCAAGACAGTTTTTTTTTCACATAGTCTAGAGCATCAGGAACCTCTATCTCCGCATTAAGCTTGCCATCATCACCGCCGGCGCCTTCATTCTCGAGAAAAGACGCGAGGACCAGCGATAGTTCAATAAGCGTACGTAGGACGCGAACATACGACGTTCACGTCATAGATAGTAAGCGAACAGTGATGCTATTCATTTGGTTCATTTGGAAGAATAATCTCCCGATTCCGTCAGACTGCCAAGAATTGTAGTATCGGATCGCAGCCGCCTCCGCATTTTGACCATAGCAAACCTCCATCTTTGGTCCAGGTCAAGGCAAGATGCCAGAGTCCGGGCAAAGCCCAAACCCTCTCCGACCGTATTACATTCCTCCTTCGATCGGGAAAAGTACAGACGCTGCATCCAACGCGACAACAGGGCTGTCCAAGCCGTCGCCGACGTCCAGCTTTGCATTTCCTGACATCGACTACTCAGAGTACATCTCCGAAGCTTCACCATCAGTCATCGGCTCTGTCAAGTCGGTTGTGGACCAAGCATTATGGAAATACGCTAGTGTTCTTTTGGCGCAGCCATTCGAGGTTGCCAAACTCATCCTGCAAGTCCGCGTTGCGCAGGACGAAGACGATGTCAAAGAGGAGAAGAATAGCTATTCGGGAGAAGAGTCGGGGAGGGCCGCGTTCGGACACGAGGACTCGTCCGACGACGAGCCCAACTATTTCACGTCTACGACTCCGTTTGACCAGCAGTTTCCTTCCGTCAGCTCGCCGCTTCGGGGAAGACGAGGGAGGCCGTCGCGAGCAGATTCACCCACGCCTCCTCGACGTCCCCAGCACTCCCCGAGCCGGTTAGAGTTAAAAAATCCTCATTCTCTACTGGACGCGCTGTCCGCCTTGTCCTCCAGCGGCGGCGCCTTGTCGATGTGGCGAGCGACAAACTCGACCGTCGTCTACAATGTTTTGTCGCGAACATTGGAGACCTTTTTCCGAAGCTTTCTGGCAGCGATCTTTGGCATCGCCGAGAATGACATTTTTGTCCCGGCGTCGTCCGGTTCCATACCAGATCCGTCGATCCTGGCATCCACGTCTCCGACGGCGACCGTCCTGATCACCACCGCGGCCGCCGCGCTGTCGGCGCTGGTCCTGGCCCCCATTGACGCGGCACGAACCAGGCTGATTGTCACACCGTCGAAACAGGAACCGCGAACATTGCTGGGCACGCTCCGGACGCTCCCCACGGCATATCTGATTCCCAGCCACCTGATTCCTATTACCTTCTTTACCTCGACCCTTCCGACCTTCATTTCCAGCAGCACGCCCTTCTTTTTGAAATCTTACCTCGGCCTGGACCCGGTGATCAACCCAGCCAGTTGGAGCATTGCCACCTTTGCTGGCTCCGCTCTCGATCTGGCCGTCAAATTTCCGCTCGAGACGGTTCTTCGGCGCGCACAGATCGCGACATGGACGGCGCCGGCGACGTCTCCTCCGTCCTCGTCGTCGAAGCGGAAAGCCGTCACCACGATCGTGCCGGTGCCACAGTCATATCGGGGCATTCTTCCCACCATGTGGTCCATCACGCGCGAAGAAGGCTTCTCCGAGTCTCACAAAGATCGAACGGCAGCACTGATGGGCAAGGCACCCCGAAGAAGGCGTCGCGGCCAGGGCATCGAAGGTCTGTACCGCGGCTGGAGGGTTGGGCTCTGGGGTCTGGTCGGTGTCTGGGGCACAGCGTTTGTCGGTGGACTGCAAGGTGGCCCGGAAGCGGCGACCGATCGTGTTCACGCGGGCAAGTTCTAATGGATTTACGACGATATTGTAAACTAAATCATATCCTATGGCGGGAAGCCATGATGGGAAGCCATGATGGGCAAAGCCCGGCTTGACAGCAAGGAGTCAGGAGTTCGGGGAATCGGATGGATGGATGATCCTTCTTCTCATCTCCGTTATAAATGAGAGTTGTGACTGTAAGATGGTGTTGACATTGTCGCTATAAAGCCATGTTCTGTGCAGGGAAGACCAGTCCATGATCAGATAACGTCCAGACTGCGATCGCCGATCACGGCAAATGGCTTGATATAGGCTTGTCTAAAGTGGCCTGATGGGAAGAAAATACAACGGAACGGCAACGCGCTGAGGGGCAGCATTGGCCCCAGATTATGCCACATCCCATTTCTCACTGGCCAGCAACAAATTGGGCGCCCCCGCCGCCAAGTGCCGTTATCGGATCTAATCAGATTAGATTTTCAGCTTCATCATTCTCCTCTCAACTTCCATCTCTCCCCGGCCAGTCCAGCTTTGCCACTATAGTTGGACGTTCTTTTCACCCTCTCTCGACGCGGGACTCTCTGGTAACCACAGGGTGCCAGAATCGCGGCTTCCAAGTCGATCTTCATGACAATCGTATGAGCTGCCTTCTGTTTGGGATTACTTACCTCGGCCGTGAAGACTGCTCAAGATGGCCGACAATTCTGGCTCAACACCAGCCTCGAAAGCGCCCGGGACATCCGTGGACGTAAAACCGATTATATCGCGACCGCCATCCCTCTGTATGAAGCCGGCGCAAACTCCACCGGCCGGGTCCCCTCCCGCTCCTTCGCCGACGGCGACCTTGTCTCTGACCAGCCGAGAATGGGTGATCCCTCCTCGACCCAAACCGGGACGAAAGCCGGCCACGGACACGCCACCAACGAAGCGCAAAGCGCAAAATCGAGCGGCACAGAGGGCCTTTCGTGAACGCCGTGCCGCCCGTGTCGGTGAGCTCGAGGAGCAGATCAAGCTGATTGAAGACGAACACGAACGACAACAGGATGCGTTGAATAATACCGTCGAGAGACTGGAGACGGAAATCGATCAATACCGGGCCGATCTTGTCAATTGGGTGGACCGGTGCCGACGACTGGAGAACGAGTTGGCGGTGGTCAAGTCGGCTCACACTTCTTCTGCCGCTTCTTCTGCCGCCGCTTCTTCTTCCTCCTCAACTACCACCACCACCTCTTCTACTACCATCACCTCCTCCTCTTCTTCTCCTCTGTCAAAGACAAACGAAAGCACGTCGAGCACGGGCCAACCACAGTCCACACCGGCCGCTCATGATGCCGATCTCGCTGACACTTCCGTGGGCTGTGGAAACTGCACTTTGGAAACACGTTGCCAGTGCATTGATGATGCATTTCACGCCATGACCGGCCAAGCTAGTGGCGCCACCTCACTGCAAGAAAAGAGACCGCGCTCTCCTCTCATGGCGTCCACGGACAAGCGGATCAAGCTGGAGCCCAAGGACAGCCTCGAGATTGACTTCACATCCGCATACGTGTCCAAACCACGACCCAGTGCGAGCCGACAGGAAAACGTTTCGCGCACGTCAGCCGTGGCCGATCCCTGTGGTTTCTGCTCAGATGGCACGCCTTGCATCTGTGCCGAGATGGCCGCGGAACAGGAGCAGGCTCAGGCAATGTCCGACCGGCCGCGTGCGGCCACCGATGCGGGTCGACCGCCCATTCATCAGCTGGCCCAGTTCACACCACCACCGTCCGAAGGTGACGTCTCCATATCGATCCTGGCGACAGCACCATCTAACACCGGCTGTGCCTCGGGTCCTGGAACATGTGCGCAATGCCAGGCGGACCCGAACAGCACCCTGTTCTGCAAGACTCTTGCGGCGTCTCGAGCCCAATCGGCCGGTACGCCACAGGGTTGCTGCGGTGGTCAAACCGCCAACGGCACCTGCTGCCTGTCTCTTCCTCCTCCTTCGCGCACGACGCGGTCTCGGACCGCGGCTCAATCGCGATCACAGAAGGCCAGTGTGACATTGACTTGCGCTGACGCGTATACGACGTTAAGCCGACACCCCGCATACGAACGTGCCAGTGGTGAGATTGCGACGTGGATGCCGAAGCTCCACGCGAGTGATGCCGCGAAGACGATAGAAGGACGGCCTGCCCTGGAAATCGATGCCGCGAATGTGATGGCCGTCTTGAAGGATTTTGACCGTCGATTTGGCCAAAGTCGTTGAACTGCCGAGGATCGGTTGAACATTGTTCAGCACAATCTTTGAATCAGCAGAGGCGGACACGACATCTCGTGTTGCACTTGATCGCAGATTGGGCCAAGTCGTTGAGTCCAGATCTGCTGAACAACGCCCGTCCCATCTCTGTCCAGTGCAGACGGTTGAGGCGACTTCTGTTCACGACGCCACGCACCACGCCACGAAATGAATCATGGTCTGGTGGTAACCACTCGCGGGGTGATTAAAGATCATGCCCCGGCAGGTGGTAGGGACAGGAATTTTCCAGCCCACATAAAGATGGAAGGAAGCTATTCTTGAGTCACAAAGCTAACGATGATTGTTCACAAAACCTGATCCACAGCAGGAGCCACAAGGTCCGTGGACAGTCTTAGTTTATTCGGACTCAGTGCCCAACAAAGGTCCGCCCATCAAAGGTCTCTATTTAGGATTATTTCGTATATTCATCCATGCACACACCTCTGTATATGGTTGATGGAATAATACAAATCAGGACCGTCAAGTGCGACAGATTCTGAGAAGGAATTACGACTGGTGGATGATGGAAGACCGAACCGGCGTTTAAATGGCGCAGAGAGCGGGATAGAGCGGGTGAGATGAAAAGGACCGTGGAGCGGAATTCAATGAACACGTCTTGTAATGGAGAGGATGATCGATTCAGCAGCCTATTCTGTGCTTGAACTTCAAGTGTTCGCATGAGCCATCTCCATCCAATGACCGGGACCACAGAGAGGTGATTAGCTCCACAAACCACTGACGACATCTCGAAGCGCCATGCCCACGCCCCTGTGTCTGTGTCTCACCCCGTCTCCTTGATAGGCCGCTCCCGGACTCGTCAGCGTGTACTCCCACACGGCCTTCCCGTCGACCCAGAGAGTGTAGCGCAGCAGACTTCTCTGCTCGTTGTTCCCGCCTCCTCGGAGGTTCTGGATGTTCACGACGCCGACTTTACTATTACCGTCGGGCAAGTACTTGATCGCCACGTCCTCGTCGTCGACCTGCTTGAAAGTGCGGAATGGGAGGTAAAACATGCTCAGCGGCCCGACGGAGAACTCATGCGGGCCGGACTGCGGTGTCCGGTCGTATACCAGGTGAGGGGCCAGCTCCACGATGGGAGGCGGAAAGCGGATAGCCGCGAATTCGTGTCGATCGCCCGACAGGATGATCACACGGACGCCGAGATCGCGCTCGGCGGCGTGCATAGCTGTTAGGATTTCAGCCCGCTCGTGCAGGAAGCCCCCCCAGGTGTCGGACGTGCCAAACTGCCAGTTCTTGGTAAAGGGCACCGAGGAGGCGATGATTTTCCAGTGGATGTGCGCCGGTTCCGGCGTCGCGAGATAGGTCAGCAGCGACGCGAGTTGGGCGCTGCCCAGCATACTGTGGTGTGGGCGGGGCGCTGGATGAGACGACTTATTCGAGGAGCCGTACCAACGTCTGGCCCAGTCCGGAACCGCGGGCGAGGATGGAGGCTCTGGGTCCGTCCGGTAACGGCGAGTGTCAAGCATGAAGAAGCTCGCGGGCCCCTGGGCGAACTGGAAATAGGTCGTATTGGTGTCTGGCCCGGCCGGAGCGGATGGAGGGATCGGTGGATTCACCGAAACATGATAGTGGATGAATGGATCAGAAGCGGCCGGGAACGGCTCCGTGACGTTCCCCCGGGACCAGTCATTGGCAATTTCGTGATCATCCAGCGTATGGATCCAGGGGAGCGACGACAGGCCGCGCAAAGACCACGAGGGTGACGCATAGACGCGTCGGTACTCGGACCGGTAGTGCGCCTGGGAGGAGGACAGCCGGAGTGGCACGTCGACGTAGATGAAGTCGCCCAGAAAGAGCATAAATGACACCGGCGAAGGCACGGACCGCACGATCTTGGACAGGTATTCGAAGCCGTGGATGGCCAGAGAATGAGTAAACGGCCGGTAGGGGAAATTCGCCTTCATGCAGGACGATGTGAGGAAGGTCAGGCGGTTGACCCGGGGGGAGGAGGCGGACGGAGCCGTGGTAAACGTGCCGGCCAATTCATTCGACAGCGAATACGTGTATGTCGTCTCTGGTTGGAGATTGACAAAGGTGACCGGGTAGGTGAAGTCGGTGTCAGGGCCCAGGTAATATATCCGATCGGCCGTCGTCCAGCTGGCCTGGTCCTTGGATTTGTAGTACACGTACACCGGCAATTGGGCCGGGTCTGGCTCTCGGAACAAGACCTTGGCCGACGTGGAATCGACATATCCCACCCTCGAGAACCTCAGATCTTTGACGGGATTCAAGAGCGGTCCCCGAAACACCAGGTCCAATGTGAAGATGGCCAACACGACGTTTATTCCGATCGTGATGTAGCTGTATGCCCGTTCCCGCCAGTCCGGGATGCCGAACAGGAGAATCTCGACCAACGACTTCTCACCATCGTAGAGGACCGGCTCAGCGTGGTCGGGCGTTGGAGGTGCGTTTCCGCCGGCTTCTTCGGCATGCCCGTTGCTCGAAGGCTTTGGGGATGATCCGCGCAGTCCAGGTTTGCCCGAAGATCCGAATGCCCCTGACCGACTGAAAATGCAGGTGAGATAGATACTGACCGCCGTGATAATCACAGGAGGAAAAAAGTGGCCAGGTATCTGGACGGCACGGTTAGCGGTGAAGCATTGAACTCATTCCATCGTACCCATCTAAGAAAGAGGTATGCAGACAGACGAGTGACTGCCGAGGTCAAGGCTGCAACCACCTCAGGGCCAGAAAGCATCTTGTCGATCAAATTCACTGCCAATGCAGCGGATGATATTCAACATCACATCGTGGCCGGATGGATATAGCAAGACTAGACGGTGTCTGCTGAGCGTGGTTGAATGACGATATGAGGCGGTGCACCAACCACAAGCCACAGCAACACCGAGGTTTTCCCACCATACCAGGTATTGCTCGTTCCACCCGGCACGCGTCAGCGATTCATGCTGATACCGGCAAGACTCCTCCCCATCATGGCTATGATCGCCGCGTCTCGCACCTTCTTCATGCCCAGGCACAACGTCATGCACAATGCCCACATCCAGCTGTGCTCCTCCTGGGGCAGAGAACTCCAGTACTCCCAACCCATGACACCGCCAAAGCCCGGGTACTTTTCGACCAGGAGGCTGAGAACGGCGGCCGTCCGATCCAGCGGCACATATCCGCTCCCACCGTGCCGTGGATTCGTGAGCATGCCGGCGACGACTTTTTCTGGCCGCCAGCCATTCCTCATGATCTCGTCGTAGGCATCAGTGCTGTGCAGCCCGCCCCAACCATTGTAAAACTGTGCGTTGTACCACGCGATACTGGATCCTCTCGCCGCTTCCAGCAACCTGTGGTCGAAGCCCGAGAGGTGGCGACGACCGGCCATCAGCGCGGTGGCGACGGGGGCCAATGTAATGATAAAGTCCTGGCCGAAATCTGCTTTGAGACGATCAATCAGATGAATCACCCCGGGCAGTGACATCTCTTCTTCAATGTCGAGGTCGAGGCCGTCCAGGTTGTACTTTCTGATCATGTCTCGCAGCGGTGTGTAGTAAGACTCGAATCGGGCCAGGGGCACGTCCGTTCGCGATTCGCTGTAGTCGAGTCGGGCGAAGCTTCCCCTCGCAGCGCCTCCCAGCATTCCCATGACTTTGATGCCGCTATCCTGGAGGACGAGGACTTCGTCCCACAACTGAGTGTACTTGGGGTGGTCAGGGGAGTCATCGTTGAGCGTCAAATTGTTGGGGTCCCAGTTGATATGGATCGCCGCCAGAATCACATGCGTAGCACCGGACTGATTCGTCACAAGAGGCAACAAGGAGACGTACTCGTCGTTCTGGTGATATGTCTGGAAGTAGCACACGATCCTCGGACTCCACGATGGAACCGGGGCCGGTGGCAGGGGTGGCATTTGTGCTCGCGACCGAGCCTACGAGTGGAGAAGAGCTTTGGGGCAATGCTTTGAGATGGAACTGGTGAAGAATTTTGGTCTTGTATATATCCCACGCGTGCTATTCAGTCGACGCCAAGCTTGAGAGTCGGCCCCAAAATAGCCTGCTGCTAGCCTTGTGGAGAGGAGAGAGGTGTTCTGTCGCTTCATGAACCAAATCAATTTGAACTGGCTAATATTGTCTAAGAGACCAAGAGTGGCCGTCGCGGTGGTTGGAGCAGCCCCTGAACAATGCCGTCATGTGACCACTACCGTACTCACATTTGGGATAAGTCAACTAGTCAGTCCCTGACAATCCAAGTCGTGGACCACCGACATCACAAAACTGGCAGGTCAAGAACATGTGACGGCTGCAGTACCTGACCAAAAGGTCCACAATATCGGCGGCCCCGTCTCTGCGCATTGGTGGCCGCGATCTGCCAAAAGGTCATCTCACGAGGTCATGTCGCCGCCGACAGCTGTGGCCACAAGCATCCCAAGTCCAAACAGCGATGGGCCACCGCACTGGGAAAGATTCTAGAATGGCCGAGAGACAGAAAGGAGATCCGGTGACTTTGATCTGGCGTGGGTGCCGCTGATTGCCGCATTGACCACAGAGAAAGGATCCCTCGGATTCGGAGACAGCAACCAGCTCTGAGCAGCCACACTTTCGGCGAATGAGAGGCCGGTATAAGTCAAGACCAGTGCTTAGTCAACAGGACATGGATGGCATGGCCATGTGGAGAGAGGATTCAGTTGCACACGCACATGCTCTAGAGTTGCACGAGATAAATGAGGACTGATAATCTTCGACTTTTGCCGGTGCCACTGCAACTTCAGCCCTTTCGGCCCCGCTCCATGTTTAGGCGGCCAATCGGGAAACAATTTACTGCTCAACTTGGCCTGATGATTTGCGCGAGCATGTGATCATCCTCTCTCCTCACTCTCCACTGTCCACCTTCTTCCAATTTCACTCTCAAACGTGTACGCCCACTGTTTTGCGACTCCTGCCTCACTGGCACTGCCATTCGCCGCCTCGGCCATCCTCACGACCGGATATGTAGTGGGCAGTGAACCTTCGGCACTCGCCACCCTGAGCAAGCATCTGCACCATCCGAATTGACCTCGGCGCACAATCTGCCTTCCACCGGTCGACCGCTTCTGTTCCTCCACTTTCTGTACATAACACCAGTGCTTGGAATGGAGTTGCAGCGGCCTCCGAACTCAATTTATGCCGTTCCTCCTCCCCCATTGTCTCCGCCTCTGTCTGCTCACCGCTCCTCGGACCTCGCCAAGCCGGGCCAAATGGAGATGGACATGATCAAAGCGGACAATGACCGGTCGCAGCGGGCGGCCAGCGTTCTTTCGGGCATGTCGATGGAAGATATGGAGGCGGCCGAAACATTGAACAGTTTGAGTGGCAGTATGTCTTGTTCTCCCCATGTTTGCCCACCCCGACTCGACTGACCCAATGGGCAGAGTTTCACTCGTCTCCGCCGGCCCAGGCAACCCCTGCCCCCCCGACGCTCGTGCAGAGCACCACGTCTTTCGAGTCTGACCAGCCCGAACCGTTGCTACGGCTCTTCACCAGTCAGTATCCCCTGGCGGGCAGCCTGATCAATGGATCGTTATCGGCCTACAAGACGACCCAGTCCTACATTCCTGGAGCCGAATGGACGGAGCGGAACGTCGGTCTCCCTCTCGCCGGGACGGTGGCCCGGATATCCGGGGTCGAGAGCGGTCTGAGATGGGCTCTACAATCCAAGCGTGATGGAAGAGCGCCGACACGTGCCACGCAGACGCCGGATGTGGAAAAGGGATATCCAGATGATGCTACAACTGGGGGGCCCCTTCGACCGAGTGCCGATCTGAGCCATGCAGAAACGCTCCCGGCTTATGATGCGATTGACCGATCTCCGCCGTATGCTGAACATCAAGTGGCGCTGCAGACCCGGGAAGCACCACCACCGGCGGGTTGGAAGCAGCAACTCGTCATCACCACCAGTGGCCTCGGCGTCGCCATGAGCGAAGAGAGCTTGAGAAGCCTCCGATACTGCTTGAGCTGGCTCCGGTGGGCAAATGGCCGGCTGGGGGAAGCGATTCAAAACCTGAAAAGTCTCCTCCAGAGATGGGATGAAGGCCTCACACCCGGAGAGCAAGCACCACACATGTCGGTAGCGAGCATGACCTCATCGGCGGATGAGAGGAGACAGGCAGCATTGTCGGCACGCATTGCGGCACTCAAGCAGGATGTGCTGCAAACACTCAAACACGTTGTCGGAATCGTGTCAAACTATGCCGGCGGAGCTCTGCCCGAGAATGCGCGAAATCTTGTCCACAGACATCTCACCAGTTTGCCCCAGCGGTTCAGCATGGCGAGCATGGCCAGTGGCGGCGAGAACGGAGAAGGAGGCGCTCATGGCAACGAAGCCGCGGACAGTGGCAGGCGGGTGATGCTCCTGGCCCAGGAAGGCTTGGACATGATGACGCAAGTGAGCCGAGTGGTGGACGACACCCTGGTCAGCGCCGAAGGGTGGTGTGAAAAGCTCGGAAGGAGACCTCCCCACCAAGAGCAACATCACCAGCAGCCACTGGTGAATGGCGACGATGAGAAAATGGTTGCGCCGAGGGAACGGAGCGCGACCCTGGGACAGGATCAGGACGATGTCAAGATGGAAATGTGAGGCAGAAGATGATAAAGATGTTCAGAATGTCTTGTGCATGATATATGCGTGGCGGAGATGGATCCACCTCGTTGTTCTACAGACTAATTTCGCCAGAGTCAGCCGAGGAGTTTGGGCATGGATATTTGTGAAGAAAGACGCCACAGCAGTCGGTGGTCCGTTGATATCACTGCCACAGCACGTCCTCATTCTGCACCATGACCATCTCTTCAACATCATATCGGCGCCATATGAACTTCTCGGGCACGGCATCGATGGAGGACATCTGGACTCGGCTCATTTAGTATCTGGCCATCCGCCACAACGCGGTGCCTCTCACAGCCCCAATTTGGTCGGCGTGGACGGTGGAGCTTTTTGCTGGCCCAAGCCTTGCCTTGTGCGAGGGCTTCGATGATGGATATAATGGCCTTGATGCAAATGCGGAAGGAAGAATGCGACTTCTCCGGATCCTCGGTCCGTCGAGGCCTGTTGAGGAGCCGGTGACGTTGACAATGGTTGTGGCAGAGAGGCCCGCGTTCGCGTCTGCTATGATCTTGACATGAATGTACCGGTTTACACTCTGACGGTCCAGGTGAGGGTGTGTTTTTGATGGCCTCTGGGCTCATGGCAGGCCGACGAGGACACCGACTGGAAGGTGAAGAAGTCGTAATATCAAAGTCGACATAAGGTGTGCGCTGGCGACTGAGTGGGTGTCCGAACGCGTCGCATCTTTGACTCTCTACTCCCCCAGACTCGTCCTCTTCCTTCCCAACCGCCTCGGATCTGATAGCTCCCGTCGGCGGACTGTGTGTTATGGACGAGAAGCGGATGTGCAAGGAGGGTTCCGATTGGGCTTGCGTGCAGCAGAAATATACATTGTGCTGTTTTCCACGTGTGCTCAGGCGCAATGGCCTGGACGTTGATATCGAACCTGGGTAGACCGAGGGCATCGTGCCTCATGTGACTGTTGATCAGTGTCGCCAGAGGGGAGACAGGGATGTTTGTACTTGTAGCGGACAAGACTCGATTTTAAAACCGCCCAGGCCTACAAGGGGTTTACGTTTCGAGGAGTGCAAGCTGAAATGTGGCCGGCAACGGCGGTCGCGGGGTAGGGTAATAAGCTTAAGAAAGATCGCACGAATGAGTAAGTGTGACTGTACATGTACACGCCAGTGTTAAGAGAGGCGGCAGCCTGCGAGTCTGCGTCATGGTGTACTACATGAGGTCTGGAGTCAGCCTCGTCCGAGGACACCAGGATTTGGATGCAATGCGGTAGCCTGATGGGTTATTCTTGATGTCATCCATGTTTACATTGTCTTGCTTGGTTCATGAGGCCGAGGCTGGCGAAAGAAGAGGCATGAGGCTGGTGATCGAAATGGGATTGTGATCTTGGCCCCTGGGATGTCTGCCTTGCAGTCTGGAGCGAGTTAGAGGGCGGAGAAATTCGATCCACAACACGTCAATCGCAGTTACATAACGTTCAACCTTTTCTTCACCGTCGTGATATCCCGCTCGTTGATCGACAATGATCTGTCCAGAGTGCCAAAAGATTCTTCGCGCTGAAAGTGAACGCGTGTGCCACCGCCGCCGATGGTACTTTCAACACCATCCCCGAGGTCGCGATTTGATGGCGGCGGCAGAAGCTGGATGCCGACTCTGCGCGATGATATGGTATCAGGTCCCGGCGGAGGTCCGTCGACTTGTTCAGGACGTCTCGGCCGGACGCCATTCAGGGCCGTCGGCGATGGATGCACTTGATGAGGACGGGCCTGTGTTGTACACAGTGAGCGAGCTCCTCGGACGAGACGGTCGGTATACGGTCGAGGGCCAATTCGCTGCAGGGACAGCAGATGTCTCGTATTCTGTGGACTTTATTCGGATTGAAGGTGAGCCAATCGAAGGGGAATTTTGGACTGCGGGTCCTGGATGTGAGTTCTCCAACGCCGCATCTGAATGCTCGAGGACGCCGCAGGCAGAATCTCAGTGGCCACAGTCTTTACAGCTCATAGAGCAGTGGCTGAGCGTCTGCTTGCGCTCGCATGCGCAGTGCCAACGACCTCGTCGAGCTGTGAACAAGTTTGCCAGGATCTTGGATGTCGGTTTGGGAGGGCAGAGTACCATTGTGCGCTTGCTCGATCACGATGACGTCCCCTTGAATGCTTCTTACGTGACAATCAGCCATTGCTGGGGAAGCCGAGAGATCACGATGCTCCGCCGTGAAAACCTGGCACAGTTCAAAAATAGCATTGATATGGAAATACTTCCCGCTACCTTTCAAGACTCGATCAATCTCGTCCGCCAGCTCGGCGTTCGCTACGTCTGGATTGACAGTCTCTGTATTGTCCAAGATGATCCAGAAGATTGGAGGGGCCAGGCCGCCGTCATGGCGGACGTTTACCACGGGTCTTGGTTAAACGTCGCAGCGACCGCGGCCCAGGATGGCACGGACGGGCTCTTTGGTTTTTTGACCCGGTTTCCGGCATGTCTTCAACGATTTCAGGTGGAGATAACCCACGGTTCATCAATCGGCCCGCGAGACCTTGATCAGGATGACGATGCTTCCTGGACCTTTGACCCACATCCACGAGAGAATGAAACGTGGCACGGGATTCCTCGTGGACGGTACGAGTGCATTGACCGGCTGCTGTGGTATCGCAATGTGACTGATTCTCCCATCGGACACCGAGCTTGGATCGTCCAAGAGCGACTTCTGGCTCCGCGCGTCCTCCATTTTGCTGCCAGTCAGCTTTTCTGGGAGTGCAATCAGTTAAAGGCGTGTGAACTGTACCCAACCGGTCTCCCAGACCGGGCAGACTTGCAGTCGACGTCAGAACTCAAATGCATCGAAGTTACTGATGGCTTTCCGTACCCGGAAAAACAAGCAACGTCGACTGATTGGAATGACACCGGTCCCGCGCCACGGATCCTTCGGAGCTGGCATGACACTGTGCAGGTATATACGAAGGCCAACTTGACATTTGAAAGGGACAAACTGGTCGCCATCGCTGGCCTGGCCCAAGCCTACGCAAACCGGATCAAGGCAGACTACCTTGCCGGGCTTTGGGGTGTACACCTACATCGACAGCTCCTATGGGCAATTCGCGATCCTGTTGAAGCTCCCAAGGAAGCCAGAGCTCCGTCATGGTCTTGGGCATCTGTCCACGGCCAGGTCTGGCCAGTTGTGGGCATAGACGATGTCGTGCAGCAGCGTCTCGCGACGGTTCTGGACTTTTCAGTGACCGGAAACATGCTGGGTTATGTCGGCTGTCTATCGATGCAAGGCCGCCTCATTCCCTGCTCGCTCTCTTATGACCCCACGGCGAGGACTAACGAAAGATGCAATCCAACCGTCCGCGGTCTGGAGAAAGCGGCCTTTGTGCAAATGGACACAATCTCGCCTCCTGGCAATGGAAAGCCATGCTCCTTCTTCTGCTTGCCCACCGTTATTTTCTTCGATGCGACCGAGCCCAGCACGCCCGAGGTTGCAGGCCTGGTGCTTCAGAGCACCGGAGAAAAAGGTACATTTCGTCGCTTTGGCGCCTTTCGCACCGACAACGCCATGGACCGAGACGGCGACAGGCATTGGAACTGGATACACGACGACAAAGCCCAGCCGCGTGTCCACACACAGTTCGGTCGCGTGTTTCTGGCCGAGGCCGACGACGAGTCGTCCGAGGTCGCTGAGCAGTTCTATCTCCAGTACGAGACCGATGTGGCGAGAAGAGGGTTTTCCAACTTTGTGTTCAACATTGTGTGAAGCTCCAGCTTACGGCAGATGAATGTCTAATCACAAATGTTAGTATCCAAGTCAACGTACTGGTCTTCCAGGAGATGGAGATATCTGTTCTGTGAGGTGATGTGTGACATGGCGAACACTGTCTTTGTTCATCTCTAAACAAGACCAGCAATTGAGATCATCAGAGTGATCACAAGAGAGACCAGTTGTACCGCCCAAATAATAGACTGGCAAGTGTCGTGATACCAGCAATGTGGCGCCAGGAACTTCGGCCTTTCAAATCTGCAGTCGTGCGCACCCTATACTCAAATTCATTCTCCGTTAAGAGCATGGTTCCGCGGGTCGAATGTATATCTTCGGCCATTCTTTCACATCCAACTAGCGCTCCACCTGGTCCCTTGAGTCTGGGTCGATGACACAAGCCGTTATCGTCGCCCAGCAAGGAGTTGCCCAGGAGGCATCTCAGCCTTCTTCGCTTGAGCTCACGCAGGCAGAGGAATGCAAGGAATGATGGTTGGTGAGAAGATTGTAGGATCAAGCATGAAGCGGAGGCCGAACTCCAGCAACGGTAAAACATTGCATGCTTTATAACTGACCATCCACGGTAGAACTGCTCGTAATAATCGTGCCATTTCGAGTCAAATGGCTATCGTTCAACGCACATACTGAGATCGTCAATTCCACCTTCTCACGCGTAGATTGCAATGCAGGAGAAACTTGCACGTCTCTAATTTCTATGCTCGGAGGTGCAGATGCCACAGGATATACATACATGTCGAGAACATTCAATAACAGCCTCCAATGGTACTTCGTGATGCCATATTCAACGTCTGACAGGAACCGTTTATCGTCATCCAGTGCCCACAAATTTGAACCAGTTCGGCCTGCAATCTTCCTTTTGCAGCCAGGGGTCTCCGGCATAAAAGTTTCCAGGCGTGCAGCCTCGACACTTGGGCGAATTGGGACAGTTGAAAAATGGGACGTGATTATAGCCAATATCCTTGAACCTGAGGTATATCAGCACAGAATGAAAGTTGAGAAATTCTCGTCGGAAGTCATACCAATGAATTTTGCTCGCGTCTTCAAATAATCCCAACGCGATGCTGTGGACCGGGGCATCACCCCATCGTTCGTAGAAGAAGCCGCCGGTTCGATCGAGATGGCTAAAATAATCTTCATACGCCTGACTTCGCCAGAAGGACAGATCGGCGATTTCAAAATTGGACCAGAAATGACACGTGCTGTATCCGTGAGCTTTGATGTTTTTATCGGGTCTCCGTTGGCTGTCGACGAGCCAGGCCATGGCATTATTCTGGTGGAGGTACTCCGGATGAGCGGCGAGAAACTTGATGGTCTCGGGCCACAGCGACGGTATGGATTCTGCCGAGTCGTAAAGAACAATGTTGAAGCCATACGTCTTGTTGTGGTCCTGCATCCACCGAAAGACGTCGTAATCCACGTCACAGAAGAACTTCACTTTGGGCTCCACGCGCCAGTAGTACTGCATATCAGCCAGTGCCGGGTGGCGGTAGAACATGCCGCTATTCCAGCGACACATTTTATGATATGATACTTGGCCCGCATATTGGACGTCATTTTCTTTGAGGATCTTGGCCGACTCTTCGTATAGCTCTTGGCTGACCCAGGAAGGCATTTCCCAATGGTCTTTTGGAATCGTGTGGTATGAACATTTGGCCTTTGTCAATGCCTGCGTTCTTTGCTTGAATTCGTCGGTAAAGGGGACGTCGTTGAAAAACGTCCAGGGGTAATTGAATTTGTGGTTGAACGTCTCTTCAAGTTGGCGCATCGTGGGAAGCAGTTCATAAAGTTCTTCATTCCGAACGAGAGAGAGAAGGGTGGCATTGATGCGAGCCGAGTTGGGACTGTCAGGAGAGTAGTCGTGGTCGGTGTGGCGCCAGAGTGGTTCGGCGGGTTCGCCAATTGCTGCGCAATGTCAGTCTCGTCCGGCGCCCGGAAAGAGCGGACGTTACGATCTAGCAGCGGATCCCGCTCCATATTCTCAATCTTTCCGCCATCTTGAATCTTGGGCGGCTCCAACGTCGTAGTGGGACGCAACAACTGATAGATCACAAAGAATACCAGGACGACAGAGAGCGCTCCCAAAACCCTCACCGGTCGTGCGATAGCCATATCCGTGAATGACTTTTATCCATGAGCCTCGCGCTGCATGGGCATGGATTCGGGAGAGGAGAACTTATGGCAGAAAAGATCTGCTTGTGGCCGACAGAGCACGCGCGTTACAACGTGGCCTCCCAGAGCACATGTTGAGGCAGTCGATCCCTGCCAAGGATGCCAGGCCCAAGGCGCCGGAAATGTTTTGTACTTGCGGGGGCGGAGGCTATTTTATGACATTCCAGCACTGAGACAATTGCTGGTTGAATGAGCCTCGACACGCAGTATGGAGGTCCTCCGAGAAGCACCCAAGACGACTTCGTTCATTCCACTAGCTGAACATCAGTCCACCACACCGGTGTCGTTCTACTCCGGCCCTCCGGTGCTGCACTACTTCAGTGATCGAAGCAAATTGATCATCCTGGAGCATGAGATCCAGAATGCGCCCGCGTTTGCGCCCCTGTTAGAGAAAACAACGGCGACGAGGTCTCCGTCAGACGGTGCAGAGACCAACGGACACGCCGCCGAGAAAGTCGTGGAGGATGTGGATGTCTGGGTAACATCAGAGTGCGTCGAGTCTCGCATGCCACAAGATGCCTCGCTAAATCTGGTAGCAAATTGTTTCTTTATTCCAGTGTAGCCTCGGCTGGAGTCTCCATACCATACCCGTCCATCTCACTGCACGCCATACAATCACTACCGGAACCCTCTCCCGGCGAGCTGCAGGGACTGTACATGCAGCTCGTGGCTTCAAGTGACGAGTCAAGCGCTGAGGACTTGGAACCCGAGTCCATATCGGTCACAATCATACCCACTGCATCTCTCCCGCCGGCCACTGTTGCGGAAAACGGCACGGCGGAAGAACAGGAACAGCCGGAACAGACGCCGGTAGTGGCCATGTTCACTGCCCTATCCAACTGTTCCAACCTTCACCCGGACCCTGTGCATCCCGAAGAGGAAGAGGAACGCGGTGGTGGTAGCCGGCTGTTTCAAGCAGGGTTGGCCTTCCCGGGGGCCACGGACGGAGGACTACCCCCCGCAATGCCAGGGAGTGGGGGCTGGATCACGGCGGAAAATATGAGCGAGTTTATCGACGAAGAGGGTAACTGGATCGCGGGTGAGGAGGGAGCCGAACCAGAAGAAGGGGATGAAGGACACGAGTCTCTAGGTCCAGGAGCAGGCACGGTGAGGACGAGAGAAGGTGTAGGCCACCAAGATGGCGGCGGCGGTGGTGCGGAGGGTGAAGCGGATGAGACGAAGTGGAGGAGAACGTCGTGAGGCGGATGGCGGGCGCATTATGGCCGCGATTGGAAGGCGATGGTCTTCACTCAGAAAGAGGATGTCGCCTTGGGATGTCCTCGTCTCGAGAAGGTGGCAGTAAAAATGGAAGGGGGTGCTGGTGACGACGTGCAAACCTTGAGCTCAGAGGCGTGGCAGGAAAACCACTTTCTGGTCAATCCGCGTTGTGATCACCAGGAACGAGTTCAGCCACCACATCATTGAGCGGAGCAGCGCCGTATAGCCCTCTTGTGATCATCGCCGTTTCGTACTTTCACCCCCTTATTGCACTCTCTGTCCCAGCAATCATTGTCTCTGTGGAACCACGGCATCCAGCCGATCCGCCAACAACTCGAACAGCTCACCAGAATCCCCTGCACGGGCTATCCCACGTAGGCCCGCGACGAAAAAGGTCGCATGCTTCATAAACTGTGTTTTCACTTTGGCCATCTCTTGTTCAACCGAGACGTTCTCATCCAGGATGAACGTCGAGTAGCCTTCGCCTTCATCGTCATCCTCCTCGTCACTGTCTTCAGCATTGCTCACGTGGCCACCACCCCGACGCCGCCGCCGACTGGCAGCAGACATGTACGAGCTGGCTTCGAAGTCAACGGACGACTTGCGCATCGCCGACGCGGGAGTGGAAACCAGGTCTGTGAAATGGATGCAGAGGTCCAGGATCGACGTCAGAGCGTCTCTGATCAGTTTCAGCCGCCCGCTGGTGAGACAGCCGAATTCGAGTGTATGCGTATAGGTGCGGTGTGCGGTGATCATCTGGTCCACGGTGCCGGACAGTCCTGCTCGCATCGTGGAGGTCGTTGGCTGAATGACGCACGTCGTCAGATGGTCGTACACGGTATTCACGAACAGAGACAGGGTGAAGTGGAGGGTCTGTGCCAACAATTGATCGATCGGGTCGCCGCGAAAAGGAGCATTCTGAACGTAGAAATAGCCACGGCGGTCAAGGATATACTTGGCACGTCGAATCTGGCGCAGCAGTAAAGCCACTCGACCATATGAGGCCAGCGATGCCGGGACAATGACGTTGGCGATGGGCCACGGCAAGACATAATCAATGGACAATGCACCCAGGATTTTGACCGATCGCCGCCGACTTTCCATCGTCCTGGAAGAGGTATATGCTGACTGCACGACCAGACGGTCGGGGTCGATACAATCCACTTCATCCAAGACCTCCTCGAGCATGTCCATGATGAGAAAGCGATCGTTCCAGGTCTCGAGCCGGCGATCGATCTGGTCGAAGACTTTCGTCTCAATCTTATCCACGACGACGCTGCTTCTGCCGAGGTAGAGGTAATCCAAAGCGTCCAATGTCTCGGACAGGCCGCAGCTGTCCTCAAGAAATGCGCTCAGGCGGGCCGTCATGGTGACAAGCGCGGTGGTAACGCGCCTCTCGAGCACATTGTTGAAAGCCGAATCGAAACTCACAAGTCGGTTCGTCGTCATGTCGGCCGCTTCTCTTGCCGCGCCGCGGACGACGAGAGGACGGTCGTCATTTGATGATGCCATGCCTTGCTGGAGGAAGGCGGCCGTCTTCCCTGCGGCAAATATTTGAGGTGCAAATGCTTGCAGGAACGATGGCATCAGCCTCCCATCTTTGCTCTCAAGGGTAAACCACGTCTCCCACAATCTTGCCTTGTCCGTTGCCTCGTTCCCTTCGGCGACAAAGAAGGGCTCTCTCAAGGAATGGACCGCCCCGGTCTGCAACCACACGTCAATCGGTTGGGTATAGAGCTCGAAGGCGGAAATAAAGAGAGGTAGTAACGCCTGGACGGCGGTCTCATCGCAACACGAATGCGCGCGATCAATGTGATTGAAGAGCGCTTCAAGCAGACTGATCGGCCCTTTTGGTGTCGCTTCTCTGGTCACCCTCATCATGGGGTGTAAGTGGCTGGCCTTCCGCTCCACGATCTGGACGGTCTGCACCGGACTGGCAACTCCATTCTCCGCGGTATGATGCAACAATTGGTGTTCCATTTTTGACAGCTCTCGCTCGAATTGGCTCATCGCGGTACCGATCCGACTTTGGAGATGTTGCACATAGATCATTTCTTGCGGAACCCGGAGCCATCTCCTCAAGACGTTCAATTCGGTCCCGGTAACGGCGGCGGCTCGCAAGAGTGATTGGAAGACGTTGGGTCCAGCATGACTCAAGCGAAATCTCGGGTCTGGTTGTAGTTGTTCCTCATCTATCACGTAGAGGGCAGTAGGGCGCCCTTGGAACATAAAGAGGACTTCCCGAAGGGCCTGGATTTCCGTCACCGTCACATATTCTCCCGATCGCTGCCAAAACTGGGCCGTTCTGAGTCCGTCCACAAGGCCAGGATCTGTCGGAGTGTTGTCAAACACCTCATTCCCCTCAACTTCGCAAGCGGCGTCCTCGAACTTCTGGACTGGGTTGTTGACGCTCACTGGAGACGTGGTCACGCTGGAGATCGGCACCTCGTCTTCCTCAGAGCTGAAGTCGCTGTAGTCAGGCACACGCCACATGGGATCACGGTGATCAATCGGATCGTCGGCTTCGACCTCCGCCCATCTCAGCGGCGGCGGACTTTCAGCCCGAGCTTGGACCCGAGCCAGATCGTCCAGCCGACTTGGATTCACAGCATCATGCGACAGGTGCAAAAGCAGATCCAGCACATCCGGCAGCCAACGCTCGTCGTGCTCGCTGAGCTCCACACGGCGATCATGCAAGGCATCTGAGAGCTCATCCTGGCACAGCACCTGAAATTTCTCCTCTAGGCCGTCCAGTCTTTCGGCCACCTCGAATTGATTCGTTCTTCCGAAATTATGCTGTTTGATCCTTCGCGCAAACGTGTCTTTGCATTTGCGTCTGTCACCAGCGGCGGCAGTGCTGGGAAGGAGACGGAGTGCCAGCTCTTCGATCCACCCATTCATGGTGGTCGGGGAAGCCATATAAGCTGATTGCCGCCAACAACGTGGTGCATCATATAGCTATCAGATTCCACCGTCAGGCAGCTTCAATGTCGCAAAGCAAGCCACGACCTGGGAGCGATCAAGTCGCGAGTCGACGCGATGAATGTGATGAGAAAGGCTTGGCTGTGAGAATTGCCGTCAACGTCGTAACTGTCTCACCCAATCACAGCGCGCCGTCGATGGTCACTTCACAGCTGAACACCATGAACTCACTGCGGTGGCAGAGGGTCTTGCCCAGACAAAGCATGTATATATATCTGCTGCTCACTCAGCTCTTTCCATCTTTCAGACACACACTCATTTCACACTTCCATCTCAGGTCGGCCCCTCCTCAGGCCAACCAATCAAATCAAAACTATTGTATCGTAGCATTCTTCTGAGAGGACACCTCAATCAGTTCATCCATATTTCATCCAAACTTGCGAGTCCATCGCATCCGAAGATCCAGTCCAAGTTTCGGTGAGTCGTAATATGTGGGGCTGGAGGGCTTGTGGTGTGCTGACACGAACAGCAGCAAGCGCATCTGCTGAATCAACCTGAGAAGGCCGACAACAAGGCCCAGCCCTCTTGTCGGCGTGATCCGCACGGGCACATGGTCGACATTCTACCGACTTTGCAGTTTCCAGACTTGACATCCTCCAAACTGCCACCCCGGATCCAAGTCGAGACCATGTCGGACAGTTCGAGAGCGTCATACCGTGTTCTCTGCCTTGGTATGCCTTCCGCGACCGCTGATTGTAAACATACAATGTGAGAAATGGCGACTGACTCGAGCACGGCTTGCAAAGATGGCGGTGGGGTCAGAGGCCTCAGCACTCTCCTCCTTCTTCGCCAAGTTATGGACAGGATTGCGACGCAAACACATGCCAAAGAAGTCAAACCTTGCGACTATTTTGATTTCATTACTGGTGCGGGCATGGGAGGGTACTTGATTGCTCCCCCTACATACACTCATCGTGCAGCGTCGCTAACGTTGTTTGTGTGCCGACAGAATTCTGGCACTTTTGCTCGGTCGTCTCCAACTCACGGTACTAGAGTGCATGGACGAATACTGGGAAATCTCGACCTTGATTCTTGGACAGCATGGCGTTTTATCCAAACCGCCTCTTTTCGACGCCTCAAATCTGGAGCAGGTGGTAGACCAAATCGTCCAACGCCACCAGCCCGGTGCGACTCTGGAAGGCTCTTCAGGCGGTGCCAAAACGTACGCTTCTGTCTTCCTAATGCCCAGTGCTACTCATCGAATCACGGGCTAACTGGTTAGATTCGTGTATGCCGTCGAAAAGGGTGGACCGTCACATTGCATTCGAGCTTATGAAGATGCAAAGAATCGTATATCTCCAGAGGTACCCATCTCTCGGGTGGCAGCAGCCGTAGTTGCGGCGAGGGGACTGTTTGCGGAAGCGACGTTGCCAACGACAGACGGATCGAAGATCACGTTTCTCGATAAGCCTTATCCTCTGGGCCTCAATGATCCGACTGTGCTAGCCTTGCAAGAGCTCCAGAGCCAAATCGAGGCAAGAGAAATCGAAATTCTGATCAGCATTGGGTCAGGAGAGGTCGCGACTGGGGATGTCGGTAACCTCCTTGGGTTGGCGAAATTACCTGCACCTTTCTTCAGGACATGCATGTTTCGACGCCGTCAAAATGTGGAGCAATATGTGCCAGAGATGGAACTTGCAAAGAACGATCCCGAGGTCCGTGCATTTTCCGACCCCCTTCTTCCCTGGGTTGTCGCCGCCAGGAGGGAGCGGTGACCGAGGACCTTGTGGCTGACACCTTCTCAAGGAATTCCTCACTTCGTCACGACGAAAGCAACGACGTGATATTCTAACATCGACCTCAAATTACAAGATTGAATCAGGCTCTCATTCCTGTCCTGTAATAGGATACCGAAGACTTGAAATTGGGCCAGTGGACCATGTTGGGCCGAATGATTTTCTCAGCGTCAAACAAATCTCAGAGGCGACTACAAAATACCTGCGGAATATTCAATGGAGAACCGCATCCGTTTCCCGAATTTTTCTTGACCCGACCGCCCACCAGTTCCATTGGTTGGCTTCGACCGGCCAATCGACGGCTATTCAGGATCTCCAGACAGATGGCTCATGGCTGAACCTTTATCAAGTTGCACGGGACAGGAACTACCGAAGCCCGCTGTCATGTGCGGCGGAGAATGGCTTTGTGGCGGTGGTACGCCTGTTGGTGGACGACGAAAAAAACATCGACTGCAGGGATACCGGTCTCCGGACGCCTCTCTCATACGCTGCTGGGAATGGACATCTGGGTGTCGTGAAGGCGCTACTTGAGAATGGCGCATACGTCGAAACTTGGGACAGGACTGGCCGGACCCCACTCTCATACGCAGCCGGGAACGGGCATATTGAGGTCGTGGAGGTGCTTCTGAACGGCGGCGCCAACCCAAAGGCCATGGACGACAGCGGGCAAACACCACTATCTCGCGCCCAAGGAAAGAACGTTCTCGCCAGTTTGAGGGCTGTTTGACAAGGAAGAGGCCAAGAAATCAAAGACTTCGTCATGGTCGTGTGACTCCACAGGGTCGGGCACAGCAATGGCTAAGAGCAGGTACAGTAGTGTCCCAGTAGCACGACGCCGATTCATAGATGAAATAGGATGGAATCTCCCTTTTCTATCTATCTGTTGACCTCCCATCGGCATGGCGATGTTTTTTGCGCTCAGGCTCTGCATGCACATCCCACTCACCTTCTGCATTAGAGCTTGTTCCGGGAAATTCGACACACTCCTCTGACGTCGGAACCAAAAGAATTGTGTTTGTCCCATCTACGACGATGTCCTCAAAACATGTTTGCGGGCTCAGCATACGCATATTCTTGTCATATAGGTTTATCCCTTCTCTGTACTTTATTGCCAGTCGCCTTACCTCTGACGGATTCGACGGGTCAGCCCCGCGTTCTAGGATCATGAAATGGATGGGTATTTTTTGACCTTCTGTCCCCAGGCTGAGAGGAGCCAGGTCGCTTGCAACTGTGGCTGGTCGCAAAGCAAGCCACGACCTAGGAGGATCAAGTCGCGGGTCGACGCGATGAATGTGATGAGAAAGACTTGGCGTGGAGACAGACCAGTTCCAGCTCCAATTCCAGACACACGCCTCGTCCACCCACCACGCAGCCATGACAAAAGGAAGGAATGCGATTCCTCGACAAAGCCTTGACGCATTGCTGGATCGCTTCTTTTTCTGCCCCTCATGCACGACCTGGCGTACGACAGAACGACTGCGGCCTGCCACCGCTCCCAGGCCTTTCCGATATGCATCCACGTTGAGCTCGACGACGGCCGTCAACGCGACGAAGAACATCCCTCCGCGTTATCAGGCTCTTTACAAGGCCCTCACAGACGTCCGGAAGAAAGCATCGGCGCACGTCAACTTGAGCCGACTTCATCTGGCCCTGCAGGGTCTCGAATCCGAAAATCCGGTCACCAGGGTCGCTGTCCTTGGATTGAACGTCCCAGACACGGCACGGCGAATTGTACGGCTCCTGTTGGCAGACGCCTTGAAGGATGAAGAGCGTTGGGAGAAGCAGCTGCTCGGGAAAGACGAGAATTACGATCAAGGAATCCTTATTCGTTACGGCCATCCTCCAAATCCGAATTTGCCCCCACCCCGGACGTCGACACCGGTGATATATATACCGGCGTCGGTGTTGGAGAATACAAACATTGAGATTTTGGTTTCCTCGATTAGCGGGCCGGATCTGGGGGAGCTGGGGCAGAAGACACAAAACACGCCTTCAGACGCCTTCCTCTCACCCTCCATCGGCACCCCGACAGCCGCAAGCGGGCGACAAACGGTGATCGCTCAGCCTGTACATCAATGCCTTCTGGTCGCCGAAGAGCTGCGTGAGCTGGTCAGCTCGGCCGAGCTCCTGGCCTCGACAAAGTTCTCTTCCAGCGAAGACCGACAGTCCATCAATGTGGCCGTCAATCTGGAAAATGCCCACATCAACTCCCCAGGAGAAATATTGGTCGTCGACGCCACAAAGGCCGAGCGAGGGTTGGCCGCCATCCGCAGATCTCTAGGGGAAGCCACGACTTACGAGCATGACTGGCTCCAGTCCGGCATGCCCTCCTTATCTCGATGGCTGACACTCGCGTCAGCATCTCATTCACATACAAGGATCCCATCTCCTGTGCAGATGTTAATTTTGTCGCTCCTCAACATCGCAGACCGCAATATTCAAGCACAAGAGACTCTGTCCGCCCAGTCCAGCGCCAGGAGAAGTCTCAGTTTAGCGGCTCGGTCGAACCTGGAAGCGGCCATTGAGGATTTCTCACGCCGTGCGCACCAAGAACTCCAGTCAGGCCTTGCCTCGGCTTGGGAAACGCGCAACTGGCGCAAGCTCTCATGGTACAAGCTTTTCTGGAGGGTGGATGACGTCGGTCTGATCATTACAGACCTCGTCACCAATGCGTGGTTGCCACGCACCGAGCGTGCCGTCTACGAGTTGTCGGGTAGACTGACCCAAGCCGGCGTATCGCCCGTGGACGCCCCTCAGCCTCCCTCCCAGGTTGAGGCATCTTTTGTGTCGGACGCGAGAGGGAAGGCCGTGCCGATCCTGCCGGCGCCGCTCCAAGTTGCCAACGAGCCTGCACTGGAACCAGTGGTCGTCCATCAAGCAGGCAGGGCGGGCGGTGCCATGGCACCTGTCCCACCACCACTCGAGCCTGCCCGACTCGCATCATCAATCTCGAAAACGCGTGCCAGCCAGATTGAACGGGCCATCCTCGATCTGACTGCGACGGCTCAACAGATTGTGCTGCGAACCCTGTCCATTACCGGCTTGACCGCGGGCCTGTCCGGTCTCACGTACCTCTCGCTGACGCCCGGAAGTGTCTACGAAGCCGGCACCATTGTCGCCCTCGGCACTGCGTATGCGCTGCGGCGAATGCAAGGGGATTGGCAGAAAACCACCAAGGCGTTCGAGGAGAGACTGTACGATCAAGGTCGGGATGTCATCCGGACCATCGTCGAGAGCATGAAGGTTCTCGTGGACCAGGCGAGCCAAGTGCGCGAGGATGAAGTCGAAGTCCAGGCGCTGCGAGAGGCCCAGGCTGCGGTGGATAGAGCGAGGGAAGAGCTGAACAGGCTCCCGTAGTCTTAATGATCCTGCCTTCTCGGGTCCGCCGTGCATAATAAATCATATTTTGCCCGTCTGTCAACTGATTTCCACCGCATCGTCTGGGACGCCACGCCGACTCCGCAGCCGCCGGGCCAAAAACTGCATCATCGGTAGGGCTTCGTCGCGGGTTTTGGGCGTTGAGTCGTCTGCTCTCTTCCATTGGTGATATTCAACATATTCATAAAAGGATTTGGTGCGCTTGACGGGGCTCTGTTCATTGGAAGCCAACACTCCCTTCGATCCGCCGAGAAGTAGCACTGGGGTACGATTCTTGGGTGCCAGCGAGGACATCAAGGGTGTCGACAGTGCTAAGGCACCACCGATGGAAATGACGCTTCCCAATGCTGCGAACGCCGAGAGGGCCGGGTGCAGGGGGACGGCGAGTGCCACAGCGCCGCCTTGGCCATAACCGAAAAGGTGGATTTCGCCAGGCTGGTACTTGAGCTTTCTGATCAGAGGGTTGAGAATGACGTGTTCGACAATGATATCTACAGCCTTGCCGCAGGGTGAATCGAAATCAAGTGCTCCTGTGGACTGGTCCCAGAGCAGCTCGTCGGCCCAGTGACTGCCCGGGCCGACCGGGAAGGGAAGTGGAAAAGGCGGTTGGAGCGTGATAGCCAGAGTGTCTGGCAAATTCAGGGCACGGGCAAAGTTGGCAAAGTTTGCTGAGGAGTCGCCCAAGCCGGGGAGGAAGAGCACAACATTGGTGAGTGCGGGTGTAGCTGCTGCCGGTGTTGCTGCTGCTGCTGCTGGCCCTAGTGGGAGTTGGATCACCGGTTGTAGTTCGGCCGGGAAGTCGGACGCCTGGGGGATGGAAGATACTGGCATGGTTGTGCTGAATGGCTGCCAGCACCATCAAGCTCTTGTCTTTCTGCTCGGCTGGAAGATCTTGCCTCACAACAAGAGCTGACCTGGAAAGACGTAGAGACCATGACGTGAGCCCAGACGGCGGCGTGAGATGGAAACTTGCGCCAGGCTTGGCGTCGCCAAAGCAATGCTTGGTAGTCTCAGCCAAAGTCAAGACCAAGTCAAGCTTTGCCCCACCGATCTCTATTCAAGCGCAGTTTCGACGTCCAGAGACACCGCAGCAAAGCACTTGGAAGTCAATCTGAAAAGCCGTTGAACCGCCATGTGAGATATACTCAGTTTGGACAGATCGAGCAACGCCATGACCGAGAAGCCAACCATCAGCGGCGTCTACACGATGCGGGAGAGGGGCGCTGGGCCAGGAACAAGCGAGCTGAGCTTCGGTGGATCCTCCAGCCGTGCATCATTCCTTGTCCTATCCCTCGCCACGCCCCTCCACTCACCCCGGCAAGTGCCAAACGACGGTCAGATCGCGAGGGATCAGCGCACAGCCACAGAGGATGGTTGAGGAATGAGACAGGGACACATGGGCGTGTGAGGTGCCGCTGGTGAAGCAGTCCGTGCATCCTCAATAGAATTGGTTTGAGATTTGTGGCGGTGAAGGTCCAGAGGAGCAGCTGAATGGTGCCACTACTGACTCTGAGTTGATTGCTAGACAGACACACTGCAAGGTGGGGTCATCCACGCGTACCCGTCACAGAGGGGCACTCTGCATCGCACCTCGCGCCCATCTGGCCAGGCCTGATCACTATATAGTCTGCATACATACTTCCTCTTGTCCATCCTCCTCCTCCTCAACGCTTCCACCCTCTTGACCCAGCAATATTTACCACGTCTATTGCCACTCCATCTCTTGAAATTCACCATGTTCGGGTTTGGTAAGAAGGCTCCAGTGTGCCATCATCGATCATGCTGACACTCACCAGACGAATCTCGTGATGCTCACCAGCAAGTCTACGGAGAGCCTGACAACCAGGCGAAATTCTCCCACGAACTCCTCGCCGGTGGTGCGGCCTTTGAGGGCATGAAGCTCTTTGAGGACCATCAACGCAAGGAGGGTGGGTCGACCCCAAACACGTTTTGCGCCTCTTGAATATCCTCTGATCTGGGTGTTAGGAAAACCCGTCTCACACGCGTTCGCCAAGGAACTGCTCGCAGGCTTCGTTGGCGGCGAGGTGGACAAGCTGGCCGAGACCAAGGGCTTGAACGAGTGGGAGAGCCATGAGGCGAGGAAGAAGGCCCAGTCGAGTGCTGAGAGGATCTACGACGATCATTACAGAGGCACGGACCAGTACGATCCCAACCAGCGAGACGCGCCAAACTTCAACTACTGAAGTCGGCCGAGGCTGTTAACATCAGACCTGAGCAGCCTCAGCTGATCCAGCCAATATGGCTTCCAAGGAGGATTCGGCTGTGCGATCAGACGAAATAGCAGCAGGAGTAGGCGCTGGCAAGCTCATTACATAGCTGGAATAAGACCATGTGGCGTCAGCATGAGATGGTGGGCACTTATCCAAGAACGCATTTGACCATGGTAACCACCGTCGTAACCACCGTCGTAACCACCAGCTGAACGTCTCTGTCTCGGCCTCGTCTATCAAACCTCAATTTGCAGAAGCGGAATTTGGAGTTGGGGCCACAAGATCTGGCCGCAGTTAGTTACGCCCAGATCGGACCTGCCCGAAGCGACACAGAGTGCCCCCTGCAGCCAGCCATCTGAATATCAAAAGCATTTGCTCTGGAGAGCGCTGATGGCGTGGTCATTGTAAAGGCATCTTATCCCGAAGCGAAACCGAGGCGAGTAGATTAGGCACGTGCCGCTTTTCAGAAGAAATGGGCGCAAAATGACGACAGTCAAAGCCCGTGCTTTTCAGGTTGTCTGTGTACCCACGCTCGCCAACCCTTGGTCTTTCAGCTATTTGCGGACATTCATGTGCCTCCAGTCGCGTTACACGGCCCTGGGACTTCCGGTCCTGGCTTGGGATGAGGGATGGCAGTCTGAGTTCAGGATGATGTTGCGATGAAGTTTGCAAAGTGGGTGCACCTTGGAGAGGCAACCAGGCCTCGCTGACCCTGTCGATAGGGAACTTGAGGACCAAGCCGTTCCCGAGTGGAGGGTCAAATACCTCAACTATAAGGTACGTGTATCGACGGGCCAGAGACCAATGCTCACCTGCTGTAGCTAGGAAAGAAGAAGATCAAGGCCATCTCGCGGGCCTTTCGCAATGTCAACCGCACCCCTCGCGGGCCAGGACGGCCGGGGCCTGTTCTCGGGCCGGAGAACGCTTCAGACAGGATTACTTTCACCCGTTATGACTTTAACCAGCGTCATCGGCCAGACGCGACAACAACGGTTGGCGCGGTGCCAGACGGAGGCGCAGCTGTGGAAGAGCCTGGGGTGACCCGAGATTCTGGTCAGCGGCACAGTGCGACCATCTTTACACGATCTCCGGCTGTGCCTATACCTGGCATTCGGGAAGAGAGCCCAGGGGCATCCCCAGAACGGACGCCGCTTTGGAACGCTCCGTCGCATGGCCTGGAGAGGCGGCCCCGGTATTATGGCAGCATTATCGGGACCCCCCCGTCCGACGAGACGCCAGGACAATTTCCCACATTGGAGCTTCCAGATCCTGCCATGAATCCTTCCAAGAGCCGGGAAGAACGAGAACCATCCGAGCAGGATGATGAGGTTCGATCACTCCCTGAAATTGTCCAGCCGGTCGAATCCTCCCCAGATCCGTATCACGTGGGCCAGCGTCACCCCTCGCTCATGTTTGGTGGCAGCATACACCGACGGCTTTTCAACGGGCGCAAGAATGACAAGGGCGCGTCGACGCCGAACACACAGGGAATCAACTTTCCACCGTCGAGGCTGAGGAGGATGTTCACCCCGCGCGCCTTGGACTCGCCCGCCGTGAGCGACATTCAGCTCGAAGCTTACCGAGAATTGGACTTTCGGCAGGAAGACTTTTTCAATTTTCTCGACCGCGAACTCGACAAAATAGAGCGGTTTTACAAAGAGAAGGAGGAAGAGGCCACCGAGCGTTTAACCACCCTGCGAAGTCAGCTGCATGAGATGCGTGATCGCCGATTGGAGGAACTCCAGCAGGCAAAAAGGGGCAGTCATCCGCAAGCTGGCGGTGTCCTGGACGGCGTTCTCTCCACGACCGCGTTACCGCACACGCCGCTCAAAGAGAATCATTCCGCGAACGGACACGGGGCCAGCATTTCGAACCCGGTCGAGACGCTGCTATGGCGCAAGCCGCACTTCGGGAAGACCACCAGGGCGATGCAGCATCTCAGCTCCCCTCGAGGGCCACGAGCGACGACGAGGCTGAATGAAGACAAACAAGACTACATCCGCCGGAACCGAGGAGGGCAGGTTCCATACCGGTTCGCCAAGAGAAGGCTCAAGCTCGCACTACAGGAGTTCTATCGCGCGCTGGAGCTACTCAAATCATATGCGCTCCTGAATCGGACCGGATTCCGGAAGATCAACAAAAAGTACGATAAGGCGGTCATGGCGCGGCCACCGCTCCGGTACATGGCCGAGAAGGTGAATCAGGCGCACTTTGTGACCAGCGACATCGTTGACGGCCACCTCGTCGCGGTCGAGGATCTTTATGCCCGATACTTTGAGCGAGGGAATCACAAAGTCGCCATTGGAAAGCTGCGCGGGAAACCCCGAGCGGGCGATCAGTCGGGGGTCAGTTTCAGAAACGGTCTCTATGTAGCCGCAGGAACGTGCTTTGCCATCGCGGGCCTGGTCAATGCCGCTGACCGCCTCTACGACCCCGATCCGGTCATATCGGTGCAGACGAGCTATTTATTACAGATCTACGCCGGCTACTTTCTCGCACTCCTCTTATTCCTCCTCTTCATCCTCGACTGCCAGATTTGGGTGCGGAACCACATCAACTACGTCTTCATCTTCGAATACGACACCCGACACGTCCTCGACTGGCGCCAACTCGCCGAGCTCCCGTGCTTCTTCCTGCTGCTCAATGGGCTGTTCTTGTATCTCAACTTTCAAACAGACGTCTACCATGCCGTTCATCTTTACTGGCCGGTCATGCTCATCGCAATCACTCTGACCATCCTGGTCTTTCCGTTCCGGATTCTCTATTACCACGCGAGGATATGGTTCGGCTACTCGAATTTCCGACTCCTCTTGGCCGGACTGTATCCCGTCGAGTTCCGCGACTTCTATCTGGGCGACATGTACTGTTCCCAGACCTACGCGATGGGTCAGATCGAATTGTTTTTCTGCCTCTATGCCAACGACTGGAGAGACCCGGCCCAGTGCAATTCGAGCCATTCTCGGCTTCTCGGGTTTTTCACCGCCCTGCCGGCGGTCTGGCGCGCCTTGCAATGTTTACGACGATTTTACGACTCTGGCAATTGGTTTCCTCACCTCGCCAACTGTGCCAAATACGGTTGCAACATCCTCTACTACATGACTCTCAGTCTGTATCGGATTGACAAGACGGATCACATGCGTGCCCTCTTCATCGCTTTTGCCGCCGTCAACGGCATCTACTCTTCCTTCTGGGATGTGTTTATGGACTTCAGTCTCGGCAATGCCTGGGCCAAGCATCCTTTTCTGCGCGATCAACTCGCCTACAAACGAGTCTGGGTCTACTATTTTGTCATGGTGGCGGATACTTTGCTCCGACAGCAGTGGATCTTTTACGCCATCTTCGCCTCCGACATCCAGCATTCCGCCTTTCTCAGCTTTTTTGTCGGCTTGGCCGAAGTGCTCCGGCGAGGGATGTGGTCCGTGTTTCGCGTGGAGAATGAACATTGTAACAATGTCGGCCAATTCCGCGCCTCTCGAGATATTCCTTTACCTTACGAATTGCCTGCATCGCCAGAAGGCGCGAAACCTCAAACGCCGGAGCCACGGCACGGCGAAGAAACCATCTCTCCGTCCGTGACTGGTGAGGATCTGGAGCACGCCCGGACGACTGAGTCTCTGCGACGTCGCAGGACCCCGCAGACGCCTGGCCTGCGAGCTCTCCAACGTGTTGGGACGATCATTGCGGGGGCGCACGCACATGACTTCCAGAAGAAGCGGAGACCCGAGGTCGAAGGAGAGAACGCAGAGGATGCCTCCTTGCACGGCCAGTATAGCAGTGAAGAGGAGGACGAAGGGGAGGATGATCTGCCACGAGATGACGATCTTCGGGAGGCTGAGAGACTGGTCAACCGAGCAAACCGTTAGTTTGGCATTTGGTCAATGTTAATATGACATTCCTGAACCATTGTTTTTGTCCTTACTGTCCATGTCAGCTCAAGGAATGCCACGAGAATGCAATCAAAGACTGGGGTTTTGGAGACCAACACCACGAGAATGGGGCCCGTCAAAGCCCACGTTACCTACCACTCACAAAGAGAAAGTCGAGAACAGGCTGTCTTTATCATTGACTGGGACTCAAGAGGAATGGCGGTTAACACTTCAAGCATAAATGGTCAATAGAAAGGCGGAAGGAGTGGATTAATCGATCTGGGCCGAGTCAGTGGTCGCACGAAGCATGCTTCATATTATGCCATCGTATATACAATCATTGATCGATGGAGATGCGACTAGGTTATGCCAAAATCAGATCACAGTCACCTCGCCAGCATCTCTCGCCGCCGCCGCTGCAGCCCTCCTGACGGCAGATTCAGCCGCCCTCCTCATGCGCAGGTTTCCTTGGGTCCGCTGCACATCCAGGCTTCTTTTGCGCTTGGTGATGAAGTCGGCAGGCAGCCCAAAGTCTGGGGTGCCGCCCAGGGTATCGAAGATGTCACCGACGTAGTTGGGGGCCGGTATCCCTTTCGCAAAGGTGCTGTCCCAGCCGGCGAGAATGCCCTCGACGACCTTGATGCCGGCCAGGTAGATGTTCTCAATGGCAGGCACGAAGCCGCCCTGGTCGACGTACAGCAGGTTCTGGATCTCTGATATGCTCGGTGGCGGGCGGTCGAAGTCGGAGGAGGTGCGCATGACGATGACGCGCGAGTAGTCGGTGAGTTTGGCGACCGAGGCCCGCAGAATGGCCTCGAGCGTCGCGTTGTCTTCTTGCGCCGTGGTGCAGTAGACGCCCGAACCGTTGGTCCAGATCCGCGTCGTGTTCTCAAATGCCTGGGACAGCAGGTCGCCGGAATAGTAGACGTCGGAGGTCGCGACATCGCACCCGATTACAGACGGAGGGGCCGCCGCGGCCGCATAAGTACTGATCGGGGAATAGAGGGCCCGGTATGCCACGGCATCTGTGGAGTCGTTGAGAGTCGCAGCGGACGCAAAGGAGAGGGCAATGTCGCGAAGCGCCTCGTTGAGTTCAAAGACTTCGGTACCGTAGATGCTGGAGCCGATGGTCAGTGATCTTGACACAGACGTCTCATCATCTAACTCACGTCTGGGGATAGTCATCCGGGGCATCGGTTCCAAATGGAATGTATCCCGTCGTGAAATTGTTGGGGATGTCTCTGATGTCGAACTCGTACTGCAGCGCCACTTGAACCGCATATTTGGCAAACGTCACACTCCCGAGCGTGCCCACTTCAGGATTCACGCCGGCAATACCGGCCACCATGAAGTACGTCGTCGTAAAGTCGAAGTACGGACTGTGCACCAAGGCGCTGATGGTCGAAGCGGCATTGATTTCGGACTCGCCCGTCGTGACCTGACAGATGTCCCCGTCTTTCGTGCAGTGAGCTTCTGGGAAGAGGGGTGACAGACCCGGGACCGTGATGTTCCGGGCGAGAACGTCGAATTCATCGATGCCGTACCATACCTCGGCCTCTGGCGCAAACATGCTGATGATGACGATCTTGGGAGCGATTTTGCCCTTGCGCTTGGAAAGATTGTGCCCGGCGACCGGGACCGCCGCGCACAGAGAGCTGAAGCTCAAGGCGGCCAGAAGCAGGCTGGCAAACTTGGAGGCACGCATGATGACGCAGTCAAAGACGAGGGAAGCAGGTGAAGAGAAGGAATGCTCAGCTCTCCCTGGGCCATCCACAGCTCTTAAAGAGCTGCTGCTGCTGTTGGAGCTCCCAGATTTTGCATAGCTTCTTCAACCTCGGTCGCTCGAGCTGCATAACGACTCCATCGCCCTGCGCCATCGATCATTCAGCCCATCGGACTGTGCCGACACATGCTTCGGCTACCCTGGACGTCTCGGGTACCTTGCGTAACGGGAACGACAAGAGGGCCAGCACGAGAAGCAATTGGACGATAATCGTGGGCTCGTGAGGGGCAGCCGTGTTATCTGGCCAGTCCCTGCCAGAAATTGGACGTCGGATGGTTGCTGAGCCATGCCTAAGGACCTGCAGTAGTCATTCACCGGGAAGAACAATAATCCAACGCTGTTATCGTCGAACCTAAGCTTCGACTGGGGGTGTGGGACCCAAGCGGCACGAGGCCGATCCCACCTTGCCATCGCGCGGGAAAAAGACGTGTGAGATGGAGAGTCTACCCGCCTGACAGATTGAGGACGGATTGAGGACGGATTGAGGACGGATTGACGGAAGGATTGACGGACTCCCATCCATCTGTCAAGTCTGTAACTCGACATTCAATACAGTGGGAAGATGCCACCAGAGCAATGTCCAGCCGAATCGCCACGATTAGCTTGTAACCTGCCAGTTATGGAGAAGTCATAGCTTGTAAGCAACACTAGCGGCGTTCATGCAAGGGTCTAGCCGAGCCCCGATAAGATTCTTATCATTGGCTACCATTGGCCTACGTCATGCCGAAGCGGCTATAGCGAGCCCGCCCCTCGGAAGGGCGTGGCAAACTCAAAGTTGGAGTAATCAAGTCGGAAAGACATCCTTCCTGAGATATCGATCTAATCGGGCCTTTCCCAACTCCTAGCGTGCCGATGGCCAGTCGGACTCGCCGCTCCACGCCTGTTTGTCCTTTTTTTGCAGTGGGCATCTTCGATCCACGGTGCTTAGGATGGTCCTGGAAAGCCCATACCCACGAGGACGGCCCTGTCGCCAATATCGCCGTGTGCATAGCTGAGTCCGCAAATCCCGCCGGGTTCCAGCATCAACTCAAGCTTGGTGTCCAAGCTCCAGCCCAGCCACCGCTTGACAAATGCTCGGAGAATATGTCCATGCGCGACCACCACCACATCGCAATGCTTCTTCTCCGCCATGCCGCGTGCTTGAATGCTGGTAATCCGATGGATGACGCCGTCAAGACGGCCAGTGACGCCGAGGGGAGACTCGCCCTTCTCGCCCTCACATCCGTCCCGCCAGATGTCCCAAGGTCTCTCGCGATCAAGGCCTCTTTCCCGCCGCAATGCTTCAATCTGATGAGTAAGGAGACCCTCGTAGTCACCGTAACCCCATTCTGCAATCTCCTCTGTCACCTGGGTCTCCTTGTGCATGATTTTTGGCATTCCGTCATCCGGTATTCGCTCCAGGAGCAACTCAAGAGTCCTCCTTGCCCGCTGTCGGGGACTGCAGATGATGGTCGAGACCTTTGCCGGATCGATGAGTCGTCCTGACCCAAAGACGACACTCGCCGACTGTCGGACCCGGGCTTCTCCTTCAGGAAGCAGTGGAAGGTCAGTGACTCCCGTGTAGCGACCATTGCGCGACCATTCGGTTTCGCCTATCCGTTGAACTGGTGAGCCTGATGCTCAGAATTGCTGAGGACGGGTAGATGTTGAAGAGGCCTGGAGAATAGGCCACAGATGCAATAGATCGAGTCTTACCGTGGCGAATCAGAAAGACTCGAGGGGTGGCCGCGTCCTTTTCGGACATCCTGCCCTGGCAAACAAAGCACAGGAAGGATAAAGATCCAACCGGCGCTGGAATGGTTTGCCTATATCCGTAGAACGATAGATGCTGTCGGTGATGAACGTGATGAAGGCTGGGAGATTGGTGTTTGGAAGCCAGCCAGCCAAGCCTGGGTAGAGGCAGAAGACGGATCGGATAGTCCTTGTTATGGAGCGAAAGTCTCCTTGTCACCCAGAGACTCGCTGCTACTTTTTCATCCCAACTGCCACGTGCAAAGGCATCATTATGTAATTGCACCATCGCTTAAAGCATCTCAACCGAGCGTGACCTCAGAACGAGTCTCCTGAAACGGACCCAAGAATGTCGTCTATGTCCATTCTCTGGAGGGACCAGACCTCCAGAGGCTGCTGGTGAACCAAACCAGATGAGATGGATGATTGCTTCTATCTAAGATGGTGTCTACGGTGGTGTTGCAGATGTGCCGGAGGCCAAGCGCTTCCAAGTGAAGACACTGCCTGTTCCCAACAGGCGGACTGGGCGCGAGGCAGAATCCATTCTGAGACTGACCGGCATCATCAATGGCGGCTTTTCGCGCTGGAAGATTTCTCCACGTATATAGTAGAGGTGTCATTACGGAGGCCGTATGGTCGAGGGTTATCACTCGGTCAAGGATGTCAAGATTCCGTTGAAGAGGACCATATCTCACCTTCAGGGACTTTGGAACCAGGGAACGTCTTGGCATTGAAGCTCCTGTCAGCTCACAGCTACATATGAGCTGCTACCCCGCTTCGCGCTCCCAACCACATCTACAGGGATAAGCATCGCCCGGTGCCCGCTGGAGAGATCGCTCGTTTACAGGGTATATTTGCCCCATATTGTACGTGATCGAATCTTGTGCATCTTGGTCTGCCGGTCTTCGGAGATGGCGGAGGTGCATATCTTGCATTACGTTCTAAGTTTTCTCATAGTCACCCTGCACGTGGTCTTCGCAAACATACCCATTGGCTAAGGCATATAATTGAGCCGTCTCGCCATGCTATAAAGTTACTGGAAGCGAGTAAACCACGTCCAATAAAAAGACTTTGTATGCACACGAACCTGGAGAAGCATACTTTGCTCAGTCTTCCACCTCGGCAACCTCATCCTCTCGGGGGAATGCTGCAGTATAAAATGAAGCTTCACGCCCACTGCAAAGGCCAGTGCGCCTTCCGAATTGAAGCAGGTGAAGTGAGGCAACTGGGAAGAGCAGAATAATTCAGTGTGAACCGTTCCTTGACCATGCGGTGGGCCATCAATTCTGTTGTTGCCCTTGCGGCACTGGCCACTACAACATCTGCGTTGTCGATACTGGTCAACAACGACGATGGCTTCGGGGCGGCCAACATTCGGGAGCTATATCGACTGCTCAAGGCTGACGGACATGAAGTTGTCATGGTGGCTCCTGGTTGGTTTACAAGATTGTCGTGTGACCTCGCGCCGAGACTGACCCCATGCAAACAGTTATCGACAATTCTGGAAAAGGAGGCAGTGTGAGATCCTCGAATGCTCCGAGGCCGGGGACATACTGACAAAAATGCCGGCAGATTGTATTTGCAGGTTATCCGAACCTGACATACGCCTCGCAGTGGAACATCGTCCCTGCAGGAGCTCCGTCCTTGGGTCAGGTCCGTGCTTGCACAAGTGACGACTTGCTGATTTCCATCTAACCGAACCTCTCTCCGGCAGGATCCCCACGATCCCGACATATGGTATTATAATGGTATTTCTGACCAGAAACTCGAACCGCGTTGACGGCCAAATCTGATGAGATCCAGGTACTCCGGCGGTATGCACCTTTGTCGGACTCGACTATGTCATTCCCAAGTTCTATCACAACAGGACTGTCGATCTGGTGGTGACGGGACCAAACTTTGGTGACAATGTGTTCGTACTGACCTATTTCCCCGAACGGCCTCTCCTCCATTTTGGCCAGTTGGAACATGCGGTCGTTCCATAACTGACGTTTATCCTCCTAGTGGCCCGTTCGCCTACACCGGCAGTGGTACAATCGGCGCTGCCTACGCAGCTGTAGGCAAGAATATTCCTGCCATCGCGTTTTCTGCTGGCGGGTTGGAGATCCGGCCATATACTTGGATCAACGCGACCACCAAGTCTGGCTATCCCGATCCAGCCACAATCTCGGCTCAGCTGGCCGTTGACGTCGTCAATGCTCTAGCCAACTCGACCAAGGCTGGTGAGCCGCTGCTGCCTCTCGGCTACGGATTGAAGTAGGTTCAAACCTCACTCCCTCCCCGTTCTGGAAATACTCTGCAAGTGCTGTAACTCCACCGTGTTTGCAGCGTCAACTTCCCGAACATCGACAGCCTGGGCAACGCGACGTGCGTGAAGCCGCCCTTCATCCAGAGCCGTATCAGCGGCGAAGGCTCCTACACCGTGTCGGTGAAGCTAAACACCACCACTGGTCTCTTCAGTTACGGCGCGGTCGATACCGCGGCCGTCAATGCCTGCTTCAATGGTGACTGTTCGTTGCCTCCCGAGGCGGCCGTGGTGAGCCATTGCTACAGCTCTGTCAGTGTCTTCACCATTGACTATACGGCCCCCAATCATCCCCAGACCGACAGGGTTAGGAACGCTCTGGATAGCCTCGTGCTATTTAAGAATCCCCTTGCTTAAGGATGGTGTCTCAATTTGCCTACCGAGGGCATGACAGGACCAATTATCGCGCCACGAACGGAAAACAGGTAAACTGCGGTTCTGAGAAATTCTGAACTGATCTAGGACGACCGTAATGTACATAATGAGATAAGGAATCAATCTCGACCTTGAGGAAAGGTCCCTTCGCAAACCCGCAGCCCAGTTGATGCAACTCTTTCTGTACTGTGTCCAATTGCTGTTGCTGTGAGCACGTCAATGGATACATTGGTTGGCCTGCTGCTGTCTCTATATTTACCGGGAATAGTTTGTTCTCCATGTCGCTCCCTTCCTCATTTTCGCATGTCGAGACAAGGAGAGCGGCCATGGGGTTGTCGATCTAAAATGGCCACTTGTCGAACCCAAGCAATGTCAGAAACCGGTTGTGACTCGGCAAGGTTGACGACTGCTCTGATCAATGATCATAGTACAAATATCCTCACGGAGATGACCTAGACGAACGCCACTCGGATTGGAAGGCAGGTGTGATCTCAAATGAAAGAAGCGGAATGCCCTCTTGCCCCTCTGGTGAGGCAAGAAACCGAATGGAAATCATTTCCATCAAGTTCGTTCGATTGGCAGAAGATGTTAGAATTGGTCTGTACTGGTCACGAGCAGGTTGGCATCGTCGTGGCCACTGCCATGACATGAATGCGAGATCCCGGAAGAGTGGTGCAAGTGTTACAGCTTTGGAGGAACCAACACCTCTGTGAGACGATTAGTGGAAGGCAAGCAATGAATAACGGGGCAGAGTGAGACTTCCCCATTGGCTAACATTCTAGCGACCTGCATACAAGACCTCCCGTTTGCCCCTCGAGGTGAGGAGTATATGAACAAGTTTGACATCCTGGAGCTCTTTCTGAAACACTGCATGTCGCAGGTCTGCTGGCGTGGCTTGCTTAATTCAATCTCACGGGCAAGTCCAAACTCTGACAGGTTTCCGCAATAGCTGCTGGAACAAGTTGCCTGGCCGGATCCTATCCAGCCAAAATTCTCCACCGCCAGAAGTCACTCGTAAAGTAATTCAGTATCACTGTCTTCTTCATATCGGATCTGATGGTCGTACAAATGTGATATTTGATTGAGGAGAGCACCAAAAGGCAGACTTCTAGATTGCTGTGTAGGTTCTTGCCTTGGGACATAGCGGGCAGCCCACGTAGCACGTCCTGTCAGGCACGTGCTGTCAGGTTCTAGAGCACTTCATGTCTCAGGCCGGCAGAGAAGGTATTGCGAAGAGTGAGGTGGTTCTCAGCAATGCAGATCTGAAAAGACCTGCTTACCCGGACCTCTCGCCCAGTAATAGGCGGACAAGTCATAATGCACGAAGTGGCGACGCTGGATATTGAGGTTGGCGGTGGATGAGGAAGGTTGCACCTGGAGTCCTATTGTACTCTTCATGAGGTCACCTAAATTTTCCGAGACCACAATGCTCGTCTCTGTTCTGGCTGAGCTTGACTTGGCTTTCTATCTCCTCTTGTGAGGCGGCTTGCTCATGACTCTACCGCTCTCATCCAAATGTGGATCTTTCTCAGTTTCAGAGGTCACCTACCGTCAAGTGTACTGGCTGCGCAATTATGCCTTTGGCTTCGCCCTGCGTCAAGATTGGGTGCCAGGTCTTGGGTAAAGGATGTTTGTTTCTCACTGTCACAAGTTTGCTCACCTATTCTTCGTCATCTGTCCAACGACTGGGCATGTAGTTTTCTCAAAGCAATACTCCCTGCTGATGACAGAATGGTTACCCATTTTATCACTCGATTCTGCTTGTGTGCTCATGGTTTTCAATTGCATTGGAGCTGGTATTGGTGTGTTTTACTCTTGCCGCAATTCATGTTGGAACTGTAGCAGTGGATGGAAATTTGAGAACTCTGATACCGTCGACCTTTGAAGGCAGGGAGTGGATGGAAGGACTCGCGTGAAGATTGAGTCTATGGAGGGAGGAAGGGTGCCTTATGTACACATAGGTTGCCAGGCAACGGTAAGGGTTCTAGGCTGACAGATACTGACATTGAACTTTGGAGCTCACGTGATCCTCAATCATTGCTATGCCGCAAATTGAGGGAACTGGAAATAGGGCACCAGCAAGACTTAGCAGGGGGCCCCGGGAGCCCTGTTTCAAATCTCAACTTAGAGAACGGCCAAGGCGGAGCGTTTCTGCTAGTTCGTACGGCCCTCGACGTATTCGCCTCCAAGTCATCCGACAGGCTACAGCGTTGCAGATCAGAGATTAACAAGATTTGCGTCGGACTTAACTACGTAGGATTCGCTCTGTAGTGCAAGAGGCTTTTCGGTCTCGGATATAACAGTCACTGTCACATGATCCTACATTTTTGCAAGCCATTGGAGGCATCGGTTGTAAGCCATGACATCAATCCTCCGGCCATGTCAGGTCCACACCTATAAAGCGGAGGACAGGCTCTGACAACTTCATATCCCAGCGGAGTTGCTGAGACAGAAAACTCGGCGGCGCCATGTCTCCTCCTGCTCGGTTCCTGACTCCCGGCCGTATTTGCCTCACCCTCGTCGCCGTTTCTACCTCCATCTCTTGCTATCTTGCTGATTGGAACGAAAGCCATGTCAAAAACCCAAGGTGGCCGCCTCACGCGCGTTTTCACAACGGACAGACAATGTCCATGGGTCTGTGTCTCGGTCTCATGACAGCTTGGCTCACCTGGCGCACCTCGACCAATCCCGCCGATTCATTATTTTGCGCTGCCCTGATAGGGAGTTTGTACTGGATCACGGGCCTGAGTGCCATCCTGTATCCTGGCACGAAATGGGTCGACCCGGAGCTTGGAGAGGGTGCGCCGCAGGTGCCGGTGTTTAGCGCCCATATCGCACTGGCCTGGCTGGGATACTGGCTTGAGACAAGAAAGCTCGTCAGGGGCCAGAAGATGGCATGAGAGCGGATCGATTGTCCAATCGTGGTCTCTTAATGCTCAATTTTCAACGAGAAATCTACATGCGGCACACCCTGGTGCACAGCGCTCGTCGATATGATGTCAATATCTGGACTCGTTAGCACTGGTATGATTTTGCGGCTTTGAATCCCATAATCTTCTCTCACCGTTATTGATATACTCTTTCACGTTGGCCTCCGTTAATCCGCCGCTGCTCTCGAGCAACACCTCCCTCTTTCCCCTCCATCTTTCCTTCAGGCTCCGTGCGGCAACTTTCAAGCCTGGGCCATCAAAGTTATCCAACATGACCACGTCGGCACCGGCGTGGATGGCCTCGTCCGCCTCGGCTTCAGTTTGCACCTCAACTTCGATCTTGAGTGCAAACCCCCCGACGGCCCTTGCCGCTCTGACCGCGTTTGTGATGCTTCCCTTTGCCCAAATGTGATTATCTTTCAGCATGATCATGCTGCTCAAATCGTGTCGGTGTCCGTCGATCCCACCAACCAACATTCCATACTTCTCCACCAATCTGAAGCCCGGCGTTGTCTTTCGTGTTCCTGCTAGTATCCCCTTGTATCCTGCACCGCGGACGAGTTCCAACATCTTCCGGCTTCGCGTCGCTACACCACTACATCGAGCGAGTGTATTTAACGCGACTCTTTCCCCGAGCAGCAATTTCCTCGTCGGTCCTTTCACAGTGGCCACTTTGATCTTGCCGCCAGCAGAAGCGGGATCCAAATATGCGCCTTCGTTGTAATGCCACTCGACGGTGCAGTCGAGCTGGCGGAAAACTTCATCGAAGAAGGGAACACCGGCCAGGACGCCTGGCGACTTGCAGAGGAGCTGTGCAGTGCGCGGCGAGGACCCCACGACGAAGCCTCCATAATCAAACGATGGGGTATCCTCAGCAAGCCAGGTTGTGATCTGAGTCGTAAAGTGTGAAGGAAGGAGATCTGCCAGGGCACCGTGGGCGTGGTCAACATTGGGGGAGAGGGGCACAACTGAGACTGGCGCTTCTCCGTTCGCGCCCGACATGGCCGTGGGGATTCCGCTGAGATCAGGATATACAGCTCAGAAGGTAGAAAATAGATTGATTCGAATATCCCGTACAAAGTATCTGGTAGTGATCAATAAAGGTGCAACCTGCTCCCCTATGCCATGAAGGTTGGCGGTACCGGACTTAACTCGCCTTAAACTCGCCGCGCCTTCTCATTGGCTACTCCTACAGTTCGATGGCGTTGTTCTTTTTGGGTGCTTTCTCAACATCACTTCTGAAGCAGGAGAAAGGAGTTCTCACAATGGGACAAGTGTCGTGTTGCTGGTGGTCCGCCACGTCATTATTCTGCCTTTCCTCAGCGTGACCTGGTCGACCATGCAGACACATCCACTATCTCTGGCACATAAGTTGCTTTTCCGCCTTCTGTCGCTCTGAGCATCTCGTTCTACATTCTAAAATACTCCTCCTCAGGTGCCGACGTACTTTTTGGAACGCCGCTCCGAGCGCCATATTTGGCGCCTAGTTGACACTCCTTGTCTGAGGATGGCCAAAACCAGGTTGCACAGACAGTCCTCCAGGCATAGCTGGCGGAGAGACGGTGGTCTGGGCTACAAGGATCCATCGCTCTTCAATACCAAACGATATCTCGCCTCGCCTCTGATTTGCCATTGGACAGCATCAGAGTAGCGACTCATGGGGATCTCCTCAACCCAGCTTTGGATGCCCTTGGAGACAACCAGATCCAGCATTTCAATGACCTCTCTCTTGCTGCCCGTGTTGGAACCTCGCGGCGCCGAATTATTCCCAATCATCAGAGGTGGTGGGAGACTGGGCAAGTCAGACTCCGGAACGCCCACATAGACCAGCGTGCCGCCAACGTCCAGAAGCGAAAGGTATTTGTCTAGAGGCATGTCTTTGGCAAATGACGTGCAGATGATGAGGTCTAGGATCCTCGACGCCGTCTTTGCCCATTTGTCCTGACTGGTGGTGATGAAATGCTGAGCGCCCATTTTGATGGCGTCTTCTTTCTTCTTCGCGCTGTGCGATATGGCAGTCACCTCTGCACCCATGGCACTGGCAAACATCACGGCATAGTGACCCAGGCCTCCGATGCCGATGACTCCGACGCGAGAGCCCGGTCCGACCTTTGCCTGTTTGAGAGGTGAAAAAACGGTGAGGCCTGCGCAGAAGAGCGGAGCCACCATGGCTGGCGCGATCCCCGAAGGTACGGGAAAGACAAACCTGTCGTAAGGTGAGCAACAAGGGCCACCGTTCATCCACCGAGTGCCACTGACCGTTCATGGACGCGCACAAAGTTCGAATAACCCCCCATGATCTAGATCCGTCTGTGTATCGAAAGTTGCACGTCTCGACCAAGTCAGGCTGACGAATGTTAGTTCAGCGGTGGCCCTATGTGCGAACCCAACTTACACAGTACCGCTCCAAGTCCTTTTTGCAAGCGGAACATTCCCCACAGCTCCATACATTGGGGCCGACGCCGACGATATCACCGACTTTGACTGACGTGACCCTGTCCCCAACCCGGACAGCCTTCCCGACGATTTCATGGCCGACACACAGATGGGTAAATCGTTGCTCCCTACCACGAATCAGGATATGTCTTGGCCCTGAGAGAAGCATACCCATCCTCCGCTCAGTGTGTGTAGATCGGAACCACAAATGCCACAATACTGCACTTCGATGTCGATATCGCTCTCCTCAAACGGCTTCGGTTGAAACTGGAACTGCCAAATATGAGCATGACACCCCGCTTTCCCAAGGTACAGACTTTTTCGAGCTCCTGCCAGTTTGAAGCAGATGTCGCGCCGTAGCCAGTGAATAATTCTGGAACCGACATTGCGCTGACGGACGTGCAAAGACTAGAAAGATGAACCCAAGAGAAAGAAGAACTCACCAGCAAGAGCCTACTGTCATGCAGACTCCATGAGCGCGGTATCGACTCATTATACCGGCCAACTCCGTGAGCCCGCGATGGAGGGTTGAAGGACGGTGCGCGCGAAGCGCCAAAGCTGCGCACCAGAGTTCAGGCCTTTCTCAACACCTCGTGATCTCGGAACGCCCTGACCGCGCGACGCGTTATGCTTAGGCTTCAATATGCCTCTGTCAAGTCGATTCTGGACTCTGCTGCAGGCTTGACCGACCAATGCCGACACGCCAGCACATTGCCCCCTAAGATTTTACCCATAATAAATCCCACCTAGCTCGCAAGGGACACTTGTGCGCAATCTCTTTTACTGCGAAGGTGCCTTGGGATCTGCTCTCAAGCCAAGATTCATGTTCATGTTGTTCTAGCACATTTTACACTACAACGACGTCTCGGTGACTGCCGCCGTGGACGGACTCGGCAGGGAGTAACATCAGCGTTGCACAGGACAGTCCGTGCGAAATGGCGGTCCATCCGTTGACCGCACTCTCTGAAGCCGAAATCCTACTCGCCGCTCAGCTGATTCGCGCCAGCTATGAGCCGGGGACAGGGTTCCGGTTCAAAGGTATTAGCCTGTTCGAGCCATCGAAAAAAGAAATGCAGCGATTTCGGGGTCAAAATGGCGCACCGGGGACGGTGCCTGCACGGAAGGCGTGGGTAAATTATTACCTTGCTGGTACGGGCTTCTTCCATGAAGCGATCGTCAATCTCGACAGCCACGAGCTTGAAAGACGGTTGAAAGTGCCGACGGGCTTCCACGGTTCGTGCGATGATGCCGAAATTCTGTTGGCAGAGAAAATCACCTTGGCCGATCCGAGGGTTCAAGAGGAGATCGAAAAGTTGCAACTCCCCCCGGGGTGACGGTTGTCTGTGATCCTTGGATATGGTAAGAGCAAATGTGTGCGGTCGATGGTGAAATACTGAGGGGGCAGGGGCGCCGACGGTGTGGACGACGACGTTCGCCAGTATCAGTGCTACATGTACCTTCGAGATCCAAAGAACGGCAGTGAAGCGGATAGCAACCATTACACTTTCCCCTTGAGTTTCTCACCAGTATTTGACACGGTCACGATGAAGGTTACAAGAATAGAGCACCTCCCGACCGGAGCCGGCTTCGAGACCAAGCCCACCAAGCCCATGCGGCCCATCGAGTATATTCCGGAGCTGAACAACTTCCGGACCGATATCAAGGAGTTGATCGTGACTCAACCCAACGGTGCCTCCTTCAAGACCCAAGGAGACGTGATTCGCTGGCAGAAATGGGAGATGCGCCTGACCTTTAATTACCGTGAAGGCATGGTCTTGCACGAGATTTCCTACGACAAGCGCCCGCTCTTCAATCGCGTGTCGCTAAGTGACATGTCAGTCCCATATGCCGATCCTCGGCCTCCTTTTCATAAGAAACAAGCTTTTGACTTGGGGGACACTGGAGCAGGACTGATGGCGAACGACCTCAAACTTGGCTGCGATTGCTTGGGAGCGATTGCCTACAAGGATGGAGTGATTTCAGACGATCAAGGACGGCCAGTCTAGACACGGAACGCAATCTGTATCCATGAGCAAGATGCAGGTCTGTTGTGGAAACATACAAACTATCGCACCAACCACGCCGCCGTGGTCCGGAGACGAGGACTCGTCCTGCAGTCTATCATCACGGTCTCCAACTGAGTATATCCTCGCATTTATATTTGACCAGGCCGGAGAGATGGACTATGAAGTCAGAGCTACGGGTATTTGTCGACTCAGCCCATCGATCTGGGCGTTGAGGTGCCATAGGGCGTGGTCGTCCATGACGGCGTCCTTGCCGGATATCACCAACATATCCTCTCTCTCAGGATCGATCCTATCCTTGACGGCGACATTCAGAACCGGCTGGTGTATGAAGAAGCACAGCCGATCCCGAGGGATCCAAAGACAAACTCACAAGGCAATGGCTATATTGGTATTCGGAAAGTGGTTGAGAAATCCGGCGGCTATGACCTCGACTCTACAGTGAACCGAGTCTTCCTCATTGAGAACGCGCAGAAGCAGAATCCCGTCAACAGCAAAAATGTGGCGTATAAGATCCATGTACCACCTTTCCAGCCTCTGATGGCCGACGAGGACAGCGTTCACTATAAGCGAGCGGAGTAAGGGCAGCCCAAGATTGCTGATTGGATATTTTGCTAACTCGATTTGTAGTTTTGCTGACCACTCGATCTACGTGACCAAGTATCAAGAGGAAGAACTCTATGTGGGCGGGCAATATACAAACCAGAACAAGATCACCAGAGGTGTCAGGAAATGGGCAAGCCGAAATGACGATATAACCGACGAAGACATAGTGGTCTGGGTGTAATTTGGATTACAGCATATTCCGCATCGAAGATTTTCCTGTCATGTAAGAATCTCCAGAACTGAGTGTGCCACTAGGCTCACCACATTACAGGCCAGCAGAGATCGTGAAAGTTGCGCTGAAACCCGTCAACTTTTTCACCAAGAATCCAGCCATCGAGGTGCCACCTTCCACGTACGTTGTAGGAGATTTCTGACATGCCAATACTGATCGCTTTAGGCAACAATTCAATCAGTCATCATTACTTACGGATGGAGCGTCGACCTTGTTGCGGCGTTCCCGAATCTACACCCAAGCTGGAGACTTGGGCGGCCGAGGAGTAAATCTTTTGACTTGATGCCCTAGAAAATGTATATTGAACCTGTCGTCCATGACCGTGTTTCTGTGTTGTTGGTCGTGCCAAAATCAAGAGATCAGCAAGATCCGATTATGCAATGGACTAGAAAAAGTCAGCCGGGTGTGGCTTCTGAGGCCACTTCCCAAAGAATGCTGTTGTATTTTTGAGGAGTACTTCACGATAGTTAGTGGGAATTTGAAGAGGACATTTGGCAAATGAATGGAGCTGACTTTTGAGATCAACTTACGTCTGCAACTGAAAGCAATTTCACCCATTCAATGCCATCTTGACCCGTTTGTAAGTCACGTGACTGGAGCTCGGCACCCGGCTGCGGCCCCTCCCCAGCCTTGAAGGCACGAGGCTCTTCTCTCGCTGACAACAATCCAGCAACAATTGTTACATATCCAAGATGGCAGAAGATGTACGGCCTGAAAATGGTGATCATACCGCAACCAGCAACCGAATCTCTCATCCATCACCGACCCCAAATCCTCTTCAGCCCGAAACAATCTTCCGCAGTCTGTCAACATACCCATTCGACTCCGACCCCGAGTATCTAGCAGGGCTCGCGGCTATACTCGGGCACCCAGACACCCTCCCCACTGAAGTAGAGATCTCAGAGAAGCAGCATCTAGCCCTTCAAGCACAGTGTTTCTACTTTTCTAGGTCAGTGGACCCATTGCCGTTTCTGTTCTTGAGCACATCGCACACACCCCCCCC
>Ga0255336_100089_pt1 | contig 222028 bp, 197 predicted proteins | sample MeOH1_35cm_T3_17_FD_189102 | JGI IMG/M metagenome (GOLD analysis project Ga0255336, IMG submission 189102) | Sandy soil microbial communities from University of British Columbia, Vancouver, Canada - MeOH1_35cm_T3_179 | ecosystem: Engineered > Artificial ecosystem > Sand microcosm > Unclassified... | reverse complement strand
CCCGGGTATCCCAAGCCGGCTTGGAGACGTCGCAAGGTTCTAAGCAACAAATTGCAAACATGCCTTCAGAAGGCTCTGATGGTGGTTGGATGACTATTCTGTCCTACTCCACTGCAGTTTGGCATGAGCACAACGAGGATGTCACGCGCGAGGCTGAGCACATCGCCGCTTGGAGGGATCTGGAGAGCAAGACGGAAGTTGACCTATATGTGTGGACAATGTCCCACTCGTTTAGGAAACCTTGACAAGCCTGACCACCCCTGGTGAGTCTAAGCTGTGTGAAAATTCAGCGGCCCGCTCGCCATCCTAAGCTTCTTGCCAAAAAGGGTCAACAGCACAATCAAGCAAAAGGCACCTGCGCATATAGCCGCCTGGGTTCCAAAACTTATGTTTGTTCCTTCTGCATCGGCCCATGTTACTTGAAAGTAGGATATGATGAACCCACCAGTCGTCCTATGCCACCAGTTAGCCGAGCCCATTGAAGCCCAATGATCAAAGGGAAAGAGAATCAGACCTGCAGAAATTGATCCAACTGCCGGTCTCTCCAGAAGCCTCTGGATAGCTGTCAAGGTTGTACGCGTTCAGAGCAACAGTCGTGATCATGATACCAAAGACATAGAGACCCCAGAACACACTGGTGACCATATAGTGATATCCCTCCTCAAGAGCGAAGCCGAGACCGACCAGACCGGCGATCATGAACGGCACGGAGATGAAAATGGCCCGGAGACGGACCTCTGGCTCAAAATGGCCCGAGTGTCTCTTAATATATGAGGTGGCAATCAAGTCGTGCAGCCAGTGGCCCGTGATCTCACCCAGCAAGGCGGCGACAATGGGCGTGAAATAGAAATAGCCAATCTGTTTCGGGCCGAAGTTGTAAAGTGGGGTCAAAAATATGGACAGAGTGGTATTAATGCCGACGACCCAGGCAAAAGTCAAGAGATAGTAGAAGCATGAGAGGAACACGGTCGGTTTCAAAATCACCTTGATGGGCCGCATGACCGCTTGACCAAAGGTATTCCGCAGGCCGCGTGATCGGAATTGGCTGATCCCCAACAGGCGAGAGATACGAGAGCCTCGTACTGGCTGTGCTGACGGGGATATGCGACGGTCATAGTAGGTTTCGTCAACAAAGAGGATGGTCAGCACCAGACACAACGCCGTCCTGTTGGGAGGTCAGTGAGTGCACGACCCTGATCCACCGTGACGAACGTACTCTGCGATATACACCTCAAACGGGACACGCCACGACTGGGTGGAAATGATGAAAGCGGCGAACAGCGGCCCGAAGTAAGGAGACAGGACGATAAAAGCGGCCCAGATGTTGATCTTTCGGGCTCGCTCATGGAAGAAAAACATGTCAAAGATGAACATGAGTCCACCACCTTGGGCGACGGTGCTGAAGAAGCCGTTGAGGATTCGTGCCGCCATGAAAGATTCAAATGTCTGAGCCGCGGTGCACCAGATCGCAGTCGCGGTGGCGAGAATGAGGAAGTAGAAGAGGACAGGGAGACGGCCAAAGAAGGCTGACAGCGCCACGACGACCACACCGCCCGCGCCCAACATAAAGACGTTGCCGACCTGAGAATGGTTCACGTTGTCCGGTGTCATATTCCAAATGGTGGCCTGGGGGAGAAGGGTGACGGCACCGGTGGCACTGCCGTAATCGGGCAAGAAGGCGGTCATGGAGATGATTATGAGGATCAGATGTTTTTTGAGCCAACTCCAATTGAGTGGATCATGTGGGTCGGAGGAAGGCTGAGGGAGCAGGATGGTATGGCCGTCACGGGCACGCTTGAGGTTGGCATGCTCAGGATCGCTAGCATCGATAACATAGCCTTCCTGATTCTTGAACTCGTGGAGATCGGTGAGACCATCAACATTCTCAACGGCAGCAGACGTGCCACGCTCTTTATCTTCTTCCATGGTGTATTGTGTCGTGTGGTCCATTGACAGAGAATATAAGCTGAACGAAGAACTTCTGATGAATGTAAAAGAACCGGCTTGAGAAGTGTGACCGCGAAGGATATGGGAGGCAATTGCGAACTGCTGCAGACCACACAGCTCGCTGGAGAATGTAGATGGAAAGCACAGGAATTTGTATTCTGGATATTCAGCGCCTGTCCGGGGCAGGATTCCCCCCCAGAACCCCATATTCCAAGTCCTGCCGTACCCCAGATCCACGGATGGGTACATTCGGATCCTGCCCCCACATATTGACTCCATTCATACCACTCCGCTGTCGTGGGCTGGAAGGCGAAAGATCGGAGGTTGGGATACACCCTAGTGCCAAGGGCCTCGGCTAAGGGTGAGCTGGTCATTACCCGATGCTTGCTAATGTAATTATTATCAAGCACTGATCGTCAAGATCCCCTTTACGAGGGACTTTTGGTCTCGGTTATCTGGAGATGGTATTGGCCATGACGGAGATCTCCACACTTTGAGTGGAGTGTAGAGCCGTGCTCAATGTCTGACGGCGTGAGAGCACGAAATGATTCGTTCGCCGGGACCTTCTTACCTCGAGTCAATGCGTCGGTGGAGTCTTTCTGAGTTGATTTCGGGAACAGGTCTTTGGTCACTCTTCCGAAGCCTCTTGGTCGCCCTTCTCGGTCTCGATAGAATGCCATTGCCGAAGATCCAGTATTCGTACCAACGAAACAGATTCGAACTGGATTTGGGATAGCTGATTCTTGCTAATCATGACAGGGTTGCCATATTGTGAAGTGTTGGGCTGCCAATGTGCTAGCCGTTGGTCTGTATGTAATCAATGTGCAAGACGGTGGTTCGCAAGATATGCTGAATCTCGGGTATTCATTGATCGAATATATGGAGCTGTGCGAGAGGAATTGATATAGAAGTGGTCAAAATACTAATCCTGCCTTGAAATTTCTCACTCTCAATCCCATTGTTCCTGGGTGAATGGTCTTCGATTGGCCACCCTTAAGACAGCCAGCTTTGGTCGCTGTGGATGACGGTAAGTTCTGGGCATGGCCTTGATAAAGACGCAATTAGGTAGATCATACAAATCGTCTGCAGGTCCTAGCTAGGTAACTTTAGAGTTGATGTATGTGTGCGTCTACTCCTGGTTAGGGAATATGAAAGCTGGGAATTAAAGACACTTGTTTCTTAAGGCTCTCTTCTTCATATTTATGGAGTATATGGCTGCATTTGTTCCGTCAAACCTGTTTCACAACACTGTTGGGAACACAGGCAGTGTTCTTCACTTCATGAGCGCTTGGGCTCTGGCACACCTACAACACCACCGTAGACACCATCTTAGATAGCATCAATCATCCATCTCGTGGTGCTTGGACTGTCCCTTAACTCCTCCGAACTTTCTTTGGCCGAGCTTGTAATTATTTTGCCCCAGCGTCATGCCTATCCCCTGACCTGCCTGAGTCATATTAACAGTTCCTTTGCCAGGGCGATATACGATCAATCTCCCATTCCAATACATGGGTGCAAATCCTTCGGGCAGGTTGACTGATCGTGGTGCAGCTACCATTTGGCTCTGCTGACCAGCTGCCAAGGAGGCGAACACGCCTGCCGGTTCTTCTGAGGGACTGGGCATGCTGCTCTGAATGTAGTCATCACCATCGTTCTGCTCACCAACGGGATCTGGTCTCTCACCATCCCAGACCAACCTCCACCTCGCCGAGACGCAGATTCTCGAGCAAAATATTGAGCATCTCAAACCAGGAAGATTTCCCGCCTCCAATCAGTGCTCTTACTCCAGCTGCTGTGTCATGGCCTTTCGTGATGATTGGCCCAAAATGCCGGATGGCAGCGACTTCGACGGCCAGCAGCTGCTCCCCCTCGTCCGCAACGGCAACAGCCCCTTCCATGGAGTTTGGGATGTAAACCTACTTATTCGCGAGATTGAACAGAACCTCGGCACCAAGGTGATTGACATCCCGGCCACCTACAAGGGTTCCAATAACTATGTGAGCTTCTCTTTGCAAGCTTCGTTCTATGCTGAGATTGCGTTTCAGGGTTTCCACCTCAAGCTTTCGAATTGGCCGGATATGGTGGCCCGTCTCGCCCGCGGCGATGTCAACATGCCCAACTATGACGGCTTCCCAATTCATGTGCAAGTTCCTGAGGCCAAGTTCGAGGTGGCGGTATACGAGCTCTTGCGCTCAGAGCCTAATACATTGGCCTCCCGTCTGCTTTATCACCGCATTCCAGTGCAGCACGATGTTCCCAGAGTTGATCCCCCTAACGATATTGCGGGCCGTCGCTTGTTCTTGTTTGAAAGAGCGGAGGGAGAGAATAATGTATGGGGCAGCCTAAGCCCAGGCGAGAAGGTGCGTGGGTATATCAACCATCTGCTCCGCACAATTCAATTTGAGTTCTTCTCTCTAGGCCTGTCTTCTTGCTCAGTCAGCCCGTATCCGCGCATCTTTGTTCAACTTTAATCTCCCACTCGACTTCGCCGTTACTTGGCTCCGCGAACGCCTCTTTGAACAGAAACCGAAATCGCTTCCGATTCCCGTTGCTCCCACACGCGAGTTCTGCATGGCCCTGATCACGTCGAAGATCGAAGCGACAATCGGGAATATAGGCGACATGATCGGGTGGGAGGATGATAACAATACCGTCGGTCCCATCGCGATGGCTGCCAAACGATCTCTCTTGCGCCTCATCCCACATATCATGCCCGCAGACAACAACCAGAGCATGCCCACAGACAACAACCAGAGCATGCCCGCAGACAACAACCAGAGCTCTCTATATCGTCTCGTTCTCGAACACGGCGATTTCGGCATCCACAATATGTCGATTAAAATAGATCCGAATGGTCAGCCACTCGTGACGTCTCTTTACGACTGGGAGACCGGGTGTATCGTGCCGGCGATCTTGTCCGATCCGTTGATGGCTGTGAGTGTCGATCTAGTTACAGATGAGAATGCCGCCCCGTCAATCATTCGAGTGCCTCATGACGCAACTGCAGACGACTGCGAGCAGTACGTGACATGGGCGAGGCAATATTTTAAGGTGCGTTATTCAAACATGTCTTTCTCAGGGGACAAACAGAGACGTAACTGCATGTTTCCACATAGGTTCTCTTCAATCAAGGGCCCAATTACAAGCGTGCGATCCAGGCAGGGAAAGACGCACGCCATCTTTGGTTTGCGCTGCGAGACTGGCGAGGTGACGATCCGGAGGGATATTTCGGTGATCTGGGAGCTTGGGCTGAGAGTAGGATGAACAATAAGATTGGGAAATAGATGCGCGATCGACTCGCAGCCAGTCAGTAAAGGGAAGATGTCTCGGGACGGTACGGTAGTGAGGAGTTAAGGGAAGATTCACACAATCAGAGTTCACTCCAATTGAACGATCATTGCCGAGGCAAAACGCCTTTATTGTCTTGATGCGACTCCTCACTGAGTAGTTCTTGGATGATCCAAGCCTGTCCCATGACTTTCGCTTTATGGCATCCCACTGCCATGCTGCTCTAGTATTCTAGTATTCAACCCCTCGACCCTTTCGCAGACCTCTTAAGACGGCCTCGACTGCTCCGCTTGCGTGAGTTTGAGAGCTGTCGCAAGAGTGGCGGTGCTTCGCCCTGCCACTACTCCTCATGGATCACGCCCAACATCCCCACCTCGACAATCGGTCCCGGGAGTGGATTGTAGGTCTAATTGGGCAAAGGCAAGCGACTTCTCCAAAGGACCATAGGACATCAGGCATCCGCTCCGTACCAACCGGCGGCACGACTCCTGTCAGTGGAGTGGGCTAGGGTCAGCCTTGAGGACGGATTCCACCCGAGATGGGCGATAACGTGGGTTCACCAGGCATTGTGAATGACCAGGAACCACCGGGCTCATCTCGCTAGAATCTAAGCCGGGGATCATGTCGGTGAAGCATCCTGCTTGCAGCTGAGCTGGTGATCCACCAAGAACTTGTCGCCCCCCTGAAGCCAAGCCCCTTTCTCCAGCTTCCAAGTCTGGCTCATCTTCATGCCTGCCAGCACAGCTACTGCCTGGGACCTTACCTATCTCTAATGACTCCAGCTAAGCAGCGACAGCTCCGGCCCACGCACGACTATGGAGATTCTGAAAGATGAGATTCGCATTTTGAATTCGGCTGTTTCCAATGAACCAAAACTTCGGTCTCTGAAGAGATATTTCATCGATATCTTCCTACCTGTCCATGTCGAATGAGGTTACGCAATAGAAACAAGCCCAAGGGCGTCCAGATACTCCAGCCAACGCTGCATGAGAAGGTCGTCCAGTTCGGGTCAAGATTGGGGTCAGGATTCGGGATGCAACTCAATATTAGCCCCTAGAAGTGTGGATGACATACCACCAAGGGTTGAAGACGCTGTGAGCAGCTGGAAGGTTGCATGCTAGCGCAAGGAAGATCTCAACGGGATTTGTCTTTGGAAGATCAGAGCTGCGATGTTGCTGAGTTTCAAAATGAGCCAAAAAGGGCGGGATTAAATTCATGAAACGCGTGCCACAATGATGATTTCAGGACGAAATAGAAGGGATCACATTCGGCTTCAACAGGTAAGTCACAGGCAAGTCCTCCCCATTTGCCCTCGAGTTTCGCACAAGGAGTTCAGCACCAGATTGTACGTGCAAGTGGGAAAGCAATGGTTCCAACGACCTCTGTGAAGGCACGTTCATCTTGGACTTGGGAAAGGCTATATAGCAGATTCAGGACAAAACAGCTCATGTCTTCGGACGCAAAGTGGATTGAATTACTGCGCGGCCGCTTCAGGCCCATCTCCTCGAGAAACCACGTCCTCGCACAAACGCCGGTGATGAAAATAATGGGATGCAGAGACGCGCAAAATCGCAGTTGCGTTGCCGGGGGTGTTCAAACTTCGAACAGCGTAGGATCCCACGCTCAAAACGAGACCTGGAAGCAGCTATGGCTTGTTGAAAAACACGGTGCTCTCCATACAAGTGACTTTCTCCTTGTCGACCGTATTGACATCAGCCAGCACCGTGTACTTGCCCGGGGGCTATGCACGAGCATCAGTATATCGACAAACACCTCGCTCAAAACCAGCACTTACCACTTGTTGTGGGATATCGACCTCTTTCGTCAGGGTCATGGGTCCTTTCTTCAATGGACACGTCAGGTCGACCTGACCGATGTTGTCGCAAAGATCGGCCTCTTGCTTGATGAGTGTGATCAACCCGTATTTGACCTGAAGGAAGACGGTGGCACCAGGATCAACATCTTTGGCGAAGGTGCCATTCGCGATAATGTATAGCTTCTCGCCTCTGATCATCTCGTCATCAAAACCGGATTGGCAGCGGAGAACGTGGAGACATACGGTAGGGGAGGGTTAGGGACCAAGTCGACAAAGTCAACGGTGAGGATGTAGTCTTCCGGATCGGCGCAGAACTGCTCAGGTCAACTGGGGCCTGGACACCTGCCAGCAAGACATACATGCAGCGGGTTTTTCCCGGGCACCTCAAACTCATTTTCATCGACAATGGCACTCTGGAAGCCGCCGAACAGCGACCGGGACGACACAAGAGTGGCCGCGAGGAGGGGAAGGAAGACGGTAGCAATCTTCATCTTGTCGCTCTGTGCTCGAGGAGGGATTGACGAGGCGAGAGGTCCTTGACCTCCACCAACAGCGAGCGTGGGTGAAAGTGGCTGGGGCTGATATGTCGAAAGCGAAGTGACCAACACGAGCATGATAATGGCGCATGATGCAGTTCTACTTTGCGCCACCCGCCGCTTGGCACTGATATCATCGCAGGGCGCTTCTGATTGCCGGAGCCGTCGAGAGCAGGCCAACCCTATTGATTGGGAATTCAATGTATACACGAGTCAGGTTCTCGATCTCCTTGATGTCCATATGGAGGGCAGATCCGCTCTGCTGCAGAATCAGGGTGTCATGGGTGTGAACCGTGGCAAACGAACCCGGCTGCCGCTCCATCCCCGCTTTCGTTGCGTCCACAGCGATAAGCGTGCAAAGATCCCGGAGACGCGGTCCTCCCGTCGTTTTCAGCGTCACATACCAAGCAAGTCTGTGTACATGGGGCCAATGTTTGAGGCATGGTTGCTCTTGTCGCAGGTCCGTTGACCCATGACGACTCGACCGTCTGCCGATTGTGAACCATGCCACCACCGTCACAGTCGAATGGGTTCCTCCATCTTTGTAACTGGGTCATTCGCCAAATAACCTCCGCACTCTTCTCAATACACTGTCTTTCTCGGGGTCATAAGGGTGGTCTTTGCTGGGGATCTCAAGCACTGCGGGAAAGGCGTCTTGAAACCGGTCCACCGAATCTCTAATTTGTTCAGCAATCTAGTTGTCAATCAGCCTCTCTACATCTTCTTCACGGGCTCCAGGGACTTCTCTCAGGAGGGTCAGCATACATGCTGGTTGATAAGGACGATGGCAATGTCCTTTCGCTCTTTTGTGAATCGGTTGAATGCTTGCTCAATCTGTGACTTCTCCGTCTTCGAGTCGACGACGAGAAAGTTTTTTTGTGAATCTGGTGGATCCGTAATGTGACCGATGCCGGCCAAAAGTAGACCGGTAACCGAGCTTGCCAATCATCAGCTTGTGTACACCGGTCACCTCTGCCCTCCGGCCTCTTGGAAGAGCAGGAAGGAAAGAACACACTCCTCGTCTCCGATGACAGCAAGGAACTGCCGGTCCTGCGCAAGATGTTAGACTGCGCATCGCGCTCCCTGTGCCGCGAGACGTGATACCTTGTATGCAGACAGCGGCGCAGCCATGATGGAGAGCCGGACTCAAGCCGACCTCAGTCGAAGGAGGAGGCGCCGATCGTACCGCTCACACGGTGGCCGTCTCTGTCTGGTCGAAAACTCAGAGGCAGAAGGCCATCCAAGGTGAAGGCGACCTTGACCATGAATGGAGCTGCCACAGCAGAGCACTTATCGATGGCTTGGCAGCAGGTCAAGTAGTTTATCATCACGTGTATGGCCGGTCTTGGCGGCTCTATGTTTATCTCTCTGATGGCCCTCCGGGATGGCAACCTGCAAGTGATAATTCAAGAACTGCTGTACTCTGTGCATCTGTGCAGGTCAATGCTGCCTCCTCTCTGTCGGGTATATCAGAGCACATTCTCATCCCTTTGTGGAAAAAGCCCCATTAGAGGAGCACTACCTTCTCCCCCATTTCTGCGACCGGTCTCACATTTAACTGACAAAGTCACTCTCTTGAAGCTGGTACTACTTACCTAACTGAGCGGCATAGAGAAGCATCTGGAGGGGAGTTGGCCGGGCCCGTCGAGAACGAATCACCAACGCGCCCCCACCCTAAGTGTGGCACGCCTGACCGGGCCAACTAGTAAGGGGGGGAGCATAGGGCGGCAAGACCACCTCCCAATCTAGAGGTCGTGTCGCAACTACCCATGTATTCATGAGGCCAAGCAGTTCGTTTAAATTGACCTCTCCAGAGCTGCTGTGCTCGGATTCTTGTACAGTATGTCTCCTCCAGGATAAGTATGCGGTCCCGTGCCTAGGCGTGAGGTTTGAGGCGTGAGCTGTGTTGTCCTCTGCGTGCATCCCGTCCTCACAGTTCTCTGGCAATTCAAGGACGATCATGACTTCCCCCCATTTTCAATCCTACAATGTCGATCCCCAAAGCCCGTCCTCTCTGATCGAGCTCCCGCCATTGAAGGCAGGAACCAAGTACAGTCGAATCCCAAGCAGCCACGACGAAGCAGCGTTTGGCGAAACCCCCAATGCACGAGAAGACGCCCTGGGCGGCCTCGGTGGCCTCCGTGAGCAGAGGTGCGTCTCTCCAGTCGCGGATCGTCTGACTCTCCGATCACTGACACGGCGGAAGCAGCAGAAGCAGAGTCTCCAAACTGGGCGAAGCTCTCACCAAATCCGACAAATGGAAGTATGCTCGTATCAGTTCCCTCTCTGCCGAACCGGCGACATCCCCCAACCCCTTCCGCGGCTGGCGGACAGCGGTCATCATAGCCGCCACCGTGACGGCGATTGTCCTCCTCATCAACACCGTCTTTGCCGTGGTATGCATGGCCAAGTACGGAGCCCGAGGTGGTCTTGGAACCCTCTATACGGGCGATTGCGATCTCGTCAAACGTTGGGACACGGCGCTTCACTTGCTGATCAACCTCCTCGGAACGGCCGTACTCGCAGCCAGCAGCTTTACGATGCAGTGTCTGAGCTCGCCGACCCGGAGTGAAACCGATGCGGCGCATGCCAGACGAAGATCTCTGGACGTCGGCATTCCCAGCTTCAAGAACCTCCGCCAGATGGATAGGCGGAAAGGATTGCTGTGGGGGGCTCTCCTTCTCAGCACTCTACCCCTACACCTTCTGTGAGTCGCATTCTCCCCCCAGAAGGTCGTTCTGCTCACGCGAGGGCAGGTGGAATTCTACGTTCTTTTCAACCTTAGGAGCCAACGAATTCGCCTACGTGGTCGTCGACGAGGACTTTCTCAACGGTGCGGCGCACCATTCTTTCAACTACACCGCATGTGCGTCAGAGATGGGGGTTGCTCTGTGGCCGACACTCGAGTCGATCTACGATGCGTACAAAGCTGGCAATTACAGCGCCCGGATGACACCTTTTGAATGCATCAACGCTTATAGCGCTCCGTACGTCCGTGGGCGCAGGAACATGATTGCAGTGACGAAACCGACGACGGGTATGAGGATGGCACCCATTTGTGGCTTTGGCAGCAGCCTAGGAAACGTCACAGCCTATGACATGAATGAGATCACCATTACGAGCCCGGAGATCAACCTGCAGCCCTTGTGGAATGGCTCGTCTGTCCTCGGCTTCAACTACATTGACGGCAACACATCTCCGTCATGGCTTTGCATTGGCTGGACTCCCGGCGCCGTCGGCATGGTCAAATGCGATAGAGGCCTGGCCCTGTCAAGTCTGAGGAGCAATGGCACCTGGTATTTGCAACCTGTGGATTTGACGTTCTCGTCATCCTCCCCTCAACAATCTTACCCGATCGAGTACTGTTACAGTGAAATTGACGGGCAAGTTACTTGTCAGCTCCAGTTTGCCTCATACATCTTGTTCGTCGTCATTGGATGTAACCTGATCAAGGTGGGTTGTATGCTGTGGGCGGCCTGGCTCCTCTGGGATCTCGACGAACCTATCTTTGCCACTGTAGGCGACGCGGTCACGTCTTACTTGGACCGTCCCGATGAAACGACCAAAGGATGGTGCCTTGTGGACTCGGCTCAAGTAAAAGCGTGGCGGAAGGCAAAGCCAGGCGACACACCGCAACAGGACCGCTATTGTCGGCCTGCAAAACGGAAGCTGTTTTCAGCAACATCCAAGACCAGGTGGTGGACGACTATCGGCCTCTGCACTCTGTACCTGGCACTGGGTACCTTTTTGCTTTGCCTTGCTGTTGGCGCCGCCCGAGGCGTTTACACTCTGACCCAGACCTGGAATCTCGGAATAGGCGCCGTCAACCAGGATACCACACTGGGTATTGGTGCCAAAAACGGTCGCGATTTACTCGAACAAGTCCTCGTGGCCAACTCCTTTCAGCTAGCTTTGTCCGCGACATATTTCCTCTACAACGCTCTCTACACTGCTCAATGTGCGGCTCTTGAATGGAGCACTTATACAAGCGCCAAACGAAAACCTCTCCGTGTGACTTGGCCTCGCGGGCAGCAACGGTCATCATACTACTTGCATCTGCCATATCGCTACGGGCTACCCTTGACGGTATTTCTGATGCTCCTTCATTTTTTCATCTCTCAGAGCATCTTCCTGGCCCGCGTGCAATATTTTGACGAGAATGGAGAGATTGATGTGAATGACTCTTTTGCCTACGTGGGCTTCTCACCGATTGCCATCCTCATCAGTGTATGCATTGGCGCGGTATTGATCATGGCACAAATTCTGCACAGTTTCCGCCCGCTGGACAATCACATGCCCATCCATGGGAATTCAAGTGTGGTGATTTCAGCCATGTGTCACCCAAGCAACGGCACTGTTGGGAACGAGGAAGGCGAAGAGGAGCTGAGTTCACGACCGGTCATGTGGGGGGCCGTGGTCCAACCAAAGGATGAAGATGAGGTCGGGCATTGTTCATTCACGGCAGATGTGGTAGAACAGCCCGTCAGGGGGCGGAGATACCATTAATGCCTCATTTGAACGCGATTCCGACGCTCCTCTCCAGCTGCCCCAAATCGACGATTATAGTTCTACTCTGAGTATACCTTGTTTGGCACCCATGGATGGATACAGTGGAAAGCGGTCATGATTTCCTTCCCCCAACCCCAAAACAAAAAAAAAGAAAGAAAAAAAGATAGATAGCTTCAACTGTCCACCTTGATTCGTGCAATTGATTCCCCTGCAGTGTGGCTCCCGGCCTGTTCCACTTTTAAGCCTTATCGCTGGACCCTTGTACCACGACGAAGCCATCTTATATTCTCCCGTGCCTGCTCGAACATCAAATCATGGCGATGAATACTCGGACCGAGTTCAATCAGATGTGGGACGTCACATCGGATGCCCCGTTGATGGCAGTCTTGAACCTTGGGGTACAGCAGGGAGAAGGAGATGATGGCCCAGATGTGGACATCACCCGCCGTCGTCACTGGCCACCTGATACATGCGAGGAATGGCATTCAGCATGGCTTCTGCAGCTTGCAGCCATTGATGGCAGATGAGCCGACTGTGACAGGTAAACGAAGAGAGCGCGGCTGCAATGAGGTAAAGATGGAGCGGTCTCTGCGCGATAATCACTGTCTCGAGCTCAAATGAAATCACCACGCATCGTTGGATGATTATGTCGACCATCTGAGTGTGAGATGCTTCTGGTGTAATTAGCTCAAGTTTTGGTCCAAGTGGCCGATTGCGCGCTCCGGCGCCACATAATTCCGTCATTGTTTTGATTCGACCCGCACTGCACACTTCAACATTGCAGATCGGTGTGTATGCAATATGACCAGATGCGGTCTGTGAGCTCTTCATCATGCCCAAGCTTGTGCGTCGGCAACCTTTGACCGGCCGCATCAAATCCTACCTCAACCCCTACGACTTCCTGCTTTGGCTCTCTGAAGAGTTAGAGTCCAGCGGCTGGGACCAGCTCGAGAAAGAGTGGGCTGCTCCTGCTGGCATCTGCTTTAACCTCGTTTTCCTGGTCGCGCGAGCCAATACAAAGACGACGTCAACCAGCTACGACGATGTATTCGGAGAAGTCGGAGGGGTCGGCTGGAAGAGCTGGTTGGTATGAGAACCCAAGCTCGGGGGCAGATGAAGATGTCGAGCTTGATGACTGATCATTACTGTATAGGCCTCATTCATCGTCCATCTCCTGACGTTGGTCTCGGTGACGAATGCGGTCTATACCTTCTGGCGCAAGAGATACTACCGCTTGTTCGAGAGTTCGGTTGACGTGGTCCCAAGCACCCCGTCAGCACATCGAGTTCGCGTTGATTCCTCTCCGGTACCATCCTCCCCTCTGCGACTTCTCTCGAATATTCTTGGGACCGAGTCGGCCCAGTCTAGGGCGCACCCTGATCCAACCAGGGACGTATGGGAGGTTGCTGTGTGGGACCCTCTTCCCATTGCGCTCAGTTTGTTCCGCTATTTCAGCCCCGGCCATGTCCTTATTTATTGGCTGTTTCTGCCCACGCAGCCGGCGGATCCACGACCGAGCATTACGATCGTGACGGCCATGGTCGTTGAATTCATTCTGTCGTTGCAGCTCTGGCTCCTGCAGACCAGTTTCTCGCGGCAAAGCAAAGATGCGGCATATATTTCAAAGGAGGTCCTACATGAATACGATACAAAGTATGTAAGACCAAGGACTCAGCCTCTGTATCGGGATGTGAGCACACAATTCAGCGAGCAGGCTTCGTACACCACCAGTCGAGATGAGAGATACAATACTGTCCAGACTTACACTCCAATGGTCGTCATCAACCGGGGGTTCAAGACCCATGCCAATCCCAATTATTCTCAACATACAGGCCCAGACGTGGTTGCCACAGGATCCAATGTAACTCGGCCTCGGCCGTCGACACCGACCTTTAAGACTCCTGCACAAACCCGAGAAATCTCCTCGCCGGCTAGACCTTTGACTGCCATTCCACAGCCCAATTTTAGGCCGTTTGCCAGCGGTGGTGATGGAGGCAGTCTGGGTGTCTACTCACATGCGGCGTCTCCTCTCCGCAAGGCGGCATCAACCCATTTCCCAGCCCGTCGTCAGTCCGGTGACGGTCATGCACACGACAGGGTCAGCCCTGAAAAGAGAGCATCAAGTCCCGACAAGCGGATGAGCGTTCCATCTACAGGCATTAACGCTTTGGCGGCTTCTCAACGTTGGAGCCGTTTGAAACCGGACAGACATAGGAGAGAGAGCGGCCTGTTGTGAAGAATTCTCCATAATCGGCGCCAGGATGGTGTTCTCTGTCCGCCATAGTCCAGCATCAAGGCTTTCAATGGCCGTTAGTAAAGAAGAATCGACAAAATAATTCTGTCTCGACTTCGGAGTCTGAGATGGAGTACACGCGTCTCTTCTGCAAAGTGGGTGTCGTCCTCATCCTCCGCCCCTCGGATTCATACTCGGGCCCATGCACAGGCCATCATATGCCACGTTCTTGATACACATTCCATGGCAACCACCCTCGGCACATGGCGTTGACATCTTCAGGCCATCACGACTTACCTTCCACTCTGCTCACCGCAATCCACCACCACGAGCTGTTTTTATTCATCTTGTATGTCCTGTCTGGAAGCAGCCGATTTAAATCTCTTAGAGCAACGAGTTCCTAGACTCGTCGAATACGGGATCATCATTCCAATTTTGTGCATCCAACACGGGTCAATTCCTTCGCCAGTACGGCCCTAACAAACCAGCCCTTGGAAAGAGGTCCAATTGGACTCTGAGATACGAAGACAGCTGACGACACCGACAAGAAAGGACAAGTCCATAATTGTTGTCAACAGACCACCGGTTAGAGCCAAAAAACACGTTTGACCTTTAGTCCACATGCAATCTCGATGAAATCCAAAGACGAGGCGAGACCGAATTCCGATGGGCATTCCCATCAGGAGGCACCAATTGGAAGACGCAACATGCCCCGTTCAGTCAGTCAGGAGGGAGATCTGCTGCTTCGTGGTGTTAATCTAAGAAGTGGAATACCATCATCTAACCGTCGCACTAATAGTTCATTTGACAATACTGAGCTCGCTCGAACCAAGGACCTTGCTCCGCCAGGGAAAGTGAGACTCCAAGGAGACCAATGGACTCGCTTCGATATGGGCCAAACCACACTTCCTCAGACTCCTCCGTCTGCTCGCTTACTGGCAATATCCCCAAGGACCCCACGAACGCCAGGCGGGTTGACTTCTGCCGAGGTCAACCAGAGCCCTTCTGACGGTACAGGCTCGGCCCCGGACGTCGGTACTTGTACGAGGCAAGTCCAGGGCGCCGAATCGCTGGATCCGGAACAGACGATTGTCTGTGTCAAGCCAACATCAGATCTGCCCAGGAAACACCCGGCGACACCGCGCAAAGAGCAGCGTTCCGGGGATCTAATTCTCGAACCAACAACGGACCCTGTTATTCGCCGTAAACCCGTGAGAAGCCCACCCAACAAGCAAGTGGCCGAACGGAAGGCTCGAGGGGTCATAGTGGAAGCTAGCAACGACACGGCGATTAGGAAGAGGCTCTTTCAGGAAGAGATGAGATCTTCCTCGGCGCCGACTCCTCACAAATCACGAAACTTCACTTTTGTTGACGTCGGCAAAGATCTGCCAGCCTTGCCTCCTGAAACTCCTTGTCTTGACGTTGAAGGGGATCGAGGCCGTTCGTTAGAGCGTCTCATTTTAGGGACCACCCAGCGGGACACGGTCGTGAGTCCTCGGTGTGCAGATTCAACCATTCGCGGTCCCACGGCAAAGGACAAAGAGCTGCCACGTCCGCCGGCGAACAGTGGCCAAGGCGAGATGACACAGCTCCCTCCACCAAATCAAGTTACGTGTCAAGGTGACGATGCAGTCGAGGCCCCAAGTCAGCACAGAATACCGAGAAGCCAACCAGCAGGACCCAGAGGAGGCGACGAGACGTATCCATACATCCGCACCCCAAGGTCTCTCTACTTGATGCCCCAAAGCCAGAAGCGCAAGACCCCTCTAGGCGCCAGAGTCATGCCGATCCCTGCTTATGACAATCCACCCAGTTTCCAACCGCAACCTCTTATTCGGCGGACAGCTCCGAGGGTTGAAGGTCCCAGGTCGATGCCACCGTCGACGGCGAACGACGTTGGAGCACTCACTGAGCCCTTCAAAACGCCACGCAGGATCACCTCCCCCAACACAAACGTGTTGATCCCGGAATCTCTCCCACCCAGACCTCTGCGTGTCGGGCAGCACCCTTCAGCAGTTGGTGGTCCGCGCGGTCTGGCTTCAAAGCCCGCGGCAATGCCAGCATCAAGGTCGCAGCCATACCAAAGCACAACCAATGAGAAGGCTCGCACGAACATGAACACAGACAACATGATGTCGATTCCCATGCCGCGAACTAGACCAAGGGGCATGTCTCGCCCATCCGTCCCAGCGAGAGCAGTAAACGACATGTACAGTGTTGCCAGTGTCCTGCCGCTGCAGAAGTCATCAAACACGGCAGATACTGCATATCAGCAAATGTGGAGGCTGACCGGTGCCCAGGACAAGAACGGAGAGACCACCACATTAGATCACGATTCAGACCTCGTGCCGCAGCCGTTGAAACCACGCATTCCGCAGGCACTCAAAATCGAGCACAAAGGGAACGCTACTCCAGACGACGCCGCGGAGTCTGGCCTTGGCCTGCTGAGGAAATGCAGTCGCTGCCACAACGGCTTCGTGAACGTTGACCTTGCCAATGCACACGGTGTGATCCCGGCGAGAGGAAGTCAGAAAAAATCCGAAGCAGAAACCGGGGGAGGCAAGAGGATTGAGCGTGCTCACCTCATCCTTGAAAGGATACAAGAAGAGACGAAGGCCGCCAACGAGAAATGTCAGACACGTCAAACGAGGGCTAGTTCTGAAGGCCTGTGCTCTGTCGAGAATCTTTCTCAGAAACAGAAAAAGGTTGACGAAATGGACCATTCAATTTGCTGCCCTGATTGTTGCAGCGCATATGACTGCCATGAAGGGTGCATGGGACATCCAAGCCCTGTCTCAGCGGGGACAAAGGCGATAAGACCATCCGGAGAGATTGACGCCAGTGTCAGGGAGACAGACGGCGTTGACGGAAAGAAGAACATGGCGTCTGAGAGAAGCAGAAATGGCAAACTCGCCTTCATGAAACCCGCCCTCCGAAAGTCGCCCCAGTCGAGCTTCAATTCTGGAAACGACGATGATGAAAAGAGCCCCAGTAGGTTTGGTGGTGGACGACTTGCGGAACTGGACACCTCCTTCATTGAGCTGTCTGCTCATCCTCCCAGCCCTGCTATGTCCTGCTGGGGCGCTGGTGCTGGCGCCGCTGGCGCTCCCGACACGACCGCTCCCGCTGCCGTTGCTGCTTGGGGGATGAGAACGATGAAGCCAGTCAATGCCACCATCGATGCAGGGACGCCAATGCATGATGACAGCGTTCCAAATGCATGGAGCCCGGAGAAAGGGATGAGAAGTGTCAGTCTACCTCTGCTGATCAACAAAGGCCCTTCTCGGGCGGGGACTTGGAATCAAACTCGACGCGCAGCAAGTGGATCACGTTTACCATCTCTGCCGGAATCGTTGACGATTGGTCCCAGAAAGGCTAAAAGCCGAGATGTGAGTGGCGCCAGTGCTGCCACAATAGAATGGCAAGTACCTGCCTTCGGCTCGGTCGGATGTGGAGCCGTGTGGGAAATGGCTTTTGTCGCATTCGAAGCAAGCAAGATGTGGATCCAAAACCACCCGGAAGTCATGGTTGGAGTTTGGCATGCTTTGGAGAAAGCGTGGGAGATGGGACAGATCATGGCGATGACTGGATCAAGACTCTGGGCCGTCGTGTTTGTGTATTCAAAGACGGGCAAGTTGAGGCTGAACACCAAGAAGGGGGAGACTGCCGGTGGGTTCGTGATTGATTGTGCCAGAAGTCTGCTGTACTTGATTATTTTCCTGTCAGTCAGCGCGTTGGCAATCCGGATACTCAGGGTCGTTTTGGGAGCAGTGGGCGTGGCCGGATGGTTCTTGATGGTTGTGGTGTGGCTGTTGAAGAAGGCTGTGGGTTTGGGGGTTTGGGGGTAGGTGTTGGTAATAGAGCGCAAAATAGAGCTCCGTCGTCAGATAGATAAATCCAGAATAATTGATTGCATTCGTAATGATGACTACGCTTGGGTTCAGTTAGAAACTCTCTTCGTCCCAGTAAAGCAGAGGGTTGCTTCCAACATTGCTTCCAACATTGCTTCAAATCACCGTCGCCAAGCCTGGTGGTCTCAAGCTCCCCACCAACCTGACCTCTGGCCATCGCATGCTCTCATGCTTAGACATGTGCGACTGTCAATATTCTAAACATAGAATATCACAGCTGGACGTGACAATGCCCTAAAAGGCCGACAAGCTTCATCTCTAATTATAATCATGAATTTCCTGACCGTACCAGCCGAAATCCGTTGCCGGATATATACGTTTCTGTTCCTTGACCTGTGTGTAACAACGCCCGCTATCAGTTCAGGCAGTGTGAATCCGGCCACGCAGACTGGGCCCGGATCGTCTGAGGTTGTGCCAGAGACCAGCACCGAGTTAGCGAACCTGGCGATTTTCCGAGTCTGCCGCAAATGCTACGACGAGGCGTGCAGCGTGTTTTGGAATACTGCCCATTTCCAATTGCACACGATTGAACAGCACCGGTCTTTCACGCAGGTGGATATGTTACCCAGCCTCCGAAGCATTCACCATCTGTCTGTGGACTCTGCGTTGCTGGCGGAGTGGTCGCCCACCTTGCTTCGCCTGGTGATGCGAAGTTTGTCCATCTTCACGATCCTCAACGTCGAGGTCCAACTTTTCCATGCCGATATGGTCCGGATCGAGCATCGCACAGGCGTGATCGATTCGTCGGGCGGGAGTGACTACTCTCAGATTGACAACTCACCGTCCCTGGTGCTATTTCGGTCTCTTGTGGCTGCCCTGGACGAGACGAAAGGAAACCAAATCTTGGGACACTTTGATGCTTGTCACGGGCAGCATACTTTGAAGCTTGAATTTCGCATCCGTTGTCGACATATCGGTCAGGTCGTGGTACCTGGCACCTTTCCCATGGCCGGAACACCACACGTGCATGAGGAAAGCAAGGTTATGTACAGTTTCAATGCTTAGCTTCAACGTTCCCGACAAACCCCACGCCGGCAGCAATACCAGGCTCAGCAAGCCAGTGAGCAGCAGAACAGATGTTGCTGATTTCACTTGATCCATTCTTTGCGATAAACGAGACATCCGCCAGCAGAGAGCCGAAGATACCGACGGGTCGACCTAGACGTGAGACTCTAAGACTGACTTTCCAATGCTCGAGTGAGCAAACGGTCTTCGAGCAAACGGCCTTCGAGCAAACAGCCTTTGGCGGCATGTTCATCGTCTGATCACGACCATCCAGGCCCAAGTTGAAGGCTTGGAGCATTGTGGTCCACGGTTAGGGCATTATTCGCCTCTGATCTGGCATTGGGTCTCGACATCCAAGGATGTGCTCTCTGTTGGAGTCGTCCTCATCTCGATTCTTGTCATGTGCCTTTGACTTTTTGTTTTCCGGCCCCAAGCCAGCGCTCTCTCCAGTTTCCATACAGTGCTCACTCTCCTGCAGCTGTGACAGCGACTTTTGCCGTCTTATTCATCGTCATGTCTCGTACCATTTACAAGAGTCGACGAAGGTCTCGAATCGAGTTCGCACAAAGACTAGAGACATATGTCCAGATCTTGTGGTGCAAGATGTCTACTATTGCTTACTGATAAGCTATGGCTGGATATTCTCGCGAGGACGCGTCATGCGAAATGACGGGCAGAAGCACCGATACCAGACGCTACACAATTAAGCAGGAGAGTCTAAAAGAGCGAGCGAAGCGCTGGTCGTTAATATCTCCAGAAGGACAGACTGGCACCGGACTGTGCTCGGGGTTGGGCTGATGGTGCGCGAATGAGAAGAGGAAGCACGAGAAAGAGCAGAAAATGGATGGCAATCAAGCTTCGTCATCTAGACTAAGCGACACCTTGGTTTGTGGTATTTGGAGCTAGGTCAGGCCCTGTTGGAGAATTCATACCCGACTGAATCGGCTCCAGCCCCCATCGCCGAGGCCGTCAATGTGTATCTGCATCCTGGACTGGTAGCACTGGGCTACTGTCAATGCACCATTTTGGTCGCCACACCTCCGCTCCAAAAGTTGCTCAGTCCCTCCTGCCTGGGCGGTCGGTGCCAAAGACACGGCGCCCACCTCGTTCTTGTGGTGCTTGCTGCGCCACGGGGACGACATTGACCGGAATGCTGTCGAAGCCCATGCTCTTCAGCAGGTCCTTGGTGTCCGAGTCGACGTCCAGTTGACCCGACTCGGTGTTCTGGGTGAAGTCGAGGGCCGAGATCTCCGGCACGTATTGATCCTTGCGCTCACGCTCCTCTTCCTGCAGCTTGAAGGAGATGCCACGGACGGGGCCGCGCTGGATCCGCTTCATCAAGTGAGTCGTGTAGCCGGCAATCTGGAAGAAGCAAGGTCAGCATGGTCTGCGAGCAGGAAATTTTCACTAAAGGCCAAACGAACCTTGTTGCGGAGACGCTTCGAAGCAATGATGGCGATCTCATCACATATCCTCTTGTTGGTCTCAAAGTCGAGAGTCAGCTTGGGATAGTATCGTTCGATGATGACCTTTGCGGACTTCTTGACGGTCTGTCCTTCGGTAAGTACAGTCAACGGGATGGACAGGATGAGCCAACCTTTGTGCGAACGCGACCCATTTTGACGGTGCTGATTGACGGACAAAGCGTTCCAATTCAAGGTCGTCGATGAAGCGACTTTGATTTTCTTGCCCAAAACTTTGGTGCGCAGCAAGCGTTGCCAAGAGATTAGATGGCTGGCTTGGCAAGGGAGATGTGTGGTCACGTGACTGCATGTGGGTGGCTGTAACTCTTGGCTCCTCTGACGCCCACGAAATCTGCCAGGCTTAGGGTTTTGGCCTTTCGACTTTCGACCTCGTGCATTTTCGCTCCGACCACCTCTAGATCCTTTTGTTCCACCGAGAAGTGAGGGCGTTTGGAATAATAGTTACTTCTTCGGCCGCCGCAGCATCCTCAGAAAGAACGCCCAAAATGTCTTCACGATTTTTCCACGGCGGCGACAGCGACAGCGAGAGCAGCAGCTCTGAAGAGGAAGAGCTTTACAGTGAGCATGAAGAGGAATCTGAAGAGGGGTCTGAGGAGGAAGAAGAGGAGGAAGAGTCTGAGGAAGAGTCGTCCGAGGATGAAGGACGGGGCATGGGCGCCGCCCGGTTCCTGAAGCCTTCGGGAGCCGGGGGCGAGGAGAGTGAGGAGAGCGAGGATGAAGATCGCGAAAGAGTGGTCAAAAGTGCAAAGGACAAGAGATACGAGGAGCTGGAGGGCATGATCAAGCTCATCGAAAATGCGGAGAAGATTAATGACTGGGCCGTCATCTCTACTGGTAAGTCGATCTCTCCTGCTAATATGGTGCCATATCCTCCTGACACTGTACAGAATTCGACAAGATGAACCGTCATGTCGTCAAGGTCATGCAGCAGGGCACCGCGCCCAAGATTTACGTCAAGCTGATCGCCGACCTGGAAGATCTCATCAATGAAACAAATGACAAGCAGAAATCTGGCGCGATGAAGAAGATGAATGCCAGCAACACGAAAGGCTTCAACGCGATGAAGCAAAAGATTCGAAAGAATAACAAAGACTTCGCCACCGAGACTAAAGAGTACCGAAGCAACAAGGAGGAGTTTATGGAGTCGGACGAGGAAGAGCATGTCGAAGTCACGCCGAAAGAGCGCCGAAACAAAGTCCAGCGGCTGGATGCTCTGGAGGCTGCCATCGATGAGGAGGGCTTCGCGACGGTGGGCCGAGGCGGGAAGGCTCTTGTCTACACGCCGGAGAGCATTCTCAAGCACCTTCGCACGATTGTCGAATCGCGAGGAAAGAAGAACACGGACCGGTCAGAACAGATTCGCATCATGGAAAGGCTGCTCGAGGTGGCCAACACTCCATATCAACGGATTCGCGTTCTTCTCACCCTCATATCTACCCGATTTGACGTGACCACGACGTCCACGCAGAATTACATGTCCCAAGACGCGTGGAGGTCGGCCGAGCGGGAGTTGGCCTCTCTGCTGCAAACCCTGGAGACGGATGCCACGTACATCGTGACCGAGGGGGGAGACGAGTGGGAAGACGATGACAAAGCTCCGCAGCCGGCGAGCGGCGACATCTTCAAGATCCCAGGCAGCGTGGTGTCCTTGGTCGAACGGCTGGATGATGAGTTGACGCGATCACTTCAGCAGACGGATCCTCACACGGCTGAATACATCGAACGACTCGGCGACGAACAGCTGCTGTACACAGACATCGTCCGAACCCTGATCTACACCGAAAACATTAGCAAGCGGGACAAGTCGGAAAATCGCCAAGACAACATCAACCGAATCACCATCAGAAGACTGGAGCACGTCTATTTCAAGCCGACTCAAGTGGTGAAGATCCTGGAAGAGAAGACCTGGACTGCCCTGCCGCCGACACTCGACTCCGACCTCACTCCACGCGGGGAATACACCGACATCGCGACCCTGGTGCAAACTTTGTGCAACCATTTATTTGAGCACAGCGAAGGGATCATCCGGGCGCGTGCCATGCTGTGCCAGATCTACTTCCTCGCTCTCCAGGACAACTATTACCGAGCGCGCGATTTGGCCCTGATGAGTCACTTGACCGAGAACATCGCCTCGTTCGACGTCAGCACCCAGATTCTCTTCAACCGGACGCTGGTCCAGATCGGTCTCTGTGCTTTCCGAGCCGGTCTCTGCTACGAAGCTCAGGGAGTGCTGCAAGAGATCTGTGGATCGGGTCGGCAAAAGGAGCTTCTCGCCCAAGGCGTCATCTTGCAGAGATACTCCACCGTCACGCCCGAGCAAGAGCGGCTCGAACGGCAGCGGCAACTGCCCTTCCACATGCACATCAACCTCGAGCTGTTGGAATGCGTCTACCTCACCTGCAGCATGCTGCTTGAGATCCCCCTCCTCGCGCAGACTGGTTCGTCACCGGACGTACGAAAACGAGTCATCTCCAAAACTTTCCGGCGCATGCTCGAATACACCGAGCGGCAAGTCTTCCAAGGTCCCCCGGAAAATACCCGGGACCACGTCATGCAAGCGGCCAAGGCTTTGGCCAGCGGCGACTGGAAGAAGTGTCAAGAACTCATCGGTAAGATCGGTATTTGGGACTTGCTGGGCAGTGACAAGGACAAGATCAAGGAGATGCTGGCCACGCAGATCCAGGAGGAAGGCCTGCGCACGTATCTCTTTACCTATGCTCCCTACTACGACACTCTCTCCATCGCCACGCTCTCTGGCATGTTCGAGCTGGATGCCAAGAAGATCTCGGCCGTCGTGTCGAAGATGATATCGCACGAAGAGCTGGCCGCCGCTCTCGATCAAGTGAACGATGCCATTGTGTTCCGGAAAGGTGTGGAGCTGTCACGCTTGCAGAGTCAAGTCATCACCTTGTCCGAGAAGGCCATGGGCATCCTGGAGAGCAACGAAAAGGTCTTGGAGACCAGGACGGCCGGCACGGTGAATGCTTTCCAGCGGGACCAAGGCCAACGGGGAGGAAGAGGAGGCCGAGGTGGTGCCGGCAGGTTGGCCGGTCTGGCTCGCGGCCAGGCTCAGGGGCGGAGACCGGGCGGGCAGCAGTTTGGTGGAGGGGCTCTGGGTGGTGCGATCAAAGCGTGATATTAATTTTCTGGCAAGGGATCAATCAATTGTATGACATATCATTACCCTTCATTTGCCGCGCAGCTCGATAGACTGGTTGAGGTCTGTTGCGGCGAGAAGGATGAATGGCCTAGGCCGCCGGCGTTTCCTCGTGACCACATCTCCTCTGCCTCAGATTGCTTCTGACGCCTTCGCTATCATGATATCCATTCCATGGATCTAGGTCCGAGTATTCATTAGCTCGACCCGATTTCTCTCCGCATTGAGCTCCGAGCTCGCTCCTGTTTTCCCCGCATCTCTCACAGCCATGGAGTACCTGTTACCAGCAACAGCATAAAAGAGACAGCCCCAGTAAACCTCGGATGGATTTCTCCTCCCGGTCCACGGGTTCATAACCAACCAGTCCCGTCCATCACAGTGGAAAGACTGGGTTTGTGGGCCATGGCAGCAAAGAACATTCTTCGGAGATCCTTACTTTATGGTATATCCACGTTCAGCGTTTCTCTTCGCATCAGACTGACCGTTGTGGTGCAGTACCGGGCTCGTCACAGCGATTTCTCGACAAATCACGCGCTCTCAAAGCCGACTGCATCGCCTATGACCTGGAAGACAGCGTCACCCCCGGGCTCAAGGCGGAGGCGCGGGCTCTGGTGCGCAAAGCGCTGGACCAGGAAATCCCGGCGGGGATCAAAGAGCGCGCTGTCAGAATCAACTCGGTCGGCTCGGGCCTGGCCCTGGCCGATCTCGAGGAGGTGGTCAAGTCGGTCAATTTGACGACGCTGGTCGTGCCCAAAGTCGAGTCCGCATCCGACATGACCTTCATCAGCGATGTGATTGCGCATGCGCGGCCCAAGGAGTACCACACGCCCATCGCGGTCGTGGCGCTCGTCGAGTCGGCCAAGTCCCTGACGAACCTGAACGACATCTGCCGAGCGGCGCCGCACCTGCTCTCCGGACTGGTCTTTGCGGCTGAGGACTTTGCCCTGGACATGAGTCTGACGAGGACGCCTTCGTTGACCGAATTTCTCTACGCGCGAGGCATGATCGCTACGGCCGCCCGGGCGTTCAATCTGCCATCCACCATCGACCTGGTCGCGACCGCGTTCCGGTCCGAGGCCGACCAGCAACGATTGGAGGAGGAGTGTGCGGACGGAAAGAGGATGGGCTTCAATGGAAAGCAGTGCATACACCCCACACAGGTGTCAACCGTGGAGAGGATATTTAGTCCCGAGCATGACGAAGTCGAGTGGGCGGTGCGGATTACGATCGCACAGACGCGCGCCGAGGAGCAGGGGAAAGGGGCTTGGGCCATGGACGGGAAGATGATTGATGCCCCTGTGGAAGGCAAAGCCAGAGCCATTGTCCGGAAGGCCGAACTCTGCGGATTCGATGTCAAGAGCCTGCAAGAGAAACATAAAGACCAACAACCGGAGTGAGTGATAGCGTGCGGGCTTTTTATTGAGTTCTATTCCAGTGGTGCTGTGCCCGAGAAGAAAAAGAAGAAATAAGTTCCGAGTCTCACGATTGACCCGGCCATGTGTTGAACATCAGAAGAAGGGCAGGGAGGGCCGACCGATATTAATGTTCTTTGAGAGGTTTTGGCACGGCGCCGTTGCTTGTCGCAATTTCCTTTTGGAACCCGATCGGCGGCGGCAGGTCAGCCCTTTTTGGCTTAATGGTCAGGCAGTTGATGTCCAAAAAAGCGCAAATCTTGTTGATGACGAGGACGGCCCAGTGCATGTACGCCGTCATGGCGAAGACAAAGTACGCTCGCAGATACCATGCTTCAATCACGGGGTCAACGGCAGGAAGCCCCAGGCGGGGCAGGTTGCCGAGGACGGCACCGCCGACCAGTGGCGCCAGCATGACGGTCCAGAAAGGAAAGGGCTGTTTGGTCAGATGGTGCAGGATAATCTTGGTGGTCAAGCGGCCAAAGACGAACGACATGGTCAGACAAAATAAGACCAGATGATTGTCCTTCAGCAGGCTGGAATGTGGAGATCCGAGCCAAGCAGCGCAGCAACCGGAAAACACCACGATCGGGGCCCATTCCAGGAAAACCGGGACGACAGGCAGCTGGGCCCGTCTCCGGGCCTTGACGACGTGGTATACGCAAGCGGGAAGATGGGCGGTAAAGAAGGCGAACAGGATGACGGGAACCCACAGGTCTCGGAAAGAGAGATCCTGGAAGATGTCCGGATAGCCGACCAGGTCCGCCACGCGGTGTTGCCAGATTTGAGGCCCATAATATCCCGAGGCCACCATGACGGCGCAGGCCAGGATCAACCCTTCAGTCGGGCCATTGAACGCGCCGAGGTAGAGCGTGTGGGTGTGGTAGGTCTCCCAGGTCGAGAAGAACATGGGCAAGCAGGGCACCAAGGCCGTGAAGGCGCCGGTCTTGGTGGGACCCAGCCCCATGGCCGCCGTTTCGCACAAGCTGGCCAGCGTGCAGTTGAGCGAGTCGATGCCATGGTCGAAGAGCTCACCGAGTCCGCTCGACGTGCCTGTTCTCCGGGCTTGTTTGCCGTCCACATTGTCCATGGTGGAGTACCTGCCGAGGTCAGCTTTCCACGGAGCAGCCAGCTCGGGTTCTTCCCCTCTTACATCCACAGTCCAAACGCAAAGCTGTAATATAGCCACGAGGGGCCCTGAAGACCTCAGCGACTTGCCCACCGCGGACGAAAGAATGGCGTACCGGCCCAACCAGGTCGGGCATGAACAGCTCCATAAAGAGGACATTGACCAGGATGAAGAAAAAGCCTATCAAGGTGACCATGTTTGGAGCCAGCCAAAGTGGCAGGAGCTGGACGACACCATTCCACTGAGGAGGGGAAAGATGTGCGTCAGTGACGAGGCCGAATCCGGAGAGGCGCTCTTACGTAGTGTCGGAGGATGTAGTTTGAAACAAACGATTTGTCTACACTAGAGTATTTGTATGACTTTAGATGGACCAGCGCCGTCTCTGACAGAGGGTCGACTATGGCAGACAGTTGAGCAGGGTGCAAGAGAGGCGTTGAGACCGTCGCTTACCTCGGGGCATGATGCTTTTCAGCACTTTTCTCCTGGACGCGGGAGATATGGACGAAGAATGAATTCTAGTGAAACAGGAGAGAATCAAAAACTCAGTTGATCGGTTGCCCGTGCCATGCCGTATGTATGCAAGCTCGGCAGAAGAATGTTATTCGGCACTGGCCGGCTCCAGGAGTTGTTGAAAGGCCACTTGGAGATATTCAAGAAAAGGGAGGTTCGTGCCAAGACCAAACGGAATTCTCGGCCATGGTAGGCATGTGCTGTGCAAGGGGCGTTCACTAGCTTCTTCCGGACAAACAGCATCAACTCACACTCCAACGTGATCGTTCATCGACCAACGCCATCTCCAGACAGCTCAGGCAGGCGTCTGTCGGGATACAGGTATCTTTAACGGTCTAACCGCGACCGACCCCCAGATAATCACTCTGGAACCATTATTCCAGAAGGGATGTCCTCCTGTGGCGTCGCAGGTTCGTGACCACCGCTGGTCGTTCTCTAGCACGATCTGTATGTGAGTGCTTGACGTGGGTGCCATGGATCAAGAATCTCAAGTGGTTGCGACGGCGGCGGCAGCGGTGGAGCCGTCTTTTTCCGTCGCCCATCAGAAGGTTGAACTCGACATCGACTTCAGTCAAGAGGTGACCGGCAAGACTGAAATTACTGTGTACCCCGACTCCACCGAACTCAAATGCATCAAGCTTCACGCTCGACAATGCCGCATCACCAAGGTCCTCGTGAACGGTCTCACTCCTCCGTCAGTAGAGCATGAAGACCCGTGCCACCAACTGGCCCTGCACTTTGATGCCGACGTTCACCACCACCATATCTTGGCCGAAAAGGTCTCACGGTTTATCTCCGCCGATCCCGAACCAGATCTCATCATCGGTCTTCCAAGGAGACTCCGTATTGTGCCCGTCGATCTCACCGAGGTCCACACTCAGACTTGGAGCACGATCAAACTCTCGAATTTGCATGCCGGTAATCTCCACACGACCGATACGGCGCCAGGGCTGTCCGATACATCCGTGGCCAAATTCACTCCTTTGACGGTGTCAATCGAATTCCATTCCCTGCATCTTCGAGAAGCGGTCCAGTTTGTATCGGGGAAGCGGGGGAGCGGTCGCTGGCCGCATGCCTACACCCGGGGAAAGCTGGGAGGAGGTGGAGCCTCGGCCTTGTTCCCATGCGTCGATTCGATCAACAGCCGCTGCACGTGGGACATCACGCTCAAATGCCCCAGAACGGTTGGCGACGCCATCAATCAGATCTTGCCCGTTGACCTCGAGAAGCTGGTCATCGGCGACACCAGCATCGGCGGCATGAGCGGCAGCACCAGCCGCCCCAAATCCCGGTCCACTTTTGACGCCAAAGACATGGTCGTGGTCTGCTCTGGTGAGCTCACGGATGAGATGGCCGACAAGGCGGACAAGACCAAGAAGACGGTGTCATTCTCCTGCTCCCAGCAACTTGCGCCACAACAAATTGGATTCGCCATCGGCCCGTTTGAGCGGGTCAATCTGAACGAACTCCGGGATGCACAAGAGAGCGAAGAATTGGGCCGAAGCGCCGTGGATATTTCGGCATATTGCCTGCCAGGCCGTGCGGAAGAAGTCAAGAACACCTGTCTTCCGACAACCAAAGCGATGGATTTTATCGTGCAAAAGTATATTTCATGCCCCGTCAGCGCGTATTCGATGTGCTTTGTGGATGATATACCTGCAGATACCTCTGTCTTTGCGGGGGTGACCATGTGCAGTACCAGACTGCTGTATCCGGAGGATGTCATCGATCCGGCACAGGACGTCACGAGGACCTTGGTTCACGCCATCGCTTCTCAGTGGATCGGGATCAACATCGTCGCGGAGGAACCACGGGATAACTGGGTCGTCATCGGCGCCGCGTGGTTTCTGACCGACCTGTTCATGAAGGATCTGTGTGGTAACAATGAATATCGATATCGCATGAAGCAGCAGTCAGATCGTGTCTACGAACTCGACCACGATCGTCCTTCCATCTACGAAATGGGTGCCCTCATGCACGTGGATCCGGCCGAGTATGAATTCTTGAGTATCAAAGCGCCGGTGGTCCTGTTCATCTTGGATCGCCGAATCGCCAAAGTGGCCGGCATCTCCAAAATGCCCGGTATTCTTGGGAAAATCCTGACCCGAGCTCGCACGGGCGACCTCCCCAACAACGCGCTGTCGACCGACCAATTTCAGAAGACGTGCGAGCGATTCTACCACGCCAAGATCGACGACTTCATCACTCAGTGGGTCAAAGGAGCAGGCTGTCCCCGATTCCAGGCGTTCCAGCGATTCAACAAGAAAAAGCTGGTCGTGGAAATGCTCATCAAGCAGTTGCAAGGCACCGTCGCCGTCGATCGGGACCTGGAGGTGGATTCGTTTATGCGTGACGCTCGCGAAGACTTTCACTCAATCTATGCCGCTCCCGCGCAAACCGTCTTTACCGGTCCGATGACCATCCGCATTCACGAAGCGGATGGGACTCCGTATGAGCATATCGTGGAGATCAAAGACGCAAATACCACCTTCGACATTCCCTACAACACGAAATACAAGAGATTGAAGAGAAACAAGCGTCAACGGGCCCGGCCGACCAACAAAGCCACGACGACGGACGCCGGCGAGGAGGAAAGCGATGCTCTCGTGTACTGCTTGGGCGATGTCCTCCAATCCGAGGAAGAGATCCTCCACTGGAGGATTACCGAGTGGAGCGCCGAAGACGAAGAGAGAATGAACGCCGAATCTTACGAGTGGATTCGACTCGACGCCGATTTTGAATGGATTTGCCGCATCAATCTGCAGATGCCGGGGTACATGTTCACCTCCCAGCTTCAGCAGGATCGAGATGTGGTCGCGCAGCTCGAGGCGGTCCGGCACATCTCCAACTATCCTGCGTCTCCCTTGATCTCGTCCATTTTCATCCGCACCGTGATGGACCGACGCTACTTCCACGGTGTCCGCACCTTGGCAGCCCAAGGTCTGGTCAAACACGCCAAAGACGACGGGGACACGAAGAACATTGGACTGTTCCATCTCAAAAAGGCCTTTGAGGAACTGTATTGCCTCTCGGACCAAGGCCGGTCGACGAACCGACCGAATGACTTTTCGGACCAGCTCGCATACCGACTGCAGTGTGTCATTATCGAAGCGCTTTCCCAAGTTCGCGACCGCCGAGGCCATGCGCCCAAGGATGTGAAGGAGTTTCTCCTCGACAAGCTGAAGTTCAATGACAACTCGGCCAATGACTACTCCGACGCCTTTTACGTCGCTCGACTGATGAAGTCGCTCTGCAGCGCCGTCATCGCGAGGCCCCGTCGACCAGAAGGCACCGACGAGATGGATCTCGATGATGACGATGATGACGACCACTTTGTTCAAAATAAGATCGAAAACGAATGCCTCGACGAAATAGACAGATACCGGCGCATGGACGAATGGACCAGCTCGTATCAGAACCTCTACTCTCGAACTGCGCTCGAATGCCAGTCGATCTTGTCTCAAGCCGGGATCGGAACGTTCTCGCCCTTGCATTATTTACAGTATACCCGGCCCGGAAACTACGACATGTTGCGCCTGACCGCATACGACATCCTTATGAAACCGGACATTTTCGACCATCCCAGCATCCTGCGGTATATCCTGCATTGCATGGTCGCTGATGCCTCCGCATGGATCCGGGAGAATTTGCAGCAGGCATTTGGCAAAGTGCTGGCCAAACGGGCCGTCGGCGACACAACCCCTGTGCAACACGCGCCCAGAGATAGTCTGGTGATCGAAGACACTGCCGTCGCCGACGCACGACAGAAAGAATTGGCCCGGAGACAGACCTTGGAGGGCGCCATCGCGGCGCTGAAGAAAGAGCTGGGCGAGAATCAGGCTCTCCAGGCGTCGTTGTGGGCCGCCATCTCGTACTCGGATATCACACTGGAAGATCTCTGCCCTCTGCTCGACTTCTGTCGTCTCCTCTATGAACCGGTGAACGAGATGATCGTAACGCTGCGACTGCCTCACTATTGGAAGGTGGAAAATCTTGGCAAAGTACGTGGTGCCCGCATATCTGACACAATTTTCAGCTAACTGTAGCTAGGGAAAGCTGAAGTTCTCTCAGACCAAGAACATCAGGACCAAGATTGTGCCCAAATGGCAGCCACCCGCACCGACGGTTCTAGCTCGGCCAGAACCGGTACGACTGGCCACCGCAGGCTTAAAATTGACATTCAAAATGCATCAAAGCCAGCCATCAGCCCCGCCCATTGCAATCCCCCGGTCAGCCGTCCAGACTCACCCTGCGGAATCGGGTCGGCCTGTGCTGAAGCTGAAGCTCAAACCGCCCCCCATCAGTTGATGCGACACGGTTGGCGGCGTCAGGTTAGAGTGGGAAAAAATCGTGGTCATGCGCATTGCCGTGACGGGAGCATACATCACAAGGCGTGTGAAGTCGGCCGGCGTTCTGTGGACTCTTAGGACCGACTGTGGGAGACGCCGCCGATAATGGCTGGTTTGAGTGATACCCTGATTGCATGGTTGATCGAGTGGAATCTCGCTGGCGTCACGTCCGAGTCGATATGGAGTGTATTTCTCTGCAGGAAGGGAGTGGCGCGGCGTTCAGCGTCCGCGGTCGTCGCCCATTCTCTCGAGGGCCTCTAGCATAACCACTGAGTTGCCGCGAATGACCTATTTTCAAACGTGGTTAGAAATTCCATGAGAGCAAGAGAAGACCTGTCATGACGGACCACCATGCCGAGCCTGACGCGTTCTCCACCAGCCTTCTCTTCCACTGCTTCATCCAGGACGATATTGAGGAAGACCTGGTCGAGAAAAATGTGTTAGACATGGCTCGCCGCTGATACAGTTCTTGCTTGAAGGATAGAGTGTGCACGTACGTCGTAGCCTCGCAGGATTCCAATCACTTTACGGTTGCCGTTCAGTTGAACAAAGAGGCGCTTTTCCATGTACTAGCAAAACCATCAGCGAAATCCATATTGGGCAGGATGTGGTGCGAGAACGAACCTTTCTTAGCTCTGGTTGTGCTTGTGGCATCTTGAGATGAAAGATGAGGAACTATGGCGAATATTTGGAGGCCGGTCGTGGAGCTTGGGGATTGTGCAGACGGTTCTGAAGTTGAGAGCGTGGAACGGTTCACGAAGAGGTACACACAAAAGTCTTGTTGATGCCAGTTCTGAAGTGCCTGCGCATGTAGTTATGCCAAGCGCCGGAAAATCTAGTCCGGGCTCACCTTCGGGTCCCGCCACTTGGCTGGCAATGAACCTGGGTAAGGCAGAGAAACTGGCCTCGAACCTCTGACGGCAGTGTCGATATTAGAATTCTGTGCACACAGGCGCACCCCAAATTCTTCGGTTCTGCAGTCGTTTAACGGAGACTCTGTGGTCTCTTCTCCGGAACTTCAAGTGCAGCAGTGAGTACATGGATGATTAAAACAACGAGAATATACTTTACTCCTCGTCACAGAGAACAGCGAGGAACACGGCGGCACAAGACCATAATATCACGATTTGGAGATCATGTACTGAATGGCTTGGTGTGGCAGAAGGTGCTTTATGACCATATCATCAGTGGTTCCGAAGCGCCGTGTATAATTACTGCCGAAATATGAAAGCAAAGTCTCTCAACTGACTGTCTTAGCCATCAGGCCCTTGGTTCACCAATTGGCACAGTTTCTCTGAGGTGCTCGTGAGCTCAGATGTCCCATTTGACTAGCAAGTTGTATCGGTTTGGTGTTCCAGGTCCAACCGATGCGCAACCGTGAGAGATGGTAAAAGCGGCGTCGTCTAGGTGAGCGTGGAGGTGAGCTAGGTGCAGATTTTCCCCGTCTTACGGTGGCTTTATTTTGGTGTGGAGTGTTGTTGTACCCTGAAGACATCTAGCCCATCCGAGGGATAGCTGTTGCCAAGACCACTGCCATTGGACCGACCATTCCATAATGGCAGTACCGAGGCTGTACGGTATAACTCCGCCAGGGCCAGCCACAGATGAGTTTGATTCATCACCGTTTCCATGGAGTGAGTGATGTGCTATACGTCAAGTGGACTGGTTCAATTCCTTTTTGAGTGATCAAGGGTCTTCAGGATGCACAATAACGACGGTTCGGACGCCGGTCAACCTCAGCCGCAAGCCTTGGAGCGTCTTTCTCAGGTGGCCAGTCATGTCGCTGCCAATAAGCCTCCACAAGCAGGAAAAGTAAGCCGAAGCCGTCGCTCGAGATCGTCAACCGCTGGACCCCCAGCAGATTATTCTGATATCCTCGCCAATCTGGACAAGCTCAGAACGATTGCAAATACCCCGGACTTGACAAACCGAGGGTACATCCGACAAAAGAGCGAAGGCAAATTATGGGTTCGGGAACGACTCGAAAAGCTTTTGGATCCGTCAAGTTTCAAAGAAATCGGCAGTGCTAGCGGACGGACGACATGGAAACAAATATCAGAGAGAGAGGAAGAGCCTGTGGCGTTCACCCCAACCAACAATCTGCAAGGTAACTCCCCACGATCACGATGGAGATCGGCCTCTCTGATCATGCAGAACTAACAAATCTGGGCCTGATAAGGTTTTGGCTTGTTGGGCGGCAGAAAAATTGTTCTGACCGCAGATGACTATTCCATTCGCGCGGGACATGCTGATGGAGCAATTTCTCAAAAGACCGTAAGTTTGTTCCGCGATGTATGATCTCGCTCACATGCTGCCAAGGAATATCTCGAGAAGCTGGCCCTGGCTCTGCAGTTGCCGGTGATCAAGCTCGTCGACGGCTCCTCTGGTGGCGGCTCGGTGAGCACGATTCGGACACATGGCTGGTCATATATCCCAGGAGCGCCGGGTTTCATTGATGCCATGAAACAGCTCAACATGGGCATCCCCAACCTTGCGGCGGTCCTGGGTCCTGCGGTAATGAGATTGCCATCCCAAGTCGAGTGCTGCTGATCATGGATAGATTGGCATTGGTGCCGCTCGAGCGGTCTCTTGCCACTTCTCTGTCATGGCCGGTGATGTCGGGAGCCTTTTCAACGCCGGCCCACAAGTGGTGGAAGGGGCCACTTTCGAAGAAGGATTGAGTTTTAGGGACTTGGGCGGACCCATGATTCACTGTACAAATGGTACGATAGATAACCTGGCCGCTAACGAAGTCGAGTGCTTTCGGCAAATGAAGACGGTCCTCTCATACCTCCCAAACTGCGGCCAAACGCAGCTGCCGCCCATCTTGGAGAACGAGGATCCGATAGATCGGATCAGCGAGGAGCTCAGGTCCATCGTCCCTCGACGGAAAGCACGGTCATACAACCCGAGGGCGATCATCACCGCGGTGTTTGACACGGGTACCTGGTTCGAAATCGGTGCCTTGTGGGGACGGACGGCCATCGTGGGCCTGGCCCGGCTCGGAGGTCGCCCTGTCGGCGTGGTCTCCCTCAATTGTGAAGTCAATGCTGGTGCATTAGATGCGACTGGATCTCAAAAGATAACGCGCCACCTGAAGTTCTGCGACGTCATGAATCTTCCGATCATTCAGTTTGTCGATGTCCCAGGATATGCCATTGGGACCGTGGCTGAGAAGACTGGTATGTGTCTGGCTTGCTCAACGCGCGTGATACCTTTTTACTGATGGCGACACCAGCAACCATGCGATGGGGGATCGAACTCGCCAAAGTCTACCTCTCGACGACAATGCCTATATTCAGCGTTGTGACCCGAAGAGCCTACGGCGTTGCAGGAGGAGTTATGCTGGATTCCCGGGAGCCCATCATGCGAGTGGCGTGGCCGAGCGGCGAATGGGGTAGTCTCCCTCTCGACGGGGGGATCGAGGTCGGCCACAGGTACGAACTGAAACAGGCACAAGAACAAGGTCGCAAAGAAGAGCGGTACAAAGAGCTGGAAGATGAATATCGTCGCTTGATGAATCCAATCAGGACCGCCAATGCTTTTGGTGTGGAGGAGATCATCGACCCGGCTCACACCAGACGTGTCACAGTTGAATGGGTCATTCATATGTAAGTTTCACTTGCGGGGTTCCCTCAGAGAAGAAGCTAACGCTTGTCTGAAGATACGCAAATCTTCTCCCTCAGAGATTGTTGGATAGAGGCAATGGCAGAATACATCCGTCGTATGCTTAGCTAAGGTCTAGAGACATGGTCCTAGTGCTGTTGGACAGAAAAGGCGATTAAGCAGGAGCCTAAAATTATTGAAAGAACATCTTGAGGTAGCACTGCCGGCGGAGACACGAGGGTGCTATGACACATTTTTCTGAATATTCTTTGGTCCACGAGCGATAGAGTCATAGAGAGAATAGTTAGAAATATTATTTGAAGTCCAACAGCCATGGGCTTGCCAAGACTCGAAGAGGCGACCGCGGTTTGTCTCCGCATATGCCCCCGTCCCACTCCAACTGGACTTCTATCTTTGTCCTTTTGCCCAAGTCGAATCGTGTGTCGCCAAAGGAGAAGGGTTTGCCCGCATATCATTCAACTCACCATGGCAACTCTCTTCACTACTCGGCGGAAGCCGAAGCGCATAGCACGAGAGGAGGCTGAGCCTGAATCCGAGGATATCGAACAAGGTACGCTTCTCAGAAGTTTCCAGCACATGCAGCCTGTACCGGATCTGACATTTATGGTAGTAGATAGGTAGCTGATGTTGAGTGCTAGACTCCGGGCCCGTCGTGCGACGCCCTACCACTGGCGTTCCTAAAAACAAGTCGAAGCTACGAATCTCATTCAATGCGAGCGAGGCAGAAGTGTCTGAAGGGAGGGACAGCGTGACGGTAGATGTCGGTAGACCGTCAAGGCTGGGTCTGTCGAGCGCGCCGCAAAGCAGATTGCTACGTCCGCCCGAGCGCGAAGATATTGAAGGGCAAAACCATGACCGACCGACATACAATAAAGCATATCTCGAAGAGCTGCGCCACTCAACTCCATCCACGCCGCGGGACCTGTCCTCCTACAATAGCCCGTCGCGGGAACTCTCTGAGCCGTCACTCGACATTGAGAGTAAGTTTGGCAGAAGGGCTCTTTCCTCCGACAGGATCCCCTCTGCGGCAGAGATCAGAGAGAAGAAAGAACGACGAGCGCGGCTGGCGATGGAACGGCGGGCCGCCGGCGAGGACGACTTTATACCGCTGGAGGACTACGACTCGGACGGCGAGTTCAAGCCGCGGAGAATGCAAGTCGGGACATACCTGCCAAAGGAGGACGAGAAGGACTCCCGGTTAGTGCCGGAGGATGAGGACATCGCCGAGGGCTTCGACGACTTCGTCGAAGACTCGGGACGTGTGACGCTATCCACAAAGGGGCTGAGGGAGCAATCAAGGCGGGAGCGCGAGCAGATGCGAGAAATGATCGACGAGGCCCAAGGCGACTCGGAAGAAGACGAGTCTGAAGCAGAGCGCAACGACGCGTACGAGTTCGCACAGACGCACCATGGCATGGACGGTCTGGCCGCGCATCGGGCACAGACGAGGGAAGCACGACGTCCACGCCAGCCCAAAGAGACGACGCCCGTGCCCACAATTGCCGCGGGGCTGGCCCGGCTGCGAGAAGCGATTCAGAGGTGTGAGTTTGAGCGGGCGAGGATCGAGAAGAGACGAGCCGACATACGAAGGGAAAAGGCCGAGATTGCAGCTAGCCAGGAACATATCCAGAAGTCGCTAGAGGAATCCGGCAAGGAACTAGAAAAGTTGAAGGAGCAGACGGGGAACACGAATGGTACGGTGGAGAGAAATGGCCACACCCCGCCAGCAGAAAGGGGGCTGGAGTCTTTCGGAGACAGCCCCAGGGACGAAGAGATATGACTGAGCTGAGAAGACAGAAGCTGATGCCAACAAATCCACTCGATGTGTCATGCTTTCATTCTGAACTGCTTTTCATGGCCCGGCCAGCGTCACTCCGTCCTCCGTCGGCCTCTCTTCGTGTGCTCTGTTCCACGTCGATCCACGCTTGATTGTTCCATGCCGCCGCCTTGACGGACGCTTCGATTTGCGGTACAGAGCAGACCAGAAGAGAGCTGGAGGTCACACGTGCCGTATGGAAGACACAGCCCTGTTTCTTGACCGTCTAGACTTGACACCCTTCTCAAGCATTGTCCTGCTGCCCATGTCGCTGACGCCTCACGAGGGCGAACTTGGGGGGTGTGGTGGGGAGTAGGTACAATGAGGAAAAGTCAGCGGTGGCGAGCCCATGACATCTCCATAGCCTGCCCACTGTCCACGCGTGATCGCCGATTGCTTACAGGGCCGAGAAGACGAAGAGCTAGTGGTCACCCAGGGTCAGTAATTCTCGTCGCACCAGGGCCGGGTTTGAACTTACGTTGTTTGTCGCAGCAATGGCGATGCTGTCCTCGTACGGATGCCAACTCATGTGCAAGATCTTCTTGTTGAAGTCGATTTGATCCGCATCCGTCTCTTTTCTCATTCGACTGCCGGTGCCGCCCGCCCCGGGGCTCCCGGCTCGCGAACCTCCTTTCTTGGTGCCATTTGGACTAGATGAGTTGATGGGTGTCGGCACTCCCACTTTCTTGGCCTTGAATGCAGATTTGTCGGCCTGAAGAACGACTTCGGTCTCCTGATCGGGGTCGGACGGGTATATCATGAAATTATTGTTGTAGCTCCCCGTCATCACATTGCTCCCGTCACCGCTGAAGACGACCTCGAATTTGTCAAAGATGCTGTCATTCTCATAGGTGTCGCACAAGCGAGGGCGGAGATGTTCGTGTATGGGTATGGTCTTGACCGGTTGTCTTTCCATGTTGATATCCCAGATCTTGACCGTCAGGTAATCGCGGGAGAGGATGTACCGGCCATCGTGGGAAAATCGCACATCCGAAATGGAGGAGATGATCTCGGAAAAGAAGGATCGGGAAGACGGATCCTCTTCTTGCTCAAACTCTGCGACAGGTCAGAGAAAAGGGGAGGGAAATGGTCTCGGAGATCCCACTCACGCTTTGCATGTTGATCGCACAGTGCGCTCTCGCGCATGTCGGCGAGCTTTATGGTGCCTTTCGAGCTGGCATACATAAACCAGTTGCAGCTTTGAGGATGGAATTCGGCCGCCGTGATCACTTCCGTCAGCTCTTCCATGTTGGCCGGTTTGATGTCGACAATGTTGAAGCTTTGATCCTGGATGTTGAGATTCCACAAGTTGATGCGTAGATCGTCGCTGCTGATGAACGTTTCCCCATCACTGTTGACCGAGATGCTGTTGATGTGATAGGCATGCGCATTGGCATATGTTCGTCGCGGGACGGCGGCGACCACCGTGTCGTGGTGCGTCATTCGCGGCAGTTTGAGCTGAGAGGCATCTTTGAAATGGATGTGGTTGGGTCGCAGCGCCCCTCCACCTCCCACGCCAGCCGGGGTCAATTCACTCGACAAATTGTTCTCTGCGACGACTTTCAAGGATTTCTCAAAGACCTTCCACAGCTTTATCGTCTTATCGTTGGTCGATAGCAGGTAGTGAGAGGCATTTTGGCGACGACACCATTTTATCTTGTTGATCTTTTCTTCTATCTCGAGGGATTTGAGGTAATCGAATTCCGGCTCGTGAGACTGGAACTCGGTGTGGAATTTATACTCGCACGTCTTCTTCTGTCAAAGGGTCAGCATAGACGGCCGGCCTGGCGCTCCCGCCATCACCACCGAACTCACCGTCTCATTCCGCTCAAACAACACGACGCGGCCCCCTTTGTCTCCTGTGGCCAGGTAGTTGCCTGTGTGGTCAAATTCGACCGTTGAAATGATGTCGGCCTCGGTAATATCCTCCACATCACCCTTGTCGCCAAAGCATTGTGTAAACTTCCAGGTAGGAGTGGCTGAATCTGCTTCCACCATCTTTCATGACCCTTCGGAGGGGGGTTCCACCTTCACCGGGAGCCTGATCACGCAAGTCGTTTTTTACCTGAAAAATGGCATGAGAAAAGGGTACGCGGGGAGGAAGGTTCCACAGATGAACGTCCTTTTCGGTCGAATAGAGACCAGATGGGCCGGAGGCGGTGGTCGACTCAGGTTGAGGCTTGGTAAGCGCGCAAGATCAGGGTCAGGCGACAGGACCACGTTGCACTGGTAATCGATCACGCCCGTTCAGAAAGGCGTAGGAACTATCGCAGTGTCGAATGGCACGTGAAGGCAGGCTCGCAAGATGGCTGTACACAGTTGCGGGATGTGGATGGAGCTTGGAGTGTGCATGCCGCACTGCAGCCACAACCTAGCAGGAAACCCGCCTATGTCATCTCAGGCCATGCCAAGACAATTTCTTGGCGCGGTCTAGCTTCACCAGCGCTGCAAGTCATGCTTTCCTCTGGCTGAATTCTCGGTTGGTGAGCTCCGACTAATTAGACGAGCCGGTATTTCAAGAAAAAGCCGAGGGAGATGATACTTTAAAGGTCTGCCCTTTTTTATATATATATTTACTTTCTCAAAGCATTTCGCTTGGACTTGAGGTTGAATGCGTTTGACTTGGTCCTGCCTAGCGTCCGATTTGCTTCTCAGTTTGGTTCTTCCTGGCCGGCTATCTCTCGGCGCTCAACCTCGACTAGTGAGGCGAAGCCAGTATATCCGGGCTGCACCATAGACTTTGAGACTTTGAGACTCATTATACGGCGATCGTCAACGCTCAATGGTTTGCCCAGCCCTCTGTTCCAGGCTCGGTACCACTATGCGTCTCTCACGGTGCTCTGTGTTCCATGCCTGGCTGCCCTGCGGGAGGCATGGCCGCGATGACCTCTGGAAGAGTCTCTGTCGTTCTGGCCGGCGTCCTCTCTGCAGATCCGTGGGCACGGCATTCCGCCCCTCGAGGTCGTCATTGGCTCCGAGTATTCCACATTCTGGCAACGAGGCGGAGAGTATCAGTGACGAGGTTTCCACCAATCAACCAGTCCCCAGTTTCTCTATCACTCGAGTCCCCGTTGGCCCGCCACGGAACAAGGATCTAAACCGCAAAAACTCGGCTTCCTCCCCACGGTTGTGGAGAAATAAGCTCCGGAATGGCATCATCTTCGAGGACGGGCAACTGGTCGTTGACGAGATTCGGTTACGGGATGCGTGCAAATGTCCCCGATGCGTGGATCCCTCCGACAAACAACGGAACTATTCCTATGCTGACATACCCATCGACATCCATGTCGGGAGTTATCAGGTCCTCGAGGACGGATCCTGTGACATTGCGTGGAAAAATGACGTTCCAGGATTCGAGGGCCATGTGTCCCATTTCTCCAAGAGTGAAATTCAGAAACTCGGTTTGACGTACCGAAATGATGCCTGGCGTCTGTCCCAGCGACCCTTGTCCCTGTGGAAGGGCAAATCGTTCACGGAGCAGACCGCGCGTGTCTCATACACGGCGTACATGACGGACGACGAAGCTCTGGCCACCGCGCTTCACCTTCTCTGGCGGGATGGACTCGTCTTTCTGGATGAAGTGCCTGAGCGAGAAGACGCGGTGAAGCAGATCGTCGAGAGAATCGGGCCGTTGAACAACACCTTTTACGGCCCCACGTGGGACGTTCGGTCCGTGCCTCAGGCCAAAAATGTTGCCTATACCAGCAAGCACCTGGGCTTTCATATGGACCTCCTCTACATGAGGGAACCGCCAGGCTTGCAATTCCTTCATTGCCTGCATAACACCTGTCCCGGTGGAGAGTCTCGCTTCGTCGACACATTCAATGCGGCCGCCCAGCTGTGGACCCAGAACGCGGATTATTTCCACGCCCTCCAGGAATACCCGGTTCGGTATGAGTACTCCAACGACGGCTACTTTTACACCGATATCAAGCGGACCATCACTCTGAAGGAAGCCGGCTCGGTCCTTCGCCGTCCCGTACAGGGACCCTACCCGAAGGCGACCAAAGAGATTATAGCAGATATTGCGCGCTGTTACTGGAGCCCACCATTTTTGGGGCATATCCCTGACCAGCTTGATGGCGACGAGATGCGGAGATTTATACGTGCAAGCAATGCATTCAGCAGCATATTCGAAGAACCGGCGAACGTGGTCGAAGAGAAGATGGAAGGTGGCACTTGTGTCATCTTTGACAACCTGAGAGTTCTCCATGCCCGCAATGCTTTCGATCTGAACAGTGGGAAACGGTGGCTGAGAGGCGCCTACCTCAATCAACAGGACTTTGTGAGCAGGTCTGCCGCAGTCCAACATTTGATGCCACCACTCTCGCCCAGGAGGCATGGAATGTGACGACGACATGGATCGTGATAGGGTCGAGATATTATTTCTGAATGAGTCAGAGAAACTGAGTGGTGAGCATTGTGCTCTGACCGCCGCTGCACTGATTGATCCAATTTGAACCCAGGCTTCTCGGCCGTGTGAATGTGTGCATCTTGCCCTCAAGCACTTCATTTCCAACCGAGCCGTCCATCTGACCACCAAGACCCACACGTGGCGTGAGACCTTGGCTCGGCAGTAACCCCAGTTGCAGTGTCCGTCTATTGGGAAGAATCCGCCGGTCCGGCCATTAAAGGCTTCACTGGCCGACCACTCTTTGATACTCGTTTTCTTTGACCAGGCTCATGGCAGGAGCCGGTCCGGCCCGAAGAGAGCAGTGATCTGGTTTCAAGTCACGAGATGCAGCCCACCGTTCTCAGAAGATGAGTGTCGACGAAGAGGGCTAGAGGACTTCCGGAGCGCCTCCAATGCAAGAACATCTCATGCAAGTTGGCTAAGCCGACCCAGTTTGATAGGCGCTTGTGAGCTGTGCGACAATTCATCGGAGACCCATTGATCATTGAAGATGGGAGGTTCGTTGTTGCACGGTTTATCCTGACCAATGACTATGTGAGCTTGCAGATCACCGTTGGCAGCATACGATACACACTATCTCTCTGTCTATCATTTCCCGTCACCTCCGTCGGTGGCCCGCTCGCCACTCAAGTGAGACCAGGCAGTGGTCATCCGCAACGTCAACAAGCCCGCATGGCTGCAGTTCCCAGATTGAGGTAAGGTCGCTATAGCTGGGATTCTTGACGCAGAAGCCTAGAATGCAACCATTATCCTGTTTTGCGTAAAGCGCGGAGATTGACCTCTTCAGTCTATGCAGGGTCAGCGCTGATCTCGCTGCCTTTCTCGGCCTACTCCGTCCTCTGCGCAAAATTACAGAGCTTCATTCAGCCACAAATCTTGTGTCGTCATGCCGGTGTGTCGAACTCGGTGAAGGCTATGCTGTGGCCTACATATGAGATGTGCTGCCTGCTATTCATTATGTGAGTATGGCCGCTGCATGGGTAGCTGCTAGAATCCTCGTGCCGGCGAAATCTGTGGGAGCAATTCTTAAGCGGTGATGCTTTCAATGGTTGATCCAGACTGCTCACTGGGTTGCCTGCCCTCTTCCACTTCGCGTGTTTTAGTCCCTCGCCGGCAGACGAGCAGTTCCGATGTCATGTCTCAGCACAACCATCCTGAGCATGGGCATCCACTGTCACGAATCCGAGTTACGGACGTGGATGACAAAAGACACTGTTGCAATACACATCTACTTCCACCGCACTGACGACAAACTTGACCAGTTCATCACTGTTTTGGGCGACCTTCCAACCGGACCACAGAGGCGGCAAAAGAGGCCGTTCAAGCGAAGTTTGTGGCGAACCCGAGTAACTAGACATCACCGACGCAAGTGTTTAGGTGAATCAAACTTTAGAAGGCGACGATTTCTGTCAGTCATCCACCCTCCATCTCCTACATCTGACTCTGTCGAGTCAACTTTGATGACATCGGCATATCATACTCGGAATACGCAATCGCGGCCAGACCTTGCTGAACTGGGATACGCGTCTCTGTTTTCTCGGTCCTGGAGGATTCATCTCGCCCTCGTCAATCTGGTCCGCTGAGCGAGCCCAGGAGGGAGGTGTCAGCACGGATCTGGCCGCGAGGACACTGGATTGTTGCATGGGCAAGTATTGATAATCGTCGTTTTGTGCTTTGAATTCAGAGCAATAATTCGCTTACGTAACCCTCAGCTCCCAAATGGGCGTCCTAGTTGGTCTTTCAGCTGAATCATCTGTGAGGTGCTGACAGGAAGATTGTTTGCTTTGAAAGCCAGTCAAATGTGCATGCCTGGTGGGGCAAGCGCAGCTCATGATGTAACAAGTTGTGATGCCTCCCGCGCTGCCCCTCCAGGTCCAAATACGGCCCGCCAGCAGTACAACGCAAACCTTGGGTGCACCACTTTTTTCCGCTGCAGCAGAATTCTATACTCTCGTGGTGAGGCGATCCTTGACCTCCAGTGCTCAAGTGATAACGGCAGGTAGGCTGCTGAGCCCTTTATCATTCTGTTCGACCCCTCATTGACCGAACATTTTCGCCTGCAGACCTCGTCCCCACCAGCTTCCCAATACACTTCCACAGGCGTTGCCGCAATGCCTGGCTTCTCGCAGGCCACGGAGCTGAAAGCATGGCAGGCTCTTGTGGAGCACCACAACACCGTGGGCCGCAACATCGTCCTCAAGGAATATTTTGAGAAGGATCCTCAGCGGTTTGAGAAGTTCAAGAGAGTGTTCAAGAACACGGCCGACAACTCGGAGATTCTCTTTGATTTCTCGAAAAATTTCTTGACCGAGGAAACCTTGGAGCTGCTGATCAACCTGGCCAAAGAGGCCAAGCTGGAAGAGCTCCGGGACGAGATGTTTGCGGGCGACAAGATCAACTTCACCGAGAAGCGAGCCGTGTACCATGTTGCCCTGCGAAATGTCACCAATCAGCCGATGGCGGTCGATGGCAAGAGCGTCGTCGAAGAGACCAATGCCGTCCTCAACCACATGAAAGAGTTCTCGGAACAGATTCGCAGTGGATCGTGGAAGGGTTACACGGGCAAGAAGTTGACCACGATCATCAATATTGGAATTGGAGGCTCAGATCTGTAAGTGGGAGACCCGCCCTCCCCCATCCCATCCATCGCTCACTCCTCTCCAGTGGCCCGGTCATGGTGTCTGAGGCTCTCAAGCCATACGGCGACCGGAACCTGACACTCCACTTTGTCTCCAACATCGATGGCACCCACATCACCGAGGCTCTGCGGGACTCCGATCCGGAGACGACACTCTTCCTCATTGCTTCCAAGACCTTTACGACGGCCGAAACGACGACGAATGCCAACACGGCAAAGAATTGGTTCTTGAAGCATGCGAAGCAGGAGGACATTGCCAAGCACTTTGTTGCGCTCTCCACCAACGCCGAGGAGGTCAGCAAATTCGGAATTGACACCAAGAACATGTTCGGTTTCGAGAGCTGGGTTGGCGGGCGATACTCTGTCTGGTCCGCCATCGGTCTGTCCGTCTGCTTGTACATTGGATATGACAACTTCCATCAATTCCTCGCCGGCGCCCACGCCATGGACCAGCACTTCAAGACCACGCCTCTCCACGAGAACATCCCGGTGATCGCCGGTCTCCTGAGCGTGTGGTATTCCGACTTCTTCGGCGCACAAACCCACCTCGTCGCTCCCTTCGACCAGTACCTCCACCGGTTCCCGGCATACCTGCAGCAGCTGACCATGGAGTCCAACGGCAAGGCGGTGACCCGAAGTGGTGAGTACGTCAAATACACCACCGGCGCCATCTTTTTCGGTGAGCCAGCGACCAACGCACAGCATTCGTTCTTCCAGCTGGTCCATCAAGGGACCAAGTTGATCCCGGCCGATTTCATCCTGGCCGCCGAAAGCCACAATCCGGTCGAAGGTGGCAAGCACCAGCGCATGCTGGCGTCCAACTTCCTCGCCCAAGCTGAGGCACTCATGGTCGGCAAGACACCGGACCAAGTCAAGGCTGAAGGCGCACCGGACGAGCTGGTCGCGCACAAGACCTTCTTGGGCAACCGACCCACCACCAACATCCTCGCCCAGAAGATCACGCCCGGCACCCTCGGTGCCCTCATCGCTTACTACGAACACCTGGTCTTTACTGAAGGCGTGATCTGGAACATCAACAGCTTCGACCAGTGGGGTGTCGAGCTGGGTAAGGTGCTGGCGAAGAAGATCCAGAAGGAGTTGGAGACCGAAGGTGCCGGTGCCGGCCATGACAGCTCGACTTCCGGCCTCATTGCCGCCTTTAAAGCGAAAAGCGGTTTAAAATAAGGAGCATATAACCAAGCGTCAACTCTTAGCAAAACTTGAGACAAAACATAGTTTAGCTGAGCACAGGACTTTCTTCACATCCTATCCGCGACTGGATACTGTAAATCAAATACATAGCCATACTCTGGAGGATTCGAGCCCGTACCATGCTGCTCGAATCTCTCACCCATCTCTCTTCCATGACCTCAGAACCACTGGACACCGACGGCGCTTTTTCTTCCCCGACAAAGGAAATCTGTCCGCTACACTCTCCAGCCAATCCGTGGACGTACTCGGATAAAGCGTAGCCAGGACGAGAGCGATGGGCGTGAGCGTAATGACGCACGCAGGAGAGAAGCTGTCAGAAGACAACCAATTCCATCCTGTGCATCTCCCGCTCAAGCGCCGTTTGCAACCCATCTTTCTTCACAGGCGAGAGCCGGATCAGCAAGGCATGCCGGACGACGCGACAGGTATTCTAACGACTGACAGCCTGACAGCTTGGTTGAGAGCGCAAGAGAAGCGGTTACAGGTCCAATGGCTTTGACTACCTGTCACATCCTGTACGTTCATACCATGTCTAGAGTCAGGGAATAGAGCACCGCTCCAGACGCCAAGCCAAACGCCCGCTCTGACGTGCTCTGACGTGCTCTGGCTAGGCCGGATTGCCATCTTTCACCTTTTCGACCTCTTCAGCCGAGCGCGACAGCCTTGCACAGGAAACGGCCGGGGCGGAGCGGACTAGCTAGCCACCTCACACCACATGGCGGTCGAATTTCTCAAGACTCCCTCGCCAAGGGGCCTTCGGGGATGATGCCGACAGAGGCCGGCGCGAGTCCAGAACCGGCTCGCCAGGCACCGCTATCTTACTCGGTCGCCCAATGAACCAATAGTCCAACGACCCCTCTCTAAAGATACAGCGTTGGCTCCTCGAGTCTTCCCCCAGTCTACCCTATCTAGCCAATCTCCCAAGGTGCCAAGTTGTCGCACGGCAGAGCAACCCCAATCTCAGTTCTTTGCTTCTCCTGAATCCATCGTTCTCCTTCTCTTTGACGTCGGCGCTGTTTCTAGCCTTTGGCCGTATCTGTGAGCGGCAAACTATCTAATGAGGCCGTCGTAGCTGGAGACCAGGGTCACTTGGCAACTTGCGATCTCGGCCGACCATGTGCTGACTCCGGTTCATTTGACGACCTCAGATATGGCTCGGTCTCTCTTCCATGGCGACGGCAAAGCCTCCCGCCGCCGATGGTTGATTGGCATCGCCGTGTTCACCGCAATTGCTATTTTGATCGCTGTGACGACGTACCAGAGACCGAAAGTCCATGGCGACGTCGCCTTTCCCCCTTTTGACTCTCCGCCCGGGTTGGTGAAAGACATCCCCGTGGGCGAGTTTATCAAGCCGGCTGGCCTCAAGATCATCGCTCTGGTCTTCTACGGAAGGCGAAGTCGCGTCGAGATTTCACGCTGCTTCCTCGAGGTGAGTGAGCTCGGCGACCCCGGCCATGGGAGAGACTCCAGCTAAGTCGAGGAAGCGGAATCTGGTCGACAACGGAGGTTGGTTGGATGAAGTGCATTGGGTGCAGAACACAGACAAGAAGGACGACCTCGACTACCTGGAGGAAATCCTCGCCAGCTCGCCCAGATACCAGAAGATCGATCTCAGCGCCGAAGGCATCGGATTCATCGGTTATGGCTTTGCCTGGGGTCATCTCGAACGAGGGTGTCTGTATGTCAAAATCGACGACGATGTGGTATGCTCTCTGCCTCCTTCGTCTCCGCATGTCTCCAATTTGTACTAGGTCTGGTTTGCCGACGACACAATTCCGCGCATTGTCAGCATGAAACTTGCCCATCCACAGTTCCTTCTGGTGTCGGCGAATGTGATCAATTCGCCCTTGATGGGCTGGGTGCACTATCACATGGGCGCCATGCATCCATATTTACCAGAGTTTGACGTGTTCGAACCGCCTTCTCCGCTCGTGGACATGGTCCATTCGAAGCGCAGATCCTGGCGCTATCGTGACTATCCTTACTGGGAGGGACCGTCGGACTATTTCTTCGCACAGGACCAGGATCCGCCCTACGACGGCCATCGATGGTTGCGGCTTCAGAACGACTCAGATATCCACCAAACGCCGATGGTGGATATAGAATACAAAACTTGGGGGACAGCTCTCAAGTCATGGGCGATCGCCGCCCAGGAGCATTATTCTTTCCTGGAGAATCTGGCTGACCACCGGCTTGATCGGTACAAGTTCGGCAAGGCATGGATCACTGATTACCAACGTTTGAGTATCAACTTCATCGCCGTATGGGCCGATGATGTCCTGGACAATCTTCCCATGGACACGGTCGATGAGGAGTGGCTGACGATCAATCTCCCCAAGAAGTTGGGGAGAAGTGTTGCCGTGGAAAGCGATGCTCTGGCGGTCCATTTCACCTTTGGGACACAAGGGAAAGTGGAAAAGACCGATCTTCTTGCGAGATATCATGATTATGCGCTGGAAAATGCATGTGCGAGAGATTTTTAGGAGCCAGTCCATTTGGTCCCTCTGAATGCTTTCGACTCTGACATAAGGACGACTCTTTGAATGGTCACAAGCGTGGCGTCGGAGGCAATCTGTAACCGAGAGAATCTGATGTATGTCTTTTACGCCCTGGTATTCCAAGGCACCTAATCAGGCCCTGACCTGGATTATTCTGGATCCACCCACCACGTACCTTGAGCCTGAGTACCTCCCTTGTGGTCCATGACGTGCAGGCCAAGCCAAGACCTCAAAAATGCAGTCTCTCTCCGCGACACTGCGCCCTTCAGACTGATTACGCGCAGAAACCACACGGCTACACATTCGCTCGGTCCGGCATTGCGAGAGTCTTGTGGGCTTGTGTGACTCTTGACCTTTGTTAAAGGCAAGAAAACTAGAGGCTGGGCTGCCGCCATCGTCTAACAATCTGTTTCCATCGTCCACCTGCGCAGCCATGTATAATCCTTACCAAGGTGGGCATTTTCTCCCGAGATGGCGCACCGACAAAACTCATATTATGATAGCTCAAGGCCAGTATGGCGCCGCAGCAGGGGAATACGGAGGCTTTCCCGGCGCGCCGCCTGGCATGGGTACGTCGAACCGTGAACCAAATCGAAAGGATTGAGTTAACTCTTCACATAGCGCCCGCACCTGGTATGGCCGCTCCTGGCATCGGCGCAGCACCAGGCATGCAGCAACAAGAAGCTCACCAACCCGGCAGGCCTGGCCCGTTTCCACCCAATTTCCAACCGCCGGTGAATATGCCCAACATTAATTTCTCCGCGCCTGTCATTCGCCTTGGTACCTCTGGACCCTCGAAACCTGACCTGTTGGGCGGCCGAGATGACCGTGAGAGGGGTGGCCGACGAAGCGGACTCGGCGCTGGCATGGGCTCAGATTTCCGTGGCGCGGAACGAGACCGTATGACTTCGGTCCAAGCGCAGACAAAAGAGGAAATCATCAAGACCATCTTCGTGGGAGGCATTACCGAAGGCACCGGTGGCGACGAGGGCATTGAGCGCATTTTGCGAGCCGCAGGAAATCTACGAAGATGGATCCGCGCCACGGATGCCGATGACAAGCCTTGCAAGTTTGGATTCGCAGAGTACGAAGACCCTGAAAGCCTGAGTACTGCCATAGAAGTACTAAGGGATGTTGAGGTTCCTGTCAAGCGACGGACACCGGATGAAGTCAAAGCCGAGGGGGACGCGGCGGAGCTGGAGAAGTCGAAATTGCTGGTGAGACCGCCGCGAGATGGAGTGGTGGGACGTCCCGCTGACGGATACACAGATTGTGGCCGATGACAACTCGCTCAGCTATATCGAGCAATGGGAGGAGTCCCACGGCGGGCGAGACCCAGATCAGGCCCAAATGCGACTCGATCACGCACGAAGTGCCTTGGAAGCGGTCCTGAACGACCTGGCCCATCCTTCCGTCGCCACCTCCAAGGATGAGCTGTCGAGTATTGACCGCGACGGTGATGTCCATATGGCCGAGGGAGTGCGGCCTGACGGCGCCAACGGAGAGATCGTCACGATCCCGATAACCATCGATGACGAACTCTCTGACATTCCCGCCGAAATGCGCGAAACCGTGGCCAAGGAGATCGCCGCGTTTCGAGATCGGAGCAACCGCCGTGACCTGGAAAGACTGAAACGGGAGGAAGAGATTGAACAACAGGAACGCAACCGCATGATGAATGGTGGTGGCCGAGGCAATCGACTGGCATCCCCCCCGACAGTGGCCCCCAGTGGACCTGCCGTCGGTGCGAATGGTATACCGGTGGGCCCCCGAGGTGCCGCCAATCCTCCTCCAGGGCCGAAAGGTTTCGGATCGCAGATACCACGAGATTATCAGAGAGGGGTCACGTTTGTGAACGGAACGGCCATCAGCGGGGCATCTGCCTTTGAGGATGAAGATACCGACGCCAGTGACAGCGAGCTGGAGAGCAGACGTGAGGCGAAGAAAGCCGCCGAGTTGGAGAAGCACTATCTGGACCAAGAGCGGAGGTGGCTGAACCGGGAGCGATCAAGAACGGCGGCGGTGGAACGTGAGAAGGCCCGGGACAAGGACGAGACTTCAAGGACGGAGGAAGAGAAAGAAACCATGGCGAAGAGACTGCGAGAGTGGAATGACGACGTCGAGTCGACACGAAAAGTCGAGGAGTTCTACGCCGACCGCAGTATGTGGATCCGGAATCGCGCCTCCTTCCGAGCTCGTGAAATCGCCCTTGATGATGCCGACCGGGCCGCCGACCAACGCGAACGTGCCAAAGAACTGCAACACCGGGCACATGTTGGAGCCCTGGCGGAGGACTTCCTCAGCAGGCAGGAGGATGAAATGCAGCGGCAAGAAGAAGACCGAGAAGACCGGCCAGAACGGCGCGAACCGGCCCGGTTCAAGTTGTCTCTCGGCGCCGCGGCCCAGAAGGCTCACGCAAATGCCCAGCTGCAGCAGAAGAGAACGGTGGCCGAGGTCGAGGGTCTCTTGGAGGATGAAGAAGAGGATGACTCGGGCCAGAAGAGGACGCTGATTCCCATCCAGTTTGACAAGAACGACACGGCGGGCATGTCGGAAGAAGAGCGGGCTCAAGCCGCCAGACAACTTGCGGCCGACATCCCGAACGACGGCGACGAGTTGTGGAAATGGGACGTCCGGTGGGAGTTTGTGGATGAGAGCGTCATCGAAGAGAGGCTCAAGCCGTTTGTGGAGAAGAAAATTGTCGAATATCTCGGCGTCCAGGAGCAGATGCTGGTGGACGTCGTCATCAATGCGCTCAGAAGTCGAGGGAATCCGAAAGACCTTGTCACGGAGCTGGAAGGGGTCAGTATCGCCATCACCATCGATCCTGGTCGCGTTCACTAACATTCTCTCACTAGGCCCTCGACGAAGAAGCCGAAGTCCTCGTCCGGAAGTTGTGGCGGATGGTCATCTTTTTCTCCGAGTCCGAGAAGAGAGGATTATCTGCGTGATCTACAGTGAGGATTCGGGTGGCAGCCGGTTGTGAAGACCTTTCGGGTCGTCATTTGTCCCGTGAGGTTTTGAACTGCAAAAGGGTGCTGACTTACTGTAGCGAGACCTGCATCGACTGTGAGGTTGTATAAGTACTATTTATTGTATTCAGCAGTCTGAACTTGGCGCAAGCAATGCAATTCAGCGCTCGGACGGAGACGAGAATTCGTTTCTGTTTAACCTTTGACCTTTTCAATATAACGACGGAACTTGGAGATTGGTGAGTTGATGTGTGACTCATGGCTCCGTTGGAGAACCTAAGCTGGGATATTCTGGTATATATCCTTGACCGGCTTCTTTTGTTGTGACTGAATTTGCCACCATTGTCATGTATTCCTGCCCAACTCCTCGCTATTCATACCTGTCGTCACGATACTCACACCTCTTGCCTACCCACATTCAACACACCGGTACTATGTGCCGCCGCTGCCGCCTTGGGCTTGAAATGTCGCCTCGTCAGCATTTTTGCCCAGAGCGTATAAGAAGCGTTGTAGGCGATTTCCAAGAATAACACAGGTGGCATACGGATGGGGCCTGTCGTGGACTGTGGGAGTCCAATTTGGCAACCGTCTTTGGAGATTCGCATGTGTACAAGGGGTTGAAACCCTTCACTTACACTTGTTGGTGTTGGGAACACAGGCAGCGTTCTTCACTTCATGAGCGCTTGGCCTCCGGCACACCTCCAACACCATCTTAGATAGTATCAATCAATCCATCTCATGGTACTTGGTTCATCAGTGGGGCCCCGTCCAAACCCTGATATTTGGTGGCTGCTGAAGTGACCTGATAACCATGGGTTGCGAGGATTCGAGCACGGCCAGAGCTAATGACTTGGCCAGGGTAACAGAGTCAACGATGTCAACTTCGCTGGTGCTGGACCCACCACGCCGCACCACAGAGAAAGGACTCGGTCAAGGGCATTTAAGAGCTGAGTTTCCCACCTCGTTCTCAACCGAAACCTGCTTTTCGCATCTCCTTCAAGCTTGAAGCCCCATTATTCGTTGTTTGTGGCCATCGGGTTTGGGTGCTTTGTGCACGTTGTGAGGTGTCAGTTTCATCCAGGATTTGTACTATCCAACCATGTCGGAAGCCATGTACGGTAGAGGCAACGCTGCCCACCGTCGAATCTGGTTTCAAACCTCTCGAGGCTGAAGTCCTGATAATCATGAGACTATGGTTAACATCGAGACGAACTCTGACAAATCTCGGTAAAGACATCGGGTTCAGAAGGCACGGACCGCTCAACCGCAGACACGAGCCTGGAGTTCCACAGCCATGGCGAGATGGGCCGGGCGACGAAGCAGCATCTAAAAACACTCGTTCTCGACGATGACGGTGAGGCAGACCGCGCAATCGCCGGAGCGCCTCCTTCTGCCAGTAATACAAGGACGAGGGACGGGACAGCAGGAAGACCTATATACGACACCGCGTCACAATCCTGCCGGAGACTGTAGATTCGTTCGAAATCTCTGAAACGCCATCGGCGAGCAAGGAGGCGTGGTGTCCTCCATCTTCTCTTTGGTGAGAGTCATGGGTAAACAGTTGGACTCGGAACGGCCTCAACACCTCGTTCTGGGTTGATATATTCCCAGAATGCCAAGGACTAAACCCTAAACTCGATCGTCATATAACGAAAATATCTTTGAGACCTCGCAACACAGGAACGTCTCTCTACTCTGAGATCACTCCCCACAGACGACCTCGAGAATCCTGATCGGGCTCGCAAGAGGCGAAGGACCCATGCAGCCGCCTCCACATCTCAGAATCGCATCTATCCCTCTCGCCAAGTAGAGGAAGATCTCTTCCTTGACTTGGTCGGCAGAAGACGTGCAGTGTAGCACGGCTAGCAAGGACTAAGGCGTTCTGGCTATCTACTGGGCCTGCAGGCGCCCATGTAGGCAGTTAAAGGCCTGCGCGAGCTGCGGAATTGAACGGCCGAAGGATAACCGAGCCAGCGGTAGCGACCTCCGTAAGGCGTGAGTAATTGAACAGGGGACCTGCAGATATTCTTTCAACACATCTATGGTCGAAGAATACGACACGCCAGTTACTATCTCTCTCCAAGACCGCCGCTATGTCCTCGTCGCCAGAAAAGCTCATTCAAGCGCTTCAAGCAAGACTCCAAGCGCTTGAAGACAAAGAAGCGATACGGTCAGTCCTCAACCAATACTGTATCAGACCAGATGCGCACGATTTCTCTGGCTATGCAGAGCTCTACGTGGAAGATGGGACAATGGGTTTCGAGCAATGGGGCGACGTCACTGGCAGAGAGGCAATCGCGAAAACTTGCGCTGCGGAGAGTGTCTATGAAGGTCTGCTTCATATCATGACGAATATGGAAATCACCCTTGATGGCCCTGACAGGGCCAGTGCGTCAGCCAGAGTCTGGTTTTGCGCCACACCAAAGGTTTCGGAGCTGGAGGTAAACTACGCATTTGGAGGCCCGTACAAATTTACCTTCATCAAGCGCCACGACGGCTGGAAAATCAATACGATGAAGTTGAAGAAGGTCTGGTCGATGGGGCAAGACACAGAAGGAGTCTTTACAAAGTAGTGCAAGACTAGCTGCTCGACACCATCTGCGGCTTTATGTCGCAGCATCGCTGCAATAACACCGGGGTTGCTTCCTTATTCTAAACCTGTGTCCTCCAAACTTTGAACAGCTGTCTTTAATGAGCGTTAAAGTCCTCAGATGGCAGCCCCCAATCTTGCGGCTGCCACTACAGTTGAGTTGCTCAAGCGTAGCTCCGAAGATGAGATCTCTACAAGCCGAACCCGTCCTACTCTTGAAGACTCAAATTGTACTGAAAATCTGTCAAGGATTCACCCAATCGAGCATTCTCACTGTCTCTCAGGCCACTGGAAAGATCTAACCGAGAGCCCGTGACAGATACGAACTAACTGCCGCTGATAAGGCGACCCATTCACTAAGATATAGACGTTCCATGTTTCTGCAATCGTTTGCAAGAGGCAGAAGCGTTGGCGCATCTGTTGCTATTGCGGTTTCACGGTCGCTGCCACAAAAGCTGGCAGTACTGGCCCAATCTGCCAGTCAAAATCCTATCAATAAACAACGCTTTATTGCGGGTTAATGAATTCCATGCACAGACACGCAAGAGGATGGGCTGACATGAGCAAACCTATAATCGATAGCCAGTGAGGCATGGCACTGTTTATGCTTCAATCTAATGGCCAAATTGCCGGCAACAACTGGATGGACGTGGTCATTTGTACCAAGGAATTGGAAAACAAGTCATCTTTCGAACATAAGAGAAAGCCATATCCTCATACAGCTCAGGGGAGACGCTGCTCTTCCAGCATATCTTCATGATTCGACTTTGGTTTCTAGCCGAGATGTCACTTCTTTAATAAAATCGATCAACCGCTTGTCGGTCTTTGTTTCAATGGACCTGCTGCAGAAAGGACGGCCCATGGGGTACCTATAAGCGGGCGTCAGCAGTTCCACCCTGATTGGACGTGCGTTGACAGATCATTAGACCTTAGTTGAATAGCCGCATTCGAATGAGCTTTTACAGATATAAGAGCAGGGTATGACTCACATATGCACCTGGCCCTGTTCCAGGACGAAGTCGACGAGATTGCCAGCTTCTTTTGATCGCCTCACCCAGTCTCTGGAGTCCGGAAGAAGAACCTCTGCGCCGCCGACGAACACGATCTGCGGAGGCAGAGAATGAAGATTGTCAAAAACCGGAGAAATCTGGGGGTCTGAGGCGATCATATTCTCTGGTAAGAGACTTTTGACGAGCATGGGATTGGCATGAGTGAATGTAATCAGGAAGTCGGTCTTCATGGCTGGTGAATGGAGCGTCTGATCATGCGTGAGATCTAGCCATGGAGACAGCAGGATCAGCCCAGCTGGCTTGGGTATTCCCGTGTTTCGAGCATATATGGCGGATATGGCGCAAAGGTTACCTCCACATCAAGTCAGTCCCAATCGTGACGATGCAATACACCTGGAACAAACCTCCCGCAGAATCACCTGCAAAAAATATCCTGTCCGGAGAAATCCCTTTCTCGAAAATCAAACATCGGTATGACTCGATGAAGTCGTCGCGGTAAGCTGGGAACTTGGCAGCGGTAGAGAGGCCTATGAGACGGATTACTCGGCATTTCTATGGGTATGATAGGACCAATGTTGTTTCCTGGAACCTACGGTAGTCCACAGATACAATGATCAGGCGAACACCATTTGCTTCCGCCTGACGAACCCATCTCTTGTATGATGCCAGGTACATCAATGGCTCCCCAAACAAATAGCCCCCTCCGTGGGCGTAGAGCAGCACCACGGTTGGGTCTGTATGAGCGGTCGTAAGACTTTCTAGTCGTGCTTCTGGAGGCACAACTACCGCAGGGACGTTGTTCAACTTGACAGGCTGGGAATCCTCGGCACCAAGGCCGGGAGGTGCGCTGAAGAGCAGCTCCAAAAAACAAGCCAAAGAGGCTGCGAGATAGCACCGGGTGATCTCCATGTGAAATGAGATCGGACGGCACGCGAAAGGGAACAAAAGACGATCGACGAGAGCTAGGAAAAGGCATCGGAGGAATGTCCACAAAAAAAGCAAGAACTTCCACGGATGACGCAGAACCATCCACAGTCGTGAGCCCATTTGGAAGGCGTATATTCAGTGCAATAGGTCTTGGACTGCTCAGTGATCGCAAGCGTCCCTTTTTCGGACGAGATACTTTGGTGGAGGGGGGGCGTCAAAAGGGCAGTTGACTCTTGACCGCCCAGGTGGTCAGTACATGGCCTCCATGGGTAAGCATCACGTGGAGGGAAGTTTAGTTGGCGGGGCCTGGATAACAGAAGTCAGTATTTCCGGCTGTGAAATATGACAGCGCTAGCTCTAGCCGGCAGATGGTTAAAATTCACCGTTACTAGGCGTCACGACTGTCACTGACTAGGCACATCTGCGTCCTCTTCCTCGCCTTTGCCTTTCGTCCGCATCTTCTCCGCGATACCAAGACACTGCCACTATCTTGCAGGAGACAAGGAGGTCGAGCGGTGTGGCTAGAATGACCTAACCCCGCGAAAATCTGAGTGGTGGCTCCCACCCCACTCATGGAAGAGAATGAAAGCTGAGGCGCTCCCGACATGTCCCGGACCTGCATTTCCGGATGGTATTGTAGTCCAGAAGCCTAGGGCACGGCTTTCCTCGGCTGTTGTCGCGGAGAAGTTTGTGGGGAAAGGAGAAGTGGATCCTGAGCGCTGAAACAATCCTGGGGTTCGGCACGATGGGGTTGAGGGTGTTATTGAGACCCTATGCGTGGGCTCTTAGATGTATGACTCACCCGTCAGCCATTTTTGCTCACATCACGACTTTCAAGTTGAGAGACAGAACTTCATTGAGATGTCGATTTTGCGCACCATCTCTCAGCTGGGCTATGGCAGCCCAATCCTTGCTGCGATTATCGGCGGTGTCGTCTCGGTACGGTGATACCATCAGTCTACACTGCCAGAATTATGCTCACAGGAGTAGACATTTGTGTTTCCTATGGATAGCGATTTACCGGCTCTATTTTCACCCGCTTGCCAAATTTCCTGGACCGAAGCCTAATGCAATTTCTGAGGTGGGTTATTCCGGCTCAGGGAAACCGCTTTCTCATGAGAGTTCTACTGACGGATTCAGCTTCCTATAACCTTGGGCATGTTGAGAGGTCATCATGTGTACAACGTTAAGCGATGGCATGACAAACACGGTGAGAGACCCTCTCTGCTGTCCTTCTTAATGCATCCTAGCTTCTGTGCCACTTCTGACATTCTACAGGGTCGATCGTACGCATCGCACCCAATGAGCTATCCTTTACGGACCCCGCCGCGTGGAAAGATATATACTCTAGCCATCCAGGACAACCGAATTTCCCGAGGGACCCCATAGACAGCCGATTTGACCCGTGGAGGATACAGGTGTTCTCTCGACCGACATGCTCGTGGCAGACGAACCGAATCATGCACGGCAAAGACGCACCTTGTCACACGTATTCTCCATGAAAGCCCTAAACGAGCTGATCACAGAATTTGTGGACCTTTTCATTGACAAAGTTAGAGAGATCTCCGATGACGGTAAGACCGTGGACATGAACCAATGGTACAATTACTTTACGTTCGATGTCATTGGTGAATTGGCATTTGGGAAACATTTGGATGCATGTCCACTGGTAAGCTCTCAGTCATCTCAACCTTTTTCACCGCATGTATCAATTTACTGTCAAGGTGCGTACAATTATTGGGTATCCAACATGGGCGATCACATGGTCGCCGCTGCCGCGGAGCAATGTACACGCCGAATTGCTGGACCTCACACTCTCCTCCAAAAAACAATGAAGGCATTGCTGGTGCCTTCAGGGATGAAGGATCATCTCGCATACAGCCGCGAAAAGGTCGGCAAGTAAGTTCACCTCCCCTGGGACTCAAATTTTCCAGCTGACCGGATTGATCCTAGACGACTCGCAATACCTGAGTCCGAGAAAAGGGACTTCTTCTGGTACATCATGCGAGAAAAGGAGGTTGGAAAGATGACCCGAGAGGAATTGATCGCGAACGCGGCATTGTTTATGTCGGTGACCCACCCACAGCAGGTGCCAAGCACATGAAATTGACGTCGAGCATTCAGCTGGGAGTGAAACAACAGCCAGCCTCCTCGCTGGCTTGACTCACTGGCTTCTGAAGACACCTCGAAATTCGATCCATTGAGAAGGCCGAAGACCTGACGCACGAACGTCTTGCCAAAATGCCTTGTTTGAATGCTTGTATCGACGAAGGCATGAGAATCTTCCCTCCTGTCCCTGGCGGAAACTTACGATCTGTTCCAAAGGGAGGGGCCGATGTTTGCGGTCATCGTCTTCCTGAAGGGGTACGCTGCCATTTTTCCGATAACGTGATGTCTTGCATTAAGGGCTTTTGGACACTTCTCACATTTGTTTCCAGGTCACTGTGTCGGTACAATCTTGGAGTATAACCCACGCTGCATCGAATTTCCACGACCCAGATAGCTTGATTCCCGAAAGATGGCTTGGCGAGGAGGAGGGAGCCATCTCTGAGCTTCATGCAAGCCAGCCTTTTTCACTTGGACCCAGAGGATGCCGTGGAAAAAAGTAAGGACCGCTTCCACTTCATGCACTGGTTTCGGTCTTGACTGAGTTTCAATAGTCTCGCCTACCTAGAGATGCGACTAGTCCTGGGCAAACTCCTCTGGAATTTCGACATGGGATACGAGAGGGGCAAGCCGGAGTGGGTTCCGCTACAGGACTCGAAGAATGTGTCGGCGTGGATTGTTTGGCACAAACCGCCGCTCTATGCTAAACTTACGCCCGTCGCTAGATGACTCATTGATGAGGTGTAAGGTTGTGTCTTGAGAAGTCGCCCGAGACACGTTCCCGCACACATATTGCGGGTTGCACCCACAGCCATATCTTTCGGGCGTTCGCGGAGGGGAGGAGGAGTAAGCACACACTCAAGATCCTTGACAATGGGATAGTCGTCGTGCAGGTGAAGTGGTCATGGACAGATTGGAAGTGTCTGTTGTGCTAGAGGAAATGATTCTTGCCAGATCAAATACATCCCAGAGAACGGCGTGTTGCAGGTCAATTATTTCCGTGATGAAAGACAGACTTTGCATATATACTGTCATGACGGCAATCCCCAGCAGCCACGGGCCAGGAGTAGTGTGTTTCAGGGAGAGGGCAGGAGGGAAACCTGTACATATACCCATCACCCACCCCCTGGTGCCGGAGGAGGCAAGCGTAGAGTCTTGTATGCTACCCGCCAGATTGTTGGCTAAACACACGACTTGCTCTACCCGATCGTTCGCTGCTTGCCTCAGCTAACCGTTTGACATATACTATACTAACCCTACTTGCCCATCTACTCTCAATAAAGTGTTCTACTCCACTATTTTACTGGCTCTTTACGTAACACCGGTGTAGAGCGTTCAGTAAAGAGAGGTTCACAGCGCCATGAGTATGAGTTGAAAGAATCTAAAGTGGGAACGAGTGTCACTTGTATCCACGTGAGTGGGAAAGATCAATGGATGTCCGAGCACATCTCACGACCGACGTTAATTGCTAACAAAGTCGAACACCACCGCCATTCTCTTCGATACCTTTCCAGCCCTCATATTATCGATCATGGTATTGATATCCTCCAGGTGGTAAAAGTCAACCCGAGTTTTGATATCGTGCTTGACCGTGAACGCAATTGCCTTGGGAAGCTTGAACGGTGGTCCTCTCGTCTCAGCTTTGATACGATACCTGCCCAGCATGAGATGATGCGTATTGACCTGTATGGGTTTCGAGGGCAACCCAATCACCATCATCAGCCCATTGACGCGCAGTATCTGCGGCGCGCCATCGTATGCCGCAGACGCGGAACTGAATACCACCGCCGCATGGCAGCCGCCTTGTGTCGCGGCTTTCAACTCCTCGACGTAGTTCTTGTCCGTAATGGAGTTGAAAGTCAGATCGGCGCCCAACTCTTTGGCTATGCCGAGGATGCTGTCATCGATGTCGATACCGATGACTTTCAAGCCCAGAGCTTTGGCATATTGAACGCCGAATTGGCCGAGGCCGCCGCAGCCGACGATCGCCATCCAGTCTCCCGGCTTGCAGTCGCAGGAGTCCACGCCGTTGAATGCAGTAACACCGGCACAGAAGAATGATGAGGATGTCGCCATATCCATAGACTCAGGAAGGATGATGCAGTTGCGGTAGTCGATCGCCGCGTACTCAGCGAAGAAGCCGTCCGTGGCGAAGCCGTGCAATTTCGCCCGGCCATATACACAGCTCACGTTGTGGACTTGACATCCTTCACACTCAACTGGTGATTGTGATATGAGTCTCCGAGTCTGCACTCCATAGGCTCCCGGAGGGTCACTTACAGCAACAGTCCTTGGTAGGCAGAAAGCCAACGCGGTCGCCTTCCTGGAACCCTTTCACATCCGCTCCCACCTGTTCAATGGTACCTACGCCCTCATGGCCTAGTGTGACCGGTTCTGAAGACCCTGGGAAGGAGCCGTCAAGTAGCATCAACTCTGAGTGACACAGTGATGCTGAACCGATACGAACCAGCACCTCATTCGGAGCGATAGCTGGCACTGGAACCTGCTCTACTCGAACCTCCTTTGTGTCCTTGTTACGCATTGCCTGTTAGCTTGAGATGCGCGGTCTCCAGGCTAAATAAGACCAAGCTGTGGCCATCTTCTTACTGGATAGAATCTTGCTGCTCTCATTAATCGGGCGGTCATCCTTGCTTCAGGGCTTACTTTCCGATTCCCTGAATTAGATTGCACAAGATGTGCATGTAAAATAGATCTTGGTCCATGCTCATAAGCTCTGGTGAGAAAGTTGACAATGGCAGTGGATATCTTCTTCCAGGTTTACAAAACACGGCAAGCATCCAATGGGAACAAAACAGCCTGAGAAGGTCCAATGTCAGCCGTCAACCGGAATTGCAACAACAGTGTTCGGCGTTAGCAAATGGTAAACCTGTTTCGGTCACGCGGCCCGATACCAATGTATACTCCAAAGACTGTACACGAATATGGGTGTCATTACAAAGCTCGCGTTAGCTGCATTAACTCATCCTTTGCCTCTGTGTCGAAATGGTAACAATGGTATTTTTCTTTGTTTGCCAGAGTAGAATCCGATTGGCCAATGTCATCCTCTTTCCCAAATCTCAACCTTGTCACTCCGGCTTTTCTTCTCGGATGCACAAAAGGGTCCAGACGTTGGCCCAAGGGACGATTGTGATTTTCTTTTGTGCAGCACCATAGTTAGAGATTAAGATTGCTTGTAATCAGATTCATCTGTACATAGTAGATAGCAGCTCTCCTAGGAGAGAGCGGGGAATTCCATGTTGTTGACTGTTCAGCCAAATCAATCACGTGACCTGCCTCCAAAGTTGTGTCGACCTCTGGGAGAGGAGTGGATGGAAGGAACTCGTGTGAAGATTGTGTCTATGGAGGGGGTGCCTTAAATACACGTAGGCTGTCTAGGCAACAGCACGGTTTCTGGGCTGACAGTTTGACAACAATGGGCTTCTCCTGGATCATGGTAGCGGTATGGGAGTATATCATTGGAATGGAGTCGCCATCACTAGTAATGCTCACTCTACCCGCTTAAAAGCAAGATGTAAAGACTCTTGCCACGAGTGTCAACTGCTGGATGGCTTCGAGCTTGGCCCTTAACGGGTTCGTTATTTGGAGTTCTTGCCCAAATCAGAAATGGATACCAAGACCAAGCCAGGTTAACGGAAGAAAACCTCGCCAATATGAGACGATGGGAAGTCCGTTAAACGGTAGTTTCATATCTGCAGGTTGAGGCCTCACGTAGCCAACTCTCATCTTCTCAAGACCTCGCAATGCCTCCAGCATGGCCCGTTGACCCCACGATCAGCTCAGCACAAATCCCTCGTAGCCATTGTCGGAGCAATCGTAAATGGCCTTTGTATATGCTGGAAGCCCTCCAATATAGTTGGTCGACTCTCGCACTTTCCCTGGAATGTTGGCGCCCATGTACCACGTATCCGCCTTCGAAATTAGGGTCGTATCCATCAAGTCATTCGTCACCTTCGCCCAACGTTCTTCCGCAGCTGTCAAAGCCTCGATACGGGTCTGACCGCGCTTCTTCATATCCTCCAGACACATGATGATCCAATCGCCCTGGAGTTCTGCGTTGGCGGGACCGATGGCAAAGGCACCGGGGCTCTGTGGACCATAGAGGAAGAAGAGGTTAGGGAAGCCGGCTGTTGCGATACCGAGTTGTGTGCGTGTGCCTTTGCTCCATTTTCCTTTCAAGCTTTGATTCGTGGTACCCCGGATGTCAATTTAGGTCAGGCTTCCTGCCCCAGCATCGAAGCCCGTAGCGAGGACTATAATGTCGAGAGGATGTTCGTGATAGGTATTGTTGTCTCCTGCTGTTATCACCCCTGTCGGCGTTACCTCTATGATGGGTCGTTTCTTGAGGTTCACCAACTCGATGTTCGGCTGCTGAACAACTTCGAAGAATCTTTGCTCGAGAGACGGTCGTTTGTCGCGCCGTTTGTCGCTGTGGGCGGCATTCTGGGATTGTGATTTGCAAGGCAAGAACCAAAGTATGTGTCCTCTTCGGCAAAGAGTAGGGCTGATAAGAATTAAATAGAGATGCCTCGGTTAGCTTACTCCTGGAGATGTCCACAGACCTTTTAAGGTAGTAAAGTCTCAATTGAACACAACGGTACCGCTTGTGAGATCACGGTTCCATATTGCGGAGGACATGGGTTGGAAACAGAATCCTTGACCTGCCCGGATTGGCTCCGGAGGTCGTGCGTATGCATCTACCTTTCTATGATCCACTTATCATGGGTATCCGCGGCTATACTTCACCGCGCCGGGCGTGTGTTCCGTTGTGCAGGCTTTCCATGTGGCGGTAGTCTCTTCTCTGCCTTTGATGGCTTCCGTAGCGAATAATCTTTCCTATTCAGACTCAATGCATTTGGCATTTGGCAAGGTGCAAGGGCGCCAGCGGTAACTTCTAGGCCTTCCAGCTCCCTGTCTCCACACGGTGGCTTACACAGCTCGTCCCGGCTGATGATGCCTAAACTAGTCAGGGCAACTACACAAGGGACTCCAATGAGGGAGCACATTATGTGTAACAAAACCGCAATGAAAAATGACTTCTTCCCCTAGGCAAACTATTTTTAGGCACCAAGCTGTGTGGATGAGCTTGTCTCAACGCCTCAGACGGGAATGATATCAGGCCTATTGGACTCATTCCGGTAAGTCTTGTAGCATAAGACTTGATATTGCAAGCTATTTTGCACTAACATTACGGTTCATCTCAAGTTCCATGATTTTCGCCCCATCTGGAGCTCAAACATCCCTCCGGTCTCATTCCCACTGGTACTGCAAAGAAGCATGATTCTCGCAGTCTAGAGACGAAACAGGCCAACAGCAACATCTCCGAAGCAAAATTGCATACGGCCAAGAAACCGGCGTGAAAAGAAATACGGTAAGCCCTGTCTAACTTACAAGCCAAAGGTGCGACTTCTGAGTCTGTCAACTGGAGAGCGCAGGGAAGAGAGAGCGCAAAATGACTATAATGCCACGATGAAGTCTGAGCGTGGATTTAATTGCCCACGACAGATTGAAGTGCCACAGTAGCTGGCAGGTTGCGTTGATAGCTCTCTCTTTTCTTCCAAAAGCCTTATATCATGTCTTCATGGCACCAATTGTTCTTGATGATCAGTCGGGTTTCTGATTCCTTGTTGATATATGCTAATCGAAAGGCCTTGGGGACGATTCCCCAGTCAGAGTCACCGGGGCGTTTCCCTCGGTATTGGGAACCAAGAGCCAGATCGACCTGAGTGGAGGCGGGCTAACAGCTTCTTCCATGGAGCCAGAAGGATTGGATGCTGTACGTATGCATGCTTAAAAAGTGTTGAATCTGCAGGCTCTGACCAATCAGGCAGGTGTGATTACCGCGCATTGCCCACCACTTACTCGCATCCGACCAATTGCTTCCCGAGATCCAGCAGTCGAGCAGCCACAGCCCCGATCACCTCAGCTCTAATGGCCACGGTGATTTGTTCCGTTCCAGTACGGAGTCCCGGTTAACACTTCCATGTTTTTGAAGCTACTAAATTTCAACCAACACTCGGTGTCTTGTTAGTTGAAACAGGGTCAGTCTAGGTGACTGGCCTCTCGGGTGCCACAGCAGTCTCGGTTATTAATACCCGGCCCTTAGCATTACAGTGAGTGTGGTCTGGCCTCTAATGGATCGTCGTGATCACTATGCCATCTGAGAGGATCACTAGGGAAGACACTTGGACTTGATCGTTGGTGGTTGAGGGACTTGGCCAGAGGATTTCCAAGTCCTGGAATTCCAGCCCGTCTTTCTCCTGATGATCTGATACACTCTCGATACGGTCATGAGCCCTCCGCGCTTTGGCGGAAAAAGAGACGGAACCCAAGACTTGCAAGATCATGACACGGCCGGTTGAAGGCAGGGCACCGTCTCGGTTCAACATCACACCCGTGGGACGCGGGACTGGCTAGATTTCCTAGTGTGGTCCTCAGGAAGGAAATATAAAATAGATTCAAGTTAATTCTACTATGTAGATCCTTTGTGCAGTCTTGTTTACATGAGATAACTGAACGAAGTGCGATTGACGATGAAAAGTGTAAGGATGGAGCATCAACTAAAAATTTCAACGATGGTTGAGGATATGGACAGTATGTGCTATGACTGACCCAGCAACAGCTGACGGCTAGAATGCATATTATCCTACGCAATGCGAGTTCGGCCTACTTGTAGTCAGTCCTCGACATCCTACGTCGCGAACAGCTATGAGGTGCCACCGACGCAATGTACGGACGAGTGGAAAATACTCTCGATACAGGGTTCCCCGCTCGACGGAGGAATTTGGAGCCAAAAAGGCCGTGGTAACCCCTGTGGGATTTCCGACGCGTCAGTGAGGGAGACTCCGGGCTGGCTGAGGATGGACATGCTTCCTGATACGGGGAGAGCAATATGACCAAGTTTCTTACCCCAGAGTCTCGTATCCGGATGAGAACCGGGAATCCGAGAGTCAGAGGGTCCCAGTGGCCCGTGGGCCAGAGCGTTCTCCATGGCATCTCATACACTTTGGTGACAGCCAAGGAAGGCTACGTTATATCTGACGCTTCTGACTTCTTCTGTCGTGACTGAGAATGATATGGAGACATCCTCAAATTACCCTGCTCGTGGTGGTTCCGGCAGAGTGTGGGTTACATGGGAAGATATGATAACACGTCGGGTGGAGGAGGGTATTCCCAGACAAAACTCATGAGATACGCCATTTCCTGCAAAGCCCATGACTGGCAGCGTCCAAGTGAAAGCCTACCGTTGGGGGAAGGTTTTTCTCACAAAGGAACATTCGCTTAGCGTGATGCTGGCAAGGTGGCCTAAGCTATTAGTGTGACACCGCCCCGGATAGAACCATCTCCGCGTTCTCTCGCCCCCGCCCTGCGTCCGCTTCCACCTCCTCGACTTCGCCCTTCATTCTCTACAAGACCGATAAAGACACGCAGCGACTAACAAAACGCGAATCAATCAAACGTCCTCTGCCATACATCCACCCGTCATCATCGTTCTATCTTGGAATCACAATGAGGTCACCAAAGCCGGCAAGGTCTCGTAACAGAGCCTCGGTCGCCTGCATTGCGTGTCAGAATCGTCGAGTCAAGGTCGGTGTTCCCTTCCACTCCACACAGCACGTCGTGATACTCATTTTGAATGTCAGTGTACGAAGAGTCCAGGAGAGTCTCAATGTGATCAGTGCCGGCGTAGCAATTTGGATTGTGTGACTCGGCCGGATCGGCGAAGAAGGCAAGCCAGCTCCTATTTAATGTGTACAGAATATCTGAACGACCGGACCTGACTTGGCGCAGGCCGATTTCAAGAGCCGAAGTGGACTCTCTCAGATCGCGCCTCCAATCGTTAGAATCGATACTTCGCACCCAGTCGGGGGCAGGACCTTCAACTGACATATCATTGAGTGCACTACACGATGCCAGCTCACTTGATGCCGCAGAACCAAACGGAAACCGGTCAAGCTCGCGCCGCAGCGACTGCGAGAATCCGAGCCTGGCAGCCGAGTCAGAACAATGTTCAAACGCTAAAATGAACATGAGCTTCAGCCCAGATCGGCGTGCAGACTCCTGCAGCAAGTCTCCGAATTCCTCGCTAGTAGACATCATGTCTGAAGGACCCAGCAAAGTTCTGATCGGCCACCTTATCTCGCCCAGCGATTCTGTCCTGTATGATCGGTCTAGTGGGAGACTGCGCCAGTCTTGTCCGATCGTCGCCCTCCACCAATTCTCAGAGATGAGTCCGAGTAACACGACCTCCGGCTCTCGGGAACAAAATAGGAGAGTTGAGAGAGTCCTGCGAGAATTGGGTACCGAGACCCACGACCATCTCCTGGAATCTTTCTGGTCGTATTACGATTCCGTCATGCAAGTGGTGGACCGAGAGGTCTTTGAAGACGACAGGAAAAGCGGCGGAGGTATGACTTATAGCGGATTTTTGCACATATGCATCCTGGCAATGGGGTACCGATACGCGGATGCTAAGAGACCCGACATTCAAAGGCTCGCCTTGGAAAACAAAGAAAGCACCTTGCATAGGGAGGCCAAGTATTTGGTGGAATTCGAATTCGAGAAACCCGGTGGTATCCCCAGCGTGCAGGCGCTCTTGATCTTGGGTCAGCTTGAAAGTGGTAGCGGCAGAGATGAAGTGGGCTGGATGTATGCCGGTACGCTTTTCCGTCGAGCCCTGTCTCTGGCCGTGGCTAGTGGCGGCGAAAGACTTCAGGACACAAGCTAATACTCGACAGGAATGGCGTTCAGATCCGCCTTTGATCTTGGGCTCAATCTCGACTGCAGCATGTTGAACCTTTCTAAAAGAGAGCGAGAATTTCGAAGATACGTGCTGAGAGCTTGCACCGCGTTCGATAAGTGAGTGCGACAACTGTGCGAATCGTTCCTGGCATTAACATTGATGGACCAGACTCTGGGCTATATATCTCGGACGCTTGACATGCATCAAGAACTCTGACATCAGTTACCCGGTGTCTCTCGATCGACCTCAGCAATTCCAGGAGGATCATTCTCAGGCGACCGTCACGCCTGAGAAAAGCATTGAGATGCAATGCTTTGATGCTCTGCTAGAACTACTGGATCTCACAGCAAAAATTGTCGAGCACCTATTCTCCAGGCAAAGTCCCCTCCGGCACCGCGACTATCTTGTCATAGCTGGATTGGATGCCGACCTGAAGGCATGGTATAGCCGGTTATCAGGATCACTAGCCTGGACACAAAATAACATTGAGACGGCTCCGATTCCCTACTTCCATCTACAGTAAGTGGCCTCATTTATGCGTTCTGAAACCAACGTCATCTTTTTTCCATGCCACGGACTTTGCTGACTCCTTTTCTAGTTCGCAATATCACGCATCTTTGGTCCTTCTTCATCGCCCACTTGCATTACATGAAAAATCGACACCGGATACAAATGGCGACAGTGACATAACCATGAATGGCATTTCCGCTGTTTCTCGGGCCATCTGTATGGAACATACATTCAAGATGGTTCGGATCCTAACTCAACAATTCCAACGATTTGACCCCGCTCGATCTCCCCAAACCCAACTACAGCACATTGGAACCGCGGTTGCCGCATTAATTTCAGCTACCGCCGTCAGTAGAGACCCTCAGGAGCGAATGAGACTGCTCGAATCTCTACATGTATTAGCGGAGCTCGCACGAGCAATATCACCAACGTATAGGCCTGCAGAAATGATTTTGGATGTTCTTGACAATGTGCTCAAAGAGCCCGGCTGGGGTTACGATCAGATTTCAAGCATGGTGCGAGATGGGGCGATGAAAGATATCGCAAACAAGAGGATGACTTCGAAAGACGATTTCTTCAACAGCGCTCTGGCTACAAAGGGGGGGTATGAATATAATCCCTCGCCGCCTAATCTCAACGACGATTTCAGTTTCATTTTCGAGCCCGACGACACTCTGGAGATTCTATCAAGCCTTGGGCAGGGAAGTGTGGGCTTGAGAGCCTCGGGAGCACTAGGCTCAGCGCCTATTGGTCTTTCACCGCCATCATCGCAGCAGACCAAAGCTCATGGGAAGCTCGCCCAGATGTCGTCCGGCCCCTTGGCTTCATGGAATATTCCGGCCTTCGCTTCAAACGACCGACCAAGAGATTCTTATACCCTTGAGCATTTCCACCTGGCCGATGCACAGTTTGACACAATGCTGTGAGGACAAGCGATGGAGCGTGGATCTCCAATACGGATGGAGACGGACCCTCTTAAGAGATGGCATCTGTCAAGCCTCGTCCAAGCTTCTCGCTGGCATACTCAGCAAGTCATCACGTCTGTTGAATCCCTCTTTAGTGCTTTAGATATGTAATATCTTTGCATGTTGCCATCGACGTGATGATGGAGCTGGGACGCTAGGGTCACCACCGTAGCAGACGGGAGGTGCGGTCAATGAAGGAGGCATTCTCCCTGGGACGCCGGTGCTATTCGAGCACCAACAAGCTGGGGGTAAACACAAGATAGGGAAGCGAAGAATATCCGGGGTTTTGGGATCTTCGAGAGTGAAGAGTTTGAATCAAGCCTGAGTGATTCGTGTGTGGATGTGCCTCGGCCATTACGCCTTGGATTGTGTGAGGTTTCCTGTCCGCTAAGGTGACAGCTATGTTTATAGGCGGGATCACAGAGGAGGAGCATATGGGTGCAAATTGTCATTAGGAGAGGATATCCCGGCGGGTGCTTCAGCCTTATTACCTTTACATACCCTTTACTCCGTACTAGAACAGCCAACGACCGAAAAGACAGACTAATCGTAATGTATCAGAGGGAAAGGTATTTAATGAAAAAGGGTTGTTATTACAAAGGTTGTTGATCAAATGGCTCGGTCTTAAGGGAAAGTTTTTAGGCGATGCCACTTTTTTTTGGTACCCAGGCTTGCCATTACCTGTCAAGCAGTATCTTTCATTTCAGTCGTCAAAAGCTAGTCATTCTAAGCCTTAACGAACAAAGCCCCCACCCACATCCCCAAACACACACCCCCTAGGATTCTTCCAATAACTGGATCCGAAGCCCGGGGATCTAGAGCCGGGATACCCATTGAGAAGCTGACGAGAGTGTGGTACGTGTACTCACCGGGCTGAGTTGGACTCCATGGCGGACTAATGGTGGACTGCCGCAGCCTGTGAGAATTCGAGATTCAGCGGGATTATCGAACCGAAGCCGGAAATGCCGCCCCAGGATTAGCGCTTACTGATTCGAAACCCCAAACCTGAGCATTGGATGGACCATGACCGCGGCAAAAATGTTGATCTAGGAACTCAGGAAGCGAGACATCGCCTCTTTTTGCGGGGTAATCTACGGAGAAGATCTGTTGGCGTCCGTCGTCAACATACAGCCAGAGCATAAATATCGAGTATCTCGCAAGTCATTGAACCCTGCTCTCAGAACAGAAAGATATTTTCTCCTACTACATCCCGGTCCCCAAGTCCCACACCACCAGATCAATAAGAAGTTTTGTTAAAATGTCCAACAAAGCCTCTAGGCGAGTTCATACAAGCTCAAGGAACATATTGGTAGGTTCAGTCACCAGCATCGGACGGGGCTCTGACATGATATAGCTTATCCTTACAGCCACCCTCGCAAGTTTCAACTACGGCTACTCGAACAACGTCATTGCTGGTTCATTGGCCCAGGTCACATTCATCGCAAAGTTCTTAACGGTCCCCAATGCCCCATCACTGATCGACGCTATTATCTCTGGGTAAAGACGGCCACTACCTTCGATCCTTCTGTGCCAATCTCATATGCTCTAGATTTTTTGGAACTGCTCTCATTGGTTCCATCATCCAAGCTAATATATCCAACCGATGGGGACGAAAGGTTGCCAATGCGGTGGCTGCTGCATTCCTCATTCTCGGAAATGCCATCCAGGCAGGTGCTACGCATATAGCAATGCTCCTCGTCGGCCGCTATATAGTCGGCTTCGGTGGCGGTATGCTTATCGCCAATACGCCGGTATACCTCAGCGAGATCTCCCCTGCTCATAACCGCGGATTACTCGTCGGACTTCAAGGTAACTTCGTTACTCTGGGTTATGTTATTTCCTCCTGTGCGGCCTTCGGTTTTCACTTTGTCGAGGAGTCATATCAATGGCGACTGAACTTTGTCATTGCTACCGCCGTCGCTCTTGCGCTCCTCCTATCCTTACTCAGTCTGCCAGAGTCTCCACGCTGGCTTGTCGCGCATGGACGTGTGGATGAGGCCGACAACATTCTCAACGACATTCACAAAACGGCAGATGACCCTGAAGGTAAAATTGCTCACGCCGAGTTGGTTCAGATTGTTGCTCAGGTCGAAGTGGATCGTTCCTTACCAAGCAGTTGGCTTCATATCCTGCGAACTCCATCCCTGAGGAAACGGACGATCTGTACACTTCTTGTCTGGAGCACGGCGCAAGCGACAAGTATTACCGTTCTTGCGAACCTTACCCCGAGACTTTTTGGTCTCTTGGGCTATGATACGGTCTTACAACTCGGACTTGGTGTGGTATGGACCGTATGTCTCTGTTCAGGTTGTCTCGTCAGCAACTGGCTTGTTGATAAAGTTGGCCGCATCAATCTTATTAGTGAGTATACATTTCCGGGACAACGTTGATAAGATATTAACCGATACCTATAGCTGCTGGAGGATTTGGTATGGCTGTCCTACTCTCAATAGAAGCTGCACTTCAAGCACACTACCTCGAGGGTCACAATCTGTCTGGCACAAGAGCCGCGGTAGCGTTCTACTTCATCATGGCTTTCTATTTCACGGCCACATTGGAGTGCCCAAGTTACGTTTACGGCTGCGAAATTTGGCCGACACACCTACGCAGCAAAGGTGCAACCGTCTCGTACTTTGGATTTTATATCTTTTCTATCTGGACCACTGCACCTGCCGCTCAGGCATTCGAAACGATTGGCTGGAAGTATTATATGGTTTTCATCGCCGTTACCGTGGCCATGACGATTCCATGCATGTTGTATCTCCCAGAGGTAAGCTGCTTTCGTCCTTGTTCAGAGATTGAATCTCTACTGACTCTGTTTAGACGGCTGGTATCTCCCTTGAAGAATTGGGTGCCAAGTTCGGTGATGTTGTCGCTCTTGATTTTGAACAAGCCCTGGGCGAAGAAATCAAGAAGAGCGAGGCACGTGAGGCAGAAGTGGAACATTCAGAGATTACGGTCACGAAATCTCTCGTGACGTGAAGCAAGCTTGTGAGGCATTGTGAGTGCGGTGACTTGCCGAAGATGATCAAATTCCGTTTGAAGGTGCAGATCTTAGAAAGCGTCATAACGGAGATGTTGCATCGATAGTGGGTTGTTGGAGCCGCCACGTCTCAATATCATCAAAGGGGCAACACTGCATTCATAAGTGTAGCAAGTTCTAGTTTGAGCGAATGAAGCAGCCTGGTTATTCTGACGCGATCGGAGGAGGTCCATCAGGCAGTTCCAAGACTGTCGACAAATCTACTTTCCGATGGAGCGATCATGCTTTAACTAGAACCATATCATTCATGAGGACTGGGATGAGGCAGATATCTATATGTTCGCGAGTTCTAAATGGAATCCAATGAATGCCAGCATTCCCAATAGTAGGTAATTAGGTCCTGTCCTGTTGGTATGTACTGAAAGTAGGCTTGGCAGTGTACCAAAACGTTGATCACGTGATTCCACATTCACGGATCACGTGACAAAATCAGTAGGTTGGACTGCCAGTAGATGTACTGACCGTAGGCAATTTGAGCGATCGGTATAAGGAGGACCTGTTGGATATGATGGTTGGGAGGTTTCTCGATGTTTACAGGTGAGGGTGACTCGCTGCATCTCGAATACTAGTAATTACGCCAGTTTTCAGTGCTTGAATAGCTCATTGAATTCTCCGGTGGATCTGGTGGGAGGTGCCCACATGCTTGGGTGGTCAACATGCTTGTAATTGTGGGGTCTTTCAATCTTGTGCAATTGCCGCGCCCCTCAATCCCCTGGAGTGGCCGGGGGGTTAGGACTGACCATTTCACAATCTTGTTTTGTGCGACCAAGACAGCATAATTCATCGGCAAAGGTGATTCCGGAATACCCCACCCGCGTAACCAATCTCCCAATCTCCGCGTTTCCGGGGCTAACTCGGGTTTTGGTTCCATCGCTTCCCCCTCTGCCTGACAATCTCGGGAAAGCACAGGGTCACGCGCGGCGTTGAAATGGCAGGTTATTTCTTGTAAAAAGAACGCGTTCTCTTTCAAGCCAGCCTTCACTCGCATCCCCCAGTACATGACTTGGACTTAGAACATTCGTCAAAATGTTGAATATTACTCAAGCCAGGTGCGGCATGCGCCTCCTTCACTCTGGCTACAAGGCCACAAGAACACTGGGAGGACTCGCTGTTACCAACGCTCGATCTCAGCATCGTTCCTTTTCTGGAAGCCACTCCGTTTCGGGCCAATTGGACTCAAAACGTATTATCATCACGGGTGGAGCCCAAGGCATTGGGGAAAGCATTGTTCGAGCATATGCCGCCGAAGGAGCCACTGTCACATCCATGGACGTGAATGACTCGTTGGGAGCTCGTGTGGCAGCCGAGATCTCGGCGGCTGGGCCAGGAACAGTCTCCTATATCTCTGTCGATGTCGCTTCCAAGCAGTCGGTTGCCAAGGCCTTTGAAGAGGCCACTCAAAAGATGGGCGGTCTCGATGTCATGGTCAACGTGGCTGGCATCCAGAAACACGCGCCTGCGACCGATCCTCCGGAAGACTTTCTCGAGCGCATTACAAAGATCAATATCTGGGGCACCATCTTCACCAATGCGAAAGCTTTCAACTTGATGAAACAGGGTGGCGAAGGCGGCGCTATTATCAACTTTGGATCCGAAGCCGGCCTGACTTCCGAGGTTAACAACAACATCTACGGCATGACCAAAGGCGCTGTCCACACTTGGACACGCAGCGTCGCGCGCGAATGGGGCCCTGCTGGTGTTCGAGTCAATGCTGTCTTGCCATATGTGGCCACACCGATGTACTACGCATTTCGCGACTCGCTCTCTCCGGAAGAGTTAGAAGAGCACAAACGGACCTTGAAAGAACAGTTTCCGCTTGGAGGAAATTTGGGAGACCCGTTGAAAGACCTGGCGCCTGTATTGGTATTCTTAGCTAGTGATGCCTCGCATTGGATGACAGGTCAACTATTTCCGGTCGATGGAGGGTATGTCGCTGTACGTTGAATAGATCCGGCCACGGAAGCTGGTGACATTCATTACCATTTCAAGTTCTATGGAAACGACCAATTCGTTGCAAGTCCCTGAAACGCACCGTCGGCGACAGAATAATACATGACGTGTTTCACAAGCTAATGGGACACCCACCAGATGCACACCATGCCTCCTATTGATTCTAACCCTACCCCTTAACCCTAAGGAGTTGGGCAGGGAGAGCTCATGACCCTGGGTCAGCACCACCTCGAGATAAGCGACTTTCTCGAGCTGTGCATGCCCGTTAGGCACCAGGCGATCTCAGAGCAATGTCCTAGGAATGTTTAGAGTCGTAGGCCTGGTAGCACTCGATCCAAGCGCTGTACTCGAGATTAGACATCACAATGAGAGGACATGCACTGCTAATCAACGTCCTGTCCTGTACTGGGTGCATTGTCCGGAAAACCAGGAGGCTCTGTCCATAGTTGATCGTCGCTTTCAAGAATGCGATGAATGACCCTTGATTGAGATGATGAACAAAGCACGATGAGTCGGTTCGTTGATTTTATCTAAGATCGTGTCAACGGTGGTAAAAATGAATGTATCTACTCCTGTCTTTTGTCCGTAACAATCGTAACTCCAAGCGCCAAGCTTTGCCGTTTGCACGTGAACACCACAGGTGTGCCGAAGGCCAAGCGCCCACAGACTGAATACACTGCTTGTGTCCCCAACGACCTTGAGAGAATTTTCGCGACATACATTTGGCTACTCCAGGATCGCGGAAGAACGTCCTTATAGACCATCGCCAGCGCCCCGATTGGACTCAGAAGAAAAGAATTTACATAGCATTCTCCGCATTTGAGAACCCCAGGTTTCCATCTCGCCGAATGGAAAAGGGGTGCTTTCCCTGATTTGGATGTCTGTTTGGCCAGCCCCCAACATTTTCGCCCGCTCGGGGATCTATATCCGGGGGCAGGTCGAAATTCCTCGACAACATGCCATGTCATTCTGCGGTTTACCCGAGAGCATCTCCCTCTCCGTTTCTCTCTCCGAAGGGCAGCCCGGCCGCCATCTCCATTGCTAGTTCCGGACTCGTATACGCCACGAGCCGGACACCACTAAAACAAGGTCGCAAGATGTGAAGTTCACTTTCCAAGCAAGGACCGCAGACCCAGAAACTCTTTCGAGCTCAGGTAGCTACTAAGTGCTCTCCTTAAGATACCCATTTTCCACGCCTGTCCTTGTCTCCACCTCTCTAGTTTGAAAAGGAAGGCAACAAACATCTCCTTACGCTTCTTCAAGTCCCCCAGCCAGGACAGCCGGTGAACCGACCAGTTGGCCTCGACCAATTGACCTCGACCAGTTGACCACCGGCCAGGACCCAGCAAGTGGGCCGACCAGTTGACCCCGACCAGTTCAGCCAGGACCCAGCAAGTGGACTGACCAGTTGACCCCGACCAGTTCAGCCAGGACCCAGCAAGTGGACTGACCAGTTGATCCCGACCAGTTGACCCGAGCCAGAACCTAACTAGCACGGACCGACCAGTTGACCTCCAGCCAGGACCCAGCACGGACTGACCAGTTGACCCCCAGCCAGGACCCAGCAAGTAGACCGACCAGTTGACCCCGACCAGTTGACCCCATAACGACCAATGGCGGACTATTTCAATCTCCCCGATTTCGATTCTCTACCACCTGTTCAGGGCATGCCCCAAGGTTGCGTATGGGGCCTCTTCGATAAGGACGGCAAAAAGGACCACCTGGGCTGCCTAAATCTGCTGACCTCTGAGGTCGTGCAGGAGGCATACAAGGAGGCCCGCGACGGCGTGAGCATCTCTCTCAACTGGCCGATTGGGGCGATTCGGACCCCATTCTTCGCTCGCAAAGGGCTCCACCATAAAGTAATATCTTTCAACGAGGGGCCACAAAGCGCGGGCCTACACGGCTACGACGATGAGGTTGAATTCAATACCCAGTGCTCCTCGCAGTGGGACTCTCTAGTCCATTTCGCCCACCAAGCTACAGGCTTCAACTATAATGGGGTATTGCCCAAGACGCAGGACCTCGTCCAACCATTCGGCTCGCACGATATCGACAAGGCGATACCCACATTGAACCACTGGCACGATCGCGGCGGGCTGGTCGGCCGTGGCGTTTTACTCGATTACCGCGCCTACGCCGAGGCAAAGGGCATTAAGTACGACTGCTTCGACTCGCACGCGATAAGCGTTCAGGACCTCGAGGCCATCGCGAAACACCAGGGCACCACGTTTAAGTTTGGTGACGTCTTAATCGTCCGGTCCGGCTACACCGAAGACTTGGGTGCCGCAAGCGGTGATCAGCAGGATAAATTACTGGGAACCGGCAAGGCCATCGGCATCGAGGGGACCGTTGAGGCCGCTAAATGGTTCTGGAACCACCATTTCGCCGCTGTGGCAGGAGACGCCATCGCTTTTGAAGCAATGCCACCCAGACATCAGGATGGGACGTACGGGACCAGCGCCGAACTCGGTATGTATATCCTCACCCAAAATGAGGCCTCAGACCTAACTTCAATGCCTTTTCTATATAGTTCTGCATCAATACTTTCTCTCCTTCTTTGGCCTCAATATCGGTGAGCTCTGGGACCTCAAAGCCCTGGGCGCGCACTGTAAGGCGACCGGTCGGTACGAGTTTCTGCTCACCAGCGTTCCGCTTAACGTTGCTGGACTCGTCGGGAGCCCGCCGAACGCATTGGCACTCTTTTGAAGGGGCACAAGGGCAACGGCCATTGGTGGGCTCAACGGGGTCCGTACACAGTGAGCTTGAGGGTATCGAGCAATCTCTGGCCAGAGTTCGAGCCTATGCTGGCGTAGCAGCAACAATGGTATAAATGCAAGCACAAGTGACTTTGAAGTAAATCTTACCGTGTAAGGGTAACGAAACTGAAGCGCTCATATCTATGGCGCCCGCCCGGGCACTCTCTTCGTCCTCCAGAATTACAACTGCACCTATCTGCTCCTCTGTGATCCCGTCGCCCTGCCTATAAACAACTGTCACCTTAGCGGACAGGACACGTCACACTGACTCGCATACCAGGCTGGCATGGTGGATTACCTAGACTAGTATGCATCAATCCAGGACCTTCAACTTTGAAGCACTGACGTCCAAAGGACGGCAATGAGCAGGAAGTGCTATTCATTCTTTAGGATGATATGAAAGGCTTAAACCCGCGGTAACCCTCATCGACAACCTTTTGTAGTTCCGCCCTGAACTTCTTAAGGCCACCGAAATAGAATCTCAAAGCATACGGCTTCCCAGGGACGTTGCTACCAAAAATCCAAGATGCTGTCTCCTTGAAAAGGCTTCCTTCAACCTCCTTCTCGCAGATCTTGTTCCATTCGAGCTCAGCCTGCTCAGTCGGTTCAACGAGAGCTTGCTGTGCGTTGGTAGATACCTTTTCGGCTTCCTTGATCGTCTCGGTGATGAACTCAACGTGAGCTTCGATCGCGGCTGGAATATTGCAAAATGGGCCCTGAGGTCCCGTGATCATAAACATGTTGGGAAAATTGGCCACGGTGGTGCCCAAGAAGCTAGTCGGACCTCCTCCCCAATGATCTTTCAGGCTCTTGCCATTTATCCCACGGATTTTGACTCTTGTATAATTTCCATCGATGGCATCGAACCCGGTTGCGAAGATTATGACATCGAGCTGGTGTTCCAGCCCATCACTTGTCTTAATGCCATTGGCAGTAATGCACGTGATAGGAGTTTCTTTCAGATCCACGATGGAAACATTTTCCCTGTTGAATTGCTGATAGTATCCTCCGTCGCAGAGGGGTCGACGGGCATAGTAGTCGTGGGGTTGAAGTTTCCGTGCCTTCTCTGGATCTTTGACAATCTGACCAATCTTCTTTCTAATGAATTCGCAAGCTGCTTCGTTGGCTACTTTGTTGGTCGCCACCTGTGAGAGGCCCTGGTCAGCATGGACTCTACTGGTTGTCTCGCGGTGATCTGCTGAAGCGTCACAGAGCCAGCTGCCACGATAGACATCAGAAACGATATAGAGACACTTACATCGCAGAAGCCGCCAGCCATAAACCTGAATCCGTTACCTTGACTCCACAGCGTCTCAAAAATCTCCTCCCTTTCCTCTGGGGAAAAGGACTCGAAAGGTCGTTCCGACTCCTTGAATCCAAACCCAAATGCCGAATCTTTCACTTGCGTCACAATCTCGTCATAGTTGGCATTGATCGTCTGACGATATTCGGGTGAGACAGGTCCATCGCCGCTGGGTACACTATATTGTGGATGTCGTTGAAAGCACACTAGCTGCCCGACCGTCGTTGCAATCTCCGTAATGACCTGAACACCAGTCGAACCACAGCCAATCACACCGACTTTTTTATCTTTCAGGTCAATATTACTGTCCCAAGATGCTGTGTGGCATGTGATGCCTTTGAATGATTCGATACCAGCAATATCGGGGTAGTTCTGACGGGACAGTAGACCGAGCGCCGTGACAAGATATCTGGCTTTGAATCTGGTCCCTGTACTGACATCCACGTTCCATACCTTCTCTGCTTGCTTCCATTCCGCGGAGAGGAGCTCGGTGTTAAAAATCATATGCTTTCGTAAATCATGACGTTCAACCACATGTTCGAGATATGCAAGTACATCTGGCTGCTTGACATAGTGATGTGTCCATGGGTAGGTCTGGAGATCCTCCTTGTCCCATGTGTAGCGGTAAACGTAGCTTTCGGTATCACTCATTGCCCCTACACGAGAATCAGAGAGGCTTCAAGGAGGTGGTATATAATAACCTGGGTATCGATTCCAGTACCACGTTCCACCCACGTCTGAAGCAAAATCGATGACCTTGACTGAGAGTCCCAGCTGAAGCAACGAATAGAGTTGGTATATCCCACCAAATCCAGCGCCCACGACCAGAGCATCAACATGCTCCTCAGGCTTGGCTGTCTCCGCCATCTTTGGCCGCAAAAGTGAGTTCCTCCGTGGTTTGGAGGAATTCAGACTGAGCTCTTGTTGCGCGACAATTTAATCGAGGGGGTGCCGTGGAATAATCAACCCTTTTTCAGTCTCATAGAAACGCTTCAGTTTTAACGTCTCTACCTGTGAGAACTGTCACAAAAATAACCACGCTGACACTGGTAAAAGTCCGACCAAACCTATTGTGATTTGGCCGAGACGCCTTAGTCACTGCTGAAGCGGCGCGGAGACAGCATTCCAGCATGCTTGCCAACGGAACTCTTACCTCCGACGCTCCAGCCGAGACGTCGAGACAGCGTTCCAGCAGGCTCGCGAACGGAACTCTTACAGCACCTCCGATGATTGTCGAGGTCCTATTGTGGCACGGTTGATTTAGCCGAGACTCCTTGATCACCGCTGAGGCGGTGCGGAGACAGTGTTCCAGCAGGCTTGCCAACGGAACTTACCTCCGACTCTCCAACAAGACAGAACAACGAATGAACAGCACAGCGACGGGGTAATCACAGGATATATCGCCAGCAAGCCACTCGGGAACAAGTCTAGACCTCTCGCCGCCACATAGCACTTGCACTGGCAAGAAAGAAGAGTGGTCGGGAAACTCGACCCGAAGAACAGTCATGGAAACTCCGAAGCTCAGTCGTGGATATCTGTCTCCGCCACCCCATGACCTGCTTTGCCGCCATAAATGAACCCCGATCAATGATCGTGACAAATCAGAATTCACCTCGTGAAACCTCCAATGTCTGACAAGCAACGAATAGAGATGCTCTAATCTGGGGAAGAGCTTCGTACACAGCGGCCCCCTTCTCTCTTGGACTCGATCTCCCTTGGTCGGTGTTTATAAGTTCGGGTGAGACATCACCAACCAGGTTGATACTTTCACAAAACACAACGTCCGACTTGAATGAAGTGAGCAAAGTCCCTATTCTGAAGCATTCGAGGTCCACCTGGTAAATCGTCAAATTCGACAGGATGGGGTCCATTACCACAGAAGACACTGTCACAACCATTAGGCCCAGCGACACTACCACAGTCGGCGGTGCCATCAAGAATGGAGACTCAGTCAACGGGGACACATCAAGCTATAAATATCCAAAGCGCTATCTCGGAAAGGGAAGACCGCTCCGCATTGTGATGGTTGGGGCGGGGATTACTGGCATCGCCGCAGTAAAGCTATATAAAGACACCTTTCCAGAGAGAGATGTTGAGTTTGTGATCTATGAGAAGAACCATGATATCACCGGCACATGGCTCGAGAATAGGTACCCGGGGTAAGTCACTGCCCGAGTCTCACCGTTTCAAAGACGATGTCTCACCATCTATCCTTCATTTGATCGAGCTGGATTTTAACATACCTATCTAGATGTGCATGTGATGTGCCAGCTCACGCCTACAGCTACTCTTGGGAGGGAAACCCTCGATGGAGCCGTGTCTACGTTGGAGCCACCGAGCTGTACGACTACTACAAAGGCCGAGCATCAAAATACGGGGTGGAGGAATTTGTGCGACTGAATCATCGCGTCACCGCCGCCAAATGGGACGATGAACTGGGTAAATGGGTCATAGAGGTCAGCGACTTGAACACTGGCACGAATATCAAGGATGAAGCCCAGATTTTCATCAATGGCGCTGGGTTTCTAAAGTAAGTGTCAATTCTGTCAATTCTCGGAGGAGCCGAACAGTCACTAATGATCCTGGGCAGCAACTGGAGGTGGCCGGACATCCCTGGCCTTCATGATTTCAATGGAAAACTGCTTCATTCTGCCCACTGGGATAACTCCTATGACTTCCAGAACAAAACCGTGGCAATAATCGGATCAGGAAGCTCGGCCATCCAGATTGTGCCTCAGTTACAACCAGGTGAGTCCGTCCGTGCGACGACGGAAGTGTGCTACCATTCCAGAATTTCGCTGAGACAACACAGTGGTCAAGCACATGACTTCTATCAATCGCTCAAAGACCTGGATCACACCTGAATTTGCTGCCGAATTGGCCCCCAAAGGCCGGTCCACCTTTTTCTCGGAGCTTCAGAAGGACACCTGGGAGAACAATAAGGATGAGTACCTCAAATATCGCAAACAAGTCGAATCGACAATGAATAAGTTTTTTGACATGCAGTTCAAAGAGTCCGATTTACAGAAGACGGTATTTGAGAATTTCTCCAAGACCATGAAAGAACGTCTTGGCCACAACAAAGAGCTGATCAGTAAACTCGGTATGTACAGCAACCTCAATCCTTGCAACAGAGTCAAAAGCCTGACACAATACGCTCTAGTACCTGAATTTGAAGTCGGATGTCGCCGGATAACTCCTGTGAGTTTCAACGTCGACTCTGGTGGGCATATTTACTCATACTGATGGCAATCTAGGGGCATGGCTACCTCGAAGCACTGGCATCGCATAATGTCTCTGTAAGGAACGACCCTATCACAGGAGTTACGGCGGAAGGTCTCAAGATGGCTGATGGCTCGGTCGTCGCTGTGGATGCCCTTATCTGTGCCACCGGGTTCGACACATCCTTCCGACCTGCTTTTCCAGTAGTGGGCTTCGACAAAGATCTTCGAGAGCTCTGGCAGGACGAGCCAAGGTCTTATTTCTCAATTGCTGCTGCAGGACTGCCAAACTATTTCAGTCAGTACCTCTCCTCTTTTTCCGTCCTCCAGACGGTTTCCAGTGACTGACTTGTGTGATGGATCTTAGTCATGAGCGGACCCAACTTCCCTCTCGCGAATGGCTGCCTGATTCCATGTCTTGAGACAAATATCAAGTATGCCTTTGCAGCGGCCAAGAAGATACGATACGATGGCATTAAATGTCTGTCACCAAAGCCAGGGGCCGTAGACGACTATCAGGAGTACAAGGACTCCTTAATGAAGGATCTCGTGTGGACGGGCTCGTGTGCATCTTGGTAAGTATCGCTCTTTGGAGCTCCTATTATATATCAGATGCTCCTAACACACTCGGCGCAATAGGTACAAGAACGGAAAGCGCGACGGCAAAGTCTGGGGGCCGTGGTGTGGTTCTTCATTACATTATCTTGAAGTGATGTCTAACCCACGATGGGAGGATTATGAGATTCGATACCTTGAGTCTAACAGATATGATTTTCTGGGGAACGGAAAAACTAGGCTGGAGACTGAGGGAGGCGATCTTGCCTACTATGTGACCGAGCCTGGGGCTGGCTCAGGATGACCTATCTCAAGGGCAAGCACAGGACTGAATGTCATCCAGCGTCCAGTCGATGGATCATCAAGCCACCAATTGATCAACCAGCGACTGCTAAGTTGCTGCCGTATTATCTGTGGGTAGAGTCATATCAAATTTCGTCTTTGGATATCTTGCTTGCACCCTCCTCAACTCCATCTTCCATGAATTCTAGACCACCTATATATAGTGACACGCCTGAAGAGATAGGAGAATTTCTCTCGTCAAAGGTCAAATCATGCGCGACTTCCGTCTCCTCAACCGCTGCGAATTGTATCCCGGGGAAGGGTAGGGCTCGGCGGGTTCCAAGTCACGCGAATCTCTATACTCAGCTGCACTCATGTCCTCCATAATGGCAAGTCCTGTATTCCATCCGCGATACCGGTCAACCGCGCCATCGGGAGAAGATGGCCGCTCCGTTTCCAGTGTTATTTTGTCTGTATTTGCTTCACGTGGACAGACGTCCATCACCTTGGCTTTTGTTATCAAATTGTCTTTGTCCCCAGAGCGGCCGTTTTGGTGTTGGCTCCATTCGTCCAGCACAGGATGGACGGATATATTCTGCGTGTCAATGTCATTGAGCAACTCGTTTCCATTCTTATCTGCTTTCCCGTCGTCTCGCGGACGGAGATCGAATCGCGTGCGGCTGAGTGAGACTTTGTGTACATAGGGAGTTGGTGTCGAGTACGTCCGGCTGCTGCATCGCACTCATCCGGCCGATGTCCCAATTCAACGTTTGCAGGCAGTTACCCAACGTCATTCTCTTCGAGAGGAACGACTGATGGTCCCGCACAAGCCACTTGAAACGATTTTTGACCTTCACGTCGCTATCGGCATCAAGATCAGCACGACATGCCTCGGCCCTCTTAATTTTGTGTCACGGAATCGAGTGTGAGATTTTGGCCGCTCCTAGCTATAGCTTAATTTGGCCCCTACGTGATAGAGAACGCCACCAAGCAATACCACTGGCTCATCTTGACTGTCGCCGCTTATATTAGGCTCTGTACTTGCTTGTCTATGATTTTCAGGCCCAAATTGACGCCGTGAGATAGTTGTAACTGCCTTTCTGACATTGTTGTCTCCAGCCAATGAGGCCTGACATGTCTTGGCATGTCTCATGACGGTAGAAAATCACTCTCCGGTGGTGTGGCCACTGCTAGGCCAGCTGTCCCGCTGGTGGGTGGTGTGACTGTAGTGTCTAGAGTCTCCAGCCGTGACAGGTAATGAGGCTGAAAGTGGCATCACAGCTGCGGCTGAGGTCAACACAAGACTGGCGCCCACCGCGATCATACGATGCACGCCTTCATCAGTCATTTCATGGAGTAGAAGAGCCGCAGCTGCCGGTCTTGCTGGGAGGTGTTCTTCTCTCCTTAGCATCGACTGGTCTCCCTCCCCGCAACTCACTCGACGTTCAACATTCAGCATGGCCTCGTTTCTCCGCAACATATTTGAGACTCCCCGGGAGATGGGGAAGACGCTTCAGGCAAGTTGGTATTTCCGTCAAGCACAGGAACACCAGAAGCTATACCAGCAGTCCCTCACCGGAGGAAGGGAGGATTTGTCCGAGCTGAACAAGGCAATCGAATTCCTTCAGAAAGCCGCGTCCAAGGTCTCAGAAGGCGAGTTGGACCACACCTTCGAGAGGCGACAGATTTGGTTCACACTAGCGAGTGCGTTCCAGATGCGCTTTGACAGGACTGGTGAGATCAACGACTTGGATGAGGCCATTCGGTGTATCAGAGAGTGCAACGATTTCTCGACGTCAGAGGGCCAACAAGTGGAGATGACTTCAAACCTCGCCAATCTCCTTGGATACAGGTACGCCAAGGCTGGGGATTCAAGCAACCTAGATGAGGCTCTTTCGTTGCTGGCAGGTGTCGAAGGCGAGGTGAGTGGCGAGGCGGTAAGTGATATTACATTCTTCACAGCACGGCTGTTTCTGCTCCGATTACAATTCGATTTGAATCATGATCTACGAGACATCGACCAGAGCATCTACAGTGGACAGCGTGCCATCCGGCTCTTGGAGAGAACGAAAGGCCTCGATGTGGACCTGCCTGAGGGCGTCTCTGCGAAGCTTCTGGGTCTTCTTGGATTGTCAATGTACATCCAGGCTCTCGCTGTCGGTGATATCCCTGCTCTGACCGAGGCTATCAAAACTCTGAGGCGAGCGATTGAGGAATCACCGGCCGACCTGCCGGATCGATTCCTCTTCGCCAGTGGTCTTTGCAACGCAATGACAGAGCGATATATCAGGGCCGGGAACCCGCAGGACTTGAAGGATGCGATCAAGCTGATAGAGCCGGCCGTGGCCGCTGCCCAAGGCCAGATCAATCCGTCCGAGTATGCCCAGATTCTCTGCAATTACGGTGTCTCATTGGGATGGGAGTCTCACAGGACTGGAGATACCAAGCTGCTGAATCAGTCGATAGATCGGATCAGCCAGGCCTTGAGACTTGTTGCATACGGAGACTTCGACAACTCTACCATGCAGATGAACCTGGGTACCTGGCTGTTGATGCGATATCGCCGATTCTCCGCATTGGCAGACCTGGACGGTGCAATTACCGCATTTCAAAGTGCAGACCACAGATTCCCCGAGAACTCGCCGCGAAGGGTAGAAACCGCTGGGAATCTTTGTGCCGCCCTCGGAGATCGGTTCGCCCGGACAGCGGTCCTAGAAGATCTCAATGAGGCAATAAAGTGTGGGAGAAGGGCGTGTGATGAAGCCCATCCAGGCGACCATGTAGCTCAAGCAAAGTTTTTGAACAATCTCGCGGCTAGGCTTTGCGTGAGATACGAATTCTTTCTCTCCAAGCGCCGCCGCGAGGATGATACAGATCCTGACACCGTGGATCTGGACGAAGCGATCAAATACCTCATGAAGGCCACGAAAGTTGTGCCATCGACTTACCCACTCCGCGGGGGGATCTACTCATCTCTGAGCTACGCCTTAGCTCTACGATTCAAGGCTCATGGAGTGGAAAATGACCTCAATGATGCAGTCCTCTACGCAAGATTAGCTGTTGATGTCACCCCTGACACTGATCCCACCAAAGCTCTCTACCTCCACCACTATGGCGAGAGACTCTTTCTCAAAGCTCGATCGACAGAAGACCCGCAAGATGTTGAGAAAATATGGAAAGTCTACAAGAGAGCATTCGAAATTGAGTCTGCGCCCCCGTCTCTGCGCATTGAGATGGCGAAGATGGCCGGGATTATCTCCCTCGTCAGGCCCGCGACCGCAGAGCATCCAGAACCAGGGGACTGGGCCACGAGCTACAAGATGCTGTGCGATGCCCTGGATCTGCTTCCTCAGGTCAGCACGAGGAATCTGAGCAGAGACGACCATCAACATTTATTGCGGAAATTATCAGGGGTCTCCGCATTTGCTGCCGCCGTGGCACTTCAGATCGGCGAGCCACCATCCACTGCCCTAGCTCTCCTAGAATCCGGAAGAGGAATCATGGCCGGACTTGCCATCGATTCTCAGGAGGATGTGTCACGTCTCAAGGGCGAGAGGCCGGCTTTATTTGATAAGTACACTGACTTGACCGACCTTCTGTCAACTCCTCTTCCGATGCCCAGCCAGTCCATATTGCCACCGCAAGCTGCGCCGGCACTAGCCAATATGGCAACTGAACTCTCCATCCGAACTGCTTCTGCCAATGAACTCCGACGACTTCAGGCGGAGATTAGGATGGTCCCGGGGCTTGAGCACTTTCAAGAGCCTCTCTCGGACAAGCAAATGCGAGCTATTGCCAGCTCGGGACCGGTGGTTCTTTTCAATGCGACAGCGATTCGCTGCGATGCCTTCATCATCACTTGTGACGAGATCAGAACGATCCCTCTGCCGCTTGTCAGATATGACGAAGTTCAGCAGAACCTGAAGCTGCTCGCCGCCGCAGACCCCGATGATCGAATCACTCACCTCAGGAAGAGAACCGACAAGAAGCAACACAACGATCGTCTCCGAGAGATTCTCAGCTGGCTATGGGACGTGGCAGTTCGTCCTGTCCTTGCGGACTTGACGCTTCTCGACCCAGATCCTTCTGGCTTGTTGCTCCCACAGATTTGGTGGGTCACCGCCGGTCCTCTCGGAATGATGCCTCTTCACGCGGCCGGCTCCAACTGGATTGATTCGACGGAAAACACGGCTGGTCACGTCGTGTCTTGCTATATCCCCACCGTCAAGGCTCTAAGCTATGTTCACGACAAGGTTGCGCGCCGGCCAAAGGACCTTGTGCGGTCGTTCACCTGTATTGCCGTTCCAAAGACCAAGGGAAAGGCTGACTTAGATGGCGTCATTGACAGAATGTCACATGTCCAAGCGCTGTTGGGGAGATCCGGAATAACCAAACAAACCATCCTCGACAGCCCATCGAAAGAGGAACTCCTTGCACAACTCCAGGACGCGTCACTCATCCATTTTGCCTGTCATGCAACCTCCGACACGGATGATCCGTCGAACAGCCGCCTCTACCTGCGAGCAGACAAAAATGGCGAGCCAGAGTGCCTCACCGTTCGGGATCTCGGCGGTGTCCAGTTGCATCACAGCCAGCCGGGGCTGGCATACCTCTCTGCATGCTCGACATCTGAGAGCGTTGCCGAAAGCCTGGCGGACGAGGCTCTCAACATTGCTAATGCGTTTCAGCTCCTCGGCTTCCCACATGTTATCGGTACGCTGTGGGAGGCGGAAGTTGACGCGGCTAATCGGCTGGCGGACTCGTTCTACGAACATTTTGTGGAAGGTCTTGAGAACTCCGCCATTGCTGACAAGTCAGTGGTGTTTTCGTATGCATTACATTACGCTCTCCAGGATCTGCGCACCGGGAAGGGGACGAGGAGGAGGGCATCACTATGTTGCAATGATGTTTTGGCATGGGCGCCCTTTATTTACGTTGGATATTGAACAACGGCATCTGTGTCATCTATGTGAGTAGCCAGCTCTGCTAGTTCTCAGATATTCCGCTCAACTCCACGTATTTCCTTGCCATCTTCCGTGGTGGTATTAAGCCTATCACTTATACCCGGGGACTTGCAGGTTGCCAGATCCTCCGCCTTTTCATAGAGGTGACTCTGGAGCCAATAAAGGGATAAGTTGGGCCCGAGTACAGCCCAAAAATGGGGTGATGTCAGCCTAGAAACCATGCTGCTGTAGGGGTGCTGATATCTACGAGAGATTATCTAGCCTTTTAATATTAGTAGCATCATAATAACTGAAGAGGAGCAAATGTACCGCGGTTATTCTTCCGAAGCAACAGGGCCAAGGCCAGGGATAAGAAATCCCTGCCGAGCAGACATACTTGTAATTAACCGGAGACCCACTAATTGCGCTTGTTCGCTGAATGGCTTTTTGAAGCATCAGTATCTCAGTTGTCCAACTGACATCGATGCAGAAACCTAGCACTTAGTCCTCCACCTTCACTTTCACAAGCCCAACTCCTTCCTGTCCGTCAACCTCATCCTGATCGGAAATTTCAGCCTCCATCCACTCCATGTCATCGTCCTTGGGGATGTCCCCGAGGTGCTTGGTGTAGTACTCCCACGCCCCTAGAGCCAACCCCGGCCTGTCCTTTCTCCTGAATGTGTTTAGCTTCACCTTCCTGAACTGGATGGCAAAGATCCGTTCGCCCGGAAATCCATGCGTCGACGTGTACCCGTCCCTGAGCATCGCCTGTGTCCCAACCCCGAGCTGTACGCCACTCGCAATTGGTGCACTTCCTTGCACGAAACCTTCATATTTGAGGCTCTTGCGTTCCCACTGTGCTGCGTCGACGAGCGTTCGATATCCCGTGATAAAGAAGGACGACTCTCCGGCATCGTACTGGTCGCTGAGCCATTCCTGGATGTCTTTCTGGCTGCGCAGCTGGTGGAACAGAGCTTTGGGTTGTCGTAGCTGGTAGATGTTTCCCTGGTCTGCGACTAGGCGCAGAAGGTTGCCAGACGCTCGCTGGGCAGAACCAACGAAGATCTGGGAAAGAATGGCGTCGAAGCCAATGTTGGAGCCGTGAGTGATCTCATTCTCGAGGTTCGTGTCGAGCTTCTTGGAGTAGTCTCTGCCCTCAACCAAGTCAGGTGAGCCAATGGCGTCCTGATTGGGGGTCTTCTTGCTTGGCACAAGACTCCCAAGAGTGATTTCGTCCTTGGTGTACGGGGATGCGGTGAAGTTGTAGATTGAGAAGGGCATTGTTCTGATCTTTGTGACGGCGACGATCGGGACGTTTGGATCTAGGATTGCCTTCGAGAAGAGTGGTTCGAAAATTGAATGAGCGGTTCAAAAAGTTCGGGCTCTGTGGAAGAATGTGAGGCGTTTTCAGCTGACTTGGCAGTACTCCCAGTGTGGTGTGATTATTCAAATTGTTGGCTTGGTAGCCTGACAGACAACACTGAACGTTGATACCACAAATTGGGCGTCGAGCTGAATTTTGTGAACTCGCGAAATCACCTGTCGACCTCTAAGAGTTCAAGGGCGATCGTGGTATTGCGCAAATTCTCCTTTTTGAGAAAGACTGCAGGGTCCGTTCGGAGCACTGCGCGGCGCTTATCGCAGGCCCTCACTGGTTAAAGCAGGCATTGATGTGAACAGGTCAGGTAAGTTAGAAAATAAGATCGCATCCCGGCTAGTGGTAGTATGATACGCTGGCGAAGCGGCAAAGCTGTTACCTGTCTGGCTCTTGGAGCATTTTGGAACAAATACGAATAGGAGTTGCCTCTGTAATGCCCTCCCACCTAGCCAGGTCCATGGAACACCAACGCTTGTCGGCGAGGGGCGGGTCGATCCTCTGTCTCAGACGCTCTGGCTAAGCTTTGAACTATTGGAGTGGCCGAGGTCGGACAGGTCGTGGTTTATCGAGTTTGATTTCCTCTTGCTTGGTTGAGCAGCAGATATATATACATCCAAGGTGGCGGCTTTGCTCGGTAAGACGCTCATTCACAATTGAGTCGTCTTGGTGTTCAGCTGGTGAATTATTAGCATCGGTCAGACCCGGATATTGCTGGCTGGTCCAGCAAAACAGGAATCCTGGAGCAATTGTGAATCAACCGCTCTGATTGGCCATGAGACTTGCCGTCGCCAAGACCTTCAATGCCGCAGCCAATCACAGCGCTGGACGGCTGTCTCTTCATTCATTTCTGTGAATGACCTTTCCAAGCACTTATGTCACATCAGGCACATAAATATCTACTGCCCAGTCGCACCGCTCGATCTTTTAAGACATCCATCTCACTCATCCTCATACTTCCACTCTGTCTCGGCGTTGTCTTGGCGTTATTTCAGTCATCCAGCCTTTCATCACGTGACCAGCTCGTCCCCAGGTCGTGGCTCAGGTCAACTGGCTCAACTGGCTCGACCATCCTCATGGTCAACTGGCTCAGGGCATCATCAGGTCAACCGCTCAAAAATTACGTGATCATTCCATACTTTGGTCAACAGCTCCCAAAAAGAAATACAATCTACACCTCGACTGTCACGAGGCTCCGGCCCCGTGCCAAGGACACATGTATATAGCACACGCCTCGCAGGATGCCCGTACCTGAGCTTCCCAGAGGTGGAAGTCGATGTCGCCCTGCGCCTGTAGATAGGCAATGGCACTCATTGCATACGTTTATAGCCCTCTGGCGAGCCCACTTCCTGACATCGACCCTCACGTACTCGACGCTACTTTGATGACTAGCACCCTTTGCAATGGATACCACGGTCAAATGGTTACCTGCGATCCCATGCCCCGTACCTTTTGATGTTCAGAAGCGCATCCAACAGCTCCGCGGCTACTTAGATCCGAATGATCCCAACTATCAACCTGAACAACAGCACACCAATATAAAGCCGCCATTAAGCTCTACGAGGATGGGAAAATCGACGGGGTGGAGCAAGTCTTCATAAAGGACGGAAAGCTTGTCCCTAAACAAGAGATATTCAAAGGAGGTGCTTGGTGCTGGAATGAGGGAATTTACCATCAGTATGCCCAAAAGCATGCTTATGGTCATGGTGTCAGGACGGGAAATCCCTGACAAGCATATATGTTATGAGCTCCAAATCCTGTCAGGATTGACAGGATTGCAGTCTTTTTGGGCGATCCCCAAAGGGCAGTGGAGCTCGTCCTGACACGAACGGTCTGGTCTAGTAACCACCAGCCCGTTTATTTAGTTGCCTTGAGGGATCATCGCTTAATTCACCTCGATCACTTCATATCACGGCCCATACCCTTCCCGGAACCCAGGCTGGGGGATAAAATAGGATGTCAAACTTTGGAGGAAGATCACGTGATATATTTGGTTGAACGTTCAGCGAAATCAGCTCCCTGGAAATCCCCGCCCCCTTCCACTGGAAGGGCTTCTATCTGTCTTATATAGACTAATCTGGACACTGGCAATCTTGATCTCACAGTGGTGAGGCAACAAAGGAAATCAAAGGACTCATGCAGTCACGTGATATCCTTCCACTGTTTTCACAGCCATTTGGGCTAGAAGAAGTTAATTGCAAAGGACCTGAAAGTATTCATGAGCTGACTTACCTCGGTTATTGTCATAAGAGCATAAATCTTGACGACAGCATGGGCGTACTGATACAAGACGAACAAGGGCAATATAAGCACAAGAGATAACTGCTCAATCGTCTGCGGGATGCACCAAGGAAGCCGGCTTGCAGCCAAGATGAGAATGTTCACCAGTCTTTCCACTGACTGTTAGCTTCCATCAAAATCTGGTTGAAAGATGATGCTTCCCTGGGATCCTGCATGATATAAAAGAGCTCAAAGAAGCTAATGAAAGCATCAAGGCACCAGCCAAGTCGAACCAAGGCTGTGTATGGGTGCACGCTGAATTCATGTCAGTCATATGGATGAACAAGCATTCGATCGAGCGAACTCTTACATCCAGATCTTTTTCTCCCAGATTAGAGCACTCAAATTGGATCTCCAGTCGCCCCTCGACCATCGCAGCAGCTGCAGAAAGAGCGTCCAATCATTCCTCGCTGCGGTGTGAGCTATGCCTTCGCGTACAGGCAAGAACTCACTCTCCCATCCATGACGTTCGAGCCATCGGGTGAGATACTGGTCGTCTCCATTATTGAGACGTATGTCTCCCCACGTCTCTTGTGTGAACGCAGTGATGAAGTTCTCGTCCTGCAATATCTCGGCGCGGTAAGCTGAGGTTGCTCCGTGATTACAGTACAGGCCACCATCAATGTAATGCGACGCATGCAGGTTAACACCACCGCCTGCATGTCTGAGCAATGAGAGGCGTTCCCAGACTGTAGAATCTGTGCCAGATGTACGAACGCGCAAATCAGGAAACACGCAGCCAATTTTTGAAGGCGAAAGCAACGGACTGACAAGCTGGGGAAGTAAGTCAAGCGTCCAAGTCGTATCGTCGTCGACGGCAACAATGACTGGCATGCGCGACATACGAAAACCCTCACAAAGCTGGACACGCTTGTTTGCTGTCGAGGCTTTAATGACTTTTATTGGTATTGGGGTGCTGACATCGGCAGTAAGCCTTTTGACGTATTCAAAGGCAGAAGGAGATGCAGCAATGATGATATCGTGGGGCTTGTTAGCGAGCCATGTCTCGATAGCAACTGCCAGCTTGGGGTCGCGATTGTGCGTAGCACAAACAAGAGATGCCTTTGCACCTTTTGCCTGGTCGACCGATGACTTTGGCAGACGTTTGGCACTGAAGAAGACCGACATATACCACAAGACGACCTCTGAAATACCGACTGTCAATCGTGATAAACTGAAACAGTCGAGAACCCTTAGCCTTTGCACTCGAAGAGGTGCTAGATGGATACATATTGTATGATACGCCTGAAATCGGACTTACACGACTGCCCTGAAATAGAATGCCCGATTTAAATCCATCTGCAATCTTTGATGCTCTTGCGTGGACTAACGGTTCTGCGGCGTCGACCAGGTTTTCAGATATTACCAAAGTTGAATTGAGAGCGCTCAATATACATCTCCACCTCAGGGAATCGACATCCAAATATTATCAACTACTTTTTAGCCGCCCATGTCTGCCACTCGGGCATGGGCAAACCAGGCGTTGAGATGATGCAGGAAGCCTGGAAGGCAATGAAACGATGATTGGCGCAGCTCCTGCATTAGTTCATTGCCTACACCGGTTTGTTTACGTGGCGAATTGCTGATGGTCCAGAGCAAGCCCAGATACACCACCGCCTATCCAGCCTTTGCTTTTGCATGCATACATGCCCAATTGTTTCGTTGCCTAGCCAAGGATCATCTCCATAGCCACTCGAACCACGCTTTTAAGCCTCGTTTTGCTTGATCACGCCAATACGCGAAAGGGCTCGAATCGTGCATTTTCCCTTCTTGCTTCTGTAACCAATCCCGTCGTGCTGCGAAGCACATGACCACAAATGAATGACCTTGTGAACTGCCCTTTTGACAGGGTATCCGGCTGGTTGCAACGCCCGGCATGGGCGTTGGCCCAACATCTCCGTTGCGGTTGGCGACAACCTTCTCGATATTCTTCCATGCTTCCTCGGCCCAGTCAAGATGACGTTTAGAGTACTTCTCGGGTGCTAACTGTGCAAGGCGGAACGCCGATGCTGCAATCAATGCCGTGCCAGCCACGTCGCCAAAATATTCAGAGTCATCCAAGTAATTGCATAGCATTGGCGGAGTTCCATTTGTCGCAGAAGTCACGGCTCCTTCTATGAGATTGGATGTAAGTTCGATGAGCTTTTCGATCCCTGCTGATAGATTCTGGGATCCTCTGTTCGGGAAGGCGTGAAGTCCAGTTGCAAGAACGCGAACGAGTCCAGCCGCGACCCAGCCATTTCCTGTAGCCCACAGACGAGTATCTCGTTGAGGTCTGTCAACAGGTCCAATGATATGTTTCCAGACCGTCCCGGTGCTCAGAACTTCAGCATAAAGTGTGCACTGCTTAATGGCTAAATCAAGCAGCTGTTCATCTTCTGTGACGATTGCTTGGTAGGCCAAAAAAGGCGGCACCATGAAAATGAAATCGGCCCACAGTTCGGGGTATTCGCTCCGGTGGCTGATCGCCCCATTTTCCCATCGTGGAGTTTGGTGTAGCAAATATCTCACTTCTCGGTCTGCTGCGGCCCGATATGCTGCGTCATGCAGACCAAGCATAGCGCAGTATACACCTAAAGCCGCTGTATCGCCTGAAGAGCCTGCCGTTTGTCAGGTGTCAGAGCCGGTGCCGAGCTAGGAGATAAGGCTTACCATCACCGTCTATCAATATGTCTCCATCTGTTTCAATGAAGCGTTTGGCATAGGTGAGACCAACACAAGACGTGCCAGATGGGGCTTCCTTCGCTTTTTGGAAAGGATCTGAACCAAAGACCGATAGCTCTGGGTTGTGAAGCTGAAGCAGCGCTTCTGAGGCTGCTCCAAACTCCCAGCTTGATTTCCCCAGCTCTGCTCCGGCGGACATGATTGCTTCAATAGGGACCGTCATGCTGACAAAATCCTCAAGAGATACAGATATTTAGGTGAAGCAGTCGGTGAAGGAGGTCGGCGTCAAATATTCACCGATTGAGGCTCAGAGTGGCAGCCCGTATCGCGGCCTCGTGTTGCCTTGGCGCTTCGTGTTGCCTTGTTGCCTCGTGTTGCCTTGTTGCCTCATGTTGCCTTGCTGCCTTTCATCAAAGCCGTCTAACGTCAAGTATGATGTGGCAGGAATCATCTGCACAAGTGATACAAAAGTATCTCCAATGTAATGCATCGAACTTTGGCTCCTCAGCGGTAAACTTGCATGAACTTGAATCAAGATCATGGACCCGTTCTCCTTCGCGACTGGGTCAATTGCCGTTCTGGGCACTCTCATGAGTGCTGTTTCTAAATCAGCCTCGATTCTGCAGGGTTTCAAAGATGCTCCGCTAGAAATTCAAGCGTTATCCGAAGAGACAGTTCACCTGAGAGCCGTCATAGAGGATATCGTCGACTCGGCCAAGGCTGCTCAATTCTCGGCTGACACAGTTCACCCACTATCAGCAGATGCTTCCTCGCATGGGCTCCCAACCAGCAATCTGATCGTGGAGGTCTCTGACGCCTCGAGTGACGGTGGTTTGAAGGACAATAGTGTGACAGACCCGCTCAAGGATCACGTCGAAAACGCACGAGAGCTTCTCAGACGTCTCGAGGATTTGGTCGAGGAAGTGACGATACATACCGCTGATGGACAAGTCAAGTTCAATCGCCTGATATGGCTCACAAAGAGGATGAAGAGTAATGAGTTGCGCAAAGACCTAAGCCGCTTGAAAATAAGCCTTGCAACGCTTTTGTTGACGAAAAATGTGTAAGTACCCGCGCGCAAGCCGTTGACGGATACTGCCACAATGTCGGAGGTACTAACCCAGCTTTATCTCAGTCGTCAATTGTCAACAGCCCAAGGCCAGATGCAATCGCTTGCCACTTCTTCTCGAAGAGAACATAATGTGATTGTGCAACTCCTCGTGCATGTCCTGAGAGGTCAATCGGATTTGAGCTTGCAGATCGAAGAGCTCAAGATTGATGAACGAGTCAGGGAAGTGCCAGATGATGAGTTCGAAGGCGAAGAAAGAGGGTTGCCTGCCATCACAGAAGATCTGGAGCGAGCGTCGAATCCAGACGAGGGTGGCGCATCAACCCTAAATAACTCAACGAGACTTGACAGCCATGACGCCCTTCCAGAAGCAACTGTCAATGAGAGCACCGCACGGGGCGAGCCTCAGTCATGGAGCACATGGAGCCGCGTCATTTGCAGGCCATTGTTTTTATCACACCTTTTTGGTCGAATCGTAATTGGCGTACGGGCTCGAACCAATGTCAGGCTGCGGGAAGGCAATCGCAACAATCAACATCTTGAGCGTCGCTCTCTTATTGTGTCATACTACTTTCCGTCTTGGCTAATTGCTAGACAAATTGTCCTGCGATGCAACACTCGCCCTTTAGGCTCGCCACAAGCAAGTCTATACATGAGGAGACTTTTACCGGCGGATTCTCCTTTACTGCGAGCCATTGGGGTTGGCGACGTCGCAAGGCTTCAATATCTGCTCGAAAAAGGCCTAGCCACTCCTGATGATATCGAGCCTCTCAGTTTCTCTGCCCTCACTGTAGGACCATGTCGCTATTGCTTTCGAGTGATGAGCTGACCGATGCAGTGCGCAATCAGCATGAACAAGCTGCAAGCGTTGAAGTTTCTGCTGCATGCAGGTGGAGATGTCCTGCTCGAAGATAGCTTTGGCAAGTATGGGATCCTAGGCCAATTGTCAATTTAGAGAAAAGCTGACAGAACCTTGCAGCTCCGCATTAGATTTTGCATGGATTGCGAGGCTCGAGAACCGGCTGTCACCTGTGCTTCTAAGGTTTCTCGAGAACAGCACGTCTTTCTTCCTGAAGTCGGAGGACGACCCGGGATACGATGCATTGGACAAGTATGAATTCACATCTGTTCACCGTGCCGTCCTCGGACTGAAGCCAAAGGTCGACCTCGAATCTGAGGTCATGACTGCTTCTCGAGCGCTTCTCGATGAGACAGACATCCTCGGTAAGACACCCTTACTATGGGCGGCCCGGCGTGGAGACTTCGAGGCCGTGAAGTTGCTGCTTTCCCGCCGGGCAGACCCGAATATAGCAGACACGATGCAAAGAACGCCCTTACATATGGCATGCCGAGCGCGTCACGTTCCCATAATCAAAGAGTTGTTGCACCACGGAGCGGAGGTGTCTGCGAAGAACTTTTTGAATGAGCTACCTGCGCACTATGCAGCCTATGAAGAGGCATGCGAAGAGATGCTCGAGGTCTTGATCCAGGCGGGAACTGATGTCAACGCTCCATCAAAGTTTGGCAAAACGATGCTAGATATTGTCGTGCAGAGTAACAATGGCACTGCAGTACGGTTGTTGCTGGACAAGAATGCGTCCCCGAATGGTCTGCAAAACACCGCAGCGATCTCGGACTGGATGGAAAGGCCAGCGGGCCGAGCTTTGGCGTTCACTGCTCCGGATGCCCTCAAAGTCCTCGTGGAGAGATCAGATTTGACATTTCTTGACAGCAAGGGCCGGTCGATCTTGCACATTGCAAGTCAGCATGCAAACTCAAGGTGTCTGAAGATCCTTGCGGAGTGCCTGCTTCCCTCATCCTTGATCGACCACCATGATAAGGAGAACAAGACCGCACAAGATCTGATGCATGAGCGGCAAAATGTTGAGCAGGATTTTGAAGATGTTTTCGAAAATATGCTGCAGTCAATGCGTGAAGCAGAGGAATTTGAGGTATTCCATGATGCCTTGACTTCCCAAGCCACTGATTCGGGGACGATGGTTACATGTAACGAAGAGGACTGAGAATGTTGGGAACCAGATGGTCCTGCATGCGTGTGATGTCTGCCGTTCAGCCATTGAAAAGCATTCCGATAATTTTATTTTGTCGGTGATCATAAGGCTGGATCTGTCGGCCTCTCCGCCGTCGCGACGGGCCAAATGAGCCTGGTGTCCAAAGACGCCTGCAAGGCAGAATCGACCTTATCGCGGATGCTACAGCCCCGTTGCCGGACGGTCAAGGGTGGTGTCCATGTCGGCCATCCTACTGTCTCAGCTGCATGCGGCCTCTCAGGTGAGGTATTTCCGCCATTGGACCCCAGGCTTGTGTCGTAGATATCAGGGCGCTTTCGCCGACCACATTGGCCGCGAACTCAGGCCCCATCCTGTTGCGCGCCTAACTCCACTCCGACAGGGAGCAATGCTTATGAGTGTTGTGGCACATCGAATGGGCAGACACGGCGACAGTGCTTGGGTATGATTGAGCAACGTGTGGCCTCGTCCACAGGGAGGATGGAACGTTTCTTCGCTGGAATTTTCGTTGTGATGAAGCTGAAGGGACACAGCGAAGCACGCTGAATCGGCCAGAGGAATAAACAGTGGGAGTGTGAAGGTCACGTAGGCGCACCTGAGATTGGAGGGCTCATCATGGGATAGTGGTCGAGCATCGGCAGGGACGCCTGTGCGACGGAGCGATGCCGAGGTGGCCACTGCCAGTTTGGGCTGTCTGGTCCATCCCCTTGCGCGCCATTCACAGAAGGTGGCCGTGAAAGAACTGAACTGGTCAAGAGAATTTAGAAGGGGTCGAAGGTGTTGAAAAAAGCGGCGAGGCAGGTCGGTCTGCCGTCTGGACGCGGCCGGACCTGTGTGCAGCGAAGAACTTCTAGCCTTATCGACGCTGCTTTTGACAAAGGGCGAGGATCCACGTTTCTCCGGCTCACCCAGACCTCTTTGTCGAAGTCAGGTGGGCGCGTTGGCGGCTCTGGTTTTAGGAGCCCTGGTTGTAGTAGCTTTGGTCGGAGCAGCTTTAGATTTGGCTCTGGGTTTAGTAGCTTTCGTCGGAGCCACATTAGTTGGCGCCCCTTCGGTTGTAGCAACTTCGGTTGCAGCAGCTTTGGTATTGCGCGCTCTGGGTTTTGCAGCTCTGGGCTCAAATTTTTCCCAGCCTTTTCTTAGCAGCTTCGTACTTCTGCTACTCCTCCCAGACATCAATGTTGACGTCCTTGAAAAGTAATGTAACGCTCTCGATGTTTCGGCCGTGGTGGATCATTGGTGTCGCTCTCAGAGACAGATTCTGTCAAAGTTTGGAGCCGCCAAGTGCAGCCAGCTCACCCTGCTTTGGGAATCCGGGTGCCGCCGCTTTATGCTCACATCTGTCTCACCCAAGTGGGGAGCGGCCACCCTGCAGCATCCAATAGTGCGGCGCGACAGAGACAATTGCAGGACAAAAAGCTGTTGGGAACACATGAGGTGTGTTCCTCTGTAGGCTTGGCCTCTAGGCGCTTGGCCTCCACAACACCACTGGAGGCTCTCTGCTTAGGCCACTGGCAGCTGCTTGCCACCTAATGCCAAGCCATCCCACAGAATGAATGAACCAACTCAGCTTGCTTTCTTGCTTGATTCACCAGAGACGCACTCGGATTCCCGTGAGAGATTCTTCTAGCAGTACGACCAGTGCCTGATCTCTCCAAATCTGATCTGGAGCTGCAGTTCCTCTGGATCAACCCTAAATTGCGTGGCAGTCGAGAATACCCCGTCTGAACTTGGGTATGCTATAACACCTCCACTTGCTCGAACAAGAGCGATGAGGAAGATTGACCAATATAAGAACCGCGAACGCACTAAATGAATGCTACAACAGGTCCATCACACTCGAAACGCCGTCATCGGTGGAGCCATAGTCAGGTCGAACGGTCTAGTCTACTCACCACGAGTGCGTTTATTCAGTTGCCTTGAGGGATCATGGCCTAATTCACCTCGATAAATTCACTTCATATCACGACCCACTCCCTTTCCGGAACCCAATGCCTCTGCTGGGAGGATAATACAGGAACTCTGTCACGTGATCACATCAGAGTGCTACCACAACCACTGCTACTCTTGGATGGTTCATCAATGAACCAATTGTTACTCCCAAGTTGGTTCGTTACCCTTTCCCAACAATTACAGTCCAGAGAGTACTGCCGGGCGTCTCCCCTCCCCGAGCTCCCCGCAACACATACTGTAAAATCACATCATATCCCAGCCAAATCATGCAATTCCCTTCCCCGCGCGCCTCCCATTTTATGCAGCGCCAGTGCCGTCACTTCGCCTACCGTACATGAGTGCCATGCATAGGTCCGTGCATGATCGGTTCGTCTCGATTCTAGATTCACGCAAAGAAGCAGGCGAAGAACTGAGTTTTAGTTATTCCGGCTTGGGCCATGCCATCGGTCCGTCCATCCACAGATAAGAACAGACAGACAGACCAGGCAAAGCGGGACAAGCCAAGTCCATGGAACCACACCTCCCCACCTAAGCGATACGGTAGCCAACACAGCCCTTGCCGTGTCAAGCACGCCATCGATCTGTGCTGTTTCTGGCATTGGGCCGGCAGCGGATGACGAGGAGAGGAAGTAAAGGCCTTATCAGGTGCTCATACGAGATAAAGAGGATGGCTAATGCTCATCAAAGTCTGTTCTTACTTCATTCTATCATCATCCTCACTGTCGTTGTGACTGAGGACGATACGCGCGCAGGGTCCAAGAATACAATACGACAAAATCCATTCGCTCTTCTCCTCCTTGGCCTCTAGTCGGCCAGTATTATACATATACAGCGGTAGACTGGCAGTGGCTCTGCTTGACATAAGTCCAGGAACAGGGAGTCGCGCACCATGGCGGCCACCGTCCACCAGAAGCATCTCGAGGCCGCGTCGGAAAAGTATTCCTCGACCTTCAATCAAGGCCACCTGGCCCTCCCGCCGTCGAAGAAATATCTCATCTTGACGTGCATGGATGCCCGCCTCGATCCCGCCGCGGCGTTCGGCATCGACCTCGGGGATGCCCATGTCATCCGTAATGTAAGCACCGTTCCGCAATTTCTTTCCCGCTTGCTAGTCCGGTGCCAGTGGTCAGTTTCGCTCACCATACCCAGGCCGGAGCATCCGCCCGCGACGCGCTGCGCAGCATCATCATTTCTGAGCAGCTGCTAGGCACCGAGGAAATCTTGCTCATCAAGCATACAGGATGCGGGATGCTGACGTTCAAGAACGAGGACGCATACGCCTTGGTCGAGAAGAATCTCGGGTATGGTAGACTTCCGATTCCTTCGACGACGCGTCGTGCTGACCTCTTGAAGACCCGAAGCTGGTGCCGAGCTCAAAACCCACCACTTGGACTTTTTGCCATTCCCTGAGCTCGAGCCGGCGGTGAAAAGTGACGTGGAGTACCTCAAGAGCACCAAGCTTGTTCCAGACAGCGTGATCATCAGCGGGTGGGTGTATGAGGTTGAAACGGGAAAGACTCGTCGTGTCGTGTAACATCAGCCCTGTTGTATAAAGACGTGCATCGTGGTGATTTAATTGATTCCATCCACCAGAGGCCCTACCAAAGTCGTCGTTCTCTTGTATCACACTCTTTCCGTGGCCTCCGGACCGACCGCCACAAGATCTTCCTTTTCATTTCTGGCTTTGAACCCTCCTTCGCTCTTGTCCTCGCCCTTCTCGGGCCACAGAATCTGCTTGTTGATGATGGCCCGCACCATCATGCTCACCACGACAAACCAGGCGACAATGAGGAGGCCGGTCATCACGCACCCAATGATCCTGATCGCCTGAACGTCAAACGCTTCCGCGATCCTGAATGTCGCGGTCGTCAGGGCCGTCTGGGGGAAAATGAAGCTGAACCAGGTCATGGCGAAGGGCATGCGATGCTTCTCGCGGAGACACACCAGGTTCGACAGCAAGCTAATGAAGAAGAACCACCACGCCAGGCCCCAGAGCCAGAGGGATGCCCAGTTGGCCACCAACTTCAAGACCTGAGCGGCAAGAGTGCCGGGCACGTCCATGAAGGTCTTGCCTGGTGGGGTAACCAGGACTCGTTGCAGATTGGCCGCCATGCCTATGGTGCCCGAGACGGTGAATGCTGAGGGGCCGACAGACACAAACATACCGGGTCGCAGCGGCTCCGCAGGCAGCTTTTGCGTCATGAGTCGGTAGACAAATGCAGAATAAATCGTCAGAGACACGAGAAAGCCAATGCCTTGAATGGTGAATCCACCCACTATGACGCGTAAGGCTTCGCCCGTGTTGGGAAGCTGGGCGGACAGGTTCGCCGCGTGCGGCCCAATGATCAGCAGTGGATAGGCCGGAAAGATCCATATCGGCGTCATCCTCGCGATGGTGAAGGATTGAGTCGACCAGAGGATGAGGTAAATGGTGATGCTCAGGATCACCGCCAGAGCGGCATCGAGCCAGAAGAGCACCAACACGGCGCGAGTGAGCCAGGACCCCACCCTGCCAAAGCCGTACTCCACAATGGTGATGAGGATCGTGCCAAACGAGACAGCAAATGCGGGGACAAACAAGGACTCCGTGGGGTGGGTGAACGACGCTCGAAACATGTAGGGGAAGAGGATGAAGCGCGTCAGAATCATGGCCCAGATGGCGATGTAAAAGACAATATTGGCCAGGAAAAACACAACGCCCATGGCGTACAAGCCGTGAAATCCAAACGGGACTGTAAACGGGTTAGAATGTTGGGAGCCATGACAGATCTCCAAGGGCCAGTACCATTGTGCAGCACATTCGCGATGCCTCCTGTCGCCATGGTCAATGTAAACCAGGCCCAGGTGACATGTTTCATGCGTTGCTTCCATGACAGCTTCCTCGGCTTTACGTTCGAGGTGTCCTCAGAAGACCCGTCGCCTGGGACCTCCATGTCATTTGCTGGATCTCGGCCACAACTTCTCCAACGGTCATCCTTGTAATCGCGCGAGGCAGCCAAAGGACTGGTTGAATTCCGCGAATTGGCCGGATGCTCTGGGTCCTCGATGGTGGGTGTGCGGTATCCATCCTCGCCTGCGACAGCTCGGCGAATTGCGAGAGGACGAGGCTTGGGCACCATGGCACCAGTGTGCCGATGAAGGATGACTTGTTCAGGCATTGTCACCACCATCAAATCGTATCAGAAGGGGGGGATCCCAACCCCAGTGCTTCAATCACGAGGAGAGTGCCATGTTGTCATGGAGTCCATGGAGAGGGATTATTGTGAAACTTCCACTTGCCATGATTGCTGGGGTTTATGGTCCCACTGGCAAAGTGGTGGTTATGGAATCATATTGTATGTTGGAGATTGAGTTTTGCCCCGCTGCACAATCCCACTTCTGCCAGAGATTTTCCACCCGGTGCAGCTTTAGTACTATATTTAATTTAGCTTCAGAAAAGCCTTCTGATTGTGCCACACATTCGGGGCAAATGGTCTAGGGGTATGATTTTCGCTTCGCATCGATGAATGTGACTGTGAAAGGTCCGGGGTTCAAATCCCCGTTTGTCCATTTATTTTTGCATATTCTATAGTCACATGTTGTTGCTTGGAGACTGGAGTTTGTAATGTGGCAAATTGTTGTGTGGAGTTGATCTGAAGGAAACACGGAGAGCGAAATTTTTTGACTCTGCAGGCTGGAGTTGGTTCGTGCCAAGACCGCCTGTTCCATCCAAAGATTGGGGTGTATACTGCTGCTACTAGTTAATGTTTGCATATGGGACTTTGTCCTGATTGTTCGGTCGAGAGCTCAAGTCAAATTCAGATTCTAAGTGGCTAAACCTGGACCAACCACGTCTCAATCAAATACATTCGCAAGCGGACGGCAATGACCTAATGATTGAATGAATCAATACCGTCAAAGCTTGATGTACTTGTGGATAAGACAAAATTCACCACACTAGAAGTCGCAAGGACTCAGACTATCAACCAGGGCAAGCCCCCAAACGGACAGGGCTCAGATACCAAGGGTAAACTCAACTCCGACGTCAATATCCCGGGCCATCTTTACGATCTTGGAAAGGTCTACCGCCTTTTCGGCCGCTTGCTGCAGATCAGTCATGGAAAAGATCCTCAGGCCCGAGTTGTTGACCTATAATGACCATGTCAGCTCGTCCATTTCTCCCTCGGCCACGTTCTCTTGACTCACCAATTCGGCAGCTTTCTCCATGTTCGTTCCCTGCAGTCGGCACACAATGGGCAACCTCAAGTTCATCTGTTGGACGACGTGGATGAGACCGGAAGCAATCGCGTCACATCTCACAATGCCACCAAAGATGTTGACAAAGATGGCCGTGACTTTGGGGTCGTGGGTGATCAGCTCAAAGGCCGACCTGATGGCCTCTGGTGTCGCGCCGCCGCCGACATCAAGGAAGTTGGCCGGGGTACCACCATTCAGCTTGATGATATCCATGGTGGCCATGGCCAGACCAGCTCCGTTGACGAGGCAGCCAATGTCACCATCGAGCTTGATAAAGTTGAGACCGTATCTGGGAGAGTCAGCATAGGCATGGAGTGGTCGAAAATGGGAGTGGCCGACATACTCGGCGGCCTTCACCTCGTCAGCATCCTCCTGGCTCGTGTCTCTCCAGCTGAAGATCTCCTTTTGCCTGAATTCGGCGTTGTCATCAAAGTTCAATTTTGCGTCCATGGCCAAGACCTGGTAATCGCTGGTCTCGCTGAGCGGGTTGATTTCGATCTGGGTGGCGTCTTTGTCGATAAAGACCTGGTACAACTTTTGGATCGTACTCTTGGCGTCCTCAATGCATTGCTCGCTGAAACCCAATTCGATCGCAATTTTCCGGGCGATATCTTCCGTCACGCCCGTGTTGATGTCGATAGGGGTTGTAATGATGGCCTCGGGCGACTCCTTGGCCACCGTCTCGATATCCATACCACCTTGCGAAGATGCCACAATGACCGGGGATTGTGTTTGTCGGTCCATGAGGATGGCCAGGTAAAATTCACGACGAGCGAATTTGCGCTCACAGATGTAGACCGAGTTGCAGATCCGGCCTCGCGCTCCCGTTTGCTTTGTAATGAGCTTGTGACCGATCATTTGGGCAGCGAACATCTTTGCTTCCGTGGGCCTGCAAGTCCAATGTGGTCAGTATCGTGCTTGGGGATCAGTGATGGCCCGTCATACGAGTAGATGACCCTGACCCCTCCCTTCAGGCCGTTGTCAAAAGTGCCTTTCCCTCGACCGCCGGCAAGGACTTGTGCTTTGATGACCATGTCATCTCCATCTGCCAGAGTGTGAGTTGTGTGCGTCCGAGACCTTCAGGCGGGTCTGATCATACCAATAATCTTCGCAACAGCCTCCGCTTCGTCGGCCGATTTGGCGACTTCTCCATTGGGAACGCCGACACCGTACTGCGACGCGTTAGATCCGATGCCGCACTCGCTCTCACCGTCATGTCAATGCTATCATACCGACTTGAGCAGCCGCGCCGACAAGTATTCGTGGATGCTGAGATTCCTCCGCTGCTGGATAAAGCTCCGCGTCCGAGGGTCCTATCCAGACGATATCAGCGAGACATTCTCGGGGCCCGCCAACCAACTCGGCTCTAGTTCTGTCCATACCTTGATGGCCCTCACGGCCGTGCCCAAGCTGTGGCGCCCAAGCTTGAACATCGTATGCCCGTGCCAATTGACCGTGTGAAGTGTTGTTGGATGGCCCCTTCAACTCGGAGACATCAGGCGCGACCTTAGCACCAGCTGGATCGAGCTAAAACCGGGTCGACTCGCGGCCGCTGGCAGACCTCGGTCTTGGCATACGTCTGATTCATTTTAATTCCAGTGCGCGCATGGAAATATCAGGGAAAAGATCTCACTTGGCTGGCCCCTGAGCTGCAGGCGTGCCGATGCCTGTACCCGATGCCGCAAAGGACAGGGCGGTGGCGGTAAACGAAGTTTTGCTCACCAATGCAGAACTAGTCCGTTCCGCCCGATCTCTCCTGGACAATTTCGCGGCGGGGGAACGAGACGACGCCGCGGTGGACCATGACCTTGAAGATGAGCTGGAACTCGTGGAAGCCTCTGAAACGTAATCGACGTTCTTCCCCACCGTCTCTCGAACATTTCTGGAACTGACCAACTTCAGGAGCGGGCTCGGCTTCGTGGAACCTCCCGCCGTCGACGGTGTCATCGCAGGCAACAGCCAGACGTCCACGGCGACCGAAAAATTGCGGAAGCAGATGCTGGGCCAGCGGCCTCAAGCCCGAAGCCCCGACGCTGCAGGGACGGCGTACCGGGCCGCGAAATTGACCATGGGGGTGCCTTCCAAACCCAGACCGCGGCCCGTGAAGACGAGGGGAGGAGACGAGAGTGACGAGGAGGAAGGCCGGTCACGACTCGGCGGCCGAAGTAGAAAACAGATCGCTGGCCACCCGGGACCGCAAAAGGCGAGTCAAGTCTCCATTGCGGAATCCAAGAAGCGCGGGACCAGCTACATCGATGAAATACTTGCGTCCCGCGCCAGTAAAAAGAAAAAGACGACCGCGAGGCAAGAACAGCGAGGCTAAACTCAGTATATGGCATACATATATGCGCACATCTCTTCTATCATGGATCAAGAGGAAAAAAGGTCCGAGCACAAGATCTCGGACTATATGGCCCTTCGCGGTCAACGCTTTTCCTGCCCCTCAACGCCAAGTCATCTCGTTATATACAGATGGCCCCAAGATTTCAAGATTGATGAGAAGGAAACTCATTGCAATCGTTTCCGTTTGCGGTCGTCATTCAGACCGTCGTCCTCGTCCGCTCTTTCCACCGTCTCGGCGGGATTCAAGAGCGAGTGCACGTTACTGGCCATGCTGCTCCTCCGCGTCGCGGGCGCCGAGTGCAGCTCGAAATTGGGTCTGGGAAATTTGGATCCCCCCAGCGTCCACGACACGTTCTCGACACCCAACCCCGCCGGTGGAGCCTCGGAGACGGGTGGCGGCGGGGTGGGCTGGTTTGCCGCTGTGGGTTGCCGTCGAGGGCCATTAATCTCGTACTGCGCGAGTTGATCCCGGATTTGCTGATCCCCGGGATGAGGCGTCTGGTGAGGAGAGGAGGGCGGCCATTGAACAGACGACTGGCCTGACGCATACGGGGAGCCGTTGGCGTTGGGTAAGGGCCATCCATGTTCTCGGATGTCGGCCGAGGTATGGCGTCGAGCGAGATTCGGCGGTGGTGTCACCACCGATGCCAGAGGATGCACATGCGGCGGCGGTGGCTGAGGTAAAGGCGGCCGGCTGAACCCTGGAGTCGATTGCGGCACACTGACGGAACCAAATCGCCGGGGGGAGGAGGCAAAGTGAGGGGGGATCGGTGGAACAGGAGGCCGGGAACCAACATGTTGCGGCTCGATCTGGATCGATGATCGGCGGCTATCAGGATAAGTAAATCCTCGCGGCGAGACGGGCGGTTCCAACGCAGGATTGCCGGGATAGTAGGACGGCCGGCCGTTGAGCAGAGAGTCTTGCGGGAGGTCGAGGGCGCGCACAAATTCCAGTTGGCGAGCGATTTCTTTTTGCATGTTGGTGATGTCGTTGTACAGAGCCGTTTCCGGAGCCGCCAGTGATTGGACGGCCGTGGAGAGGCCCTGCATCCATTGGTGGCATCGAACGAGCCCGTCGGTGAGGGATTGGCATCTGGAGCTCATCTGAGCATAGCTCTCCTCCGTCCGGGCCAGTCGCGCATGAACATCGTAAAAAGCGTGTTCGAGGCTCGCCAGCCGCTGCTCCGAGTCGGGGACGGCCTCGGCCGGCGTGCCAGGCTGCGACGGACCGGGCTTCGCATTCGAAAAGGAATCTCGATGGATCAGGGTGTGCTTGGACGCACGTCGTTTGATTTCGCGGAGACCGGTGAGGTCTCCCTTCTTGAAGTTACCATTGCCATGCTTGAACTCCCACAGGGCCGACTCGGGCGACCCGGTGTGGAAAACGTCGCTGACTTTGTGAAAACCGTACATGTTGAGTTGTCGGACGAAGGAGGAGATATTCGTGTGCTTGAAGTATTGCGCCAGCACTTTGGAAAATTCATTCGACGGGGACATGACGAAGCTCTCGTTCGTGTTGGACCACGAGATGAGATGCCGGATACTGGGGTCTTCGAGCATGCTATACAGTTTATGGATGAACGCTGTCTGCACGACCTTGGACCCCTGGGACGCTCCCACCGCGCCGACAGTGCTGGAGTTGGACGGGGCCGCGCTTTGCTCCCGATTACCATTCGCATTGTTCCCTTGCTGGTCCACCTCGGGGCTCCCGGTGGCCGGCGGGCCCATACTGTGAGGAGGAGGCGGGGACGTGACCTGCATCAAATCCTCGTGACTCGACTTGGGGGGCGTGTTGTTCTGAGGGAGAACAGCCATGCTTCGCGGCCTGGCTAAAGCATCGACCGAAGATCCGAAAGGGCTTCTGGGTGTCGTTTGGAGCAGCGTGCTCATCCTGCTCTTCGATGCTGCTGCTGCTGGTCCGTCGCGCGCACCGAGCTTCTATTTCTGATCATGTATGGCAATGGCAGCGCGAATCCCTAAAGCAGCGAGCGACATTGAAAGGGAGGGGTCGCCCTTCCTCCTACCTTTGTGCGATCGAGGCTGCTGGCGGGCGCGATAGGTTCGAAGCCTGATGATGGTGATGGCTTGCCTCAGCAATCGTTGGTTGGCGGGCACTTGGTGCTCTTAGAGCTGAACGGGTCGTGTCAAGAGTGGGTGCCGCGCAAGGGATGAGGGGAGGAGGGAGAAGGGCGCCGTTTCTGCCGAGAGCGCGCAGCTGGCCCCAGTTCGAGGCCAGAAGGAGATTGACGAGGCCGCGGCGGTGGTGATGGCAGCGACACAAGCTTGAGTGTAGCAGACGCCGCGGAAAGGCCGTGCAGACGAGATGTGCACTGGATTGATACTGCAGGCGCAAGGTGTTCCTAGTGGTCGGGGTGGAACACCAGCTAGATTCGGAGGGGAGGGGGGTGAATGGGATGCTTATGATTTCCGAGATGACTGCGCTAGGAAAAATAGATGGCTGTAATAGAGGACAACGGCGTCAGCAATAACAATCATCTGTGGATCGACACAAGCACAATCTTTGAAGCTCCGCTTGTACGTGATACGGGAGAGAGAGACTGAATGGAGGGTTGAGATCAAGATTCAAGATTGCGCCTCCGCTCCGCTCACCTTGCCTCTTTTCGCCCTGCAGGCAGCGTGGCGGTCGAGACCAGCAACGTGCCCATGGTCCAAGACAGCGGACATGGCAGATCTCCAATGCACGTCAACCACCAAGCAATACCAATCATTCCTTATCTAGCATCCGCCATCCTCCACGCATGCCCCATTGCCATCTGTCGCGATCTCCAATGTCCCTCCCATGTGGACGCCGCTCGATTGTCAATTCGCCCTCAGTATGCAGTATGCCGGCCAAGTATTGATTTCCAAACTGTTCAGTGTTGCAAAGATCAAGACGACCGCAATACTTTCGGGCTTGACCTCCTTTCTCTGTGTACTGTTTTCCGTTGCAGAAGAAGCTTGATGGACCTGGTATCCGACCGCGCTTCTATGAGTGTTTATGTTGGTCATTCAAATGCAATGCTCAACCAAGACGGCCGTATCGGATCGCGCTGGCCATTGAAATGCAATACTCAAACCAAGACGGTCGGATCAACCGCTTCTACAGCGTATTCGCCGCAGAGACGTTGGGTGCCAGCAGCGTCATGACCGCTCGAGGCAAGGTAAGCTGGACGAGACCTAGGGTGCCAGCAGCGTCATCACCGCTCGAGGCAAAGGTAGGCTGGACGAGACCTTGGCGCCAGCAGCTCGAGGCAAAGGTAGGCTGGACGAGACCTTGGTGCCAGCAGCGTCATCACCGCTCGAGGCAAAGGTAGGCTAGACGAAGGGCCGATATGCGGGCTTCGATAGCTCGACCTCTCCTTCTCTGTTGATAACTTCCATTGGCCGACAGCCGACAGTGAGGTAGCAGTTGACAAATGGAGCTCTGCTGGAGTTGTTTGGAAGTGATTCTAATTCATTGAGGGACTGCTTGCCCGCCGACGCTTCAATGCAAACAGGGATTCACTATCAATTCTCGATCATAGGACGAGCAAAGCAGAATAACCGTGTCGCTAGAGACCTTGATATCACACAATCAAATCTAGTCCTTGACCTTTATCGCTGACGGCTTCCCAGCTTGTATGACACATCCTTCCCCCGCCGTCAGTGGCTACAAATCCGTGGCCTTGTTCTTCTCAGGGCAAGCCAACTCAAAGACAAAATCGGGACCATCCACAAGTCCATCCGGTGGGAAAGGGTCGATCTGACTGGGACAAACCACAGCGGTCTCCATTTTCTCCGATTTTCTCCACAGATTGCCGGGCCATGATTACGCCTTCATCACTCTCATGCAATATCTCTCAAGCATATCCCTCCTGCTTTGTCCTAGACGAGATAGAGAATCGGTGGTGTAATCTAGACCCATAGATCCACACAGAGGCCATCCTTCCTGGTCCTAACAGCTTTAATCCCTCCGCACACAACACTCACCCACCAACTCTCTCACATCAGCCCAGTATTCACTGATTATTCACTAATACCCAAACTGTCTTCAAGACAGTCGGTGCTCTGGATAGAGAGACACTTGTTTACCGTCGTCACGGATGGCCTCGACTCCTGCCGGTCACCCAACGACCGGGGAATGGGCCGAATTATGCAAAAAGGTCAGAGATCTGATGCCTGACCCCGTCGGAAAGGATGCATGGTATATCCTCATAGTACGCAATTCTCCACCCACTGACGTCCTGCCATTTGACCACAAGCCCTGTGCAGGCGACCGTGTTGAGCTCGTCACCTCGACCTCATCTGCTTGCGGATTTCTACACCTATCTCACCGCACACGACACCGGCTTTGTGTCAGCCGAGTCCAAAGCTCGTCTGTCAGTCCGGTTGCGAGACGTTCTCCTCAAACTGGTGACGTTGGTCGGCGCTCCTCAGGTCCTCTCGGCCTTGATCCCGCTCGCAAAGGTGGAAGGTGACCCTGAGGCCAAAGCAAAGGACAGTGAGCTCAGCGAGAAATGGTACACAACATGACCAACGGTGTCCTTTCCCCTCTGGAAAATAAGCCCACCACACGCTAACATCAGGCACAACAGGAAGAACGTGGACGTCAGCAGCATCTACGCCAGAGGCGTGGCGACCATCGACACGATCTACGGTCGTTTGCTACCCAAGATCTTCGCCTCCTTTGGCTCGCATTCTCAAGACATCCAGTTCATGGAGCTGTTCACTGTCTACGGCATGTACCTGTCCGACTTCGACGTCATGGACGCCATCGAAACCGAGGTCGTCGTGTCCACCGCGATCACATGCACCGGCCTCAGGGGCCCGAGTCTCTGGCACGTCCGCGGACTCGGGAGGTTGCTTGGTGCCCGGGGGACGGATGAGAGGACCAAGGAAATGATCAGGATAAAAGACTGGTTGCGAAATATCAAAGTCGCGACCGTGACGTGTGTTGAGTTTTGTGGTGATGAGATGGTGAGGAGGAGTCGATTGGATGGTGGTGAGGACGGCAGAGGCTGGCCCAATGTCGGTGATGTGGTGAGGGAGTTGGGTGGCTGGGGCGATGACCCTTTTCCTTCCACTGAACTGAAGGAGAATAAATAGAATCTTGAGGGAATCGTGGAGCCAAACTCCGCTACCTGTATGGTGTGGTGCAGGTGTGCATGACAGGTCGTCCACGGCTATGGAATGACTGTCCACGGCCATGGAATGACTGTCCACGGCCATGGAATGACTGTCTGCACGGCAATACCGACTGGTTGGCACATCAATTCTGCACAGCGGTAGACGCACACATTCAACCATCTCACCTTCCAAACGCAAAAGGGGAAATGGGGAAGGTTAAAGGCTCAAGCAACCACCGTTCCAACCACTCCTAACCGGGAATTAGGCGAGTTAAACGGGCCCATTTACAGCCCCATTGAGCAGCCACCGCAGCCGTTCGATGTTTCAGGTTTCGCAACTCCTCCTACCCTTGATTGACACGGTTTCATCTCCAGTGGCATTAGGACATAGGACGCATCCCTGTAGAGGATTCCAATGTCAGACGCAATTGCCGTCAATTCAAACGACTAGGCCGGAACTATGGACCTTCAGGTCAGTTATTTGGTCTTCTCCTCGATCGGTTCTTCTCTCACCTCGTCCTCATCGTCGACATGGCGGGATACTCGGAAGATGACAGTTGAGGAAGTAGTGCGAAGCCAAGGTCACTTCCCGAACGAATCTGTTTGGTGATTCATTCCTGACATCACATCAGATCATATGTCTTCGCCAACCCAAGCTTTCTCCGTAGACCATCGTCACCGCGGCTGGTCGATTCCATTCAAGTTGGTATTCCTGCGCGGCGGCGCGTTTCAGACACTCGTATTTCATCCTGATCCAAAGATCTTGCTCAACAACCCGCCTCCGCTTCTTGTCTCTGTGGAATATGGATCGCCTTTCTGCATCTGCTCGTCGATCCAATCTTTCATTCTCTTTCTGTCACTCAGAAACCGTGTGTCCGTGATCCTATCAGTCACTCTCTCACTTCTCCGGCCACCGAATCCCATCAACGTCGGCATACTGGTCACACCCCACTCTACGCCGAGGTCCATCATGTTTCCGTTGCTCCGGTCGGGGCTGTCAAGCTCCACTTCAGTCAATGCCAGAGCTGAATATTTGTCTTGCGGCTCGGGTGTCCGATTCTCGACCAGAGAGGTCAGGAGTGGTGTAATGACTCGGCAGGGAGCACAGCAGATGTCGTGAAGAGGGCAAGCAGCAGGGTGTTGTTGCCCGAGCAGAGTCGAAGGTAATCATGGAACGTGGGAGGAATGCGGATAGGATCAAGAACGCGATTCCGAAAAGATGGTGGAGAAACCGAGTTTGAGAAGGGTTGCATATGCTGGTTGTATCTGGGAAGGACCTGACAGCGGAGGAACTTCCCGTCACGGAAAGAAGGTAAAAATCGAGGCGTCTTCATCGTAGAGCATCCGTACCGGCACCCAAGAACTCAATTGAAATTACCCATGTGAGTAGTTATTGTCAATGACAGAACGCAGATGCTGTCATTTGCCAAGAAGGTTAATTTCCTAGACAGTGCCAGTCGGCGTCGATCTAACCTTTAGCACTTTGAATAGACATTTCGTAGGGTTCATAAAGCAAAGACTACTCTATTGCGAGGTCCGAATAGAACGGCTCAGGATGTCTGCAATCCTGCACCTATGACCACTTTATGAATGGTGAGAGGCCCAAGTTTTGGCCCTAGGCCCCCAGTCTTGGCGCGACGTCATCTTTCCAACACCCTTCTTGACCCCTTGACTTCTTCAGATACTGGCTCCAGGGCAGCTTTACGATTCAACCATTAGCTGGGTGTCTTCTCCTCCTGCATCCATGATGCATCCCATCCTGTAGAAGACGATGACGTTGGCAGTCCAGACTCCGCCTGTTAGGAGAGGGAGAGCACCGGCAGTATCCTATGGAATCATAGTCCGACAGAACAGTCTGCTATTGGAACATTGCGTCCAGTTGTTTCCATCAACTTCAAGGTCAGCATCGCAACACCCTTAATTTCTCATGCCAGGTGACAGCCAGCTTGAACTTATCGATGCACGCTTGCATGGAGCTGTTTAGCACCCTCTGAATGGCCATGACCATGTCTGCATCTGTCAGAGGCCAGAAGGATTCTGACAGATGCCTCGATCATGTCCTCGATCATTCAAAGGAGAGGTCGTCAGACCTCAGATGATCCCTTGGAACCGCTGTAAAATCAAGACGGCTCGGCCAGTTCATGACCGCTGATGACTTGGATGGCCAGGGATATACAAATGTGGTGAAAATTGGCAACATGAGCCGGTACATTTGTCCGCAGTTGCCATAACACTTGCTTTAGACCGTTGAATATTGTCGAGCAGTGGCAAACTCAATAGAAGCCACACAGAAAGTTTCATGTACGCGGCACTCTGCCCGGTTCCACCAGATCGAGAGCAGAATCAACCATAACAATGGTCAAAGGCATAGAGGCAAGCCGGAACTGGAACCGGAAGAGCTCTGAAATCCTCGGAGACCATGTCAGCACACTGATCTAGTTCCACTCTTCCGCAATCACATGCTGCGCCAGTTCTCGGGTGTGGCTGTAGTCGACACAGACATCGACTAACGAAACTCCTTTATGCGCCAAAGCTTGCTTCATCACCGGCTCGACCTCCGAGGCGTCACGGATCCTGAATCCTCGGGCATCGAAGCTCTCGGCGAGCTTGACGAAATCAACGCCTCCGAGCTTGATCCCGCTGCTTCTCCCGTACTTCAACTCCTCCTGGAATTCGACCATGTTGTACGCTTCGTCGTTCCAGATGAAGTGGGTGATGTTGCACCCTTGCTGCACGGCGGTCGAGATCTCTTGGGATGAAAACATGAAGCCGCCGTCGCCGGAGAGGGAGACGACCTTCTCGGAGCAAGGCGGCTCTTGGATCAAGGACGCCGCAATGGCCCACGGAAAGCCGACGCCGAGCGTTTGCTGTCCGTTGGAGCAGAGCAGTCGTCGAGGTTCGTAGGCAAAGAAATATCTCATCATGTAGATGTAGACCGTGCCCACATCACACGTGACCGTGGTGTCTTTGGACACGTTTTGTTGCAATATGGAGATGAAGTGAAGTGGGTGCACGCGACCAGAGGGTTTTGGCCGCGCCAACCCTGCTTTCCACGCAAAAAACTCTTTGGACAGCGTGGAGCAGACTTCAGTGTGAGTAGGATCCTGGACCTGCGTCAGTTCACGAGACAGCGCATCCAAATTTTCGACCACGGAACCCAGAAGCTCTATCTCTGGATGATAGTACACGCCGTAGTCTGACGAATGGTGGTCCACATGGACGATTCTCAAAGATCCATCAGGGTTCCACATATTGGCATCGTATTCGAACGGATCGTAGCCGACGGCAATCACCAGATCTGATCTGGAGAGCAGCTTGTCTCCGGTTTGGTTGCGGAACAGGCCCACGCGGCCATAGAAGAGGTGCTCTAGCTCCTTGGAGACGGCACCAGCTGCTTGGAAAGTCTCAATCGTGGGGAGAGGGAACTTTGTGATCAGTTGTCGAACCTTGGCGACCACTTTGGGACTGGACGCCCTCATGCCCAAGAACAAAACGGGCAGCTTGGCCCCTTCGATCATCCGCGCAACTTTCTGCAAGCTCTGAACGGGTGCTGGTCCGTACAGTGGCGGTGTAAAGGCACTGGACGGAAATGCGAGAATGCTGGTATTGCCTTTGGCAACATCCACGGGGATGGAGACGACAGCGCTGCCTTTGGGAGACGTCGATGCGGTTCGAAAAGCGCCCAAAATCACCTCGGCCGCGACGTCTTCGACGTCGATGTTGGTGGCCGCCTTCGAGGCCCGCCCGAGAATGTCCAGGGCTTTCAATGACTGATGGGTATGCTTCGTGCTTTGAGCTCGAGAGACGGATCCGATGAGTGCCACCACCGGGTCGCCCTCTGAAGTCGCCGTAACCAGGCCGGTCGTGAGATTTGCTGCTCCGGGTCCAGACGTGGCGATACACACTCCCGGGACACCAGAGATGCGTCCGATGGCCGCCGCCATCATGGCCGCATTCTGCTCATGCCGACACACGATCAGTCGAATTTCGGGATGATCCTGGAGACAATCAAAGATGGTGTCAATCTTGGCCCCTGGCACTCCAAACACGACCCGAACCCCCGCTCTCGACAGACTCTCGACGATGACTTCGGTGACGGTTTGCTCTTTCACCATCTTGTGAGAACAGGGACACTCTGAACTGATGGGGAAATGTCAGCGAGAGTAATCTGGATTTGAATCCATATGTGCTCATGTGCCATGGATGGTGGATAGAGGAGGATGAAGTAGACTACGAAATGGCGGGGCTTGGGTCAAGGCTGGGATGAGCTTTTGGCTGTGATTTAGGCAGCTGAGTGGGCGGACTGCCCAAGGCCTCAGCCCCGCCCGGCCCCGCCCATCTCGCACTGACAGTATATGCTGCCAAAAAGAGAGGGTCAGAGTCAGGGCTATTGGGCTGGCTGGGCGGTGATTTAGGCAGCCCAGCCCGGCGCATGTCGCAGTCTAGGATTAAGGGCGGAATGAGGAATCCGTCGTGGAGCTGGAAGAGAAAAAGATCTATCAATGCTGGCTGTGGCAGTGAGAAGGGTTGCAGGGAAATCTGCCGCCGAATTTGGCGGGTTGTGCCGCCGCTTTTGGCGGATTTTTTCCCTTCGACATAATTACCTGGGTGCCAGATATGGTCCCCGGGGTTCAAGGTGCGAGGTTTTGCAGCTCCCGGAAATCAAGATTGATTCCTGAGAGATGGAATGGCGGCGTCGTGGCACGAAGCTGGTCGGTTCCGGCGGCATCGAGCTCCTGGGCTCTGTAAAAGCTGGTTTATTCCGGTCTGCCAGCCTCTTTACTGTGGCTCAAGCTCGTCCATCCGCTTCTCGGCTTGGATTGCTCGCTCTTCTGCTCGTGTCAGGGCGGAGGCGAGTTGTCCTGTTGACGCTTGTGTGAGGGCTTGACCCGTCTTCCCGACCACGCCTCTCGACGAGGTTCAGATGGACTGGGGACGACGATGGTGTCGGTGTCATCTTGGCTGGTGGGTTGCAAGTCCTCAGCCAGCAGTGCAAATGGGTTGACAGAAGCACTGCTGTCACGCCGGCTATTCTGGCTGTTCTGGCTCTTCTGTGGCATATTTGCCCACTGCTCACCTGTTGTGGTGCACCCCATCACGTGATACAAAGTGTCAAATACTTGGAATGCACGATTGTCTCTCTATACTTTCTATTACTCTCTTCTACGACTCTTACTACTCTTTGTTGACCAGCTGTTCTCTTGTCCTCCCAACAAACTTTAGAAATTGCAAAATGCTTACACGGTCGATGGCCAAGCAGCTTTCCAAAGCGCACCACAATGGACCACAAGCGGGGCTACCAAAAGCTCCAGAATGCTTCCTCTAGAGCAACACACAACCGTGGACTGTGTCTTGCCGTCGCCACTGACTCATCCTTCTCTGAGACTTTTACTTTTCCGAGCTTCAACGTTGACTCGACAACCTCAGGGCCGCTAGCTCTGTTGTCGAGGAATCCTCCACCACGACACCCTCGGCGACCACTGGCACGCCAGAGCTGGAGCTGCCATGCCACCGGCCACGTGGCCGTTCGGAAATAAGGCAAAAATCTTTCTCCGAGCTTATGCCCTGGGGCCGGGCAAAGTTGAAGGAACCCATCAGGGCTCTTGGCGGGAATGTCTGTCCGTGGAACGCCCTCCTTTTAACTGTCATGCTAACAAGTGCTTGACAGCTGATTCTGATGAAGAGCACAAACCATATGATGGCAGCGACTATACACCGGACGTTGACTATGAGCTGGGGGTTGGCCAATATGCCCAAAAGAGTGGCTTCTGAGGTTTCAGATGACCCGGAATTTAGTCGTTGTCAAGGATTGTATAGTCACGTGAAAAGCCACGTGATTAACACCACTACTGACGCCTGCTGGTACCTACTGTTGCCTGTTGGATCTTAACCAGTCTAGTTGTCGTGCACGCTTGAGTCCCATAGGCCCGACAGGAATCAAAGCGTTCTGGCTATCTGGTGCCAGCAGCCGCCCATCTAGGCAACCCAGGCTTGGTGGTAACGCGACATCACGTGATGGACGCGACATGCCCCTCTTCAAACGCGTAGGCGCGTCCTCTGTTGTATGTTCTCGATTTTCTCCGTCACTCTCTTGGCACAACCCCGCCTTTATAAGTCGGTTCTGCCTTGAATTTCCACTCACTCCAACTCATACCACCATATTACCGCTGCTGTTGCTTGCCGCTCCATCGATTCTTGACCTGGAGAAGGTCTCGGCAACCAAAGCTGCCACTCTCTTGGCACAGCCCCTCCTTTATAAGTCGGATCTGCCTTGAACTTCCACTCACTCCAACCCATACCACCATATTACCGCTGCTGTTGCTTGCCGCTCCATCGATTCTTGACCTCGAGAAGGTCTCGGAAAGACCGTCACCAAAGCTGTCACTCTCTTGACCCAACCCCCCCTTTGTAAGTCGGTTCTGCCTTGCCGTGGATAGAGATCAACTTCTTCCACTTACTCCCACCCAACCACCATAGTACCGCTCCTACTCTCCACCTCCGCTCTCGGCCTCTCCTCTTGACCTCTCGTCTCTGCCTCTCTTCTCGTCACCCTCCTGTCCTGGCATCCTCTGTAGCATCATTATGAACACCCCTTCAGAACCGAACGCCGGGTTAGCCACCCAGGCAGAAATCGAAGCGATTGAAGAGGAGGTAAAAGATATGAAGGTGAAGGAGATGTTCTTCTGGGGCCAGAAAAACCCAGACAAACACCGAAAGCTTCTCGCGAGTTGGGAGAAGCCGGAGACGATCAACGCAAACACCAAAAATCCCTCCTCCCACGCACGTACCCCCCCTCAGACAAGTGCTATCCTCCGTGCCTTGCAAAAAGATTGGAACAACACCTATTTTCCGCACTCCCTCGTTGCGCTACGGAGCCTCGTTCGGCATTACCAGCTACTCAATGCGGAACAGTATTACGCAAAGACCTTGGTATTCGTCCAGAGCAGTGGCATGGGTAAATCGAGATTAGCAGATGCTTTCGGCCAACTCTGTCCTATGATCACCTTCATTCTTCGTGACCCTGAAACCTCCGGCTTTCCACCTCCCGATGAAGAGATACGGTCATTCCTGCGCACCAAGCTGCCAGCCAACATCCCCGGGCCGACCAGCGAGCAGGGGATATCGAGGGGGACATCTGGTGATTTTCTGAAGAAGAGAGCAGACGTAGCGTGGAATCACACTCTCGTTACAGCATTGCTCCAAGCCAGTTTCGAGACATGTAAGTTGGCTATGTATTTCGAAACTCTTGCTAATTCAAACGATTTTATCAGTCAATACCTGGGTGGAGAGCAAGCCCTTTACCACGATGACTCTAGAAGAGCTTGCACGTGACAGACATGCAGAGATGGCACCACATGCACCAGCTGGCGCGGCTCAGGACGCCAAGAGCCAACGATCCAAGATACGCGTCGAGTTCTGCGGTTCGGTAGCTAAGAGAGCTCAGGCTATCGCTAAAGAGTTGATTTCCAGTCCGGCTTGGGTTGGGAAGTTCGACGATGACGGACCGTCAAAGGTTCACGATGAACTTACAATGGCGCATAGCGAACAATGCCCCAATCCCTTGAACGGCCTTCTCAATGCTGCCGATAACCTGATGAAAAATCTTCAACAATGTCAAGAGGCAAGAAACCCTGACTCACTCTTGGTGATCGTGTTCGACGAGGCGTCAAGTTTAATGAGAATGCAGCCCCTTGACGAACCACACCCCGGACTCTATGTGGCGCTCAATCGAGTCATCAGTTGCCTCAAGAAGTTTCGCATGTGGTCTTTCTTCCTCTCAACAGAATCTCTCATCGGACACCTTGTACCACCAAAAAATGCCGTGCGGACCGGCGATTACCTTCGGGACTCCTCCGCTCGTATTAGCTTTCAAGCTGACCCTGAACTGAAGCGCTTTACCCCATTTGTGGCTCTCCAGCTAGACGTTGAGGACAGACGAAGGATGCAGGATCCAATGCTAAGGAAAGAGGAGCTCCTCAAGCCGTTGAAGACATTTGCAACGCCAGAGCACATGGCCCTATTCGGCAGGCCTCTCTGGTACGCATATACAAGTCGGGGCAACGATATGATGAAATTGGCCAAACTGAAGCTCATCGGCGGCCAGCAACGGGCACAATACATTTCAACCGACCCGGACCACGTATTTGCTGCACTGTCCTTCCGTCTCTCTTTGGATGTCTGCTTGCAGAACCCCAGCACCGTCTCTCTCACAAGGACTGCGGTGAATTCTTTCATGAGGGTGGTGATATCCATGGACCACGAGACAGGAATGATGGACACCGTGACGCCATCAGAGCCAGTCTTAGCCAGGGCGGCAATGGAGCATCTCTGCGACCGCAACTGGTCGCGCAGCATTACAACACTCTGTCGGGAGCTTCTTGAGAAAGGATTGATAGAAAAGGGGCGCAAAGGAGAACTCTATGCTCGGTTGGTGTTGATCCTTGCTCATGACTGGGTTCGGTGGAGTCAAAGTCTTCGATATCGACCAAATGCTGTTCCGGCATTTGCGCCAACCTTCACGGTATCTGACTTCCTGACGGCATTGTATGCTGAAGATCATCACGATTCGATCCGGAAGATACCTGAGCGGATACATGAAGCCAGAATGAACTTCACTCATTTTGTACCAGCTCACAAACCCCTTACCGCCAAGGTCATTCCTAATTTATGCCACGACCTGTTACGCCGAAGCGCTGCGATGCAGCTATCTTGGGAGCAGGAAACATACGATTTGCTCATTCCAGTGTACTACGGTACGGAGGATGAGAAGTTCGACCCATCGAATTGCGGAGTCATCTTAGTACAGGTTAAGAACAAGACGGATGCCACAACACCGAGAGCGATCTTCGAGGAGGACTTCGTCAATGTCAGCCCGGAGACGCGGAATCCGGCCAATTTGAAGGCGAGGAGTTCTGAGCGCGACCCGAAGAAATTTGTGTTCAATCAGATGGCGAACCCTATCCTGTTCCTACTCTTCGATCTAGGGGTGGTTAGAAGCAACCGGGCTTACGCTCCACTTGTCCAAGTGATGCACAGCAAAAGTGGAAAACAGCCTGATTTGTGGGCTATCCATTCGCGAGGATATGATGACACAATCTTTGGCTGCTTACAGCGCATGAATGTGACAGATTCGCACGAGCAGTTCTTTGCTTCGGTACACATAGGCGACACTCTGGCTGACCGACTCTCTCTGAGAAATAGAACGTTCTATGAGCTTGAGCGAGAGTTCAGATATGAGGGATTTGAGGAAGAGGGGGAGGCGAGTGCGGGAGGGAGTGAGACCAGGGTGCAGGCAGAGGATGTGGGTGAGGCTGGAGCCCGCGACTTTGCTCAGGGGCATCTCCCGTTTCGGAGACGCTCAGATCCGACTCAGGAAGAAGGGTGACTGTGTCATGGTTCACATGCGCTCAAGGTTCGAACCCTGGCCAGCTGGAGATACAGGTCTACCTACCTCGAAGAAGTAGATGACCGAGTTGCTCGGTGGGTATTGCTCGGTGGGCAGGGTGCAACAGGGGGGGCCAGAATGGACAGAGAGGATGAAGTTTCTCATAGCGACGCCAAGCGGATTTTCAGTAGAAAGACAGAAGTGGTACTAGCTGTAAGAGGTATAGCTTCGCTCGCTCTCTTGCGCTTACGTCATCTGTGATCTCTTCCCTCAACAGCTCCAAAACATTGGAGCTCGGACTTCTCGGGTCTGATGGTGGCTGATTGATATATTGATTAACCACGTCAAGAATCGTCCGATCGGAACTACAGCCATGGAGGAAAATCACATGTACCAATATTCGCTTCTCAATGCGCTCATGGACGGCGTGAGCGAGAGCGGCATCACGGCCAGAAAGCTGGCACAGAAAGGTAATCAGGGCCTGGGGACGTTTGCCCGAATGGACGGCGAGCTGCTTCTGCTGGACGGAAGCGTCTACCAGCTGCGGGCAAACGGAAATGTGCGAGAGGCAGATCCAGGAGATCAGATTCCTTTTGCCGTCAGCACGTTCTTTGTGCCGCATAAAACGCTGACTGTGACGCTCGAGGATAAAAGTTCGATCGATAAGATTCTCGACCAGGTAGAAGAGCAAGCACACAACCTTTTCATCACATACCGCATCGAGGGGACCTTCAGAAGACTGAAGTGCCGGACAGTGCAAGGCCAGGAGTACAAGGGCCAGCCACTTTCGGAGCTTGGAAAGAAGCAGTTTGTCGATACATACGAGACTGTCGCCGGCACGATTGTCGGCTTCAGGTCTCCGGCGTTATGGCAGGGTCTGTCTGTTGCTGGAGAGCACCTGCACTTTATCGACAAGGAGAGGAAAGTCGGTGGCCACGTTCTCGAGATCAGCGCGGATGAGGTGGTGATGCAAATCGCGGTTGTCTCCAACATCCATATTGAGCTTCCAACATCATCAGACTTCAATAGTGCCTCCCTGGAATTGGATGACGAAGGAATCAAGAAGGTTGAGGGCTAGGGCCGTGATGGAGACGGGAATATGGGGTCAGATGCCCCGTACTTGGAAGTAAGGGCGGCACAAGTTAAGCCGAACCATTCTCCAAGGCATCTCATCCCAGGTTGGGTCTGCTGCCTTGTGCCACCACGCAATCTTTTCGGATCAAGAAGGACCCCGGAAGATCAGGCATGGCTTCTCTTCTCTCATGTATGATTGATCATTCACCGCGATCGAAGTGGTGAATCCCGCCAGACCCGGGAGCAGAGGCTTGACATTGCAACAGCTGTATAGAGCAAATTCCCAATGCCGCGTGAACCCTAGCCTTTGCTGGTCTTTTACATTAGGCAGGTGCCGGGCAGGGGCGTGATGAAGGCATACCAATCCATGATGTAGAAGCTTGAGATCTGGTTGAAGCTGGACAGGGCAGCGCAGGGCTATTATTGGACAATCAGCACACCCAGCATCGTGGCAAGGACAGATCTTACAACCCAATGTAGCCTCACCCTGGGGTGGGAAATGCGAGGCATACCACGGCCTTGGGAGCTACAAAAGTGCCAAAAAGAAACACCAAACTTGTCATCAATCGCAATATTGGTCCAGCGGATCAATCTTGCCGAGTGGTACGACGTGGAATCAAGGTTCTGGGTGGAGATGACTCCTAAAAGGCCACCAATCAGTCTTTGATGACAATGTTGGGAGTGGAACCCTCAGGCAGGACTACTCCACAATCCTTGAAGCTGGGAGTGATAATGATCTCCTGATGATGGCGTGATGCTCGCCGGGGGAGAAGGAAGCGACAAAATACCACTCCCCGATAGTCACTGACATTGGAGAGAAGAGCTCGCTGGTACTTGAATACCCGAACTAACCCGATTGATAAATCACTGTAGACGGTTCATTCATGACCAGTGGGCGAGGCTTTTGATGGGCAAAAACACGTTGCGAAGATTGGTCATTTTCGGAAGTCAATTGTTCTTGCTTTCCTTACATAGGCCATCACAAGCATGACCACCTCGCAACACGACATGATCCGGAAAACGAAATCTAATGGGGGGGCGTTGCGATGCTTCTGGGAGGACTGCTTCCGGGAGGACTGCTTCAGGCCACATCCGCTCTCTTGCGATTTGTACGATCGTGGAGAAACTTCTCGGGCCAGCTTAACAAAGCAACTTCCTGCGCTTACCAGGGAATAATTGTGATGAGACTAGTAGCCGAAAGCAAAGCAGAAAGATGGCCATGTCAGCCAGAGTCCGAATAGAATCAGTTGAGGGCAGCTCGCGCCAGTCTACCACTTTGCAGATGACAGCTGAAGGACGTGATCTGATTCTCCTCCACATCCACTCCCTACTGGATGAAGGTTAACCACACGTAAAAACGTAAGTAAGGTCTAGATTGAAAATCGTCCACATATTCATGGAACAGGACATGATGCCTTGCCACGACAACAGATAGGAACTCTCCCTGCATGGACGCTCCGCTCTGGCTCCACAGGCGAGGAGTGTTCCATGTCTCAGATGCGGCTGTTGCTGTGGCCTCTGGCGACGTCGAGGTCAACTCCACAGATGTCTGGAGGGCTAATTTTGGTCGTCTCAGCTGAATTACATCGGACCAGAGGATCCATGCATAGACACCGACATCCAGGGTTGAATGGGCCGTTGGGAAGCACTGGTCTATCGGTCAGGTCATACATCTCATTCTCCAAAGCCATGGTGGGCATCGTCAGGGGCAGAGGCCGGAATCCACAATGTTCCATTCCGATGGAGGACCAAGGCGTTAATTAATCAATACCAGGGAGAGGCGGAAGCTAGGGGTCGGGCTTCACCGCCTTCAGGAACTCGCACCACCAAATGCTGATCAGCCCACCGGAAGCGCCGATTCCCCTTGCCAGGCAATCATGCCACTCGGCCCGGCGCTGGCAACCATAAATTTTGCCAGGTCCATAACAATGCTCCAACAGCCTTCAGGTCGCGGTTCTTGATCTGCCTCCAGCGCCGCTGCCGCCGTTCGATTTCTATCGCTTCTTCAAGGGTTCCTACCGCTACCGCCGCTGCTGCCGCCACCGCCGACAAAATGTACATACCATGCTCCATTGACAGCGCAGGGACCAAGCTAATCTACAACGCGTAGGAACTCGACAGTACTCGGCTCAGGGCCCGTCACCTACTTCGACTACTTCAACGACATCGCTCAATACAACGTCCAGCTCAATTTTCTGGAAAAGGCATGGGCGGCGTGGTATGCGTACATGCAGAATGATGTGCTCGCCACCGGGATCATGTCCTTCACCATGCATGAGGTGGTCTACTTTGGCCGCTGTCTTCCTTGGATGATTGCAGATCAGATTCCATACTTTCGAAAGTATAAAATCCAATCGGTATGCGCAGAGACGAGTCGACCTCAGTCGGGACTGACAGCCATGTAGCAAAAGATCCCGACGTTCGCGGAGCAGTGGGCGTGCGCGAAGCTTGTCCTCTTGTCGCACTTCACCGTCGAGTTACCTCAGATCTGGCTGTTCCACCCGATGGCCCAATACTTTGGCCTTTCCACCGCCGTTCCCTTCCCACCGTGGTGGAAGATGGCCTATCAGATCGCGCTCTTCTTTGTTCTCGAAGATACATGGCATTATTGGTTCCATCGCGCCCTGCACACGCCCAGTCTGTACAAGAAGATCCACAAGCTCCACCATCAATACAGCGCCCCCTTTGGCCTCGCAGCCGAGTACGCATCACCGATCGAGACGATGATTCTGGCATTCGGCACCGTCGGCATTCCTATCGTCTGGTGTGCCATTACGAAGGATCTGCACATCTTCACCATGTATGTTTGGATTGTATGCCGTCTATTCCAGGCCATCGACTCCCACTCGGGTTACGAATTCCCTTGGAGCTTACACCACTTCCTTCCGTTCTGGGCCGGCGCCGATCACCATGATGTCCATCACGAGAAGTTTATCGGGAATTACTCGAGCTCATTCAGATGGTGGGATGCCGTGATGGACACCGAGTCCGGAAGTGCGTCTGCCCTGAAGCGGAGAGAGAAGAAGGCCGTGGAGAAGAAGGCCCAATAGAGCGTTACAAGGTGCGCGATTGGTGATGCTCCGACCCAACTTGATGTACATAGCGTGTCGACCGTGAGGAGCTAGCTGAACGTGGACGCTTCTATTAACGTTGGCATGGCCGGCGTTCGATCTGGGATGGTGATATTGATTGCATGAGGATTGGGCGTCCCAACTTGCACGACCGAGGGTTAATCGGGATATTTCTCGGCAGTTGGCTGTTTCAATCTGACATGGACGAATCAAAACATTCATCAGCCACATCCTAGATTCCACTGGCCGCCAATTTTGTGATTTTCTTTCAGTAGAGGGCCGTTTCAGAGAATACAACACTCCAGACCTTTGCGTGATCACCGCTTTTCAGAGGAATCATGGGCTGCCTTCGTGTTTTCAGACTGCGGCCCTATGGCCAGCTGTATCTTTTCCCGGTTTTCATTGATCATTGCGGCCCTCAATTGTTGAATCACGTGATGAGTCCTCTGAGGATCCTCCTCTGCTTTCTCCCACACATTCAGGACTTTGAATGGTTCCAATATCTCATTGATCTTGCTCGCCAGTCGGACGTCCCGCATGCTGAGACCTCGTGGTCTGTGAGTGGTGCATGTTATCGTCATGAGCCAGAGGCCGTGAGGGTCATGGTCAAGGCTTCGTTCACTGATATGTGGATGGTGATTCATGGCGTCTGCTTCTGTCATGATCAGGCTCTTGACTTGACTGCACTCGGCGGGAGATGACAAGGCAAGATGGCGGTGAATGGCGTCGCCTCGGAATGGGCCATCGATCGACCAGACTTTGGTGCCGAAGCTGAGACTCGCGCGGGCATCTTCATTTAATACCGAGACCAAAGGGCGCAGCGCGTGACCCAGCTTCTCTGGGTTGGCTCGAGGCGTGGGGGTGATGGGCCTCTCTTCATCACGGCCATCCTCGAACTGGATCCGCACACATGGTGCACTGTTGCCGCCAGCAGAACCCGAGGCCGTGGGCTGACGAGACGCATCCGTCTCTTTTGTATGTGCTAAGGAAGATTCACGACGAAATATAAATGACAGTCCATGTGTCGGCCGGACAAGCCGAACAAGACGGCGGTCAATAGGAGAGCATACTGCAACGCGAAGACGCAGCATACCGGAGCGAAGTAGCACTGAATTGGTTCTTGTAAAGACACCGATGAGATGGCGCAGACAGGGCTTGGCAATGGCCGACCTCTCTTCACCTAGCTCCTGTGACGTGGGGAAACTGGAACCATGGAACAAAGACAGACCGAAATGAAAGGATAGAGTTGCCGTGACGATCTCGCGGCAATTACTCACCTTGGGAGCTCTATACTCGTTTCACATCGACCTAAAACCTTCGCGAGCCTTAAGCGCCTCTGCGACGAGCCAGTCAAAGAAACATCAAAGCCCCTAATCTGGGAGCAGCCTGTTAGTTGCCACCACCAACAAGCCGCACGACGAGTCCTTTTGTTGCGGTTGGCCCATCTGAGACGTTTGATGTTTGACACACCCCAGCCGCGTCGACACCGCCACGAGAGCATGAGAGAATGAGTGGAAGGTGCACAAGGCCTTGATGGTAGGTCTCGCAGAAATCTATATGGCTTCAGCATCTATACTACGGTGAGCCAGTCATCGATGTCGAGCCCTTTTTTCCCTACATATTACTTTGGTGCATGAATTTGTCGCGCGCGAACGCCCGCAATTGTACGCCGAACTGCATTCCACCATCTGCACGATTTCATCCGTTGGTTCAATTGCTTTGCCTTGCCGTTGTATGGAGATATCAATTGCCGCGGTAAAAGCAGTCGTATGAGATGGATTGGTTTTCCCTCGCCCTAGTTCTACGTGGGCAGGTCTTCCTCGCCCTCATTCTACGTGGGCAGGTATTTGCAGTCGACGCCGCTCCGCTCCAAGAGCGAGGCATTTTCGACCCATTGGAAAGCCTCGCAAATAGCCTCTTGGGCATCCCAGCCACAACGAGCGCGGAGACACCTTTGTTACAGTCAACCGTCACGGGCACCTTTTTGAGCACGTCGCCCGAAGAGTCAGAAACTACGAGTAGTACGGCCGCCGAAACGTCATCTGCGACGGTTACGAGCAACTCCAACTCCCCCTCTGCCTTTCCTTTCCTCCTTTCCACTTCCTCTACACTGGCCACATCTTCACCCGCGGCGTTGGCTTCCGGATCTGCGAGCCCGATCATGGCTCCCGTCACCTCGTCTCACTCAGCCACTTCGACCACAGGTTGTGCTCTGCCAGCACCGACGAGCGCAGCCAGTAATCCTGGCCATTTGCCGAGCTCACAGTCTGGACGGGGAGCATCAACGGCCAGGATCGCGGTGGCGGTCGTTCTATCGGTGGCAATTCTCGCGGCCGCCACATACCTCCTGTTCAGGTTTTGCCCGCCGGTGCGACGGAGATATGAGACGTGGAGGCATCGAAGAACGGAGGCTCGAACCGATCGGGGCCCCTTAGAGCATTCATGGACGGGATCGATGGAAAAAGAAATTGGACTCGGAATCGGCAAAGTTGAGCGACTACGGCCCTTCTCCTTTCAGTTTCAGGATCAACAAACGCAACAAATCAGGCGTAAGCCTCTGCCGTGGAAATCTGACGCTCTCGGAACAAACAGGATGTCGGCAATCGGGATGGCAGTGCCCTTGGACGGACCTGTGTCGAAGTGAAGGGTCAGGTGGACATTTCGTTGCTCGGCCAGCCGTCCTCCAGGGAGCGCGTTACTTTCTCAGTCATCTCTGCTGGCCAGGAGTTTTCATGCCTGCGAATTGTTACAACACGATACCAGATGAGAGGAATGGTAATGGTCAGGTCGGTGACCCAAGAATGATGTGCTTTATAATTTCGAATCTGACCGTATTTGTAGATCATGCCTGTTCAGGTCCTTCACACTCTTCTTTCCCACGTTGCCCAGCGTGTTATCTGTATCAGCCAGCAGACATCTCAGGACATGTTCGACGCCTTTCTGACCTTGGATGGCAAGACCATACACATACGGCCGACCGACGAGGACGGCCTGTGCACCCAGGGCCAGAGCCTTGAGAACGTCGCTGCCCGTTCTGATGCCGCTGTCGAAGAGGAGCGTGAGATGGGACCTCTTCACTCGCTCGTCAGCGGCAATCTCTGCGAGAGCGTCCAGCGAAGCGATGGCACCGTCCAGCTGACGGCCGCCGTGATTCGACACGATGATCCCCGACATGCCATAATCGATCGCTCGGTGGGCGTCCTCTACGGTCTGGATCCCTTTGAGGACGATCGGGCCGTCCCAGAGCTTCTTGAGGATCTCGAGGTGTTGCCACTCTCTGTAAGTGCCGGAGTTGAGCACGTCGAGCCAGGCTCGGGATTTCCGCAGCGTGTGGATGTTGGACAGGACGCGCACCGCACCGGGTAGAGACCCGGGGCTCGTGACAACCTGCCATAGCTCCTTCAGCTTGTCCGAGGTCCTTCGACCGTCACGCGCCAACATCTCCTCGTACCTCTGGTTGAAGACAGGATCAGAGAGGCCGATCTGGCAGCCGTCTCCCCAAATGAACGGCAGAAACGACGTGTCCAGGTCGGTCGGTCTCCAGGCGAGATTGAACGTGTCCAGGGTGACGACGAGAACTTTGAATCCATGGGCCTTTGCCCGCTGCAACAAGCTCACGGTGATCTCCTCAAACTGCGGCTTCGGCCAGTAAAGCTGATACCAGCGGTCGCCGTCGCCATTGGCCTGCGCAACTTGCTCGATGGTCCTGGTGGCAGCGGACGACAAGATCATGGGCACTCCCACATTGCGGCAGGCTCGTGCCGTGGCTTCTTCAGCCTCGCGGTGCATAATGTTTTGCACTCCGATCGGAGCAACAAGCAACGGGCTTTTATACTTGATACCAAACAACTCGACACTCATGTCACGCCGAGTGGCATTGACCAGCATGTTCGGTCGGAGGCGGTACCGGTCAAAGGCCGCGATGTTGGCCACATGTGTCTGGCCGCTCGAGGCCGATCCATAGACATAGCCAAAGTTTGGGCCGGGCACTTTACTGCGGGCCAGGGCCTCCCATTCCAATGGCTTGGTCGAGAAGATAGGAGCACGGAGAGCCGAGTAGATATCCCGTTGGTAGGATGTGTATGCACTCGGATCGGGTGCGGTGCAAGGACGATTCCATTTCTCCCCTTGGTCTTTGTCCACCATTTCTGCGTGAATACGCGTTTTGGGGTCTCGGTCAATCTCAGAGTAAATAACCTCCGATAGGGCATAAATACTCAACAGGGAAACACAGGAAAGTATGGATATTGCTGGAAGAGGCGGGGTCGTCGAGCCGAGGCTCAGCCTTGCCAAAAGAATCAAAATGTGGAGGATCTGATCTGCTGCTTCTTGTGTGGCCCATGCACTGTGACGTCGTCCCAACCACAGCCTTTCCAGCTTCCAGCTGAGATAGCGCACAAACGTGGACGGCCTGCCTGCACCATCTCGGCCATCTTCCCGTCTTCTTTCACGATCTGTTTCTTCAGCCAGAGATCATCAGTATTGGCGCGCGGAGCGACGAGGCCAAAGGTCTCTTAACCGTCTCGTTCTTCACCTGCCATTATTTCCCCTGCAAAGATGGCCTCCAAGACGTCGCAGACCAATTTTGACGTGGACTACGTGATTAGTTACAGGATCCCCAGCGGTGGTGAGTCCCGACTCACGTCGCCCGTGGCCAGTGGCCTAACGCGTCATCAGATAAGGACAAAGCAATTGCTCAATTCCAAACACTGATCAGGTCGCTGGCGGATGTCGACTTGACCACCGAAGTCCGCAATGGAGACGGAACCTCATTACTTGTGTTCGTCAAAGCCGAAGACGAAAAAGCTTTTGCAGATGTGGTGTACAGGTCGAGGATAAAAGATTGGCTGCATGGCATCCGCCAGATCCAACCCGTCAAGGAGACGGCCGAAACGGTGTCCCCCGAGCCAATGACTGAGGCTGAACGACACCGCCAGATCTACCATATGATCACGGCTTCGAGAGGAGAAGGCGGCGCCGGAATCACCCCCAAACATGGCCAGTGGAGGTGTGTTGAGGCTATTTTCCCGCTGCACGACCATGTCAAGAACAAACAGTGGTTGAACGAGTTCACAAGGAAGACGTTCCTGACTCCGGACGACATCGATCAAATCAGGAACGCGGTGGGCGAAAAGGTACGGCGTCATCAACCGGTCATGTTCTCACGCTGATATCACACAGATTGGCTACTATTATGCCTTCCTGCAGACTTACTTTACCTTCTTGATCTTCCCGGCTGCCTTTGGCTTCTCCTGTTGGATCCTCCTGAGCAACTTCTCCCCCATCTATGCGGTTGTCAACGGGCTCTGGTGCGTGGTCTTTGTGGAATACTGGAAGCGGCAAGAAAAAGAACTCGCCATTCGGTGGGGCGTCAAAAATGTTTCCAGCATCGAGGACAAGAGGAGGGAGTTCAAGGCGGAAAAAAACACGACCGATCCGGTGACGGGTGAACAAGTGGCATACTTCCCGGCGCAGAAACGCCTGCGGCGGCAGCTGTTGCAGATTCCCCTGGCGGCCTTGTGCGTGGTTGCTCTCGGAGCGGTGATCTGTACCAGCTACGCGATAGAAATCTTCATTTCCGAGGTCTACGACGGGCCCTTGAAATCGATCCTCGTCTTCCTGCCGACCATTTTGCTGACGCTGTCGGTGCCCACCATCACCAACTATCTGACCAGCTTCGCCGAGAAACTCACCTTTTACGAGAACTACGAGACTCAAGATGCGCACGACCAGGCCATGATCTCAAAGGTCTTTGTGATCAACTTCATCACATCCTACACGGCCATCTTCCTCACCTCCTTCGTGTACGTCCCGTTTGCCTCGATCATCGTTCCTTACCTCGACATCCTGAGCTTGACCGTCGCATCCTTGGCCGAGAATGAGAAGCAGGTCGAGATCGCGTCGCCGGTGGCCTTCACGATCAACCCCAACCGACTTCGCAATCAGATGATTTATTTCGCCGTCACTGCCCAAATCGTCAATTTTGGCATGGAGACAATCATGCCGCTGGTCACTCAGAAGGGCACCAAGAAGTACAAGGAAATCCAGTCATCGCGCGCCGAGAAGAACGGCGGCACCGCCCCATCGGGTTCCACCAACGACCCTCCGGAAGAAAAGGAGTTCCTGGCCAGAGTCCGGGAGGAAGCGGCTCTGCCAGAATACGATGTCACCACCGATCTGCGAGAGATGTGTATCCAATTTGGCTACTTGGCGCTATTCTCGGTCATCTGGCCCCTCACTCCATTGTCATATTTTATCAACAACTGGGTCGAACTTCGCGGAGACACTTTCAAACTTACGACAGAGTGCCGGCGACCGAATCCGGAAAGAGCGGACACGATCGGACCATGGCTGGACAGCCTTGAGTTCCTCGCCTGGCTAGGCAGTATCACGACCGCGGCACTGGTCTATATGTTCAGCGGCGGAGCAGGTCCTGACGGTCGACCACACGACTTGAAGCTCTGGGCACTCCTTCTGAGCGTCTTCTTTAGTGAACACATCTTCCTCGTCGTCCGGGTTGTGGTACGGTACGCCATCAGCAACCTCGACAGCGCCAACCTGCGCAAGGAGCGCAGCGAACAGTACGTGGTGCGTAAGAAGTACCTCGAAGAGGCCGGACTTGCCGACGCCATCAAACCTCTCACCAGCCCGCTGAATAGTCCGTTGAAGGCTGAGGGCGGCATCGCCTTGGGCGAGGTCACGCGCCAGAAACTGGAAGGGGATGCAAGTGGCAGTGGAAGTTCGCCGACGGATCGGTTCTGGAGCAGGCAGCGAAGTTGGGCCGAGACTGAGAAGGTCGGTGTAGGGTTGATTGACATGATGGACCTGGAGTCGAAAGGGAAGGAGAAGACGCAGTGATGTGGATAGGGATATGCAGCGTACATATTAATGATTGAGCTGCTCGGGTGAGAGAAGTAGGAGGTAGGAAATGGTTACAATGAAACGATATGTCGGAGGTCACGGCGTTAGGGAGAAGCCTAAGTAATAATGGCAATGGCAATGGCAATGGTAATGGCAATGACAATGACAATGGCAATGACAATGACAATGGCAATGACAATGACAATGGCAATGATAAGGCGATGAATGAGCATAAAGTACAGTGACAACTGAAAGATGAAATGACATCCCTGTTGTAAGCCAACCCAACGGTGGGTTGTGAGGTCAACCATATGCCACTCAACAGGGCAGGTCATCAATGCTGACTTGAAGGACCAAGTGACGCGAAATGTATGATATTCATGTTCTCTGTGACTATGATGTTGGAGGACAAGAGGGGAAGAAGAGCACGAAACTGAAATGAACGAGATTCAGGTCAAGTACTTCGGCTGGTGGAGCCGGCAGCTGGAAAGGAGAGTCCATTGGAGTCGGAAGAATGTACGACGCCTACTGGCTGCTCATGCAGTGGATAATAAATGCTATTGTGGAGTGGATCGTTCGAGAGAACAGAGTGATTCAGAGCTAGATCCCTGCTACCATCTCATTATCGCTGTGAAATCTTGAATGTCGTCTCGTCATCATGTCCCCGTTGTACCTGTGACTCCGGTCGCTATGATATACCCTCATCGTCCCAACGCCAGTTGAAGTCAGATGTCGTGTCCGTTGTCAGTCATGCTGGGCTCGTAGGCCGCTAATACAGCTCCCTCCGCATCCTGCACCGATACATGCACCAATCACACTAAGTCGATCATCATCAGTCTTTTTCGCTTATACATTCGGCGCAGCACGAGGTCGCAGGCAGCACATACAGATAATTCATCGCAGCCAGTGTTGTGGAGGATGCAGTATGTGTTCGTGCAGCGGTTGCACCGGCGGGAGAAGATGGGAGCACATTGGCCACAGACGCGGCCACACTCCCAGCACTCGCGGGTCACGGCCGCTTGGCCTGGGTGGAGCTGGATGGTGCCTCTGTCAGCCAACGGTCGCCACGGATCATGATGAACGAGGCAGAATCGGAGTCAAGTACCTGCGTGGTAGGTATGTGGAGAGAAAACGTCCACGCTGACAGCGAGGAGCATCCACCGTGGGTCCCTTCATCCCCACATACCACCATCGCCAGCTCCTGCCATCCACTCGCCGACAAGGCAGTTTTCAACGCAAAGGCCATGAAATACCTTGATGTGGTCCCCGCCCCCACTGCTCAGCTCCTCTCGTGATGGCAAGTAATTCAGTCCGGCGCCGCTGAGTCGTTCCAGGTCACTGAGTTTCTTCGACTTCCTCGGGTGATAACAATCGGCACACCACCAGCGTTGACAGCTCTCGCAATGTCGATTGGCCAGACACCACGTGCAAGATACGATCAGCCTTTGACGCGACGAACCGGCACCGGGACGCGTCCGACTCGGCGGCGGACGGACGGCATCGACGATTTTTCCGGAAGGCGGCGGTGGCCAGAGAAGAGGAAATTCATGATAATCGCTTTCTCCCCACACGGGGGCCTCAGAAGGCGCGCGACCACAGCTGGCACATCCCTCTGGGCCGAGGGCCATGGAAGCCAGGGTGGGAATACCTGGCTTGTGTTGAGTCAGAAATTCTCTCGCCGCGTCATGCAGCACAGGAGCCATGTCCGCGTGCATGTGTGTGCACAGCACGGCGTCAAAACAAATGATCCCTTTGCAAACTTGGAGAGTTTCTTCCCAACTGCTCCGCTGTGCATAACCATGGGAAATGACTCGACCGACCGGAGAGTACCACAACTCGTCATCCGTCCGGTGGATGGACACCTGATCGTCCGGTACAGGACGAAGATGGACACCGTCATCCGGAAACTGCACATTTTGGCTCAGCACGGGATGACTTGGTTTTCTCCATTCGTGCGAGCCAGGCTGAGTGAAGACGTACAGGCCTTGTAATCGTGGGGTGCCTTCGGGCCTGCTGGGCCGACAGATGTGGCGCAGTAGTTGCTGTAACTTGGACGGGTTGACATTGAGACAGCGCCGAATGCTCAAGAGCCGGACATTGAAATTGCTTCCCAGCACGATGTCAGCCACGAGGTCGTGAGTGACCGAGGCTAATTCGTCCAGCACCAACGTGTGCACGTTATCCAGAACACGCATGCGCCGGAGATTTCCTAGAACGCCTCGAAGAGGCCCGGCGTAGAACTCATCCTCTGTCAGGTTTTCGTCCATCCGTTCAGCGCGCCAAGAGTGTCCGCCACCGTCGATAGGCGTCAACAAGTTGGGGGGGACGTAGGCTCCGCGACATTTTGACAGATCCAGAGAGCGAAACGCACTCGGCGTGTAGAAGATGAGGCTCCGGAAAGAGTGTGACGTTTTGGAGAGACGAAAGACTGCGGACAACGGTAGATAAGGGAGGATGGAGTCAAAAATGACGATGTTAGAGAGCAAGTCCAGTAATGACAAGGGCAGGCGTAGAGCTTCGCAATCGTCCTCAACGGACATGATACAATCGCCAGCCAAGGGAAAGAGGCTCTTTGATGATGCCTTCGCAGGACGGAGCACAGAACAGAGTCGATTTGAGAATGGATTACTTGCTTTGGAAGCTGGTTGACTGGAGTTGGTTGGGAGTCCAGATTGATGAGCTCGGACTTGGCGCGTGACCGCTTTTGACCACTTCACCACCTTGGACTGCAGCCACCACCAGTATCACCTGAGCAAGTCGTCTGTGACAATAGCCTTCATGGCGACCAAACATCACACTTGAATGGCACAATTAGAGCGGATAAAGGTCCGCAAGTTGAAAATCACAAGGCTTCCAACGAACAAACAGCCAGGAAAACGCTCACGTGTTTTATTGATACGCAATTCCCGCCCGATATCAGGATCAACTCCATCGCTCCATGCGTCAAACAACCCGTACAGCCAGTTCCCACATATTAGAGCTTCACGAAATGGATGCGCCGCATATGAGCATCAGAGCTCGGCCCTCTTGATGACCCCGGTGGTCCCAGGGACGAGATCTCCACTCTGTTGTCGCCATACCATGCTCGATGTCAACGCCAATGTGTCTCCCAGATCGGCGCCCATAATGCTCGTGGTGGTGAAGCCACTAAAGTAAAATCCAATCACGACCACAAGATAGGTCAAGACCAAGATGCTGCCCTTGAAATAGTTGCTCTTGCCTTCGCCATAGATGTAACTGAGCAAGAACACGCAGAGGATGACGGTGACCATGTCCCACTGTGGGAAAATGAGATTGAAGGTGCCATCGGCCAGATCCCTCGGGTCCATGAAGCGACCGTGAACGGCGGAAAACAATACCAGGGCCGGGATTTGAAGCAGGCAGACCTGCAAGGCGTAGGCCGATCCGATCTCCATGCTCAACGCGACATTTCCGTTCATGGCAAAGGAGATGCCGTTCAAAAATTCGGTCGTATTGGGGACCAAGGCAAACAGGGTGATGCCCAGGAACTTTTCGTCGATATCGCCCGAGTTGAGCACGACATCGACCGTGTCGACGAGAATCTCGGCGACAATGGCATAAGCTAGAGTGGCCGTGAGCAGGATCACCGAGGACTTTGTTCTCGACCAGTTGGGGGCGTCATGGCCACCATGGCCGCCGCTTTGCCCGGATCCCTGTGCCGCATGCTCTCCGGCCTGCTCTGCGGCCGCATGGGCATATGATGACTCATCCACGGTGGTGCTTCCTCGCGTCACCGACGGCCTCCTCACGGTGTCGCTCTTGATGGATGGCATGGCGTGGGTGGCCTGGTACGACGCAGTGCGAGGATGTTGAACGGTATCCCTGGCCGCCACCGTCGCCGCAGTGGCGGCAATTTCGGCTACCCGCCGCACGAGGTTGTTGCTGTCCTCTTCGGAAAGGCCAGGCACGACCGGACGGAGGGGCGGGCTGTGCACCAACTCATCGCCATGGCTGGATTTGGGCGGCACGACGTGTGGCAGGTCCGTTGTAGTCTGGTGATCGATAGCCGGGGGATGTGATCCTGCTTTGACGGGCTCATGCTCCACAGACGTCACCTCGCCATCGGGCGGGATGCCACTCTGACGCAGCGATTGTCCGAGAATGCGCTTGTACAATTGCGATTCTCGGATGGCCGATCGTGGAACGTACGAGCCGTTCAGAGGAAGATGTTGCGACGGGAGCGCACTTGGATGCCTCGTCTCCATGGGACTGCCAAGGGCCGGGGCAGATCCGGGTGGAGCTTTCTTCTCATCCGCGTCGGTACTCCAGATGATGGCCGCATGTGTCCGGAGAGTGAAAAGGAGGCCGATAATGTAAGAGGAGAACAAGAGCACGGCACTAAACCAGCTATACGGTCTCACGGCCTTGATGTAAAACTCGTCGTTAATGGCGGGCACTTGGCGGAAGTAGCACTGGCGGCAGTCACGCGGTTGTTCCAGGTCGGCGGCCGTACAAGTCTTGCATATGAGCTCGTGGCTCCCGTAGATCTTGTAGAACAGCGTGGGACCGAAGGCGGCGATGACCGCGAACAATAACATGGTGGACGTAGCGCCCGCCGATTTGACATTGAACCGTTGCGTCTTGCGCCGAATGGCACCAAAGCACATGGACAGGCCGGGCAACAACAAGATACCCGCAAAAATGCTGCCGATGATGCTGCCTTCGACCAGCTGGGCTTTGCCTTCGTTGAGGGCGATGCAATACAGATAGACCTCGACGATAGTCGAGAAGAAAGCATTGACCGCCGCGCCCATGCCCATGGATGACTGAGCCGAAATCGAGGCGACGGCTTGACCGATAAAGTAAGCCAGGGGAACGATGGAGATCAGGGCCAAGGCGAAGAGGAGCGCCGAGCTGGTGAGCCATATTTCCAAGTGGAGAGCCTGCTTGAGCACAAAATAGTCGAAAATGACAAAGACGACGACGGCCAAGAAGTTGATCAGGAAGATGTTGGTGCCGTCGATGGTGTATTTCCAGTACTTGATCCCCACCGCGCGGTACGTGCAGAGGAGGACCGACGACGGCTTGGTCGAGCTGCGAATGTGAGTGGCGTCGCGGTGGAAGCTTAACGCCAGCGGTCTTTTGCGCAAGTGGTAGAATAAAATCAACGTCACCCGGCCCATCGGGATCCAGAAGACCATCAGCCAGCACACGGTCGACACGAGCAGCATGAGCGGGGCGATGTCAAAATAAAAGAAGACGAAGAAGATGACGCGACCCAGAGTCCACTGACCACGTCCAAACAGCCGGCGCTTCGTCCTCGATCCCAGGCCGCTCTCGAGTCGTTCACCTCGACCGCTGCGGCCGCCGAGGAGGCTGTCCCGTTCGCCGGACGAGTCGATGCTCTCCCGGTGTCGTCCGACAATCGAGCCGGTATTGGTGATGGTGGGCCCAAACATCAGTCGGCCATATTCGAGGTCACCACTCTGCCATCGCTCATACTCGCTGATGCTGCGTCCCTCGCCCTCGTCTTCCTCGGCGTAGTTCTCGTCCTGCTCCAGCTTCACAAACTTGCCAAAGGGCCAGAAGAGGTAACCGGCGAGGCCCCAGAAGACTTTGCCGTACGCGGCCGCGCTGGGGTCGAAAGCAAAGACAAAGCAGACGATGGCGCCAATGAGGGTGGCGACCGCAAGCCACCAGCCAAACAAGATGGTCCACAAGCAATTAAAGGCCCAGAGCCAGGTGCTGACGATCTGACTGGGCGATGAATGGATATCCTCCTCCGCCCCTTTCTCCACCGATCTGTTCTTTTTGTACAACGCCGGTTTCCAGATCCGAATGCCGAACGGATGAGTTTCGTTGATGGCGAGCTGGCGATCTCTCAACGTGAAACTCTCCGCATCACTGAGGTTGTCCTCTTCCGAGTCGGTCAGGTTCGCTTCCTCCGCCTCCTCCATGATCTCTTCGACTTGTTCGGCAAGATGGTCCTCGGCTTGCTGCCGGAGCTCCTCAGCCTCAGCAGCAGCAACGGCCGCCGCCGCCGCCGCCGCCGCCGTAGCAGCAGTAGCAGCAGCAGCCGCCGCCGCAGCCGCCGCTGCCTCCTCCTCCTCGTCACGCGAGTCGACGCGCGCGAGTTGTGACACATGTTGGTGCCCCCGGCGCCGGACAGTTGAATGTTGTCGGGTCAGCGGCACAAACGATTCCGCGCCCGGAGTCTGTGGTGCTCGGTCTTCTTCCACTTCAGAAGGGTCGTCATCGACCGAGAACTGCTCGCCGCGATGCGGGAGCTGCTTCCTGGTGGATGTTCTTCTCATGGTCACAGGCTTCTTCGGCACTCTCGTAGTTTGAGGTGATAACGGAGGTATCGACGGTGGTGTCTCCAAGACATCTCGTCTCGCGGGAGGGGACAGCGAGCGATGTGTACTGTGAGGTCTCTGACGGCTGGACGCTGGCTCGTTGGTAGAAATGGTGCCTATGCCGAGAGCAGTCAGATTCATGCAAAGCAGGACATGTGGGGTCGTCTTCACCATAATCCCGTCTGGCACTTCGATCCGTGGGATGGGAAGGCCGGGGGGTCTCTGGGGTATCCGATTCTATCTCTTCTTCTGTGGATCCTGTTATCGATGCATATTTTCGGCTCGACCGGCTGTCTGGAGCAGGGCTGATCTTGGGGCTCCTCTGCGGAGTCCCACCGGGAGACATGTTGACAGCAGGTGGTGTCTTTGGGCTTCTATCACGTCTGAACACCGACGACGCAGATCACGGTTGTGGATCGCGCAGACTCAAGCACACCGCGGCCGCATCAGCAGAGCCAATCTTCCACGGCGAGAGGGGAGCATCAAGATCAATGAGAGGAGAGGTCGGATGACGGGGTGTTGTGGGGGATGATTGAGTTTGGACAACTGACCACTGAGCCGGCGCTGTCAATGAGCACGCACGTGCAGCAGGAGAGGATACAATTCTCAGCTGGAGATGTTGTCTGCCAAGTCAACCGCGGCCAGTGAGTGGCTGCGGCCGCTAGACAGATACAGAAAGATTGTGCTGCCTGGTCAATGGCGTCCTAGAGCACAGATCCATAAAGCTTCTTTCTGGCTCTCATCTTCCGTCACAGGCCCAGAAATACAGGCCAAGATCGGCCCCGTCTCCTTACCTAATCACCGAACCGCGGCGGCTGCGGTCAGAGGCTGCCACTGCAGGCGCGTCCTCATCCTTTTGGTCGATCATTCTGGCAACACCACTGTCGCCTTCCATCAACCTCCCAGCGCAACGTTCATCCTCTGATACCTAGATCTGAGAGAGCCCGACATGGCGCTCGACAGTTTTTACCACAACAAGATCGAAAGCTTAAAGCTTGAAATCATCCAAGGCCAAGCGGTCCTCCGCCGACTCGAAGCACAACGAAATGAATACAACTCGAGAGTGCGCCTGCTGCGAGAGGAGCTGGGCCTCCTCCAACAACCGGGGTCGTACGTGGGCGAGGTGGTCAAGGTGATGGGCACCAAGAAAGTCCTGGTCAAGGTGCATCCGGAAGGCAAATATGGTGAGTGGCGCCTCTTCCGAATGACGGGCACTGAGACTGACGACATTCCCACAGTGGTCGACATCGCCGACAATGTCGACGTGGCCAAGCTGACGGTGGGCAAACGGGTTGCCCTGCTCTCGGATTCCTACAAGCTTGAAAAGATGCTCCCATCCTCGGTCGACCCGCTCGTCTCTCTCATGATGGTGGAAAAGGTCCCCGACAGCACATACGACATGATCGGTGGACTGGATCAGCAAATAAAGGAAATCAAAGAGGTCATCGAACTCGGTCTCAACCACCCCGAACTGTTCGAGTCGTTGGGCATCGCACAGCCCAAGGGCGTTTTACTCTACGGCCCGCCGGGAACGGGCAAGACTCTCCTCGCGCGAGCGGTCGCGCATCACGCCGATTGCAAATTCATCCGAGTATCCGGGTCGGAACTGGTGCAAAAGTATATTGGCGAGGGCAGCAGAATGGTCCGCGAGTTGTTCGTCATGGCCCGCGAACACGCACCGAGCATCATCTTCATGGACGAAATCGACAGCATCGGCTCCAGCCGTGTGGAAGGCAGCAGTGGCGGCGACTCGGAAGTGCAGAGGACCATGTTAGAATTGTTGAACCAGCTAGATGGTTTCGAGCCGACCAAGAACATCAAAGTCATCATGGCCACGAATCGACTGGACATTCTGGATCCAGCGCTTCTGCGACCGGGCCGGATCGACCGCAAGATTGAATTTCCCCCACCGACCGTCGAAGCTCGTGCCGATATCCTGAGAATCCACTCCCGGAGCATGAACCTGACCCGGGGCATCGACCTGAAGAAGATCGCCGAGAAGATGAACGGCTGCTCTGGTGCCGAGCTTAAGGGGGTGTGTACCGAGGCGGGCATGTTTGCCCTGCGCGAAAGGCGTGTGCATGTGACGCAGGAAGATTTTGACCTCGCCACCGCCAAAGTGTTGAACAAGCACGACGACAAGGAGGTGTCGCTGGGCAAATTGTGGAAATAAAGGGGGAGAATTTTCTCTGTATTGTCTGCTCTGCACGGCGAAGTGGGAGAGAAGTTCTGGGAGCAGTTCTGTCTGTTTCTCCGCATGGCGACACGGTCGGAGAACATGTAACATCAACATCAACCAAACGGTAGACTGAGCCGAGATGGGCTTCCGGCGCAGTGTTTCCTTGGCCGGAGAGAGAAGAGTATTCATCTTGGATGGTGTGATTATCAATCGATATAACTGACTGAAAACGCATACCAGACAGCGCCGCTTTCTTTGCCTCCCCCGTCGTCAAATGATCTGGCCCTGATTCCACCAGTCACTCGGCATGGGTCCTTCCCATCCCGCACAGGACACCATACACCCAGTCTGGGTTGGCATCAGGCCCACCCGCCATCGCAATACCCTTCCATCTGCAGAAGCAGGCAATATTCAAGCACCGACCATGTGAGAGAGATATTGCCACAGACGAAACACCAGCATTCCGGCCGTCCATATCGGCACGACGAAAAATAGCAAACAGAACATGCTAGCTGCCTGACCAACGTAGTAACCAGGGTCCGTGTCAAGGTCCAGCAGGGTCATCATCGGGCTGTCATCGTCGAAAGCCAGTTTATCCCAGAACAGCACCCACATTCGGACCCAGAACTGTCGAGTGGGTAAGACGCCGAGGATGAGGAGTAGAGTGCGCCACACGTGGAGACAGATTGCCAGAGGCAAAAAGATGAAGGCCAGCACGAGTATCAGGAGGGCCTCGGTGAGCCAGAACAGGGGCCCTTCTTGAGACAGGACGGCATCGAGGAGGCTGTCACTGTAGTAGGTGAATTGGCGGAGGGCTTCGTCGAAGAGTATGAATAGTAGGTCAAGCATGGTTGCTTTTGTGCGTCCAAGGGAGATGTAGTAGGAGATGAATGGATTTGGGATGAATGGATTTAGGATGAATGGAAGAATAGATGAATAGGAGCGACAAATACAGTAAAAGTGACAAGGAGTGTTGCCTCCTTCCTTGCCTTGTCGTGGGGCAGGCGGTCTAGTACATGCAGGGTTCCAGTCAACACCGTTGATTTGTATTGGTTTCTCAAACACTTGCCGTGAGCATGTCTGGGACATCTCAAAATGCGGAAGCAGGCTCAGCTTTCGTAATGCATGGTCCCCTCGATATAGGACCAAAACTCTTCCACAACTTCCTTCTGGCCCTGGCTGGCGCCCTTGACCGCAAGGTACTTTCGATGGTCGACGGGGATGTCCCAGGTGCCGGGATTTCCGTCAACAATGATACCTCCGGCCTCTTTCAAGATCACCCAGCCCGCACACACATCCCACGGCCAACAGCCTCCTTCCCAGTACAGGTCGATACTCCCTTCGGCGACAGAGCACAGATTCAACGCAGCACTGCCCAGAGCTCTCGCGCTGTGTACCATGGCTCCCCCTTCCTCCTTGCTCGTTCCCAGCCTGGCCCAAGTATTGCATTTTGTCTGCCAGTTGCTTCCGGAACGATCGGATCCCCACTCGATGGCCACAAGGCAGTGGTCAAGTCCTTCGATGGCTTCGAATTCTTTGAGTGGCAACCGCTGCTTGTCACTCGTGTGAACGTTCTCGACGAAGCTGCCCTCTCCCTTGACACCACTGTATAGTTTGCCGGTGAAGGGGTTGAAGACGACCCCGACGACGGGTTCCTTGGCCACAGCGAATCCGAGACTTACACTGACGTAGGGCCATCGATGCACAAAGTTTGTCGTGCCATCGATCGGATCGACCACGAATGTGGGTTCGGGTCCGAGTTTCATCCCTGGTTGGTACGTCTCTTCGCCCAGGAATTTGAACGTGGGATACTTGGCCAGGAGTGTCTTTGAGATCATTTTTTCGACCGCTTGGTCCGTCTCGGTGACCAGGTCGACCGAGTTCTTCTTGGTGCCGGAGCTGGTCGTTGTGGGTTTCGCACTCGTGATCATCTCCCCCGCCTGTTTGGCGAGGAAAACCAGGACGGAATGGATATCGTGGAGATCTACATTCCAGGTGTGTTTTTCAGCCATGGTGATCAATTCTGGCGAGGTCTATGAAGAAAACGGGATAATGCCAATGGCCGATGGTCTATGAAAGTAGTCTATATGCTGTGGCAAGAGAGTGAACTGGTTTGAAGCATTGAATGAATACACAATGAACAAAGACGTGGGTGATCGGCAGAAATGGCATGATCCCGCCGAGCTTTGAGGCGCTTGGCGCTCTCCACTGGTTCAGCCTCGTCCTGACTGGGATCGTCATAAACTTTGATAGCAGCCATGAGATGACCATTGCATCCATTCTCACAGCAGACAAGTCAGGCAGAGGCACCTTGGCCATGGCTTCGACCATGGCTTCGATCAGCGGTTGCAGCTGAGGCGCTACTTCTATCCAGCACAGTCGCCTGCATAATCGTCTTGTTTGCCTACTCAAACATGCTGAACGGACCGCTCGTTCATCCAGAGGTCAGTCTGATCTTCACGTCCGCTCAGCCAGGCCCTTGCCACAAGGGAAACACAGATACTTCACCAGCCAGAAAAGGGACAATCCTGTTCGTGGAGCCGTTCCAGGGAGCAACCCAAGGCCGACTGCCCTGCCATCCATAGTACTCTGAGGGACAGCGACACGAGCAAAGCTCGAATTTGTCAAACAATATGCCCTTGTCTCTCAGGCCGGTCAAGACCGAATACCACGACACCCCGTCGAGGTCCATGGTCGTGATCTCAATCTCCCGAACAGGGGTGCATCTTCGAAGGAACGTCAGGAAGGCCGATGGGTCGATGCACCAACAGCCGTGTAAGACCACTCGCCGCAAAGAGCAACAGTTGGTAAAGACCGTCAGGCCTCCCTGTTGCAAGTAGGCCCAGAACGAATCCAAGGATACTGCCGAGAAGGTCAGTTCCTCCACCGTGTCCGTGGCGCGCAAACAAGTGTCCTCAATTAGCTGCTCCCAAAGGTCTTTTTGGCAGAATATATCCTCCATCTGGCTTTCAACCAGGAGGTGAAGTGCCACCTTGCCCGCACTGACGGTCGATTTGCGTTCCGACGTGAGTTCGTCCAAGTCAATGTGCCATGTGCGTTGGTTCCGATGTTCGGTCGGGCTTCCCGACGCTCGTGTCTGCCTCCCACCAATCGAGCTGATCTCGAGTGCACCCACCACCGGCCGCCGATTCGTATCCATCGTTGCCAACAATAACCGCAAAGGCCGCACGCCTTCAGACTGCTCCACCGGGATGAATGAAGACGGCTTGAATGGCTCCGGATCCAGCAGGAGGTGGGTGAACGGTTGCTGCTGCCAATACCTCCGGCGCGGCGTTTGAAAGGTCCGCCAATAACCCAAAGGGTTCACATATGTCAGCCGTGATCGACTCAGCAACGTGATGTGCTGAAGACGGGGGAATCTGCTGACGCAGAGTTCAAGTGCTCGCCGGTCCTTCTCTCCGGCGCGATTTGCCTTGAAGCGAGCGGCTTCGGCGGACCAGAAAGAGTAAGCTTGGGCAATGGCATCAGTATCCACCTGGTGTGTCTTCAGCGTGGCCACTTGAATCAGCCGATCCCGGTAGGATCGAAGGCCATTGATCCAAGGGTCAAAGGCTGTATCGTCCCAGACCATCTCTCGGACGTGCCATCTGGCACGCTCATGGTCGGCAATCGCAGTCAACACTTCGAGATCTTTCTCGTGACATGAAATATAGACGCGCGAAAACATGTAGGGGAAAATACTGTCCGACAAGTCTCTCAGGACGAGACGCAGTGACTTGAGGTCTTTATTGTTCAGAGGTTGGAGGATGCTCTGGAAGACTTCAAAAGCGCCGTCGTGCAAGTAGGATAGAAATGTCTTGAGATCCATAAGCGTGATAGCACGATGACCGTACAATGACAGCGATGACAACGATGACAACTGACAACGATGACAACTGACAACGATGACAACTGACAACGATGACAACTGACAACGATGACAACTGACAACGATGACAACTGACAACGATAGCAACGACGACAGCAATAACAGCAATGACGCAGATGACAGCTCAAGACAATGGCGACTTGAGAAGAGCATTGCTCCGTCGCCTTATCCGATCATACCATGTATCAGATGAGCTCAGAACTGCCGAATCGGCCAACCGAATTTAGGCCTAGCAAGCGCGCAACCAGCCTTAGCAGCCGCCCGATCAGCCGCCTTAGCCTTGCCACCTGGGTGAGCTGAGAGAAACAGTCATGCCTGAAGCTAAAGCTCGTTCTCACGATCTTCAAGTCTTGCAATCTGGGAGTTGGAGATTGGCTAGACGAGTAACATGACATCCCTGGACCAGTGAGCTTGAAGCGAACCCCGCCCTGTTGGGGTCAAGGCCATTTCTGCAAATTGGATCCTGGCCGACGCGACCTTATTCCAACTGTTTCCTGCACCATTCCACTCCCTCCTATATCTGACCTGCCCACCCTTACTGTGAACGTTAGGTAGGCTGGGCTGAAGGCGCTGCATGACTTTGCTTACGACCTTGATGAGGTTGCTAACCATCCTCCCACCCTGGATAGCGGCCCATTCGAATATAGCGGCGCCAGATCGATTTGGGAAGCCTTTGTGCTAGTCTTGATCGACTAGCATACTCCAAGACCATCTTCTCGAACACTCCTTGGAGTATAAAAGTCACCTCGAGATTGACGACCGAAATGCTCGACAGACACCCGCTTCGGTCCGAGACTGACATGACTTTCCACGCGACCGCTGAATCTATTTGCAAAGCTACCGTCTCGAGCGTCGATCTATGGCCGACAGATCCACCGATCACTCATGTCCTGACGCTGCCTGAGATGGCACATGTGAATCACTCCCTCGTCTCTGCCGGATCACGCCTTCGTTGAGGGATGTAGTGGGTGCTACGTCGCGGGCGCAAATTCCGAGGAGGCGCATTGCCCCCCGCCCTGGAGGCCTTTCTCTCATTCTTGCTGTCGTCTCCCCTTCGCTCATCGATATCAGGCTCGACAGCTCGCTCAAATGATGAAATTACCCATGTCAAAGTCGTTCTAGTCAATCACTTTTGCTCGACCGTGATCTTGGTATAGCCTAGTCCCTCCCTGCGGACCCTGTGCAGGAAGTGACCAAAGATCGCCAAAGTTGTGATCTCAAGCGCCGCGACGACTATGGAGGCGTAAAAGGTATAGTTCTGGAGACCGCGAAATCAGCCGTTTCACGACGCAGGTTCGCTGCGGTTCCGCGGATCAGACTTCCGACGTTCCATTTCCACGCACGCAGTCTCAAACGACATCTTGCTGTTCTCGAGGGACTTGTGGGTGCACGGCCAGGACCACAGATCCTAATTCTTCTTTCCTTTCCTCTCCTGGAGCTTGAAGCCGACCGCCGCGGCGACCCATGCGGCAATGGCGAGAGCGGAGCTGAAGAAGACGGTCCAGGTGTGCCAGTGGGACTCACGCACGGAGACGACGGACCTGGCCGTCATGATTAGATCTGGTGCGGTGACAACAGAAGAGAACATGTGGAACTTACCCTGCCGCACAGAATCAGCAGCGAGACAATCTGGACGAAAATGGCGATCACGGCGGCCCCCAGCATGACCCAGGTGGGCCAGAGTTCATGTGCGCCGGCCAGGCTCGCTGGCGAATGCCATTGGGCTGCTGCTGGACGACATTGCGAGTCACGAACCACACGGATGAGATGTGGGGAGCACGCCGATGATGGAAGCGGCCACGGCGAGCGCGATGAGCTTGATGACCACTTGGACAGAGTGAGGGACCGCCTGCGCTTGCCGTTGAGCGTGGCAGACCTGGTTGTCAGTCAGCCCAGACTTGGTGGGGACGAACGGCCCTGAGTGATGGCTGTGACCTGGGTTATGGCGGAGAGGCTCCATGGCGACAATATTCTCAATGGTGAGTGAAGTCTTGATCCGTTTGACGAGTTTTATCGAGGGTGAGCGTGGCGGGGAGACAGTATTAAATATTTGGCGGTAAGAATGAGGTGAGTGACCAGTCCGGCCGTCAGTAATGTGTCGGCGAAATATCTCAGAGAGGAACGCCAACCCGGCAGTTGAAGGACGGCGAATGAACGACACAGGCAAGATTGCAGCATTGGCCTTGAGGCTGAAATAGCTCTGCAACAGAGATGGCTGATAGCGTTCCGGGCTCGTTCTCACGCAGCAATGTCCCTACTGAACAACCTCCATGTCTGAATAAATCTTGGCACGGTGGAGGGATCCGTGGTCAGCACTAAACTCCTCGACACCCTGACCGAGGAGAGAAAGATGGCCATCTCTTGGGCGAGACATCCTCCTGTCGGCGTCAGATGGACAATAAAGTCAGGATGGCCTCTCGACAGATACACAGGAGCAAGCGACTCGTTGCATCGTCGCCGGGACGATAAAGCCGATTGTAAAGTCCTGACCCAGCCAAAACCTCTTCTGACCCGGGCCAATGCTTTCGTCAGCGCTATCCTCACTGGTTGTCCTCGCCCTGGTCTCGACCGCGGCTGCCCATGCTGCCGATAATGACCACTTGCTCCGCGGGACGAACCGTGTATCAAGTCCACGACGCCGGTAACGGTCTGCGGGTCCGGCGACCTGACCACGGAGAACTGGAACAACTTCAACATCGACGCCTTCCTGATCGGCTTCATCAACCAGTGTGGCACCTCGGACAACTTCCCCAACTTCTTCGTCTCGCAGGACACGCCGACGCAGAACCCATTTGACAACTTTGACTGCTCGACCTTTGGCAGCACACCTGCACCATTCCAGGCCTGTCCAACCCGGACGCCGCAACCAACTGCGTCTTTGAAGACTTGCAGAGCACTTTTGCGCCAAATTCATTAGCCCGGAGGCTGGCTTTGTCGTGCAAAACTACATCAACCTGTGGCAGGGGCTGCAGAATCACCACGACGCCATCCAGGACGCAGCCAATGCCACCACCAGCGCGGGCTTCATCAACACCATGGTCAGTGCATTGGCCCCGGCCAAGCAGTCCGTCGCGCCCTCCGTGTTCAGCCTGATCGCCGGCCTGGTCACCGATATCCTGCCCCATCGGCGGCGAGATCAAGGCCGCCACGACCTTCATTAAGAAGATCCGGCTCATCATCGACGCGACCGAGTCCGACCTCGAAGACGACTCCCAGGACATTGTCAGCGTCATCCAGCACAACGAGGCCATCGACCAGGGGGTCTCGGCCACCGAGGACCAGCTCAACCAGCAGCCAGCCAACATCGTCACCGTCACACAGTCCCGCCTGCAGAACATCCTCAACCAGATCTTCGGTCCGAACCAGGATTCGCAGACCATCGACGACGAGTCGCAGATCCAGAACACCTTTACCTTCCAGAACGCCCCGCACGGCATGTTCCTCGATGACCTCTCGCAACGCGCTGATCTGGCCGTCCAGATGCAAATCCAGCTGCAGAAAGGGATCGTCAGCTCCGCGCTCACCACCATGTCCTACGACCTCACCATCGACACCACCCCCCTCGAAGACCCACCCGGGGCGCCAGGGACCGTCTGCAAGGCCGAGAACGGCTTCACCGTTTCCACGGGCCGTGTGTTGTTCCGGATCAACGGCTGGAGATGTCATCGACCAAGCCCAGCAGGGAACAACATCTTCGCCCTCCAGTCCGCGGGCATGGACACCCAGGCCATGATAAACAACGCCCAGGCTTGCACCACCGGCAGCGGCGGCGGCACACTCGACTTTGACGACTTCCTCAGCATGGACAATACCGACTCCCTGCCCAGCTGCATGTTTAACGTTCGGGTCAAGACCACCGCGCTGTGAAATGTGAAAAATTGAGAACGATCAAACTCTCAAAGCTAGTCTCATTCTCCAGAGTGAGAATCTTGACTCGAACCTAGTGGTCTCCTACAAAATATCCTCGGCTCAGCGTTGACCTGCCGCAGCAGATCTCGGCTGAATCGACCACGATGGCCATAAAAAAGAAGGCGCTGATATTATGCCGAAACAACCACGTCGATCAGACGACGCCGTTCACCTTGCTCCTCAGACTGTTCCTATAATTGACTACATAGGGATTTCCTTCTATTCCCTCGTCCTCGTCGACCTTTTCTTCCCGTTATTTCTACCACCCCCCTCTGTCCAGCCGTGTTAACACGGCCAATAAATATCGACAGCTTCATTAAGCGCTTCTGTCATCCCTGTACGGGAAGCCGAGAGAAGAACCAGTCGCCCGTCTACAAGGCCTCGACGTCTTCTCGATTAAACAGTGAGGATGGATCATAATTTCTGGGGCTACACTACAGAAAAGGCTTAAAGAGCGCGAAATGAAAGCCGAAGCACACTGACGAGGACCGATGGAATTCCCACAATCCCACCGGTCTGCCAGTATCGCTGGAGAAAGTCCAAGGCAAATGCCATCGATGTATTTGTTCGACTGATTCGTTCTAGCTCATACAGAAGTGAAAAGTAGCTTTGCTATGTCAAGCTCAAGCCCTGCACTGCCTTGGGCGTGCTCCTACTGTGACGCCAAACAACAAAGAATCTGCGTATCTCCCCCACCCCGTTGGCTCGGGCCTGCCCGCCGACTCGCCTCCTCTATTTGATTTCCGAAGTCCTGATTTTCTTGAGATGAAGAAGGATCCTCTTCACATCGGCCTGGCAGCCCGCCGCATGTACCGACAGGCCCCAACGGTGAATCTCGTTGATCCAACTCTCCAATCTCCGCACCCCGACCTGCGTCGTGCCCGTCGAGTCGCAGATACTCATCAGGGAGCATCCATCCCAGGTGTTGGAGTCCTTGAAGCGGGCACGGAGCACCAAAATATCGTAGTCTGTTCCAACAAAGGTCATGATATAATGCTTCATCTGCGCTCTGTCGACATCTGTCCACTCTTCTGATGACACTGCGAGTGCCCTGCGTTTGAGAAGATAGCGATTGTAGAGTGCGATGGATGCTGCGGCGCAGGCCTGCAACGTAGCCTGTTGAATCGACTGACCATGCTTCTTGAACTCGATGGTGAAGTATGGGCACGTAATCCAGTCCCCATCGTGGACGTAGACGGCCTTCTTCAGTTCACCTCGGTATTCAGAGTTGAACCCCGCAAGGGAGAGCCAGTAGCTGCAATCTGGACGTAAATCGAATTTGAACTTTGGACTTGCTTCAAACGGTGGAGGTGCTACCCAGCGGGAGCGCTGGGAGGTCTCTGTAGGTGGTGCAAATAGTTGGGCCATCCTCTCGGCACGCCACTTCCTGTCTGTAGGAGTGGTAATAAACCGACTTTGTCTTCGAAGGAATGTTTCCGTCGCAAAGAGGGCGTATTCTTGCTCGCAGACTCCTCTATTCTTCATAAACTGGTACTCTTCGATAATTCGTTCGACTTGGGCGTCGGAGAGGGAAAGCCAGACTTCTGCTGCATCAAGACCTTCGATGGTCCGATAATCAAGCAAATGTCCTTCAAGAGGCGCCGTGCTTTTAAAATGAGAGTATGGTTCATCGTAGATTTCATCGTCGTTCACCTCCTCGACGATTCTGCGAGGGCGAAGGACGAGGCTCTCAAAATTTCGACTGTGCGCCGTGACCCTGGTTGTTGTGGACTGTCCATCATCATTCGCGGTAAAGACGGCACTCTGGTCGTCTAATTCTTCGCCCTCGTCTCCTTGCAGCACATCCTCTTGTCCTTTTGTTCTGTTGTGCTGTCCTTCATCGACTTGTCCTCCGCCGACTTGTCCTCCGCGACCGCCTCCACGACCACCTCCGCGACCACGAGCACGGCCACGGCCACGGCCACGACCGCCTCCTCTATCATTATCTTGGATGTTCTCCGTCACTCGCTTCTTAGGAGGCATAGCGCGTCGAACCCTTGCCCACAAGGCCGCGGTTTGTGCTGGATCTGTTGCGAGAACTTGTCTAAACACTGTTTGTCGCGTCGAGCAGCGCTGTGCGGGCTCAGCGGTGGACGGTTGGCAAAATTTTTCCTCATTCACGTGAGCTCTCGGCCTGGCAAGGTTCTTGGGAGCGAGTGGCTGCCTGCCTTGGCCGAGTGACTGGCAGTCTGGGCCGAGTGGGTGCCTGCCTCGCCCTTGTACGCGCGACCGGCGTTTCTTATTACTTGGGCCGGATCTGTGCTCGTAATTTTCATGGGAGGAGCTCAGAACACTGAAGTCTCTGTGTTCAGCTTGGTTCATTCGCAAGGTCATTGTGTCCGGTTATTGACTTTGTCAGGGAGGATTCAGGTTCAAATCGCACGCGCTCGAGTCAGCCAGACGACAATGCACGGCAATGATTGGCAGTATCAAACCAATTATGAGTTTATATAGAGAGTGGAAGCGTGGTGGTGGTGTTATATGGAGACTGTTGTCAGGGCTTTTGTTGTTGTGGTTTGTTGTGGCAGGCGTTGCCGAGACCACTAGCGTCCGGTTTCATTGGGAGAAATGGTGGAACTCCTCCACTTCTCGTTCTGGGTAGAAGCAGGACAGTGTTGATGGAAGCTACTTGTTCATCGTTCACACGCGGTGTCAACGCCCACGAATCAAGGGCGTGCTAGCATCCATGGACATTGAGCAATCAACCGGCAAACCGCCGGCAATGTCGACATGGGCCAATCAACACTGTCGAAGATGGCGAAGGCACACAGCAGAAGCCAGAGAGCTTCAAGTGCGCAATGGCTAATGAAAAGTAGAGAACATAGGAAAGGAGTCGGTCCAACCGGGGCTGAACGATTACCTCCAGGCATCAAATGGATGCATGAGATCGCAACAAGGCATGGCTTTTTCATGTTAATAATATACACCGTCCAATGCATTGTGTCCATTCCGCACATCAGGGTGGGTGAAGCAGAAGATGTCTTTACATGGGCTCGCGAAAGCTAACTTCTCTGCATAGCTGATTCATAGCCTGGCCGTGTCTTCATTGCATCTCTTCCAGCCACGAGCTGGTTCGTTGAGTCAAGCGGCACCCCCATGACTGCTTCTGGGTGCACTGCAGGTCCGTGGCCTGAACGGATCCTAAACGTGGAGGCCAACAGACGATGAGTAGTTGGCGTTGTTTATAACAGTGAGTTGCGCCCCTCCACGGTGACACAGTCAAAAATGCAACTTACTTCGATTGCCCTGAGGAGCCAGCCAGTTCTAGTCATAAGACGAAACTCAGAATATAAATCCTACCACGCTTCCAGACTTGGGCGAATGGGTGAAAACTAGAGCAAAAGTCAAAGGGAGCAATGGGGAGCTAGCTTCGAAGAGGCTGCTGAGCAGTATCACAGCCAAGGACCATTACGAGCCGGGCAACCAGGACAACTTCATTCTCACAGGCTGACAGATGGACATAAATTCTTGCCTCCAAACTTGACATTAGCACAAACCACCAAAAGCACCATAATAGGAAGCGTTTGTAGCCGCCATTTTCCATGGTCAGCGCCTTGATTCCAGATTGAGAGCCCCCCTCATTTCTAGACACTACAACATACACTTCCCCAAGAGTAGCTACCGCTCCAGCCGCAGACGCGATGAGTGCAACGTTGCAGTCTTGATACAAGCCATTTACATAGTTGTCTCCTCTGCTACGTAGATAGCTAGAAGTTTCTGGCCCCTGAACTTGACGGCACTTTCAATGGCGGCCGTTTAGGGTCATCTTTCCGCTACATATGGGGCCACGATCGTCTAAAGCTCACCAGAGGAAACAATGACGCAGGAGCATGTCGAAAGAAAAGATTGGTTCCCTGGCGAGCAGAACCTCACCCCGACCTTGTGGTTAGTGCCACGTGGAAGTTGACATGGCCTGGAAGGTCCTAGAACCTGCCAGGGTAAATTCACATTGCAGCCCTGGACCCTTGCTCAGAAGGTTATATAAATGCTTAACATCCTAGTTAAGTTCAAATTCAAAAAGGAGACTCGGCCAGATGCGTGTCCTAAAACAAGCACATTACCGTGGAGGGCCGAGCTGACTGCTCGGTAGTCAGGAGGGAGCCAGAGGAGGTTCTCCTTACCTCGGCTCATCCACCGCTCTTTCACAAATATATCACATACTCGTTCCAACTGTGCAGGAATGATGTGAGTACTTTGGATCCTTAGTAATCCTCTATCGGTCTCTAGGTATTGTCCAGAGAAAGATAGTTTATTAATCACTGTACCAACCTCCAGCGTCTGCAGCACGGTCCCCGTGGCCGCGTCCCAGAGCATGACCGTCCTGTCGTAGGAGCCGGACGCCACCAGCCTGCCGTCAGGTGAGAAGGCGACCGCGCTGACCCAGTCTGTGCGGCCCTCGAGCGTCTGCTGCAAGGCTCCCGTGGCCGCGTCCCAGAGCTTGACCGTCCCGTCGCCGGAGCCCGACGCCACCAGCCTGCCGTCCAGTGAGAAGGCGACTGCGCCGATGCTGCCTAAATGGCTGTAGAGCGATTGCTGCAGGACTCCCGTGGCCGCGTCCCAGAGCATGACCCTCCAGTCGTAGGAGCCGGACGCCACCAGCCTGCCGTCAGGTGAGAAGGCGACCGCGCTGACCCAGTCTGTGTGGCCCTCGAGCGTCTGCTGCAGGGCTCCTGTGGCCGCGTCCCAGAGCTTGACCGTCCCGTCGTAGGAGCCGGACGCCACCAGCCTGCCGTCCGGTGAGAATGCGACCACGTTGATCACGTGTGAATGGCCATCGAGCGTCTGCTGCAGGGCCCCCGTGGCCGCTTCCCAGAGCTTGACCGTCCCGTCGTAGGAGCTGGACGCCACCAGCCTGCCGTCCGGTGAGAAGGCGACCGCCCTGACGCCGCCTGAATGGCCCTCGAGCGACTGCTGCAAAGCTCCCGTGGCCGCGTCCCAGAGCTTGACCGTCCCGTCGTCGGAGCTGGACGCCACCAGCCTGCCGTCCGGTGAGAAGGCGACCGCGTTGACCGAGTCTGAGTGGCCCTCAAGCGTCTGCTGCAAAGGGCTCCAGTTAATTGGGACATGCGGCAGTTTGCAGATCCATCTAGGTATCTGATCTAAGAAATAGCGTCGAACAATGCTCCCTTTTGGTGTAAAGATAAGGGCAGAGCAATATACTTGGAGAGGAGCTTCTTCAATCATTGACCTGTTGTATGTCGCAAACCGCTTCGCATCGTGGATAAATGCCTGTAGTTGAGGACCCATATAGTCCTTTCCAGAGTAGTCAGAATTACGCACGGAATAGCGTCACATCCCACTTACTGGATCCATAGAATCCAAAGAGATTAATGCAAGAACAGCTTCGGAAGTCTTCTGCATAAGACTAAGGACCTCAAGCCAGTGAAGGAGGTGCTTCTGTAAAAAGGCATGCACTTGTCCATCATCTTCAAGCCGAATCCCGCTCTTCTGAGCATGTTGGATCCAGTATAGACAGGCATACTGAAGCTCTGTAGGGAGACACTGGGTAACTGTCTGTTGAACGTCTGTGGCAATTGTACCGGGAGCACGCAGTCCGCAGATATCTTTTCCCAGGCTTTCAGACATCAATTGGATGCAGGCGTTGGCCAAGGCCCCATGAGCTATCTTCTCGTCCACTGAAAATTGTGAATCATTGCATCTTTCATTGTCGAGTAGAAAGTCTCGAAAGGAGGGATGATGGAGACGTATAGGAAGAGACTGGTCTTCGGGAATATCTAGGATGGAATGTAAATCATCCAGCATCCGGCCAAGGTGTTGCGGAGACGTCCGAAATAATCTTCCCAGTGAGAGGAGAGAAAGTGGGGCAAAAAGGATTGCAATTGTTCCAAGGGTTGTCCTCAAAGCGTCGCATAACTCTGCTTTTTCCTCCTCTTCATAGTCTTGACTAATTGAGCTCTTTAGGACTGTGAGGTATATCTCGTCGAGTCGCCTTTCCGGCTTCGTTGGGGAATTACTCCCTTCAAGGAGACGAGATAGTCGCCTCTTTGCATATCTGCCTTCACAGACAAAGCGGTAGGCAGTTGCGGCCCAAATGAACAAGCCAGCAGCCTTTTGCACCAGGGCTCTGATGTTCTGGTGGCCCGGCCAATCCTCAGCCAGTCGTTGCTCCTGCTTAAGGATGTTGAATTTGTGCTCGAAGAAAAGGAAGATATCATGGTTAATGACTTGCGGCGAAATGCTGTGAAGAATAAAGTCCTGATGCGCCGAATCCGGAACTTGGTAAAAGCCATACCGAATCGGAATTTCAGGTCTGCTGGTCAAGAACACCTGTAATCTGACCCTGTTCAACGTCCCAACTTCGGCGAACAGCTGCAGAATTGTGCGGACGTCATTGGCACCATCACATTCGTCCAGGGCATCAACCACAATGACCAGAGATGGGTGACGAACGGTGGTCCTTAACAGCGGCTGAAGGATAAGTTGACGCCACTGATCGCGTAACGATTGGTGGGCAATGTGGCTGTTCTCTGCAACAGCTTCACAAATGTGGTGTTTAAGAGAGGGCGACGTGGCGGCTAGCTGTAGAGCTAGACTGGTAAAGAACTTGCCTGCATGGCTAACGTCTCCACCACCTCTGGAGAAGAAGAAGCTCGCTCCGAGACGCTTTTGGTCATAGTATTCGCGTGCAACTGTACGGGCGATGGTGGACTTCCCGGTACCAGCCAAGCCGTTCAACCAGAAGATGTTCCTGCCATCTTGCCTGCTGACCCATTGCCTGATCTCTTCTAGGAGGTCAACACGGGTATTCTGGAGGCATAAATCGTCATGCTGCCTCTCGCGAGAGTTGAAGGCCGCGTTGTGGGCAATAGGTAGTGTTGATAGGTAGCGGTCCAGTTCAGCGATATCTTGGGTTATAGAGCTGAACAGTATCAGTACCATCGAAGCACAATTTGACCAAATCTTACATGTGTTTGACAGGTCCATGGTAGACGGGACCATGGAATGTTTGGCTCTCGGCTTGATTGTGGACTGGGCGATGGTTTGTGACAGTGGTCATGGTTCAAGAGCGGCCCTCCTTTAGAGTAATCGCCGACCATGCTGTACCGAACTGAGGAACTTTGAAGATGATTGTGGTGATCAAGAGCAGCGGACATTTCTGAGGGTGTTCAAGACAGCCTGATCGCCGCGACCCTGCCAAGACCGCGGCGGTTAGATCACGTGATCTATCACAGACCGCTTGGCAGGTGTTTTTGGTAAACTCGGTCTGATCATGACTGCACCTCGACTCGTCTGCAACTGGAAAAGCAGGAGTTGGATGGCCACCTGCGCAATTTCGGTCGGCACAAAGTACCGCTGACGACATCTCCGACCGGTGCCTAGATGTCCAATGTCCAACTATCACGCTGCATGTGATGCGACATGCTGGGGCGAACCCCGCGTGGCTTGCTTGTTGCTATCTTACTGGCTGGCGGTCTTGACCATTGCTGCATTGACAGCGTGTCAAATGCGCCGTACGGCTGATCGACTAAGCCGACACAAATGTGATGGATGAAGCGGACACGCTCGTCTGGACAATCGGAGGCCGATCCAATGCCGCCGAAGCGAGAGTCAATTCGCCCAGAGCCTCACTGTCTGGAGTGGGTTTCAATTCAAATTCGAGGCTTGATATCACAACCAGGACCTATCATACGGATCAATTGTCATTCTCATTAGCTATGCAGGATTCTGCGCATCGGGCTTCGGAGTTACCAAGGCGTCGATAACACTGCTGGGAAAGGCTAATTTCCAAATCAGGCACCCGGAGCATGGCAGAATTGTTAGAAATATCCCTTCAACTACATAACTCACTGTATTAATCTAATAGGCTCGCAGCGTTCGCTAATGATCTCAACCATCGCCTCGACGAACTTAGGGGCAATCTCAGGGATCTTGACCGAGCCCGCGACATCCTCCAGCAGAATTTTAACGCTCACGGTCCCCGTCTCGATGCCCTTGAGCTTAACCGAAACAACGTCGGCGCACGCTTCAACATTGTCGAGCAAAACTTTGACAGGCTCCAGCACGACGTTGATACCCTTGGTCCTCGTCTTGCCGCTATCGACGAGCATTCAAACAATCTAGGGGTGCGCTTCAATGCTCTTGAGCAAAACTTTACCGCACTCCAGAACAGAGTTAACGAACTTGGCCCTCATGTAAATATCATCGACCAAGGTCTAAACAATCTGAACATACAGCTCAACGCTCTTGAACCTCGCATCGACGACATCGACCGCAACCCAAACAGCATCGGGGCGCGCTTCAACGCTCTGGAGCAAAACTTTAACGCATTCCAGACCGACCTTCGTCCTCGTGTAAATACCATCGACCAAGGCCCAAACAATCTGAGCATGCACCTCAACAATCTTGAGCGAAACTTGAACCTTCTCCAACAGAATTTTAACGCACTTGAACCTCTCGGCATCCGTTTAAACAATTTCCAGAATAATCTCGGTCAGCTGGGAAACAGAGTTGAAGATTCCGGGCGGCGTTTAGATGCCGTTGATCTGGGTCCTAATAACCTTACCGACCGCGTCCAAGCCCTTCAGGAACGCGTCGACCGCCTCAATCGCCGACTCGATAATCTCAACAGGCGAATTGAGCCTCCTATTTTCTGTTGTGTCATCTTATGACGTCGAAATGGTTAGAAGCGTGTACCTGTAACTGTTGGCGTGGAGGCTAATCCATTGTTCCTGTTGTGTGACAGTTACGCCGCAGGGCAGTGTTTCTCTTCTCGACTGCAGCCCTGGCAGTGCGCAGCAGCGGGAGACGGTCTTCCCTGCCTCCGCCCATATTCCCAGGCCCAACCCGACCAATGTATTGCCTATCCAGACATGGACAACCGCCGAAGAAGCTCTGCACAGGAGGCGCAGCGACTGCGCCTCAAGGGTGACACCTTGCAAGGCTGTGTCAGTCTTCAAAAGAAGCTGTGTCGCCAATTCATCCCATCATATATCGCTTGCATGAATGAATTCGACGTCGGAGTGTCGGAGACGGAAACGGACAACGCTGGAGCAATTCAGGGATTCAAAGATCCTGGAAGAACCGGAAAACGGGAAACAGAAGGTTACGTTGTATGCACGAGATGTGAGGGAAATGAGGGTCGGACTGGCTTGGTGTGCACCAGACTAGAGGTTTCATGGAATGAAAAGGCAGCTGCACAACCATGGATAACTGTCGGAGGAAGATGTGGCAACCCAGCCACGTTCCTTCTTAGTCATGGCCGCTTCGCCTCATCATAATCGAATGTAGACTGACTTTCTGTCTTCAAAGCCAGGCGGATAAAATTGCCAGAGTCATGTCTGCTTTGTTCGCACAGCGACAACTGATTTGGCCAACCAAGTTTTCTGACCACGTTATTCTCCTCCCTTAACCACCAGACAGATCTCAGAGGAGCCAAATGTTGCCAACAGAATTGAAATGCAGAGAAATAGAATAAGCAAGGCCTAAAGGATCTGTCAGCCTCATGAGGAGCATAGAAAGGTTCTACCTTACAGCCTATTGCATCTCGATGGTCAATCATGTTTTATGCTCACCAATCGTGCTTCATATTCATCAATCAGGTGCATATAAAGGTCTCTAGATTCCCTCAAATGCAAGAGACCAGTTGACTCCTGATTTTCACAATCTCACAGGATCTTTCTATGGATCTGCGTTCGACCAGATAAAAGGAATGGTATACTCCGCTGTCATGACGATAATAAGACCACAGGGCAGACCTCCGCAGTTACTGTAGGAGCGGTGTTTTAGGAAAGGGCAGAATGTTAAACTCATTCGGGTCAAAGGAAGAACTCTGAAAGAGAGTCGTGACCAGAGAGATTCAGTAGAGATTGGCGGAGATGTATTGAGCTGAACAGTGAATTTTTTAAGCTTTTCCGGTATGGAGCCACCCGGAGAGTAAACCTCTGAATGTAGCAAGGCCAGCAGGGACCAAATGGGTTCTCACTATCTTCAGTGTACCAGCTGGTGCTGGCAAGGCTGTAGATCACGTGATTTACCAACGGCCGCTCTTGGCGCCACTATCCCCATTTTAGAAAAACCCGCGAGCTCTGCTTGTGCTATGCTGTAATCCACAAAATTAAGCCAGAATCTAGTTACAAGGCTCTCATATCTCGGCTTTTAGGGATATTACCTCCTCCGATACCCTTTTACCAATAAGTTTTACTTTGCTTAGAAATGGTCGACGTCTCTACCCCTCCCTTATCTGGCATTGACATACTTGGGAGTCCAGGCTTGGTTGAAAAAAAGATATAAAAAGGATGCTTGACCTCCGCTGTGTTGCTATTTTTCAATTGCTCGCTGTTCCACATTATCCAAGCATTTGAAGACACAAAGAAGTCACCTCAAACTGTGTCCACCTGTCCCACGTCGACCATGGCTGAAACAACCCTCCCAACCTCCCTCCAAAAGAGTCTGAATGAGACCAAAGTCGAATATGTCAACCTGGGATCCTCCGGTCTTCGCGTTTCGGTCCCGGTCCTTGGTGGCATGTCTCTCGGATCTGAGCAATGGGCTCCCTGGGTGCTGGATGAGGAAGACTCGCTCGAAATCCTCAAGGCCGCCTTCGACCGAGGTATCAACACCTGGGACACGGCCAACATGTATTCGAACGGCATCAGCGAAGAGATCATCGGCAAGGCTATCCGGAACTTCAACATTCCGCGTGAGAAAGTCGTGCTCATGACCAAGTGCTTCCTGTACGTGGCGGAGGAGCCAGGTATTTTTAGCCCCATGTTCTCGGAGCAGATGAGCCAGAGCAAGGACTACGTTAATCAAGGAGGTGAGTGTCAGATGAGTCAGATCAACCGTATCGGCAGATACACTGACAAACAATAACCAGGGCTTTCCCGGAGCGCCATCTTTAACGCCGTGGACGCCTCCCTTGCACGCCTGGGCACCTCCTACATCGATCTGTTCCAAATCCACCGCTACGACCCGGCGACTCCGCCAGAAGAGACGATGAAAGCGCTCCACGACCTCGTCCAAGCCGGTAAAGTGCGCTACATCGGCGCGAGCTCCATGTGGGCGACGCAGTTCGCGTACATGCAGTTCGTGGCTGAAAAGAACGGGTGGACGAAGTTCGTCAGCATGCAGAATTACTACAACCTGTGCTACCGCGAGGAGGAGCGTGAGATGATTCGTTTCTGCAGCCAGACGGGGGTCGGGCTCCTTCCATGGTCGCCGCTTTTTGGTGGGAAGCTCGCGCGGCCGCTGGGTTATAAGGACTCGACGCGCTCGAGAACGTCGTCTCCGCATCTGACGGCGGCGGATGAAGAGATTATTCAGAGGGTGGAGCAGTTGGCAGGCAAAAAGGGCTGGAAGATGAGTCATGTGGCGTTGGCATGGTTCACGAACAAAGGCGCTGTGCCGATTGTTGGCTTCAACTCGATCAGCAGGATCGATGAAGCCTGTGGGATGCGTGGGAAGTCGTTGACGGCGGAGGAAGTGAAATATCTCGAGGAGCCGTACGTTCACTACTTTGCTTCCAGGTCTCCCGTCAACAGTACAACCATCTCAGACATAAGTATTAAGTGAGAGAACGTCCGAAGCGTGGAGTACTAGAGTGAGCGAACTGTCATTGTGGTCTCCGGAGGCCTCAAATCTAGGAATGCCCCACAATGCTCTTAGGAACAATCAGGCTGGATGAGACTTAATCTGGAGAACAGCATAGACTGCGCCCGGGGTATAAGCCGTGAGTATATAGATGAGTTTGCATCCTGCCCGACGCCCGCCTCCTCCCCGTCGTAGAGAAGAGATCATCTCCGACATAGAAATCCTCACTCTGCTTCCCCATGTATCCCCGCAAGAGCGATGGGCCTGAGTAGTGCAGCTCGCCCGGTTCTCCTCGAGGCAGGGTTTTCTCTCTTTGGGGGCACAAACGCGTATCTTAGTGCCAGCCATGACCTTTCCAACAGACAGTGCTCGTCGTTAGACAGCCTGAGCTTAGACAGGCAGTCAGAAGTGCCTAGCGTACGAACAATAGCAGCCCAGACCGCCCGACTACCGAACGCAGCTGCCGTGGTTGTCGTCGAAGGACACACAGTCCTTATTGCCGTGGAGGATCCTTTGTTTCCAGCACGAGAGGAAATGATGACTCCTGTACGACCTCGAGACGTCCAAAACGGTCTGCGTTGAAATCGAGCTTGATACCGCTTACATCAACATGCGCCGACTAGCCAGTTGATATTGACCAGTTGACCCCGACCAGTTGACCCGACCAGTTGACCCCGACCAGTTGACCCCGACCAGTTGACCCCAGCCAGTTGACCCGACCAGTTGACCCATGGCCGGGAAAGAAACAGCCAGGGTGAGGTGTAGGACAGCCCATCCCTCCTATCCCTCCTATCCCCGTCTTGAAACACCGTCTCAGGTCTGCCCGTCCAAGTATATTATCGTCATGGCAGGTCATTACCAACAGACGAATTGAGCCTCCTACTTTCTGTTGTGCCATCTTGAAGTCGAAATGGTTAAGCGTCTACCTATAACTGTTGGCGTGGAGGCTACTCTGTTGTTCCTGTCGTGCGACGGTTATGCCGCAGGGCAGTGTTTCAGAAGGGGCAGGATGCAGCTGCGATTTCAACAACGGTGGCCCGAAGGCAGCCCAAAAACAGGAATATCCTTACTTCAGTATGGCCTCCTACTGATACTCCTTTTGGGTCCCTGATAACCTGCTACACATTTCAGATTGAATGTATCAAGGACCTCGAAGGCGCGTGACGAGGCTCCCTAATTTCTTCCTTTGCGCATCATTGTGAGATTGAGAGATTATGTGAATTTTACTGGTCAAGGAACTAGAGCCGGGATTGGAGGAACTCGCGTGAAGATTTAGTCTACGGTGAGGAAGCCGTCAAGTCCATGTGGCAAGCAGGGTTCTAGATGCATGCAAAACGGCTTCTTTACATTAGCTCATTCAGATAGGTCTATCCTTGCCCACCTAATGGCAAGCCATCCCACAGACTGTCCCGGATGATTGTCGTCATGACAATGGCCAAGACACCGCAACACTCCACTGTGTTGCACACAGCCCCCTGGGAATGTCCGGTCTCACGCCAAAAGTCAAGCTGTGGCAGGAGTTATTTTCGCTTTCAAATGTGGGCCCAGATACTCTGGTAAGAAGCAATCACGCCATTTTAGTTCGTTCGGACTGTGGCAAACTCCCATCAACGCCTGATCAGGTGCAAATCCATGTGTCATCCATTGCGTACCTTGATGGGTCAATTTCAATATCGAACTTTCGGTACACGTGTGCAAAAGTCAAATACAACTCTGCCGAAGCAAGGCTGAAGGAACATGTCAGTAAAAGAGTCATGGAACGGTCAAAAAAGGAAGGATACTTCTGCCCCAGACAGCTGCGCGGACCGCGAGAGAAGCTGACCAACCATCTCTCAAGATTTCTTCCATTTGGCTCAAGCCAACGCTCGGGTTTGAACTCATTGGGGTCCTCAAAAATAGTGGCATTGCGATGCACAAAGTGGCTGCTCATTTCCACGACGGTCTACCACCTGTGGTCAGTATCTGAGATGGTTGTCCAAGGGTTGACATGGCGTACACCACCAGGGACAAACTTTCCAGACAAAGTCACACCGGCCTCCGGAACCACTCTGGGAAGCGGAGATGCGACTCCTGGGCTCATTCGCAGCGCTTCTTTGATCACTGCGCTCTGGATGGTCTCGAGTCAGCGCTGGGTAAGGCTCCGGGAACTGGAGAGCTCACAAGATATGGCAGCTGTTCCAATGTTGCCAAAGGAGGTGATTGGTCCCGCGCTGGCCAAGCCTCTCGCAGCTCGACCTTGAGTTTGTGGTAAATGTTTGGCCGAGTGAGAATGTAGAAGCTCCCGTGCATGAGGGTGGTCCCGGTGGTGTCTGCTCCTCCAAACATCAGGGCTTGCGATTCCTCATACAGACTCCCGGCACTGGGCACGGCACCATCGCGGAATCGGTCTGGTCGGAGAAGTTCGTGGTATATCGTGGTGGAGTGTGGTAGGTTCTTCAGATTCTCCGGGTTGCTCGTAATCTCTTGGATTTGCTTCTTGAGGAGCTGCACAAGGCTCAGTCACCCATCGATCAATAAAGGCTATGGAGAAAGTTCAACCTGCTGAAGATCAACCAGACCAGCGGTGTCGGGGCTGACAATTTTGGATATACTTGGAGGACAATTGATGATCATCTCCTTGTACAGGGGCCAATGCTTGAATCTCACAAAAACAGGTACGGAAGCATCCATGGCGAGGATGATGGGGGCTTTGTGATCCGGCGCATTGACAGCGTCGACCGATTTTCCAAAACACAGATCTATCCCATCCGACGTCGGGGTCAGAAAGGGAGGAACCCCGTGTGAAGGCTGAGCTCACAGGTGATGACATCAACTGACATGCATCGATATGCATAGAACAAATCAACAGCGCGGTCCCCATGTTTGACGAACGAATCACAAAGAGCGAGGACCTAAGCCCAGGTCAGGGTCAAGGAGATCAACCGATGGTCCGGGGGATGACTTGCTTTCTCTTGCACCAGGCCCTGAGCTTCTTGAATGGCCTTCTTGGAGAACATTGGGGAAAGGACATCTTTCCTTTCCTTGGCGTCTTTGTACTCGAGGAATCCAAAGGAAGAGCGATCTTCTCCGAAACTGTGATACAGAGTCTCTTCTTTATTCCAACGATTGCTCGCATTGTAGATCTCATGGTAAGTCTGCGGGTTGGAGAAATGTAACTGCCATCGTGAGTCAGCTAAGATCCCGGAGAGAATCAACCTCAAAGAGGGCCACATTGATACATACTTCATTGGGGCCAACCCTCACCACGTCACCTGGTCTTGTTAAGTCCTGTGGAATCTTCCATTGACATTCCTTACCATATTTGCGGTGAAGCTTCTCCAAGGTGTGTACAAAAGAACTTTGGGCCACAACGTCGATGTACGCTTTGTAGAACCGTGTGAAGGCGGCAGCCCGAGGGCCAGGAAACGCAGACAGAGGGTGAAAATAGAGATTAGATATGCCCTGAAATATCAGCCATGTCAACCAGGCAACTAAGCTAGCCACAATGCATGCAGAGATGCTGAGGCCAGCCATTTCATGGACAAGGATGTCAAGTTCTGCTTGAGCTGTTGTTGGCAAGGGCCTTGATATTTTGGTGGGGGGTGTGTTGGATGCGACTTTTTGAACGTCCCTCAGCAGAAATTGAGCAGTGGGGTAGCTGTCATGAGAGCGGTAAAGATAAGGGCACATATTGTAAAAGGTGTGCAGATGCTCTGCATATGCAATGCGGCACAAGCGCCTTGAGGGACCCCCCCGGCCCGACCTTGAGAGCAAGTAATTAAGCCTTCTAGCCCCAACGGGCAAAAGCCGCGGGGAAAGCTGCGGGCTTTTATGACCCTATGGGATCCCGTCCCGCAACATCCGTCGGCCAACGGAAAGGGCCGCGCGGCAGCGAGACCATAAATGAGACCACGCCGTTGCCCAAACATTTGCCTCAAGTGCAAAGCTTCGCAATTGAATGCTGTTCTTTTTGATGGAGGTCATGGAATGATTGATTGATTGCCACTTTTGTGGTGCCGCCGCCATTGGCAGCAAACAATGACGGAGCCACCACCCATTGCTGTTGTCGGTGATGGCCTGGCCCACGATTGTCTTGAGGAACATGTCGCTAATTCTTCATCGGGTAGGATTGGGAGAATGATCAGGACTCTGCAATTGGAGACGACACAGAATCGTATGTTGATCACCAATACCCTGTACACAACGGAATGCTAACGTCCTGTTACCCAACAGCGAGTTGGTGTCGCTCCGGAGCAGCATTTATGAATACAGGTACCAAAATGGTCGGCGGTATCATGCCTATCATGCCGGTTCGTATTGGTACGGCCAAAGTGCATCAGTGGTCTTATGAATCTGCTAATATTGAGCTCCAGGGGCCCCAACGATGAGCAGGCCCAGGACAATCTTGACATAGGGTACATACCTTTCCAATTCCTCGACGGTTTACTAACAGTTTTGCCTAGGCACCATTTATACAAAATGCTGCTCAAGGGCCAACTTCATCTCGCTCCAATTGGAAACAACGCACAGGTAGGCTGTTTGGTGGTAGATGAGATGAAGCAAGGTCGATAAGGCTCACCCGAAGGAATAGCGTGTCCTTGACGTTGGAACCGGAACAGGTATCTGGGCAATGTTCGTCAACCTCACTCGATGCGTGAGGATGTTAATTGTCTTTGACAGGGACTTTGCCGACGAGTATCCTTTCGCCACGGTAATAGGGACCGACCTTTCTCCCATCCAACCAACGTGGGTTCCGCCAAACCTATCATTTGAGATCAGCGACTGTTGCGACGCTTGGCCTTATCAAGAGAATAGCTTTGACTTCATTCACGTGCGTGGATTATACGGGTGTGTCGCTGACTGGGGTGGCTTTTTTGAACAAGTGTACAGGTAAATGACTCAGCTTCGAAAGTCAAGGATATGCTTTAACCTTGTCATCACAGGTGCCTGAAGCCAGGAGGTTATGTCGAGCAGGCTGAACAGTCAGTGGTACCCAAATCTGATGACGGGACCACGAGAGACACCATATTCGAGGAGTGGGGAAATACCTCGCTCCAAGCGGGCGACGCATTCGGGAAAACGCTGCGTGTCGTTGATATGTCTGCCCAATACATGAAAGATGCTGGTCTTGAGGATGTTACTGAACAGCGGTTCAAATGCCCCCTTGGCGGCTGGGCCAAAGAACCTCACCTGAAAGAACTTGGGAGGTACAACCGCCTGCAATGGGAGGAAGGGTTGGAGGGCTGGACCATGTTTCTTCTCACCACCGTCCTCTGTGTACGTGTGCCCAAGATTCACTTACTGGGATTGTTGACACTTATATTTGGCTTCGTTATAGTGGAAGCGGGAAGAAGTGGAGATCTATCTGGCTCGAATGAGGGAGGGCTTAAAGGACCGTAAAATCCACGCTTACCACGAATTGTGAGTCTCCCCCCTTAACGAAGTGACTCAATGACCAACTTTCAACAGTTCAGTTGTATGGGGCCGAAAACCTGTACACCCTGGCGACGAGGGCTGACCCCCGGCAAGACCATGAGCACCTGCTTGGCTCTACCCATTGCCAACTTGAGCAGATTCGGAGTAGATGGTACCTTCATTGCGTAGCCTGGTCACAATAAGTATGCAACCATCGAGAGCATCATTGTCTGAAGACTGTCAACAGCGCAGCTTGGAAATTCCGTTTCTGTGGACGGGGTGTCTGAATATATATCAGAGGAGCTAAGGTTGTCCCCAAGGATATCGGGGTCCGGGGCTCCGAGAGGTCAGAGAAGAGTTTGCGTCCTATCCCTCCTATCCCCGTCTTGAAACACTGTCTCAGGTCTGCCCGTCCAGGTATTATCGTCATGGCAGGTCATTACCGACTGTAATAGCTAGAATTTGAACTCTCCCTCAACAACGGATTCAAGTATGGCATCTCCTAAAGCGTCCGCGCCGCTCCTCAGTCTGTGTTTGAGCCACTGTCTCTGAGGATTCGGAACGCCTTCGGTGTTGACAGCGACCGCCAGTGGCCATACCAGGAGTGTTGCCATCTGGGGCAGGATCTCGCGTTCAGTGCGGATGACAGTGTTCCCGATCCTGATGAATCTCAATCCTGCGCCATCTTGGTTCGCATGACGAGAGGTGAAAAAGAATGGAACACTGCCACACAAATCTTTTGCGAGCGAGTCCATGATCTTCTGGCATTCGTCCGGCTGTGCAACCCCGAATGAGCGCTGGGATGGGCATTGGCACAGGGTCGAAAGGGACCGGAGACGAATGCTGTTCACGATGAGACGGACAGCACGATACCGGTTCCAGAGGGCGGCATGGCCATGTGTGGCATAGATATGAACAGAACCATCATACAAATGGTCCATGTCGGTTGAGTCCGGGCCTGCGGGAGATGGCTGAGTGGAGAACTTCCAATCGGCGGGAAGGGCTCCGGACCACGACGCAAGGGCAATGTCAAGCTCTTGAGCCCCTGTTGCGATGTCTTTCGAGTGTTGCGCAAGAGATGGCAGTGTTGAATTCTTTTGGAGGAAAAGAGTCAACGATTGAGCTCTGAGGGCGGCCACCCGCACCATGAGTGAATCAAGTTCCAGCGCTGGACCTTCTTCACCATACACTGCACCGTCTTGAAGCCATTCTGGGACAACGACACCTCGGAGAATGCATGTTCGGATCTGACGGAGCGAGTTAATGTACGGAGACTGGGAAAGACCGCATACGATGCTGGACTTACGATCTGTCGTCGAACCACTCGGTCGAGGGGCAGATTCGGGGTGCATCCCCATTGCCGTCGTAGCCTCAAGAGACTCGAAGCTCCTTCGTGATGGCAAACGTTCTTCCAAAATCGCGACCCAACCTCATCGGTTCCAGAAGGTGGGTTTTGAGTGTAGCGTCTCTTGTTTCCGTACATAATATTCTACATAGTCGTCAGCACACGAAATGACATTTTTGACCAAAGACATGACTCCAAACATACCTCGCAGCTCGCCATCAACATGATCGCGAGAAGGAGCTGATTGATGTTCTCATTCGACAGTTCTTGTATCTCTTTGCATGTCGTGATGATACTCTGGGCATAATACCTGTCCGCATCTTCGAGGGCCTTGTTCACCTGCCTCGCCCGTCCGAAGACGGCATGGCAAAAAGCAGATAGGGCCAGATACAGACTTGAATCCGGCCGACCACGACCGCCGTGGACGAGAACGTAGGTCCCGTACTCGTGCCCGATATCAGGCAGATCGCTGAGCCGGAACGTGAAATTTTGAATCCAGTAATTAAGAGCTTGGAGTTCTAGAGGAATAGACAGTGTGGATGGAACATTTGGAGGTGAAGGTGCTGTAAGTGCCTGTGGCCTTTGTGAACGCTCTTTCGCTCTCCGCGGACGTCTGGACTGTCCTTGAGCAAATGCATTCTCGTTCTTGAAAGGCAAACCTGCCTCTTCGGTCGAGTCCCAGGTACAGGCTCGACATGCTTTCTGGCATTGGCCACAGATTGGCCGGACAGAATCACACTGGTGATTGACTTAGGTCGTGATACCGATCTTTCTGAGGAGCTTACCTTGACACGGCGCCTTTTGCACATGTGACAGCCAAGACTTGGAAAGACCATGCTGCTGTGTGGGAGGTTGGGTCGAGCAGATGGTTTGGATGGCTGGAGGGTGTTTAGTGATCGCTGTGGCCTCAGCCACCAGGCTCTTGCTACATGGTGTGAAGGATGCAGTGATTATGAAGCAATGTGGGTGTGCGGACGGAGTTTAGGAAGCGGCAGATTTCTGCCAAGTGCCGCTGACGTCATGTCTTGACGCGGTCGCGTCGCGCCCTTGGTTCAGTGCTGATAAAACAAACCTGGAGGACGAGAAGGTCTGCTGCTTCGAAGCTGTCTTTCCCGTTGGTGCCGTAATGGCGCCATCTGCAGTTGAAAGTGAATTGACCCAGCCTCCCATAGCCTCTCTGAAGGAGAAGACAAAGGCTGCCCAGCCCACTGCTGCGACAATCTCTGCTCCAGCGACCATCTCCCGCCATGAGGAACACCAATATCTAAATCTCATCCGCGACATCCTGGCCCGAGGTGAACATCGGCCTGACCGAACCGGCACAGGTACACTCTCATTGTTTGGCCCACCACAACTGCGGTTCGGTCTGTCCAAGCCAGATCCTTCGTCTCCGACAGCGCCACGCATTGCAGTCGTCCCTTTACTCACGACCAAACGGGTTTTCCTCCGTGCCGTCACCACAGAGCTTCTCTGGTTTGTGTCAGGCTGCACCACCTCGAAACCACTCTCCGAAGCGGGAATTCACATCTGGGATGGCAATGGGTCGCGGCTGTTCTTGGACAACCTCGGCTTTACTGAACGCGAAGAAGGCGACCTGGGTCCGGTGTATGGCTTTCAATGGCGGCATTTTGGAGCCGAGTATCAGGATTGTCATGCCGACTACCGTGGCAAAGGCGTAGACCAGATCAAAGAGGTGGTGAGAAAACTCAGACACAGTCCGTATGACCGAAGGATCATCCTGAGCGCATGGAACGTGGCCGACCTCAGCAAAATGGCCCTCCCACCCTGCCACATGTTTGCTCAGTTCTACGTCAGTTTCCCCGACGCACCACGTGGAGAAGCTGCTCTACAGCGTCTACACACGTCCACAGAGGGTGACAAGGATCCGAAAGGAAAGGCCAAAGGTCACCTCTCATGCCTTCTTTACCAGCGCTCTTGCGACATGGGCCTTGGTGTCCCCTTCAACATCGCTTCGTACGCCTTGTTGACACACATGCTGGCGCACGCCTGCGACCTGGTCCCCGGCGAGCTGATACACACCATGGGTGACGCGCACGTCTATCTCGACCATATCGACGCTTTGAAAGAGCAGCTCGTGCGGGAACCGAGAGAGTTTCCAACACTCCACATCCATCGCGCGGACCGAGGGAGGGGTGAAATGGACGGATGGAAGATTGAAGAGCTGGAGGTGGTGGGCTACAAACCGCACAGCGGCATCAAAATGAAGATGAGTGTATGATGGAGTGTGGGTGGGGTCTGATTACAGGCATGTTTTACAGCAGCGGGATCGGAGAGCTTGGTGTTGGATTCAACAAGTCGAACGTCAGCGGTAAAGGCATACAACATTCGAAGCGGTAAACATTTCATATGAACGGGGCTAGGGAGTGCACGTCAAGCTTGACACATTGATAGCACAAATGGATACGAACTGCCTCCGTTTGAATCATAGAGCAGCTCTGGAGCCCACTGGGACCTATCTCGGCATCCTCGCCCTAGTTAGCCCATGGGTATCATATCAAACACACATGCCTCCAACGCCTTCGCTATGCCGTCCAAAAGAAGTCGCTCTCATTCATGACTCGCCGGTCCCACACCTCTCAGCAAGACAATCGTGTTCCCACTCGCCAACGCCTTGCCCACCTTTTCCGAGAACTCCAACAACCGGCCGCCTTCGACGTGATAGACGCGCAGCCGCTGATCCTCTGACTCGGCCCTGTTGTTCACGTTGGCGATCTGCAGCCTCTTCGCGGCCTCGTCTAACATCTTCCCCGCGCTCCAGTCGGCGCTGAAGAACAGGTCAGCCTTGGGCAGCTTCGAGGTCGTGGTCGCCGCCTCGGCCTCGACAAAGAGGTAGATTCGCTTCTCGGGCGCGAGCTTCTCGTCGCCTTTGGCGTTCCTCTTGAGCGTGTTCAGGGCCGCGATCTGGGCCGCGCGCGACGTCGGCTTTGGCTTTGGTCTCAGCGACTCCTGCTGGGCCTTGCCCCAGGTCTTTATCCGGCCGAAGCCGAGCTTGATCTTCTCTTTATTACTTTGTATGGCCAGGTCGACGGGCCGGGCTCCCAGCGGGATGAGGTTCTTGCAGTCATGGTCCTCCCGCATTCGATGTTTCAGGCAGTATTGCCGATTACAATTCGCGCAGTGCACGCCCGTGTTTTGGGGCGTGTTGATGAAGGTCTTGCATTTCGGCTCGCTGCATTGTGTGGCCGTGAGTAATGTCGGTTTGCCGGGTGAAGGCGCGTTCGATGTCAGGATGCCCACGTCTTTGATTCTTCGGTTCCTAGCCCATTCGCCTGCCTTGGGGCATTTGTGCGCCGTTTCTGAGCGGTGGTCGAGGCAGAATGTCGAGTGGCACGACTCGCAGCGGAATGGAAGAAAGTCAAGCTGGTGGCAGTATGGGAACTGGCAGTGGCGGCCGATGGCTTCTAAGTCGGCGTCCATGGCGGTATACGATGTGTCTGCCGGAGCAGAAGATGCTTCTGGCGCAGACATGGCGACTTAAATCAAGACACAAACGGGACCAGCGAAATCTACCGCCACTGGAGCAGGCTGCGAGAGGTCGTCACCAAGTTTGAATGATTCCGTAAGGTTGTCGAAGGTTCGAGGTGGTCCTGTAAGTGGCTACGTTCCTAGCGCCTCGGCCCGCACAGCCTCGCTGGCCGGCCGGCTCCAAGTCTGCACAGCTCCTCCGCAGGCGAAATCACTCCTTCCTGACGATGCTCTGATGAACAAAGCAAGCTGAGTGGGTTGATTCTATCTGAGATGACGTATGGTGGTGTTGTAAGACTGCCAGAGGCAATGCGGTCACGTGACTGGAAGCACTGCCTATGTTCTCGCCTGCGTTCCCAACCCAAAAATATACCACACTTTCCGCATATTCAATCCTAAAGTGCGATTGGGACGACCTGGGCTAGCATCAATCCCAAATGAGCACAGCCTTGACGGTGGTGCCATTACTGATGTCGTGAGCGGCCTTTTCGAGTTTTCGAGCTGGATATGTCTTGATCAGATGATCGTAGGGAAAGACCCCCAGCTCATTGGCGGCCAGGAGCCTGGGGAGGAATTCCTGCGGGAAACAGTCGCCTTGGTTGCAGCCGATATAGCTGCATCCCGACTGGACCATCTCAAACATGTTCAGCGACGCCTCGGCGGAGAGCTGCGGCCATTAGTTCGGAGACCACTTTCGCTCTAGATAGACATACCTCTCCTACGCCCACGGTGACGACTTTCCCTTTCCTCGCTGAACTGTGAACAAGTCCCTTGACGATTTCGGGCTTACCGGTCGTGTCAATGGCCGCATCAACGCCCCGGCCGTGAGTGATGTCCATCAATACCTTCATCAAATCGGGCCTGAGTTTTGAATTGACGCCGTGCGTGGCGCCAAATTCTCTCGCCATCTCGAGACGGGCAGGAACGACGTCGATCGCGATGATTTTCCGTGGAGGAAATTCCAGCAATTTCAACGCCATGATGGCGGACATGCCCACAGCACCGACCCCGGCGACGACGACGGACATGTCGGAAGTCGGCTTCACCACATTGAGCATCGCTTCCACGCCGTTAGTAGGATATGGGACAAGAGGCAATGGAAAGACTACCTCCGGCTCCGGTCATGACCCCGCATCCCAGTGGAGCGAGCTTTTCGAATGGAATGTCTTTGCTCACCTTGACAAGTCCTGTCTGCTTGACCAGGATGTTTTTGGCAAAGCTGCTCTGGCCGAAGAAATGGGAGGTGATGGGCTTTCCGGTCATCGTGGACGAGAATGTCTTGGACCCATCGAGGCGGCCGAGTCCAAAGTTGTACTTGAACCAAAGGTCGCAATAGGAGGACTCCTTTCTCAGGCAGTAGTCGCACTCTCCACAGCTTGTGTAGCAGACGATGACATGGTCACCTCTGGCCACCTTCTTGACCTTGGGTCCAGTCCGCACCACTATCCCGGCGCCTTCATGGCCCAGGATCGCTGGGAACAGTTCCGGTACCGAGTGGTCTTTGGCAAAGTTGAGGTCGGTGTGGCAGACACCCGTAGCCTTGATGCGCACCTCAACTTCATCCTCGCGAAGCGTCTCGTCGAGCTCGATCTCTTGATAATGAAACGGTGCTCCTGGCTTCTCGACGACAAGAGCTTCCGTTATCATTTCGTCAACGGTTTATCTTCTTCACCAATGCCCTGTGTTGGACTTATATCAACATATGGAAGATAAGTGAAAGTCCGGCAGATTGGAACCCTGCAGACAACACATGTACACCCCGAGCTTTAAAGGTTGTGGGTGAATCCTGTCATCATCCTGCTGGTTCTAGTGAGAGACACCCGAATATCCTCGTTGTTCGTCCGAGCTACAACCAGTCAGTTGAGCAGAGGTAGCAGAGCTGCGGTTGGAACGACACCCGGGCCTTGGCAAACAATGCCACGCCTTTCTTTTATTGTGCAATCCCATTCGATTCCACTCTCTATCTAGCACCATGTCGGACAGAGCTTGCAGGTGCACCATATGTCGTTTGACCTTTGTCACGGCATGAAGCCTGGTACTTGTCGCGGTTCATCCAGGCACTGAAGCAGTCACCGCAGCACGTGATTATCCTTCGGATCAAGTCGGACATAAGGCGGTTAAAGCCGAATCTCACCAGCTCAGGCCATTCTCACCAGTTCTAAGCCATATGCATATCACAGAGAACATGCTGCCAAAGCCAGATTGTTAGGGTACGCATAGGCTAGGACTGCAGTCTTATCGTCCCTACGGTTGAACAGTCACAAGTTGGATCTTAGCCGAACAGCGTGAAGCATACTCGCAAGATCTGCCTTGAATGGCGAGCGACAGGTGACGGATACGGTACGGCTGAGCTTATTTATCTACACTGTCGTCCTTATCATCAACTCGGTGAAGCTTCAAAGGAGTGTGTTGGATCAAAATGGTGTCCCAGATGTTGTTTCTCCTGATATCGGTTGTCGCCATTAACAGCGGTCTGGGGTACGCCGATGACGACTTTCAATCTCATGCGGTATATCCCGAGTTAGGGGCACAGCCTCACGCGACTGACTCAGAATCGAGTCCCTCAAAAGGGTTTGTACGTTACCGCGTTGTGCACCCATCCAGAGCTCTCCTGACCTTGGGCAGGCTCTTCGGCATGTCTTCTACCATGGCTTGCAAGACCCTGAGAGTTCGACTAATTTTCTGAGTATGTCGACAGAGTCAGTAAACGTGCTACAGTTCGATGGACAAGGCAAGCTCACACCACCCGACACCATGCCAGTCCGTTCTCGGGCCCTCCTCCACAGCCGACGGACAAGCGCAGGTTCATCGAATGATGTCATTGACCGTGACGTCCCATTGGAAAGTTCGATATTGGCCGATGAAAACCTGTGGACAACAGAGGAGGTTCTCGGGCCCGACGTGTCGGACAAAGTGACGGTGGTCAATCTTGCCAAAATGACGTCTAACGCGTACGTGCTCGACCCATCTCAGCCCGATTGGCTGAACACGACGGTCGGTTTCAACTCCTCGCATGGCTTTGGCTGGAAGGGCGACGGGCTCCGAGGCCACGTCTTTGCCGATCAGACAAATGAAACGGTGATAGTGTCATTCAAAGGGACATCTATTGGTGAGCATATTAGAGTTGTTCTCTGACTTCCACGCTGATATGAGTTTGCAGATCCGCGAGACAAATGGCGCGGTAACGACCGATTAAATGACAACCTTCTTTTCAGTTGTTGCTGTGCCAGTCAACGACCAGACCCGTTCTGGTACGGTCAGGTATGTGACTGTTGCACGGATACATATCGATGCAATTCGACATGCTTGACAAACGAACTCTACCAAAAAGATCGCTACTATCCCACAGCCCTCGCAGTCACCGAGAAGATCTCGTCCTGGTACCCAAACGCGAGCTTGTGGGTAGTGGGCCATTCCATGGGTGGTGCTTTGGCCAGTTTGGTGGGCCTGACGTTGGGCATTCCTGCTGTCACCTTTGAAGCGCCTCCCGAAAAGCTTCCTGCTGAGAGACTGGGTTTAACGATTCCACCGCGTACTGCTACTTTCCACGTTGGGAATACAGCAGATCCTGTTTTCATGGGTGCATGCAATAGCTATTTCTCCACCTGTGCTGCTACGGGGTATGCCTTTGAGAGTCAATGTTTCACGGGAAAGAGATGTGTCTATGACACGGTGAGCGACAAGGGATGGCACCTGAGCATTGCTAACCACCGAATCAATACCGTTATCAAGGACGTTCTCGAAGCCTATGAGGAGGTTCCCGTGTGTGAAACAGATGCCGAATGTGTCGACTGCTACAATTGGCGTTTCGTTACAGAGAAAAGTGAGACCAAACCGGGCCGCTGACGTCCCTTGGACTGCCGTGCTCATGCGCCAGTACTTCCTTCTTTTTAATGTCAGTCCCACCAACGACAGTACAGCGACATGGCAACAGGCATCTGACATATATCACCAGGATATCTCTGCCAAGTCGCGGCTGCTACCATGGGTTTCCCAGAATCCGGCATGTTTATACCTTCCTTTCTCCGCCACCGCCAACTCAACGACCACGTTTGCGCCTTCGAGGGGATATCGTGTGCTCGGTAGCCGTTGAACGCCGTTTTACAGTGACCAGGACTCACGAGTTGGAACTCGACGTGCTGGTTCTCCTCTTGGCGACTCATTTCGACCGTCAAAGCATTCAACGCCGTCTTCGAAATACTATACGCAATGGACACAGTGGGGGGCTGTTGCCCCGACGCTGAACGAGAGACTGAGCCTCGTGCAGATGATACATTGATGATTTTGCCCCCATGGACTGACTTTCGCAGAAGAGGAAGAAACAGCTGCATGGTCAGGGCGACTGAGATGACATTGACATTGTATATGCCGCCGTAAATCTGACGATAGTCCGAAAAATCCGGGGCCGAAGGGATCGCAGCATAGCCAGCATTGTTGACAAGGATGTCCAATCGGCCGTACCGGTCTGCGACGATCGATGCAGCCTCTCGGATGGAGGTGTCAGACGTCACATCGAGGGGCAACGGGTGCAAAGGTGAAGAAATGCCAACGGAGCGAAGTTGTGAGATTGCTTCTTCGCCCTTTGCCACGTCGCGGTTCCCGAGGAGGAAGGCCGAGTTGCAAAGGGACTTGTCTGCTGCCATTGCCTGTACAATGGCCAAGCCGATTCCCCTGTTGGCGCCAGTCACAAGGATGACGTGCGCGGTGTTGAGAGACATGTGTCAGATTCCGGGATCTGTTTATTGTTCAAAGACGGCCTCCAACTGTCCTTGTCAGAAGTCTGGGGATGTTGGAATATAAATATCCTGCAGTCTCGTACGATTTCGTACACAGGAGCACTGTAAACGTCGACATACACATATGACGCAACTCTGCCTCGAGGGTGATGTTGCCGTCGTACAGAGAACAGCAGCGTTATGTGGTGTCCGGTCGAACCATTGCTGAAGGGAAGCCAGTCAGATTCCCACAGGGAGCACGATATCTCCTAACTCCGTTGTACAAACCTTCTTGTACAGCTGACTTCAAGGATCAGGACAAGTCCAGCACAACATCAAGGTTCGAAATAAACTCCAACATTGACAGGATAGCCAGGGCAGGTGAATGTTCATTGTCGTTCGTGTGGCGCATCTGACTGGGATAAAGGCAGATATATCCACATGTGTACGCTATGGCTTTGACAAAGGACATTGTTCTTCGGCCATATTTCTTTCAGCGTCTTCCCTTTATATGCTCCCCTCATTCTCTCCTCTTCTATTATAATCTCTCCAGAACGCCTCCAGATCACGCCATTTCTCCTAGCAAGGAATATGTGTCAAGCAATACTTGAAATCCACAGCTGCACCTGCATCGGCTCGAAAATAGAAAAGAGATGCCCTTACTCAAAGAGCTACAGATGCCGGGACGCCCTCCGACACCCGCATCTACAAACTCTCAATTACCCTTGTGAGCGGCACCCCACGATCGAGGAGATCCATCCTGCCTTCCGAAGTGGTGTCACAATATGCAGAAGAACGGGCGGACCTTACACTGAACTTAGAGACAGGTGTAGTGACAAGTCTAATGACACAGATGTGCCTCCCACGGCCAGGACCATCACAACCGAACGCTTTCCACCCTTTGGAAGGAGATTCGGCACTGGTGAAAACACTAACAATCTCGTCAATTGGTCTCTTCCTTTTCATCCTCTCCCTACAGATACGCCCAATCGCAGCTCCTCCTACGGTCACTCTATTCCTCGCCCACTCCCATTTCGCAACTCGAGCCCCAGCTCAACAACACCAACCCGTACCACAATCACTTCCAGACCACTCTTTGATCCTGGCACCCACATTACTAAACCACCTCCACAATTGCCGTCTCCCCGCTCCCCTCGGTGCATCAGCCCGCGTACGATTCAGCCACCACGTCCTCGCTTCGTGCCATCCCCACGCCGCGCCATGTCCGAACGCGCCCGTGATCAACGGCTGTACGAAGAGCACAAGCAACGTGAGACGGAGAGAGCAAGGACACAGTTCCCACAGTACGAGCTCAGGAACGGAGTCAGTTCAAGTTTTCCGGTTCCTACTCCCAAGAGGTCGAACTCGAATTCGAACCTGAACTTGCAATCCAGGACAGCGAGAGGCAGGGGTCAAGGTAGGACTAAGACCTCTGGCAGTCGAACCCAGATTTGCGCCGTCATGTAATACAGTGCCAGCTATGTCTTGTCTCCGTTAAACACGCAACCAACCCAACAGGAACATGATTGTGATATCATCCTCTTCTGTAGTCAGAGTCCCGCGAAAGGATTGAGTAGAAGGATGGAGGAGCATGGTATGTAGCGGCCAAGAAGGGTTCATGTAATATTAGAGCCAGTCAGTTTTACACATTTACCTCCAAAGTTGCCTTGAGGCCAAAAATCATAAACACAAATCCACTTTCTAGCCATACAATTGCATCTAGTCGAAGCTATCCTATAATCAAGTCCATCATCATAATCATAAACCATCCTTCTAATACACTTGGCCAAACAATGGTAGATATGGAAGAGACGCGGGATGACAACTCCAGAACAAGGATGTAGAGCGTATACTGTTCGACTACAACAGAGTTCATTTCGTTCTCTTTCTTGACCAGCAACTTCTCCCACCAAGCTAAACTGAACCCTTGCCACGTATGTGTACCCTTACCATACATCCTAACTATCCCCCCAACCGAGTCAATTATCTTGATTTCACCTTGCGTCACCTCATCTTCCTTGACTTGCCTGCCTCGCCTCCCTCGCCTCCCTCGCCTGCCCCGCCTTGCCAAAAGCGGCTGTCGTCGCCATCTGCCATCCGCTGCCTACCATCTACCTCTACACCCCCCTATACCATGAACGCGCTACAACCAGGAGCTATGCTATATGGGGTATCATCTCCAAAACAAATCTGCAAGCCTGCAAAACGGGCGTTCCGAAAGCCTAGGTCAATTACACCCAAACCTGAATCCGAACAAAAGCAACCGCAACCTGCTCAACGCCTTCTCTGCTTTCACTGCCCAGTGCGCCTTCCACAACCGGCAAACAGAGACCCATAAGACCGTCCCAACCACTTGACTCACGCATCGCGTCGTGGAGTCTCAGGTATGTCCCAAATGGACGGTTCATTCTCGTCCTTGTTCTTTTCTTCCCCACCGCGTCCGTGGAAGGTGTTCGTTGCAAATGGTATCACAGATTGAGACGTGAAGACAGGGAGATTGCTCTTTATTTTCCTATTACCATCGAACACGGGCAGCGAAGTGGAAGGTTTCTGAACGATGCCAGCAGGATGTATCGGGCCTTGCTCCACAGTCGACACTTGCTGTTCCCTACTGGGAATTGTAGACTTGGCTTCAGCAAACGTGTTGGCCCACGTCCCATGATCATTGCCGTTCGCGACAGACTGAGAGAGTTGGTCCAATGCCACGGGAACATTATCTTGCGGTGTGGTGGTTGACGGTGGCGGCTGAGCAGGCTGAGCCGCTGAATATGGCATTTGTACAGGTTCAGCGGTGCTTGGGTCCTGGCTTTTATTTTCTGTCGTAAGATGTCCTGGTGATGCGCCCGCAGTCGTGGTGTCAGCTGGAGTTTGCCCAACGCTTGGCTGTCCCAAGGGCAGAGAATTCGAGGATAGCGTGTCCACGGCCTTGGCGAAATGGGCTCCTTGAACCGACCTGGTTTTTGGAACTCTGGAAATGAGAGGCTTTTTCGAGGCACGAGATTTCTTCTGTTTCTCCTCCTCAGCTTTCGCCTGTCTCGCGGCATGTTCTTCGGCAGTGGGCATCTTCAGCTTAATGCTGATCTTCTTGATCCCATTTGTGACGTTTTCCATTTCATCTGTCTTCGGGGCGGTACTGCCACTGCTGTGTCTCGATGGCGCCGAATCGCCGGTGCCGTCGTCTCCTTGTCGGGTGTCAACAACGGTAGTAGTAGAAGCAGTTCGATTTCCTGCTACAGGGGTCGAAGAGGCTGAGGCGGACTTGGCCTTCCTAGGGCTGGACTTGGGTTTCGCTGTGGATTTCACCGTTGGTGCAGCTCTGGTCCTTTTGACCACCACGGTCTTCGAGGGCTGCTCTGACACGACCGAGGAAGCCCTCGACGCAGCGCTTCCACTTTGATCGGGGGTATAGTGCTTCTGCACGGCTTCGGTGTTTGAATCGGACAAGGTCATGTCCTGAAAGCTGGACAGAATGCTGGAGGCGGCGCTGGACCTGCGACGGGGTCGTGCCACCGTTGCTCCCTGTTTGTCTAGACCCGGGTCGGGCAGTTCATCGATCGACGCAATAGTGGTTCGCCGAGGATCGTGGCGAGAAGCAGCTCTGACCGCGGCCGGACCGGTAGGTGGTATCTTGGCTTTTCGATCTCTGAGCTGCATCCGCTGGTCTGCTGAGGCCGGCAAGTCCACTGCGGACGGTCGTTCGCGCCGAGCACGCGTAGCTTCGGCACTGAGCTCTTCATGTGTGCAGCTGAGGGTCTGGCGGTCGGCGGGGATGATCAGGCGTGAAAGCTCGTACGAGGCCACGGCCCAATCGACCTCAGGCGGCGGCGGTGCGAGTTGTGACTCCAGTGAGAGTCGGGCTTCCAGTTGCGCCGACAATGATCGACGAACTCGTGCATGGTCTGTCATCTTCGCGGTGGATGCTCGGGTTGGCGAGGAATAATTGCTGGTCTTCTCCGGTTTAATCTTTGACGGTTGTGGCAGACAGCCGGCAACGACGGATTCCAAATCTGCCAGACGGTGTGCCGCCCACCAAGACGAATCGTAAGACTCCTTTTGGCTGGAGCGTTCTGGGCAATCTCCAAGGCCGATCAACGGATCGATTGGGGCCAGTCCGGGCAGGATGGCGTTCGGACTCGGCTGAGTGATGTCCACAATGTCCCCGGCGAGACCGCAAACATGACCCAGGACGCCACTGGTGAGTGCACGATCGCTGTAGCCTCCCTCGAGCACACTTATCACACGGCCATCGACGCCCAGGTCCTCTTCCTGCAAAAGGTCGATCAGGTCGGCGGTAAACTTGGCATAGAAATCCGTGGGCACATTGACTTTGTGCCGTTGCATGCCCGCACCCTCCCACTCGCTGGCGTCAAATCCGGCAGAGATGAATATCGCCGCTTTCGGCGGAGTTGTGCCAGATGCTCGTAGCCTGGTGGTGTGATGACGAAGGAAGACTTTGGCCTTTTCCAGGAGGACGCGATAGCGCGAGTCGTACAGCTTCCAAAACTCTTCATGGGACTTCCATGGCTCCAGGTGGACATTCCAAATGGATTGGCCGTGGGCGTTCTCGATACACAAACTGGCGTTGCGCACCTTGTCTTCGTCTCCCCATTCACAGGGGTACGAGTTGATGTCGTGCAGGCTGTAGTAGCCGATGGGTGTCTTCTTGTACGGCGCGGCATTTTTGGGCAGTCCTTGTGCTTTGCGGTTATGATCCCACGCGATGCTCTGAGACCCGTCGCCGTGATGCAAGTCAAAGTCGATGATGGCCGCGTGCGTGAGGCCGTGATTCATCGCCGCGTATGCAATCCCGACATGGACATTATTCAACCAGCAGAAGCCGGACGGAAAATTGGACGAGCAGTGATGGCCCGGCGGCCGGATGCAGACAAACGCTCGCTTGGTCGTGGCCGAGGTGAAGACCGCGTCGACGGCATCGCAGACGCCACCGAGGCAGCCCTGGAATGCATGTAACGACTCGGAGCTCAAGTAGAGATCCCCTTCATGGAGCTTCGGCAGCGCCTTTCCGTTCTCATCCTTGCCGTAGCCAATGGGCCGAACGAGCTCTTTTCCATTCAACGCCAGTTTCCCTTCCGCCGAATCGCACATGATCTGTAGTTCTTCCATCCATCTTGGCCCATGGACGTGGGTCACACAAGGGTGAGTCAGGGGAAGAAAGCGAGAGGTCTTTCGGATTTGAAATGGGATTCTCGACGTCGTGGACGGATCACGCTCGGGATGAGGTGGGTGTGAACCAGCGGCATGTCTACCCCCCAGGCGGACATACGCGGCGGATGCTCCCAACAATGCAGCGTGCATCCGTTCGGGCCGCTCGACGACCATGCTCAGAGTCGCTTTCGAGCTTCGCGGTCGCGAAAAACGGTGACCGTAGCAGGAGTCATGCACAAACACTGCAAATGGTGTGGCCGTTGAGGCGTGCAGTTCAAGCTCTTTGCGAAAGTATTCTTTGGCCACAGAGCTCGCCGTCAGTTGCTTCGCCTGCAGTTCCTGAACAGAAAGGGCCGCCGTTCGCGATCCTGGCACCGGGGAAGAAGGATTCAGGTTAGATGACGCTCGTCGAAATTGTGGTTGGGAAGGCGTTGCCCCTCTTGAAGTGCTCAGGTTAGAAATGGAGCGCTTGCTGAGCAAGGTCGGTGTTGTCTGTCGTTCATTGTAGTGTGAGCTCATTGACGAGGGCGATCGAGATGGTCGACGAGGTGATGCCGACGTCGAATTCGCTATAGCAGGTTTGTATGGAGAGTTGAGAGGCGAGGACGGAGGAAGGGCGATGGTGGACGGCGAACTGAGATGTTGACCTGTGTTGGTGATAGAAGAGGAGGCTGCTGCATGGCTTTCGGGTTCAATAGACAGAGCGGGTATGTCTGGATCCATGTTGCGACTTCTGTTCCTCTTAAGCGCATTATCCTAGGACTCTGGGTGAGATCGCGCGTGAGGCTCAAACTGAAATCTGGTCGCGGCGAACGGTTTCATGTTTAGCCAACGTCATTTGGCTTGTCGCGTGTCGCGTCCAAGCCAGCCAGTAGTTGGCCTGACGGACTTGGCCGCTGCATTGGGAAGTTTGATCAAGCCATCAAATATCCAGTCATTCATTTATTCATCCTCCCCATACTCTGGTGAAGCATTTGAGCCCTACTGAAACAGTGATCTGCTTCTACAGTCAGTAGTGGCCTGCTGGGTGTCGAGCTGCGGCGTTCCTAGTCCAGCCACAGAACAGTTGATGCTCAGATTTTCTCCCGTGCTACGTCTGATGGCACCACGACTGCAACAGCTCTGCTGTTCATCTCTTACCCATGCTCTAATACCGGTTCGATCTATTTCCGAGGTTTGCCGGAACCGACCTTTTCTCCAAACAGGATTCTCCAGCAATCCCTGGACGACTCATGTCCTTGCACCCTCTCGAAAGTATTCGTTGCGTGGAGGTGAGAGCTCACCATGGCCCCGAGTCGAAATCAGTGCTGTGGATTCCATTCCAGGACAACCGGCAGACACGAGACCGCGTCTCCACAGAACCGAGGCCAAGGGCATGTCCACGATCGCGTCGCCGTCCGGTCAAAGGTATGGATCCTGGTCTTCCTATTCTGCTTGCTCATTCTGCGTTTCCCTTTCATCCACGCAGATCTGGGCGTGATGGATTGATTATTTATCTGTTTTTGTCTGGCTAATGCCCACGGCCTGTGGCCTCCTGGCATGTTTGGAGACTGCTTCCTGTTCAAGGATTCTTGCCTCGCACCTCTGATTCCAAGCATAGAAGCATCGGTACTGGCGACGCCTTCCCCCGAGTCCTTGTATTCGGCACTGGCAGTGTCGGTGCTGTGTATGCTTATATCCTGGCCCAAGCGGTGGAAGCGTCCAACGTGGTCGCTGTCTGTCGCTCAAACTACGACGTTGCCAGCAGGGATGGATTTACCATCAATTCGAGCATTTTTGGCTCGAATCTGACCGTCAGGCCACATGTGGTTCGCACAGTGGGCGAGGCTGTTGTCAACGACCGGCGCCCCTTTGACTACGTCGTGATTTGCGCGAAATCCATCCCCAGCCAGCCGTCATTACCAGAGCAAATCGCTCCCGCGGTTGGCCCATCGACCACCATCGTCCTCATCCAGAATGGCATTGGAATCGAGCAAATCTATCGCGACGCGTTTCCAACCAACCCGATCCTATCCTGCGTCGTCTACCTCCCTGCCACACAAACCCAGCCAGCTGTCGTTTCCCACCGGGAAGTCGAACTCCTACACATTGGCACCTACCCATCCGACGCACCCAGCAGCCACCAAACCTCGGCTGACCACTTCGCCTCTCTGATCCGCCACGGCGGCGCAACAGCCCGAGTCCATGACGATGTGCAGCAGGAACGTTGGCGCAAGCTCCTCGTCAACGCCACCTGGAATCCGATCTGCGCGCTCTCCCGTAGCCGCGACGCCCAATTCCTGGCGTCGTCCTCCATCGCCCTCTCCTACGTCCAGAATGTCATGCTCGAGATCACGTCCATCGCGCAAGCATGCGGGTACCAATCCATCAGCTCCTCCGTGGTAGACCACCAGATCGGCCGCGCTAAAGCTCGTTCCTTACCGGGCATCGAGCCGAGCATGCTCGCCGACGCATTGGCTGGCCGAAACATGGAAGTTGATGCCATTGTCGGCAACGCGGTTCGGATCGCCGAGGACAAAGGCGTGCACACGCCGTTGCTGCGGTCGATATATGCACTGCTCAAAGCGTTGGACGCACATTTCACGATGGGAAGGGAGGGTCAACCATGACGGTTGACCGAATCTGCACTGTTCATGCAAAGGCGGTCATCACATGGAGAGGGGACCACAGGGTAGAGCGTCATTAGAATCTCACCAGCCAGTAGATACTACGGACACCACATAGCGAAAGACGCCTGCAATCTGATGAGAGATCCAAATGGTGAGGTGAAAGGTGTCAATTCAACTACCATCGTGTCTCTCATCTTGTAACAAATCTATCCCCACGCCACGCAGCGCGTCGACCGCCCAGTCTGGCGGCCCCTTGTCGCCAAAATACCGATGGAAAAAGTCCCGGACGAATGCCGGGAACCGATCTTCCAATATGGCGTTCCGCGTCGCCTTCATCAACGACAGCAAGTGGTGGACGTTGTGCATGGTGAGTCTGGACCGTCGCCGTCGTCAGCGAGTGGAGTGCAAAGGAAGGTAGATCGGAGAGGGCACACGAGATCAGGGACAAACACTTACAAGTGAGCTCCGACCGTTTCTTTGGCGGCCAAGTGGTAGATGTATGCTCGGGTGGTGCCGAGGCCTCCTGATTCTGTGGATCTGCAGCAGGTGCACGTACAGCCTTCCTCGACAGGTGAGAAGTCCTCGGCAAACCGGGAGTGTTTGAGGTTGAGGACACCACGAGAAGTGATGGCGTTGCCAAAACGCTGTTGGCTTGTATTAGAGAAACTCTGCTGGGGAGAGGTGGATGATCGCACCGCTGTCCTGGTGGGCCAGACACAGTCAAACATGTCTGCCCCGAGGGCGACCGCGACGATGAGGTCCTCTGGGTAACCCTGCCGGCGTCAGAATTTCTGTTCCTGGGAACACCACCGCGTCGTGCCTTACAATGCCCATGACATATCTGGGTTTCATCTCCGGCAAGAGGCTAGTGCATGTATCCACCCTGCCAAACGTTAGGCTTGATGGACGGGATTCCGGTTCAGGCGTACACTTTGCAAAAGTCTGCCTTTGCTTCTCCACCAGAGAGGCCTCCGATGGCGATGCCCGGAGTGTCCCTCTGGACCATTTCCTCACAGCATTGTCTTCGCAATTCGAGGTCGAGGCCGCCTTGAATGATGCAAAACAAGTTCTGTCTCTCGGGGTATTTATGTGCTGCGATGCAGCGATCCAGCCATCGAATCGAGCGCTCCATGGCTTCCTTCATTCTGGCCCGGTCTGGAGACGTGGTCTGGATGACGTCGTCGAGTTGCATCATGATATCCGAGCCAATCGAGTTCTGCAACGACATCGAGTGTTCCGGGGTCAGAAGCCTGTGTACAACGTCAGCGTTGGACGTCGCAGGCCGTCGTCAACGGACATGGGACTGCCGTCGTGAGGGCTGAGAAATCGGACTCCTTCCTCGGTGATTTTGGCGAGCTTGAGCAAGGAAACCATTTGGAATCTTTCCCCGATCAGCGATTTTCCTCGTTGCGGCAGGTGACGAGTACCAACCCACCACTGTCAGTCAGGATGTTGTACTTCCACCCTTGCAGAGTGTGTGCACCGCCGATGGCGTCGAGAACGGCTTGTCCTGGCTTCAGGCCCAAATGATATGTATTGTTCAGACATAGTCGGCAACCAGTCTCCTCCAGCTGTTCTGGCGTCAGACCCTTGAGCGACGCCTGTGTCGCCACGGGCATAAAAATGGGGAGTTCGACCGTGCCATGAGGGAGGTGGAGGGTCGAGGCACGAGCTTTGGATGTCTGGAGAAGGAAAAACGGTGTCAATATTTGGCTGCTGGACAAGGGGGAGCTCACACGTACTGAGCAGCGGCTGTCAAGCTCAAAGGTCAGGGCCGAGGATTTCGCATTCGATTTCGGATTCGTGGACATGGCGCCAGAGGATCGAAAGGCATGTGGACGGATTGGAGGAATGCTTTTTCCGGCGGCAGGGGAAATGTCGCATCGGCCTCTGAATGCTCTGACGGCCGTGTGCATGAGACGATCAGGGATGCACCATGGCACGGAGAAAGCAGTTTTTACACGTAATTCACGCAGGAGTTGTTGTGCTCTCCGTCCCCACAAGGCGAGGCGAGATGGCGGTCGATGATCTGCACGGCCCGGAAGATATTTCTTTCGTCACTTTCCGATTCGAGATCCGATTCGAGATCCGAGTCCTTGGGCGTCAGACAGGTCATGCATTACAAGGTGGGCTCGAGAGTCTCAAGGGTGTTTGCGCAGCCAAGAAGCTGAGGTGCACGTCGGAAGCGTGCATTGCATTATGCAAGACGTCGAGATGAATCAATGATCAGTGATTCTCTATGGGGCCAAAAGGCGGTCAAAGGCCGTTTCACAAAAGTCCGTTCTCCAGCCCCAGGACCGTTGTACAGGCTTGGACACCTGACCATTCTAAGTCGACTCCGTCTGATCTGAAGAGAGGGAATGAATGCCGAAACCCCTAAGCATCGTGTCGCCGAACGCCAGCGCTATGCACCAACCCTCCCAAGCCCGGTCCGACGAGTACAGGGTGTGTAAAGACAACCATCAGACGCTCCAGCTGGGGTCGATTGCGACAGGGGCGGAGCGAACAAAGGTGGGAGGGCTTAACGGTTCCAGCTACCGTTACCGTAGCCCGGTTGAGCACGATACCCACTCTGCGGGCTCGTGGTGATGGATGGGCTCCGAAGCTTGGTGCATGCAACCTCGGCGGCGTCTTCTTTGGCATTGTTGAGATATTGACCATCGTACCAGTAGCGAGCCGCGAGATTCTGGCCTTGGACGGTGACGGTGGCCGACCACGCGGTGCGACCCCCTGGAGACGAGTGGTCAGCTGTTTTCTTCCCACGAGCGGGTCCGGCCGGATGGCGGTCGGTCGGTCAGTGGCATACCTCGACGGTCAGAGACGATGTTGAAGACGGGAGCTGGAAGGCGCAGCTTGCGGCACTCCGCTGGAGACAAGTTTAGTGGAGAGAGCGTCATTTGGGCGCTGAGAACAAAACGCACCGGCCAGCTCTTCTTGCCAAGTTTTGTGAGTCTTGGTCGCCATGCCGTCCGTCGGTCTGTGTGTCGGTCTGTATGACGGACTGACGGAAATGAGAATGCTTCACGGCCTTGAAAGATGACCGAGTCGTCGCCTGGTGAGATGTGTCCGCCGGTTGGTCGGTCGGAGCGTAGCAGGAAAGAGGCGTCGTTTGTGGGAGATAACCACAGCTCGAATTTATCGAGGCAAACGGGGAGCTCAGAAACACCACGGTGAAGAAGGATCTGGTGCAAGATGCCGCTGCAGAACACCGCACGTTCTTCAAGACCGGGCTTCAAACCATCTGGGGTGTCAAGGTACCATAATACCACAAATCCGAGATCCAAGCCGGTCTCCGGTGCAACATGATCTGGGATCTCCTGACACCGACGCCTGGATCAGAGAGGCCCGGCCCAGCATCCTCTATATAGCATCATGTCGCACAGGGCGAGGTGTCAACGAATGCAGGACGAGGAGGTCCCAAAGATGAAGCAGCCTCACCAAGGTGACAACGCATCGCCCCGGCATGGGACGAGTTCCGGCACCAGGCGATGATATGCATGATGGCGTAGTAATTCACCGTTAGCTGCAACTTGCCTCCCCAGCCAAAGCAACTCGAGTGGGGTGAGTTTGAAGAGCCCGAAGATCATGAAAGAATTGCTGCACCACGGTGGAGAGCACTCATCTTCAAAGAGCCATATTGCACCGGGCAGAGCAGCAGCGAGGCCGTCGCTGAGGCCTGGTCTGGGCCCTATTGGTTGCTCTGCCGTGAGGCAGTTGGGCACCAACCTGCGCGAACGGTGGACATTGAGAAAACCACAGGCCATTGCATCCGAAAGCGTACCCGCCAAGGCCGCGGCCCACGCTAATCCTTTGTGGATTAGACCATCATCAGGAGCAGTGCCGTGCCGCCACGTGCAGGGAGGGAGGCATCAAAAGTGGGATGTTCAGAGGTGAAAAAATGTTCTACATTCTTACATGTCCGGGTACAGGACTTGATCCTATTTTCTGCCTGTCTGGTGGCCTGTCCACCCGAGAGTTCTCCTTACTCTCATCCGTCCGAGGTCATGGTCATCATCTCGTCAAATATGCACACCCGATATTCCAATCCGAGACCTCTCCACGTGCCGCAGTGTCAAACCTCTGCCTAGCCGTGGTCCGAACGTCAAGAAATTTCATATGATACAAACAACTTCAAACTGTACATAGCGTGGCGGTGGCGGTGTGAAATGATCTGACTCACGGACCATTGGAACCCCCTCGTCGTGCCGTCTTCACCGCCCTGGTATTGGGTGACCCCGTCGATTGGAGGATGGGTCGGTCAGTCGTCCCGGGGGGGAGTATGCCTTGTAATCCTGGGTCGACGGCTGTGTGCTGCAGGTTTCATGCCAGCACCTCCTGATACAATCATCGGTCAGGGCCATCAGACCGGTGGCAACGATGACGTCCCCGAGATCCTCGGACACGCGCTTTCTGGTGATTCTCAAGCTGCAGGGGGGCACCCAGCTCCCTTCGATGTTTTCGCACCGGGCCTGCGCGGGAGAGAGTTTGTCGGTAATGATGTGGGCAATATATTGGGCGCTCGCGAGGTGGAGGAGATCGAAGACCAGGACCAGGTCGCCGTCTTCACGATAGATGTCGCGCCGCCATGCATATTGTTCGCCCCAATACTCGAATTCGTACACCCGGTCTTCCCCGTTGCGGCCACGGTGGACTTCCACTTGGGCATAATTAGAGAATTCCAGCCGGATGGTGTCGGTGGGAATGGTGGCGTCGATTCCGGACTGAGCGGTGAACATCTTCAACTCGTCCTCTCCTTCTTCCTCCCCCTCCAGCTCTGCCTCTGGTTCGTCATGCCCGTCGTGCGAAGACTCCGAGAGGGACCGGACTCTCAAAGACTTCAACCCGATGGTGCTGAGGGCACTGGTCCAGGATCGCTTGAGCAGCGGTCTCTTCGACGGCTGAGGCGGGCTGGGGGCAGGCTTCAGGTACTTTCGCCGTGAATTGCACACTTCCCGACCCGAGTCCCGACAATACCGACGGAGAGAGAACTTGCGGTCGGCCAGATCGGTCATGCGCAGATGGAACAGCGTGATCTTCGTCTTGCGGCCGCGGGACGTCGTGAGCACCGTGTCGAGACGGAGATTCAGGTTGCCGTCCGGAGTCGTGTCGTCGTGCTGAATGAGGATCCTCCGGGTCGAGGGAAAGAGCTCTGCGAAGTCGGCCGGTGTGGCCGGCACCGCGTCCGCGGCGCGGCAGAGACGTCGCAAAGGGGGCATAAAGGTTGGTCCCTGATCGAAGTCATCCTCGACCGAGGACACGGTTGAAGCATAGGTCTCGGTCGAAGAACGAGGACTGCAGACCTCCTCTTCGGCATAGTTGAAGCGTTTGGGCGTCGGTTTTTCCATCGTTCGACACGGATGCTTCTGCTTGACCACGGGCCGTTGCTCACTATATGTCGTGAGAGTGGTGCTGGCCGTCTGCCCGGAGCCTCGACTCGCGGACGAACTGGAACTCGAGCCAGAGGAGCGAGCTTTGCCGCCGTGGCGGCGAGTGGGTTGTGGTGGCATTGTGTGAAGGTCCCGGTAGAATCCTACAACGTGGGTTGAACACGGGATATTTGCAATGTGACATCCAAATATATGGATAACGCCAAGTGAGAGTGCTTGAATGGAGATGGATTAAATCCATCCCACGGACACGACCCTTCCGACAAATCGTCGGCAGCAGACTAGAGACTGCCCGCCATGTTTTGACGTGACCGGCTGTTGGCACAGGCCAGGGCAGAAAGGGCAGTCAGATGGCAGTCGACGGGCCTGCGGTCCTACGGAGAGGTCCAGCCTCGGTTGACCTCGCCTGGGTGGAGGTCGGGGCCTGCCGCTGCGGTCGGCGTACATTCTGGAAAAGACTTTTGAATCACAACGATGATTCAACGCCAGATACGGCCCATGGCAAAGGCGTGGGCAGATACGAGTGGTGGCAAGCCAGAAGAGCCTTTTTCGTCCACTCGGAGCAAAAAACAGTCCAAGGCTGTTGCTTCTTCCCAGTTGCGGGATTGACCGTAGGCGCCTTTACCGGAAGAGCTTAGCACCCTGATGTTCTTCCACTGCTAATTTAACCCCCTAGACTCTCCATCTCCTCCGACTCCACCCTCGTTCGATGTGGCATGCTCTCACTGGGCACTCTTCCTGTCGCACTCGTCCTGTCGCAGCACTCCTGTTCTGCTTCGTTCGCTGCCGACCGTGTTGCTGCCCATCTCCCGACGAACATGTGTTCCCGACTGCAGTCTGTACCTGCACCCGCCGTCGGCGCCCTGGACCTCATCATACTTTGGGGCGGCTCCCGAGATCGAGAAAAATTTCTTGCTTCGTCTTGGGCACCGCCGTGTGCTTCATTTTTTTGATATGCTACGCACGTTGCTTCTTCCGCACGGCCGCTGACCGTCTGAGTCTGCTGAGCCTGCCGAGTCTGCTGAGTCAGTGCGACCATATCAAACCATTTACCGTTGCGGCATTTAAGGGTGATCCCTTACACCCACGCCGTCATACCTCTCGTGACATGGACAGGTTGCATCATTCGATCAGCAAATCTCATGTGTTCGCATTGGCTCTGCACGGCCCAGGTCACGCACCGGACCGTGGCGAGTTCTCTGATATTACCCCACGCGGTCCAGGTGCATACTGGGGAGGGAGGAGAAATTCAAGCCTTCCAAAGTCTCCTGTTCCTTCGCCACGGTTCCCGCCGGTGGGCGAGATCGCCATGAACGGCTTGGGGCTGTGTCTTCGGTCTGATCATTGCCGCGCTGCACATGCGCGACTCAGGCCCGTTTATAGGTGCACCTCATTCGCTGCGCACCTCGAGCCTTGCGAACCGCGCGATCTACAGCAAAGGAGCCTGCATCTGACACCGTCTCATGCTGACTCCCACGAAATCCAAATCATCCGAGGTCGTCGCGTGCCAACGCGTGTGACTTGGCACGGTCATGTCGATTGCGACGCGTGCTGTCCCAGCACTAACGCGGCCTTCCATCTCGCCATTTGAAGTTTCGTTCGCCGGCCCCCTGGATTGGATGCCTCGTGATTCTGCCCAACCTGAAGGTCCGTTGGAAAGACGGCCGCTAGTCAATCTTCCCGTTCTTCCGACTGAATCAAAAGTGCTGTACCTGGCGATCTCCTACAATTTTGTCGAGAACTCAACCTTCCATCATCTGGCAAGCCCATCCTTGATGAACGAGTCCAATGCTCAACGTGGCACCACCTGGAGACGATATCCTGGCCATTGAGACGCCCTTCTTTCCCTGATTTGATATGTTTCTACTCTTTTCTCGGAAGTGCGAGAAGAGATCCGGTTCGTTCGTCTCGGCCATTCCGCCGGAGGCGGGACGGCAAGAGAGGAGAGGTTGAAAGGCGGGCGGGCACAACCTCTGTTGTTTTCAATGATCAGATTCGCTGTGGTCATAGTTCTCCTCCGTTCATACCATACCCCACAATGGTCGTGGAAGCTCAATCTCTCTGTCAACTTCAACACCACGACCCATGAATCCTCTTGCTCTAACGTCGACGCCCACATAGGCTTCTCTCCTCCTTTCGGCGCCTTCGACCTCCCGCGTCACGCTCCACGTGCGCAGGCCATAGTAACTGCCGACGCAATGGACTAACCACCGTGCGAAGCTTGCTCCTTTATCTCCATCCAGGCCATCAAAGACCAACTTTTCCCGGCTGATGTTGCCGTCGATGCCGGCATCCTTTTCTCTGTGCTTTCGCCCCGGCGAGTCGTGCATGGGACCGTTCCGGCCAACGAAGACGATTTCATCATCCTCTTCGCTGTCGCTGGTGAGAGGGACGTCCTGTCGACGTTGGTCCCTCAACCGCGCCTCCCGCTCATTCCACGACTTGACAAACTGGCGCACCTCCTCTTCGAGGTCTTGTAGGAGTCCCTTGGCCGCCCGTGCCCTCTTTAGACGCAGGCGGATCTCCCTGGGGATGTTGGCCGCCTCCTCCTCCATGGGGCTCATGCCCGTCAGATTATGTGAGGTGCCCTTGCCCCGGGTCCGCATGCTGTTTCTGCGACCTTTGAGCTTGGCCTCCACGGCGCGCTGGAATTCGGCTGCATCCCACAGAGGCGCGAGATAGTACGGGACGGTTCGTCTCGGGTACGTTGGCCGCACCTCCCAGTCAGACGGCAACGGCGGCTCGGCCCAAGGATTCGAGAGGAGACGGTCTGTCGTGGCAGATGGATTTGTTAGAATACGGCCGTCCTCATAGAAAAGGCGTGATAATGAAAATAAAATGGAAACGTGTACCATTTTCCCAACGCCGTCGTTGCCGGGAGCCTTCCTTCCCTTTCAGCAGAGCTTCTCGTCTCTCCATGCTGTCTCGCCGCGTCAGCTTCCGCGCAGGGTGGATGATCGCGGTGCGCGCGACAGTTGGAGGTCGAGGCGACGTCGTGGGAGAACTCGACGATCCCTCTTCGTTCAGCGGCTCCGACACCTTGCCCCGAGTTCCCCGGATAACACGCTCGGGAGTCGTTGGCTCTATTGACATGGACTGCATCGCTGTCGTCATCTGTTCCGTGCCTTCTGCAGCCTGTGGCGCAGCTGATGTGGCCGTGTTTGGCGCCATGATAGGAGATGCCCTGGTGTTGATATTCGCGAGAGATAACGAGGATCAATGAGGAAATTGGACACGGATATTAAGAAGAGACCGTGGAGAGCTGGCGAGGATGATTCCTCTGTCTCTGGGGCAGGCCACGACGTCGCCAACAGACAATTCCACTGTGTGCCCTGACGAATACGATCCAGGAGGATGAATCCGGCAATCAGTTGGAGTCATACCCGCCCCGCCCAGGGGTGCCCCGAGCTCACCCTCCTTTGGGACTCGGGGTGCCGCCGCTTTGTGCTGACGGGGGACCACACTCCCTGCATCCAATGGCGCAGCGCCAAGATGCCAATGCGTTTGCCTGATATTTTGACCGGAGCCGGAAAAACGTTTACCTGAGATAGTCGTCAAAAGCAGCGTCGACGATGTTGACAGTTATGGCTAGAATTCTTCACTGCACACGGGCATGACTGGGTCCAGGGGGCAGCATATAATAGACGTCCTGCCTCGTCGCTTTTCACTACCTCCGACTCTTCTGAACCTTTTCGACGAGTTCAGTTCTTTCAACGGTCTCCTTCTGTGAGTGGCGTGGCTCAAGATGGGTCGAGAAGATGGACCACACCGCCATAACCGGCATTGACCCCTCGACCAAAGTTTTGTCGCGCAAGCAGAACCGAAAAGACGAATCGGCAGAACGGAATGATTAAGAGAAGTACAAGTTGCGAGAGTTGTGCTAGATTCGCATACTCCAATGAACGAAATGTGAGCCCGTCGTCATAAGATGGGTGTTCTTGGTTTGATGCTCCTGGCTTCCCATAATGCACAGAGGATAGGATATCAGAAATTAAACTACAAGAAGGCGGCCACCCTGGCCCTGCATATGGATTAATGCCATTATTACAGTCCAACCTTCGAACCGCAGCTCGTCATAGTCAAAAAGGTGCCTTCAATTCAAATTGCTCAAGTGCAATGCTACGCCGCTGCAACTTTACCAAAGCGATATTGCGCCCAACTCAAACTTCCTTCAGGAAAAGTCCACAATTGTTCGCCAAGATCCGAGCCTGCAGCGCCTGTACCAACATGAATCGGAAGAAGATGCTCCAAGCTTGGATGCGCCTTTCTGGCGTCACTGCGCCTAATCAAAGCTGACATCTTTCCCTGACGTTCCTCCGGCTTTGCGGTGGCCGCCTCTTTCAGTGCCTCGTCAAAGCTGAAGGCGTAACTGAACAGCATTAGCAGGGACACAATCGACCTGATATTGCCAACAGGATCTGCTTACGGCATGGTCTCGCCGGTTGCCAATGTGGTCCGGAAATCACGAGTATTGTGAACAGCCATTCCCGCGCCGATAATTAGAATGCCTTCGTCCCGCAGACTTTCCAGTGCCTGCCCAATGCGGTAATGTTGATCCGGGTCCTCATTATCGTACAGCGAAACTTGCACGATTGGCACATCCAATGGGTTCTTCTTCGGATCAAAAGCTGTCCGAGCAGTGTATCAGCAACGAGATGCCGAGAATGACTCCCATGATCATGACCTACCAACCATAAAGCCCGCCCAGACGCCATGGTCAAGGCCTCGTTTGACTCTCTCAACCTCAATACCGGCAACCGCTAGCTTCTCAATGATCTTTTCGGCCACCTCGCTGCTTCCCTTGTTCGGATACTCATATTCGTAGTAGTGCGGCGGAAAGCCGTAGAAATCATAAATGAGATCCGTCTGCTCCGCGACATTGATCTTGATCTTGTTCGGGCCGCCTTGCCAGTGGGCAGAAAAGACGGCCACCGCCTTGGGTTTGACTTTGGTCGTGATCTCCCGCCCGACTGCAGCCAGTTTGGCATAGGCAGGGTGGTCCGTTTGTTCCATGAAGCTGGGCCCGCCAATGCCGATGAAGTAGACGGGTGTCCGTCCGGAAAAGTTAGCATTTGCCGTCGAAGTCGCCATGGTCCGTGCAGAACGATGTAGAGATGAGGAATCAGACACAATGCTTGCCGCTTGCGGGGTTAAATGTGTGGTGGCGGCTTGCCTGATGCTGCTCGTGTACGACTGGGCAGTGCGGTATACGAGCGGGATGGACAAGCTCACAAGGAGAACAGCAAAGTACCTTGAACGGATAACTGAATGGATGGATGACAGCACCGAGGACATGACGCGCTATGTCCAGCTTTTCTTTGACAATTGAAGAATCAATCGGCGCCTTGGAGATGTGGCGTTATCAATGACTGCAATCATTCAGGCGGCGAGCTGACAAATCCATTGTCAAATGCACAGAGGATGGGATTTCAGAAAGTTGTCGAGATAGAGTTCGATACTGGAAAGGCATTGGGGCTATGATTTGTCCCTTGCAGCGCTCAGCAGCGTAGGCATTCCCGCGCGCGATGGAGGGAGAATGAACCGGGTTCTCAGCCCATGATGTTGACGTGTAACTAACGTTAGTCGTATCCAATCACAGTGCTCTCGGAATATGGATAGGAAGACATCCGGGCAAGCGGGTTGGGAGCCAGACTCGCCGCGCGCGGCCTGCTGGACCTTTCCTGGCTTGGTGGATCATCGCGCGCGGCTTGTGGGTCCCAATGAACCGTATATTAGATACAGTAACACAGTCTTAGGCGGTTACTCTGGTACTGCATATGGATTGATGCCATCATTCCGGTCCAACCTTCGAACCCGCCGCTCAGAAGGGACATGAACCAAGATTGCGATTACAAATCCTCGGGAACAAGGCGGTTTGGACCAAAGTGTTATGAATGTAGACTCTGCTTGATATAAATAGAAGATATCTCGGCTCCAAGATGACTCCATTCTTCTATTCCATATCTGAGCTTCCAAAATCCTTGAGATCAATCTTTACCATCGACTTTAAAAGCAAAATGGCAGCTAATCCTGTTGTGCTTATTCTCGGAGCTGGCCCCAGGATCGGTGCCTCCGTCGCTGAGAAAATCGCCAGCCTCGGCTACAAGGTCGCTGTTGTGTCGAGGAGTGGGAGTGGCACCAAGACCGCCGAGGGGGTTATCTCCCTCAAGGCAGACTTTACCAAGCCCGACTCGATCCCAGCACTATTCAATGCAGTCAAGACCGAGTTCCACGCCTCTCCCAGTGTCGTCATCTACAACGCAGCGGCACTCACGAACCCTCCCGTCAAGGACTCTTTGTTTTCGACTTCAGCTGAGAGTGTCGGGTCGGATTTGAATGTCAGCACCATTAGCCCTTACGTCGCAGCGCAGCAGGCTGTCAGTGGATGGGAGACGCTGCCCAAGGAGACCAAGAAGACGTTCATATACACCGGCAACATCATGAACGTCTCCATCGTGCCCATGCCAATCATGTTGGATCTAGGCATGGGCAAGTCGGCTTCGGCATTCTGGATCGGCCTTGCCGACGCCATGTACTCGGCCCGGGGATTTCGGTGAGTATTTTGAAGAAAAGCTCCGCGTAGACTGTTTCTGACATGCCCGGCTCGCCAGATTCTTTTATGCCGATGAGCGCCACGGAGACGGCAAGTTCAAGGGGATGGGGCTTGACGGTGCCGCACATGCCGAGTTCTATGCACAGTTGGCGAAACATGAGGAGAATGTGCCATGGCACGCCACGTTCGTGAAGGACAAGGGTTATGTCCAATTCAGTTAAAGTTGGAATGAGGATCTAGAGAAAAGTCAACGTTATAGAATCAATGTCATTAGCAAGGACTGGATCAAGTACCCTAAACGCAGCAGAGGTGTTCCCCCATGTCTTGCACGACTGCTCTTCTAAACGAGTAACACGAGATCACCTTGACTTCTAAAGCACGTAGCGAGGTCGCGGGTCGCAGCGTCCCTATTGCGCCATACATTCTCCATGATCTCGAGTGCCTTGCGTACCGTGCCGAAGACGCTTGCCGGTTGCAACGCCTCCACCATTCCGCGCAAATGAGCTTCCTGCGCCGGCTCCGCGAGGCAGCCTGCGACGCAGAACGGCCACACCATTGTGCGCAGCAACGCCGGCGGCGATATTTGATGCGTCAGCAGCTCGACGATTCGACCAACGTGGTAACGCACGTCGACGCTAGCGGGCTGCCATCCGGACACAACGACAAATAGATAAACGAGCGCCGCATGAGCCCAGACACGGGTAACCAAGGAGCTCTGACCGGCGGGTGTTTTTGATTGCTGGTCGTTTTCTGCTGTGAAAACATCCAGCAGACTGCTACTCTCTTTTGGAACAATTGGTGGATCGGTTTCGAGTTGCGTGAGATGAGCGACCAATGACTCCTTGATAGCGGTAGCGCGGTGGACCAGCTCCATGACATCGAGAGTCCCGGCTCTCTTACATCGCTGTTTCCATGCGTCAAGCACGGCAATCTCGCCGATGTGTTGCAAGGCCCAGTTTTTGCATCCGACGACAACCTCAAGATTGATTGGGGCATCGGTGCTGTCGATGTCCCCTAGAAGGCTGCGGTGGTACTCGTAGAGTCGAGGTTGCTCCTGAAGCGCCGTACTGGCAATAATGTCATCCAATATCACAAGGGCGGATGAGAAGCGAAAGGCGGCCTGTTCAGCACTCGGAACCTGGTCACACTGGGTAGGCAAGATCCATGACGAAGGGCCCAGGCGGCGCATGACCGCATTGAAGCTTGAACTGGGCCCTGCCGGGTGAACGGCGCCAGGACTGTCGAGGAGCTGTTTAAAAAGCGCCAGAGCGGCATTGAGGTGTGCCTTGCAGTTGTGAAAACTCAAGACGGCGATCTCGAAACGCTGCACTTGCATGATGCTTGCCATGATTCGTACGGCGCCGTGCAGATGTTCTGCAATGTCTGAACCTTCGATATATTGCAGCGACCGTCTCAGCACCCCAAAGGCATTCCTGGTCTGTGTGAGCACTTTTTCCCAAACTACATCGCAATCGGCAGTTCCCCGCATGAGAGAGAAGAAATAGGAACTCTGACACAGGGCGGTCTGTCGGAAAACCGAGCTGCTCATCATCATTTCTAGGATCCATGCCCTTCCGCCTTGAAGGAGAGAGGGGCGGTAGAATGGGAAAAGGAAGGGAAACAAGTTTTCGAGGTAAAACATGAAGAGAACAGCGTCAGACCGTCCAAAGGCTTTATTCTCGCAAGCGTCCTGGCTGCTATGCACGCAGTCAGCCCCACGTTGGGGGCAGAGAGTGGATGCCTCGGAGGACGGCTCCATCACATCATTGTGAATGTCTGCGGTTGCCTTCAGGAGATCGGACATCGGACCAGTCAGGTCTCTGGGTGGTTCTTGGGGTAGCACCATCAATTCGCCAGTGGGAGTATCGGCAACTGAGACGGAGTGGCTAGAGATATGGACCGCACGATCCCCATGGCGGCGATGGGCCTTTTTTTTAATCTCGCGTTTGACCTGCTTGGCCATCTCTTCCTGTTTCACGCCGCCATCCATCCACTCCGGTTTGTTGTCCTGGTCGTAGTGGCATGTGATATAGAGTGCGGCGCAGGCGTCACATACAGGGTGATTTTCGTCGCATTTTTTGCGCCGGAGTCGGCAAGTCCAACAACCATTGGAACTCCTCATTGTGTTGCTGTGACGAAGACCATGAGGCCGGTCTAAATCATGTACGACACAGATTTGGCTTCAGGAGTGGTCCTCTTCAGCTCCAGCGGCGTCCTCGCGTTACGAAACAATAGAATTGCAGGAACGATTGGAGAAGGATGTGCAACAACGACGAGGGCGCGGGACTGAGGGTCTCGATCGAAAGAAAGTTGATTAGGTTTTTTTAATAATAAGCTTGCTGTCAGAAACTGCCAAGTCCTGCTAAGCCCCCATAGCCCATAGCTCCAAGCGTTGAGTCTCTCTTTCTGTGACCACAAGGTCGGACTGTCTGAGCTGCCATCATTCGTACGCCAGGCACCTTTCCCAGCACCGACTGCCTGTCTCCGCCCAGGCCGTCCAACACTTGCTCGGCGAACGAAATATACCAGGCTGATGGCTCAGTTATGTGGTCACCTGCTACCACGTGATCGCAAGTGTTATAATTGCTCTCCGAGGGCTTGGCAGGGTTGGATACTTCCAATTAACCACACCCTGTCCGAGTGCCTCTGCCACGGCTTTGCGGGCTACACCGCAGGAATAGCCTCCAGTGTCGTCTGCACGGGCGAAGCAAAACGATGGTCGATAGGGTAGGGTTGCAGCGAAAGCTTACTCAGCACAGGACGGCTGAGAATGCAAGCCTTCACATGCTCGCAAGACCTAAAAAGTCAGTTCCATCATAGAAAGTTGAATAAGGCAGACATACATATCCCAATGGGTCTGGTTACCGACATCCTTCGTCTTCATTCTAATAACATCCGTAGATCACAGACCAGTGCCGCTAGAAGGTGAGATTTCCCATAGCCGCTGGTTCCATGGACCAGAGGGATGTGTACATACTTTCCATCCTTACAGTTCAAAGTTCACCTAGAAGTTCGGGAACTTCTCTCTCCCTATTGCTGGATCCACGAACCATCTTTCTCTTATCCAAGTGTCACCTCCTCAACTGTTATTGTAGGTGGGAGCTGAGTACTCAGCTTAGTCGGCTTAGGTTGGGTGAGGTGGCCATCGTGACTAGCGGCCGATGTGTCAATGAATGAGCACTCAGGAACCGCCGTATGATAAGCCGGAACGTTAGCTTGAGAGTCAAGAGTCTTCCGATGGCAAAGAGCAGAAATGGGGAGAGGGAGGAGTAGGAGATGAGTCTGGTGATGAACAAGTCTATAAGGCGGTAACCTGTGACAGACTGAAGCTCTTGGCGTCTCCAAAACTTGAGTCCGGTTCGCCCTTCAGGCTTGCACTGAGAATATTGTCCCTTAAGCTTGCATTCGAGGTCTACATACAGACAATGGCAGAAAATATTGCCCACGGTCAGAATGATACCGAGACAGGCGTCCAATAGAGATATCGATTCCAGATTCAAAAGGCGCACCATCAAAACTGAGCAAAGGCCAACTCGTATGCCTGCGATCGAGCACAGTTAGCCTTGACGCTCCAGTCGACGAGATGAGAGGATGACTTACGAAACCGAGGGTCATCTTAGCATGTTGTAGCATGTGGCTGAATGACAAAAATTCAATCTTGTCGTCGCTAGTATGGATTTTGGGATCTGAATATTGAAAGTCGGATTCAATCACAAACGCCGACGGGTAGCCGTATTTGCTCGCGGAGGCATGATCGGAGCAAGCATAGCCACACTTTGTCGCCGTGTACGGGATATCGCAGTAAGTGGTGATGATCTCCAAAATGAAGTTGGTCAGGTCCGGGTCGACAAAGTCTGTGATCACACCGACAGACTCTGGCTTTCCGGCGGCAATGGTCCGAGCGACATAACCGGTCATGTCTTGCTGGAGCATGCCCTTGATATTCCTCTCAGCCTCCGAGTATGCTTGCCAGACGGCCTGGCTGCCGAGGAGGCCACCCTCTTCGGCCGAGTACCAGTGAAACTCGATCGTGTTCTCGGCCTCACCCTTGACCACGTCCTCCGACTGTAGCAGCACCCGCAGGGCTTCCAAGATGGTGACGGTGCCACTTCCATCGTCATCGGCCCCCGGTGCCGCCAGCAAAGAGGGGAGGAACAGATTGATGCTGTCTTGGTGGGCACCAATCACGACTGTCTGATCGCTCTTGCCGGGGATCTGGGCGATGATGCTGAATTGTCCCCAAGGATGATCAAAGCGGCTGACGGTCGCGCCGTACTGGTCCGCCCCGGAGGCCACAATGGTGTCATTGACCTGCTCGAACAGCCACGTGGCCGACTCAATCCCCCAATTGCTTTTGTAATAACGGGTGTGGAAGCTGGTAAAGGTTTCCAGATGTTTGCGCATCTTCTTCTGCGACAGACCGTCTGCCAGCGATTTGACCGTCGAATTGTACTTGGCCTTGGTAGGATATTTGACTTTCGATCGCTCCGCCCGCTCAATGTAAGGATAGAGGTGCCTGGACTCGGTAATGTCCATGAATTTTTGGCCATTCCAAAGAGGTGTCAGCTCATAACGGAGCGACTGGGCCATGCCATGCTCACTCTTTTCAACTCCCATTTTTCATCCTCTGACACCCATCTCGTCTCCCCTGGACTGAGCTCGAGGAGAAAGCGCTCCTCATGGATGGGATTCTGCAAAGCGCCTTCTGCGCTCTGAACGGCGAGTTGAGGGCGTGCAGCGGACAGGGCGCAGAGGGTAGTAGCCACCGCACCGAGATAAAGCGAGAGATGTTTCATGGCTGCGGGAGGAGTGTGTTGGATGAGTAACCGTATGACAGACGGAGAGACCACTGCCTTAACAGCGTTGGAAGTCAATGCCGCGCCTCATTCTGCCTAGGTACGCGGTAAGCGCCGGAAAACAAATCCAGCCCTGGTTGCTATGACGTTTGTTGCCCCGCGACTTTAGCTGCGCTCTTCCAACGAGCAAAGGCTACAGCTTTCACACCTGTACAACACTTCAACCCCGACGAAGCATCCTGCAATACACCCTAAAGTACTCCTGTCAATATGCCGACCCGCGATTGTCCGTATTCCAACCTTGAGCTGATGTGCGAGGGGAGCTAACAGCACTCTGGACAGACAATCCGTTTGCACAACGCGAGGAATTCTCCCGTCAAAGCCTGTTAGCGTACAAGAACTCGACTATCCTATCGTGGCTGCTGCTGGTAGTGGTTGGCACCTACTACACATTTGACAGACCAGCTGATTGCCACCACCACAACAACTGCCATACAATCTGGGGCCAGAATAGCCACCGCAAAACGCCATTCAGCTTGAGCCCAGTGGTTACCAACATCTATTGGATCACCGTGTTGATTATGCAGCTGGACTATATTAGGTTCCTGTGGAGTGCAGACAAATTCCTTGTGACCATCGCTGCCAATGTCGGCAGTCACTTCATCCTGGTAGGGCCCCGCCCAGACTGTTGGAAACTGCCCGCCCATCTGACGAGATGCTATAGAACAACCTCCTCCAGTTCGGCTTCATCATGCTCTGGGTGCGGGGATATTTCTGGCAAGGAGAGCTTCTTCTCATTGTGAACTCATTCAACCTGACCAATCTCTATTTCTGGCACCCGTCCACTCCGCGATGGATCCACATTCCCGTCGTCTCGGCTCCACTCGCTTGGAACTACATTGCCCTGCTCTGGGATGGTGCGGCAATGGTCAATGCACACTCGCTGCCGGCCCGCATTGTCGCCAACGTCTTCATCTGGAGTATCCTCGGCGTTGGTGTATTCTTTATTCTCATCTTCGGCGATTCCTCCATGGGTATCGAATTAGCCATCCTTTCTTTGGGTAAGTTGAGGATTCGAGCCATGCTGTTGCTGCTAACCACCCTCCAGCAATCGCCGTCGGCCAAATTGAAACTCACGTCATTGCGTTGCAATGGATCTTTGCTTTTGTCATCGCAGGCGCTCTCCTGTTTCTATCCCTTCTTGTCGGCGTGCCACCGTTGTCTAGTCAAAGTTGGACCGTTCGTTTTCACGGAATCGTTGTTAGCGAAGATTCAGAACGAGCTCCTTTGTTGGTGGACCATTAAAGATGGGCTTCACTGAATTACCTCCATGGGGCAGTTGCTAGATAAAGGCAGCACCCATTCCGGAAAGGTCATGGTCTCTGCCAGCCATGGCAGCTCAAGACACGGATACTGTCGATATACGGACTGGAAAAGCAATGACCGCAAAATTGGTTTTGCCATCTCTTCAGGCATGATTTGCAGAAGCGGCGCATTTACCCTACATCTTTGGGATATGTTTAGTTATCTTGGCACAGTGGAATACGATTGCACAGCTCGCTATTGAGGAACCCTGAGCCTGAGCGACACTTTGGCTGGCTCCGCCCAGATTCATCACTCGTGACGTCTCATGGACCTGGCTTGCAGGACGCACAATATGACTCGAGGCATGAAATGTGGCACCAGATCTCCGCACGTTTCTGAGGCCAACTCATTTCAAGACACTCAACCTTGTCTTTGCCGTTGACCAGTTCCGGTACAGCCAAATGGCAGCTTGTGCGGCGGCGACGTTGTTTCATGACATCGTCATCAGGCAGATGATATTAATGGCCCAGTTGGGTCCATTCTTCTGAGATCACTGACGAAAGCAGTCTCAGGCAGAGAAATGTACATGGAAGAGCTCGAAGGCGGATGGCCGTGGCACCTAACCTTTCCAATGTGACATCGGACTACACTTGGTTGGGGGTCCACTGGTTGGGGTCAACTGGTTGGGGGTCAACTGGTTTGGGTCCACTGGTTGGGTCCACTGGTCAGCCTTGGTCAACTGGCTAGGCCAACTTGCTGGTAACTGGCTGGGCAAATGACGGACTGGCTGAACTTCTAGGTGATCTCTTGAGCCCGGAAACAGATTTGATTTGGATTTCCTGATCTCATTCGACTACACCTCTCGCAACGATCCATATCTCACGACTATATTGGAAGAAGTCGCTGCAGTGTGTAAGTTGATCAATGATTTGCATGGATGCATTCTGACAGGACAGGGGTCCAGTGAGCCGATAGATGGAGTCCGTAAATGCCATATATAGGATCAAGCTGCTGAATATGCATCCACAATGTGAGTCTCCAATTACTCGCAGCCTGAATCCATCTTTACGACATCATGTGATGATACTGGGTTCCAGTCTACTTTGATGCACTGGCATTTAATACAGTATGTGGTAGAGCATCTTGGAGTAAAGATGGCACGACAGAGATGACACAACCTTAGAAGACCGGAGGCAAGTTGTAAGGGAGTGCTAAGGGATAGTGAGGTGCCAGTCGTGACTCTACAGAGGCCAGTGATACCGCTTCCGATCTATTTTCAGCTACATCGCCATGCTGCAGCCCTCTTTGCTTTCCCTACATGTCATTACAAGGGAGGTAGTGACCTTGCTGCACTCTCGGTTCTTCGATTTAACTGTCTCATGGTCCCTTTAATATAGCCGTGATGCCGTAGGATTCAAAAGAGCTTACAATGTGGAGAATTAATCAGGCTCATCTCCATTTTAGGTCCAGCGCTACTTATTCATACTCAATAATAGCTCACTCGAGGTCACTTAAGCTATTCCTCACAGGAAAGAACCACCATTAAAACAGCGCTCAAGTAGCTTTGCAAGAAGAGGCCACGTCCCTGTCAGATGGTTAGCTGAGGCAAGCAGAGAACGATCGGGTAGAGCAAGTTTTCTTTGTGTTTAGCTAGCAATCTGGCAGGTAGCATACAAGACTCTACGCTTACCTCCTCCAGCACCTAGGGGCGTGGACGATGAGTATATGTACAGGCTTGTCCTCTTGCCCCTCCCTCTGAAACACTTCCTCTGGCCCGTGGCTGTCGCAGGTGATTGCCGTCATGACACCTGTGCTGTCAGTGCTGCCCACACATATATTACAAGTCCCACAAGGCCTGGTGGCGTTTCATCATTTTGGCAGCATCCGAGGGTCGTGAAGGATGTTCCCCAGATCTGCCCAGGGTGTTGATGTCATCGTTGGGACATCTCTGAGTTGGATTTCACTCATCGTATATTGGCATTACAGACTAAGGTCTCTGCCAATAAAACATGTAGGCTATAGTTGCTCTGGCCAATGTCGGCATGGACAGCCCTTGATATGATGTCGTTCATTTCCTAGGCGAGTTGTTGAATGACTATGAATCATAGGTTAGAGTGTATCCTGATTTGTTATCCGGAATAATTGGTAAATTGTGCCTCCTGCAACATTTCAGCAAGAGTAGTCATGGTATATTCCTGACCATCCAGTGGTCATGGTCACTTTGGATGTAAAATGCCGACAGGAGCTCACACAGCATCCTCGCCGAACAAATGCAAAGGCCTTGTACAAGCTAACCTCCTAATCTACGTGGAGATGCTTATCATCATATCATGGACCACGAAAGAGTCAAGGATCGGCGTGTTCGAAAGGAATTGGCATAGAAGAGGGAGCCAGCCATGACACCGACCAGAAAGAGGAGAGGTACGACTGGACCGATCCAATCCATGCAATGGCGAAGGGAGAGTGGGAGTGAGGCAGATCAAGGAGGAGGTGTGAAGGTACGCTTGCATTGACCAATACTCTGGGAAGTCAGCTCTCGTCTTTCATTACGGACCTTTTGGTTTCTCAAACAGAATTGAAGTAACATCAAATCTAGCTCACCATGCATCAAACCAAGAAAGGACCTGGGCCCATGCCTGCAAGCCACCACTTGCTAGTGTCTCTGTTGCTGCAGAGCGGTTGATGTTGGTATTTGTTTCTCACCCTAAAGATTGAGCGCTCTGCGGCGACGACATTCTTCATGAGAAAATCTGCCCTGGGGCTGGACGCTTAGGTGCAAATCATTGCTCACCACAAGCGGAAATCTCTATACCCCCTTCTCAGAACCGGCAGCTGGACTCCGTTGGTGGAGACAGAAAAAAGAAGTTCTACGCTAATTAATGGTCTTGAGCGGACCACAAGGACGGACACGCCGCTGGTTGGTTGCTGGCACAGCCACGCTAGCCATGTCAGCAGGGCTGAACATCGTTTCAGAGGAACAAAAGGCCTAGTGAGCGGTGACCCAATTGTCAGAAGAAATGACCTGAGAGTAGCAGAAGCATGTGCTGTGCAGTGTGGATGCAGTCTGTCCCATTCGTCTCGCTAAACCGCAGCCCGCAGTGCCTTGTGTGGATTCAGTCGCGAAGTGGCGTACACTGGTCCAGGCTAACGCGAGTCATCCTTATCGAAGTGTGCTGGGCTGGCGCCGGCACAGCCGATGTCTGAGCTGATTATATGCCAGATACCTCCGTTTCGTTGTTCTTTCCATTTAGTCTGATGGAGCTCACCGCAAGCAGGCCAATGTTGCTGAACCGGAGAAAAGTGGTGGCTGCCTAAAAGTGATCACATGTGCACGAAGCGCCCCCTTGGATTTGGTATCGATTTGGTATCCGCAGCCGCAAACAATTCACGTCGATCACCGTTGGCCCGATGGGATCAGAGAGCAGCTGGAATGGTATATATTTACAGTGGCCCATGTCCTCTCGCGCCCCCTCTCGGACAAACCCAAACATCCACTGTTCAATTATTCCATCCAAGTATTTATCTCTGAACGATGTCAACCAGCTCGACAAGTTCTCTGACAACCGACACAACTATACCCAGGAATGGCACCCACACCCGTGTTCGAGTGCTCATGCTCCATGGGTACGCGCAATCTGGACAGTTCTTCAAGATAAAAACTCGGCCGCTCACGAAGACACTTGCCATGACGCTAAGCGCCTTTTACGACACCGACGATGCCAGTATTGAATTTGTCTATCCAGATGGCACATTTCAACTCCGCCCCTTTGACGATGTGAGGTCGGATGACGCAGAGGTCATGTTCGACGAAGACCCCGATACCTACGCTTGGTGGAAGACCCTCAACATCACCGACCCATACGACGGTCTGGAAGACAGCCTGTCCTTGTTAGCACAATTGGTCGAGGACGGAGGCCCTTTCGCGGGCGTCATTGCATTCTCTCAAGGCGCCATGTTGGGAGCCATGTTCACTGCGTGGCTCGAAAGCAACTCCGTCCTGGGACGGCGCGAGGCTCTCCAACAGATGTGCCAGGGCAAAAATGCTCGTCTCGGACAGATCTTGTCTCAGCCTCCACAAGGTCCGCTCGACTTTTCCATCTTTTTCTCGGGCAACAAAGGCACCGCAGAATACTACCACGGCTTCTACGAGCCCCAGATGACGACTCCCAGCATCCACGTATTGGGCGAGTTTGACACCGTGATCCCTCGGTATATCAGCTATGGCCTCATCAACTCTTGCCTCAACCCTATCGTCGTGGACCATGTCGGCGTCCACTATGTGCCCCGGGATCCTGCTGTTATCGATAAAATATCTCAAGGCATCAGAGAGATCTTGATTTTGCAATGGCTCAAGGTTGCCCTCTCACTACCACAGCCACCAAGTCTCTGTCCCGTACACGCCGAGCATACAATGGCCATCCTGTCATCCCCTGCCACACATATGCTCCAGGAGAGCCCTTCACCCCTGACACCTGAGCTTCGATGCTGCACAGGGTTTGATGCAGAGGCTGCCAGCGCAGATAATGACGTCCGCCCACGGTGGGCGAGTCCTAACTCGCGTGGCCCGAAGGTCATTCGAAGGTCACGGTTTTCAAAGGTCTTGCGGAGTTACCGATCTTGTTCCTGAGCGCGAGCCTGACACCATTTGGGAGGGTCGGTCTCCAATGTACACCAGGAGTTACGAGATACGAGTCATGAAAGATCGTTTTAGCAGGCCATTGGAGAGCCTTTTGATATTGAGCGTTGCATACCCCATCCCTGTACAGATACGAATTTGTCGAAAGCCATCAAGAGTCAATGGATCATTCTACCATCACATCTGCTGAATCTTTCAATCCACGCTCCGACGCTTTCCGAGATCTCTGTTGCCTCGTGGGCCGGCTGACTCTTCTACGGCATGGCTGGTGATGACTCTGGCTACGGTCTTCTGTCGCGACTCATGATCGAATGGTTTGAGCACGACAGCCAGATGTCCAGTAATTGGGCCACACCTAGTCGCCCACCCACGTGTTAGCGAACCTGTCCTTACAGCACCTGCGCATCCGACCTTGCGCTACTTGAAGCTAGTGTCGGTCTCGCTTTAGACGCCGCCATCAACTACTGCAGGTTGTCCGACCAGCAGTCCTCCGTTTTGATGCTGAAATAAGGGGACGGAAGAAGAAACCAAGGAGCTAAGATAACGATTGTGCCTAACGCCGGCCAAGAAGGCTTCAGAGCGCCAGCCACAAATGCTGGACCCAAGATTTTTTTAGCTCGACGATATCACCGCAGCAACTTTGATAAGAGACGCGTGTCCATTTGCTGTGTCTGCTGCTCCGAACGACATCCTCATATCACCTTACATCTGATTAGCTGGCCTTTCATACGTTTCAGCCAGCCCAGCGCCAAAAAGGCGGTATCAGGCTGAGCAGCGCCATGGCTCCTCCATCTCCTCTCAGCGGTGTGCTGGCTTCGCATATGCTTGATGTCGGTGTCTCCGAAGAGCGTGATGTTGGTTGTAGGTATTGGCTGGCGTGTCCGAGTCCGACGGAACATCTGTAACGTATCAGATGTTGCGGCTGGGACAGGCCAACTCCACGCTCCGTGAAGCTTTTATTCACCCTCTGAAACGCTTTGTTGGAATCTTTATCTTTTACAGACTGTTGATCACACTTTCCCGGACAGTACTTTTCATCACTATTGCGAGCTGTGATGGGAAACCAGAAACTGCAGCCCTCCTTCGTTCAGGGCTCAAAGAGCCGAGTCTCATCATTTGGACAGGCGATCAATGACCTGCAGGCCGTCAACGCCAGCCTCGCGGCGGAAGAGGCTCTGATGAAATTCCTGAGTCCGGCTCGGATGATGCCAAACGCACAGCAGCGCGAATTCTTGGATGCTGCAGAACTATCAACGATAATGGTCACTGGAATACCAATAAAGACTTATACGTGGTCGAAAAACGCAGAGTCTCCCTGGGTGATGCTCAGCCACGGCTTCATGATGAATGCTGCCACCATGCTCAACTTTGTTCAGCCCCTTCTGCTCGCCGGGTACCAGGTGGTAACCTGGGACCACTGCGCCCACGGGGAGTCGGGCGGAAACTGGACCGATATGCGGGTTTGGGTCCAGAGTGTCCTGACGATCGCTCAAACCCACACTCCATTAGCTGGAATCGTCGGCTTTTCGGTGGGGGGAACGACAGCATTGATGGCGCTGGCACAGAACCCACACTTTCAGTGTCCCGTTGTCACATGCATTAACTCGCCAACACAGATAGACACGGTGTTGCGTGGTTTCCTGCAGAAGCACGGCTGCAACCCGGATCTTATTCCTCTGATGCATCAAGTCGCGGCCGAGAAGACCATCCTTCTGCCAGAACAGATTCGGGCTGTCTTACCCAGATGCCACAAGTTTCCCTCAACACGACTCGTCTTGATTCAAGATCACAACGACCCCATCGCATCGATACCAGAAGCGGAGTACTTTGCAAGCCACGCGCGAAATGCCAGGATTGAATTCACACAAGGCTTGAAACACCATGGTGGTCTTTCAAATCCGCACGTCGCCCACCTGGTAACAACATCTATGATCAGCGACGCCTTCGGTTCATCAACACCAGCGCTGAAGCTGTGACTGTTCTCCAGACTCATGAAATAGACCTTCCCGTTAGATTATACATAACTACCTCCTTCGAATCATTATCTGCCGTCATCGTTTCGGAGAACTAGAATGCTCAGCCAAAGGTCAACAATGGAATACAGTTTGGCAATAGGTCATCGTAAAGTTCTGGGGCCTCTTGGAAAATTCCAGACCTATATCCACGTTTCGACGACCGGAAAAATGGTCTAGGCCGGTGCTATGAGGCTCATATAATGACTGATTATGTGGCCAGGAACCGAAATCAAAGACGAAATGCTTTCAGAATCTATTGCTCACATGTTGAGAATTGGGTAATACTAGCACATTCGTAGACGTACTCGCTCCAGTAATCTACAACATCAGCGTGGGCCCCGAATCAGAATGACAGCGATGTCAACTTTTATAGAAACAGCAACGTCTCTTAAACTTCTTTTGCTCCCATGAAGCCGACGTAGGATTAGCAGACCTCTACCTCAGGCTGAGCAGATGTTGGCTGTCCTACTTCCGTGTCACAGGGAAAGGCCTGAGACTATAGGCTGTCCGATCCTCGCCGTTGCTCCTTCCCAGAGCTCGCCGGCCAGCGGTGCCGCCGCCCACTGATGTGCTCAGTTGCCTCACAAACGCAAGAATAGGCGGCTCTGATTTGTCGCTCAGAAGACCCTTCATGCCTGAGGGGAAGCATTGAATCCGAGCCTCGAGCCGAAGAGGCGACGGGCCGGGATGCCCAGGTAGGAGTCCTGAAGAGTCCAGTTCCGGTATAGACACGGCAGGCGAGGACCCACTCTTTCTGAGATAACCGTTGCTCGACGGAACAATCCGGGAGGGGGAAGGTGGTTGTAATACGTTGTATCAGAAATCTGAAAGACAGACATTTGTGTTGTATGGTCAGCGTATCGACGTATGGACAAATCGGTCATTCACATTGGCAAGCGTTGCTTCACCTGCCGTTGACAACTGCGCCCAAGACATTCTTATCCCCTAGATAGCTTCCCAGAGGGAAGAGAGCTCTTGAAGGCGACCTCTGTTAACCGTTACTATGGTCGCGGGCTGTTGACCAGTTGACCTGAGGATGGATGACTAAGATATAACGCCAAGACAACGCCAAGACAGAGTGGAAGTAGGTGGATGCATGAGATTGATGTATGAAAGAACGAATGTTAAGACTGAGCAGCAGATATTATGCTTCTAGTGTGACATATGTGCTTGGAAAGGTCATTCACCCAAATGAATCATCGCGGAGCTCCGCTGGTGCAGGGACAGCCGCCCAGCGCTGTGATTGGCTGCAGCATTCACAGTCTTGGAGGCAAACCTCACAGCCAATCAGAGCCCTTGATTCACCAGTTGAGTATCTGCCACCATTCCTGAGAATGGCCGTCTGCAAGTCTGCTATCCAAGGCCCAGCGCAATCGCATAATTCGGCCGTTTATTATCATTTACGACTCTTAACTTCCTTCCGTGCCAAGCGGCGTCTCCGTCGCTCGCTCACTGGTCTCTGTTTCCTGAATCTCTGTCGTGCCTGCCGCCCACAGAGAGAATCCATAGACGCTCCCTCAATTTATTCACATCCCGATAACCCGCCACTCTTCTCTCCACCAAGGGGGATCTCGGAGAGAAATCTCAGGAGAAATATTATATAATGTATCCCACTGCCTCGACTACATCTCAGCGTTCTTACGCACCCACCCCAACTTCGGCATTTCTACTTGATTCTTTTCTTTATCGGCAGCTCACAAGCCTCAACTCGTCAATCACGGGCACCTGTCACCTCATCTGCGTGTCCTACGAAGGCCGCTTCACGAACATGGTGGATACGGATCTAGATCACTGGTAGAGGATCCGGATCAGTGGGTCGGATTACTTGGCCTACACTCCCATCAACTATACCAAAGTCACCACTGACACGTGATTACGTGATGCGAGTCAAGATATTGCTTCTAACCAATAAGATTAAGCTCTTTAGAAGATCCACTGGTGATCCAGATCCGTTGATCCGTGATCCGCCAATTGCATGTTAGTTCAGTGGTTGCTGGCCGGGCCCCTGAGCCCCTGGCCACTGCCCGGGAGCAGCGGTCCCTGGCGGATAACCGCCTCCGCCTGGCAACAGGTTGCTGGGCGGCACTTGCCCGGCGCCTTGCTGGCCGGATGCTGCGTACAGGGCTTGAATGCTCTGGTTGAACCAAGGCGGATTGGGTTGTTGTTGCTGTTGCTGTTGCTGCTGTGGCGGCGGCGTCTGCGGTGGTTGCTGTGGAGCCGAAGTCTGGTTCTGTCCCTCCCCAGACTCTTGGAAGGGAGTATTGACAACGGGGTTCCAGGGCTGGCTGGTCGGGAACAGCTGCGCTTGCATCTGCATGTGGCTCGAGTCAGGGTAGCCGGGCTGCGGCGCGAGGTTCTGATACTGATAATACTGCTGCTGCTGCTGCTGCTGCTGTTGCTGCACGCCGGGTTGCTGGAAGCCTTGCGGCTGGAAACCCTGTTGCTGGACACCCTGCCGTAGGGGAGGCGGCTGCTGCAACCCCTGCTGCGGTGGCTGCTGTTGGTGGTTCGCGAGCGGCTGGCCTTGGGAAGCGAGGAGAAAGGCCGTCTTCTTGTCGACCCCCGTGCCGCCCATGCCCTTGGTGGCCACGATCCGGTCATTCTCGTCGATCCAGATAGCACGCAGATTAGCCTCCTTGGCGCGGCGGGCGGCGTTAGAGCCGTACAGGTCGTTCATGTACTTGGTGAACTCGAGGTAGGCGTTGCGCACGATCTCAAAGTGCCCCACGCCCAGCGTGACGACGGCGTTGGGCTTCAGGATGGCCTCATGGCTGTTGCCCTGGGCCTCGAACTCGGCCAGCGCCAGCGCCGTCTGGCAGGCGTTGCGGATCTGCCGGCCGTTCCAGCGCGCCTGCGGGTGGTCGACAAAGTGCTGGGCCGCGAAGCTGCCGATGAGGACCTTGTCGATGTTGATCACGCGCCCCCTCTTGGTGAAGCGCTCCTCGATCATGTCCATGTTGATCTTGAACACCTCGACCGTCTTGCTCTGGTTCAGCTCGGGGTAATATAGGCTGATGTGGATGCGCGACGTGAAGGCCTCGTCGAAGTCGCCGACCCGGTTAGTCGTCAGGAAGAGAATGCCGGCATAATACTCCATCACGCGCAGGAAGACTGGCGTCGTTAGCGCTGTGCACATGCATCATGTGCGCTGACTGACCTGCCACGAGTCCGTTTCGCTTAAAGTCCTCTTTCGTCCGCTCCGCCAGGAAGACGTCGGCCTCATCGAGAAGAAGGATGCAGTCCCACCGGTTGGCCAGGGCAAAGTTTGTCTCCAGGGCCTTTTCGACTTCTGTTGCGGTTGTCCCGAGGTCGCCTGGCGGTGTTAGTGTTGCTATCAAACGAGCCGAGTCTACTTGCCACAGGTGATTTGGAACAACGGCTTCTTGAACAGTTCGGCCACTCCCTCTGTCAAACATCGCTGTCAGCATCGAGTATGGAGACAGCGGGTCAGTACGAACCAGCGGTAGATGTTTTCCCTACTCCGGGGGCGCCGTGAAGCAGCAAAATCAGGCCCTTTCCTGCATCGACGTCAGTCTGCACTTGGAGAGATGTAACGCGATTACCTTTTCCTTTGACGATGTCAAACTCCTCCCTCTGGCCTGTGGTCGACTTTTTGTCTCGAAAATGCTGGGCAATGAGCGACACGATCATGGGGCGGTGTCCTTTTTCGAGAACGAGGCGGTCAAACGCCGTGGCGGGTTCCTTGTTGTCCTGCGGGTCCCTGTCAGCGGTGGCAGCCGGCGGGTGGATGTCGGTCAGGTGGGAGAGATCCAACTTGGCTGGATGAAGTCAGTACAGCACGACCGAACGGAGAACGGACGACTTGCCCCATTTTCGGCTGCGCAGAACGAAGCCGAAGACGCGGTAGGACATGATGACCAGCTCGTCGTTGGAGACGGCGAGAGTGTGATCCCGGCCGGTCCGCAGCTCCTTCAGGGGCCGTGGGATGATGGCAACCGAGGGCTGCTCATTCAGGGCGCTTGCCTTGGGCAGGAGACTGTCGACGTACTCGGCCGTCTGCTTCTGATCCACATACGAATCATCGTGCACGAGCTCGCCCCGACAGCAGCCTCCGCGGCAGGCATCATCTATGTCTTCCTCATCCTCAGGCGAGGGATTGCCGATCATCGTTTTCAGATCGGGTTTCCACCCTTTCTGCGCTTCGTCTTCCACCGAGAAGGCCGTTTCGAAATCGATGACCACTTGGCTCTCGACCTCGTCCCGCACTTCCAACGTCGGTCCGGCGTAGTACATGTGCTTCACCGCGACAACCTCGAGGAACTTGGCGCCCCGGCAGATGAGCTTCTGCCGGTATCTTTCATGCGAGGGGAGGGCCTCGACCTCCTTCCATTCCACGTCACCAAAGTCAGACGGCCTGACCGGGTGGAAACGTAGGGGGTAGACTTCCAATGAAGTGACGTCCCTCTCGCCGTCGAACCTCTTGAAGTCAATGACTTTCTGTACCGGTCCGAGATGTGTCCCGTCAAAGTCGATGTAAACGCAGGTGATACTGAAGGGCGTCTTCTTGCGCTTGTTCGTCGACGGGTTCCACCTCTCCCAGGCGGGGGCGACGCGGTGTTTGGCGCTGGTGACGTCGATGACCCGGTACGCCTGCTTGCCGTCGCTACCGATCACCTCCACCCCTGGCCGGAAAAGCTGCCAGAGGTCCCAGAAGAAGACCTTGCGGCACTGGGGGTCGTTGAGGTACGCCTGCTTGGCCGAGATGTCCGAGTCCACGAAGCTCAGGAGACATTTCAAGTGCTCCAATGCTGTCGACGACTTTGTTAAGTCGTCCGGCTTGTCCTCTCCCTCTTCTTCTGCCTCACGGTCATCAGGACTGTCACCTTGTTTGGCTGCTTCTTCTCGTGTCACCGAGTCACCCGTGGATGGCTTTTCGGCGGTATCATCGTCCGCCACGACTTGATCAGGGTCCCTTCCCGGTTCCTGAGCAGGGTTGTCTTTCGGCGGACCAGGAGCGGAGCCGTCCGCGGCAGCTGGAACGTCTTCCTCCGCAGCCTTGAACTTCTTCTCCAGCGCCGTGCACCAGTCCCGCAGCGCTCGCTCGCAATAGACGAGCGCCTTGAAGGGCCTGATCAAGACGGCCGTCGTCCCGTTCAACTCCTCTAGTGGCCACCCGTCTGACCTGAGGATGACGGCGAGAATTTGCAGAAGAGCGGCAGAGTGGATCCGGATTCTCTCGGGAAGTGGCGCTTGTCCGGGTGCCATTGAGGCCACGGCCTTGCGATCCTGGGGTCTGTCCAGCTTGTGGACTTGGCCCGAGTAGCCATACCAGCGCCCATAGCCACCGAGGTCGTCGTCAATGATGGGTTCGCCGATGAGAATGTCAACGACACACGCATCCTTCTCCTCCACGGCGGCCAGCCGCTTGAACAAGAGCCAGTCTAGCCGGTTGAGCTTGGGCTCGGCAAAGGTGGGGAGGGGCGCCTTTTCCTTCAACTTGTCGTCTCCCTCGGGCTTGTTTGTTTCGGCCGCGTGGGGATCCCGCCGACGTTGCTCCTCAGCCTCCTTGATCTTGGTTCGCTTGCGCCGGTCCATTTCTTCGGCCAGGAAGAGGCGGTCCATCTCCCACTCGAAGTTCTTGCGGAGCCTCTCGCGGCGGCCGCCGTAGTCAATGGCGTGGTCATAATCGTCGTAGGCGTTGGCGTCGGCCTCGTCCTGGTCGTTTGCGCAGTTGTGAGAAGGGTCAAAGGGATCTGGCCGCTGGTATTGGCGCTCTCCTCTCATGATCCACTGATAGTTCCACGGTCCCGATTGCGTAGATTGAATGTAACTGCGGACGTCGAGGTCGAAGAAGTCCCAAGAGCGCGGCCTGGGTTTACTCTCCCACTCCTTTCGGTGCCTGTAAAGACATGCTTCCATCAGTCTGTATTGCTCCAGGTCGGCCATCGGCTGCGGGCGTGATGCTTCTCGTTCAGGGCCTGCCGGATCGACCTTGGCTTGTCGCTCCAGTTCAAGAATCTTGATCTTCAAAGCCTCAATCTCACCAATGAATCCGGTAACACCGTGTGCCGCGGGCTTCTGATCTCCGACCGGAGTGCCAGACATGCCGACGTCGTCCGCTCCACGGCCCTTGTCGTCATCTTGAGTCGAAGTTAACCGGGTTGGAGTTCCGTCGCCCGGAGTGGTGTCGAAGGTCTCGGACCCGGTTTCTGGATTAGAGTCGATCGATCCCATTTGCTGCAACCCAGTTTAAACGTAGAGGCAAACAAGGGGCATACGTGCTGGAGTCGGAGGAGTCAATAGAGAGAAAGAGAGCAAAACTTGGCGGAGGTTAGTTCATTATGCCTATAGCGAGGAGGCTATCAAAACAGTAGACCAACGGCAACAGCCCTGCTGGCATCCATCCCGTCAACCCCTCACCCGGTGCAAGCCCAGCTGCAGTGATAGCCAATCTTCCAACGGCGTCTCAAGTCTGCACGTGGCCATGTTTGCGGCTGAACATCTTGTGCGTTGTACTGGATGCCCCTCCTCGACCTTCGATCGGGCTTTCATTGGCCAAAAGCCTGATAGGCTGAAAAGCATAATACGGTGGTATCATCCAGTGAGGGGTTAAATGTTTATCGGATGGCTGGCGTCGGATGGAACGGTGAGATGTGACAGGCTGCACCGGGCAACCCGGTTCAGGGCACCTTTTCGTGAGGCTGACACCGGTCAACCTGTCTGTGGGAGTGGATGGATGCTAGGTAGGAGGCCAATATAGGGGTGCCAAGCGGAGGTGCGAGTGGACCCACAACATTGTCTATATAACCAATGGCCTTCCATTAGCTGCCGCCCGAAGAGAGCAGTCCTATTGGAGCATGCCAGCGCATCTTTGGCTGCCAGCCTTGCCAACTCGGGGAGTCCGTGACGAAGCCTCTGCAAGATTCCACTTCAATTTCAGCTGTACCACCCGAGAAATCGAACACAACTAGCGTCATCGGCACCATGGATGTCGCTGATCGCTTTAATCTGAGCAGCTGAAGGGGCGACAGCCGAGAGCCTCTTCACGACTTTTTCACGCCCACCATGACGGATCTAAACTCCGTACCGAGCCTCGGTCATCAGCCCGCGACTGTCGACTTTATCGACAATCACCTCCAAAAGTACCATCCGGCCTTTGTGAATCCCCCCGTCCGGTACGATCCCATGTCCGGACAGTACGTCCCGAACAGCCAGCCTTTGGTGCCGAGGCCGAACAATGGCGCTCTTGTAGCGTCGGCACCTTACAACGACCTCCTTCCGAGGCCAGCTTGGACAAACACCAACGCCATGCAGTTCTGGAACGGTATCTTCCCTGAAGCCATGACCAGATTCAGGTCAACGACGGAGCCCAAAGGCTTGTCTCAAACCGCCTATCGTATCCGGGACAAGCACGACTGGGACGCCGTCTACGACATGCTTGAAGCGGCCCGGACCAAGTACCAGCAGGAGGGAGGGCCAGTTGGATGGCTGCGGAAAGTGCGGCGGAAGGTTGCCGACAACATCACCCCAGTGGCAGAGGCAGCCAAGATTGCCTCGAAGATTGCCCCTAACAACCTTTTTGCCACGCCTGTCTTGGGTACCGTGGAAGTTCTTTTGGATGTAAGACGAGCACACCGAAAGCCTGACTTGTATCGCTCACGACGGTACCTAGGCTGTCAAGACTGCCGCAAGCATCCGCGACCGCGTTCTCGGAGGCTTTGATGGCCTCATCCCCATCTTCTCGGACGTCGAGCTATTCCTGGGCACTTTTCCGAGCGACGTGAACATCCGGAATGCATCCGTGGCTTTGACGGTCACGATCCTAAATGCAATCGAACGAGCTATTGGCTTCTTCATCAGCAACGAGTGTAAGTCCGGCGACCGGTCTGCTGGCGGAGAGCTAACCCGACCAGTTCTCAAGGGTGGGAAAGTCCTCTTCACGAGAGGGGACTACGAGAAGGACCTGTTGCAGAGCCTCGATATGATCAAGGAGAAGAGCAGAAGTCTGATGGAGGAAGCTGCGAAGTCGCACATCCACGAAGTCCATATGTGTGCGTGGCCCAGCCGTTCGGTCGGCCTGTTCATGGCGCTGACACGTTAAAGACTCCCAAGAGACGCAAAAGCTTCAAAAGCAGATACTCGAAGGACAGCAGAAACTCACCGACGGATTGTTCAACTCATTCAATCATTTACTCATCGACCACCTACGACTAAGGGACCGTGAGTCAATCCTCTCGTTGGACTTTCGGACTTGTCGGACGACCTGTTCTAACCTGCTTGTCTGCAGAGCTCAATGCCGCTCAGCAGGAGGTGACCTACCTCCGAATCAGAAACGGGATACTGGAGTACAGGTTGACTCCTTCTCCACCGCCGCCACAGGCACCCGTCAGAGAGTGGTACATCAACGAAGAGGCGCTGCGACGGATGCTCGACACCGCCGACTTGGACCTCGCTGACGCCGCCTTCGTCGCCGACAAGAAGGCGCAGCTGCCCGCGAGGCAGCGGGTCCAGGCCGAGCAGATCATCCACGCGCCGCTCTTCCGCGAATGGGTCGTGTCGCCGCGCTCGGCCAAACTCCTCGTGCACTGGGACTTCCAGCCGCCCAAAACCGTGGCCGGCGTGTCGCCGCTGTCGGTCTTCTGCGCCACCATAGCCCAGGCCCTGCGCAGAAAAGCGCGCTTCGTGTCCGCCCTGTGGCTCTGCGGGCGTCACGTCGACGTGGCCGAGCCCGGCGCCCGTGTCGGCGCCCGCCCCATGCTCGCCAGCCTGATCGACCAACTGCTGCGCCAGCACGCCTTCGACACCCGCCCGCTGCACCGCGACCTCGACCTTGCCGCCCTGCGGGCCGGCGGCCTCGACGAGTGGGTCAAGCTGTTGGGCTGGCTGGTGCGCCGCCTGCCTGAGACGACCACGCTGGTGTGCCTCGTCGACGGCGTCGTCCTGTTCGAGCGCGACGAGTTCGAGGCCGAGGCCCTGCCCGTATTTTCGAGCCTGTTGCGTCTCGCCGCCGACCCGACCGTGCCCGCTGCCGTCAAGGTGCTGTTTACGAGCACGCCGGGCACGGACATAGTGAGGCGGGCGTTTGAGGACGACGATCTGATTCTGAATGTGGACGCACTGCCGCGGCTGGCGTGGGCACCGAGCGACGAGCGCATGGCCAGGGAGTTGGATGGAGAGCTGGGCGAAGCTGTTGTGGAATTAGAAAATTGACAAAAAGAGCCTGCTTGGGACACTGGCCTGTTGCACTGCAGGGGCTGGCGCCTGATGAGAGTTGGCTTTGGTGGACAACCGAAATGAGTCCAGAAGCAGAGGTGAGCTATCACCGTTACATCCGGTTTCCAGTGGACCAGACGGAGCCAGACCTGAGATCAAGCCGATGAAGACGACTGTCAGGACGAGCTCCGCTGTCCTTTGGGGATCGTCCAAAAAGACTAGAATCTTGTCAATCCTTGACAGGATTTGGAGCCCATAACATATATGCTTGTCAGGGATCTCCCTCCTGACAACGACACCCCGAAGGACCGTCAACCGTGCCTGGACGGACCAGGGATTTCAGCTGGATGACCCATCTAGAAAATTCCAATCATGGAGTGTCGGAAGCTGTGGCTTGATGGTGGCAGTCGCAGTGTGCGAACGCCGTTTGGCCAGGCGGTGCAGTTGAACGGTGACATTGGCAGTCGATGTGAAGAGTCTTTGCGGATTCGGATGCGCACACCGAGCCTGGAGAGAGTGGAACGGGTACAACTTCAACACGTGGATGTTTATCGATCTGGTGACGGATGTGAGCGTTGAAGCGGGGGTGGAAGGAGCAGCATTGTCAATATGAGAATGGTAGAGAAGGATTGACACGTGACATCAGGGCTTAGTTCCCCCCCCCCCGGGAGTTAAATCACGCTTCTCTAACCATGTCTATCATTCTGCACAGATTAATTGCTGCCTCGAGCTACGATGAAATTTGCTGAGAGTTACATTTACTGGCTGGAGTTGCTGCGCTGCGCCGAGCACCAATGGACAGTGGAGGTCGCTGCCAAAGCCCCTGGTCCACCGCCTTGCAAGTAGTAGCTACAGAACCGGTAGCTAGCCTCATGTTACGGGACCCATAGGCAGTGATCTTAGGGGCTTACTGACCGGAAAATAGGGGCTTGTGTGCAGGAAGAGTTGAGTCACGTGATTGTCAAGCCCCACCCGGGGCCCCGCCCGGGGTAAATTAACGTTCACGTGGCTCTTCATCAGTCCTACTTTGACGGAAGATCCATTCCACATCAGCGTGCCATAGGAAAGATCATCGCCAATTCACTGGCGTGATTCTAGTTGAAGGTGGAGAGAGGTCTTAATAGGGCTATTCAATTTACGGCTTGATCGACAGCGCGGATAAGCAAGGGGGAGGTTGGTCCCGCTAGCGCATTGCGCCATGCGTTTCGCGCTCCCACCTTCTTCCGCGATCCCCGCTGTAGCAGCCAACTGCTACAAACTGGTTAGTGCTTGTTTTGGGAGGGTGATCCCTCGATCTTTGCCGCCCACTGAGCTTTGAGCCGCCAATTGTCAGTAGACTAACTGCTGCAGGATGTATTGTACGAACAGGTGGAGCACCCGCTTGTAGATTAGCCGCCACCCACCTGGCCTTGAGGACGTTGCACTAACAGTCCCAGAAGCCGAGGGGTCTTATCATGGCGACAGATGGGATGCTTCAGAGTTACTCACACTGGTCCAACGGAAGCATCCGGCAGTCTCCTTGGGTCAGGTTAGTTGTGGTAAAACAGCGGCATGCCACACTCCCAACATGCTCTTCGAGGCCCTTGTTTCAAGCCATATCATCCCGACTTTGCCGCGCGGTTTTGCGCCCCCAGTGTGACATGGTGGCTGCATTGGCCTTATGCATGACTGTGGCACGGTGTTTCCTGAGGCGAGGAGGACAAAAGGTCGGCCCCTCCCTGCAGTGACCGTCAGGCATTCGCCCTTTATTCTTTCACGAGACGGTGAGTGCTGCCAAACTCGTTGTCGCTTGTCGACAGCCTACATTGCAAAGAATGCCGTCTCCTTCGGATACTCCGTTACCTAGGCGGCGCATCGCCCCCCTTCCCCGAAGACCCAGGAGCGTCAGTGGCCAGCACGCCAGATCATCGAGTGCTTCATATTCCTCCGGCCTATCCCCAGAATCATCAATTGGAACAGCTCCTCCACGTCAACATAGCTTGCACCGCCCGAGCGCCAGTGCAGATGCTCGTCACCTGTCTCCTGCAGCGGAAGCACCGGGACTAGCCTTCCAGTTTGGTCAAACCAATCGCAACCTGCAGCCTATCGAGCAACATGAGACCTTTACATTTCGAGTCCTTCACAATGTGACACCCCGGCCGTCGCCTGAACCTGAAGAGACGGCGAGCTTTCGATCCGCTCAAGCTCTTCCAGTCGTGTCGGCCCCGTCATCTTCGCCGACTCTGCCGGCTCAGGAGGACAGATATCTTCAACCTCTACGCTCGGGTGAGAGGAACGCTCTGGACAGATCATGTGACACGCTGGAGCCAGTGAATTCTTCTGAAACGTCTTCCGATCTCACGACCAGCAGAGGCCTTGGTTCTGCTTCCCGATCCACGCCATCTCTCTCGGTCACGCTGGCATCGGAATTCCGCCCGAGTCCATCGACGCACTCGCATAGAATCTCAGACATTTCCATTATCAGTGAGACTGACAGCGATGCCGCCTCCTACGATGTCCGAGATGAAGAGACCCCCCCCGAACCTTACTTCACTTCCGCCTTCCAGAGTGCCATTCAAAAAGGCCTCGATATCGCCAAGAGTGTGGCTGCCGCGATGGAGAAGGTTGCCAGCACTTTAGATCCAGATGGCGATCTGGAGAGGCTGCTGAACAATGCCAAAACCTTGAGTGTTTTTCACAGTTCTGACACCAGGACGGTCGCTATTCTCGGGGATTCCGGTCAAGGTAACGTTCCGATCGACGCGGCACAAGAGAAAGAATGGCTGATGGAACAAAGGGAAGAGTAGCCTGATAAACTCTCTCCTCCATTTCCCAGACATAGCAAAGACCGTGAGTCGAACATGATGCTGGTCATATGCAATTCTGACGTTCGCAACAGGGCGACATCGGTGCAGCCTGCACTTCCGTCGTCACCGAATACAGACAAAAACCGGAAAACCAAACAGCACCCATCGCCATCGAGGTCGAATACCTCTCCAACACCGAGATCGAGGAACTTATCAAGGAACTTGTGTGGAACTACCGGCAACTGTTCCTTCCTAATGTTGAAGTTGATTCTGTCGACGCCAGAGACTACGAACGTTATCAGAGAGAATCAGAGCAAGCATGGTCGGCTCTCGAAGCGGCGTTTAAGAACCAGCCGCTATTTGGGAAAACCTTTCTCCAGGATATGTCCGATGGAGCACTCGAGAGAGTCACGAACCAGGTGATGGAATGGGCAAAGGACATACAGTGGCCGGAAGGCGGAAACGCGGGGCTGTGGAGGTCGACCGCAGATACGGCGGAAGAATGTTGCGAGAAGACCAGTGCCTTTATGCAGGACGAGCTTTGGCCGTTCACGAAGATCATTCGGCAAGTGTTGCGATGATCGTGATGACGCGAAAATGACGCACTTTTCTAACTGAGTTTCCGATAGGGTATATCTCAACGCCCAAGTGTTAAAAACAGGTATTGTGCTTGCCGACTTGCCCGGTATGAAACCCTTTGGCGCTACGTGCAGAATGGCAGCTCACGGAGGGCCCCTAGGTCTGCAGGACACCAATCTAGCAAGAGTGCGGGCGACGCAGACGTACCTCATGAGATGCGACTACGTTTTTATCGTGGCAGGTATATCTCGAGCCATTACCGACCAGTCATTGAAGTCGTCCCTTTACTCCATCCTTTCTCGCCACGTTCCTCTCGAATGGGAGGAATCGGCGGGTGGAAGCATGAAATTGGCGGTTGTCTGTACCAAATCAGAGGTGACGGCACTCCTTTGTTCCCTGCCCAACGTGTCACCGACGACTGAGTTTTACCAGGACATCAATCAGAAAACCGCTCGACGAGAATTCTGTGGACCGAACAAGAGGATTCCAGAGTCGGTCATGAATCAGATTGACCGAGACATCGAAAAAGCAAAGGCAGATGGCGACAAAGCTCATAAAAAGGAGTTGAAGAGAAAGTCAGTCGGACCTGCCACAGAATATGCTTCAGGCTCACGTGCGCGCAGACAACAATTTCTCCTCGTGGACGCTCGAAATAACCATGTCAAAGAAGGTCTCCAAGCGGCCTATGCGTCCAAAGTTCCTGGAGGAAGGCTGCAAGTGTTTTGCGTGTCGAATACCACATATGAGAAGTTCTCGAGGAAGGGCCATGTTGATATGGTGCGCGCCAGTGGGATTCCCCAGCTGCGTCAGTTCTGTCATTCTGTCACCGCCCGTGCACGACTCCTCGAAACGAAGCATTTTCTTCAATCAAAGCTATCCAGCCTGCTCAATTCGATCAACCTCTGGGCAGACACCACCCCAGTTCTTCCAACCATCGAACACGGCGGGCCGGATGAATCAATATTTGAGGCCCTGAAAGATGTGGAACAAAAGGTTTGCACCATATCTTGCCTCCTATTTTCTCTCTAACCAATAAAGGCTCTTCAAGCCATTGACAAATCCAAAGACGACTACAACGCCACCTTTCGAGAATTCATCCTCGTGCTTTCCGGTAGGTTCTGAATTCCCATGTTTAAATACCGGAATGTCAATTTTACGAACCACATAGAAGAGCATCAAAATGATCGTTGGGAACAAGCCGCCAAACAAGAAGGATTGGAGTGGTGTTCGGTACGCCGATTATTGCAACCCCCCGGTGATGCACTTTGTTTTCTGACAGGATGCAGTGGCACTGGTGTAAATACTCGACTGAATCTGCCGTTTGAGCAGAGCCGCTGACTTCATCGTGCTACAGCGCAGTACAATGCATGGTGCCTAAACAACGGAGATCACGAGACGGCGAGACGGGACCACGTGAACTGGAACAGAGAACTCATCTGGAAGATGAGAACAGAGTTGGCATATCAATGGGATATGCTGGAAGAAGAGATTCCGACTCTGTTTGAGGAACTCTTGCAGTCTGTCAAAGACCAATTGCTGGAATTGAAGTCCACCATGAGAGGCAAGTTTGATCGAGACCTCCCACACGTCGTGAAGATAGTGCAAATGCTGATTGAACCTTATGCTCTAGACAAAGGGTTTACTTCGACCCTTGTTAACGGGATCGACTTCCGAATTCAGGACATTGAGTACAAATTCGGTTTGATTCGACGAGGGTTCGAAAGGGAGGTGAAGTATGGCTGCCATTCTCCCTAACTCCGTCCCTCTTCATTCATCCATCCCAACTAATGTGTTGCCCCTTCTTTGAGCCCGTTGTCACAAACCGTTACAATCTGTACAAACTTTTATTAACCAAACGTAGACTCATCCGCAGCAAAGTATCTGAGCCGAATGGGACCTCCTTTATTCTGAAGGAGATGATCCCAGCATATCGAGCAGCAAGCCAAGAAAGGGGTGAGTCTGTTGATACTATACTGTCCTTTCCGCGTCTCACGAGGTGAATAGGGACGGGCAAAGCGTCCCGTCAGATCGGCTGGGTGCAAGGTCGCATCACGAACGGCACGCTATTCCCCAACATTTCGGCCGGGATGTCGGATAGCATGGAAATCCTTGTCATGACTACGTTCCACGGAATACGCGAGGCAGTGGCGACAATGTTCGCTTACATCACAATTGATACTCATATGGCCCTAGCTTCCCAGGAACGACCTATTCATGACGAGGAAGACCGGAATTATGAAGAAGAAAAGAGATTGAAAGAAGACCTGGCGCGTGAGGTGAGAGAGTTGAAGACAAAGCATGAGCAAGTTCTGGAGAGTATTATGCAATTTGTTTAACTACATTGAGCAAAGGAGCAGCCATCAATTTGCACAAATGGAGACGTGGACATTAGTAACTTGACCTGAGGATGGATTGGTCATGTGACTGTCGACCAATTGACCTCAGCCAGTTGAACCTGTTGACCTGATCCTGACCTGAGCCAGTTGACCTGAGCAGTTGAGTGTCGGACTGCTGAGGCAAGACATTGAGCCAGTTGACCCGATCCTGACCTGAGCCAGTTAAGCCAGTTGACCTGAGCCAGTTGACCTGAGCCTGATCTGAGCCAATTGACCTAAGCCAGTTGACCTGAGCAAGTTGACCTGAGCCTGACCTGAACCTGGGCCTGACCTGAACCTGGGCCTGACCTGAACCTGGGCCTGACCTGAACCTGGGCCTGACCTGAGCCTGGGCCTGACTTGAACCTGACCTGAGCCAGTTGACCTGAGGATGGGATGGTCACGTGATACAAGGATGGATGACTAAGATATAACGCCAAGATATAACGCCAAGACAAAGCCAAGACAGAGTGGAATGAGTGAGATGGATGAGATTGATGTCTGAGAGAGGGAGGGCTGCGACTGAGCAGCAGATATTTATGTGCCTGATGTGACATAAGTGCTTCCTCCAGGATTCCTGAATCAAGGTGTTTTGCTGGGCCAGCCAGCAGTACCCGGGTTTGACCGATGCTAACAGTAACACATAGGCGTCTCAAATAATAGAAGGGATGCCAGGTCAGCCTCTTGGTCTAACCACCTGTTTAGGATGTCTACTTCACCAAATTTTCGAGATAGAGATCAATACTTTGAGAAGGAAAACCACCACATCTTTGACCATTCGCGCCAGTAATGTTCTGCCACAAGCCAAGTCTTAGAGGTTGTTATGGAACACCGGGTTAGGGGTCCACGTGAGTGATATGCCTTTGGGGGCAGAGAGGGAGATGAGACGAGTGCGGTACCAGATAGTAAGATTGACTACGAAGGACTATGAAAGCTATGGAGATGTTGCCCATACTTATAGAATAGGAGATTCGTGGTGCTCAAGGTGCTCAAGGTGCTCAAGGCTTGAGCACCTTGATCACCTTTGAGCGTAGTTCCTGTTATAGGAAGGTGCCAAGGCCCGCTCGGCTGACCTTCCTGTAACAGAGGTCGACAACACAGGGACTGGGCCTTTGACTATGAGGTGGATGATTGACGGAGTTGGATTCTTGTTGGCTCTGTCTTGTCAAAACAGTCCTATACGTCTTGCGATGCTGGACTTTAGGATGCAGGACAAGGCACTATCCTTCCAAAAATGATATGGCTTACAAATGTCACCCTGTGGCTAGGTCTTTAGGGCGAGCCCATAGCAATCTAGGGCCCCCAGACCTCCTTTCTGATATTCAAATCACCTGAAACCAGCGGATATCGACAATGCAATGAAGATTGGTGCTATTATAGAGGTTACAACTGCCCAGACTGCAACGTTTTTAGGTGGCGAAACCACTGTCAATATCAGGAGTGACAAGGTTCATCACATCCTGTCCAAAGAGACTTGTAATGAGCGATGCCACCTCTTCTGTGATCTTCACATTTTCCCCTCGTTTCTCAAGCAGGAGTCTCACCACCTCTTCTCCACTATCTTCATTCTCCGCCGCCACCTTGACGACTTCTTCTGTGATATTCACCTCCTCACTTCGTTTCTCAAGCAGGAGTCTCATCACCTCTTTTCCCTTATTCCGATTCCCCGCCACTGCCTTGACCACCTCTTCTGTAATCTTCACCTCTTCACCTCGTTCCTCAAGCAGGAGTCTCATCACCTCTTTTCCCCTATAGCTATTCCCCGCTGCCTTGACCACCTCCTCCGTGATCTTCACCTCTTCCCCTCGTTTCTCAAGGAGGAGCCTCATCACCTCCTCATTCCCCGCCGCTGCCTTGACCACCTCTTCTGTAATCTTCACCTCTTCCCCTCGTTCCTCAAGGAGGAGTCTCATCACCTCCTCATTCCCCGCCGCTGCCTTGACCACATCTTCTGTGATCTTCACCTCTTCCCCTCTTTTTCCAAGCAGGAGTGTCATCACCTCTTTTCCCCTTCTCCAATTCCACGCCGCCGCCTTGACCACCTCTTCTGTGATCTTCACCTCTTCCCCTCGTTTCTCAAGTAGGAGTGTGATCACCTCTTTGCCATTCCTAGCCGCTGCCTTGACCACCTCTTCTGTGATCTTCACCTCTTTCCCTTGTTTCTCAAGCAGGATTGTCATTACCTCCTGATCAAATTGCTCTGCAATGAGACATGCCACCTCTTCTGTGATCTTCGCCTCTTGCCCTCGTTTCTCAAGCAGGAGTCTCATCACCTCTTCTCCACTCTCTTCATTCCCCGCCGCCGCCTTGACCACCTCTTCTGTGATATTCACCTCCTCGCCTCGTTTCTCAAGCAGGAGTCTCATCACCTCTTCTCCATATTCATTCTCCGCCGCTGCCTTGACCACCTCTTCTGTGATCTTCACCTCTTCCCCTCGTTTCTCAAGCAGGAGTGTCATCACCTCTTCTCCATACCAATTCCCCACCGCTGCCTTGACCACCTCTTCTGTGATCTTCACCTCTTCCCCTCGTTTCTCAAACAGGACTGTCATTACCTCCTGATCAAATCGCTTTGCAATGAGACATACCACCTCTTCTGTGATCTTCACCTCTTCCCCTTGTTTCTCAAGCAGGAGTGTCATTACCTCCTGATCAAATTTCTTTGCAATGAGACATACCACCTCTTCTGTGATCTTCACCTCTTCCCCTCGTTTCTCAAGCAGGAGTCTCATCACCTCTTTGCCATTCCTAGCCGCCGCCTTGACCACCTCTTCTGTGATCTTCACCTCTTCCCCTCGTTTCTCAAGCAGGAGTCTCATCACCTCTTCTCCGCTATACTTATTCCCCGCCGCTGCCTTGACCACCTCTTCTGTGATCTTCACCTCTTCCCCTCGTTTCTCAAGCAGGAGTCTCATCACTTCTTCTCCCGTAAACCTATTCCCCGCCGCCGCCTTGACCACCTCTTCTGTGATCTTCACCTCTTCCCCTCGTTTCTCAAGCAGGAGTCTCATCACCTCTTCTCCACGATC